>Ga0180437_10000008_pt1 | contig 446891 bp, 549 predicted proteins | sample SS_ome_4_FD_132410 | JGI IMG/M metagenome (GOLD analysis project Ga0180437, IMG submission 132410) | Hypersaline lake sediment archaeal communities from the Salton Sea, California, USA - SS_3_D_1 metaG | ecosystem: Environmental > Aquatic > Non-marine Saline and Alkaline > Hypersaline >... | reverse complement strand
TTTAATGAGCAGGATTTTTCCTGAGTTGAAGGATTATAGCAGTTATTTCCATCTGTACAGGTTCTTTCCTGAACTCCTTCATACTTTGTTTTATCTTGAAGTAAATCTTGTAATGAGTAATTTACACTGCAATCTCCCCATTTATCACATTTCCAATTTGGAATACAACTGGCACCACCACCCCCACCTCCTCCGCCTCCAGGACCAGTAGTAGGAATTGTAGGCATTGGTGGAATATGGCACTGGATTGGAGTTGGGATTTCTAAACTTGTGCCGCATTCATTTAAATCAATGCAATTTTGTGGATATGAAAATCCATCTGAACAATCAGTCCAGTCACACTGCCAATTTTCTTCACAAATTGCTGGAATACAAACTGCATCTTCACAATACTCATCTTCTTCACAGCTTGTATACTGATAATCAGACCACTCTTTGCATATATCTGCATCATAATTTCCACATACCCTATATCTTACTGCTGTTCCTTCACACGAAGACTCTTCTTCTGCATCACTGCACTCACTTGTACATGTAGCTCCTCCTCCACCACCCGGATCCTCTGTTGTAGTTGGAACTGCTGCTGCAGTTGTAGTAAAATTATACTGAATACTTGTATTGCAATTTCCAGCTGCATCACAAGAACTTACATTGAAGTAGTAGAATGTGCTTGCACTTAATCCTGATAAACTAATTGAATGAGAAATTACAAAACTAGTTGAACCTGAAATTGCAGGTGTTGGTGTAGTTGTTCCATAATATACAGTTGAATTTGAAGTCTCATCTGTTGTCCAGGAAATTGTTGCTGTTGTATCTGACGGGGAGGCAGATACACTTGTGATGATTGGCGGGTTATTATTAATTGAAAAATTTGCAGAATATCCGTAAGAACATTGAGATAAATTATCGCAAGCTTCTACTCTTACTTTGTACAAGCCGTCAGTTGCATCTGAAGAATTAAATATATAACTTAAATTCAAAGAATTATTTGTCCTAATTGTTTGTGCAAAAGTTTCATTTACATAAACTAAACTTATATTGTAATGAGCAATTGGATAGCTGTTTGGAGATAGTGAAGCAGTATAATTTATTGTTATGTTGCCTGAATAAACTGCATCAGTTGGATTGTAAACTTCTGGTGCAATTGGTCTTATTCCTGCTAAATCAATTAAATCATATTGCATATCTTGTATTGTGCAATTTTCATTTCCTGCTGTATCATTTGCACACACATAATACCAGAATGTTTCTGAACCATCATACTGATGTAGATGGAAATCGTATGTGCCTCCCAAATTTGTCCATGTCTCTCCGCCTGTTGTAGAATATTGGCAGGAATCTGGTCTGGATACATTTTCTGTATAATAAATATTCCATGAGTCATCGCTTTGCCGTCCAATTAAAACAAAATATGAAATTGAAGTCACATATATGTCTCCTATCATTCCATTTGATGTATTAATTGCAAATGGGATTGTATGGTGTTTTGAGTATATTGTATGGGTGTGGTTATAAACTTCAGCTGCTGCCAAATTATAGAAGTTAATACAGCTTTCATTATCAATTGGATTTCCATTTGTAAATGTATAATTGCAGTAGAAAAATCTTAATGAATTTGATGCTGCAGTTTGATTGTCTACATATGCCTCAATAACTGAATAATTTTTTGCGTTTGTTACATTAAATAATCTTATTTTTACATATTCATTATTCCTGTCTAAGTCATAAGCTGAATGAACTGTTGATTCAAGTGATAACTCATTGAAATTATAAGTTGCAGGATAGATATTATTATCCTGCAATGTGAAGTTCCACATTTCTGAATAATTATTTTTAATTACATTTTCAGTTAAGAAGCTTGAAGTAATTGAGCCGTTTGTATATATCCATATATCATTTACAGAATTATTTGTTTTGTAATAGAAAGTTACAGTTGATGCGTCTACTGCTGTGTCGTCTGTTATATTATAAGTTGCGTTCATGTCTCTTATAAATAAATCAAAGGTATCCATATCTGCTGGGAATTGTGATACAAAAACTACAGATGGTGGTGTTGTATCTGTTGTAATTTCAAAGCTGAAATTACTTGCTGCCCAGCTTCCATTGCTTAAATTATCATATGCCAGACAGTTCCAGGAATAATTTCCAATTTCAAATGTCACATTCCAAGATGTCTGATTAAATGTTCCATTTACAGAAATTGTATTTGTATAATTCACTTCTCCTGTTAAGTTCCAGACGTAAAGTGAGATATTTCTTAATTTGAAGTCGTCTGATGCGTTACAAGAGAAATCAATTGTCCCGTTTCTTGTTAAGTTGTTATTTGCAGGTCTTATGAGGGTTGTGTTTGGTGGCAGGTCTGGAGATACTGCGTCTGATTCTAATTTTACTATTAAAAAATCTGAATTGCCTGTTCCTGCTGCTATATATCCCGGATTTGAAGATATCACAACCTCATAAAAATTATCATCTCCACTATAATCTAAAGTTTGATTCCAGATATGCCCCCCAGTTGAATTTATCTTTATTATCCAAGTATCATTGCTTGCCTCCCCCACAATGATATAATTAGACTCCGAGCTTATGATAGACCTGCCGGTATCTATTTTCCCATTAAAATCATATGTCTGGTTCCATTCATGTCCTCCAGTAGAATTTGTTTTAATTACCCATACATCGCTTCCATTTGTTCCAGCAATTATATATCCACCATCTGTGGTATTTCTAAGAGAATATCCTATATCTGTTCCTCCGCCATCAAAAGTTACATTCCACATACCAACTTTACTTGAATCAGAATCTCCGGTCGTATTCGTTTTAACTAACCAGACATCTGATACGTCAGTACCTGCTATTGCATACCCTCCATCTGATGTTTCAATTATTGAATAGCCCGTATCTCCTTGACTAACAGGAGCATAAGTTTTGTTCCAAACATGCCCCCCAGTAGAATTTGTTTTAATTGCCCACATAGTTGAAGCCCCCCATAACTGAAAACCTACTAAAGCATACCCTCCATCTGATGTTTCAATTATTGAATATGCTTCATCTTGTGGCGATCCAGAATTACTATTATGTGTTTCATTCCAGACATGTCCGCCAGTAGAATTTGTTTTTATTATCCAAATATCTGTCTCGCCCAAAATTCCGGGACCTGTAGATTCATGAATTCCAAGCACTATAAACCCCCCATCTGTAGTTTGTTTAATTGAAAAACTTTCTTCAGAGATATCTTCTGTTTGCCAATCATATGTTACATTCCATAAATGATTCCCAGAAGAATCTATTTTCATAATCCAAATATCTGAATTAGTATTTGTACTATTTTGTTTATGTCCAGTAACTACATATCCACCATCTGAAGTTTGCTGTATAGCCCGTGCCACATCTGTACCAGAAGAATAATCATAAGTTGAATTCCACTCAGTTGCGGGCGGATCAGTAGAAATAACTAAATTTAGAAATAAGCTTATTATTACAAATAAGAAAATAAAGATAATTTTCCCTCTTTTCATACGATAAATAGGAAAATCTAGTTTTTAAAATTAGTGCTTTGGGGGTTTTTCTTTTTTTCTTAACAAAGCTACCGTTTCTGCTTCATTATATCCTTGATTTAAAAGAGATGAAATTTCATTAGGATGGACAGGATTTTCATCTCTCCTAATAAAAGGTGCGAACATTGCATATTTTTCTCCATCTCCGAAATTTTCTTCAATCTCTCCAGGAAGAATTCTCTGATTATCAGGCAAGGGTCTCTTTTTTAAACCGCACAAATATCCAATGCCATTACTTGCTTTTCTTAGTAACCAATTGATACCGAAAAATGCAGCTACGCCAAGACCTGCAGCCAAAGGATAAGCCAAAATCCCCAAATCAAATGGATGCTGGTTTGCCACGATTCCATAGTTTCCTGGTACAGCCCCATCTTCACAAAATTTTTCATAAAGATACATGCCACGTTCACGTCCATGCATAACCATCCACGGCACAATATCCATAGCTCTTTTCGCCAAATAACCAAGTGTGATTGCGCCAGCCGCGGATGCTGTATTTCTAACAGTTCTAGATAAAAAGGCGTCGTATAATTTTTTTCTTCCACCCCCTATACCACCCCCCACACCCACCTCTAACTCACTCTCATCTTCTCTTCTTCTTACAATCGTATCTGCCATATTATTACCCCTACTCAGTGAGTATATTTAAACCTTTCGGCACCTCTTCTGAGACAAATAAAAACAATAAAACTAAATAAACTTTTCTATCGAAGAAAACTATTTAAAACACAAATCAGTAATTAAAATATGAGAGGAAAAAGAGGGCAGTTTTATATCTTAGCAGCAGTAATAATTATTTCAGTAATAATCGGATTCACAGTAATAAGAAACCTGGCAAGAACAGAAAAAGAAACAACAAGAATTTACGACTTAGGAGAAGAACTAAAACTAGAAACAGGAAGTGTATTTGATTACGGAATTTATAATGAAGAAGATACAGGCACATTAGTAGAAGACTGGACAAAAATCTATTATGAATATGCAACAGAACAAGAAGCAGGCGAATGGATCCTAATATATGGAAATGAACAGGAAATGACAGCCCTGTCATTTTCCACAACATCATCAGGAGAAGTAGGAATAATAACAGGCGGAAGCGCCCCAATAACATTACAAGTAGAAAAAACAATTATAGATAAAAAAGAATTCTCAGTAACAGAAGGAAAGATAGATGTAACTTTCAGAAACTACACCTACCAATTTAATTTAAAGCCAGCAGAAAATTTCTTCTTCCTAATCCAGTCAGGAAAATATACAGCAAAGAGTGAAGAATGAAAAACAAAAAAGGAGTCAGTATAATAGTTGCTTATGTACTCTTAGTAGTAATAGCATTATCTCTAAGCGGATTAGTCTACTACTGGTTAAAAGCTCAACTGCCAAAAGAAACAGAAAAATGCCCAGATGACATCTCGCTCATAATCTCTGAATATAACTGCGAAAATAAAAACATAAATTTAACTTTGACAAACAAAGGCCTATTTAACATAAAAGGATTTATAGCAAGAATAGCAAAAACAGAACAAGAACTTCCAATCTACCCGTTAAAATATCAAGACAAAAATGAAGTATTCTTAGAAAATGAACTAAAACCAAATGAAAAATTCAACATACTATTCAGCTATTCAGAATATAGCACAATAGCAAAAATAGAAATTCAGCCAATTTACTTCAAAGAGACATACATATTCTGTGACAAAGCAGTTATAACACAAAATGTAGAAAACTGCACATAAATTTTTAAACTAAAAAATCATAAAATAACTATGAAAAATAAAAGGGGAGTAAGCCCAATTATAGCAACAGTACTTCTCATATCAATAGTAGTAGTTCTCGCACTAATCATATTTTTATGGGCAAGAGGATTTGTAACAGAAACTATTTCCAAAAATGGAGTCCCTGCAGACCAAGTCTGTGATGAAATTAGTCTTGAAGTTTTATACATAGACGATGAACTTCAGGTAACAAATTTAGGAAATACCCCAGTATACGGGCTTGAAATAAGAAAAACACTTGGAGCAAGCATTGAAACTGAAAGAGAGCAGGGAATAGCAGCAGGACAGTCAGCAAGTATTAATATTGGAGCAGGTTATGATGAAATAGAAGTTTTTCCATCAATTTTAGGACAAGGAAGAACTTCAAAAAAAGAATATACATGTAAAAGAGGATTTATAGCATGATAAATAAAAAAGGTGTATCTGCAGTTGTAGCAACAGTACTAATAGTTTTAATTACAATTGCAGCAGTATCAATAATAGCTGGTTTTATCATCCCAATGGTAAGGGAAGGTCTTGAAGAAGGAGGAAGCTGTTTTGACTTACGTGATTATGTAAAAATCACTGACCTCGGATACACTTGTTATGATTCAGCAAAAACAAGCTTAACAATTGAAAGAGGAATGGAAAATCACTCAATTCAAGGTTTTGTAGTAAGTATAACTTCCGGCCCAGCTTCAAAAAGATATGACTTAAAACAAGGTTTAACTACAACAGGAGCAACAATGTATGATGGCTCTACAGTAATCAAGATACCAGAACCAGGCGGAGCAGAAACTTACACATTTAACATAGGAAATGGAAACAAAGCAGATTTAGGAATAATGATATCAGGAGAAAAAGTCTGCGAAATGGATTCTTTCACTATCCCTCTCTGCACTTAAGAGATAAATTTATAACTATAAATTTCTTTAAAACATCAGATGCAAAAAAGAGGTCAGATTTGGATAGAAACTGTAATTTACACCTTAATTGGCATAACTATAATTGGAATTCTACTAACTTTAATAAATCCTGTAATTGAAAAGAAAAAAGACCAGGTAATAATTGAGCAAAGTTTAAGCATGATCAATACAATAGAAGGAGAAATCGCAGATGTAAGATTTTATGGAGTAGGAAACTCCAGGCCAATAGAAGTAAAAATCCAAAAAGGAAAACTTATAATAAATTCAAAAGAAGATTTCTTAGAATTTTCAATGGAAAGTGAATATATGTATAGTGAACCAGGGCAAATAGTAGAAATCGGCAAAGTAAAAGCACTGACAACAGAACAAGCAGGTACATACATGGTATCATTAAAACTAGATTATGCAAATAAATTAAATCTCACCTGGAATAAACAGGAAACAGAAAAAACTTTCCAGTTCTCCCCAACACCATATAAAATTGTAGTCACAAATGTAGGAAAAACAGGAGAATTTACAAACATAGATTTTAGTTAAAATGGCAGAATTACAACAACCAAAAATAGATATAAATTTAAGGCCGACAATTCCAGCACTTCCAAGAATAGAAGATAAAACAAAAATTGATGTAAGATACGCGCTAATCCCCCCCTATGCATTTGCACATATATACTGGAATCCCAAAAAAAGTGAATTAGTTTATGAAATTGAAGAGCCAGTTTTAAATGAAGATGAAAAAGCTCTCCTCGAAAGAATTGAGACAGGAATGAGAGAAATAATTAACATTAATGTAATGGTAGAAAAGACAACAGAAGCAATGATTGAATATATCAATAAAACAGCTAAACTGCTAATTGAAGAACTTAATTTGAAAATTGAAGAAAGTGCTTATAAGAAAATTTTCTACTACTTATTCAGGAATTTTATCGGCTTAAATGAAATAGAACCATTAATGAAAGATTATTTTATTGAAGATGTGGAGTGCAATGGCGTCAACACCCCAATCTACCTTGTACATAGAACTTATAGGAATCTGAGGACAAATATAACTTTCAAAGATATGGATAAACTGGCAAGTTTTGTAGAAAAACTAGCACAAAGATGCGGCAGATATATCTCTTATGCATCCCCATTACTTGATGGAAGCCTGCCAGATGGAAGCAGAGTTAATGCAACTTATACTACAGATGTAACAAGTAAAGGACCAACATTTACAATTAGGAAATTTACAAAAATACCTTGGACTCCTCCCCAGCTTCTAGCCCTACACACTTTAAGTCCTGAAATGCTCGCATACTGCTGGCTCTTAGTAGAATATAAATCAAATATCTTAATTATCGGCGGAACTGCAAGTGGAAAAACAACTCTCCTTAATGCAGTTGCATTTTTCATACCACCAGAAGCAAGAGTAGTATCTATAGAAGATACTAGGGAATTAAATTTGCCAAGAGAAAACTGGCTCCCATCAGTTGCAAGAACAGCCATAGGAGTAGGAAAAGTTGGAGAAGTAGATTTATTCGCATTATTAAAAAATAGTTTCAGGCAAAATCCAGATTATGTAATTGTGGGTGAAGTCCGTGGAAAAGAAGCTTTTGTATTATTCCAGGGAATGGCATCTGGACATGCAAGCATAAGCACAATTCATGCAGACTCAGTAGATACTGTAATTAGAAGATTACAGACACCTCCAATAGAATTATCTCCTACTTTAGTAAATTCCTTAGATGCAATGGCAATAATGAGCCATGCAATAGTCGGAAAACAAGCAACAAGAAAACTCAGGAGCATAGTAGAAATTGTAAAAGTAAATCCAGACGGAACTGCAATTACAAATACACCATTTATGTGGAATCCAGCAGATGACACTTTTTATTTTAAAAAAGACAGCCAGGTATTTGAAAAAATAGCAGCAAGATACGGCTTAACAATAGATAAACTTAACAAAGAATTTGATCTTAGAACAAAATTATTATACGAACTGTTAAGGAGAAAAGTTTTCGGATTTGAAAGGGTGCAGAGAGAAATAAATGAATATTACAAAAATCCAAAAGCAGTTTTAGACAAATACGGGATAAAATAATTTCTCATATACCTTGCTAATGAATACAAAGGTTTTTAAATTACTACTCACTACTACTCATATGAAAGTTACTTGTTATAAATGTAAGCATAAATGGACTTATTCTGGAAAAAGCAAATATTATATCACCTGCCCCCACTGTTACAGAAAAATAAATGTCAAAAAAATCAAAAAATGAAAAGAGAAGAATTAACCCTACTCGCACAATTAGTTGAATCAACTGACTCTGCAGCAAAAGAACTTGAATCTGCACTTAAAGAGAGAAATGGGGAAAAATTCAAAAAATCTAAATCAGAAATCTTAAGATTTCAAAAGCAGATAGCTAAAATCTTAGAATAATGGCAATAGAAGACTTAAAACAAAACATAAAAAGAGAAAAAGAGCTTGTAAAAGAAATTACTTTTTTCTATTCGCAAGCAGGGGGTACAACTTCAGAAGCTAAGCTTGTAGACAAGACAATAAAATCTCTGACAAATCAGTTCAAAATAATAAATAACTCAATTCCAGAACTTGTAAATTCTATAACTTTATTTAAAAAACTTAAGCCAGAAAAAGAAGAAAAAGCAGTTAAAGATCTGGAAAAAATGAGTTACGCAGATAAAGAGAAAGAAAGAGTAGAAGTTACAGTAGGGAAGCCAGATAAAAAAAGATTCTTAGAAGAATTAAGTTTAAGTGAGGAAACACTGAAAAGACTGAGAAAAAAAGGCATAAAAAAACCAGCAGAAGAAATTGCAGAATTTAGAAAACCTGGATTTTATTCAAGAATTTCAAATAGAATATTTCGTGACTTCTCATCTAAACTTGAACAAAAAAGCTACTTCAAAAGACTTAATCTTGATTTAAGGAAATCAAATATGCCGTATCTTTTAATCACTTATTTATCAATGGGATTCTTTACAACTTTGATTTCACTTATTTTCGGAATTCTCGCATTTATAGTGCTCGCATTAATTCTCGGAATTGGCTCTTTAAAATATATCTGGATTATTCCTGTATTGCCAATAATTACACTAGCTGCATTTTACTTTTTCCCAGCTGCAGAAAGAAAAAACATTGAAAGCCAGGTAGATCAGGAAATACCATTTGTAACTATTCACATGTCTGCAATAGCTGGTTCAGGAATAGAACCAAGCCAGATTTTCAAAATAATAGCAACAGGAGAAGAATATCCAAATACAAAAAAAGAATTTAAGAAAATCATAAATCAAGTAAATGTCTACGGCTATGACTTAGTAACAGCTTTAAAAAATACTGCAAAAGAAACTCCAAGCAAGAAATTATCAGAACTACTAAATGGAATTGCTTCTGCTATTTCAGGTGGAAGCAGTCTTACAGACTTCCTAAATAAAAGAGCTGAAACATTATTATTTGAGTATAAAATAGAAAGAGAAAAAAGAACTAAATCAGCTGAAACATTTATGGATATTTATATCAGCATAATGATTGTAGGCCCAATGATTATGATGCTCTTACTAATTTTAATTTCAATGGGCGGGATAACTACTGGATTAAGCATTACAGCCCTGACAACAATAATAATCCTGCTTGTAGCATTAGTAAACATAATCTTCCTTGTATTTTTATACTTGAGACAGCCAAAGTAAAATGGAAATAACAAAAAGACATATAATCGGAATCATAGCAGCATTAGTTGTACTAATAGCAGATTTCTTTATGTACTTTGTATTTTTCAAAAATTTGGGAATCTTTTACTTTATTATAGTAATTGCCTTAATAATTGCTGCATCACCTTTTGTACTTTCTATAGTTTTAGAAACAAAAAAAGAAAAAGAAAATAATGAGATGTTCCTTGAATTTTCCAGAAACTTAGTAGAAAATGTAAAGGCTGGCACTCCAATTAGCAAAGGAATAATAAATCTTAAAGATAAATTCTATGGAACTTTAACTCCGCATATAAAAAAGCTTGCAAATCAGATATCAATTGGAATCCCAGTTAAAGAAGCTTTTGAAATTTTTGCAAGAGATGTTAAAAGTAATGTAGTTACAAGAGCAGTAACTTTAATTAGTGAGGCTGAAAAAGCGGGCGGTGAAATAGAAGGCATTCTAGAATCAGTAGCAAAATCTGTAGGCGAAGTTGAAGAATTAAAAAAACAAAGGCAATCATCAATTTATGGAATGGTTGTCCAGGGATATATAATATTTTTTGTCTTCATTGCAATTATGCTTATTATACAATTTATGCTTTTGCCAAGAATTGCAGAAATTCCTGCAGGAGGATTAAGTTTGGGTGAAATGGGAGAAATTTCCCAAGTTGCAATTGCAGATGAAGCAGCAAGGCCAATGTTCCTGCTTTTACTTGTCCAGGGACTTTTTACAGGATTAATAATAGGAAAACTTGCAGAAGAAAGTTTCAGAGCTGGTATTAAGCATTCATTTATCATGATTGCTATATCACTGCTTGTATATACTGGTACACAGGCATTTTTTTAACCGCAAAAGTTAAAAATTAACCTTGTTATTAAATTTAAGGAAATTACGAGGAAAAAGAGGATGAATAAAAAGGGAATAAGTCATATAGAGATGATTCTGTCTTTTGTCATATTTATGGGTTTCCTCATTTTCGTATTATCTATTTTCCAGCCATTTAAAACAGAAGAAAAAGGAGATATTAATCTGGACACTTTAGAAAGAGAAATCTTAGATAAAATAGTTGTTAATGTTGAATCTTTCTCCATAAATTTAGTTTCCAAAAAAGATTGTTTTTACTTTCCATATTCTACAGACAAAGTTGCTGTAAAAGATGAGGATGGGGAAATCGTAGAAGGTTATAGTTCTGGCGGGAATATCTTTATCAGGAGCAGTAAGCAGTTTTTCTACATTTATTCTAGTAATGAGTTTATTGAAAAAAGTTTTTCAGGTTCATGCAATGCATTAAAGGAAACTGATTACTCTTTAGGATTATTTAAAACTTTGAAAATGGCTTCAAGTATCAAATTAGAGCAGTTACAGCAAGATTATACTCAAGATTATGAAAATACTAAAAAAGTATTGGAAATTCCTGCTTCGCAGGAATTTTCTTTTAGTGTCAGAGATACATTAGGGACTAATTTGTTAGGTGTAGAAAAACAAGTTCCAAGGACAGAAAAAGTTCTTGCAAGAGATGTTCCTATTCAGATTTCATATCCTGATGGAAATTTTAAATATGCAGTGCTAAATATTAGAACATGGTAATGAAAAATAAAAAAGGTTGGATAAGAATTGCAGAAGCTTTCATAGCTATACTATTAATTACAATTGTATTATTAGTAATTTATACTAGGACAGAAACAAAAAATGGGATATCAGAAGAAATTTACAAAGTACAGAAAGTTATTTTAGATGAGATTGCAGATAATCCAACCTTAAGAGAATCTGTTCTGAAAAATGATGAAGATGCTATTACTAATTTTGTATCTGAAAGAATTCCATCTGGATTTAGCTTTTCAATTAAAATCTGTGAAATAAATAATATTTGCAATTTAGATGTGTTTAAAGAAGAAGTTTATTCAAGTGAAAGAGTCATAAGCTCTACATTACAGGAATATTCTCCAAAAAAATTGAAGATATTTATGTGGTTGGAGTGATTATCTCCCAGCAGATTGTCTTGCCAAAGCTCTTAATCTATCTCCAAATATCTTTGGATTTTCTAAAACATTAACAATATTTAATGCGCAGTAAAGCCAAAAATCACCTTTGATCTCATCCAATTCATCAGCAGTTAATGGGCCCCTTCTTTCTCTCATAATTCTCACATAAGAATCAAATCTCTGCCTTTGTTCTGGATTAAAAATAAAATCATACATGCCTCTAACTTTTCTTCTTTCTTCTTCATTTAATGCTGCAACCAGAGTATTTATCATATTCACAAAACTTATTTCCTATTTATAAAACTATCTCAGATAAGTTTTTAAGGAAAAATCTATTATCAATCACATAGCCCTATAGTCTAGTGGTCAAATAGTAAAGTTTTTATAGATGTTCATTTTAGTTTTTTAATGAGAACAAAATTAGAACCAGGGAAACAAAAAGAAATTATTCTTCAAGCAAAGGGAGATAAAACATGGAAAGCCCTAGCAAATATTTTAAAGATTAATAAAAATTATCTATCAGGAGATTTAAAAAGAGAAAAAGTTCTATTATCAGATAAGTTATATTTGGGGTTGTGTAAACTTTCTGGGTTAGACTATAGAAAATTTATCATAAACAAATTTGATGATACCTGGGGAAGATCTAAGGGAGGGAAAAATTCTATTGGATCGACTATAAAGTTACCAAAAGTGAGATTCAATAAGGAATTGGCTGAGTTTGTTGGTGCTGTACTGGGTGACGGACACATTTGTTCCTATAAAAAGAATAGAGAAAAAAGAAAAATAGGCACATATAGTATAAGAATCGCTGGAGACATTAGAAGAGATAATGATTATCATAAGTATTTAAAGAGACTATCAGCTAGATTATTTGGTCTTAAAGGAAGAGAAATATTAATAAAAAAAACAAATGAGAGATTTCTTGATTTAGCCAGTAAAGAGCTCGTGGAGTTATTTTCAAAGATGGGTATTCTTTCAGGGAATAAAATTACAAATCAATCAACAATACCCAAATGGGTATATAAGAAAAATTCTTTTATCAAAAGTTGTTTGAGAGGATTAATAGATACAGATGGTTCTGTATTTAGAATGTCCAAAAAAGACCCAAATCTACTAAGAATAAGTTTTGTGAATCATAATAAGACTTTACTAAAAAATACTAGAAATGCATTTATTAAATTAGGATTTCATCCATCTAAGATAATCCAAAATAAGGTTTTTTATGTCTCAAGACAAAAAGAAATTAAAAAATACATCAAAGAGATAGGTTTTAAAAACTTAAAACACATTAAAAGACTGCAGAATTTAAGTCCTGTCGTCTAGTGGTCAAATTTTTCTCTTGATGGGAAAAAGACTAAGGATTGCGCGCTCTGGACGCGTAGACTCAGGTTCGAATCCTGACAGGACTATTCTGTCTAAGCCCCTGTAGTCTAGTGGTCAAGGATGCTGCCCTCTCACGGCAGTGACCCGAGTTCAAATCTCGGCGGGGGCATTTTTTATATTCTCAATTACAACAATTCTTATAAAGACAAACTTCAAATCTGATATATGGGAGGGATTATTGAAGATAAAATTTTTGAAGTATTAGGAGAAAGAAGACTTACAACTTCAGAAATAGCTGAAAGATTAAGAGTTGTATTCTATTTTTAGAATTTTTTCCCAGCCAATAGTTTTAAAAAACCTGAAAATATAGCAAAATGGGGTGACAGCACCTCAGATTAATTCTGAGAAGATTAAGGATGGCAAGTGAACTGATAAAGACCAAAGAAGAATTGCAAGAAATTGCTGATTCACTATCTAGAGATCTAGAAGGGGATGAACAGACAATATCAAGATATGTTAGAGTAAACTATGATGTCGTAAATTTTCTGAACGGAAAAAGATCTGATTTTACGCATGCCAATACCAATGTAAACAAAGAACAGTTGGTTATAGGGATTTATACTAACACGGCTATAGATGATTTAAATAGAGCCAATGCAAAAGAAGTTTGTGTTGCTAGAGATTTACAAGACCATAGATTCAACTTCAATCTAAAAGGCATCCCACTACCAACAAATGAACAAGTTTTTTTTGAATCAATGCCCGCAAACCCAAGAATTTTTGATGAAGAATTAAGAGAATTTACAGCAACCCACCCAAATACAAGAGTCGGTAGATACTTCACAGTTGATCAGAGAGTTATTGTAAATTCAAGAGGTGGAAAAGTAATTCAAAGCATACCTTTTTTAGGAGTTTCATATTCTCAGGGTTATGACCCAATACCTACAGAAAGGGATTTATGTGCAGTCTGTACTTCTGATGAAGATGTCAGGAAACTTCCCTCATTAATAAGATTTTTAGCAGATCCAACACCTGACAGAAGAATCAAAGGTGCGGGATCGTTTAGTGAAGCATTTCATAATTTACACAGAATATCCCCTTTAAGATTCGGAAGCCTAGAAGAAGCAGGGATTCCTGTTACCCAGCTCTATGACATAGTTGTTCTTACTGGCGTCCCAGTTCATGAAATTGTTGGGCATCATTTTGAAGAACCAATAAGATACTTAGATTTTGGAGAAACAGGAACATTTAGAGTTAGCCAGGAAATAAAAAATAAAGATATTGTATTAGAAGATGATCCGCATAGAAGGGTCGAAGATTTTAGAGTATTAGGTTTTAATCATGTAGATGCTTACGGAAGAATAAGAAGAAAAAGAACACACATAGCAGGCGGGGAAGTTAGGGAATTTCTGGGAAGTGAATATGCTGATCCAGATAAGCTTGAAAAATATACTGGCTTAAAGAAAAGTCCTTTTGTCGGAAGTGCTAATCAGTCTACTCAAGGATGGTTTCCACAACCAAGGATGAGTTGTACAGTTTTAGATGGAAAAACAGAGGATTTTGATATTGACGGAATGTTAGCGATAGTTTCTCATGAAGGAGATACAGACCCTTTAAGAAAAACTTATCTTGTTAAAGCAAAAGAGTGTTACATCATAAGAGGGGGAGAACCTAGAAGAGTTGTTCCATTGCAAGTTACAGGGGGAATTAATCAGGCTTTATCTAGCATGGCATTACTAGATGATTGGAGTTACCAAACAGGAATGTGCAGTAAACCAGAACCAATTTATTATCCTCAATCAAGAGGAATAGACAGCGTTCCAGTATCACAATTTGCTAGAAGTCAACTTTGGAGGGGCCAGCAAGTTTATCCTCTTCCAATATCAGATCAGCATTTGAAAATCTTACAAAGAAAGCAAGGTAGCGGACATATTTAAAAAAAACAAAACTACTCCCTATATTTTTGTGTGTGGATAGAGAAGGCTAAAATCTATTCAACAAATTCTTTTGCGTAGTAAGCTGGATTTAACACCTCTCCTGTAGTCTTTTCTACAAACTCTTGCCAGCAACAAGTCTTTCCGGGACTAAATATACTCTTCTTTAGATATTCTCCAACACCTTTATTAGAAAAGTAATCTAAATTATAGAGAGAATCTGTTTTGATGATATTCTTAGCAAGATAGTTAGTTAGCTGAGAAGCAAGCAATTCTCCTAAAAGATAATTATGATAATAAACTGGAACAGAAACAAGATGTATCTTTGATGCCCAGTCAGGTTCATTTCTGGAGAAATTTAATAACTGAAATTTTTTTACTAGATCCCACCACAATATATTTAAGTCTTGCTCAGGATTTTCATACAGTTTTTTCTCAAAATTTATCATAACTTGAGACCATCTTGAGAATACAAGCTGCCTTAATTTTAGCATCTTTCTAATTGCTTTTGTAATAGTTTTTAGCTCCTCTTTCTTTACATTACAATATCTCTCAATAAAAGATGCATTCTTAGATTGTCTGCCAAAAAGCTGAGCAATTGCTTCTGTTGTGAATATGTGGGCAGGACCCCTAAGCACATAGGGTAAATCTTTATTAATAAATTTCCAATATATCCCATGTCCTAATTCATGTAAAACTGTTTCCATCTCTTTCTCATTGTTCCTTATATTCATCAATGTCCTTATATCTCCCTCCTTATCTATATCTATACAATAAGCATGTTGATATTTTCCTTCTTTCTCATATAAATCCCCTTTTTCCAAAATGCTATCCGCGGATAAATTGATATCATTGTAAAACTCTTTTGCTTTCTCTAATATGTCATCTGAATAAAATTGATCTAGATTTATTTCTAAAATTTGGGGAGCTTCTTGGAAGAACAAATCTTGATAATGCCAGGGCTTAAGTTCATCTTTCAATATTCTATATTTTTTAGATAAGAATAAGTCTATTTCCTCTTTTAATTTCCTGAACTCTTGTTTAGTAAGTTTGTCTAAGTCATTGAATATCTTTTCTATATCTTCTTTCTTTTGTTCAGATAATTCAAGTGAAAATGTGTAATAATCTGAAAAACCTAGTTGTCTTGCTAATTTATTTCTTAATTTAATGAGTTCAATAAGATCTCTTTCCACTAACTTTCCTTGTTTCTTGCTCGCTTCCCAAGCTTCCCGGAGTTTTTCTGAATTTGTTTCAGTTTTTAATATTGTTTTAATTTCATTGTCGCTTAATTTTTTTCCATTAATCTCAGTCCTAAATATATTAAATTTTTTCTCTATTTCAGTAGATTTCTCAATTATTTGATTAAGTAAACCCAGTTCTCCCTGAGAACCAAGATATTGCCTATAGAGAATTTCTACCTGTCGCTTAATCAGAGGATCTTCTATTTTTAACTTATTAAACTCTTTTAATCTTTCAAAGCTATCCCTGTCATTAAATATCTTTTCCATATCCTTTTGAAGTTTTTCATACTCTTTATAAAATTCTTCATCTCCAGTAGTTGTCGCATTCCAATATGCAAGCCTGCATTTTTTAGAAAGTGGCTTTATTTTAGAGACATGAGACTCAATAAAATCCTTAATTTCTTTTAAATCAGTCATAACTCCTTATCAGATTGATAATATAAATAGTTTTCGTAAATATCCAACCAACCAAACCACAAACTATATAAATAAGTTAGGCGTACCTAACTTATGATAAAAAGAGGTAAAGAAGACTATCTAAGAGTAATTTTTGAACTAGATTATGACAAGCACAATCCAGGAGTAAAAGTAATAGAAATAGCCGAGAAGTTAGAAATTACAAAGGCATCTGTATCAGAAATGATAAAAAAACTCTCAGCACAGGGATTAGTAAAATCAGCGCCATACGGAAAGATTTTCTTAACAGCAAAAGGAAAAAAACATGCAGAATCCCACTATGACAAGCACGACACAATACGAAGATTTTTCAAAAAAATCTTCAATTACGAAGAAAATAAAGCATATGCAGAAGCACATGAACTAGAACACGCATTTTCACAAGAAACAATAGAAATATTAAAACAATTTGTAGAAGGTAGAAAAGAAATAAAAATTATTCCGACCTATATAAGATGAAAATATTATTTTTATGCAGCTCAAACATATTCAGAAGCCAAATAGCAGAGGCATTTTTCAATAAATATTCAAAAAATCATATAGCAGAAAGTGCTGCTCTTGATATGCCACAAGACAAAATGCATAATTTAGTAGTTAACGCTATGGCAGAAAAAAATATTGATATAAGTAAAAATCAGTCCAAAAAAGCCACATTAAACATGCTTCTCCAAGCAGATATAATAGTTTTAATGAGCAAAAATTTACAGCCAAAGCTCAACATAGGAAAAGAAACAGAAATTTGGGATATCCCTGACATAATTGCAGATGAAAATGATGAAACAGCATATCAAGAATTTGCAAACGCAAGGGACATAATAGAAAGCAAAGTCAAAGAATTTATACAGAAAATTGAATAAGATAAATTTATAAATCAAAATATTGTAATAAAGTTGAGGTGATAAACCTCAGATTATTTCTGAGTAAAGAAAGATGCCAACATACAATTTCACAAGAGAAGATACTTGCAGCGGAACGGAGATACCAGATGAAAAACTAAAAGCAAGATATGCCTCTCAAAAAAAGGGCGGAAAGTTTGAAAGAGCATACTTATATTCAGGAAAAAAAGTTGGCGAAGCACCCGAAGAAGTTATGCAAATTAAAAATTGTGAAGGGAGCACAGTTCTTGTAGCCAAAGATAGGCCAGATTTTGCTCTCAGAAAAATTCACATAGGTAATTTAGAAGTAGGAATCAGGCATATTGAAACTTATGCAGGAGAAAGCAGTGAAGGACCAAGAGCAGATTTACATAATTTTGACTTAGCTTATGCAATCCAAAGATTAGAAGAATTAAAAAGATGGAGAGACCCAGAATATAGGGAACAAATCAGAGAACATTATTCAAGACATTCCTGGTATTCAGTCAAACACAGAGTTAATCAAACACACATCTCACCAGAAGGTTTAGAAGAAAAAATTAAAGAATTCCAGGAGCTAATCAGCTTATTGCAAACACAACCAAATAACATGCTTGTCTCAGTTAATGTAACAAGATTAGAATGCATGTATGGTAAACTAATCTCTGAAATGGAAGAAGCAATTAAAAACTGGTTAACAGACAGCTCAACAGAGACAAGAAAAGTAAAAGATAAAAAACAAAAACCAAATGTAATAATATCTCCGGAAGTTTTGCTGACAGTAGGAGAGATGAGAACGACCTTCAATAGAGTCTTAGACTTTGTGGTTCCAAAAATAGACATAGAAAGGGCTTCAAGATATTGGCAGGTGGTAGATAGCTGGCAAACTATGTAAGTGATTATTTATCTAATTTCAAAAAAGTATGCTGTATAATCAATTGTTGCATATCTTTGTTCAAATTCTTACATATCTTTTCAATAAATTCTTTAGTAATTGAGTTTATATTATTAAAAGCTTTTTCTCCGACCAACTTAAGTCCATGAGCAATTATAGAAGTATCTCTCACCCTCAACATTCCACAAAATTGTTTCAAAGCTTCTACAGATCTGCCCTCCCATGTATAATCCTTTAACAAAAATAATAAGATATGTCCATCCTTTACACCAATTTCAACAGGAAGCTCTCTTTCTACCCCATAAATCTGTTTTGTTATTTCCTTGTACTCTCCTTCATATTTATTTAGATTGGGGTTAGAAGAAATGATCTCATAATTTGCAAGCCTATATTGTGAAATTAATTCCAAACTCCTATAAAGCCTGCTCACGGAATCTTCAAATCTCCCTTTTTCTGCCCGCCTCATAGCATTCACATACAAATCAATTATAAGATGCAAACTAAACTCATCACCCAACTCTTCAGGCTTAGTTATATCACTTGAATTCAAAATTTTTAATGCCTCAAAGTTTTTCTCTAGATTTCCTTTTTTTATGTTTATATTATATTGCTGCATCTTCCTTAAAATGATATCTAACTTATTCAGTGCTGCCTTAAAATTAAAGGATTCCCAATGTAAATAAACTTCAGCTAAAAGCTGTTCTATTTCTATTCTTCTTGGGTCAGCTATTTTTTCACGAAGTTTTTTAAAGAAAAACATAGCGGCACCATAATTATAATTATTGAATAAGTCTACTGCCTCCTGTCCCTCCAAATCACCAAAAATATCAAAGGGATTTTTTAACATAACAAGCTTTTCAGTTCCTGGCATTCCTCTTTTTATTTCATCTAACCAGCCCTCATCTATATAAACCAGATCAAACCCGAAAAAAGCCCCAACAATGCCTGCTCCAGCACTCATGATTCTTTTCCCTCTTGTTAAATCCATCACAACCTTTTTTCCTGAGAATAAGTCAAGATGGTGTCTTATTTCTTTATAAATTTCAGCAACATCCATTCCTTCATATTCAACAGTATCTATCACATACTGGGAAGCCTTTAGGCCGGTTTTCTCCAAAATTTTATCCAAAAAAGATTGTTTAAATTCTTTTGTTCCAATGAAATAAACATTTTTAGGATTAATTGCTTTTATCAGCAAAATATAATAAGAAGCTTCTAATCCACATGGTAAAATAAGCCAATCATAATCCTGATTAATTTTAGTAACTTCAAGGAATTTCTTTTCAATTAAAGGGAACATCTCTTCCCAATAAATCTTTTCTGCTTCAGAGATTTGTTGGTTCTTAATCAAATCTAACCATTTCTCCCTTAGTCTCTCAAGATCTCCCATCTCTAAGTCAGAGGGGGGTGTTTTAAATATTTTTTCCCTAACCCATCTAAAGATTTATAAATCAAAATCTCGGAGATTACATATGAAACGATCAAGCAGAAGGTGGAAAAAGAAGAGACAGATGAGATGGAAATGGCAGAGAAAGCGAATGAGAAAAGAGAAAAAGAAGAGAAGACTCCACAGAGAAAGAACAAAATAAATTGATTTCTAATATATATAACCTTGCCCAATATTTATATATCTTAAGACTTTAAATTATTTATGTCCAAATTAAAAAATATTAAAACAAAAGAGGTAATCAAAATTTTAGAATTGGCAGGTTTTAAAATTAAAAGGCAAACAGGCACCCATCTTATAATGAGAAATAATGGAAAAGTTGCTGTTATCCCAATCCATCACAAAACTATCCCAATAGGAACATTAAAAAGTATAGAAAAACAATCTGGAATAAAATTTAGAGAAATAATCTAGTCATTAAAACAGGCTCTGGTTTTTCTAACAATTCTTTCTTCTCTGGAGACTCCTGCAACAAGAGAGCGACACCTTTCTTCAGATTTTCCAAAGCTTCATCCACTGTCTCTCCAAAATCACTGATACCTAACTCTACACATTCAGCTACAAAAACCTTCTTCCCATCCATAATTTCTTCATGCATGGTAACTCCACAAGATAATTTCTCTTCCATATAATAATGCTGCATTCTGAAGTATTTAAATTTTCCCTATGTTATATATCCCAGAATACAACAATCTTTATAATATCACCAAAATCTAATCTTATATGAGTGAGATATGGACTGAAAAATACCGACCACAAATCTTCGGCGAATTAGTAGGGCAGGAAGATATTGTAAAAAGAGTGAAAAACCTGACTAATAGCTTAAATATCCCCCACCTATTATTTGCAGGGCCAGCCGGTACAGGAAAGTCATCTTTAGCAATAATAATAGTAAAAGACTTGTTCGGAGATAAATGGAGAGAAAACTATCTGGAACTAAATGCAAGTGATGAAAGAGGAATACAAGTAGTGAGAGAAAAAGTAAAAGACTTTGCAAGAACAAAATCCTTATCAAATATCCCATTTAAAGTAATTTTCTTAGATGAAGCAGATGCACTGACAAAAGAAGCTCAGCAAGCTCTAAGGAGAACTATGGAAAACTTCTCATCAACATGCCGTTTCATCTTATCATGCAACTATTCAAGCAAAATTTTAGACCCAATACAATCAAGATGCGCCTTATTTAGATTCAAATTACTTGAAAAAAAAGATATAGAAAAAATAATAAGAAAAATTGCAGAACTTGAGAAACTTGAAATAAATGAGGAAGCAATTAATTCCTTATATGAAGGAAGCGAGGGAGACTGCAGGAGAGTAATTAACTTATTACAATCTACATCTTCAATTTCCCCAAGAATCACAGAAGAACTAGTAAATACAGTTATATCTTCAGCTAAACCAAAAGATATCAAGATTGTACTTGACTATGCACTATCAGGAGATTTCCTAAATGCAAAAGAAAAACTGCTTGACATCATGCTAAAAGAATCAATTTCAGGACATGACGTAATAAAAGCGATTCAAAAAGAAATCTGGAATATGAATATAGAACCAGAATTAAAAGTCAAGCTGACAGAAAGAACAGGTGAAATTGAATTTAGATTAGTAGAAGGAAGTGATGAATTTATTCAGCTTGAATCCCTGCTCGCATATTTTGTAATTGCTGGCAGAGGCAAGATGTAAAAAACGAGAAGGTGTAATTATCGGTTAATAGTAACATTAGAAAGATTTATAAACTTCTAAATAAAAACTAAAATATGAGAAATCATACATCTAAAACAAAAATAACATTAGCAGCAGTAGCGGGCTCTTTCTTATATGGAACATTAGGCTGGCTTCTTGGAAGCGGAATTGAAGTTATCAATGATGGTTATATGGCACTAGTCAGGGGAGCAAAAGCAGGGATAAGACATGTTGGTACAGGATTGGAAAGACTAGATAAAAAGTTTGATAATGGGCTTAAAAAGATAGAAAAATTACCTGGAGGAAAAATACTCACTGCTCCTCCAAAAGCAGCAAAAAAAGCTCAAAGCTGGAGAGCAAAAGTATGGAATAAAATATTGGGGAGAAATGAAGAAGACCAGGAGAAATGGAGAAAAAAATATTTAGAACCCCCAAAAGAGATAATAAAATACGAAGAACCTAAAGTTAATTATGGGCAACCAAGAATAAAAATAACTGACTCAGATAATTCAGAAATTGACAAGGGAGATTTCTGTGCTTCAAATGCCAGCTGGATAGCAGCAACAATACTTGGAATTTATGGAGCAACATCTTGGGGACTCAGAAGTTACAAAAAACAAAGAGAAAAAAGAGAAAGAGATTTAAGAGCAAGAGAGTTGGAATTAAAATTAGGAGCATAAAATTTAAATAGCATAAAATCAAAACTAGAATATGGAACAAAAAATAAGTAAAATAAAGGATTGCAATTTAAGAGAAGCAATATCTTGCGAAAAATCTACTTCAGTTCTAGAAGTTGCAAAGAAACTTAGGGATAATGAAGAAAGACACATAATAGTAACAGAAGAAGGAAGACCAATTGGTTTAATCTCAAATACAGATATAAACAACAGGTTAGTTGCAGAAGAAAAAGATCCAAAATCCACAACAGCAGAAGAAATAATGACTAAAAAAATCCTTGTAAAGGATATAGAAGAAAGTTTAGCTAAAGCCTATGTAGATATGTTAGGCAATAATATTTTTTCTTGCCCAGTAACAGAAGAAGGAAAACTAAAGGGCACTCTTGATTTAAAAGAAGCAATGAACCATCTTGCAACCAAAATTAAACCTCAAGAATAAAAATGGCAGAAGAAGAGAAAACAAGTTTAGATAAACAATTAGAAAAAGCTATGGAAAGATCAGATATTAGAAAGGCATATGCAGGTTTCAAAGGCGAACCATCTATTTTCAAAAAAACATTAAGAAATTATATTGAAAGGGAAAATGCAAAAAATCACAATTTAAAAAGATTAGCCAAAACAGTTGATGTAGCAAATAAGGCTTCTATTCCTTATGATGCAGTTACAGATTATTTTACAATTATGGGTGGAGTAGGTTTTGCAGCAAAAGCAATAAAAGATCTACTATTCCTACCAGGATATCTTGCTTACAATGCATATTATGTAGGAAAAACAGGAAAAATATGGGATGGATTAAAAAATGTCGGATATGAGGCATTATCTTGGTTCTCATTAGGTGGTTTCCCGCACCTATTTAGTCATTATGCAAAGCAAGCAGATAAATACTCTACAGAACAAGCTTCAAAAAATTTCCTAAAAAGTTTAGAACATGGAGGCCTTGAGAAAATAATCAGCCTTCCAGATGAAAAAAAGGGACAGCTTAAAGAAGGTTCTAGACTTGCTGCTTGATTATATATCTTCTTGTAAATAAATTTTTATAAACAATGAGAATTAAGTTCTAATATGACTTTATCTGAAAAATACCGCCCAAAATCATTTGAAGAAATAAAGGGGAAAGAAATAGAAGTAGAAAGAGTTAAGAGTTTTATTAAAAATTTCCCGAAAAAGAAAGCAATAATTCTACACGGGCCAGCTGGCACAGGAAAAACATCTCTTGCATTTGCACTTGCATCAGATACAAATTCTGAAATAATTGAATTAAATGCATCTGATTTAAGAAATAGGGAGCAAGTAAGTAAAATAATAGGAGAAGCAAGCAAGCAGGCATCATTATTTGAAAAAAAAGGCAAAATTCTGTTAATAGACGAAGTAGATGGAATAAATTATCAAGATAGGGGCGGATTAAGTGAATTAATTTCTCTAATAAAAGAATCTAAATTTCCAATAATAATTACTGCAAATAATATCTGGGATAAAAAATTCAGCAGTTTAAGAAGAATAGCAGATTTAATTGAAATGAAAGAACTTAATTATGAAATAATTCTTGAAATCTTAAATACAATTGCAAAAAAAGAAAATCTGCAATTTCAGCCAGATTTACTAAAAAGTATTGCCTCAAAATCAAAAGGAGATATAAGAGCTGCAATAAATGACTTGCAAACAATTAATTTGGAAACTCAGCAGGAGCATATACATGAAAGAGATAAAGGTGAAAACATTTTTAATATACTGAAAGCAATTCTAAAAAATCTGCCAGATGACCAAACTATAACTGCATATAATAATACAGAACTGCATTTAGATGAAATATTACTGTGGTTAGAAGAAAATGTGCCAAGAGAATACAAAGGAGATGAATTATACAAAGCATTTGAAGCAATAAGCAAGGCAGATGTATTTAGGGGAAGAATATACAAACAGCAATACTGGAGATTCTTAGTATATCAGAATTTCTTTTTATCTGCAGGAATATCTGCAGCAAAAAAACAAGTAAAAGTTGGCTTTACTTCATATAAAAAACCATCAAGAATATTAAAAATCTGGCTTATGAATCAGAAAACTAAGCATAAAAAAACAATAGCAGAAAAATATGCTGCATACTGCCATATAAATAAAAAAAGAGCAATGAAAGAATTCCCAATAATAAGACACTTATTAAAAAATCCGGCAATCAGGCAGGAACTTGAACTTACAGAAGAAGAAAATAGTTTTTTAGAAAAATGAAATGTCTAATTAAAAGACCAGGATATGTAGGAAAAAGAAAAAGCGAAAGATATAGGGGATGGGATGAAGAGTTTGGCAAGGGAAACTGGGAACTTATTTGGATATTTGGAGAATCACTTCTTGATTTTAATCAAGCATGTATGATTTATACTGATGCTTATTATCATGATTCTTTTAAAAGAGAAAAATTATGGAGAAAAATATTTAGAATTGGGGAAGATGTTTATGACAATTCAACATCAAATGTTTCATCTGGATTAGATTTTAATGTTCAGGAAGCAACATCTACACATATTCAAGATATTGCAGTAAGGTGGGTTGGATTAAGGAGGGGCTGGACATTTCAAGGAAACCACTTTGTACAAATAAGGGGACCAGAATCAGAAGGATATGAATTAACGCCTGGAGTTGTGGAGTTTCATGAACCAGAATTAATAATTCCTCCAGACATTAGTCCAAAATGGGCATCACCTTCTTCAGTAGAAGCTTTCTACCAGAATAACAGATTTTTAGCAATCAGAAATTCTTAGATAAGATTTAAGCTACTTCATAAGCTAAAGCAGATGTAGCTTCATCCCAACCAGCATCTCTAGCTTTTAATAGTAATCTTTCTCTAGGTCTGTCTAATTTTGGTTTTGGAAGATTTTTGATTGCAGCACCCAAAATATTATTCATCTCCCCCAAAGTTCTACTAAACCTTACATCATATTCATCGTTTTCCCACGCCTCAATAACATCATATAAAGATTTATCTGCGGGTAATTTTCTACAAATATTTGAACCAACCACATATTGCTGCCCAAGACTAGTTGGCTTTCCATTTTGCCAAAAAATAAAACCATAATCACCAGAAGAAGCATGTTCATTTGGCCTTACTCTTACTGCTTGTCCACCAGGCGATTTAGAAAAAGAAGGAAGCAACCAATAATAACAAGCCCTCATTGAATACGGCCCACTTTGATTACAATTTTCTAACCAAAAAAGAGCCACATTAGACAATCCCTTATCTTTAGGGAAAGCATAACTAAATTTTATTTGATCTGGACCAATTGATAATTCCCTATGTGTAATCCCCATAACCTCCCCAACCCTATCAGTAATTGCCCTAGAGACTAAAGGAAGAAGGATACCATTAAATTTTCTTTCTTCATGAATCATAGAGAAATTAATTGAACTTTCTTTTTAAATATAATTATACTAAAAAATATAGTTTTAAAATGATTTCTTAACCACAACTCCCACCACTCCCGCCACCCCCACCAGTATACCCAAATCCAGGACTTGGACTTTCACCTGATAATGTAGCAGAACATTCGCCAGGCTCACTATTAAATGCAGAACATATTGCACTCAAATATGAAGCAGAATCTCTATTACTCTGAACTATCTTGCCATTTACAACTAAAGTAGGACTTCCTCTAACACCATATCCTTCACTTAAAGCAGAATCTCCTGCATAATATCCTTCTGCATTACTTTCCATACAAGAATTAACTTTTGCTATATCAATGCCAGTTTTAGCTAAGCAACCGCTGCTATCGCCAGCTTCTAAGAAACATTCAAGATAATTTAAAAACTTCTCTCCCTGTTCTTCTCTAATACATACCTGCCTGTAAGTTTCTTGCTCTTCTTCATCACCATGCATAAAATAATGAACAAATCTAATTTTACCATCAATATTATTTCCCAGAACTTTTAATGCAGGAATTATGCCTTTCTCTGCTTGAGTACCATAAGGACAATGAGTCATTACAAATAATTCAACTTCTGGTTTATCTGATTTTGAGATATCTTGCGTCTGAGCTGTCTGAGAAGTAAGTGGAGTAATTCCTTGAACAAAATATTTTCCATCTTTAGTTACATAAACAGAAACTTCTTCTCCCTGATATAAAACTACCACCTCATAAACATTGCCCAAATCTTCACTTGAAACATAACTTACACCACCATTAGTTTTAGAATTAAGAAACTCAACTAATTTTTCACCAGCACTATCACCAGAAATAACATTTCCAGTAATTCCTCCCTTAAACATAAAGAAAAGTAAAACTAAACAAGCTACTCCCAAAGCAATACTTGCAATTTTCCAGGGATTCTTCTTTGAATCAACTTTCAATCCTTCACTCTGCTCTTCTTCCATTTTTATTTCAGACAAGATGCGTTTAAAAAGCTTTTTATAGCTGCTAATCAATAATAAATTATGCCCTATGATATCATAATCGGCAGAGATGAGGCTGATAAAAAGAGATTTGAGAAAAAAGGATTAATTTATATTGGGAAAGGCTATGTAAAAATGGGGCAATATACATCTCTTTCTAATCCAATTTTTATGGATGTTGCGAGAAGCCATATTGTATTAGTATCTGGTAAGAGAGGAAGCGGAAAATCATACTCGCTTGGAGTAATTGCAGAAGAACTTGCAACTTTACCTGCAGAAGAAAAGAAAAACATAGCAGGATTAATTTTTGATACTATGGGAATCTTCTGGACAATGAAGTATGAAAATGAAAAAGAAAAAGAATTATTGTCAAACTGGGATTTGAAACCTAAAAAAACTCCTGTAAGAATTTTTGTACCATTTGGATTTTATGATGACTATGAGAAAAGAGGCATGCCAATAGACAATCAGTTCTCAATTAATCCAGCTGAAATGGAAGCAGAAGACTGGATTTTAACTTTCAAACTTGACATAATTGAACCTACTGCAGTATTAATAGAAAGAACAGTTACAAGATTAAAAGAAGAGCGAAAAGCATTTAGCATTAGAGAAATAATTGAAAGAATAAATGCAGACAGAACATCATCTCAGGAAACAAAAAATTCTGCAATAGGATTATTTGAAGCAGCTGAGTCATGGAGAGTATTCTCAGAAAAAGAAACTAAAATTTCAGAATTAATACAAGCTGGAGAAACTAGTGTCCTTGATTTAAGCATGTATTCTTCTGTAGGAGCTTTTAATGTGCGTGCATTAGTAATTGGACTAATTACTAGAAAACTTTTCAAGCAGAGAATGCTTGCAAGAAAAGCAGAAGAAGTGCAGGCAGTTGAACATGGAATTGATTACCTTGCATTTAAACAAAAAAGAGAAATGCCTCTTGTCTGGCTCTTTATAGATGAGATGCATGAATTTCTTCCAGAAAAAGGGAAAACAGCTGCTTCTGATGCATTAATACAATTATTAAGAGAAGGCCGACAGCCCGGATTATCTCTTGTAATGGCTACTCAACAGCCAGGGAAACTGAAAAGTGATGCAATTACACAATCTGATATAATTATTTCTCACAGAGTTACTGCTCTTCCAGATATCAGAGCTTTAAATGAGATAATGCAGTCATACTTGCTTGAAAGCATAAAAAGGTATATGGATGAACTGCCAAGCTTGAAAGGTTCTGCAATAATTTTAGATGACAATTCAGAAAGAATATATCCAATGAGAATCAGGCCTAAATTTACCTGGCATGGCGGAGAAGCTCCTACTGCTGTTAAGGTGGAGAAGAGAATATGACAGCAAAGATTAACTGCATTGTTTTGAGAGTTAATGTGCTGTGCTGTAAGCACGGCAGTTGGGAACCTTCTAAAGGTTCATCTGCTGTTAAGGTGGAGAAAAGAATATGAAAACAGGTTTAATTCAGTTCATAATCGGGATAATCTTGGCACTAACTAGTGCAGTTTTAATGTTCTTAGGAATTTATCCTGTATCTGTAAGGATTATAATCGGAATCATAGGAATAGCTTTGATAGCAACATCCAAAGTTAGATTGTTAAAATAGAAAGATTTAAAAGGCAAAATTGTGGTGGAAAGATATGGCAACTGAAGAAGCAGCAGAAATGAAGACAACACCTTCAAGTCCTGCTGAAAAAGAAATAAATATTTTAATAGATGAAATTAAAGCTAGTGAAGTTACTGGCCAGGACCAAGTTTATAGTTTTCTGCAAAGTAGGGGGTTTGAACCAGTAAAAAGAGAAGAAAGGACATATTTCAATGTAGTTCTTGGAAGAAGATATGAAGAAAAAAAAGGTTTAGAAGACCCAAGATTAAAAAGAGGAACTTTAGAAGTTGAATTAAGAGAAACTAGTTTATGGGATAGCCAGAGAGCTGTCCAAGTATGGTTTTATTCTGCAGAACACAATTATGCCAGAAATGAATTTTTTACAATTACACAGCAAAGAGAAGCAGCAGCTTAACTAACTCTAATATCAACCCGCCACCTAAACTTATATGGAGCAATCTCACCAGCTTTCTTAACTTTTAGAACAGAAATTTTCTTTTTAGTTTTTTTGCTCTCTCTATAAATTTTCTCTAATATATTGCCCACATCCCGCCCAAAATCATAATAATAAATCTCAGAATTTCTTTTTGCAACTTTAAAAGCCAAATCTAAAAAACTAGGTTTTAACTGCGGTCTTGGCATCACAATTTTATCAAACTTAATTTTCTTTCTCACAAACTTAGGAATCACTCTCTTCACATCTCCACCTACCACCTCCACCTCCACCTTATTCAACTTAACATTCTCTTTAGCATACTTACTGCACTCTCTCCCTAATTCTACTGACACAACTTTTTTACAGCCAGACAACTTAGCAATAACAATTGAAAAAGGAGCTACACCAGCAAACATAACTAAAACAGAATCTTTTTTCTTAATTTTCCCTGCAACCTCTTTCCTCTCATTACTCAATCTCGGAGAAAAATAGCATTTCTCTACATCTAATTTGAACATACAATTATTTTCTCTATGTTTTGTCTCAGTAGTTTTCTCTCCAGCCAAGAATCTAGTCTTAATTGTTCTCAACCGGCCTTTAACTTTCTCAGCTTTCTCTAAAACAGTTTTAATATTCTTCCTCTCTTTCAGCAACTTTCTTGCAATTTTCTTCTTCTCCCCAACTTTCCCTTTACCAAACTTCAATATTGCAATCTCCCCAATAACATCATAGCTTTCTTTAACCATAATAAGATTAAATAAACAGAATTTATAAATTTGTGGAAAACTTTAAAAACTTCTTTCTCTATACCCAGTAAACAAAAAGATGGCAAAAATATTTGGTTATATCTTATTACTGTTGGGTCTTGCCCTTATTGTATTAAAATTTGTATTTGAAAATACATTTAACAGTATTCATTATCTAAGTAAATTAAATGCCTTGTGGGTAATTGTAATTGGAGCCATACTTATAGTAGCTGGATTTTTATCTCTAAGGTCAAAAAAGAAAAAAGAAGGGAGACAAATCAGCGAGATTCCAATTTACAAGGATGGCAGAGTTGTAGGATATAGAAGAGATTAAAATGAAAAAAATATTCCTGCTCCTTATCTTAATTCTTTCCTTACCTTTGATTTCAGCTTATAATGGTTATGAATTTTCTCCTGCAGATATTTTTGAAAATGAATGGGTTTTATTTTCCTTGACATTTCTTGTATTTTTCGCAATTACATATTTTGCTCTGGCAAGAGCAATGAGGGAAAATAAAGGAGGAGCCGCAGTTATTGCAGGAGTAATAGCACTATTCATAGCAGCTGCAATTTCACAAAGAACAAGGTTTTATGGATATGTTGGTGTTGAATTAGGAAACTGGCTTTTCATAATTGCAGTTCTAATAGGTTTCATATTGCTCGCAAAAGTATTAATGAGTTTAGGAGGAATTTTCTTATTTGTTATTTTATATATAGCATGGTTTATTTTAAATGGAATTGATGCCCATGAAATTTTCCCTTATTCAGTATTAGAATCAAACACATTCAATTATCTCTGGTCTTTTTTCACAGGAATACCAGCATTTGGTATTTTAACTGCAATTTTTGTAGCTTTGATAATAGCTGCATTTGCAGGAAATAAACCTATTAAAAAATGGTTAATCTGGCATAAAGAAAAGGAAATTCCTCCTTGGTGGAGATATTAAATTAAACTTTTTTCTTCTCTTCAGCTGACTGCTTAGCTAATTCTTCTTTTTCAATTTTTTTTACAACTTTTTCTTCAAACCTGCCAGCAATATTATATGAAAGCCAGATAAATGCAATCGCAATAATAGTTACAATAACAAGTTTCCAGAAACTATTCCTAGTAATAATGTGAGCTAAACCAAAAAGAATCCACCCAATTAATTTTAATACTCCTGTTAATGCAAAGATACAAGTAAGAGTAACAGCTCCTGCCAACGCCTTATACCCTTTAAACATCAAGCTTATATTTAAGAAGTTTGCTAAAATAAAAAAAATCATAATCCAGATAATAAATCTTAAAATAGCTTCCTTAAATGTAATAATTTCCCCAAAACCAAATAATATCCTTGCCCATATCTGCAGACCTGGAGAAATAGTTATCTCTTCATTTAAAATCTCTTCTGCACTTACCACAGTTACATTTTGCGCATAAACTGCAGGTAAAATAAAAATTAGCAATAATAAAATCCCTAAAAATTTACTCCAACTCTTTTTCATAATAAAATAAGAAAATATCTGTTTAAATTACTTTCTAAAATAAAGTTTTCTGTTTTGCTTTCTCTTTGGCATTTCTTAATTTATCCAAAGCAGAATCTATTCTTGATTCAGAAAATTCCCTGCTCAAAAGAATTTTCTTCACTTTATCTTCATTTAATTTTGGAAATTTTATTTCCACATCTTTTACTTTAGGACTTTTAAATAATTCAAAGATTTCTTTCCAGTCAAACTGTTTATCTTCAGGCAGTTTCTTAATATCTTCTTCTACTGAATCAAAAATCTTCACAGGATACTTATTTTTCTTTACTATTTCCAGTGCTTTTTTCTGCCCAATCCCTCTTATTCCCCCAGGATTATAATCTGTACCAACTAGAACTCCAAGACAAATTAACTGATCTAAATTTATTTGCAATGAATTTAAAACCTTATCAAGTTCAATTAATTCTGGAGAAATAGATACATATCCAGAAAAGGTTTTTCTTTTTCTTGCCAAAGTCAGATTTTGAATAAGCCTTGTGGCTCCGAATAATAAAGAATCATAATCCTGGCTTGCAACAGCATAAATATCTTTTTTTCTTTTAACCATGTGGGCAGCTTGTGCTTCAGCTTCGCTTGGGGCCTGAACAACACCAATTCCCATTGCTTCTAATAATTTTTTGCTTTCTTCAGCTATTTCAGGAGTTAAAACTGCAAGTTGTTTTGCATATTTCCCCATAACTTCAATTTCTCTTTTCTTTACAGCTTTTTCATATTTCTCTTTTGCCTTTTCTTTAACTGCCTGCCTCTTAACCTTTGTCCCATATTTCAATTTAGGCATTTTTCCATCAAAAACATATACAAGTTTCATTCCTTCATTCATTAAATTAATATTTCTATAAAATAATCCAGACAAATGAGAAGTAATTCTTCCTTTCTTATCTTGCAACGGAGTTCCATCTGGCTGTCTAATAGTAGATAAAAACTGGTAAATAATATTAGATGCATCTACTGCTAAAATTTTGTTTTTAAGTTCTGCAAATTCAATGCTCTTTTTCTTAATAATTTCACCTACATTTAATCCCATAAATTAAGAAATTAATTAGAATATTTAAGATTATGCTTAATTAAAATAAAGACCCTTGTACAGCAGCCCCAACAGGAGTTGAAGCTCTTACTACAGAAGGTTTAGCAGGTTTTTCTTGCTCTGCTAATTCATAATCTCTAGGGTATTTCCCAATAATTCTAGAAACTTCAGCAGCAAAAGCAGGTACAATCTTTCCTTTTTTCGGATAAGCATTTTGGAAGTACATTATTTCTAAACCCACATTAAATCCATCTCTAGCTCTTTTTGCATCCCCATATTGGCACCAAAATACATAAGTTTTTACATCTTCTAATAATCTTTTTCTTAAACTATCTTCAGCATCTATGCTAAATCTTTTAAATCTTGTTCTTAAAGTGCCACGTGGAAAAGGATTCAATCTTCCATATTTTTTAGAATTTTCTTTAGTAACACTTTTATGAGCATTTAAAAATGGGAGACCTACATTAAAAGCCTGTGAAAAAACAGCATAAATTTCTCCTGAAGAAACTGCTTGTCTAAAGCCCCTATGCCTTTCCTTCCTAAGTAACCAAGAACCTGCTGCAAAAGCTAAAGCTTCATCAAAATTTAAATTAGAATAAAAATCAGTTAAAGTAACTTCATGCAAACCATGGTGAATGCTACTAATTAATCCTTGATTTCCACCACAAACTTCAAGTATAAGTGGTTTTGTCGGCTTTGGTCTTTTTACCATATAAAACATAAGCTCCCACCCCTTATAAATCTTACTATTATTACTACTAAGCAGTGAACTTTACTGTCAATGAAACTTTAAATAATGCTCAGAATTTTCCTACACATGAAGCTGACTTTTATACCTCTTGACTATGATTATGTAACAATAGACAACAAAGTATATATGAAAATTTTTGGAAAAACAAAAGAAGGCAAAACTTGCTGTATAATAGACAGTGCAGTAAATTTTTTCTATATTTTATCAGAAAATCCAGAAAAAATTCTTAATAAAATACAAAATATTCCAGATGTAAAAAAAGCTGAAATTGTAAATAAAAATTATCAGGAAAAACCAGTAAAAGCAATTAAAATTTTCTGCGAATATAACAAAATGCAGGAAACTGCACACAAAATAAAAAATATGGACTCAACAGCAAATTCAAGGGAAAGAGACATAAATATAATTACAAGATATATAATGGAAAGCAAAATAAAACCTCTTGTCTGGTACAATATTCAGGGAGAAATTATAACTGATACCGAATTTAAAGGTATTTCAAACTCTCTTGACACAGATATTGTACTAAAACTTGAAAAATCAGAAGAATCAAAAGAGCAGCCAGAATTTAAGCCAAAAATACTTGCATTTGATATAGAAGTAAAAGAATTAGAAATAGGACGAAGCGAAATCTTAATGATTTCTCTTGTATCTGACAAATTTAAAAAAGTTATCACATGGAAAAAATGTTCAAAAGCAAAAAAATATGTAGAATGTCTGAAAGATGAGGCAGAAACAATAGAAAAATTCCACCAATATGTAAAAGAAATTAATCCAGACATAATTACAGGATACTTTTCAGATGGATTTGACTTCCCTTACTTAAGAGCAAGAGCTGAAAAAAACGGCATTGACTTAAGATTAGGAAAAGATAACTCAAGAATATTATTTTCAAGAGGAAGACCCCTTAATGCAAGAATAAAAGGAATTATTCATATAGATTTATTAAAATTTATTGAAACAGTTTACTCCCAATATTTGCAGTCAGAAACTTTGGGATTAAATGAAGTTGCAAATGAACTTATAGGCAAAGGCAAATTAGAAGTTGACCATTTCAAAGAAACTCATGAATATAAAGAACATGAATGGCAGGATTACTTTGAATATAATTTGCAAGATTCGCTTCTTACGTACCAGTTATTTGAAAAACTATGGCCTGACATGCTGGAATTTGCCAAAATTATTCAAGAGCCACTATATAATATTACAAGATACTCCATGTCACATCTAGTAGAAAATTATTTTATTCATAATTTAGAAAGATTTAATGAAATAGCTGAAAAACGCCCGATTCATGAAGAAATACAAAAAAGAAGGCAAAGACCAAAATATGTAGGAGCTTTTGTATTTCAGCCAGAAGCAAACTTATATGAAAATTTGGCAATCTTTGATTTCACAAGTTATTGGCCAAGCATCATAGTCACATTTAATTTATCAAAAACAACATTTTTAGAGAAAAAAGAAAAAAACAGCTTAGAAGTTGATTTAAACGGGAAAAAAGTTTACTTCTCCAAAAAACAGGGATTCATCCCAAAATTACTAGCAGAAATTATTGATTTAAGAAAAAAATACAAAAAAGAATTAAAGCAGAAGCCAGACCCAATTAAAAAAGTCAGGAGCAATGCATACAAGCTTCTTGCAAATGCAACATATGGCTACCAGGGATTTTTTGGAGCAAGATGGTACTGCCCAGAAGCATCTGCATCTACTACAGCAATTAGCAGGAATTTCATTCAGGAAATTATTAAGAAGACAAACAAAGAAGGATACAAAGTTATATATGCTGATAGTGTTGATGGGAAAACAAAAGTGTTCATTAAAAATAAAGAAGATGTTTATGAAAAAAAGATTGAAGAATTGTTTAAAAGAGTAGATAGGAAAAAATTCGGAAAAGAATACAATTTCAATAAGAAAATAAAAGTTTTAACTTTAGATAAGCATGGAAAATCTGTTTTTAAACCAGTAAGATATATTATGAGACATAAAAGTAAAAAAAAGATGTATAGGGTTCATTTCACAAATAATTGGTTCATTGATGTTACTGAAGATCATTCATTAATGGCTTATCAATCATCTAAATTTAATCAAAGTAAAAAGAATAAGAAGAATATACTAAGAAGAATTATAAAAATAAAACCAGAAGAGGTAGGAAAAAAAGCAAGCACAATAGTAGCTCTCAAAAAAATTCCTTACAACAAACAGAAAAAAACAAAAGATTATCCAAAAGAGATTTATGAATTTATGGGCTACTTTATTGGAGATGGAAGTTTTTCAAGAAATAAAAGTCACAAGAGGTATAATAAAGATTACTATATAAGACTGTCAACTGGCTTAGATAAGGCAGAGATTATAAAAAGATTAATTAAACCTTTAATAAAAAGGGGCTATATTAAAAATTATTGGGAAAGTAAAACCAGAAAGGGGGATATAACTTTCAATGGATTAAAATTAGTCAGATTAATTTCAAAAGATTTAAGAAATGGATCTGGTAAAAAGATTATACCTGATTGGTTATTTGAAGAGAAAGAAGAAAATATCGCTGCATTCTTAAGAGGATTATTTTCAGCAGATGGCTGTGTAATGTTTAAAAAAGGGGTTCCAAGTATAAAATATACTTCAACAAATGAAGGATATATAAAAAATTCCAGAAAACTATTATATAGAGTTGGTATATCAAATTCCATTTTCAAAGAAAATTCTATAAATAAATATAAAGATAAAAAACAAGTTTATTCCAAGAAGAGTATCTCTAAAAATCTGTGGGTGAAAGATAGAAAATTATTCGCAGAAAAAATAGGGTTTTTATTAGAAAGAAAAAATAAATTATGTGGTATAAGAACTGATGGCGTAAAAAAGAGATTCTTAAGAGATTTTGAATTCGATACTCAAAGTATCAAAAAGATTGAAAAGATTAAGACCCCAAAATATGTCTATGACTTAGAAGTGGAGGATACGCATACTTTTTTTGCTAATAATATTTTAGTTCATAATACAGACGGATTTGCTTTTCTATTAAATAAAAAATCAAAAAAACAAACACTAGATTTTCTGAAAAAACTTAATTCTAAATTGCCAGGGATAATGGAGCTTGAATTAGAAGATTTTTACAAAAGAGGTATCTGGGTTACAAAAAGAACAGGAGAATTTGGAGCAAAGAAAAAATATGCCCTAATTAATTATGAGGACAAATTAAAAATTCGTGGTTTTGAAACAGTAAGAAGAGATTGGTGCACTCTCGCAAGACAAGTTCAAAATAAAATTCTTGATAAAATCTTAAAAGATGGCAATGAAAAATCAGCTTTGAAGTATCTCAAAGGAATTATTAAAAAAATAAAAAAGAGGGAAATAGACAGAAAGCTTCTTATTATTAAAACTCAATTAAAAAAACCTTTATCAGAATATCTCAGTGAAGGTCCGCATGTAGCTGTTGCAAAGAAAATGCAAAAATTAGGTCTGCCAGTAGATGTGGGAATGCTAATTACATACTATGTAGCTGAAGTAGAAGACAAAAGAGCAAGAGTCAGAGATAGGGCAAGGTTAATAGATGAAAAAGGAAGATATGACATAGAATATTATTTAAAGCGCCAGATACTGCCTGCAGTTGAAAACATCTTTGAAGTTTTTGATATAAATGTAAAAGAACTTTTAGAAGACTCAAAACAGAAAAAACTTGATGGATTTTAAAATGGAAAAAGAAAGTTTGTTATGGAAAACAACAAAAATAATCTGGCTTATAATTGGGATTTTAATATTGCTCTGGACAGGATTTTGGTTTGTAAAAATGTTTACAATGCAGACTGTGGGAGTAATTGCAACAGTAGTCTTATTTGCAGCAGGAGTTTATTTGTTCTTTGGATTTATTCTTATTACAATAGCTTTCCTTATACTCAGATTTTTCATTAGAAAAATATTTTAAAAATGAACATAGAAAAACTAAAACAAGCAGGGAAAATTGCAGCTCAAACTGCAGAGTATGCAAAATCATTTATCAAACCTGGAATGAAATTAATTGACATAGCAGAAAAAACTGAGCAGAAAATAATCGAATTAGGCGCAAAACCTGCATTTCCAGTAAATTTATCTATAAACGATATGGCAGCCCACCACACCCCCGCCCCCAATGAAGAAACAAAAGCACAAGGATTACTAAAAGTAGATTTAGGAGTCCATATAAATGGATATATAGCTGACTTAGCTTTTTCTATTGACTTGGAAAACTCAGATAAAAATAAAAAATTAATTGAATCAGCTGAAAAGGCACTTGAAAATGCAATTAAAACAATAAAAGTAGGAATAGAATTAAGAGAAATTGGAAAAGCAATTCAAGATTCAATTGTTTCATCAGGATTTTCCCCAGTAAGAAACTTATCAGGACATGAATTAAAACAATTTAAACTTCATGCAGGCCTAACAATACCAAATTCAGATAATACTAATGCAACTAAACTTCAGGAAGGAATTTATGCAATTGAACCATTTGCAACAACTGGACAAGGAATTGTATATGAAGGAAAACCATCTGGAATATACAGATTTTTAGAAAAAAAGCCAATAAGAGATGCACAAGCAAGGAAAATTCTTTTATTTATAGAAGAAAACTACTCAACTTTGCCATTCTGCTCAAGATGGATAGTAAAAAAATTTGGCACAAGAGCATTACTCACATTAAACCAGCTGGAACAAGTAGGAATACTTCACCATTACAAACAATTAATAGAAAAATCTCATGAAAAAGTCAGCCAAGCTGAACATACAATAATTGTTTCTGAAAATAAAGTCGAGATAACTACAAAAAATTAGTTCTTAGATTAAATTGGGATACCTTCAACTTCCTTATATCTTAAAGCTAAAATATCATTATCATCAACAAGTTTTGCAAAGGGAGTTCTTCTCCAATCAATATCTGCCCGATCTGCTTTATATACCTCAATAACTAATGGTGTAGGCTCCTCTTCAAATTGTCTCAAATCAATTGGGGTCTCAGGTTCTCTATATTCATCTCTCATTTTAACCTAAATAAGCAACTGGTTTTTCAATTGCAGCTTTAGCAGATTTAAGATAATCCTGCTCAATTCTTTTATATTTATCAATTGAATTTTTACTTACAGAAGCTTTAACTTTCTTCATAGCTGCATCAAAATGTTTCTTACTTACCTGTTTAGCTTCTTTATCTTTTCTCAATGCAAGCATAGCAGCTTCCCTGCATAAAGATTCCAAATCAGCTCCAACATACCCTTCTGTCTCCTGCGCAATTTTCTTTAAATCTATATCTTTTGCAAGAGGCATTTTGTTTGTATGTATCTTCAAAATCTCAAGTCTCCCAGATTTATCTGGAACAGATGCAAGTAATATTCTGTCAAATCTTCCAGGCCTTAACATAGCAGGATCTAACATATCTGGCCTGTTTGTAGCTCCAATAACAATAATACTTTGTAATTCTTCCAAACCATCAAGTTCAGCTAATAATTGATTTAAAACCTGGTCATGAACTTTTGAACCAGCAGATTCCCCTCTCCTGGATGCTAAAGCATCTATCTCATCAAAGAAAACAATACATGGAGCAACTTGTCTGGCTCTTTCAAATATTTTCCTTACACCCTCTTCAGATTTGCCAACCCACATACTTAATAATTCAGGACCTTTAACTTGAATAAAATTAGCTTCTGACTCATTTGCAACAGCTTTTGCAAGCAAAGTTTTACCTGTTCCTGGCGGACCATAAAGCAATATTCCTCTTGGAGGCTTAATTCCCATTCTAGTAAATGCATCAGGATATTTCATAGGCCATTCAACAGCTTCTATTAACTCTTGCTTCAAATCCTCTAAACCACCTATATTTTCCCATTTAACATTTGGAGTTTCAACCAAAACTTCTCTCATTGCACTTGGCCTTACAATTTTCAAAGCTTCATAAAAATCTTTTTTAGTAATTCTTAATGTTTCAAGTATTTCTCTTGGTATAGCTTCTTCTTCATCCATTTTAATTTTCGGCAGTATTTTCCTTAAAACATTCATAGCAGCTTCTTTTGCAAGACTTGACAAATCTGCACCTACAAAACCATGTGTAATTCCTGCAATCTCATCTAAATTTACATCTTTTGATAATGGCATGCTCCTTGTATGAATCTTAAGCACCTGCAACCTTCCTTTTTTATCTGGCACACTAATTGACAATTCCCTGTCAAATCTTCCAGGTCTCCTTAAAGCCGGATCAATTGCATTTGGCCTGTTTGTAGCTCCAATAACTACAACTTTCCCTCTTGACTGCAGACCATCCATTAAAGTAAGTAACTGGCTTACAACTCTTCTCTCAACTTCACCAAAAGATTCTTCTCTTTTTGGAGCAATTGCATCTATTTCATCTATAAAAATAATTGATGGTGAAGTTTTCTCAGCTTCATCAAATTTATCTCTTAGATTTTTTTCAGACTCACCATAAAACTTGCTCATTAATTCTGGACCATTAATTAAAATAAAATTAGCTTCAGATTCGTTTGCAACAGCTTTTGCAAGTAAAGTTTTACCTGTTCCTGGCGGACCATGCAAAAGAACCCCTTTTGGAGGTTCAATACCTAATTTTTCAAATATTTCAGGATGTTTTAATGGCAATTCTACCATTTCTCTTATCTTCTTCATCTCGTCATTTAATCCACCAATATCTTCATACGTTACATCTGGAACTTTCTCTTCACTTATTTCAACTGCTTTTGGATTTAAAATTAATTCAGTATTTTCAGTTATAATGCATGGTAAAGTTGGCTGAGTATTTACAATTAAAAATCTTGTCTGCATCCCAGAAAATCCAAATCCTCCCATTCCAGACAAAGCTTCTGCAAAAATATCATTAAATAAATCCATATCAGACATGATATCTTTTCTCCTTGCAGTTCCACCTAATACTACAATATCACCTTTTATTACAGCCCTTCCCAAGAGACCTTGTTTCAAAGCTTCTGGATTTGCCTGTACTAAAATTCCCTTTTGAGAAGGAGCAATACTAACTTTCTTTGCCTCTTTAATCTCTGCTTTCTTAACATAAACAATTTCTCCAATACCTGTTTTCGCATTTCTTCTAATAATTCCATCAATTCTTACAATTCCTTCACCTATATCTGCAGGATAAGCTCTATCAACTATTGCAACTGTCTCTCTCCCGCCTTTAATAGAAACTACATCCCCCCTCTTTAATCCAAGTTTCCTCATTACTTCAGTATCAATTCTCGCAATACCTTTATATGCATCATCCTGCAATGCTTCTACTACTCTCAGTTTTTCTTCTGCCATTTTTTTAAATTTTTTTTAGCTCCTGTCTCTGAAAATTTAAAAGCCAAAAAAATTTATTTTTTTTCATTTTAGTCAAACATTAATTTTAATTTTTTTGCGTCTTCAAAACATAATTTTACCATATCATCAAATATTTTTTCCTGTTCTTTCATAAAAGCTACAATTTCTTTAGGAATTGATACTGCATAGCTATTGCCAACTAGTCTCAATTTAACTTTAAAAGTTTTGCCCTTTAGTTCAAGAAGTTTCTTATATTCCTGCTCATCAGTAGGATGAATAAGTTTATTTCCGCATTTCTGACATAACAAAGCTCTCATTTGAAATCCATTTCTAATTAATTTAGCTGGCTTCATTTTTGCCTCACATTTCTTACACAAAACTGTGTGCTCAAATATATCTGTCATTTTGTTTGATTATAAGCTGTCTCGCCGAAACAAGACAGCTGAAAGGAGGTATGCGTGTATACATACTGGTATATACAGGATTGTGTATATTTATAAACCTTTTGGTTTAATAAGATCTATGAGGGCATTTTCAATTCCTGTTAAAGATCTTTCTACTCTATCCTGATATTCTTTTACACTAGGGTTATCAAAATGAGAATTATAAAAATCAACCAAAGTTGCTTGCTCGATACATACTTTATAAATAGAAAGGCATGTCTGAAGATCAAGATGAGTCAGCGCCGAGTTCCCTGCACGTAAATGTTCTAAAAATTCAGCATGCTCTACTATGCCCCTAACACCCCAACTTATCCTTCTCTTTAAATCTTCTTCTATATCATAAATTCCCATACCCAACCACACCCACCACCCCCTTATAAATCTTTCTTTTATCACCACTCACCAGTAAACAATAAAAACATTTAAAAACCAAATATCTCTAAAATAAGTATGAAAAAAGACAAGAAAGTAAGAGAAAGAAAAAAACCAAAAACCTGGCTTGGAAAAGCTTGGAATTTTATTTGGTATGGGGACAGCATAGCAAGCTGGATAGTCTCACTTTTACTAGCATTTGTAATAGTAAAATTCGTATTTTTCCCGCTATTATCACTAACACTTGCATCAAGCATGCCGTTAGTAGTTGTAGAAAGTGAAAGCATGCATCATCCAGGATCTTTCATAGGAAATGCAATTGGTCTGCAAGATAATTTTAAAGTCTGGTGGACTGAAAAAGGAAGCTGGTATGAAATACAAGGAATAAGTGAAGGAGAAGCTGAAAATTGGCCATTTAGAACAGGTTTAGAAATGGGAGACATTGTAGTTATCTCCGGTTACGGAACATATGAAATAGGAGATACAATTGTATTTAATGCAGGCCAAAGATATCCAATTATTCACAGAATTGTAGATATAACACAAATAGACGGCAGAACAATATACTCAACAAAAGGAGATAATAATTCCGGACAACTAGTAGGAGAAAAATCAATTACAGAAGACCAGATTCTTGGAAAAGCTGTAATGAAACTGCCAAAACTCGGCTGGGTCAAGCTTGGATTTGTTAGATTATTTAATTTATTCTAACCCCCGAGTAGTCAGTAACATTTAAAAATCAACTAAATGTAAACCCATAATGGAATTTTGCCCAAAATGCGGTTCTGTTCTAGTAGAAAAAAATAAAAAATATAAATGTGCAAGATGCAGTTATTCTGCAAAAGGCAAGGTGAAAATAGAAGCAAGTGAAAAAGCAGGTGAAAAACAGCAGATAGGAATAATAAAAGAAAAAGATACAGATGTATTCCCTACAACTGCTGCAAGCTGTTCAAAATGCGGTCATGGAGAAGCATATTTCTGGTCTGCACAGACAAGAGCAGCAGATGAAGCAGAAACTCAATTTTTCAGGTGCACAAAATGCAAAAATACCTGGAGAGAAACTAGATAATTTATTCTAAATATTTTTAAACTAAGAATCACTTACTAAGCTACGGACCTGTAGCTCAGCTCGGTTAGAGCACCAGAACTCCAATAATGAGAAGGTGAAACTCTTAATCTGGGTGTCAAGGGTTCAAATCCCTTCAGGTCCATTTTCATAAGAAAATGAAATTTAACAAAGAACTTTTCAAAAAATCTCTGGAAAAAACAAAATCATACCTAATCATAGTAGAAGGGAAAAAAGACAAATTATCTTTAGAAAAAATAGGATTTGAGCACATCTTTGTCTTAAATGAATCTGGGAAATCTTTATATGAAAAAATTGAGCAAATAGAAGAGCAAGCAGGTAAAAAGAAAATCTGCATCTTAACTGACTTTGACAAAAAAGGAAAAAAACTTTATCTCCTGCTCAAAGCAGAATTATCTAAAAGAAAAGTTCACCTTGACAATACTTTCCGCGGAATTTTGCTCAAATTGAAAATCAGTCACATAGAAGGACTCGCAAAATTCCTTGAAAATGAAGAATTTTAAGCTTCTGCTGTTTCTGCCCTTTCTTTTGCTTTTGCTTTTCTAGCTAACCTTCTTTGATGTGCAATTTTTTTAAGAACAGACCATCTAATAATTTGTTTCTCTTCATCACTATATAATTCACTATCCGCAAGCTTCCCACAAAGAGTTTTACCACCAAATCCTCCCCTTACAACTGTTTCATCTAAATTGCAAGGAATATAGGAAATAACAGGGTGGGGATTATTTTTATCAGGATTAGGTTCTACTCTAAATACACAACCATATTTAGGAACATATAAATCAAAAGAATTTCCAGCCCCATAAAGATAAATTTCCATCAAATCAAATCAGAAAATCAACTATATAAATCTAACCAACAACCCTCTTAATACACTCAATATTATTAGCAACTTCCTGCCCCTTTTTAGTAAGCTTGATAAGCTTAATTCTCCCTTTTTTCTCAAACAAAACAAGGCCTAATTTCTCTAAAGTCTGAAGAATTTTAACAGCATGACTATATGTACAATCAACCTCTTTAGCTAAAATGCTCCCATACCTTGCCCTTGAAACCTTCTTCAAAGCTATTAACATTAAAGCTGGTTTTCTCCTGAAAAATATATCAAAGCTATCTTTCATTTTCTTGAAGACAGGCCTATTTCCCTTAGTCCTGTATACTCTAAACTATATATTAAATAATATGCTTTTAAATCTTTCGTTTGCCAAATTCATTCAAGTAGAGGAACAAATGCATACTCTTCTCTAGTAAGAGATTTCTTTATCTTCCCGTTCTTCCTAAAAATAAGCAAAGGACCCAAATTATAAGGGCATATCAAAACCCCCTTATCTTTCAAAAGCTTATCTGCCAAATCACTTATCCAAGCTTCCTGTTCAGGAACAATCCCTGCAGTAAGCAAAATCTTATCATATTTCTTTTTCCATACACTCCCTTTCTCAAAAATATTCTCTGTCAGAAAATTAACTTTAGATAATTTCTCATAAACTTCAGGTTTCTCTTTCTTCAAATAATTTTTCAACTTAGAAAAATTATTTTTCGCTTTCTCTTTCAAGCTATTAATTCTCTCTATACTTACAACACTACCAGGATAAACTAAATAAGCAATTAAACTTGCATTCCACCCACTCCCAGACCCCACCTCCAAAACATCATCACTTTCACTTAACTCAGCTAACAACAACATTCTCGCAACAGTACTCGGCTGGCTTATAGTCTGCCCTTTTCCAATTGACAATGCAGTATCAAGATAAGGATTTTTCTCAATAAAATACTTCCTGTCAATAAATGAAATCGCAAATAAAACTCTCTCTAACAATTTCTTCTGCTTCTTACTAAGTGGAAAACTAGAATTATACTCGTAAACAGATTCCAACATTCCCTGAACTTTTGAATCAGCTTTTTTTATTATACTATCAACAGCGCCCATATTAATCTAAAGCAAAAACACTTAATAAACACTTCTAATTAGCAAGATTTAAATAAGAATTTTCACTAAAAATAATATGATAGATATAAATCTAATCAGGGAAAATCCGAAATTAGTAAAAGAAAATATAAAGAAAAAATTTCAAAATGAAAAACTTCCGCTTGTAGACAAAGTAAAGAAATTAGATGAAGAGTGGAGAAAATTAAAGCAGCAAACAGACAAACTTAGATATGAAAGAAATAAAATTTCTCAGGAAGTAAATAAGGCAAAAAAGCAGGGAAAAGATGTAAAAAAACTAATTAAACAGGCAAAATCAATTCCAGATAAAATAAAAAAAATAGAAGAAAAAGGAGAAAAATTACAAGGGCAAATTAAAGAAATTATGTACAAAATACCAAACATAATCCACAAATCTGTACCAATAGGAAAAAGCGACAAGGACAATGTGCAGATTAAAAAATTTGGAAAAATAACTAAACCAACATTCAAATTAAAAAATCACGTAGAATTAGGAGAATTCTTAGGAATCCTTGATTTTGATACATCTGCAAAAACATCTGGAAATGGATTTTATTTTATGAAAGGCAAATTAGCAGAATTAAACATAGCATTAATCAATTTTGCCAGAGATTATATGATTAAGCAGGGATTTGAATATGTAGAGCCTCCATTAATGATAAGGAAAAATATTCTGACAGGAGTATACTCAAATGCAGAAATAGAGCAAATGGCATTTAAAGTAGAAGGTGAAGACCTTTACCTTATAGCAACATCTGAACATCCGCTTATAGGACAGTTCATAAATAAAACACTGAAAAAAGATCAAATTCCAGTAATACAAACAGGATACTCTATGTGCTTTAGAAAAGAAATAGGTTCTCACGGAATAAGTGAAAAAGGAATTTACAGAACACACCAATTTAATAAGCAGGAAATGATTGTAATCTGCGAACCAGAAGATTCTTACAAATGGTATGATAAAATGCTGAAATTCTCAGTTGATATCTTTAAAGCTTTAGATGTACCATTTAGAATTTTAGAATGCTGTTCAGGAGATTTAGCAGATTTAAAAGCAAAATCATGTGACTTAGAAGCATGGTCTCCAGTACAAAAAAAATATTTTGAAATCACTTCATTAACAAATATGGAAGAAGCACAAGCAAGAAGGTTAAATATCAAAATACAGGGAAAAGGCAAACCTTACTTTGCCCATACACTAAACAATACAGTAATTGCTACATCACGGGCATTAGTAGCAATTATGGAAAATAACCAGCAAAAAGACGGTAGTATAAAAGTTCCAAAAGCATTATGGAAATATACAGGATTCAAAGAAATAAAAAGACTTAAAAACAAATAATCAACTTATTCTAATATGGAAAACCAAGTTAATCACATAGCAATAATCTTAGATGGAAATAGAAGATATGCCAAAGCAAGAGGCATGCCTTCACATAAGGGGCATGAAAAAGGAGCAGAAGTAGTTGAAAAACTATTTGACTGGTGCAGAGAACTTGACATCAAAGAAGTCACCCTATATACATTATCTACTGAAAATCTGAAAAGAACAAAAAAAGAACTTAACTACATGTTTAATTTACTTAAAAGCAGGTTCAAAAAACTGCAGAAAGATAAAAGGATCCACGAAAACCAGATAAAAATTAGATTCATAGGGAATTTATCTCTTGTACCAAAAGATGTTCAAAAAATTGCAAAACAAATGGAAAAAGAGACAAAAAATTATAATAAATTCAGGGCAAATTTCTGTTTTGCATATGGGGGGAGATTAGAATTATTGCAAGCAATTAATAAGCTAAAAAATAAAAAAGGAAAAATAACAGAAAAAGATGTAGAAAAAGCATTATGGCTCTCATCTGAACCTGATTTAATAATAAGAACAGGCAACAGAATAAGGACAAGCAATTTTCTTCCATGGCAGGCAGCATATTCTGAATGGGTTTTCTTAAAAAAGATGTGGCCAGAATTCACAAAAGCTGATTTAAAAAAAGCACTAGCTGAATTTAAAAAAAGAAAAAGAAACTTTGGAAAATGAAAAAGAAACTGAAAATCCTGGCAGCAGGAGACATACATGGAGATTCAAAATTAGCAAAAAAACTAGCAAGCAAAGCAGAAAAAGAAAAAGCAGACCTAGTAATCTTGGCAGGGGACATAGTATCTTTAGTAGAAACAAATAATTTTCTTAAGCCATTTAAAGACAAAAATAAAAAAGTCCTGCTAATTCCAGGGAATCACGATTCATTTGCAACAGCAGATTTTCTTGCAGAATTATATGGAATGAAAAACATACACGGCTACTCTGTAAAATATAAAGATGTAGGAATTTTCGGAGCAGGTGGAGTAACAGGATTTGGCATATCAGAAAGAGGATTGCTTGATACATTAAAAAAAGGTAATAATGCATTAAAGGGTATGAAAAAGAAAATAATGGTCACTCATATGCATGCAAAAGGAACAAAGTCAGAAATATCAGGTTTTGAAGGAAGTGAAGGAATAAGAAAAGCAATTGAAAAATTCCAGCCAGACTTCCTATTACATTCTCATATCCATGAAGCAGAAGGATTAGAAGAAAAAATAGGAAAAACAAAAATAATAAATGTAGGTAAAAGAGGGAAAATTATTGAGATTTAACCCAAGGACCATAATTTTTACCTTCGACATATTCAGCATAATCTAAGGGTTCTACTTTATTTCTTTCTCTATCTTCTCTGGTATTTTTCTCAATTCTATCAGGAAACACCCGATGTCCTAACAAATATATTGGAGCACCATCTTGATAATATATTTTTTTGGGTGCTATAGGAAAATATATGCCAGTTAATTGAACAGCACCTAAAAACTGCTCAACAGGCATATGATGCGAACAACTTAAGGTCATGTCATCTATCCATCTTGTATATATCATCCCTCTTTGTTCAGCTCCCCTACTTAAAGAATCATCTAAGAAATATAAAATCCTGTTAAACAAGGCAGGACTGCAAGCAGAACCTTGAGGCAAACCTCTCCTTCCTTCTGAATAAGGAACAGTACATAACCTTGCTAAAAACCAAGCAATATTTTCTCTATTAAAGTGAGAGACATCAGACAATAAATCAAAAAAATAACCAGCTACTAAATCAAAAGGAACATTTTCAAAAACAGAACTTAAGTCAAATGATAAAACACTTGTACAGGGAAGATGCAAACTCAAACTCCCTTTTACAGACCACCCCCCCTCCCCACCATGGCAAGCTGCATGTGGTTTCTTAGTCTTAATAAGGGGCAAGATATATTTCCTAGCTAATTTCTTAAAAGAACCATTTGGTACAGACAGTTTCCTTATCTTCCCATTAGTTTGCATCTGAAACCGCCGGTATAATGGATTTTCAGCACCTGGCCCAAGCTGCTCATCACGCACCTTTCTTACCAAAACATCAATAGGTTCATCTACTTTAAATAATAATCCAGACATAGTCCCTCTAGAAAGAACTTCAGAAAGACCTTGTATTCCCCTTTCATCTAACATTCTCTATTAAAGTTTTTAAGCCGCACACCTTGATAAACTTTTCTATACTAAAAGTTACAGCAGAAAATTACTTCTTGCCAAAATAAGCTTTTTGAAGCTGATTCCGCCCTTCTTCTTTTGCCTTGTAAAGCATCTGGTCAGCAGAACTAAGCATATACTTCTTACTTTTATATTCTCCATGAAAAGTTGCAAGTCCCATGCTAATAGTAATTTTTCCTTTTGGCTGTTTCTCCTCACCTTTAAAATGTGTTGTCTCAATTGTCTTTCTAATTCTTTCTGCAACTTTTACTGCCTCATCATGCGGAGTTTCAGGCAAAATAATTGTAAACTCTTCCCCGCCATATCTCGCCAAAATATCAACATCTCTCATTTTTTTTGAAATTAAACCTGCAAGCTTTTTCAAAAGCATATCACCTGCAAGATGCCCATTTTTATCATTATAAACTTTAAAGAAATCTATATCTAACATTATTATTGTTAAAGGATGCTTAAATCTTTTAGCCCTACTTATCTCTTTATCAAGAAAATGATGCAAAGCCCTTTTATTATAAATCCCTGTCAGCTCATCTAAGAGAACTTTCTTCTTTAATGTAACATAAATATATACAAGATGATTAATTGCGAACAAAGATACAATAATCGCTGTCCCAAATAAAATTGTCTGCAATACAATAATTCCATAAATCTCCCTGATGTTTAATTGTATTCTGTCAAGAGCCACACCTAATGATTCTGCAACAGCAGTTCTCATAAATGTGATTGTTTCCTCAATAACATTAACATCTGTACTTACAGTTACATATGAAAACACAGAAAATAATACTGCTGCAACTATAAGCAGGACAATAAAAATAGTTACCCTCTTTTTCAAAACCCTTAATTCAACCATAAGTTATAAAGTAAAATTAGATTTTTAATCCTTTCCATCATCAATAAGCTTTTTATATACTGTAATTTTAAGAAACAAATGAGAAAGAGAGTAGCAAAAAAAGAGAATGATTTTGTCCCTTTAGATGAAAGCGATTTAAAGCATGCAACAGAAGTAGCAGTAAAACAAGTTGATGAGAAAAATTTAATGAAAGTTGAGAAGCAGGGTAAGAAAAAGAAATCTAGTATTAAAAAAGATAAGGAGCCAGGTATTAAGATAAATGGAAAATATTCTTTAATAGTATGTGAAAAACCCCAGGCATCATTAAAAATAGCAACTGCATTAGGAAAACCAAAAAAGTTCTCTCAAAACAAAGTTCCATATTATGAAATAAAAAGGGATAGTAAAAAAATAATTGTCGCAGCCGCAGTTGGGCATTTATTTACATTAAAACAAAAGGAAAAAGGAGAGTGGCCAATATTTAATATTGAATGGGTTCCAAATTATAAAGTCAGGAAAGAAGATTGGAGTAAAAAATATTACTCGCTTCTCACAAAATTATGTAAAAATGCTTCAGAATATATAGTGGCATGTGATTATGATGTAGAAGGAGAAGTAATTGGATGGAATATTATTAGGTTTATTTGCGGAAAAAAAGATGCCAAAAGAATGAAATTCTCCACTCTGACAAAAGATGAACTTGAAAAAGCATATAACAATCTCTTACCAACAATTGACTGGGGCCAGGCAATTGCAGGAGAAACAAGACATTATCTTGACTGGATGTATGGAATCAACCTTTCCCGTGCTTTAATGTCAGCTATTAAAAAAGCAGGAAAATTCAGAATAATGTCTATTGGAAGAGTTCAGGGACCTACATTAAAATTGATAGTCAATAAGGAGCTTGAAATTCAAAAATTCAAATCAACACCTTACTGGCAGATTTTTATTAAACTTAAAAAATATAAAACAGAATTAAAATATGAGAAAGATATTAAAAATAAAAAAGATTTAGATGTTTTCAAAAATTTAAAGGGGAAAACAGGGGAAGCAGTAACAAATAAGAAAAAAAGGAAGCTTATTCCGCCATTTCCATTTGATTTAACAAGCTTGCAAAGAGAAGCTTATAGATTATTCAGATTATCTCCAACTAGAACATTACAGATAGCTCAACAATTATATCTTGCAGGAGTAATTTCTTATCCAAGAACTTCTTCCCAAAAAATCCCTGATTCAATACAGCCGAAAAAGATTCTGAAAAAATTATCTGGCAAATTTAAGGAAGTTAAATTTGCAGTGAGGGCAAGACCAATAGAAGGAAGAAAATCAGACCCTGCCCACCCTTCAATATACCCAACTGGGGAAATGCAGAATATTGCAGGAGAAAACAAAAAAATATATGATTTAATTGTAAAAAGATTTATTTCATGTTTCTGCGAAGATGCAGAAATAGAAAGTAAGAAAATAATCTTTGAAACTGAAAATAAGAAAAAGAAGCTTAAATTCCTTGCTTCTGGGCTGGGGATTCTAGATAAAGGTTGGATGAATGTCTATCCTGCTACAATAAAAGAAACAGAAATAAAAGATTTGAATGGTAAGCAGACAATTGAAAAATCAAGGATAGAAGAAAAGCAAACTCAGCCGCCAAAAAGATATACCCCCGCATCTATTATAACTGAACTTGAAAAAAGAAATCTTGGAACAAAAGCTACTAGGGCTCAGATAATTGAGACACTTTATAGCAGAAATTACATTAAAGAGCAGTCAATTCAAGCTACACCATTTGGCATTAGTTTAATTTCTACTTTAGAAAAACATTCTCCAGTAATTATTGATGAGAAACTTACAAGAGAATTTGAAAAAGATATGGTAGAAATTCAAAGGGCAAAGAAAAATCTTGAAGTAAAAGAAAAAACAATTCTTGATAAAGCTGAAAAATCTATAATTAAAATCTCAAAAGATTTTTCTAAAAATGAATTAAAAATAGGGAAAGAGTTGGTAAAGGCAAATGATAAAATGATTAAGCAGGAAAGAGAAGAAAATATTCTTACTGCCTGCCCTGTCTGCAAAAAAGGAAAATTAAGAATATTGTACAATAGAAATTCTAAAAGATATTTTATTGGCTGTTCAAACTATCCAAAATGTAAGACAACATTTACTCTCCCTTACGGGCTGATTAAAAGAACAGATAAAGAATGTGAATTCTGCAAATTCCCGAAACTTCTCAGAATCCAAAAAGCCAAGAGACCTTGGCTGTTCTGCTTTAATCCAGATTGCAAGAGTAACAAAGAATGGCGGGATAAAGTTAAAAAGAAATCACAATAAATCAAGCTTCTTCTGAACTTGCTCTATAAAAAAAAGATAGATAATTTCTAATTTTTCTCCATATTCCACCACCCCCAAATCCACCCATATAATCACTAAACCCGCAAGAAGGGCAATCCTCTTCTCTCATCCCTCTTGAAAGACTTAAACCTTCTAATAAACACTCTAACCAACCCATATTATAATTTCAAATCCATAGTTTAAAAATATTATTATACTAAATTCCTACTAAGAAACCTATTAAATCATTATAATGTAATCTTTCTCTTCTTGGTTTATTAGAGCCATCAACAAATACGACATCATAACAACCAAGCTCATTTAAATTAGTAATTTGTGCTAAAAAATATAAGCCCTTAGAGTCATCCACACTGAATGTATGAGCATCTCTAATTAATACAACCTTGCCGAGTGCATCTTCTATAGCCTTTCTTTTTGACTCATCTCCATTTAAATGAACTCTACGAAATCTGAGAGGAACAAAATCAGGAATTTTTTCAGCTTCTGCCATATTTATTTTAGTTTTCTCTTATTTAAATATATTACTATAATAGAAAATATAATTCACCAGATACCCCTGCTCGCAATCTGGCTCGTAAATAACAACAGAATAATCTCACCAGATTCCTCGCCTCCCCACCCCACCCATATTAATAACAAAATTCAACTCCTTCTCAGGCAAACTTCTATGCTTCCTCATCACAGCTTTTCTCTTCCCATACTTACTCTGCAATTCAATAATGCACTTGCTCCAATATTTCAAAATATCTCCGCCAACCATATGCACCCCACCATCCACCCCACTCCCAAAATCAGAATATACTTGATTTGTAATAAGAACAGGAATCTTCCTTGTCCTAGCAATCTCAGCTAATATCCTCATCTGCCTTGCAAGCTTGGAATTTATTCTACTTATCTCACTCTTATCATCTTCTTTCCTAGCCTCAGCCAGCTCTAATCTATACAGCATAGTCATACCATCTATAATAACTAAACTTATTCTCGCATTCTTAATCTCTTTCAATAACTTGTCAAAAGCTTTCTCCTGCTCAGAAAATGTAGTGGGTTTCAATAAAAGAACATTTTTCAGAATTTTCTCATATCCCTCTCCTGCAACTTGCTTAAATCTTTCAACTGAAAATCCTCCTTCTGTATCAACAAAAATTACTTTCCCGCCTTTTTTGGCCTGACTCATCCCTGCAAGAACACAAAAATTTGTCTTCCCACTTCCCGCAGGCCCATAAATAGTAGTAATAATATCTGTCTCATATCCTCCAGTCAGCCACTTGTCTAAATCATTACTACCTGCTGATATTCTTGTTATTGTCATTTTTCACTAAAAATCTGAACTTGAAATTTTTTCAACTTGAAATTCTTATTCTGCCAGGAATTTCTAGACAGCCCAGCTTTATCACATATAGCTTCTAAAAAATCTATCCTGCTCATCTTATATTCAACAGCAACTTGAGGAAGAAGCAAACCAGAATATCCTAAATACTCTCCAATTAATCCATCTTCTCCAACTTTAATCTCATCTACCTTTTTCACTTCTTCTGGCTGAGTAAGAATAGAAATCTCAATTTTAATTTTCTCTAAATCCTCTTTTTCTACAGGAGAAAACCTAGTATCAGAAAATGCCGCTCTTTTCGCAGCTTCATATACAGCTTCTGCAACAGGCAAAGTAGGATATGGAAATCCAATACATCCCCTCAACTCACCTTTCTCAGTTAAAGTTACAAATACACCCCTTGCCTGCCTAAACTGCTTTTCATCAGGAATTTTAGGTTTCTCGCCATCAAGATCTTCCATAATACTCTCTCTCGCAAGTTTCAAAAGTCTTTCCCCATCTTCAGCAGAATACTTACCAATCATAATAAGAACAAACAGAACAAGTTAATAAATTTTATCTATCAAACAATCTCACTTAAATCCAAATCTTTCTAATCTCTTTCCCAACTTCTATTGCTTTTCTTTGAATCCATTTCCAGCTTCTCTTTTCATTTTCTCATCAGCTTCTTTCTTTTTAACTAAAGCTTTTTTATATAAATCATTTAAGTCATCTTTCTGACCTACATCAGGAACATAAGATGCAATAGATATCCGATCAAAAGACAAATCATTAGATTCCCTATCTGAGCAATAATCTTTTATCTTATCCAATAAAGACCTTTGTTGTAATTTCTTATAACCAGCATAAGTAAAACCAGCTTTGGTATAAGGGGAATACTCTCCACCAGGATACAATTTATTAGCTCTTCCTTGAAAAAAGAATAATTCTTCATACTCAGCTCTAATATCATTACACCAACCTTTTCCCCAAGGATAAGTAGATTTTGTAATGTAGAATTTAGGATCTTTAAAAACATGTCTATCTAATTCATGTTCCCCAAGTTTATCTGAATCAGGACCATAATAAGTTCCCAAATGCTCACATATTACTCTAAGTTTTGTATATATGTCACCTCTAATAGCTTTCTTCCTATTTTTATTCTTTCTTGCCTCTAAAGCACTCCCACTGTGGATTCTATCAATTACAGCACATTTCATTAAAAGTGCTCCAGAAGACACTGTTGCAAACAACCAACTCCAGAAAAAAATTCCTCTAAATAAGGTTTTACTAAATCGGGCTTTCTTCTTAGCTTGTCTTTTTTTATTATGTTTCATTTTATCTAATTTCATTTGTTCCTAATAAGATAAAAAATCAGTTTATAAACCTTTCGGGGTTTTAGTCCCCCAATAGTAGAAACAAATTAGCTTTCTTACTTAGCTTTTTTAAATGAACTAACCAGCTTATCCCCGTCTTTTTCTATCTTAGCACTTGCCTCTTGAACAGCTTTTTTCACTGTTTTCCCTTTTGTAGTAATCTTAAGTACAGGATTCTTACTAGGATGCTCTCTTTTCCAAGCAACAAAACTCACAGAATCATCTTCTGCAAGATAAGCTCTTAAAATCTCTGCAATAGTAAGATTATCAACTTCTATTTCAGCTTCATTTTTCTCATCTTTCAAATACTTAATTTCCATCTTAAAGAAACCAGATTTATGTTTTTAAATCTTACTCAAACTCCACCCCATCCCCAACAAACCCTTCTTTCTCCTGACTTTTCTCCTGTTCCTCTTTATCAACCTGCCATATCAAATCAGCAACATTAATATTCTCTCCACCCACCTGCTTCTCATCTCTCATCTTTCTCAAATCAGCAATTGTAAGATTTTTCACATTCTCTTTATCTAATTTTAATATCATTGCAGGCTCTTCTTTTACAAGCTCACTAGTAACTTTTTTCTCTTCAACTTTCTCCCCTTCTCTCAATTTAATGCCAAAAAACTGCTCTAATTTTCTAATCAAAGTAAGATAATCATCAGGCACTTCTTTATTTTCAATCATTTTGATAGCAGTCTCACTCTCACCAATTAAATCAGCTAACTGCCCTCTAGTAAGCTTTTTCTTTTTTCTAGCCATTAAAATATGCCAGTGGAAATTATTAACTAAATTAGAAGAAATATTTCTCTTTTTAGCTAATTTAAACTTATCTTCCAACTCTTCTTCTTTTGTCTTCTTCTTCCTTAAACTATCAAGAGTTACATTCATAATATCTTTTGCAATCTTACTAACTTTTGCTTTCTCTTCTGCATGCAATCCAGCCATTCTCCTCAATCTCTCTTTAACAGTATATGGTTTCTCACTTTCTTTTAGTTGAGAAGTAGTTGGTCTCCTTATAATAGGAAGATTTTCAACTAAACTGCATTCCTCGCAAATCTTAACCATTTCATTGCCACTAACAGCATCAAGAAGTTTCACATCTCCCTCGCTTTTATCACATACTAAACACTTTTCTTCCATTGACCAGATAAAAAGAAGTTATTTTTATTCTTTTCTATTCTAAAGTATCTATTTCAAAAGCTTCTCAATTTCTTCTACATTATTTAATTCAGTTATCTTAATTTTCTCATCTATAAGAATAGTAGGCAATTCAGTAATATTATACTTATATCTCAAGGTATCTATTGAAATGCTTGACAAATCTCCAGCTATTGGCAGCAAAAGAGCTTTATCTCCCTGCCTGTTTTTCAGCTCTTCCAAAAGTTTTGAGAAAATTGACTGCTCACTTCTCTTTTCAATACCAGGATTATCATACTGGTAAATATAAACAATATTATGATAATTTGCATTGCATTTCTCTTTAATCTTAATGCTATTCATCCAAACTAATGCTCTCAATAAATCATATTTTTTATGCTGTAAAATCAAAGACTCAGAAAGCCTCTGTGCATCTTCATAGCTCTTCAATGTCTTAGCTTCTTCATATACCCTGTCTGCAAATCTTATATTCTCTGCAATAGCTTTATCACAGTCAACTAAATTAAGGTCAAGAATCTGCCCCTGAAGTTTCAAATCTAAAAGCTCCACTTCAGAATTCAAATACATCATATCTATCTCACCACCCCGCCACCCCTCAATAAAAAATCCCAACGCAACCCCAATTCCAAATACAAACAAAGCCAATACAAATGCCTCCCAAAATATTCTCTTCTGACCTTTTTTGCTTTTCATTTTCTATCAACTGGGTTGTTCTGAGTGTTGATGTGTTGTGATTTATCACGACAGTTGTGAAACTTTAAAGTTTCATTACCACCATCTATAATCCCCTCTTGCGATTCTTACAAGCGAAATCAGCAAAATTATCGGATATGCTGTAAGATAAATCAGCAAATAAATTAATAACAATATTGGAGAATAGATATTAATACCTTTCGGTTTTATTGTCTTCAAAGCAAAAATAGTAAAAAATAATCCAAGAACAAATAAAACTACTCCAATATAATTTAATACACTTGATGTAAAATAAAAGTCATTTAAAGTTACAACAGGAACATTAGCTAAAAACGCGTATTTTGTATAAAGAGTTGTCAGGAAAAAACGCCTTATAACAAGATAAGAGAATATCCCCAACCCCACCACCCCCAAAAGTAAAGTAAGTGCAAAATAAGGAATAATAAACAATCCCAACATATTATGCCCAGAACTGAAAATAACTTTCTTATATTTCCCCAGGCACTGCAAACCGCCCATGTTCCATCTCTGCCTCTGCCTATACCATTTCCTTATTGTTCTTGGAGTAACAGTTTCTACATGAGAAGCAAGAGACATTTTAACTTTATACTTATGATACACTAATTTCCAAGTCATCTCTATATCTTCTGTCATATTCTTAGTGTCAAAACCTCCGACTTTTAGCACAGCTTTCCTTCTGTAAACACTTAAAGGTCCTGGAGTAACATAAATACAATCAGCAAAACCAAGCAGTTTCCTTGTCCAGGCAATTACAGCATACTCTAATGATTGTAATTTTTCAAGAATATTTTTCTTACGCTTAACTAATATTTTTGCAGATGCAACTCCAACTTCTGGATCATCAAAAAAACCAATTAACTTTGAAATACTATCTTTCTCAAGATAAGACTGACAGTCAATTACTGCAACCAATTCTGTATCTGTATATTTAATCCCCCTGTTTAATGAGCCAGCTTTCCCCAGATTTTTCTCATTATGAAGAACTTTCACATTCTTGTATTTTTTCTCTAATTTCTTAGCTATTTCCAATGTGCTATCTGTACTGCAGTCATCAACAATAATTACTTTCTTAATAGGATACTTTGATTTCACTACAGATTCAACAGTTCCTTTCAAAGTCTCTTCCTCATTCCATGCAGGAATTACAATGCTTATACTGTATTTTTTTGTAATTTTTGGAAATTCGTATATTCTCTTCCTGTTGCTTGCATAAGTTATCAAATAGAAAAAAACAAAATACAAAGATACAAACATATACCCCAAATATACATAAGGAAGAATTTCCGGCATTTTAACTTTCCTTTTTAGTTAATTTTTTATTTTCAATCTTAAAATAATTATAAAATTCGTCACTTAAATTTAGCTCTTTTGTATGCCCAAGTTTCTTTGCTCTCAATAAACCAACTTCAGTAAACTTTTTTACATGTTCATAAGCTTTATTCCCTCTTATTTTAACTAATACTGACTGCTTCATTGGCTGTTTATATGCAATAACAGCTAATGTTTCCTGTTCAGCTTTTGTAAATTCTGCACTCCCTGTTGCAAGCTTATTTACCATGCTAGTATACTCTTCTCTTACATCCATCTTCCACATATCATTTTTACTCAAAATTTCTATTGCTGATTTATCTCCTGAATACTTTTCAATTAATTTTTCTAAAAGCTGTCTTAATAAAATTGGATTTATATCTGTTAGTGAAATTAAATCCTGAAGTCTCAGCCATTTACCAGAAATAAATAAAGCTGCTTCTATTTTCTTCAAATTAGCTTGCTCTCTTAATTCATCCATTTCTTTTATTTTCTCATCCATTTTATATTTCAAATCTTAAAATTGCGCCAATTCCAGATAAGTTAAAAAATTCTTTCCCTTCATCTGTCTCAACAGAAACTATTTCTACTTTAGCAGAGATATTTTCTGCTTTCTTTGATAATTCCTTAATTTCTTGCTTGCCAAGTTTTTTGCTTAAAATCAAAGTTTCGATTGCCCCATACTTTAAAGCTTTTTCTATATCAGACTTCTTATAAACTGCTTTCTCTCCTTTTCCTAATAATTCAAAAAATTTCTCAAGAATTTTTTTCTCATGGATTATTTCCTGCTCAGCTAATAAATCATGGCTTGCTTCTACTAATAGTTTAATTCCATGCTCATCTGCATATCCAATATCTCTCATTCCAATAACTTTTTCTTTTAAAGCTGTAACTAACTGCCCTTCTTTCATAAAATCTTCTTTTGTTGGAATTGGACCGCCCAAAATTATCCCTTTTAGTTTTTTCATATCAAAATATAGTTCTTTCATTGCTTCTGCAATTCTTCTGTAAAATTCTTTTGCAAGACCTTCTGTAATTCTGTGAAATCTTTGAGAACTTTGGCCCCCTGCACGTATTTTCCCAGGCACCCCTGATGTCATCTTTCTTAATATCTTCACTTGCTTTCCTTCTAATAAACCTAAAGTAGCTTCTTTCCTGTCCATTACTACTAAACCGTATACTTCTTCTACTTCTAACATTTCTTTTAATGGTTCTAAAACAAATTCTTTGTCACATCTGTATATCCTGGTTTTAAGGGGTTGGGGCGGTTCTATTACCCACAACTTAATATCTGCCTGTCCTTCTTTTTCTGCGGCATTTCCGCAGAAAATTGCCATTCCATTTTCAGGAGTTTTCTTATACAACTTAAGTTCTCTTCCTATTGACTCTAATGCATCTAAAACATTTTTCCTTGTACTTTTACTTTTAATATTACTTGCAGTACTCTTCTCAGCTTCAATCTGACTTGATACTGTATTTTTATCCTGCCCTGCTGGTATGTAAACAGAAATCAGTTCAGTATGACTCCCTCTAATCTTTTCTAATTCTTCTAATAAATCTTCTAATTCAAGTTTTGAAATCGGCATTTTAAACAAACTCCACTTTAAACTTCCCTTCTTTAATCTGTTTTGAATTCAAAACAGCCCCCAAATCCCCCGCCACCCCCTTCAACTTACTTTTATCTTTTTTATCTAAAGTTAAAATAATTTCAGCTTTAACTGATTTCTGCTTCTTAGCTTTCTCCTGCCTTACTTTACTAACAATCTTAACAAGCAAATCCCCAACTTCTTTAGATTTTTTATCTTTAAATTTCAAATCAGGCCATTTAGAAATATGAATACTTTTACACTGCTCATCTTTAGCAAACTTCATATGATAAATTTCTTCAGTTATATGGGGCATAATCGGAGCAATTAATTTCAATATAGCAAGCAAGCTGGAATACAACGTAAAAAATGCGCTCTCTTTCTCTTCTTTACTCCCATTGTAAACTCTGTTTTTAACAATTTCCAAATAATTATCAGCAAAATCTTTCCAAAAAAAGTTTTCTACTTTCCTTTTCCCTTCTGCAATATTGTAATCAAGATAAAGTTTCTTAACTTCTTCAACAAGATTGCTTGTCTTATCTAACATCCACTTATCTATTACTTCTATTTTCTTTGGTTTCTTTAATTTGTAATTTTTCAAATTCATTAATACAAATTTAGAAGCATTCCAAAGCTTAGTTAAAAACCTGCTTCCAGCAACTAAATCCTGCTCTTTAAATGGCAAATCACTGCCCAAACTTGCAGTGCCAACCCAGTATCTAAAAGCATCTACATTAAATCTCTTTAATAATTCATCTGCCCATACAACATTTCCTTTTGATTTTGACATGCCTTTCCCTTTATCATCTAAAACAAAAGTATTGATTGTAATATCTTTCCACGGAATCCTCTTAAACAAAAGAAAACTTTTCAAAATAGTATAAAAAGCCCAAGTTCTAATTATATCGTGAGATTGCGGTCTTAAATTCATTGGAACTAATTTTTTATATAAATCTTGTTTTTCCAGCCATCTGCAGGCAACTTCTGGAGAATTACTTGAAGTCATCCAGGTATCAAATACATCTGTATCAGCTCTGGCATCTTTCCCGCATTTATCACATTTTTTCTTGACAATAGTTGGATCAACAGGAAGTTCAGCTTCTTTTGGCAAGATAATCTCTTTACAATTATCACAATACCAGACTGGAATTGGGATACCATAATATCTTTGTCTTGAAATGCACCAATCCCACCCCAAATTCTGAACCCAATTCTCATATCTAATTCGCATAAAGTCAGGATGCCACTTAACTTTCTTTCCATATTGCAACAGTTGTTTCTTATAAGAAAGAGTTTTAATAAACCACTGCTCTTTAACAAGATACTCTACAGGAGTTGAGCATCTCCAGCAGCTTCCAACTGTCTGTTCTAATTCTTCTTGCTTCTTCAGCCTCCCTTCTTTTTCCAAATCCTCAATTATCTTTTCTCTTGCTTCTTTCAACCCCAAACCAGCATATTTTCCAGCTTTTTCATTTAATTTTCCTTTCTCATTTATTGATATCTTTAATTCTAATTTGTGCTTTTTCCACCACTCAATATCTGTATTATCGCCAAAAGTGCATACCATAACTATCCCTGTTCCAAAATCAATATCAACTTTCTCATCTTCCATAACCTTAACATCATAATTAAATAACGGAACATTTAGACTTTTCCCAACTAAATTTTTATATCTCTTATCTTTGGGATTTACAAATACTCCGACACAACTTGATAATAGCTCTGGCCTTGTAGTAGCTATTGTTACTTTTTCATTTGAATTTTCTATATTAAAATCAATATAATTTAATTTTGTTTTCCTTGCCAAATCTTCAACTTCGGCTTGTGCAAGAGCTGTCTCATGTTTAGTGCACCAGATTACAGGTTCTCTTGCCCGGTAACAATCACCTTTTTTAATTAATTTCAAGAAAGCTGTTTGAGCAACTTTCTGAGATTCAGGGGAAATTGTCTGATATAGCAAATCCCAATCATAACTATGCCCTAATTTCTTAAATACATTATTAGTGTAAATATCTTCTGCTTTTTTACTCTCTTTTAAGCAGATTCTTCTAAATTCTTCTCTATTTACTTTGTTCTTATCTATGCCTAATTTTTCTTCTACATACTTTTCTGTTGGAAGACCATTGTCATCATATCCCGGAGGAAAATATACATTAAAACCAAGTTGCCTCATTATTCTTGCAATTATCTCAAATTGAGTATATGATAGTGCATGCCCTACATGCAAATGCCCTGCAGAAGCATAAGGTGGAGGAGTATCTATTGAATATATTTTCTTCTTACTCTTAGAATCAAATTTGTATATTTTCTCTTTTTCCCAATAATTCTGCCATTTTTTCTCTGCCTCTTCTGCATCATACCCTTTTCCTTTTGCCATAAGCTTTTTAAAGCAATGCCTATTTTAAACTTTATGGCAGAAAAAATTAATATGCCTGCAGGATTCGGCGGGCTTATGAGATATGACCAGGAATATAGGTCAAGATTCATGCTCTCGCCAAAACATGTGGTAATATTCATAATTTTAATACTCGCTTTCTCAGCTGTTCTAAAAATTTTCTGGCCTATTGTAAGTTAAAATGTTCGGAGGAATTGACCCAAAAAAAATTCAGAGTATGATGTCTAAAATGGGCATCAAGCAGGAAAACATAGATGCAAAAAGGGTAATAATAGAGCAGGAAGATAAAAACATAGTAATTGATAACCCACAAGTTGCAAAAATAAATATGCAGGGAAATGAAACATTCCAGGTTGTAGGTGATATCTCAGAAGAAGAAAGGGGCATAAGCGAGGAAGATATAAGGCAAGTAGCAGAGAAAACAGGGAAAACAGCAGAAGAAGCTAAAAGTGCACTTGAAAAATCAGGCGGAGATATCGCAGAAGCTATTTTAGAATTAAGTTAATAGCAAAATATATTAATCCAAACTACTTCTAATTTCAGACTAAGGAAAATGCCTGAGAAATTTATCTTAAATTTAGAGAAAGCTAAAGCTGAGCTTAAAATTGCAGACCACTTAACTTACATGACTTTCCCTCTTGTAAAAGAAAACCGCCTTTTACTTAAAATTCTTGAAAAAATCTCCAAATCACTCATAAGCACAATAAATGCCATACTTCAATATGAATATGTATACAAGCGAATTCAGATATATAAAGATGCAAGAGACAATTTTGAAACTTTTAAGAAAATCTCAGGACGATATAGAATTCCACAGGAACAGCTGCAAAAAATCATAGAAATCTTAAATCTAGAAGAGAAGCACAAAGCTTCTCCTCTTGAATTTGTAAAAAAAGACAAAATAGTCATAATGTCTGATAATATGAAAACAGACACGCTGACAGTAGAAAAAATAAAGCAATACTTAGTTGAAATTAAAGATATTATAAGAAAAGCAGGAATTATAATTAGCTCCCCATAAGTATATACTTGCAAAAATTCTCAGAGAAACATATAAATACTTCTCCCTCCTTCTAATTTCCCACCAAATTTTTGAAAAAGAGCATTCAGCAATATGGAAAAAATAATGCAGGAAAAGATTAGCGCAGACCATTTACTTTATGTCAGTATGAAGTATACTAAAACTACTGATGTAATGCTAAATCTAATAGCAAGATGGAGGAGTATGATAGAAACAGCTATAGATAAATTACTGGAAAAAGCTAAGAAAAAGAAGCTCATTAAGACTGTCCCTTCAATACCTAAACTTAAAGTAGACAAAATTAGAGAAGTTTTTAAGAAAGAACCTGTAATAATTGAAACTCTTGACTTATATGACTTTTTCAAAAGAATAGAGAAAGCTGAGAAAACAAGAGAATCTGAATTTAGAAAAAATGTGGCATTAAAAATTCTTGATAGGGGGGATTGGGTTACAATTGATATGGACAAATTAAAAGAGTATTCTGAACTTCTCGAAAGATTTATAAGTGTTCTAAAACAAATTCTTTAATCAGAACTTAAAAAGATTCAGCAAATATGGCAAAAATCTATGTTATTACTTCAGGAAAAGGCGGTGTAGGAAAAACTACTTCAGCTGTAAACTTAGGTGCGGCGATAAATAAATTCAAAGAAGATGTTACAGTAGTAGATACCAATCTCTCTACTCCAAATCTTGGATTATATCTTGGTTCACCCCTTGTACCAATTAGCTTAAATCATGTGCTTCAGGGAAAAGCAGATGTTGAAGAAGCTGTATATGAACATGAATCTGGTACCAAAATAATTCCTTCTTCTCTGTCTTTGAAAGATTTGAAAAAAGTTAAAATAAGTTCAGTAAAAGATGCTGCGAGAAAGCTGAGAAAAATGTCAAATCATATTATTCTTGATTCTGCAGCTGGGTTGGGAGAAGAGGCAAAAGTAGCTATTGAAGCAGCTGACGAGGTTATTATAGTTACAAATCCAAATGTGCTGTCTGTTACTGATGCTCTGAAAACAATTAAACTTGCAGAAGAAATGAAAAAACCTGTTGCAGGAGTTATTATCACTAGAGTTAAGAATACGAAAACAGAAATGTCACTTGAAAATATAAAAGAGATGTTGGAAGTTCCTATTCTTGGGATTATACCAGAAGATTCTTCAGTAGAAGAAGCTCTTGCAAATAAAGATGCTGTCATACATCATAAACCTAAATCTAAAGCTGCTCGTGCTTATGTAGATGTTGCTGCAAAACTTCTGGGAAAAGTGAAAAAACCAGACTCTTTCTTTGTCAGATTATTTAGAAATTTGGGGTTTTGAATAAGCTGCTGGTTGTTTTTGTCTTTCTTGTTTTCCTAATTCTTCTCTATAAGTTAGATAAGCATAAATTCTAAGACTAGAATGATCTTCTTTTGTTCCAGAACCAGAGTAGCTTATACCAAAAGCATCACAAATTGTTTTGTCATCAAGATAGCCTAAATAGATATCATTAACTTCTTCTCTCTCTGTCTCATCTAATCTCTCCATAATTCTATTAAGTAGTCTTTCTTTTTCTCTCAATTTTCTTATTCTTTTTATCAGTCTATTTATCCTATATACTCCAAAAAAACCTGTATCTTCAAGTCTCATCTTATCTTGCTCCCAACTTCAATATCTTTTTCAGGAGAAATTAGTATAATTTTACTCTCATCTTCATTTACTGCAGCTAAAATCATACCTTTACTTTCTATGCCTTTTAATTCTTTAGCTTCTAAATTAGCTAAGATAATACATTTCTTCCCAATTAATTCATCTTTAGAATAATGTTTTTTCAACCCCGCTACTAATGTTCTTTTCTCCACCCCCAAATCCACCCCCAACTTATACAGTTTATCTGCATTTTCTATATCTTCTACTTCTACTATCTTCCCTACTACTAAATCTAATTTCTCCCAATCTGCAAAACTTATTTCTTCTTTCATTTCTGCTTCCTCCTCGCCCCTTTCATTATTAACTTAAAAATATCATTTATAAACTTTTTATCTAACTTATATTTCCCAGCTTTCTTTTCAAGTTTCTGCAAAATCTCTTTCTCTCTTTTCTTATCTAAAACTTTCATTCCTTTCTTCTTCTTATACTCGCCAATTTTCCCTACAACTTTCATTCTCTCAGCTAATAACTTAAATATCCCAGAATTAATTTTATCAATTTTTTTTCTATACTGAAGCAACTTATTCATTTTACCTTCCCAAACAAAATTTCACTCTTCTTAATCTTTTTGATTTTAAGCTGTTTGCTAATCTCTTTCAAATCAAGTTTAAATCCAAATATTTTTGCAATTTTCTCACTTGTATCTGGAATATAAGGATAAAGCAAAATCCCAATTGCTTTTATTGAATCAGCTAACTCATACAAAACTTTCTTATCCCAAGTTTCCCAAGGCTTCTTATTCTGCACATACTCATTACAATTATCAATAAATGCAAATATCAATTCCAACGCCTTATCAAGTTCAAATTCATCAAACTTCTTCTCAATATCTTTTAATTTCAGCTTCTTAATCAGCTTATTCTCGCATTTCTCCAGCCGATATTTTTCAGCAAGTGAACTTACTCTACTTATCAAATTTCCCAGCTTATTTGCCAGCTCATTGTTATGTCTCTCAACTAAAGATTGCTCAGACACATCCCCATCCTGGCCAAAAGCAATATTCCTCATTAAATAGTACCTTACACTATCAGCCCCATACTTTTTAACCAAAGCAATTGGATCTATTACATTTCCTAAACTCTTGCTCATTTTCTTCCCATTAATTGTAAAATATCCATGTACAAACAAAGTTTTAGGCAATTTATTACCAGTAGCTAAAAGTAAAGCAGGCCAAATTGTAGCATGAACTCTTATAATATCTTTTGCCATAAGCTGAACATCAGCAGGCCAAAACTTATCAAAAACTTTTTTCTCTTTTAATCCAGTCAGATAGTTCCAAAAAGCATCTACCCAAACAAAACAAGTATGTTTCTTGTCAAAAGGCAACTCAACACCCCAATATACTTTTTCCTTTAACCTGGAAATAGAAACATCCTGCAACCCACTTCTAATAAAAGTAACAATCTCTTTTCTTCTAATCTTAGGAAGAATCTCATACTCTCCGCTTTCAATAAGTTTTAGTATTTTTTTTTGAAATGTAGAAAGTTTAAATAAATAAGCTTCTTCTTTTTTTAATTCTGGCTCTCTGTTATGCAGCGGACATTTTCCATCAACTAAGTCAGATTGAGTTAAATACTGCTCACAACCAACACAATAATATGACTCATAATGTCCTTTGTAAATGAATTTGTTATCATAAAGCTCTTGCAAAGTTTTTTTCACTGCGTCTTCATGTTTGGGGTCAGTAGTTCTGATAAAATTGTCATTTGAAACATCAAGCATCTTAAAAGCTTCTTTCCATTTTTTAACAATTTCATCAACAAATTTTTTGGGTTTCTTTCCAGCTTCTTCAGCTGCTTCTTGAATCTTTTGTCCATGCTCATCTGTACCAGTAAGAAAAAACACATCTTCACCAAGCAACCTATGCCATCTGGCTAAAACATCTGCTGCTATTGTAGTATATGCTCCACCAAGATGCGCCGGTCCATTTGCATAATAAATCGGTGTTGTAACATAAAATTTCTTTGCCATAAAATAAAGAAAAAGATAAGGTATAAAAAACTAACTAAATTTACTCATACAAGTTAGAAACATATGTTTCTATATTGCCTTTTTTTCTTTCTACTAAATTATCATCTGGCTTAACTGGCCTTTTAACTCTTTTCCACCTAATCATTTTTGGAGCAACAACACTATCAAAACTTACAAACAAATATCTAAGCTCAGAATTTCTAACTTTGCCCTCTTTTCTTCTTGCATACACAATATTTCCACATCTTTGCAAATCACCTTCAATTTTTGCTAATATGCCTTCTCTATTTTTATCATCTACAATAACAAAATGATACCTAACAGAATCTCTATCTGAACTAGTATCTCCTGTAGCATCTTCAGACATTTCCCAATTCCACCTTACATGTCTGGAATTTCTCCTAACCCCCCTTTGGGGTGGTTTCTTTGTTTTAACTACCATATATAATTAACTAAATCTAAGTATATAAAAATTTATCAACTAAAGAATATACTTCAAATAAAGCGCCAGTAGTATAGTGGCAGTATTCTGCCTTCCCAAGGCAGTGACCCGGGTTCAAATCCCGGCTGGCGCATCACCGCCTCCAACCCCGCCCCTCCCTAACAAAAAGCAGGAAAATTACAGATAAAAGAGCAATAGCAGAAATATAAGTAAACATAGTAACATAACTTACATCCCACAATATGCCTGCAATTACTCCTGCAGGAATATTAACAAAGCCAATAACAGCATAATAAAAACCAAGAGCAGTACCTTTCATCTCTCCAGATAAATCAGAAACAAGAGCTCTTTGATTTGACTGTGTAATCGCATAAACTAATCCATATAAACTAAAAAAGAGAATTAACATCCATAAATTGGAAAGGTAAATAAAGCCTAAACTTACAATTAAAAATAAAACATAACCTATTAACAAAACTTTTTTCCTGCCAATCTTATCAGATAAATTTCCAAAAGGAACTGCAAACAAAGCATATACAAAACTAAACAAAGCATACAAAGCCAAAGGAATAATTATGCTTCCAGTAATATCTCTAGCTCTTAAAATAAGGAAAAGATACAATCCAAAATTTGCAAGTGTAAAAACAGCTGCAACAAAAATAAAATATTTCAATCTTTTATCAAGTAATTTAATTCCTTTAAACAAACTTTTCCTAATAGCTCTCATTCTCGGTTCTTTAACAAAGAATAAAGGAATTAATGAAAGAGCAGAAACACCCGCAGCAATAAAAATAATTGTCCTAAAACTTAATCCAAATTTCCAAAATAAAAATAAAACAAACAAAGTACCTAAAATACCTCCAGCTGTATCTAACATCTGATGCAATCCAAAACCCCTCCCCCTCTTCTTAGTAGAAACAGTAATAATAGCATCTCTTGGAGCATCTCTTAACTTGCCAAATCTTTCAAATGAAACAAAAGCAATAATCTGCTGCCATGTATTAGCAATACCTAAAAAGAACTTAAAAATAATAGACATTAAATATCCGAAAAATACAAATATTTTTCTCTTCCCAATCCGGTCAGAAATCCACCCCCCAAAAATTTTTAACAAACTTGACAACCCCTCTCTTAAACCACTTAACAGCCCCAACGCCACCCCGCCCCCGCCCAAAGCCCCAATAAAAAACGGCAAAAGCGGAGTAATCATCTCACTTCCAACATCATTAAAAAAACTTGAACTTCCTAAAAGCCAGATATTTTTATCTCCTTTCATTTCTCACTCCAAAAATTTTCCACAAGAAAAAATTAACAATTAAAACAGCAGCAAAAATAGCAAAAGGCCATAAAATCTGATAAACTATTCCAGAAGGAATAAATGAAATGCAAGACTCTCTCATGCAATTTAAATTAGCAGTTGTAAAAGCTAATGAAATTGGAATTAACAAAATGCCATGAAGCACAGAACCTTTCCATCCATCTTTACTTGATTTCAAAAACCATAATCCAACAAATGCAATAGGCAAGACAAAAAGATGGCTTAAACTTAATGCATATGAAATTCCTTCATAAGCAGGAGAAAACATATAATCAGTAAAACCAAAAACAAATCTGCCAAATAAAAGTTTGCTTAAAAAATCAATTGTCCAAAATAATTGCGGGAAAAATATCAGATTAATCTCAGCACTTGCCCAAAAACTAGAGCCAAATATAAATGCCAAACCAAGAATAATATTCGCATGATTACAAAGCCATAAAAGACGAAAAGCAGTACCAGAGACCATGTTAAATACTACACCAGTCACTCCCCCAACAATAAGCAAAATTCCTATAACTAGCATCACTACTCTTTTCCCTTCCATCCTAATAAGAATCTTCGACATCTTATAAATATTCTCATAACCTAAGTTTTTTATATAACAAAAAACTAAGATTGGGCATGGAAAAGAGGGAAAAAATACTAGCAGAAGAATTAAGGAAAACAAAAGTAGGGAAAACAAAAAGGAAACTTATTCTAAAAGGCGTAAAAGATAAAGAGCAAAAACAAGCTACTATGAAGCATTCTATAAAAGAAGGTGCAATTGCTTCAGTAGGTTCTGGAGTTGGAGATGCTTATATTATTCCTTATGCACTTGCACTGAATGCAAATAACTTGCAAATTGGATTACTAAAAAGCTTCTCCTCTCTTTTACCTCCAATAAGCCAGCTATATGGCTCAAAATTAATGGAGAAGAAATCAAGGAAAAAAATAATTGTAACTTATGTAGCTCTACAAGCTTTTATGTGGCTTCCAATAATTTTCCTTTCATTATTTTTCTGGAAAAATCTTTTCCAGTCTTACTTGCCATATTTTCTTATAGCTTTCTATACATTATATGCAATTTTCGGCTCAATTGCAAGTCCTGCATGGTTCTCCCTGCTCGGCGATATAGTTCCGGAAACTATTCGTGGAAGATATTTTGGAAAGAGAAATAGAATTGCCGGAATAGCAGCTTTAATCTCTACTCTTACTGCAGCATTTTTACTTGACTTTTTCAAAACAAGAGGTTTTGTTATTTTAGGATTCTCAATACTATTCTTAATAGCAAGCATAGCCAGATCTACTTCAGCTTATCTTTTCAAAAAACACTATGAACCAAAATTCAAACTGCCAAAAAAATACTTTTTTTCATTCTGGCAGTTTCTAAGCGGTATAAGAAAATATAATTTTACAAAATTCTCTCTATTCTCATCTATTATGCATCTGTCAGTAATGTTTGCAAGTCCTTTCTTTATAGTTTATATGTTAGAAGAACTTGGATTTAGTTATGTAACTTTCATAATTGTGACTTTATTCTCTTCTCTCGCATCACTATTAATGATGCCAATCTGGGGAAGATTCTCAGATAAATACGGAAGAAAAGAAACAATTCTAATCTCCACAATATTAATTTCAATAATGCCTATCTTATGGTTATTTTCTAAATCCCCTTACTATCTTGCATTTCCAATGCTTCTTTCTGGGGTGGGGTGGGCTGGTTTTAATCTGTCAGCTTTTAATTTTATATATGATTCTGTAAGCCAGCAAAGAAGGGGATTGTGCATTGCGTACTTTAATATTCTCGGCGGTATTGGGGCATTTATTGGGGCAACATTGGGAGGATTTATTTTATTCAAACTTCCTTTATTCAACTTTACAATGAATAAATTCCTGATTATTTTCCTTATTTCTGCTTTCTTAAGGGCAATGACAAGCATTATTTTCCTTCCAAGGATTAAGGAAGTCAGAAAAGTGAAAAAATTCAATCCAGTTCTTACTTTCAGAAAAATGAGAATAACTAATGGTCTCATGCATGAAATCGCAGATGGTTTCCATTATGTAGAAAAAAAGCTTGGGGTATAGAAAGTTTTTTAAAGGGTTCTTACCAATAAATAGTAACATTGTAAGGTTAAAAAAATGAACAGATATTTGTTAGAAATTGGAACAGCTATAGAACATATAGCTGAGCTAATAATAAATCCAGGGGAGAGAATTACTATTAGAAGAGCTAAGGAAGATATGCCAAAATTTGTTTTTCAAGGGGTTGGGGGATCAGAATATAGTTTATACTTAGCTGGTGGAAGAATTTCAAGAGAACATGCAAGATTTGACTCTGCGGCATTTTCTCATTCTTTGTCCTTCACAGACCTAGGAAGCACAAATGGCTCATTTATATGCGGACAATCATGTCCAGCAAATCTTCCTGTAAAAGCAGAAGATGGGGATGTATTTAGAATAGCATCAGATTATAATATAGTAGTTAAGAGGATAAAAGAAAGGCTAGAAAGACCTGCTCCTACTCCTGCTTAAAAATTTCCTTCTTAATCTCTTTTGTATACTTTTTTGCTAACCTTAATGGTTCAGGAAGTTTATGCTGCTCTTTAATATATTTTTTTGCAATATCAGCAGCAGTTACAACTGAAATTAAATTCCCAGGGCTTACATAAATAGGTTTTGCACCTAACTTTGATTTAATAACTTTCCCAACTTTACTTTCCTCTAAAAAAATAGTATCATCTTCAATTTCTCCAATTAACAGGGAATCTGCTATTCCAACTGCAGGAACAGAAGTTGCAAGAGAGAAATGACTTGCAATTCCTAATTTCCTCGGATGCAAAATTCCATGCCCCCTAATAAAAACCAAATCTGGTTTTTCATCAAGCTTATCTAAAACTGCAACCATTGTAGGAAGCTCCCTATATGCTCTAAACCCGGGAATATAAGGAAACTTAACTTTATCCTGCACATACTCTTTTTCTACAATCTCTCCATCAGACATGACAATTATGCCAGAAATAATTTTATTTTTCAGAAAAATATTATCTATACCTGCAACCCTGTCTGCCAGCCTAAAATCAATTTTATCTTCTGTTGAAATATTCTTGGCAAGCTTCAACTGCTCTTGCTCAAGTTTTTTTAAATCAATATCATACTTCTCTACAATCTCTTTTATCTTATCCTCTTTTTCACCCATAATTATCATAAGGAAATACAATTAAAAAACCTTATCACTCATTACATTTTTTAACTAAGGGCGAATTCATTTCTATATGGTTTTTTGGATTTGTAAATCTTTCACTTTCTGCTTTATAATACTGGTGAATACACATTCCTGCTAAAAGCAACCCTAATCCAATTAAAACAAAATAATAACATGATTCTCTTTTATCTTTAATCCCAAGTTCATTCCATTCTATTTTCAATGATGATTCTTCATTTCTATCCATAACTTACCAATAAAAAACCTATTTTTAAGCATTATTGTAATCAAAGAACATATTTATCACAAAACTTTAAAAACTAATTTTGATACAAACTAATTATGTTTAAAAGAAAATGTTCTACATGCGGAGAAAAATTAGACAAAAGTTTTAGCTTTTGCCCTAATTGCGGACATAATGCAAAAAAAGAATCTGATGATAAAAATTTCGGATTATTGGGAAAAGATGATGAAATATCAGATTTACATGATATAGGAACAAGAATGCCATTTGGACTTAATACAATTTTCAATACACTATTAAAACAAGTTGACAAGCAATTCAGAGAATTAGACAAAGAGATGGGAAAAGATGTAGAGAAAATGAAACAGCCGAATTTCAGAGGAAAAGGATTAAGCATAAGTATTTCTACTGCAACAGGGAAAAAACCAGAAATTAGAGTAAGGGGGCTTGGACCTGGATTTAAAAACTTAAATGTAAAAGAAATTCAAGGTAAGCCAGCAGAAACAAAAGAGAGAAAAATAAAAATGCCAGAAATCTCAGAGAAAAAAGCAAAACAGCTTGCAAAACTTCCAAGAGAAGAAGCTGAGACAAAAGTAAGAAGACTTAGCAATAAAGTAATTTATGAGATGAATCTTCCAGGAGTAAAAAAAGCAAGTGACATAGTAATTAATAAGCTGGAAAACAGCATAGAAATTAAAGCCTTCTCAAAAGACAAAGTATATTTCAAATTACTGCCAGTAAAACTACCAATAATTAATTACAAACTCAATAAAGAAAAACTAATTCTGGAACTTAAAACCAAATGAGCTATAGAGAAGCAGAATCTATGATGATAGATTTTGCACAAAAACAATCAGAAATTGATGCTGTCTATAAAGGTAGATTTCCAAGAAGGGACCATCCAGCATATTTTTTCTTTATACAGATGGCAGGATTTAATAGAAATCTTGAAAGTGCAGTATTAGAGCTTAAGACCAAAATTGCTCAAGAAACAGATTATGCATGTTCTTTATTCCCTTGGCCATTTAAGTTTAATCCAAATTTTCATCAGAGATGTATCTTTCTTAAAATAAAACAATGAGCCTGCTCGGATTTGAACCGAGGACCCCTACCTGTCTAGCTTGGGTGGAGAGAGCGAACTCTCTTATCTCGCCTCCGAAGAGAGAGCCAACCAATATCAGAGTAGTGCTCTAACCAGGCTGAGCTACAGGCTCATCAATGCCCTGTAGCGATTGTGATCCCCCATACTTGACTTAATCAGGCATGTGAGGGTTGATAAGGGATACTTCCCTTATTGAGCTACAGGCTCATCAATAATATACACAAATCCTAATTTTTAAGCTTTTCTTATGAAAAGATAGTTTTTTTAATACAGAAAAAAGACCCCTATTATGAAAAAAACCCATTTATTATCTGAAGAGAAAAGAAATAAGATTTTAACAAAATTAGAGGAAAGCCCAAAAAAATTTGTTGAATTAAAGAGAATATTACAACTAGAATCTAATTTATTAGCATATAATCTTAATCTTTTAATCAAAGAAAATTTAGTAATAAAAAAAGGTTCATATTTCCACCTCAGTGAGGGAGGAAAATACAGTGTCGCATATATTTCAGAATATTCTGACGCATCCAAAATCCCACTACCCTGCATCGTAGTAATTTTAAAAAAAGGAGGCAAGGTTTTAGTAAGGAAAAAAAGAACAGAGCCAGATAAAGGTAAGCTTTCTTTTATTGGACATAAACTAAAACAAGGCAGAGATATATTTGAGTATGCTAAAGAATTTGTTAAAAAAGATCTGAACTTAGAATTCAAAAATCCAAGACTGATCTGTGTTAATAACTATTTAATTAAAAACAGAGATAAAGTAAATGCTCACTATTTGGTATTCTTTTTAAGAGCTACTCTTGTTGGAAAAGCAGAAAATTCATTATTAAAAAACTATAAAAAAATTAAAGGAGAAATGGTTCCAGATAATAAATTTATTCTCCAGAATATGTTGAATAACAAATCTTTAAAATTTATCAATAGCATCTATGAAGAAAGTTCTAAGAAATTTAAAGTGGTCAGTATATACTGACTTCCTAATTTATATACTTTTTTTATACTCCTTTTAACATGAATAAACAACAATTAATTGAAAAAGATTTACAATATTGGCAACGTATTGTTTCCTATTGTGGATTAATAGATTTAGTAAAGCAAGAGCCATGGGCGTATCCTGGGAGGTTGTTACATGGAGAAGAGGCAATTCCAAGTTATAAAGCTAAAGATCCTTTATCAGGTTCTGTAATAAGGCTTGGTTCAAGGGATGGCCATAGTGAAATATTAGAACCCGGACAATATTATAAAGGTGCTAAAATAAGATTTGCTAGTCCTGTTCCAGCATTCATAGTTGCAGACTCTATAGGGGAATGGTGTAGAACTGGATTTTTTCTCTCCCAATTCGAAGATGATTCTGAATATTTTAGGCGCGTTCCAGCAGGCAGTAAACCAATTATAGAAATTTTATTTGAGGCCTATGGAGATATAACTCGTGATGTCTCTCAACTAGTTGAAATTGCAAGAGATTCTCACAAAAGAAGAAAGGCTGATTAAAACTAAATGACAGCAGAAATAAAAAGAGGGGGATTAAAAGATTTACAAAGAATTCAGGAGCTGAATCAAAGAGTATTTCAAGAATTCTGGGAAGACCCCTATTCCCTACAAAAATATTTCCAAAAATTAAATGGAAAAGATCCATTAATACTTCTAGTTGAAGAATCTGTAATTATTGGAGACTTAATTGCCTTCAATAAACAAGACTCTTTTTATATATGGTTAATGGCTGTCGAAAAGAGATTCAGAAGAAGGGGTGTAGGCAGTAGATTACTAGAAGAATGTGAATCCTTCGCCAGACAACATGATTTTCCATCCCTATCTGTGAAAGTTTATAATATCTCTTCAGCTATGCAAAGATTGCTTATTAAAAGAAAATACCTAATCACCGGGTTCACTAAATCTGATGATGATAGATATAATAAAACATTCTTTACCTTATTCTTACAATAGATTTATAAATCAATTTCTCGGAAATTTAACATGGCAAAGTCAGCATATTCTTATATCAAAAAGAACTTGAAAGCAAATCTTAAAAAAAGATTAATAGAGTGGAGAAAATCAAATTCAGTAGTAAAAGTAGATAAACCTACAGACATAGGAAGAGCAAGAACTCTCGGCTACAAAGATAAAAAAGGATTTGTAGTTGCAAGAGTAAGAGTAAAAAGAGGAGGAAGAAAAAGACCTAAAAGAAAAAAAGGAAGAAGAAGTAAGAGGCAGACTGTAAGGAAAACATTGAAAATGAATTACAGATGGATAGCAGAACAAAGAGCTGGAAACAAATTCAAAAATTTAGAAGTATTAAATTCATATAAAACAGGGCAAGATGGAGTAAATTATTTCTTTGAAATAATTTTAATTGATACAAGTAAACCTGAAATTAAAAATGATAAAACAATAAACTGGATCTGCAAACCAGGCCATAAAAGAAGAGTTTCAAGAGGTTTGACATCTGCAGGAAAAAAGAGCAGAGGATTAAGAAAAAAATCAAGAGAAATGAAAGTCAGGCCAAGTATAAGAGCTAGAAAAAGAAAAGGAAAATAATTTTAAACAGTACTTGAAACTATCCCATAAACCCTGGTATCTTTCTTAATTCTCCTTACAATCTCTGTTCCAATATGCTCAACTAAAGATAATGTATATTTATCTTTTTTTGATTTTACAGCATCTTTTCTATGTGTAGGATCATCATACCAGTTTACCCTATATGCAACAGCAAATGGAAGAATTTTCATTCCCATCATAGTACAAGCTTTCATCAAATTTGGAGTAACAGCATCTCCTTCTTTACTGCAATTAATAAATGCGCACCATTTCCCAAAAAGTCTCTGCTTATACTCAGCTTTCGAATTTTTTGCATACTTAACTGAATTTTTTAAATTCTTCCCGTCACCCCACAACTCCTCCACCCCACCATCTAAAGCAGTGAATCTTGAGAGCATAGTCTGAAGTAATGCCGGCCTCCCATAAAAGTTCGTAGCAGTGGCAAAGATAATACCATCAGCTTCCATCATTGCCTTATAAACAATCCACATATCATCTTTTTCAGCAAATCTCCCTTCATCATGATAAGTTTCAAAAAACTTCTTCTTATCAAGAATATCATATGCTTTTTCTATAGGAACTGCATCATCATTTATCATTAGATAATCTTCTTTCCACTGGTAGCAATCACACTGAAACTTCTTTTCATCAAATCTGCACTGAGCAGGGCAAGTACTATAACACTCTTTGCAAGCACCAATTTTCAAATCCCGCAAATCAATTAATTGTGTCTCAGCTCCTGATTTCTCTGCATGTTTCAAAGCTAATTTTAAATAATATAAACTTACAGGATCTTCTCTCGCACAATCAAGCTTCCCTCTTTTACCAGCAGATATCCCAACTATTTTAACTGGCTTCCCTTTTCTACTACAAAGTTTCCCGATACAAGGAAACTTGGGAGTTCCTCTTTTCATTTTTCACAAAATTACTTTTTCTTCTTTTTCTTTACCTTTTTCTTTTTCTCACCACACAGACCACAGCTCATTTTTCACCTCCTTTTTCCCAGAAGAATTATAATCTCTTCACTTCCTTTTTACCTTCCTCTAATTCTTTAACTTGCTCCCTATCCCGTTCTAATAGCAAAGCCTGAAACTCTCCTACATGTGTCTTTTCTTCTTTTGCAACATCAAGCAGAACCTTTTTCACTTTAGAATCTCCAGTAAGTGCAGCCATCTGCTCATATAAACTTACTGCATCTAATTCTGCAATCATTCCAGCTCTAAGAATCTCTTTATCAATATTTTCTTTTGAAACTTTCTCAAGTTTTTTAGGAATATCTGATAACATCTTCACCTCCTTATAATTTTAAAATCATGCGGGGTTTTTATATTTTATTGACGGAAATTGGCAACAGCAAAAAGCCTTAAAAACATCTCCTACTTGTATCAAGAATAAAAAGAGCGAATTAAAATGAAATATTCTGAATTATGCGAAACTTATGAAGAACTGGAGAAAAATCCAAGTAGATTAAAAAAAATAGAAATTTTAACAAAATTTCTTAAGAAAATCAAGAAATCAAAAAATAAAGAAATAATCTACTTATTGCAAGGAAGAGTATTTCCAGATTATAATAAAACAGAACTTGGAGTTTCAAGTCAGCTGATTAAAAAAGCAGTTGCAAAATCTACTGGTGCAAGTGAAAATGAAATTACAAAAATATGGAAAAAAATAGGTGATTTAGGTTCAACAGCAGAAGAATTAGTAAAATCAAAAAAACAAAGAACTTTATCTTCGCACATATTAACAGCAGAAAAAGTATTGGAAAATTTAAAAAAACTTCCTGAATTTAAGGGTGCAGGTACTGTAAATAAGAAAATTGGGCTTGTATCAGAACTTCTTACATCTGCAAAACCTATAGAAGCTAGATATGTTGTAAGAACTGTATTGTCAGATTTGAGAATAGGTACGGGAGAGAGCACAATAAGAGATGCCATAGTAGAAACTTGCTTAGAAAAGGGTAAGGAAAACTCAGAATTAATAGAAGATGTATATGATAAGTCTCTGGATTTTGCTGCTGTATTTGAAAAAGCTTGCAAAGGAAAAAGAGCATTAGCAGGGACTGTATTATCTCCAGGAAAAGCAGTAAAAGTCATGCTTTATCCAAAAGTAGACAATGTAAAAGAGGGATTTGAAAGAGCAGGGAAACCTACTGCATTTGAATATAAGTATGATGGATTTAGAATAATGATAAATAAAGATGAAAAAGGGGAAATCTCATTATTTACAAGAAGATTAGATAATGTGTCAAATCAGTTTCCAGATTTAGTAAAAGCAGTAAAAGAGAACATAAGAGGCAAGTCATTTATTATAGATTCTGAAGCAGTTGGCTATGACCCAAAAACTAAGCTATATCAGCCGTTCCAGTTTATTTCCCAGAGAATTAAGAGAAAGCACCATATAGAAAGATTAGAAAAAGAACTGCCAGTAGAATTAGTTGTTTTTGATGTGATTTATCATAATGGGAAATCTTATATTAAAGAGCCGTTTGCAAAGAGAAGAAAATTAATTGATAAGATTATAAAAGAGCAGAAAAGAAAAATAGTATTAGCTGAACAGAAAATTACTAGTAGTGAGAAAGAGGCAGAAGAGTTTTTTAATAAAGCTATAAAAGAGGGGCAGGAAGGTTTGATGGTAAAAAAACTTGATGCTCCTTATAAGCCTGGCAGTAGAGTTGGATATGGATTTAAATTAAAACCAGAAGCTAGAGATTTTGATTTAGTTATTACTGGTGCAGAATATGGGACTGGGAAACGGGCGGGGTGGTTGACTAGTTTTGATGTTTCTTGCAGAGGAAAGAAAAGAGGAAAATTCTTAGAAGTTGGGAAAGTATCTACTGGATTTAAAGAAAAAGTTGAGATGGGGATGAGTTTTAAAGAGATGAGCAAGAAGATAAAAAAATTAATCATAAAGTCACATGGGAAGCATGTTGATATTAAGCCTAAGTTGGTTGTTACAGTCATCTACCAAAATATACAGAAATCTCCAAAATATACTTCTGGGTTTGCCCTTAGATTCCCCAGGTTTTCTAGACTGAGGCCAGATCGTGGTGTTGGGGACATTGCTACTTTGGGGGAGATTAGGAGGGAATATGGTAAATAGGATAAACATATCTTCTAGAATAATTAAATTATTAAAGTTAACAAATCTAAGATAAAAATGGGTATTAGATTTGGTCCATTTGATCCACTACAATTAATTTTTGAAATAATTAATAATTTAGTAGAGAAAAAAATTATTTTGCCAAAGGAAGCGGATAGGATAGTCAAAAGTTCATTAGAACCCTCTCTTTCAGAAAAAGAAAAAGAAAATATCCTAAACTCTCTGAAAGGTAATTCCCAAAAAAAGCAAGAGAAAGATGGTAAATAGAAAATTTAGTATGAAAAATATTCCAGCAACATATAAAGTCCCCAATTTGAATTATGTTCCTTTAGAAGAAGTAGAATCATCAAATGAATGCAGATTGTATTTTGAGATTTTTTTAGCTGTTGGGTTAACTCTTATGGGTGTTGTGATAACAAAATTTAATCTTACTTATTTTATAACAGGGACTATCTCTCTCGGGTTAGCATTATTTTTCATAATTAGACATCTTCTTAAACAAAAGAAAATGCGTGGAGAAAAGAAAAAATGAACGGAGGATTTCAATTTGATGGCGTTGGAGAAATTTTTAAACTCGTGTTGGTATTAGTCATCATTATCCCTTTTTTTGGTGCTATATTTAGTTTAATCGGATCTATCAATCAACAAAATTGCCCGCAATGTGAAGACTGCACACCCTATAAAAGTAATTTATCTAATCTTTCTGAACAACTAGAAATTTGTAAAAACCAATCAAAAGAAATTATTTATGTAAATCAAACAGTAGAAATTTCAGGACCTGAAACAATAATCGAAAAACCAATCTATAAAGATTTTCCTGTTTCTATTACAATAATTTCTATATCATTAATTTTTTCGATTTTTTTAACAATTAAATTATTTCAGATAAAAGTAAAACTTCCAAAAGGAACAGAAGAAGAGGAATACTATAATAAATGGAATGCAAGATTTAAATGGATCTCTTTTATAATAACGATTCTAATTCTATTAAAATTAATTCATATTTTGATTAATCTTTAAAAAAGAGAGTATACAGTAGATCATAGAAAGGTTTATAAACCAGTTATATTTTATTATGGCATAGTTACCAAAAATAGATTTATCGGGAAAAATGCCAAAACACACAATACCACACGGAGAAAAAACAATTAAAGTAATCATAAATTACTTCACTCCAGATGAAGAACATAATAAAAAGATTATCTGGCATAATGGTTTCGTAAGAGTTGCTACAAACAGGAGTAGGGGTTTAAGAGATCAGAAGCAATTATTTTTTCACAATTTTGATGAATTAGGAAAAACTATCTTAAAGGCTCTTAATAATGCAGGAATTATAATTGTGAAGAAAACAAAAGGGAATACAAAAGAGATTGTAGAATATTAAATAAATAAAAAAACAGCCCCGAAGGGCTGGTATTCGTCGCAAAACAAATACAAAATGAAAAAGAGGAAGAATCTTAAAAATCTATCGGAAACATATCTAGTTAGTTTAGGTAGGAGGCATAATCATGCCACCTAATTGCCTCCACAAAGAATTTTTCGCATTAGGAACATTTGCCATGTTCCTGATATATTTTTGGCTTGAGGTAATTAGAAGTGTTTTAGAACACAAAACTATTAAAAACAACTTTGATTATATTAAACAAAAATGAACTTCAATCTCTCCCCATCATCTTTAAATCTAATGCAAGAATGCCCGAGATGCTTCTGGTTATCACAGCACAAAGTATGGAAAAGACCTAATGGGATATTTCCAAGTATAGCAAGTGGAATAGACAGAATTGCAAAAAACCATTTTGATAAATTTAGGGAGAAAAAATCATTACCACCAGAATTGGCTGAAAATAAGGAGTGTGAAGGAATTGAATTGTTTGAAGATGGTGGCAAATTAAAAGTGTGGAGGAATAATCTTAAGGGAATTTCTTGGTCAGATAAAAAAGGAAATGAGTTACATGGAGCAGTAGATAATATTTTAGTTAAAGGAAAAAAACTAATTGTGCTTGATTACAAAACAAGAGGTTATGAATTAAAAGAAGATACAGCAGAACATTATCAGTTACAATTAAACCTTTACAATTTTCTTTTAAGAAAAAATGGCTATGAAACAGAAGATTTTGCTTTCTTACTATTCTATATACCTAAAGAAGTTTTAAGTGGGGGAGAAATATTATTTGATACTAAGTTAGTGAAAATGCAAGTAGATACAAAAAGAGCAGAAGGTATGTGGAAGAGGGCATTGAAGTTGTTAAATAGTAATTGTCCTGATAAGACATGTGTTTGGTGTGAGAAGGTTTAAATAAGGGAAGTTTTATTTAAATTAAAGGGGTGATGAACCTCAGATAATTCTGAGATAAAATAAAATGAAATCAGCAGTTTATTTTAACAAAGTAAAATTAAAGAAACTCGAGTTTTCTTTAGAAAAAGATTTTGAGGAAGAGATTAAAAGAAACTATAAAAAATTATTTGGAGAAAAATCAATTTATATAGACATTAAAAATAAAATAGAGTCTATTTCATTAGGTGGAGCAATTCCTGATGGAATTTTGTTTGATTTAGAGGACCCAGAAGAGATTCAGTTTTATCTTGTAGAGATAGAACTTTCCAAACATGATTTTTACAGGCATATTTTTCCACAGATAACCAAATTTTTTGCTTTTTATAAAAATCCAACAAGTCAAAGAAATTTGATAGAAAGTTTATATTCATTTATATCTGAAAATGTTGAAATTAAAAGAAGGTTTGAAGAACTAATTAGTTCTCCAGAGATATTTAAAGGAATACAAGATGCAGTTGAAAATAACGGAAAAATTTTGTTAATTACAGATGGAGAAAAACCAGAAATTGAAGAGGCTCAAGAAATTTATACAGATACTTGGGATAAGCTAGTTAGACAAGAGATACTTAATATATATTCGCATGAAGACAAAGAAGTTATTATATTACAACCAGATTTTTTAGAGAAAGGATTAATCATCGAACAAGCAGAGGCAAACATGGAAGCTGAAAAAAAGATAAGTTATACTGAAAATTATCATTTAGAGGGGATTAATCCTTCAATTATTTCCGTTTATTCTAAATTAAAGGAATATCTAATTAGTTTAGAAAAAAATATAGAGATTAATCCTCAAAAGTATTATATCTCTTTTAGAAAAAAAAGGAATTTTGCTTATTTTGATATTAAAAAAAGCAAAATAAATATTGCTATTATGGTTCCATTTGAAGAAGGAAAAATGATAATCAAACAACATAAGATGAGAGAGTTTACAGAAGGCATTCAAAAATTCTATGGTAGGCCTTCTTTTGAGATTAAAATAGAAAATAATGAGGGTTTAGAAGAAGTATTTGAATTATTAAAAAGGGCTTATGAATTACAGGAAGAAGATTAGGATTTTAAAGCTTTATGGATCTTCTCAAGAAAAAACAAACAAATTTAAAAACTTCGGGCACCTAATAAAAATATGAAAATTATGAAAGTTCTTGATAAAAAAGTAGGAGATAAAAAATATGTCAAATATAGAATTAATATTCCAAAAAAAGTCGCAGAAGAGAGTAAACTTTTAGATAAAGAAATTAAAGCAAGGGCAGAGAAAGAAAGAATTATTATTGAAGAAGAGTAATTCGGGCACCGAAACCTTTATATACTTCGGGTGCCTAATCTCTCTATGAATTGCCTCCACAAAGAATTTTTCAGTTTAGGCATATTTGTCATGTTCTTGATATATTTTTGGCTGGAGATAATTAGACAGATAGCAAAGAAAAATATTTAAAATGAAAGGAACTTATCATAGAATAAAGAAAGATAAATTGAGGGAAGAAATGGAAAAACAGTTAATGCTCAATAAAAAAGAGATTGGATTTCAAGAAAAGAAAGAAGCTTTTTTAAAAACAATAAGAAGTAAAAATCCAAAAAGTATGAACAAATATAAAAGAGTTCCTTGCTCTCCGATTAGATATGCTGGTGGAAAAAGTTTAGCTGTCGGCCATGTTATTGAATTATTACCTAAGAATACTAAAAGAGTAATTTCGCCTTTTTTTGGTGGCGGTTCTGTTGAAATATCTATGAGCAAATATTTAGATTTAGAAGTAATTGGTTTTGATATCTTTGACATTCTATGTAATTATTGGAAATTTCAGATAGAAAATCCAAAATTGCTTTATAAAGAATTAAGAAAGCTAAAACCAAATAAGAAAGAATTTGAAAGAATAAGAAAAATTTTAAATAAGGTTTGGAAAAAAGAAATAAAGTTAGATCCATTAACTCTGGCTGTTTATTTTGTTTATAATTTTAACCTATCTTATGGTCCGGGATTTATGGGGTGGAGTTCTGATATTTATTTAAAACCAGATAGATATAAAAAAATAATAGAAAAGATAAGAGGCTTTGAACCGAAGAATCTTAAAGTAAAATGTGCAGATTTTCGAGAAGTTCTAAAAAAATATCCAAATGATTTTATGTATTTAGATCCACCCTATTATATCGGAAAAGATAGTAAAATGTTCAAGGGAATTTATCCTATGAGAAACATACCAGTCCATCATAATAATTTTCCTCATGAAGTTTTAAGAAATATGCTAAAGAAGCATAAAGGTGGATTTATTTTGTCTTATAATGATTGCCAAACAATAAGAGAATATTATAAAGAATTTAAACAATTCTTTCCCTCTTGGCAATATACTATGGGGCAGGGAGAAAAAAGGATAGGAAAAAATAGAATAGAAAACGGAGACAATCATATTAAAGGTTCTCATGAGATTATTATTTTTTCTCCACCAAAAAATTAAATTTATCCAAGATTTTTTTGCCGATATTTTTCATAACTTTTTCTGATCCATTTTGGCCACCGATAACCTTTACCTTTTCCTCTACTCTGAAAATGCCAATCGGGATATTTCCCAGTTAAGCCTTTATAATCCTCATTACATCTTTCTTCCATTTCCTTATAAGCCACCACTTTTTCTCTATGAGTTTCAAATAATCCTTTAATTTCAGTTTTCGCCTCTTTAGAGATTATTACAAAAAATTCAACCTTGTTCCCCTTATCAAGTTCCTTCTTTATTAAAAGATGAATACCATAACTCCTTATACTTGGACCACCCTGCATAGCATCTTGGTAAAAACTCATTGTAGATTTTATTCCACCTTTACCCTGAGAACCACCAATTTTTTTAATTTCTTTATTAACTACGATCAGATAAACAAAACCAACTCTCTTTTTCAGGATTTCCTTATTAAGCTTTTCTCCATTTTCATCTTTAAGATTTTCAATATAATTAAACTTTATATGGTTCTTTTTGTGTTCTTTATTCAAAACAACATCTGCTATTTTAAATGCTGTTTTTACTTTATTTATTTTCATTGAAAAATATAAAGAGAAAGAAACTTAAAAACTTATCCCACCAAACACAAATCGAAAATTATTAGTCTTTCTTTGGAATCATCCTTGTTGCTTCTTCTATATCCTCATCTTTTAAATCTGGAAATATCTCTTTAATATTTTGTTCAATCTCTTCAAAATTCCAAAAAGGTTTTCTATCTCTTCCAAGATACTTCATTTCCCTCATTGTTTCCTTATTTATTTTTCCTAAATCCACACACACAAAATGGGGCTCATTTACACTAACTATGATAAGTTTTGTTCCTTTCCAGTATTCATTATATCTTTCTAAATAATTTAAAATATATCCGCTTTTCAATTTAAAACGATATTTAACTTCTATAAGAAACGCTTCTCCTGTTTTTTCATTAAAAGCGACAAAATCAGGCATACACCTAATCTTTTGGGTTACCCTGTTCGAATTATTTGAACTTTTCTTAGCCATATCTTTTAACCCTTTTATTGTCTCTTCTACACCAAATTTAATACACCTCCAATCAGACATAGAATTTATTAGGTATTCTATAATGTTTTCCGCAAAATTTCCAACAAGTTTATTCTTATACCATTTATCATCCATAATAACTATGATAATCATACAATTTTAAATCTTTCTCCAAACACAAATCAAGAACTAGCTCTTCTTTCTTCTAAGTTTCCTATACCATCCAATTATCGGTGCCTCTCCTTGAGCTCCCATTCCATGCCTTACTCTATAAATAAAGGTTTTTCCAACAAAATGTTTAGTCATGTTATATGGATGTGTCGGCAGTTTCCTTTCCCATCTTTGATAAGATCTCAGAACCCACTTCGGAGGACTATCTAACCTTCTCCACCCTTCCAAAAAAGCTTTAATGCTCTTCCACAATCCCATAAATAAACTAGAAAGGATTATCTTTTAACTTTTTCTATTTTTAGGCAGTTCTAAAAGATTCTCTAAGGATTGATTGTCCATCAAAAATAAACATTAGGCCTAATGCCCAAAGTGTAGAAGGCACACTTATCTTTGTCCAAAAACCATCGATTTCTATTAAAGAAAATAATAAAAATCCATAACCAACAATAATAAAGCCAACAACTATCCTAAATATTGCAACAGCTTTAAGACGATTAATTCCAGACAACCATTTTAACAATTTTTCGCACATGTTCACACCACAAAAATCCAAACCTTTAAATACCCACCGCATTTTTAAATCTTACGCAAAATGCCTAAACAAGCTTCTTTAAAAGTGCAGAATATTGTAGCAACTACTTCTCTCAATGTACCAGTATCTCTTACCAAATTAGCAAGAAGCCAGTCAAATACAGAATATAATCCAGAAACATTCCCAGGACTAGTACTAAGAATAAAAAAGCCAAAATCTGCAGTATTAGTATTCTCATCAGGAAATCTAGTCTGCACAGGGACAAAATCAATCGGACAAGTAAAGCAAGTAATAGATTCTGTAATAAAGCAGTTAAAAAAAATCAATGTAAAAGTAAAAGACAAGCCAAAAATAGAAGTCCAGAACATAGTAGCAAGCGGAAGTATAAATCTCATGCTAAATCTCAATTTACTAGCATTAGAACTGGAAAATACAGAATATGAACCAGAACAGTTCCCAGGGCTAGTATATAAATTAATAGAACCAACAGCAACATTCCTTCTGTTCACAAATGGCAAGTTAGTATGCACAGGAACAAAAAACAGAAAACAATTAGAAGACAGCATGAATCAATTGCAGAAAAATGTAAAAGCTGCAATTAAGAGATTGAAGTAAAAACTAGAGAAACACTACCTACATCATTTAAATCTAAAATATCATTTAATCTTCTTTTAGGCAAACCACCTACTTTTTTAAGAACATAAAAACCAAAATCCTTAGAAGAACGATTAAATCTTACATCCTCTTCTAAGACAGCCCTAATTACAGGAGAATCTCCTTCTGAATAAACAATAAGCTGTGCAGGGAAGAGACCAGTTACTCTTTGATAAATATCTCTCAAACTAGCATTAGAATCTGCCTCAGATAAAACACCAACTAACTTATTTCTATCTAGCTCTTCTGGTTGAAATCTTAACTTACTATAATCTACCATAAACCCACCACCCCACCCCACTTTTTATATTTTTCTACCCAGCCACCCCGCCCCAATAACAACCTCTTTCTAAACACATATTTTCCTATATAGAAATAATTATAAACAAAACAGATTTTTTTCTCCAATGCCAGGAGAAACAAAAAAAACAGAGGACTTAGTACTTGAAGCACGAAACTTCTTTGAAACATATAAAAAAGAAATAGGAAAAAACATCAGGGAAGGAAAAAGCATAATTTTAACAAATTTTAATGAAATAGCATCATTTTCCCACAAATTAGCAGAGCAACTAATATCCCAGCCAGAAGAAATACTCCAAATAATGGAATTAGCATTAGAAGGAGCAGGACTAGTAGAAAATCCAAGAGTAAGACTTCAGCTGCTCCCAGACACCTACTCAGAAAAAATAAGAAACTTAAGAGCAAAACATCTCAACAAGCTAATCCAGGTAGATGGTATAGTAAGGCAGGCAAGTGAAGTAAGACCGCAAGTAATTAATGCAAAATTTGAATGCCCATCATGCGGAACAATAATTTCTGTATTGCAAATAGAATCAAAATTTAGAGAGCCAAACAGATGCTCCTGCGGAAGAAAAGGAGGATTCAAGCTAACAAGCAAAGACATGGTAGACGCACAAAGAATTGTAGTAGAAGAATCTCCAGAATCATTAGTAGGAGGAGAACAACCAAGAAGAATCTCTGTATTTCTCAAAGAAGATTTAGTAGAGCCAAAAATGGAAGAAAAAACAACACCAGGAAGCAAAGTAAAAGTAGTAGGAGTACTAAAAGAAATACCAAAACTTAACCAGGCAGGCGGAATAATGACAAGATATGACATAGCAGTAGAAGCAAATAACATAATCCCGCTAGAAGAAACATTTGAAGAACTTGACATAAGTGAAGAAGATGAAAGGCAAATCAAAGAACTAGCAGCAGACCCAAGAGTATTTGAAAAATTCATGGAATCTATAGCACCAAGTGTATATGGATATGAAGAAATAAAAAAATCTTTAGTATTACAATTATTTGGAGGTATAAAAAAAGTAAGAAGTGATGGAACACAATCAAGAGGAGATATTCATGTACTATTAGTAGGAGACCCAGGAGTAGCAAAATCTGTAACACTAAAATTTATTTCAAGCATGGCTCCAAAAGGAAGATATGTAGCAGGAAGAGGAACAACAGGTGCAGGATTAACAGCAACAGTAGTAAGAGATGAATTTCTAAGGGGATGGAGTTTAGAAGCAGGTGCAATGGTATTAAGCAACAGAGGCATGGTCTGTATAGATGAAATAGAAAAAATGAGCCCAGAAGACAGAAGTGCAATGCATGAAGCAATGGAACAGCAGACAGTAACCATATCTAAAGCTAATGTGCAGGCAACATTAAGAGCAGAAGCATCTGTATTAGCAGCAGCAAATCCAAAATTCGGAAGATTTGACCCATATCAGACAGTTGCAAGCCAGATTGACATGCCACCAGCACTAATAAACAGATTTGATGTAATTTTCATTTTAAAAGACTCTCCTGACAGGGCAAAAGATGAAGCAATTGCAACACATGTACTAATGGAGCATCAACAGCCAGGAATAAAATCACCAATAGAAAGAGAATTATTTAGAAAATATATAGCATATGCAAAACAAAAAGTAACACCTAAACTTACAAATGAAGCAGTAGATGAAATTAAAAAATTCTATGTAGAACTAAGGAACATGCCAGTAGCAGTAGAACAGCCAACTAAACCCTTGCCAATATCTGCAAGACAATTAGAAGCTCTAATAAGGTTGGGAGAAGCAAGTGCAAGATGCAGATTAAGCAACAAAGTAACAAAACATGACGCACAATTAACAATAGAACTAATGAAATACTATTTAATGCAAGTAGGATATGACTATGAAACAAAAACATTTGATATAGACAGAATAGCTACTGGAGTAAGTACATCACAAAGAGGGAAAATTATTTTAGTAAGAGAAGCATTATCAAGATTAGAATCAAGATTAGGCAAATTAATCCCAGTAGAAGAAATTAAAAAAGAACTTGATGGGAAAATTGAGGCAAGAGACGTAGAAGATGCTTTAGACAAACTAAATAGAGCAGGAGATATCTTTGCTCCAAGAAAAGGATTTGTACAAAGAATGTAAAAATGGAAGAAATTCAGGAAAAAGTCAAAGAATTTATTAAAAAAAGAGCAGAACTAAAGGAATATGAACCATCTTTAGAAATATTATTTGTACATTTAAGTGAAGAAGTAGGAGAATTAGCTGCACAAATATACAGCAAAAAGGCAAGACCTGAAAAATATGAAGAAGAAAAATTAAAAGATTCTGTATGTGATGTAATTTTAGCTGCAGTTGGAATAGCTAATTACTTAAATATGGACTTATCAAAAGAATTAAATAATGTTATTAATGAGCTAAATAATAGAAAATTGTAAAATGAACCCCGCCACCCCACCCCAAAGAGCAACTGCATATAAACTAAGAATCGGAGACATACTAGCAGGGAAACCTGTAATAGAAGAAGAAAGATTAAATTTCTTAGAATTAGGAAATAAGCAGATAATGAGGGCAAATATAGTTGCAAATGTAATTGACAAATTTGAAAGCAGCGGAGATAAAAAATATACTTCAATTACAATAGATGATGCATCTGGACAAATAAGAATTAAAATTTTCGGAGATGATACAGAAAAATACAAAGACATAGTGCAGGGAAATACTATCATGACAATTGGCATGATAAGATACTTCAACAAAGAACTTTACATCCTGCCAGAAATAATTAAAGTATTAGACCCAAAATATCTTTTAGTAAGGAAACTTGAACTTGAAAAAGATAAACCAGTAGAAGTGCCAAAAGAAGAAATAAAGGCAGTGAAAGACCAGATTATAGAAATGATAAAGGGGGCGGAGGATAATGGGGGTATAGATACAGACAAAATAATTATGGAAATTAAAGCAAGCCCAGAAATAATAAATCAGGAAATCCAAAAACTTTTAGAAGAAGGTCTTGCATATGAACCAAGACCTGGGAAGATTAGATATCTAGGTTAATCTTAAAAACCCCGATTTCTCTTTATTCTCATGACTTACAAAGACCTACTTGAACAAGCATACAAGAAAATCAAGCCAGTGGAAAGTAAAAAAGGCAGATTTGAAATACCAGAAGTAGAGGGAATCATAGAAGGAAAAACAACAATTATCTCAAATTTTGGCAAAATCTCTTCATACTTAAGAAGAAAACCTGAACACATAGAAAAATTCTTAGAAAAAGAACTCGCAGCAAAAGGAAAAATAGAAGGAGACAGACTAACTTTAATTAAAAAAATACCAAAAAGCAAACTAAATGACAAAATCAAAGTATATGTAGAAAAATTTGTATTGTGCAAAGAGTGCGGAAAACCAGATACAGAAATAATCAAGCAAGATGATTTCTTCTTCATCCACTGTCTTGCATGCGGAAGCAAGCACTCAATCTCAAAAATATAAAGGTTTTTAAGCGCATTTTACATATAAAAATCAAGATAAAGGAGGACAAAATGGCAACAGGATATTGTGTAAAGTGTAAGAAAAAAGTAGAAATAAAAGACGCAAAAAAGACAAAGACAAAAAAAGGAAAAGCAATGATGAAAGGCAAATGCCCATCATGCGGCACAACAGTCTGCACATTTAAAGTAGACTAATCTTCCTTTCTTTTTTCTTTTAAGAATATTTAATAATTTTTCTAAAATTAGTATTTTGGCACATTTGGGTTTTCTATCCCACGCTCAACAAATCTTAAGTTAAATTCATTTCCATGAGATGTGCACATAAATCCACCCCTATAAAACATAATTCTATTAGCTTCTTTTATTGCTTCTCTCAAAATAGCACTTATTCTCTCTTCTTCTGCTGGAACTTCTTCTCTTTTTTTACCAAACAACCTGCCAAATAAACTGTAAATCAATGCCATAACCAAACAAAACATCAACAATATTTAAATATATCTCTTTTTCTTTATCTGTATGCACATAAAAATACATAAATCATACAGATATGTAGTAGCAATCTGTGATTCTGAACTATTAGGAAAAACATTTGAACAAGGAGATAGGATACTTGAAGTAAGGGAAAACTTCTATGCAGGAGAAGAAATAGACGAAAAAGAACTTCTAAAACAAATAAACAAATTATCTGCAGAAGATGCAACTTTCAACATAGTAGGAAAAAAATCAGTAGAAATAGCAGAAAAAGCAGGGATAATAAGCAAAGATGGAATTAAAACAGTTCAGGGAATCCCATTTTCACTAGTTTTGCTATAGCTTTATAAATCATTTTTCTTTAACTAAAATATGCCATTTAGTAAATTCAAAAGAAAAGATAAGAAAAATAAGTATCAGTCAAATAAAGGACCAGCTGAAGGTCCAATAAGAGTAAGACTTCCAAGAGGAAGAGAAGTATTAGGAATAATAGAGCAGAGAGTTGGCGGAACTAGAATGATAGTAAAAGGCATAGATGGGAAATCAAGAAATTGCAGAGTTCCAGGTAGATTAAGGAGAAAACTCTGGCTAAGAGAAGGAGATATAGTAATAATAGAACCCTGGGAACTTGACGATGAAAAAGGGGACGTATTATTCAAATATAATCCTACACAAGCCCAATGGCTCAAAAATAAAGGTTATCTGAAGCAAATTGAAGATGAATTTTAAGAAGGAAACAATAAGAAAAATCTCTCAAAATAAAGGAAAATTAGAAAAAAAACTTAAGGTAAAAATACAAATCAAGGGCCAGAATATTTCTTTGAGTGGAAATGAATTTGATACCTATATAGCAGAAAAAGTATTTGGGGCAGTTGAAAGAACTTTCCCCATACCCACCGCCCTCCTCCTGACAAATGAAGATTACATGCTAGAAGATATACCAATTAAAGATATAACAAAAAAAGATGTAACAACAGTGAAAGCAAGAATAATCGGAACAAAGGGAAAAACCCTAAGAACAATGCAGGAACTTTCTGAATGCAACATAGTTCTCCACAATAATACAGTAAGTATTTTAGGCCCAGCAGAAAAAATAAAAGATGCAGAAAATGCAGTCAAAAGTTTAATTAGGGGAAGCAAGCAATCAAATGTTTACAAGTATCTTGAAAGGCAAAAGAAAAAGCTGGAAATAGAAGATTTAGGATTAAAACAACAGCTTTAAAAATAATCAGTATTTCTCAATATCATGTCCCGGTAGCTTAGTACGGAGGAAAGTTTATAAAGATTATTCAATTTCTAATTGTATGTATTTAAGAATAAAAAATCAGAAAAGTATGATTCTAGAAGCAATTGAAAAGGCGGGATCTTACAGAAAATTGGCCAAAATGATAAAAATCCCTCGTTCTTCAATAATAAGGTATGTAAAGGGATCTGCAATACCCAAAGATAGATTTGATCAGATAGCAAATTTACTTAAAATAAAAGATAAAAAAGAAGCCGTACAGAGCCGATTAGAAAAAAATTTTAGACAAAAGATGGGAGGAAAAAAATGTGTACTTTCAAAAAAAGAGAAAGGGACATTCAAAAGAGATATGAAAAGACTACAAAATATTCAATCAAAGAAATTAAAAATGTGGCATAAATTTATGAAAAAAAATAAACCTGAAGAATATTATCAACTTCAATATTCCAGATTTAAGAAAATAGGGGGATATCATTATAAAACAAAAAAAGGAGAGAATGTAAGAAATCAATTAGAGAAAGATATCGCAGATTTATTATATAAAATGAAAATAGAATACAAATATGAAACATTAATCAAAATCAATAATAGGTATTTTTTTCCAGATTTCTTAATTAATGATAAGATAATTATCGAATGTACTATGTGGAAAGGAATGGAAAAAGCACATAAATTAAAAGCAAAAATAAGATATTTGACTAAAAAATATCAGGTCTTAGTAGTTATCCCAAAAACTTTATATAGATATTATAAGATACTTAATAATCATCTAATTAAAGGATTAGATGAGTTTGTCCCGGTAGCTCAGACTTTTCTTGGAAAAACAAGGATAGGAGCAACAGGTAGAGCATCTGACTGTTAATCAGAGGGTCAAAGGTTCGAGTCCTTTCCGGGACGTTCTCTAAAATGAAAAATAAGGAAACCTACTTATCAAAATTTCACGAACTTCTTAAAAATAACTTAAAAGAAATAGATAATAAAGAAAAGATAGCTATAGCTTTCTCAGGAGGAATAGACAGTACTTTAATGGCTAAATTAATGAAAGACGCTAATTTCAATATTGCATGCTATGTTGTGGGAATTGAAAACTGTCAGGATTTTCTTTATGCAGAAAAAGCAGCAAAGGAAGTTAATATCAAATTAAAAAAAATAATCTTGAAAAAAGAAGATATAGAAAAAGCAATAAAAACCCAGACAAAAATACTGCAAGAAGTTTATAAGAAAAATAAAAATCCTGAACTTCCACATCTAAATCCAAATCCAGTCTCAGTTTCATATAATCTGCCCCTCTTTTTTGTAGCAAAATATGCAAAAGAAAAATATATAGTTATATGCCACGGTCCAGATGATTTTCTTCTAAATTCAGATGAAAAGGCAAAAGATGAACTCGACCTTACTTTCAAAATTGAAGTTCCTCAAAATGAAGCAACAATTAAACATTTTGGCAAAACACTCTTAACGCCATATCTTACCCATGACCTATCAAAATTCTGTTTTACTCTTCCACATAAGCTAAAATCTCGAAAAGAAAAAGATAAATATATTTTGCGGGAACTTGCAAAAAATCTTGGGCTAAGTGACGAAATTGCCTTCAGAAAAAGAAAATCTGCTCAGTATGGTTCTGGAATTATGAAAGTAATGAAAAAGATAGCAAAAGATAAAGGTATTAGGATAAATGAATATTTGAAAGGTAATTATCAGTAATCTTTTTATACTCTTCTTATCTCTAATCAATATGGAGCTAGATAAAGCAATAAGAGAAAGGCATTCTGTAAGAAAATTTTCTACAAAAAAAGTAAATTGGAGAGATATAATTAAAGCAATAGAACTTGCAAAACTCGCACCTCTCGCAGGCAATATTCCAACAATAAAATTTATCTTAATTACGGATGAAGAAAAAATAAAGCAATTAGCTGATGCCTGCCAGCAGAATTTTGTAAAAACAGCAAAATCTATTGTAGCTGTATGCTCAGATACAACACAATGTGAAAGAAGCTATGATGAAAGAGGGAAAAGATATGCAACACAGCAGGCAGGAGCTGCAATAGAAAATTTCCTTCTTAAACTTACAGAACTTAAACTTGCAACATGCTGGACAGGAGCTTTTTATGATGCGCAAGTAAAAGGAATTTTGCAAATACCAGAAAATATACAAGTTGAAGCATTACTGCCAATTGGATATGAAATGCCTCCAAAATCAAAGCAGCAGAGAAAACCAGATTTAGATACAATACTTTATTTTAATACATGGAAAAACAAGCATCTGAAACCTATTAAGAAGATAGAAGACTAAATTCTAATAAAAAAATGCCCTCCCAAAATGGGAAGGCAGAAATAAAAAGACTAAGGGAAAGTATTATCCATTATTTGAAAACTTCTATGCCCAAATCAGACATTTCCGGCTTCATCTCACTGTTAGCTTCAGCATAACTTGGCTTGCCCAAAATAAATGGGCTTTTTACACCAGTCATAATAGTAATAACTCTGACTTTTCCTTGGAATTCTTTGTTGATTCTCGCACCAATAATTACTTGTGCATCTGCACTCAAGTTCTCTGATACCATCTGTCCAATACTGCTGAATTCTTCAAGTTTCAAATCAGGACCGCCAGTTATATGAACTAAAGCTCCAGTAGCTCCTTTATAGTCTACATCAAGCAATGGATGTGATAAAGCTTGCTGAACAGCTTCCTGTACTCTAGCTGTGGAATCTGCTTCTCCAATACCAATACAACTTACATCTCCATTTTTCATAATTGTGGAGACATCAGCATAATCAAGATTAATCAATGATGGCAGGGTAATTGTTTCCACGATTCCCTTAATCATTGTACTGATTAGCTCATTTGCAACAGCAAATGCTTGTTCCATTGGCAAGTTTCCTGCAATATCTACTAACCTATTGTTATCTATTACTACAACAGTATCAGAAACTTCTCTTAACTCCTGTAAAGCAAACTCTGCTTTATCAATTCTAGCTTTCTCACAGTCAAAAGGCATTGTTACTACACCAATTACAACTGCTCCTGTCTCTTTTGCAAGCTGTGCTATAACTGGAATCCCCCCTGATCCCGTACCTCCACCCATTCCAGCAATTGCAAAAACCATATCTGCTCCAGATACAGCTTTTTTAATCTCAGAAATTGCTTCTTTTGCAGCTTCTCTTCCTCTACTAGGATAGCCACCAGCTCCTAAACCCTTTGTCAACTCTTTCCCTATCAAGAGTTTTTCATCTGCTTTTGTAATACTAAGATGAAGGGCATCTGTATTAGCAGCATAAACAGTAGCTCCATTTATACCTTTATTAAAAAGCCATGTAACTGCATTACTTCCAGCTCCACCAACACCAAAAACCTTGATATTAGCTTTCCCAGCTTTAAGTTCATCAAAGTTAATGCTATGTGTATCTGCGTTTTCTATTGCCTCTTTTGCAAAATCTAATGTCATTTTTAACCTCCTTTCAAGTTTTTTCTGACAAAACAATAAACAAATATTCAAAATTCTTTGATTTCGAAACATCAAAAATCTTTCAGGATTTTTGTGGGCTCGAAATTTTCGATTTCGAAACATTTAAATACTTGTTCTGTCTTCATATTTTATTAAACTTACAAGTGAGAAAAATAGTTCACCTCAATTACCCATTATTTGTTCAAGTCCCTCAAAATGAACAAATAATATTAATAAAAAAACAACAAACTAATTCTTTATAAATGTTTTTGTTCTGCAGAATATATATCTAAATCCTATAATTTGGCAAATATTCATTTTTTCTCTGGTTTCTCAGCTTCAATACCTTCTTGCTGGCATAATTCTACAAATCTTAATGCACTTTCATCACTGCCAACTACTTCACCATAATGCATTGGTACTGCTAATTTAGGTTTTATTGTTCTAGCTGCCCTGCTTGCTTCATCGGCATTCATTGTATATGTCCCTCCAACTGGTAATAATGAAATATCAATTTTTCCCAGACCAGACATCTCAGGAATCATATCTGTATCTCCTGCATGATAGATTTTTATTCCTTCAATTTCAATAATATAACCGTTCCAATTTTCATCTTTTGGATGAAACTCTTTATCTACATTATAAGCTGGGACAGATTTAACTTCTGCAAATCCCAAATCAAGTAAATTATCTGGCTCCATAATTTTTACATCAATCTGTTCATGAAGTTTAGTAAGCTTGCTCTGGCAATCTGCAGGACAGACAATAATTGTCCCATCTTTCACTATTCTTTGCAAATCTTCAATACTACAATGGTCATAATGTGAATGAGTAATTAATATTACGTCAGCTTTTACCTCCCCAACCCCACCCCCCAACTTATACGGGTCAATATAAATATTCTTATCATCTCTAATTAAAAAACCTGCATGCCCTTTCCACTCAACTTCTAAATTCCCTATTTTCATTTTTCAAACTCCTTAGCAATACTAAACATCCTGCTCTCTTCAAATCTCGGAACTAAAATCTGCAGTCCAACTGGAATTCCATCAATTTTCCCAGCAGGAATACTAATAGCAGGAATTTCTGCAATATTTGCAAGCACAGTTAAAGAATCATAATTATACATATCTTCTACACTTAATTTTTCCCCAAATTTATGCGGAAGCTTGGGAACAGTAGGAATAATAATACAATCTACCTGTTTAAATGCCTGCTCAAATTCTTTTTTTATCACTTCTTTAGCTTGCAAAGCTTTCCTATAATATTTCCCATGATATTCTTCTTGTGAAATCTCCTTACCTCCAAAAATTCTCCTTAAAACTTCTTCTCCGCAACTTTCTTCAATTTTCTTTCCATATCTCCTGCCATCAAATCTCCTTGTACCAGAAAAAAATTCTACATAAACAATAGGATAATAAGTTTGTACACCCAAATCAATGTGGGGAAGTTTAATTTTTTTAATCTGCCACTTATTTTTCTTTGCAGACACACCCGCCACCCCACCCACCAAATCTAAAATCTTTTTATCAGCTTTTACACCCGGCATTCCAACTTTTATCTTTCCCAATTTGCTAATTTTTATCTCTTTACTTTCAAAACTAACAGCATCTCTTTCATCTTTTCCTTTTATTACATTTAACATAAGTAAAGCATCATCAATATTTTTTGCAATCGGCCCTATTGTATCAAGAGACATAGACAAATCAATTAAACCATATCTTGAAACTAAACCATATGTAGGTTTTACACCAATAACACCGCAATGACTTGCAGGATTTCGAATACTTCCAGCAGTATCTGAACCTAAAGCTATATCACAGAAACCTGCAGATACAGCAGCCACACTGCCTGAACTGCTTCCACCAGGAATTCTATCTAATGCTTCTGGATTTTTAGTAGCTCCAAAAGCACTTGTCTCGCCAGAACTTCCGCATGCAAACTCATCCATATTGCACATCCCAATAATTACTCCCCCTTCATCCTTAATTTTTTTTACAACTTCAGCATCATAAGGGCAAACATAATTTCCTAATGTCTTGCTTGCACAACTTGCATTTAATCCTTTTACATTTATATTAGATTTAATTGCAATTACTTTCCCATATAATCTGCCTTTTTTCTTTCCAGCTTCTTTTGCATCTTCAAGTACATTTGGGTTTACTTGCAAAATTGCATTTATCTTATTCCCCTTTTTATTATTCTTCTCTATCTCTTTCAAATATTTTTTAACTTTCCCAATCATTTTTTTCTATTTTCCCCTCTACCATTAAATACTGTTCTGTCAAAAACTTCAAAGGCATCATTATATGCCTCATCAATAGCATCAGACATCTCATCCCTATATTCTTGAAAATGAGATTCTTCTTCCAAGGTTTCTACAAATTTCTGATACCTGTCCCAAATTTTGCTAACCACCGGAATTCCCCTCACATTAGAATTAAGTTCATTTTCCCAGTATTGCAGAAATTCCCTATTTGAATCTCTAAATTCTTTTGCCATTTCTTTTTTATGTGAATCAACTATTCTTCTATATAAACAAATTAATCTATCTCTATAAAAAAAGCCTGAATTAGATCTCTCAACAGAAATAGTTGCTTCTTCCATCCCTCCCATCACACCCACCCCCCTTTCTCCCCAACAATACAATCATCTTTTACATCTGGAGCATTCTTAAACATAATTTTCCTAAAATCAGAATCCCTCTCACCCCCGCCCCCTTCATCCCTCCTATCAACATCCCTCTCAACTTTAGTCTCCTGCACCTTAACTTTCTCTAAAGCTTTAACAAAATTATCCATAATTTTTTTAGCTTGTTTTTGAATATCTCTCATAACAAAAAAGAGAAAAAGAAATTTATAAACTTATTGAAAAAAACAAAAAAAGAAAAAGTATTATCCCTATTTACTCACTAGCTTCTGCCCCGCCTTCGCCTTCTCCGCCTTCTGACTCTTCACTTTCTTCTTCTTTCTCTTCTTCTTTCTCTTCTTCTTTTTCTTCTTCTTGAGTCTCGGTCTCTTCTCCTTCCATTTTTATTTTTCCTCCAATTTAAGTGAGATTATTTAATTTAGAATGCTTTTAAATCTTTCTAAATGATTTTTACTATTCATAGATTAAGAAATTAGGGAAGAAGTCTATCTCTATCTCTTGGAAACATGCAACCCTCTCTTATGTTGCTCTGTCCAGTAATAAGCTGTGTCAATCTTTCCAAACCAATGCTCCATCCTGCATGTGGAGGGCTTCCATATCTAAAACTATCTACATAACTTTTGAAATTTTTAGGATTTAATTTTTTTGCATTTAATCTTTTAATTAATAACTCTGGAATATGAATTCTCTGCCCTCCAGAACTTATCTCCAAACCTTTGTAAATAGCATCAAACCCTTCACTTAACTTAGCATTCTCTTTCCTATCTTTAGGCATAATATAAAATGGCTTCAAATTCAAAGGCCACGAGTGAACAAAAACAATTGAATCAGGATATTTTTCATCTAACTTCCTTTCATCTTCAGGACTTAAATCTTCACCATACTTTATTTTCAGCAGCTTAGCAGTTTCATCATAACTAAGATACTTCACTTTTGGAACTTTTAATTTTATTTTCAAAAATTCCAGCTCTTTACTGCATTTTTTAAGAACTTGAGAGATAATATATTTTACAACTCCCTCAAGTTCTTTCATCACCTCTTTCTGCCCAGAAAAGGCCATTTCAATATCCATCTGTCTCGCTTCATTCAGATGTCTTGGAGTATTATGCTTCTCAGCTCTCCATACAGGAGTAATCATAAATGTTTTCTCCATAGAACATGCAATCATCTGCTTATATAATTGAGGACTTTGAGCAAGAAAAGCTGACTTCTCAAAATATTTTACAGGAAACAAATCTGTACCACCTTCACTTGCACTTGAAATTACACAAGGCGGCTGCATCTCCAAAAAACCCCTATTATAAAAAAATTCCCTAAATGAGTTGCATATCTCATTTTGAATTTTAAAAATAGCCTGAATTTTTTTCCTATGAAAATCTAAAAATCTATAATCTAAACGTTTAGGCAGTTCTGTTTTAGAGAAATTACTTACATCAACTGGAATTGGCTGCTCTGCTTCTGATACTACTTCAATTTTATCTGGAGAAATTTCTACTCCTCCAGGAGCTTTATTTGATTTTACTGCTTTCCCTTCTACACTTAATACACTCTCCCTGCTAATATTCTTCATTAATTCAAAAACTTTTTTATCTGACTTATCTTTATGTGCAGTAATTTGAATTATCCCAGAAATATCACGAAGAAGCAGGAACCTTACTTTTCCCAAATCTCTTAAATCATGAACCCAGCCTTTTACAAGAACTTTTCCTGATTTTACTTCACTTACATGCTTTCTTTCCATTAAATAAACCAAGAAATAGATATTTTTAAGTCTATCTAAAAACTTTTCTTACTTTTCCACCTACTCTCTGATAGATTTCTGAAAAAGATCTTCCATTATATTTTACTTCTGCTCTTACAGTGCCGTCAGGTAATTTTACTGCTTCAATTAAATAATCATCTGCATTTTGTTCTGGATCTCGTCTGCATTCTCCTCTACGCAAAGCTACTTCAACTACAATATCCAAATCTGCAATATGTATTCTCATTTTCAGAAGAAAAATCGTGTATTTTTAAACTTTATTTAAGTAGTGTCTTCAAGATATCACTCACTTCTTTTCCATTAACCTTGCCTTTGAATTTTTTCATTACTAACCCCATATAAGCATTTGCAGATAATCCTTGCTTCTCTTTAATTATTTTCATTATCTCTTCTTCTAAATTCTCAACTTTTTCTTTTTTCACAGCTTCCATAACATTTTCCCCGCCAGCCACCCCCCCCATAACATCAGATATATCACTTTCAGATATTTTCCCAGACTGAACAGCCTGTAATATTGTCTCAATCACATCAATAGTAAGTTTCTTTTCAATCTGCTCTCTTGTTTTCTTCAGCTTAGTAGAAATATCAGAAATCCATATTGTAAGAATTTTCGCAACCAAATCTGGCTTATTATATACATGAAGCAATTCCTGGAAATCTTCCATCTTATTTTCTTTTACAAGAACTTTTACCAACTCTTCATTCAAGCCATGTTTCCTTAATTCATCTTTTAACTCACTTCTCAGCTTTGGCAGGTCTTTTTTTGCATCATTAATAATTTCTCTTGAAATATGCAATAAAGGCAAATCAGTTTCAGGATACATTCTAGCTTTGCCAGGCAGAGGTCTGAGAAATTCTGTTTTCCCGTCTGGTGATGCTTTTCTTACTTCTGCTTCACTTTTATTTTTCTTAATTAATCTCTCCTGCCTCTTAGCTTCAGTTTCAATTGTCTTCTCAATTAACTTAGGATCCTGAACACCTTTGATTTCTATTCTTTTCCCTTCTTTCCTATCAATTTTCGCAGACAAGTTCACATCCTGTCTTATTGTACCAATACCCCTTCTTACCCTGCATGCCCTTAAAATCTCTCCAACTTTCAAAGCAGCTTCTTTTGCCTGCTTAGAATTTTTTACATCTGGAGAAGTTGTAATTTCAACAAGAGGAATTCCTAATCTATCTAACCTGTAAATTACTTTTCCACTTTCACTCCCAATTATTCTCGCAGCATCTTCTTCCAAAGCAATACTCTCTATTCTTACTTTCCCTTCCTTTGTCTCAATCCACCCGTTTTTAGCAATTAAAACAGTTCTTTGGAACCCAGAAACATTACTTCCATCTATTACTGTCTTCCTCATAATCTGTGTATAAGGAATAATCTCGCAATTTAATAATAAAGAAATTTGTATTGCAACTTTTAAAGAATCTTCATTTATCTGATGGGGCGGTTCTTCATCTAATTCAACTAAACAATTATTATCTTCATAACCTTCATAAACAAATTTTCTCTGTTTCCCAGCTTCAAATTTTGCAGCAATATCAACTTCCCCAGTTTCCCCTGCAACTGCATGCAGTTCTCTCTCAACAGTATAATCTGGCTCATCTTTTCTCAAAATACTCGGGCAGTTGCAAAATAGCTTCTTTGTATCAAGCTGCTGATGAATTTCAATACCTGCTTTTATCTCCATAAAAATAATAAAGAAAACTAGTTAATAAATTTTTAGTTATCTATCTAACTCTGACTAAAAGATCTGAATCACCATATCTTCTGAGTGCTCCAGCCATCTTAATGGCTAATAATCTCCTTATCTCTTCCATCTCATCTTCAGACAAAAGATTTTTAATTCTCTCTTCCCCGAATCCAAATTTTCCATTGGCAGTTAAAACTGGAACAGTCATAAATTGTAGCGAATTAATTACTTCATCTAATGGCATAACTGATCCATCTGCTATTCTAAGTCCCCTACGTGAAATACGTTTAAATGAATCTTTCAATTGCTTTCCATTTAAAGGATATCTTATGTTGCCTCTTAAGGAAATATAACCTTCCTTTGCCCATACAAAGTTGCAGCCCACGTCTAAGTAAAAAAGTTCTCTGGAATCATCAAAAAAGGAGTAATTATCAGCACTTTTAACATCAAAAATAGATAAAAACTCTCTATAGATTTCTTCCTCATCCATCACTTCACTAAGAAGTCCAGAATTTGCAGATCTTAGGTGTGGGATTAATTTTGAGACAAAATAATAAGGTCTGCCCCCCATTAATGTTTGTTCAAAACCATTAATTTTTTCAAAACCAACATGCTTATTTTGGTTCAATAGGACAAAAGAATCTGGTACGTGCAAACCCGCTCTCCTTGCAATTTCATTAGTTATAGCTTCATAGATTGGCTGGTGTGCCGCATCCAAAGAACTCTGTCTAGGAAGACGAGAACCCGGACAATATTTAATATAGCAATGAAATTTATTTCTCCAAGTCTCTATAACACACTTTCCTCCAGGATTAGAGCCTTTTCTTTCGCTTAGCAATTTAATCTCTTTCGCCATGCCAAACCAACATAAAAACCAATATTTAAACCTTACTATTGTCACCCCTACGAAATCACAACTTAACTAAACAAACTTTAAAAATATCTTAAGTTTGTAAAAAATATGAATAACAACAAAAAGAGGATGAAACATCCTGTAACACAAAGAAAATGGAGCTTCGGGCAAAGAGCAGCAGACATACTGACAACTTTTGCAGGTTCATGGACTTTCATTATCTCACTTCTTATTCTTCTGGTAATATGGATGGTAGCAAATGTAATGATGGTAATTTACAGATGGGACCCATATCCATTCATCTTATTAAACCTAGTACTATCCTGCTTAGCAGCAGTGCAGGCACCAATAATTCTTATGAGCCAGAATAGGCAGTCACAAAGAGACAGGCTAAGAGCTGAATATGATTACAGGATAAATAAAAAAGCTGAATTAGAAATCCAAGATGTTCAAAAAGACTTAGAAGAAATAAAAAGACTTATAAAGTCAAAGAAATAATAATAAAAATGGAAATAAAAAAGGTAAAAATCTGGAGCTTGGTTAAGATAGCAGTTTTATTTGGGCTGGTATTTGGATTAATTTGGGGGATAATATCATCAGTATATATCTCAATAATGGCAAATAATATTCTAAGCCAGTATTCAAGTCCTGAAATGGCATCACTAATCCAGCAAACTTATGGCACAGATCCTGCAGAACTAGCAAATACATGGAAAAGTGCAAGCAAAATAATATGGCTTACATTTACAATCACTTCAGTTGTAGTATCATTTATAGCTAGCTTACTTTGCGGAGTATTCTATAATTTATTTGCAAAATGGGTTGGAGGAATAAAAATTGAATTTGCAGATAAAAAGAAGTAATTAAACAATTCTAAAAATATTTCCATCTTTATCTAATTCAATAAAATTTTTCACTTCTCCTAATTTATATTCTTCACACTGGTTCTCAGGCAAATTATCTTCTTCACTTCTCGGAACATGAACAATATCAACTGCATAATTCCCAACAACTCCTAAACACTGGCTTGAAAAATTCATTCCTTCTTGTTTCTTTTCATTATAAAGCTGTAATGCTCCAATTATAGCTTCTTGCTGCTCTTTAACATAATCTGGGATATTAGAAGGTACGCCATGCTTAACATAAGTGCCGTTTTCATTTTTTCTCCAAGAATCTTCCCCGCCTAAACGAAATATAATAAAAAATAAGACAACCAAAACAATCACAATAACATAATATATTTTTCTCATTCTTAAAGTTGCAACCTTTTATTTAATTCTCCTGCAATATTTTCTAACATCTTCTCTTTAATCTTATTTTTCCATTGTTTATGCCCCAAAACCCACCCCAATTTAACCAAAGCAGTTTCAGGAAGCATATCTTCTAAAAAAATAATTCCTGTTTTCATTAATTTTCTTCCTGGAGAATATACTAATGGATCTAATCTTCCATATAATGTTTGTGGAACAGCACAAATAATTAATCCATTATCAATTGCTTTCTTAATTGCAGGCAATAGATTTTTCCTTGCCTCATCAATTGCCAGATGTCCTAAACCACCTATTTCCAAAACAACTCCTTCATATCTATCACTTAAAAAATCAAAAATCTCAGGATCCATTCCAGGATAAATTTTAATCAAAGCAACTTTATCATTATAATTTAAATCTAATTTTACATTCTGCTTTTCATCTCTTTTCTTATACTTGCCAGTTAACTCCAACCTGTCATGCCAGATTTTTGCAATTGGTTTTGTATTTATTGACTTAAAAGTATTTCTCCTTGATGTATGCATTTTTCTTACTTTTGTTCCGAGCATAGCATAACAGAAATCATCATTAGCTGTCGCATGCCCGACTAACATAACTTCAGCAATATCAGATATTGCCATTTGAGCAGCACACTGCAAGTTCAGAGTGGCATCTGAACTTGCCCTATCACTTGACCTTTGAGCATAAGTTAATACAACTGGCTTGTTCACATTGTCAAGGAAAAAACTTAATGCAGCTGATGTATAATGAAGAAAATCAGTTCCATGAGTTATTATTACCCCGCTTACTTCTTTATCACTTAAGCTCTCTTCAACATTTTTTGCAATTTCCTGCCAGTCCTTATAATCCATATTCTCACTTGCCTTCATAAACGGGATTTTAACTTTTCTTACATTTACTAAATTAAAAATTTCAGGATAAAACTTAAATAATTCCTCAGCAGAAGTCAGCCAGTTTACAGCTCCTGTTTTTGGATCTAATCTAGAAGAAATTGTTCCACCAGTAATGATCATATCTACATTCGGAAGATTTTTCTTCTTCTTAGTAGGCTTTAGCCTGCTGTCTTTGGCTACCTTTTGTAAAGGTAATCTTTCTTTGGTTTTTTCTTCTTTTTTCCCAATCTCCCCGCCCCTAACTTCAATATTAGTAATATCTTCTTTCTTAATGCCGACATTATATCCTGACTTTAATTTGATAAGGCAAATACCAGATACATAACATTCAAGAATTGTACCCTCAATCTCTCCTTTTACAGTGCTGATTTTTACTTTATCTCCAACTTTTGGCTCCATACTCCAAACAAGAAGACAAGATATAAAAACCTTTTTCTATTTATTTTACAATGAAACCTGCAAAAATAGGTCTGGAAATTCACGGATATCTGCAGACAAAAGAAAAGCTGTTTTGCAGTTGTAATGCAGAGAGGCATCTTGCAAAACAGGAAATAAAGCCAAATACAAATATCTGCCCAATATGTACAGGACAGCCTGGTGCAAAACCCATGCTACCAAATTCAGAAGCAGTTAAAAAAATACTGCAAATTGCTCTTATGCTTGACTGCAAAATAAACAAGGAAATATTATGGCAGAGAAAACATTATGACTGGCCTGACTTGCCAAAAGGTTATCAAGATACAATCTCTGGCTCATATTCTACTCCAAATGCAGAAAAAGGAAAATTTGAAAGAATAAAAATAAGAGAATGCCATTTAGAAGAAGACCCTGCACAATGGAATCCCGAAACAGGATGCATAGACTATAATAGAAGTGGACTGCCATTAGTAGAAATAGTAACAGAACCAGATTTCTCTTCTGCAGAACAAGTAGAAATCTGGCTGAAAAAACTTATTCTTACATTAAGTTACATAAAAGCTGTAGATAAAAATGCAGGAATAAAAGCAGATGTAAATGTATCTGTTAGTGGAGGAATGAGAGTAGAAATCAAAAATCTAAGTTCTATTTCAGATATTAAATCTGCAATTGAGCATGAAGTAGAAAGACAGCAGAAAGAAAAAGCAATAAGAGAGACAAGAAGATATGATAAAATAAAAGGGAAAACAATTCCTATGAGAACAAAAGAAGAAGCTGCAGATTACAGATTTATTCCTGACCCAGATTTGCCTATATTGAAAATAAAAGAACAGGAAATTAAATCAATAAGACAGAAATTGCCAGAAACACCACAGGAAAAATTAAACAAATTAATAAAACAGCATAAGATACCAAAGCAAAATGCTGAAATTTTATATAAAAATCTGGAAATAGTAGAATTTTTTGAGCAAGTTAGTAGAAAAATATCTCCTGCATATGCACTTCCATGGGTTACAATTGAACTTCTCAGAGTTTTGAATTATAATAAAAAAACTTTAGATGAAGTTGAAATAAATCCAGAACATTTTGCAGAATTGCTTCAGTTAGTAAAATCAGGGAAAATTACAGAATTAAAAGCAAAAAGAATTATAAATGAGTTTATTCCAAAAAGTTTTTCTCCAAAATCAAAATTAAAGGGGCAGGAGAAAATTACAAATAAAACAGAAATAGAAAAAATAATACAAAAAGTAATAAGCAAGAATAAGCAGGCAGTTCAGGATTATAAATCAGGTAGAAAAGAATCTTTTAACTTCCTTATAGGGGAAGTTATGAAAGAAAGCAAGAGACGAGCTGATTTCAAATCTGTGAGAGAGATTTTACAGAAGATGCTTAGATGAACTCATAAAATTTCTTTCTTAATTCAAATGTATCTGCCCATCTTGCATATGCTTGCCATCCCTGATAGATTTCTAGAATCTTTTCGTTATCTATTTTTTTATATTCAAACTGTTTAATCTTAAACAGCATCTTTCTTATATTTCTTTTTCTCAAAAGTTTATAATAATAAAAATTTCTGAACCCCACAAAATCTATCCCTCTTGAAAGAGAAATTATTCTTGATTTTTGTTTATGCAGTTCAAGTTTTAGTTTTTTAATCAAAAACCCCTCAATCGCCCCCCCCCCATTGAGCAAGTTGAGATTTTGAAGGGCTTAGAAGAACAAAATCATCTACATATCTAATATAATATTTTACTTTTAGTTTGTGTTTGATAAAATGATCTAACTCATCTAGATAAACATTAGCAAAAAATTGAGAGGTTAGATTGCCGAGAGGCATTCCCCTAATCTTGCCATTAAAATTTTTGATAATCAATCTTATTAACCAAATCACCCTCTTATCTTTTATTCTTCCTTTAATGATACCCAATAGAATTTTATGATTTACTTTCTTAAAATAATGCTTTATATCTGCTTTTAAACAAAATGCTTCTGATTTTAAATTATTTGTAACTTTTCTTTTAAAAAACCCAAATCTCTTAATTGCAAATAAATTTCCCTTACCTTTTCTATTTGCACAAGAATCATAAATAAAGGTTTTGTCAAAGATAGGTTCTAGAATATTTATTAGAGCATGATGAACAATCCTATCTCTAAAATCTGATTTTGAGATTTTACGAGTTTTTGGGTCTCGTAAAATAAATGTTTTTAAGGGGTTTGGTTTGTATGTTAAATTAATTAACTCAAATTGTAATTGTTTTAAATTTTTTCTTAAATTTTTTTCAAATTTCTTTACATAATCTTTCTTTGTTTTTCCTTTTCTTGCTTTTTTATATGCAAGAAATAAGTTGCTCATATTGCAAATTTTATGATAAATATTTTTGTAAATTTTCATATTAATCATTAAGATGTCTTAGGGTTTTAGAGCTATTTCAGAAGCATAACCATTCCTGTTGTCATCATAGTAGTTGCCATTGAGGTTAAGCCTGTTGCCATTGAGGTTAAGCCTGTTGCCATTGTAATCGTACAAAGCGGAACACTTATGTAGCCAGTTTATCAATTGAGAAGAAATTTTTCTTCTTCACTGAAGTTTCTCGTAAGAAACTTCTGTATTTCATGACTTAAAATAAACCTAAATAATGTGCTGGTAAATTGGCATGTAGCCCTAGTTCACAGACTTATGTCTCCCTAAGACGAAATCTGAAAAGAAGCAATAATTTATAAACTTTACTCAGAATTTTGCGAACCAGCTTCGCTGGTTTCCAATACCCCAGAAGCATAACCATCCCTGCTGCCACCAAGGCCAAGCCTGTTGCCAACGTAATCGTACAAAGCGGAAACAGTTTGAATTGGTTGATTAATGGGAGTAACTATCCAAACAGAAGGTTTATTGTATCGAAAATGTCTTGATTGTGAAACTTCACCTAATTTGTTTGCTCCTTCTGAACCATGGCAAGTTGCTATTACAAAACCATTTTTAATAAATTCTTCAAAAGAATGTTCACCATCTCTATAAGTTCCTCTTGGAGCAAAAGCTGTTTTTTTATCTTTGCTAAATCTTACTCCTTTAATTTCTGTTCCTTCTTCTAATTCTTTTTCCAAATTATTTGGGTTTAAGATTTCACTTAAAACTTTTGCTTTTGGATCATGTTGAACATAAACTCCGCCTTTTTTCCCAGGTATCCACAAGTTTCTGTTGAAAACCCACAGGCAATTATGTCTCATTACTCTACTTCTTAATTCTTGTATTTGTGGAATTGATTGAAATTCTTCTGGTCCACAATAAGCGGCATGAAGGAAAGAAGCTGTTTGTTCTCCGTCTGACAAGCTTAATCTTGCAACCTGATTGCTTAGAATCTCTCTTCCTACATTTTGATAAGTATCTGGTCCTGCAAATGGGTAAGTTTGCATTAAAGTTCCCTCTTTATAAGGAAACCATATCTTGGTTATCCCAAGCTCTACACCATATCCTGACTCTGTTTCTGTTGCCATTTTTCTATACTCTATTGTAATTTATGATTTATAAATCTTTCGATTGTCACTTTTATTCAGAAGTAACAATCACTCAAATAAACTCATAAATAATCCCGACAACAAATAACAGCATAAACAAAATCTTAACTAACATAGGAAGTCTAATTCTAAACTCAGGTTTTCTCTCTAATTTTTTATCTCGAAGATGTTCATGAATCAGCAAGATAGCAATTGACAGCAACCCCCCACTCACCGCCCCACCCAAACTCAGCACTTTCACAAATCCAGCTAAATTATAGATTTTAATTGCAAGGAATAATAACAAAGGAATCACAGCAGTCAAAATCCAAGCCTTCATAAATCCAAAATTAAAATCAAATCTAAATGTATCTTGCAATGCAAGTGAAATAGCAAGAAAAGCAGTAAACATAGTAAAAATACCAAGCAAAGTAACAATCTTGCCAAAAGAAATAGTAGCAACCTCCGCCACCCCACCCCCATACAAACCTAATACAACAGAAACAAACAAAACATAAACAACAAAAGGAATTAAACTTCCAATTATAATAGCTTTTTTCATTAGCTTCTCATTTTTCATAAGAACCCGCTTCATTTCAGGAATTGAACTTACACCAAGAAAAGCAAATAATACAACACCAAATGGCAAAAATAAATAATTCATATTAGTATAAGTCAAATTAGCAAAATCAATTTGATTATAAGAAACAATACCCAATACCAGCACAACTAAGAAAACAGCAATTACAGCTAATGGTTCAATTTTCTTAAAACTTCGAATACCTCTAAATGTAATCAATGCCATTACAACCCAAAATCCAATTCCAGCCCAAAGAGAATACTGAGCAGTAGAAGTAAAAATATAACTTAAACTTTCTCCTTCACCTAATAAATATGCAGTTAAAGCAGCATAAAAACCAATAATAGAAGCAAGAAAAATAAATAATTTAGTTTTCTTCCCAAGATACTTAGAAGCATATCCAGGAAGCTGATGCACATTTCTTGTAGATAAAACAATCTCTCCTACAATCAAATTTACAATCATCATAATTGCACAGATAACAGCCATATGAATCAATCCAATTAAAAATCCAGATTTTGCTACAACATACGGAATTCCCAAAAAACCCGCACCTATTACCATCCCAGTCAAAGTAGATATCCCAACAAACAGTTTATTCATTTTTATTTATCGTAGATTTTATCATGATGATCATAATCAAGCAACCTTATAATTTTTTCATTTTCTAAAATTTCATAAGTAAGAACAAAATGTCTTATATGAACACTTTTTATTCCAGCCATATTTGCAGTTAATGGTTTAAACCTGTGTGGATTTTCCATAATTTCTTTTATTTTTCTTGTTAATATTTCAAACTGAAGTTTGTCTTTTTTAGCAAGTTTTGAAAATACTTTATCTAATTTTTCAGATATATCAAGTGTGTAAGTCATTAGAGTAATTAAGCATACCTCTTCTTAAAATCCCCTATACTACTAACCTTAATAAATTTTCCCTTGCGAATTGCATCAAGTTTTCTAAGATACGCGGCCCTAACTTTTGGATTTTCAGTTACCTGAGCTTCTATAAAAATATTTATCTGCTTACTCATACTTATTCCATTTTCTCTGCAAAACTCAGAAAATTTTTCATAAGTTTCCTCATCTAAATTAAATGTCTTTAATACCATATTAAATAATATTAAATAACCTTATTTAAATCTTTTCATGTTCTAAAACAAAGAGAAGATATTTTAAATAGTAAGTTAGATATAAATAATATAGGGCCTATGGTGTAATGGAAAGCATCTCGGGTTTCGGCCCCGCGGATCTAGGTTCGACTCCTAGTAGGCCCATTATACGTCCACACCACAATTTAGCTTGTAGACGTATATTCTTCTTACGTCTACATACAGAAAGGTTTATAAATAGTGTAGACGTACAAATCCAATGACTTACACAGAAGTAAAATCAAGGGCAGAAAAAAAATATTATTACAGGGTAAAATCCATAAGAAAAGGTAAAAAAGTAGATAAAAAAAGAATATATTTAGGTGTAAATTTGGGTAAATCTCAGTTAAAGCAATTTGAACAAAAAGCAGATAAAAAACTTGAAGAAAAACAGATAATAAAAGAAAGAAAAAGCTTTGGAACAGAGACTTTCAACATAGATAAAGAAAAAAATTTCTCGGGTTGGTATACAAATATAGTAAAAAAAGCAGAATTAGCAGATTTAAGGTACAATGTAAAGGGTTTTTTAGTATTTCAGCCTTGGAGTGTCTTATGTATGGAAAAAATGTACAAATTTATGGAAAAGAAATTGCAGGAAAGGGGGCATAAGCCTTATTTTTTCCCAACACTAATCCCAGAAAAAAACTTCAAATTAGAAGGAGAACATGTAAAGGGATTTACTCCAGAAGTATTTTGGGTAACTCAGGGAGGAGAAACTAAATTTGAAGAAAAACTTGCATTAAGGCCAACATCTGAAACAGCTTTTTACCAGATGTTTGCATTATGGATTAGAAGTTATAAAGACTTGCCATTTAAAACATATCAAAGAGCAAATGTATTTAGATATGAAACAAAAGCAACCCGCCCATTTTTAAGAAGCAGGGAATTTCACTGGATTGAGACTCATTGTGCACATAGAAACTTAAAAGATGCCGAAGCTCAGGTAAAAGAAGATATGCAGACAACAAAAGAAATCTTGCATGATATTTTTGGACTGCCATTTATATTTTTTGAACGTCCTGCTTGGGACAGATTTGCAGGTGCATATAGAACATTTGCAGCAGACGTATTAAATCCAGATGGAAAATTAGTACAGCAGCCATCAACTCACATACTAACTCAGGATTTTGCAAAAGCTTTCAATGTAAAATTCAAAGATAGTGATGAAAAAGAAAAATTCTGTTATATTACATGCTATGGACCAGCCACATCAAGAATATTTGCAAGCATAATAATTGTTCATGGAGATAATAAAGGATTAAAATTTCCTTGGAAAATTGCTCCAAAACAAGTTGTAATAGTTCCTATATCATATGAAAAGAACATATTAGATAAAGCTGAGGAAATTAAGAAAAAACTTGAACAATCTGAAATTGATGTTATAATAGATTATGATGAAGAAAAACGTTCTGGAGAGAAATTTTATTTCTGGGAAATGAAAGGTGTTCCATTAAGAATAGAACTTGGCAATAAGGAAATTAAAAATAAAGAACTTACAATATACAGAAGAGATACAGATGAAAAAATAAAAATAAAAGAGAGAAATTTTGTTGCAGAAATTCAGAAGATTGCAGAAGATTATGATAAAAACTTATTCAAAAAAGCAGATATATTATTTAAAAATAGAGTTCAAGATGCTGTTTCTAAAGAAGATATTAGAACAGCATTAGAAGCAGGAAAAATTGCAAGATGTGGATTTTGTTCTGTAGATAAATCAGGAGAAGCTTGCGCAGAGGTAATAGAAAAAGAATTTGGTGCATATGTAAGAGGAACAAAACTTGTGAAAGAAAAAGCATCAGGGAAGATAAGTAAGTGTGCTATTTGCAACAAAAAAGCAAAAGAAGTTGTTTATATTGCCAGGCAGTATTAAACTCCAACCACCCCACCCCAAACCAACGGAAGAGCAATAGTAGCATCACAGAAAACTGAGACAAACTTACCTTCTTTACCCATCTTACCCCAACTAATTCCCTCTTTTAATTTAGCACCAGAACTCCCACCACCCTCTTCTCTATCTAAAGTAATCTGTACACCATAATCAGCAGGATTTGAAAACTGCATACTCTGCTGAATAAAATTCTTCGGCACACCACCCCCAACATAAAACACACCTTTCTTTTTTGCAGTCCATGCAAAATCAATTATCTCTTTCATATCATCAAAAGCATCTATTTGAATCTCTTTTCCAGCACTTTTCCTCCCCCAAATCATTAATCCAATTCCAGAATCTGAAATGGCAGGACAGAAAATAGGAATTCTCTTCTCATAACAAATTCTTAAAATAGAATCTTCTTTATCAATATTTTTCCCCAATGCCCAAAGCAAACTCTTAATATCTTTACTTTCTCTCAAGTCTTCCCATTTCTCCTCAAAAAACTTTTCTAAATCCTGATAAACTTCATTTTTCATAAAAACATTATAAATTCTATCAATTTTCTTATCTCTTAATTCCTCATCATCAGCTTTTTCACTTCCTTTATAATGATGATGCCCTAAAGCTTCAATTAAATCATGAGTCAAATTTGCTCCGGTTGTGACAAGTACATCTATTGCTCCTGAATTTAGCATGTCAATTATAATTTGCTTCATGCCAGCCGGAACCATAGCACCTGCCAACCCAAAAAATACTTTGCACTCTTTATCTTTAATCATTTCCAGAAAAATCTCACTTGCCTCACTTATTTTTCTGCCACCAAACCCCACCCCACCCAAATCCCCAACTAGCTCACTTACTTTCTCATCTTTTCTAATTTTTATATGCTTAATTGGTTCCATTTTAAAATCCTATTTCACTTTTTATTTCCTGCATAGCTTTTATAGAAACCTCAAGAAACTTATCAAAATCTAAACCAATCTTACCAATATCATAAATTTTATCTCTTCTAACTGTAGCAGCAAATCTCTTATCTTTAATTTTCTTTTTCAAACCTTTAACTTCCATATCATCTAAAGATTTCCTCATTAAACCATAAGCAAAAATCACACCAGAAACATTATCTGCAGCAGATAATGCAAAATCTAGCTTGCTCTCTCTTTTAACCCCTAAATTTTCTTCATTGTGAGCTAAAATAGCATGGCAAATATCTTCTTCACAATCTGTTTTCTCTTTCAAAATCTCCACAACCTTTTTCCCTTGCTCTTCAATTCCTACTAAATCACAATCCATGTCATGAAGCAATCCAGCTATCGCCCACTTTTCTTCATTTTTTCCTAATTCTTTAGCTAAAGCCCCCATAATAACTTCTACTTCCCTGCAATGCAATTTAACTTGCTCTGATTTTACATACTCATTAAATAATTTTCTGGCTTCTTCAATATTCATATTAATTCCTCAATCTTCTCTCTGAATTTTGGTAAATCCTCAACATTAATTTTAGCTCCAGTAGCATTTTCATGCCCGCCGCCAGTTGCATCTTGCAATCCCTCAATCACTTTTAAAGTTAACTCTTTTATATTCTTCCCTCTTAAAGAAATATTCGCCTTTGCCCCTTTAATATAAGCAACAACTATAATTTTCCCAGGAAACTTATATAAAAGTTCATTTGCAATATCTGCACTTAAGCTTAAATCTCCCCCATACTGGAAATAAATCAACTTATCTCTAACAAATCTTTTTGCTTTTTCTATTAATCTCTGATACTTTTTATCAACTTGCTTAAATCTAAATAACAAATGATTTTTTGGCTCATCCATAAGTATATCTTGCGGACTTTTCAACTGCATTAAATATTTTAGCATTCTGACAACATTGCTTGTCCGGTCTTTTAAACCAAAACTTAATATCCTGACTATTTTCCCTATATCTGTTTCATATAAAGCTTGAAATGCAGTTTTCACATTTGACTTCCATAATTCAGGATTTTGTTTTGCAAAATCTTCTGCAAAGTTTGGCATAAAGTTATCTGCAATGCAACCAGCAACAGCCAGCCACAAATCCTCTTTTTTCCCCGCAATTTTCAATGCCCAGTAAGTAATTGGCTCATTAGTTGGATTCTTATGCAACATTGGATTATAATAAAAAATATTATCCGTGGGTGGAAGTTCAACATCATGATGGTCAATCCATACTAAAGGCAAATTAAGTTTCTTAGCTTCTTCTAAAAAACCTTCTGAAATTATTGGCTTATCTAAAACAAAAATATAATCTGGCTTTAACTCATGCAACTTTCTTGCATAACTTTCATTTAAATCAGGAAAACTCTTAATAGCCACCCCCTTCCCCCGCCTAATATATCTAGCTAATAGAAGGAAACTGCATAACCCATCCGCATCATTATCAAAAAAGAAAAGCGGATTCTGCGCTTTCTCCAGATGCTCCCTAATCTCATTGATTTGCTCTTCACTTAACATATAGAAAAATCATGTTCTCACTTTATATAGTTTTTCACAATAGAAATCTTTTTAAATAAAGAAACAATAGATAAACCAAGATGAATAAATGGATTGAGTTATTGTTTGGTCTTATACTAGTAGTAGGAGCAATTCTCGTAGCATTTTATTCAGCAGAATGGTTCGGTCCTGCATGGAATTTCTGGACAGCTGCTGGAGAATTCTTTAAAGGCGGACTTTTCTGGTTTGTAGTAATGATAGGCGCTTTATTCATAATGCTCGGGATAAGTGATTTGAAAGGATAAGTAGCTTCTTATTACATATAAATATTAATACTTTTTTTATTTTATATTATCATGTTTAATATAAAATTTGATTCAAAGTTATGTATCAAATGTAAAGGAAGAGGTTACTGCGGGAAACCTTGTCCAATATTATCTAAAATATCTGAATTCCTGCCAAAAGCTAAAACACACTTCTCTGGTTCTTCTCCACCAGAAATATTTGTAGGAAGGCACAATTACCCTTTTGTAAACACGGGGATTCTCTCTCCTACAGAATACGGAAAAACCGAAGAATTAAGCATGCCGGAAATATGGCATGAAAAAAAATTTAGTATAAATGATATCTTAAAGTTAAGGGGAAAATTAATTTATGCAAGATTTAAATCTAATATAAAAGATGCAAGAAAGCAGGGCAAAATGCTGCAGCTTATGCAGGAAATAAGTTTAGCAGATAAAAAAGTAGATACAGAAATTTTCCTGAAAAAACCTCCTAAATTAAATTTTGATTTGAATAAAGAATCTCCGATAATAGGAAATCCAGCTCCTTTAAAATATGCAAGATTAGAAGAAAACCCGCATGTCCCAAAGAAAACAGAATATCTTGCAAATGATACTCATGTGAAGGCAAATATTGCAATAAAAGAATTATATGAATCAAAAATTCAAGTAAGCAATATCATAAAAGTTTTATCTGCAGGATTATTGGGAAAAAAAATATCAAGGAAGCTTGTACCAACAAGGTGGGCTATTACTGCAACAGATGATACAATATCAAAACTTCTTCTTGATAAAATTAGATACTATCAGGAAACTTCAGAAATCTTGCTTTTCCATGGTGATTATGTCGGGAATCACTATGAATTCCTTCTCTTACCAGATAAATTTGCTTTTGATGTAATAGAAGCTTATATGTCAGGAAGTATCTGGAATCAGTTCTCACCTAAAGTAAATCTCTCTCAGGATTATGAAACATTTAAGGGAAGAAAAACATATGCAGGCAATGTTACAGGGGCATACTATACTGCAAGATTAGCTGTCTGCGAATATTTGGAAAAAATAAAAAAGCAAGCTTCTTGTCTTGTAATGAGAGAAGAAAGACCAGAATATAATGCGCCATTGGGTGTAGGAATATTAAGAGAACTTGGAAGAGAAGCATTTAAAAGAAAACCTGAAAAATTTTCCACAATTCAGCAAGCCTTAGAAACTGCACAGACAAGATTAAGACTGCCAGTTTCAGTTTTCAAAAATAAGTCATGGCTATTAAAAGAATATGGCAAGCAAAAAAGATTAAGCAGTTGGTTTTAAAGAATCCTACCATCCTTCCTAATAACATTATCTTCTCCAACTAATAAGCAATATACTCCAAACCTAAAACTCACCCCGGGTCTATGCTCTTTCCCCTGATCAGACATGGCTTCAACAACTCCTAGCGCATCTTCCTTATCAAACCCATCTTTTTCCATCCTAGAAACTTTGACTCCAGAAACTTCCCAATATACATCCCCCGTTCTTACTCTTAATGCCATAAATAGAAATTATCAAGAGGGTTTTTAAAAATAATTATACTGGAAAATATATTAACCTAAGAGAAACATAAGCCCTGTTTCAATTATTGCAGCAATAATTAGCAAAGGCAAAATTACAAGCAGGAAAACTCTCAAACTATTTCCTAAATCATATAAAACCTGTTTTTTCTTATCTTTCGCAAAAATAAACATCCCTAATTTCAATCCAAGCCCCAAACTAATAATTAATGCAGGAATCTCAAAAATACCATGAGGAATTAATTTCCATAAAGACCCCACCCCCACCACCCCCACCACCTTATTAGAAACAAAACCTAAAACATAACCATTCATAACACTGGTAAACAAAGGAAAAACCCCTAAAATCAATCCAAAAATCATTCCAATAAAAGCAGTAATTAAATTATTCTGGAAAATAAAAATCAGAAGCTGGAAAAAATTCATCCCTTCAGTTTTCTCTATCAATTCTTTAACAAATTTCTCAATAAACTCAACTAGAAAAACAGGCTTAATAAATCCAACAACAGCTGAAATCAGAAAAACCAGCAAAATAATAAGAAAATAAACTTTACTCTCTTTCAAATACTCCCAGCACTTTCCATAACTTGCAAATTTCTTTTTCATTTTTTAAATTATCTGAAAAATCTATTCAGCATCGTAATTTTTCTTTTATATTTCTGTCTCAGATAAACTCCATAAACAACCCCAACTAATAACCCCCCCAAATGCGCAGTATTGCCAATAGGAATATTAGCCCAAATAGAAACTCCCCATAAAACAAATAATAAGAATAACATAGCAATCCACATAGGCATTGGAATTACAAAAAATACAAGAACAGGCAGTTTCGGAGTTAAAATCATTAACAACCCGCCCAAACCAAAAATCGCACCACTTGCACCAACAGCATAAATATTCAGTTCAGCATTAAAAATCAAAGCAAGAAAAACAAAAGTCAGCCCAGCAATTAAACCAGCAGCCAGATAAAACCATAAAAATCTTTTCCTTCCAACAATTTTTTCTACAAAACTTCCAATAAACATCAAAGAAATCATATTTACAAATAAATGAGTAAAATTTGCATGCATAAACATGCTGGTAAGCAAAGTCCATAAATATTTTCCCTGCAAAATATTAGATGGGGCCAAGGCAAGAAACTTACAGGCAGTCTCATTACAATTTGGACTGCTATAAGCTCCAACAAAGATAGCAACAATAAACAAAATCACATTAATCAAAATAATCCAGCCAGTAATGCTAAGATTTCTAAAAAAATCAAAAAAACCTGGCTTTAAATTTCTCCTAGTATATCTTCGATAATTCATCTTTTCTTTTTCTTAGCAGACTTCTTAGCTGGTTTTTTCTTTAATTTCTTTTTAACAATTTTCTTTTTCACAGGTTTCTTCTTTGGCTTTGCTTTTGCAGCAGCTTCTTTCATTTTCTCTCTTTTCCTTTTAGCAGCTTTTAGTTTCCTCTTCCTTGCCTTCTCTTTCTTAAGTTTCTCAGCTTCTTTCTCAATTTTCTTTCTCTTAATTTCCCTAACTTTCTCTAATTCTTCTAAAACTTCTTTTCTTTGTCTTTTTAACTTATCTGTCCTGTTTCTAAGCTCATCAAAAATTTTCTTATCTTCATTTAGATGATAAACTTCTCCGCATTCAGGGCATGAAAAATCATGCAATAAAGCAGTATCTTCGCTTATCTCTGTCTTGCATGTATTGCATAAGTAAAACCTTTTTGTCTCCCTGCTCTTAAGCTGATGCTCCAAAGATTCTATTTCTCTTTTAATCTTTTTATCAAGCAATTCTAAAGCTCTTCCAGTATTTAAAGTCCAAAAATAAGTATACCAGCCCTTTTTCTTATCTTTCTTCCTTGTAAATGAAACAAGCCCGAAATTTGAAAGCTTATAAAATATATTCCTTACCTGATTAATAGTTAATTTAAGTTTTTTTGCAATTAAGAACTCGTTCACATCTTTCTTACCAATTAGTAAATCTAAGACCTCACTAGCCTGCTTCCCAGCCACTTCAGCCATAATTTCATTAAGAAGTTTAGCTTGCATTTTTTGACAAAAATGCTATAGAATAAATACTTTTCGCTTTTCCAGTCACTACTTTAAAATTTATGCAAAGCTATAAAAATTAAATTCTTTTATCTTCATTATGCCGTGGTTATTTGGAAAAAAAGGGGAAAAAGAGGAGAAAAAAGAAGACAAAGCTCCTAAATTACCTGAATTTCCTCCAATACCTGAAGCTAAATCTAAAGGATTGCCGCCTCCACCACCAGTTTATCCAAAAAGCGAAAGACCAGCTGCATTACCTTCATTTCCTTCTTCACGACCAGGAGAAGAAATTAGTCATAAATTTGTTAAACAAGCAATAGAAGAACCGCATGTTGAAGAAGAGACAGAAAAGCCAATAAGTAAAGAATTCCAACCATCTGGCATGGTTAGGGGATTAGAAGAAATGAAAATCAGGCAGGAAGAATTTGGCAAAAAGAAAATCCCTGAAATTGGGAGACCGCTAAGGAAAACAGGCCCTGTCTTTGTCAGAATAGATAAATTTCAAGATGCATTATCAGATTTTCAGGCAATAAAAACAAAGCTTCTTGAAATTGAAAACATGCTAAAAGACATCAAGGATATTAAAGCAAAAGAAGATGCAGAACTGCAGGAATGGGAATCTGAAATCCAGGACGCGAAGGCAAAACTTGATAGAATAGATGCAAAAATCTTCCAGAAATTAGAAGAATAAAATGGAAACCCTCCATGTTAGATTTGATTTTGATGAAGCTGTTAATTCTAAAAAAGAATTACTCTCATCTGAAATAGATTTGCTTAATATCTTAAAAAAAATAAAAGATTATAAAGATTTAAGGAAAAAAGAACTTATTAAAAAATCTCTTCTTAGAACTAAGTTAAGACAGCTTGCAAAAGAAATTGTAAAATTTAGAAATTCCCTCCCAAAAACTAAAGAAATAGAATTAGAGAAAAAGCAAGCAAGAAAAATCTCTCTGGAAAAAGGAAAAAAAGGCAGGATTGAATCAGAATTAAAAGAAATAAAAGAAAGGCTTGGAAAATTAAGTTAACCACAAGTTTTTAAATTCCCATCTTCTTTCTTAATGATGATTAAAACAAGAGAGCAGTTAATTAAAAAATACTTAGATTTTTTTAAGTCAAAGAAGCACAAAGTTATTCCTAATTCTCCTTTAATTCCAGAACATGACCCAACTGTTTTATTTACTACAGCTGGCATGCATCCAATAGTTCCTTATCTTCTTGGACAGTCGCATCCATCAGGAAAAAGATTATGTAATAATCAGAAATGCATAAGAACCACAGATATAGAAGAAGTAGGAGATGAATTTCACTTAACTTTTTTTGAAATGTTAGGGAATTGGTCATTAGGAGATTACTTCAAAAAAGAGGCAATTGAATATAGTTTTGAGTTTTTAACAAAGATTCTCAAACTGCCTAAAGAAAAACTTTCAATTACATGTTTTAAAGGTGATAAAAATGCTCCAAAAGACACAGAAGCTGCAAAAATCTGGCAGAATCTTGGAATTAAAGCAAAACAGATTAAATTTTTAGGGAAAGAAGATAACTGGTGGGGCCCTGCAGGAAATACAGGTCCTTGCGGACCTGACACTGAAATGTTTTATCATGGAGCAGAAGTCTGGAATGATGTATTTATGCAGTATAATAAAAATGACAAAGGGGAATATGAAGAACTAAAACAGAAAAATGTAGATACTGGAATGGGTGTAGAAAGAATGCTTGCAATACTTCAAAACTTCAAATCAGTATATGAAACTCATACATTCCTTCCAATAATAAAACAAATAGAAAAATTATCAGGAAAAAAATATAATAAAAATAAAGAAGATACCAGAGCAATGAGAATAATTGCAGATCACATAAAAGCTTCTGTATTAATACTAGCAGAAAAGATTACACCTTCAAATATAGAACAGGGGTATATTGCAAGAAGATTGATAAGAAGAGCTATCAGATATGGGAGACTCCTTGAAATAAAAAGAGATTTTACAAAAATACTAGCAGAAGAAGTTTTGAAAATCTATTCAGATTATCCTGCTTTGAAGAAAAATAAAAATTTCATTTTAAAAGAACTTGAAAAAGAAGAACAGAGATTTACTGGAATTTTAAAACAAGGAATCAAATATTTTGAGAAATTAAAAGAGCAAATTAAAGGGAAAACAATAGATGGGAAAACAGCTTTCTTATTATATCAGTCATATGGATTTCCTCTTGAGATGACTCAGGAACTTGCAGAGGAAAATAAACTTAAAGTTGATGTATTAGGATTTGAAAAAGAGCAGGCAAAACATCAAAAACTTAGCAGAACTGCTACAGAAGGCAGATTTAAATCAGGTTTAGCAGATAAATCAGAAGAAACAACAAAACTACATACTGCAACACATCTTCTACTTGCTGCATTAAGGCAGGTATTAGGAGAGCATGTAGAGCAGAAAGGGTCAAATATTACAGCAGAAAGACTAAGATTTGATTTCAGCCATGATGAAAAACTTACTCCAAAACAAATCAAAGAAGTAGAGAGCATAGTAAACAAAAATATTAAAGCGGGGCTGGATGTAAGAAGAGAGGAAATGTCAGTAGACGAAGCTAAAAAACAAGGAGCAATGGGTGTATTTGAAGATAAATATGGAAAAAAGATTTCAGTTTACTCAATTTGCAGTCCAAAAGATACAATTAGCAAGGAAATCTGTGCAGGCCCCCACGTGACAAATACTAAAAAACTAGGCAACCTAAAGATTTTAAAAGAAGAATCATCATCAAAAGGTGTAAGGAGAATCAAAGCTAAATTAGAGGAGGAAAAATAAGATGGCGGAAGAAAAATGTAATTGCTGTATGTTTCCACCATGTCCAAAATGTGAAAAGGGATACTTAGTGCCTTTTTCATTTAAAGAGGACGTGTATGAAAAATGGAAATGTACCGAATGCGGACATACTCTGCAGAAACGAGACTAAGAAAATATACTTAGAACAAAAATTTTCTGATTTTTAACTCAGAACTTATTTAACTACATAGACCTTGTCATTTAATCTCACTTTCTCTTTCACTTTCATGCCAATTGCCTGTCCTTTCTTTGCCTTATCTATCTTCTCATGCTCTACTTGCATGCTTTCAACTTCCTGCTCAAAATCTGTAGTTTCTCCTTTAACTCTAATTTTATCCCCAGCTTTAAGGGGCGCATTCAAGTCTATTACTGCTACACTTATGTTGTCAAAAAAGTGAGTTATTTTCCCGACAAGTTTTCCTTCAACTTTTTCTTTTTCAGCCATTTTTATTTGTAAATATTCAAAGTTTATGGTCTATTTAAGGTTTGTGATTTTTGATCACTAGAAACTTCAAACTGGCATCTCACTATTCCTATTGTAGGAACATAATCTCCTATATGTTGGCAAAATCTTGCAAAAAGAGTAATTGGGCATTTACAGTAAGGAATCTCTCCATAATGTGTTTCATAAAACTCTCTTCTGGGACATTCAGGACCACCTAATTTCTTATAATCTTCTCTCATTCTAACAATATCCCCGGCTTACCAGGTTTAGCCTTAACCACCTTCCCCACCCCTTTCGCCTCCTTAACAGATAATATCTCAACAGCAAGCTCAAAGCTTTTCTGTATTTTATCTTTATTTCCCTTATAAAAATCAATTTCTTTAGGTATGCAGAAAATCTTAATTTTCTGCTTCTTCTCTTTTTTCTGTTCTAAAATCTTCATAATATTCCTTATATCACTAATTAAATTATCTACTAATTTCTCCTGCTCTTCTAACTTCTTATCAACTTTTTTCATATCAGCTTTTGGCCATTTTTCCAAGCTAATAAACTTCTTATTTCCTAATTTATGCCATAATTCTTCGGCAATATGGGGAGCAAACGGTGAAAGCAACTTCAAAAATATCTCTAAATCTTTTTTACTCACTCCCTGCTCAAAACTGTCAAATAATTCCCTGATTTTAATTACAGCTAAATTATATCTAAACTCGTCTATGTCTTCTGTAACTTCTTTCACTGTCCTGTTCAGCTTGCTCTCAACTAACTTGCTTGACTTTCCTGATTTATATTTAGAAACAAAATCCATAATTCTTTTTACAAATCTTAAACTTCCTTCAATTCCAGTTGAACTCCACTGAACATCTTTGTCAGGGCTCGCAACAGAAACTAAAAACAACCTCGCAGTATCAATGCCATATTTTTTACTTACAACTTCAGGCAGAACAACATTGCCCCTTGATTTTGACATTTTTTCACCATCTTCGCCATGCAGCATTCCTTGATTAAACAATCTTACAGCTGGCTCATCAAATTTTAGCAATCCTAAATCTCTTAAGAACTTAGTATAAAACCTTATGTAAATCAAGTGCATACAAGCATGTTCTTTCCCACCAATGTAAAGATCAACAGGACACCAGTAATTTGCTTTTTTACTATCAAAAATTTTTTTATTATTTTTTGAGTCGCAGTATTTTAAATAATACCATGAAGAATTTACAAAAGTATCCATTGTATCTGTCTCCCTCCTCCCCACCCCGCCACATTTAGGACATTTTGTTTTAATCCAGTTTTTAGCTGTCTCAAGAGGATTCCCTTTTCCAAACTTAACTTTTTCAGGAAGAATAACAGGCAGTTCCTTTTCAGGAACAGGCACAATTCCGCATTTATCACAATAAACAATAGGTATTGGTGTCCCCCAATATCTTTGCCTTGAGATTAACCAGTCTCTTAACTTATACTGAACTGTTCTTTTTCCTAATTTCTTTTTTTCTAACCAGTCTGAAATTATCTCAATCCCTTCTTTGCTTGATATACCATTAAATTCTCCTGAATTTACCATTTTACCTTCTTCAGTAAATGCCCTGCTCATTTTTTCATGACTTAAGTCAGATGTTTCTGGCTGAATTACTATTTTAATTGGTATCTTATATTTCTTAGCAAATTCAAAATCTCTCTGGTCATGTGCAGGAACAGCCATTACCATTCCAGAACCATAATCTGCAACAACAAAATTTCCCACATAAACAGGAACTTTCTCATTATTCGCAGGGTTTACAGCATAACTGCCAGTAAATGCTCCTTCTTTCTCAAGTTCTTCTAATTCTTTTTCACTTACTGACTTAATTTTTTTCAAAAATTTCTCTACTTCTTTTTTCTGCTCTGGAGTCACAAGCTCCATTAATCTTGGATGCTGAGCAGAAATTACCATAAATGTAACTCCAAAAATAGTATCAGGACGTGTAGTGAATATCTTCCAGTTTTCACCATCTATCTCAAAACCAATATCTATTCCCTGACTTTTGCCAATCCAGTTTTTTTGAAGTTTTGTTATTAAATCCGGCCAATCTTTAAGTTTAGAAAAATCATTTAACTCAGAAGCATATTGTGTTGTCTTGAAAAACCATTGTTCCAGTTGTTTAACTTGAACTTCTGTATCAGAATGTCTCCAGCATTTTCCATTATGAACTTGCTCATTTGCTAAAACAGTTTTACATTCAGGACACCAGTTAACAGGAGCTTTTTTTCTTATAGCAAGATCTTTCTCAAACATTTTAAGAAAAATCCACTGGTCCCATCTATAATATTCTGGGTTATGTGTCTCAATCTTTCTTGACCAGTCATAACTTAGTCCAAGACCTTTCATTTGTTTTATATAATTCTTAATAGCATTTTCAGTAAACTGCTTAGGATGTTTCCCAGCTTTAATTGCAGCATTTTCAGCTGGCAATCCAAGAGAATCAAAACCCATAGGATAAAGAACATTAAAACCATTCATCCTGCTGAACCTGGAATAAATATCCCCAATAGTATAATTTAAAGCATGACCCATATGAAGGCCTGCTGCTGAAGGATACGGGAACATTTCAAGAACATATTTTTTCTTCCCTTTCCCTTCTTTAACTTCAAATATTTTTTTCTTTTCCCACTCTTTCTGCCACTTATCCTCCAACCTCTGGAAATTTATTGCCTTATCTATCTTCATTCTCTTACATATAGATTTTAGTTTAAATTACTTGCTATTCTTGAACAGCAAATTCTCTAAGTTCTCTCTGCAATTCGCTTTGTAACAGTCTCGCCTCTACACCAACCCCCCTAACTTCTATATCTACTTCATCTGGTTTAGGAATCTGAACACTATCTCTTGTAAATACTGAAAAACCATCAGCCCTATCCAATAAACTAAGGGTACAGTTAAAAGTAGTTATCTCATAAGAAAGAGTTTTTCCCGCATACTCTATTTCAGCTTCATAAGTGCCATTTCTCCTTTCCAATCTCCTAACTTTAAATCCTTCCATTTTACCTCCTGTAATTTATTTAGGTTCTCATAGCTCTAAGCAGTTTCAACTTCGCGCATCCAAAGGATACGCAATTATAAGACAACTAAGACTACGAGAACAGTTACAACTGACAAAACAATTTCTTTCTGTCTTTTACATGATTTGCCAGTTTTCATACTACCCAAATAAATTCATAATTTAAAAATCTTTCCAAGAACTAGGATGCAAGAAGTTGCGCAATATTTTGTAACTTCTCTTTCAACTGAGATGCAGTTTCATCTTCAACTTTCTTTGTACCCCCTTCAACCTCCTCCTCATTAGCAACTGCAACATCATTTATCACATCTCTTATCTTATCTGCAATCTCCTTAACTTTTTCATCAGGAATTTCAGCCATTTTCTATCCTCCTTTACTTTACACTAAACCCTCAAAACTTTAAAAATCTTTCTCAAAACAACACTTTTAAATATCTAATTTTGTTCTTGTAAATATGCCAAAAGCAAAAAAAAGAACAAAAAAAGCAACAAAGAAAAAAACAAGTAAAAAGAAAACAAGAAAAAAACAAGTAGTAAAAGCTGTATTTACAGGAGAAACTATTTATAGTAATAAAAAAGAAGCTTTCACTTTATTCTCACAATCTAGATTTGGAGAGCAAAAAGAAGGCAAAATCCTTTATTCTTTAGTAGAAGCATTGTACCTTTTAGAAAAAAAGAAAATGGAAATATCACAAGGACGAAAGAAACTTGACTTTAAAAAATTATTAGCAGAGCTTAAAAAAATTGATGCAAGAATAGAAACAAAATATGCAGTATTCAAGGATATGAGAAACAAAGGCTATACAATAAAAACTGCATTTAAATTTGGAGCAGAATTCAGAGTTTATGAAAAAGGTAAAAAACCAGGGCAAGTCCATGCAAAATGGGTTTTATATCCTGTAAAAGAATCAGACTCATTAACTTGGCATGATTTCGCAGCAAAAACAAGAGTAGCACATTCAACTCGTAAAAACCTGCTTATAGGAATCATAGATGAAGAAGGAGACATAACCTACTACGAGATTAAATGGACTAAACCTTAAAAGAGGAAATGTTAATTGAAAATCTCATATACTTTATTATTTCAGCTGCAGCACTAGTTATCTCTGCAACATTTCTAGTAACCAGCTTAAGCAAAATTGCCTCATTCCTAAGAATATCAGAATTTTCTGCAGCTTTTATTATCATGGCTGTAGCAACATCAATCCCTGAATTATTTGTAGGAGTTTCTTCAGCACTTTCAGGAAATCCAGCTCTAAGTCTAGGTAATGTAATAGGAGCTAGCATTTTAGACTTAACTCTAGTAATAGGAATCATTGTATTAGTAGGAAAGGGAATTAAAATTAAAAATGGAAAAATAGGAACAGATATATACTACGTCTTAGGATCAATCATTCTCCTAATCGGTCTTTTTGTAATCGGCAATTCATTATCAAGAACTGATGGAATAATTTTAGTCTTATTCTTCTTATTCAACTCCTACCGGATGTTCAAAAAAAGAAAGAAATATAGGGCTGAATTTGGAGAGAATCGGATAAAAAAAATAGCAGTTATATCAAGTGTAGCAATATTCCTGATATCAATAGTAGTTTTGTTTATCGCGTCTGATTTTGCAGTAAAATACGCTTCTCTAATTGCAGAAGAATTAAAATTCCCAGAAATAGTAGTTGGATTATTTCTTTTATCTGTTGCAACAATACTTCCAGAATTAATTTTTGGTATAAGGGCTGTAAGAATGGGGCATGAAGAAATGGCTATTGGTGATCAGACAGGAACTGTAATTGCCAATATAGCATTAATTACAGGAGTTGTAGCAATAATTCAGCCAATAAAAGCTGCATTTACTCCTTTTATAATCTCAGCCATCTTCCTACTTATAGCAGCATTCATTTTCGTTGTTTTCCTTAAAAGTAAAAGAGAAATTAGTATAAAAGAGGGAATATGGCTCATATTTCTATATGTATTATTTGTAGTAATGGAAATATTCCTTAAAATATAAGAAAGTTTATAATCTCCTTATTTCTCACTCACTTATGGAGCCAAACCAGTTATCCCCTCCTGAAATCAAAAATAAGATTATAAGTATCCTTAGAATTAAAGGCCCAAGCCTTCCTGTTCAGATAGCAAGCAAGATAGGAATAAATTCCATATTTGCAGGAGCATATTTATCTGAACTTGCAGCAGAAAAAACAATCAAAATAAGCAAGATGAAAGTTGGCGGTTCTCCTTTATATTTTCTTCCAGGGCAGGAAATACAACTAGAAAATTCCCATAACTACCTTCAAAGCAAGGAAAAACAGGCTTTTATTTTATTAAGAGAAAATAAAATTCTTCTGGATTCAGAACAAGAGCCAGCTATACGTGTTGCTCTAAGAAATTTGAAGGATTTTGCATTTCCAGTAACTCTTAGTCAGGAGAATCAGCAGACATTATACTGGTATTTTCACTCAATACCACAAGAAGAAGTTAAAAGATTATTAGAAAAACCACAATCAAGAATACAATCAAAACCAACCCCAAAATCCACCCCGCCCAAACAAAAACTAACAATTAAACCACAACAAAAACCTGTCCAAATAAAAAAAGAAGTAGAGAAACCACTCCTTGAACTAAAACCAGCTGAAAAACCAAGAAAAGTTAAAGAAAAATCTGATTTTGCTAACTCAGTTATTCAGATTATTAAAGCAGAAGATATAGAAATTCTTGAAGAAAAAGAAGTAAAAAAGAAAGAATTTTCTGCAATAATAAGAATAAACTCAGATATAGGGAAGCTTTGCTTTTTGCTCATAGCTAAAGATAAGAAAAAAGTAACTGAAAATGATTTTTCACTTGCAGTTCAGAAGTCACAGGTAGAAAAAATGCCTGTTTTCTTCATGTCATCAGGACAGCCAAATAAGAAAGCTCAGAAATATCTGGAAAATTACTCCTCATTAATAAAATTCAGACAAGTATAAGTTATCACAATAAACTTTAAATATTCAGGAAAACAGAGTGAAATATGGGAAGAATCAAGTCTACACTAATCAAGAGAACTGCGAAAAAACTAACTGAAGAGCAGGAATTTAGTGATAACTTTGAAGAAAATAAACAAGCAATTTCAGGAATTCTGCCAAGCAAGAGAATGAGGAACATGGTCGCAGGTTACCTAACAAGACTAAAGAAAATTCATACTAAGCAGAAAGCTTAGATTAAATACAATAACTACATAAGGAGGTAAAATGACAGAAGAACAAATAAGTAAGGCAGATGACAATGTTATCTTTATTGGAGGAAAGCCTTTTATGAACTACATACACGGCGTAGACATGCAGTTTAAGAAAGGGAGTAATGAAGTTGTAATAAAAGCAAGAGGAAAGTTCATAAGTAGGGCAGTAGACGTAGCAGAATATACTAAAAGAGAAAGTGAAGGCGTTGAACAACAGATGATAGAGATTAACACAGAAGAATTTAAGAACAAAGAAGGAAAGCAGGTTAATGTATCTACAATAGAGATTACTTTAGCAAAGAAATAAATAGGATTTTTAATAAGTTTTTTAAATCATCTCTAACTTGAGTTTTCATGGCTGTGTAGCTCAGCGTTAGAGCGCGAGATCATACGCGAATCTCATGAGCTCGAGGTCGGGAGTTAAATTCTCCTCACAGCCATATCATTTTTTCAAAATTAGAATTAATCTTATCTCTAATCCGAGGTTGCTTTTTTGAAGATATTCCTCTTATTGCTTTATCATATTCTTCAGAATATCGGATATAATTCTCAAATCTCCTTTGTTGTTTAGGATTAGCAAAACCAATTAAATCATTAAAATGGATAAGGTTCTTTTTACCATTAAATTGAAATTTATGTTTTTGATGAACTATCTTCCACCTAGAATCTGGCTTCGATTTACTAATATAATATTTCCCTTTCATACCAAAACTATTAAGATACTCTTTAATTTGAACCAACAAATCCTTACAGATAGCTTGACACTCAAGTCTTGGATAAAATTTATTTGGATTCTTAGTTAAAACCAAACTTCCATCTGTAGCAAAAAAACCTTGAACAACATATTTTAATAAATTTTTCTGTAAAAATATTTTTGGAATCCTCAAGTTAGGACCTTTCTTACCAACTGGAAAACCTAAAGCCTTTATTTTATCAAATAAGGACCTACTTGTAAAATTGATTTCTATCCCATTACAAGAAGACTTTTTCTTAACTCTAACTTTTTTCTTTCTAAAATAATTTAATAATGGAACTAGCATATTTTCATGAAATTCTAAATCATCATCTGCATGCCCACTAATACAAATAGCAAAACACTCCCTACCTTGCTTTGTAAAATAATGAGAAAGGCAACCATCACCCAACATAATCCCAAATAACAATGCCAATTTTTCATTTTCAGACATAAGCTCCAAACCACAATTATTCATTTAAATTTATTTTTAAGATAAGACTTAATAAATCTCTCTAGAATCTCCCAAACCTCTTTTCTCTCTTTCTTCAATTTAGCAACAAAATCTATCCAGATATCTCTATCACCCCTAAGTGTTATAATATCTTTCATTTTTAGAGTAATACTGTAATACTTATAAACCTTTCGGTCAATTTCTAAAAATTATCAATCAAACTTTTCTTTTCTTTTTGATAAAAAATCCCTATCGGGATTTTTTGATTAGTAGAATTATAATCCCACCTCCCCGCCACCCCCATAGCTTTCTCCATATCATCTGAATTATCTTCTACTTTCTCCATCATCTTGTCAAGGCAGTTTACCTCTTTATTGAAAATCAGACAATCTTGCAAAACTTCTACAAAACTAAATCCTTTATGCTTAATTGCTTTTTCCAGAATTTCAGCTGTATGCTCAATATCTTTTGCATTTACTCTTGCAACAAATGTAGCTCCTGATACTAATGCAAGTTTAATTGGATTTATAGGTTCTAAAAATTCTCCTTTTGGCTCTACTTTTGTTTTAAATCCTACTTGTGAAGTGGGGGTTGCCTGTCCTGTAGTAAGTGAAAAAGCTCTATTATCATGGACAATTAAAGTCATATCTGCATTATATCTGCACGCATGAATAAAATGTGCCATACCTTCTGCATATGTATCTCCATCTCCTCCAAATGCTAATACAGATAATTTTGGATTTCCAAGTTTTATTCCAATTGAAGTTGGTATTGGTCTTCCGTGAAGGCAGTATATTCCTCCAATATCTATGTAATCAAATATTTTTCCATGACAGCCGATTCCAGTTGTAAGAACTACTTCTTCTTTTTTCTTCCCAAGATTTGACAAAGCTTTCTTCACACTTTCCAGTATGCAAAAGTTCGGGCATCCTGGACACCAGGTAATTGGTTGTTTTGTGTCAAAATTTACTTTCATTTTAGTTTTTTCCCCATAGTAGCCATATCTTTGCTTTCTCTATATCCTAGCTTTTTATAAAATTTAAATGCTCCAGATTTTCTATGAGAATAAAGATAAATTGTATGAGCTTTTTTCTTTCTTGCCACTTTTTCAAGTTCTAATATTAATCTTTTCCCTATACCTTTCTTCTGCATATCATTTCTAACAACTAATTCTTCTATTACAATGTATAATCCTTTGGCATAAGGGTCATCTCTTACAATTATAGCTCCAACAATTTCATCATTCTCTATAGCTACAAAACCATAGCCTATCTTAAAATAATTATTAATAGTCTTTCTCACACTCTTATCTGTCCAACCATCATTATAAGGTGGCTTATTAAATTCTAGTTTCATCAAATCTCCGATTTTTTTCAAATCTTTTTTCTCAGCTTTTCTTATTTTCATTTTTTCACTCCAAAATTTTTTAATTCACAGGCAGTCTGATACAAAAATGCTGAAGCATTTCCCCATACAAAAAAAAGCCATAATGGAACATTAAAGACATTAGCTAAAGAATATTGCCAAACTCCAAAGTAAACTGCAATTATTTCAGCCACCCCACCCCCCACCCCACCAAAAATAAACATAATTAAAGTAAGTTTTGAATTCCATTTAATCAAACCAACAATAGCTAATATTACTAATAAGAAAGTTGTTAAAATAATATTTCTAAAAAATATGAGGGGGAATATCAAAGTTAGCAAAGCAAATACTAAAAGAAAAATTATGTTGCCAAAATTAATCTTCATCATTCAAACCTCCCAATCTCTTTTTTCAGCTCATCTGAGCAAAACGGCCTGGAATCATATTTCAAAATTCTGTTCTCAATTTTAATTCCAGTTTTCTCCCTAATTAATCTACCCAACTGCCCAGTAACATTATTTTCTACTAAAACAATCTTCTCAGCTTGCTCAAGAATCTTCTTTATCTCATCACTCATCGGCTTCAAATATAAAACCTGAAGAAATTTCCAGTCACTCCCATCAATAGCATCTAAAATCGCAGTCTTAGTACTCCCCCACCCCACCACCACCTTCTTACTACTCTTATTTCCAAAAATCTTAATCATCTCAAACTTCTTTACTTCTTTTTTAATATCTTCATATCTCTTCAATCTCCTTTCTGCACCTTTCAAAGCAACTTCAGGTTCCTCACTAGTATGCCCATTCTCATCATGCTCATAACTATTTGCCCTGACAACATCTTTCCCAGGAACTTTTCTTTTCACATCAACTTTCAAAACCTTATTTGGTTTTCTGTCAGAAGAAAACTGCGACTCAGCTAAATGCTTATCACTTAAAACTATGCTGGCACATCCAAATTTTTCAGATAAATACATTGCCTCATTAGTCTTTTCCTCGCACTCAATAGGATCTCCAGGTGCAATTACAACTCTTGGAAACTCGCCATGCCCAGATTTCAATGCAACATTCAAATCACATTGCATACTATAAGTAGGAACACCAGTACCAGGTCCGGGCCTTGAAGCAAGATACATAACTAATGGAATTTCAGTCTGTCCTTGCATACTTAATGCCTCTGTCATCAAATCAAATCCTCCGCCACTTGTACCAACCATAATTTTTTTTCCAGCAAAACTGCATCCTAAAGCCATATTTACAACAGCAATCTCATTTTCAGGCTGAAATACTTCATGCCCATTCTGACTACTTCCTAAAACATGCAAAACACCAGTAGCAGGAGTCATAGGATAAGCAAAATAAAAATCTCCTCCAGAATTTTCAAAACCTTTTGCAACTGCCTCTGTACCAGAAATTATCCCAACTTTATTTTTCAATTTCTTTAAATCAAATTTCTTTTCCTGTTCAGAATATCCTAATTTTGCAGCTTCAACTGCATCTTTTCCTAATTCCTCACCAACTTCATCTAACAAAACTTTTTCATCAAAACCTAAAATCTTAATTAAAGCACCTGCCATTGCAATATTCAAATTTCTTCCTAAATCTTTAAAATCAGAAAACTTTACAACAAACCCTTCTTTTCCTAATTCTTTTTTATGTTTTGCTCCTGTATTCTCATCAAGAGCAATTATCCCATCTAATTTGCTCTCAATACTGCCAACTCTTTTATCACTTATACTGAGAATATTAAAATTATGCCCACCCCTAATTAAACTTGGATAATCCCGATAATTAAAAACAAAATAGCCCTCTTTTGCAAGCACATTTGCCACAACCTCAGACACTTTATTTATCCCCTGCCCTGCTTGCCCACCAATAAGTATATTCAACCTCATAACAAGAAAAAAATCTTTAGATTTATAAACTCTACCCTTCTATCTCAATTATGGCAAAAGAGTTACTAGGATTAGAAGATTCATTCCAAGAGATAAGTTCGCTTCCAATAGCAAAATATGTACTAATTCCAAAAAATGCTGATATATCAAAGTTTCAGAGCAAAATAGAAAGTTTAGGATTTCCTATATGGATAAAACTAGACTCAGGTGAACATAAAACAAAAATTAAAGCAATAGAACAATGCTGTAATTTTGAGCAAGTAGAAAAAGTTCATAAGTCACTTAAAAAAAGATTTCCAGATAAAAGATTTATTGTACAGGAAAGCATATCAGGAGCAGAAATTATTGCAGGAATTAATTTAGATAAAGTATTTGGAAAAACATTATTAATTGGTTCAGGGGGAAGTTTAGCTGAAACAATAAAAGATATTTCATTTAGAGTCTGCCCAGTGGATAAAACAGAAATTTTATCAGCATTACAGGAACTTAAGATTTTTCCTGTATTAAAAGAAAAAAATTATAATATAAACAAGCTTGTAGATTTAATTAAAAAATTCTCTGATTTAAAAATAGAAGAAGCTGATTTAAATCCGATAATTGTAAATGAAAAATCTGCTGTTGTTGTTGATTCTAGAGTTCGCATCTAACATTAAATCTCTTTAATTTCTTCTTCAGTAACTAATCCCTCCCTAAGAATCTTCCCAGTTCTAGTATCATAAATAGTGCTTACAGGAATATTTTCATTCAAGTCTCCAGCATCAAGAATACAATTAACTTTATTCTCAAAAGTTTTCTTTACATCTTCAATTTTATATAAACTGGGTTGCCCATGCAAATTCGCAGAAGTAGTAGTAATAGCTCCAAATTTCTTGCATATTTCTAACATAATCTGATTATTTGGAATTCTAAAACAAATACTATCATTAGCAATAAAATTATACTTATTTTTATCTTTTTTCTCAACAATTAAATTCAATTGTCCAGGCATTAATTTATCAACAATTTTCTTAATATCTTTAGTAACAATAGCAAAATCTTCAAGCTGAGTAAGATTAGCAACAAGAATAGTAATAGGTTTATCTTTACTCTCTCCTTTTAATTCATGAAGCTTTTCAACAGCTTTTTGGGATTTTGCATCACAACTTAAACTATAACAACTTTCACTCGGACATATTATTACTTCATGATTCTCCAAACTTTCTACTGCTTTATTTATCACTTTAACATATCTTCCCCAGAACTCCCAAATCCCCTACATCTTCAAAATAAATCATTCCTTGCTCTTCTAAGAATTTTTTGGAAAATTCAAAACTTTTTCCACCAATAAAGCATGGAAAAACAGGTCTTCCTAAACTCATAAGAACTTTAGCTGTTTCAAGTGGTTCAGTCATTTCCTGAGGACTTACTATCACAACAAAAAAATCAAATAACTCTCTTCTTCCTAATATTTTCATTACTTTTTCATATCTTTCAGCAAGAGCATCTCCTAAAATATCAAGTGGATTGTTCCTGCTGTATCCTTCTGGAAGAAAACTGTCAAGTTCTTTCAAAACCTCATCTGGAATTTCAGGAATTTCCAATCCAGATTCAGAACAAACATCAACAGCTAATACACCTAAACCGCCGGCATTTGTAATTATTCCTGCTCTTTTTCCAATTTTAGGATATTTTGAAAATATTTCTGCAGCTCTGAACATTTCTTCCAAACTGTCTACTTCAATTATTCCTGCTTGTTTAAATGCGCCAGAATAAACTTCAGAAGCAGAAGATAAAGCAGCTGTATGTGTCTCTGCTGCCTTCTTGCCTTTCTCACTTTTTCCAGCTTTAATAGCAATAATTTTCTTTTTCTTTGATATTTCTTTGCACAAATCAATAAACTCTCTCCCCAACCCCTCCCCCAACGACTCAACATACAGCAAAATAATTTCTGTATACATATCCTGAGCAAAATACTCTAAAGCATGTATAAAATTCTGATTCATCATATTTCCCAAACTAATAAAACCAGAAAATCCCAACTTCTTCTTTAATGCTTTATCTAAAACCGCTGTTCCCACAGCACCTGACTGGCTGATAAATGCCACATTTCCTTTATCTGGCATATCACGAAAAAAACTTGCATTCATATTTTTATATGGATTAATTATTCCTAGCACATTAGGGCCAATTATTTTAATCCCATATTTCTCAGCAGCTTCTCTTGTCTCATCATTTACCTGCTCATTTCCAGTTTCAGAAAAACCAGAACTTATTATTACAACATTTTTAATTCCTTTTTCCCCGCATTCTCCAACTGCTTTAGGAACAAATTCTGCAGGAATTGCAATTACAGCCATTTCCACATTATAAGGAATATCAAGAACAGAACCATAAGCTTTATGCCCCAAAATACTATCTGCATTTGGATTTATAGGAAAAATCTTTAATCTTGGATTTTCAATTAAATTGCCAAAAACTATATTTCCAACTTTTTCTTTATTTCTACTTGCACCAATTACAGCAATAGTTTTTGCCTCAAAAAATCTTTTCATTTTCTTATTTTCTTTGCAACTTTTTCTAAATCTTCAATTTTCTTTTTAGGACCTTCAAGAGTTGTCACATAACCTCTATAGTTTTTAAAATATATTTCTCTATCTCCCCACATCTCTTTAAATTTTGAAGTTAAACCATGAAGAGGATATAACTTAATATGAGTATGATTAATACCCATACCTTCCATAACCATAGCTACTCTTTCAACTTTCAATCCTTTTTCTAACATTTTTGCAACCTTCTTACTAGCTAACATAAGCTTTTCATAAACATCTTTAGGCATGTCAAATGCATAACTATCATAATGTTTTTTAGTTAAAACTAAAGTCATACCTTCTGTATTTGGATGATTTCCTAACATAGCCATAAATTCTTTATCTTCCCAAATTTTAACTCCAGGAAGCTCTCCTTTTACAATTTTACAAAATACGCAATCTTTCATTTTCAAATTGGAAACTTAACTTTTTCACCTTTTCTTCTTGGAATCAAATGCACATGTGCATGCATTATTTCCTGCCCTGCAGCAGGAAAATTATTCATAATTAAATTAAAACCTTCTGCACCTTCTTTTAATCTCATTTCAGCAACTCTTTTAATTACATCTACTAACTCATTTCCCAAATCAGCTGGCAAGTCCATAATATTTGCATAATGTTTTTTCGCCACAATCAAACAATCTCCTTCTGTATGTGGATTTTTATCAGGAAATACAACAAAATTATCTGATTCATAAATAAATTCAACTGGAATCTCTTTCCCTACTATCTTGCAAAAAATACATCCTTCTTTTTCTTCTTTCATCTAAATGATAAAAAACCAGCATATTTAAAAATTTATATGTGAAGAATCAGCAGAATATTTCCAGTTCATATCTTTGCCTTGTTTAAGAAAATTATCAAGTATAAGTAACTCATCATAAATCCCTTCAATTAAATCATAATTTTTAGCTTCATTAATATCAACCCATTTATACTCAGTAAGAGACTTGTCAAGAACAACTTCACCATCTTTAGCTTCTGCATACAAACTTATAACCAAGCAAGGAATTCCATCATCTCTAATATAAACTAAACTTGTAACATACCCAATTTTTTCAAATTCCAAGCCCACTTCTTCCTTAATTTCTCTTTTCAACAACTCTTCTAAAACATTATACCAATGATGCGGAGTATCTTTTTTCCGCAAACAATAATCTAAAACTTCTAATTTTCCTCCTGGAACAGTCCACTTCCCAGGAAAAGCTTTTTCCCACTCAGCTCTTTTGGCAATAAGATATTTTCTCTCTTTATTAACTAAAATCCCAGTAACAGTAACATAATGTGTTTTATTTCTATCGTGCATATATAAAAATAAATCTAAGAATATTTAAATAAATCTATAGTCAAAAATATATTATGATCCACTTACTTCTTCCTGGTCTCTATCTTCTTCCCAGCTTCAGGAAAATTAATTTCTCCGGAAATTAATTTTCTTAATATATCTTTCAACCTATCTGCCTTTACCCTAATCTGTCCTGTATCATCTCTATTTCTAATTGTAACATCTTTATTTTTCAAACTATCACCATCAATTGTAATGCAATATGGTGTCCCAATTTCATCTTGCCTTGAATACCGCCTCCCCACTGACCCCCCAGTATCATAATAGCAGTGAAAATCTTTTCTTAATTCATCATAAATATTTCTTGCAAATTTCAAAAATCCAGATTTATTTACAATAGGAAATATAGCACATTTATATGGAGCAAGTTTTCCAGGAATCTTCAAAACAATATTTTCTCTTTCACTATCATATTCATAGCTATTTACTAAAACAGCAAGAAATATTCTATCCATACCAAAAGTCGGCTCAATTACTCTTGGCTTGATTTTAGCTTTAGTTTCTTCATCAAAAATCTCCATTTTCTTTCCAGATTCTTTTTCATGCTGAGTTAAATCATACTGCCCCCTGTTAGCATTTCCAGCTAATTCCTGAGAACCAAAAGGATACAAATAATCTAAGTCAAATGTAGCAGAACTATAATGACTTAATTCATCTTTTGTATGCTCTCTTAATTTAATTTTATCTGTATCTAATCCCAAATCCTGAAAAAACATAATCTGTTCAGCTAACCAGTATGCATGCCACTCTCCTAATTTTTTCTGTTTTAATATCTGCCCAATCGTAGTGGGCTTTAGTTCTTCTCCCTTTTTTTCTTGTGTCTCTGCAGTAAGTAAATTCAACTTCACATTCAAATGTTTTTTATCAAGTAAATTACATTTTGTCTCATCAGGATGAATAAAGAACTCAAATTCACCAATATGAAATTCCCTGCTTCTAAATAAAAAATCTCTTGGAGCAATCTCATTTCTAAAACATCTTCCTACTTGTGCAATTCCAAATGGCAACTTTTGCCTTGCAGTTTCCATTACCTGCTTAAAATCCATAAACATTCCCTGAGCAGTTTCTCCTCTTAAATATGCATCAGAAGCATTTAATGCACCTACTTGCGTCTTAAATAATAAATTAAAAACTCCTTGCTCTTCATATTCTCCTCCGCATTCACATTTTACTTTTCCTTTTTCAGAAACATCTATTTTTGTAGCTTTTTTGCATTTTTTGCATACAACAGCAATATCTTTAAAACTTGAAATATGTCCAGAAGCTTTCCATGTCCTTGGATGAGAAATAATACTTGCATCAATCCCTTCCATATCTTCCCTGCTTTCTACAAACCAATTCCACCACTCTTTCTTTATATTATTAAATAATTCAATTCCAAGTGGCCCATAATCCCAAAATCCAGCAAATCCTCCATAAATCTCACTTGATGGAAAAATAAATCCTTTTCTCTTGCAAAATATTGCAAGTTCTTCTATAGTAAGCTCCTTCTGCTCTTTAACTTTTTCTTCATCTTTCTCTTTCCTAAGATTTTTATTCATTTTCCCACTTTTCTCAATCTTTTTTTTCTTTTTCTCAGCTTCTTCTCTTGTCTTTCCAAGATAAGCAATATTTTTACTTCTAACTTTATCTCCTTCTCTTACAGATTTTCTCAAATAAAAATACTCTTTCCCCTTAATATTTTTCTTTACAATATACATTTTATTCTAAACTCATGACAACAAAGCCATGTTCATCAATTTCCTCTTTATTCCAAAATTGCAAATCTTTTGTCCTCAATAAAAAACCAACTTTTTTCTTAATCTCTCTTCCAGTATACTGCTTTGTATCAGGATTCCACTCTTGCAAAACTAAAATGTCTCCTTCATTAATCTCAAAATCAGCTAATCTTAAATCAAATTTCTTTTTTCCAGATAAAATTTTTTCAAAAAGTTCAGGCCATGCTTTTTTCTTAATTTCTGCCATATCTTACCCACTACAAATTAGTATATAAATCTTTTGTTAGGGGGCACAAGAAGTAGTTTCATATATCACTTTTCAGCAACCAAAACTGCAAACATATGATTTCTATAATATTCTTTAACAGAACTAAACCCAATTTTTTTCAGTTGAACTACAGATCTTTTTGAAAACATAATTTTATCTTGCTCCATATCTTCCATAAAATGCTTCCTCCAATTTTCAGCAACTTCTTCTGATATTTTTCTTTTAAAAACTTCAAAACAGTTAAGATGAAATTCTAAATCCCTTTTATGCTTCTCCTCATCATCAGAAGCATATTTATCTGCATTTACAAAAACCCCTCCTTTAATTAAAATCCTATATATTTCTTCTAAATATTTTAACCTCAGTGTTGATTTAAGATTATGTAACATTAAAGCAGAAATAACAGCTTCACAAGAATTATCGGGTAATTTTTTTAAATATTTTAATCCATCCTCTAAAATAAATAATGTTCTTTTTTCATAATTTTTTAATCTCTTTTTTGCTTGTTCAATTACTATGGGATCATAATCAACAAGAGTTATCTCTGCATAAGGCATCTGCTCTAAAACCCCAATACTAGTTAAACCGGTTCCACAACCAAGATCAATTATTCTTATTGGAGAAGCTTTTCCAAAGAAATTTTTTATAAACTCTGCTACTTTAGATTGAAAAGTATCATAAAAAGGTATAGCTAATCTAATAACATCATAGGTTTCAAGCATATCTTTGCTATATCTTTTTTTCATTTTTAATTATTAACTTATAAAGTATTTAAAGTTTCATCTGTCTCCCCAAAACCAGCACAACGAGGATCTAATTTCCGCGCCTTCAAATAATAGTCGCAAACAGCTCCATTGCTTACAGATGTAAAATATTTAATCATTAATCTGCTCAATTGTCCATAATCAAAACTATCATCTTTAGCTAAGTCCCCATTATATTCTCTTCTTACTCCAGGATGCTCTCTTAAATCTTCAAATAGTTGCGATCCTGCAACAGGCACAGTTCTGCTTACAAAAAGACGAACATTTGGATACCTTCCTCTAATATATTTTGCATATTGAAAACTTCTTTCTAAACTTCCTCTTGTCTCTCCAGGCAAACTAAACATAAAGGGAACAATAACTTCTTGAATTCCTACACCCAAAAATAAATCTAAAGCTCTATCAGCTAATTCTCTGGAATTCCTGCTATTAGCTCTTTTTAGTACTTCAGCATCAGCAGCCTCAAAACCTAAAAAAACACTTCTCACATTTAATTGCTTTAAAGTCTTAGCTACATCAGAACTAACTTGCTCTTGACTGGCATATATCTTTAACTCAACATCTTGCAAGTCAGATGGTCTTGCTTCTAAAAGCATTTGAGGATATTTTCCAATAAGAAAACTATCTCCTGTTTCCCAAAAATAATAAAATCCATATCTTTCATTTAATGTTCTCACTTGCTCCCAAAATTTCTCTGGCCTCATTACTCTTAATCTATGGTCAATAGAACAAAAAGAACATCTTTTGTGTCTTTCAGCTTTAGCACAGCCCCTTATTGAAGATAAAGGCAAAGGATTACTTCTATTATAAGCAGAATTATCTAAATGTTCCAAATCAAATATTCTATCTAATGGCAAATCTCTTCTTTTATTTCTAATTACTTGCCCATGTCTTCTATAAACAAGTCCGGGAATATCTTCTTCATCTTCCCCAGCAACCAACATGCTAAAAGCTTCTTCACCATCACCTACAACCGCATAATCAACAAAAGCATGGTTTTCTAACACTCTTTCAGCTAAGTGGGTTGTATTTGGCCCGCCAATTACAGTTTTTGTGCCTTTTAATTTCGCATGTCTGAGAATAGATAGGGTATTTGCACGACAAGAATACCAGTCACTTACCCCAACAATATCTGCATCTAGACTTCTTACTATTCCTCCAAGTTCGCAATCAGTCCCATCAATTATCTCAATCTCACTCCCAGGAACTCGTTGTTCAGTTGCTTTTGCAATTAATTCTAACCCCGTAGGCACAGATACTAAATGGTCAGATCTATATCCAGAATAAGTAGAATCATCTGGTGGATGTACAAGTTGGACTTTCATTTCCGCTCCAGGGTATTAATTTAAAAACGGGACAGTTTGGCATCGCAATTTGCTCTCTCCAAAAATCTGCTCCATACTTTTCCATACCTTCTTCTGAAACAAGAGAGGGCATCCATTCAAAACTAAAACCAGTATCTCTAAATGCCTGCTCATAAGTACTTCTCAACCAATGATAATTATGAAACTCGCAAAATTTTTCTCCACCAAAATCAAATAATTCTATAAGCATGGGTGTCCCTTCTTTATCACTATTTGCACTAACTTTTGTACGATATCTATCATAGTTAGTTCCTAAATCAGGATTACCAATTTGCCCAACACAATATCCTCCAGCCCTTAATACTTGCCTTGCTTCTATCAAAGCTTTTGTAATTTTTTCTTTCTTATCAGCATAATGCAAAAACTGGATCATAGTAACTAAATCAAATTTCCCAAATTGTGTAAAATCCATATCAAAACAATCCCCAACATGATACTGGATTCCTTGTCTTAATTTAGCTTCTTTTTCTTTAGCTAACCTTATTTGTTCAGAAGAAATATCAATGCCAACAATTCCCCTAGCCCCTTTCTCAGCAAATAATCTTGCCGGCCTACCACCACCGCAAGCCAAAGCGAGAATTCTTTTATCTTTCAAATCTCCAAGAGCATTTAACAGACTAGGATACTGACACATAGTTACTCTATCGCTTCTCTTCTGTCTATCATAAGCTTCTACTATCCCATCATATTCAGGAGTTGAATCTGACATTTTACCTCCTAAAATTTCCAACCAATAGTTCCTTTAGCACCATAACCTGTTTTAGAATGCTTTCCTTCTAAAGTATGATTAATATTTCCTTCTATGGAAAAATCCAAACCTTTCCATTTTAATGAAAGTGCTCCAATCCCGCCAATTGTATGTTTATCACTAAGTCTTTCTGACTTATTAAACCCATAATTATAAAATGTTGAAATTGCAGGACTTGCTTTTAATCCATATAAGTCAAATGCAGGGGACCTAAATGCAACTTCTCCTTTAACAAATCCACCCCTCCCCGCCCCCTGACATGAATTATATCCTACTTTCAATTCTGCAGCCAAACCTTTTGCTGTTCTTTTATATAAAGGACATCCCTCAGTATCTAAAGCATTATCTACAATATCTAAGCCAAACATATCTCCATGTTCTCTTCCTATAATCCATGGAGAACTATACTGACTAAATGTAGGATTTAAAGCAAAAATAGTATCAAATACTAAATTCTTATTTTTACCACAAGCTCCTAACATTGTCCAAGTTCTTGTCCCCCACTTTTCTTTAGGACCATAATGGCACCAAAATGCAGACATAGCCTTTCCTGGAGGATTTTCTCTTCCATATTCTTTTGATTCTACAAAATTTAACCCCAAACCAACCTGGTCATGATCAGTTAACTTACCAGTCATTTTAATTAAATATGAATCTTTCACTTTTGTAACAGTCATCAATCTATCAAATCCTACTCCTAATCCAAAATTCTTACTTGGATCATAATCTAATCCAAATCCAACTCTAACAGGATCTCTTGGACTTTTAATTCCTAATGGATCTTTTTCTTCAGCTAAAACTCTTTCAAGAGTCCAATTGAAAGTTAATTTTCCAAAATCATTATTTGAAATACCATGCTTTGCCTGAATACCTAAACCTTGCTTATCTCCTAACATACCAAATAAATTCAATTTATTATCAAAATCTAATTTGCCGACAGAAAAATGCAATGGCAAAGCTAAAGCAGCTGCAGTATATGCTAAATCATTATTGCCCTGCTTTCCAGTAAACTTGTAATTGTGAGCTCTAAATAAATCTCCTTTATCCCATTTGAATCTTAAAGTTTCTTTTAGCATATCAGCACCATGAGAACTATTAAACTCCACAGTTCCACTAAGGTCATATTTTGTTTCGTCTTTAACAGGTTCTGGCTTAACTTGAGATTTTACATCATCTTCATTCCCAGTTCCGCTATCAGAAGGATTTGCAACAATAGGCACATAATCAGCTTGCTGTACAATTACTGGCTTAGATTTTTCCTGTATACTATCTACTCTTGTTTCCAAACCATTACAACCCGCTAATAAAGCCCCGCCTATCCCTACAGTTCCAACTTTTACATGCTTCCAAAATTTTCTTGTGAATATTTTCTTTAACATCTTGAATTCACTCTCGAGTAAATACAGAAAAATAGCATAATTAAACTTTTTTATTAAACTATATAAATTAGTATAAATGTTTATACATTTCAGTAAAGTTTATAAATAAGAGAAAATTGAGATTTCAATGAAAAGGAAACTTGTAAAGCAAGGAGCAGCAACTATGATGATTAGCTTGCCTGCTAAATGGATAAAGCAGAATAAGCTTGACAAGGGAGATGAAATAGACTTAGAAGAAAAAGACAGAAATTTGATTATCTCTACAGAGAAGATTAAAGGGGGGACTAAAGAAGTTGTAGATATCTCTGGAATGCTTCCGCTAGTAAACCGAACCATAATGTCATACTATATTAAAGGGGTTGATGAGTTAGAAGTAAAATTTAAAGAAAGGGAAGAAATACAGGATTTCCAAAAAAGAGTTATTAACGAACTGCTTGGTTTTGAGATTATAAAACAAAGCCAAAAAAGTTTCTTATTAAAAGACATTGCAGGAACAGAACTTCAGGATATTGATAGCATAATAAAAAGATTAATTTTTATTATCGATTCGATGATTGAAGAGCTTATTGAAGCAATTGATAATAATCAGGACATTCAACCTGTCATAGAGATTGATTCTAGTATTAACAAATTTGCCAATTTTTGTTTAAGAATGCTAAACAAAAAAGGATATAAGAAACTAGATAAAACTTCTCAAATATACTCTGTTGTATCGTTATTAGAAGAAATAGGAGATTTAATCAAAAGAATAGCAATTTCAATTGAAAATAAAGAAAAAGTTGAGAAAAATAACCTTAACATTTTGAAATTAATAAAACAGCAAATAAACTTATTCAAACAACTATTTTTTAATTTTGAAAAAAAAGAATTAATCAATTTTGCCAAAAATTATGAACAAATAAAATCAAACATAAAAGGAAAAACAAAAATTGATTTATATTTACATGAACTTAATGATACAATAATAAGATTGAATAACCACCTATTAATTATTTCTTTTTAACTCTTTCTCTGTCTAATTTTTCCCTATATCTAATAATCTTTTCAGAAAAATTATTTGTGGGAATTGCCAATTGCCACCAATAAGTATCCTCTATAATTTTTTTTCTTTGAGCTGGCATAAAAGTATAATGGATAATTTTTCCTTCTTTATCTCTAACTAAAAATTGTAATACCTTTTCTTCTGTGTCATTTCCTTTTGGCAAACCAAAGTGTCCTGAAAAATAATTAGCATAATTATTTCTTTGCGTACATATCTCCTTATAATTTTCTTCTGGAAGCGAAATCTCAACTTCCAAGCCTTTTGCTATTCTTTCGTGTTTAGCAGAACCAATTCTATTTAAGTGAAAAAAATTATCATAGTCTAAACTTAATACAGACAAAAATACAATTTTGTCTTCGGGCAAATCACCAACAACAACAGGAATTCTTCTTCTGCATAAAATACTGCCAGGATTAGCAAATTTTAACCCTTTCTGATATGGCTCTTTTGGTGCATGAATTTCAGTTACAAGAAAATGAAGCCCGTCGCTTATGTTCTCTGGAACATCTAAATCTTCTGAAAATCCCCCATATAAATGTGAGACCATCCCCCCACAATAATATAATCCAGCTTCATCACAATCTGCAGGAAGCATCATTTCATCTTTTCCCTTATAACCTTCAAAATAAATTTTCCCTGCCAGAGTTCCAGTATAAACATGCTCACCCTTTATTTTTGGTTTTGCAATTTCCTTAACATTCGCATGAACATATATTTGATCTCCAGGTTTAACACGAAGAAAATCAACTATCTTTTTATTTCCACATAACCAATCTTTTGGTTTAGTTGTATAAACCTCTTTAGTGTCCATCAGAAAAGCATAAACATCTAAATTAACCAAATTTGTTGTATATTCTAACCCGTCCCCATCCCATCTAGAAGCAACAAGATATTTTTCTGCTTCCTTAACTTCTTTCTCTAATGTACTAACTCTTTGTCTTTGGTTATAGATTCCAAAACCAAGGGCCAAGGCAATAGAAGATACTCCAAAAAGAGAAAATGCAATGGCCTTTCCAACTGAACTTCTCCAAAAACTTTGGCTAGTTGCTTTTCCAAAATCGCTTTTCAGCTCTTCAATTGAACTATACCTTTTCTCAGTATCCAAAGTCATACACCTTTCGATTATACTTCTAAATTTTCTTGCTTTTTTTGGCAATTGTGATAAAGCATTATCTAAGAACTTGCGCGTTTTATTTCTATCAATCTTCCCTTGCTCATCAAGTAAAGATTCTCCTGTAAGAGCATCATTAAGAATACCTCTATCTGGATCTAATTCCCTAACATGTCTTCCGGTTACTGCATAATACAAATTATCTCCCATAGCATAAAAATCTGAGTCTGGCCCATAAGTCCTCTCTTCTCCTACAAATCTTTCTAAGAGTAGTGGGTCCATGACCCACCTATTACCTGCTGTAGGCAGAGCCTTTGGTTCCAAGTTGCCTTGCTCACCAGCATTTACAAAATCTAATAAGGACACTTCTCCATTTTCATCTAAAAGAATATTTGTAGGATTAATGTCTCTATGAACTTGTCCATGACCCATATAATATGCAGCTGCATCAAGAAGTTGTGAAAAGGTTTTTGTTACTTTTTCTACTTCAAGAGGCCCATTTGAGACAACTTCCTCTAAAGTTTCTCCATCAATAAAGGGATGAACAGATAAAGTGACTCCATGTTCCTGAGTTAAGTCCCTATAATCTACTAATCCAACAATATTATTCCTCTGAGCTTGCGGCAACATAGCAAGACTATGGACATGATTTAGAGTATCACATCCTCTTTCTCTATACCTTACCGCCCTAGGGCTTGCAAGACTTGTTTTATCAACTTTTATTGTTCTAGTTTCCTCTCCTTCAGGCCCCCATTTTGCACTGAATATATATGACTGGGCACCTTCACCAACTAATTGTACATCTTGATAATTCGCTCCAAGAGTATTTTTAATTAGGTTTATTAATTCTGCGACCTCATTTTCTTCTCTATTTTCATTGTCATCTAATTCAACTCTCCCATCAACTGCCATCTTCAACCTCCTCAAGCACATCAACTGTAAGCTGGACTAATGTGCCAGGACTTAATTTATTCTCAAGAACTCGAGGTACAACTATTACTGCCTGAGACCCATGTTTAGCAATTTTCTTTGTAACAATAAACCGATTACTCTGACTTTTTCCCTTAGCCATTTTATGTATATCTTATACATAGAAACCCTTTAAAAACCTTACCAAAGTTACCTCTTTCAAGTTACAATAGAACAAGCGCAGGGAGGGATTTGAACCCCCGAATACTCGGGTTGCGGCCGAGCGCGTTAGCCATTTCGCCACCTGCGCATATTCACAATAGAACTAAATAATTTTTAAATCCTTCTAATAAGGCCTTTCACTTTCTTTTCAATCTGTTCAGCTGTCTTCCTTATCTCTTTAACATCTCTCTGATCTGTATCTGCAAACTTCCAAACTAAAACTTTTTTCCCAGGAAACAAAGATTTTGGCACATCATTAGCAACAATTACAATTAAATCAGAGCTAATCATCTCATTTCTTGTCATTGGCCTAGAAATTCTGCCACTTAACTTAATTTTCTTCTCTCTTGCAATTTTCACAACAGAATTTGCAACATTAATATCTTTGAAAACTCCCCTACTAATTGCTTTATTATTTTTCTTTTTATTATATTTATTGAAAAAACCTTCAGCTAGCTTGCTCCTGAATCTATTATGCCTGCATACAAATAAAATTTTCATTTAATCTTTTTCTCCTTCTAAATGTAAAGCATCTTTTGGGCAGATTTCCATACAACAAAAACATCTAATGCACTTTTTCTTGTCAATAACAGGATATGGTTTCAAAGTAATTGCTTTTACAGGGCATCTATCTCTGCATCTCCCGCATTTAATGCACCTTTTTTTATTTACAACAATTGGCTTCTCTCTAACCGCTCTCCTTAATCTTGATAATCTCGCATCTCCTCTTGGCTTCCTAAAATGAATTTCAGGAAGCTTTTTCATCCCAACTAATTTAAAATTAAAATTAGAATAAAGTTTTCTCCTTATAGCTTCCTTAGTTGTATTGACTGATTTTGGAGTTAATCCAATTATTTTGCTTGCAGCAATATCTAATGCAATTGCATTTTTACTTCCTAAGATCAAATTAGCTTTTTTTGGCTTCCCAGAAGTTGGCCCATGCCCCTCCATCCCCACCACCCCATCCATAATATTTAACTCAGGTTTGATATTCTGATAAATATCTACTAACAAATTTGAAAAATTCTTATCACCTTTTGCTTTATTATGCAACCTCTGCTTCAACCCGCCCGGAATTAATCCATACAAATTTTTTACAGCCCCAGTATATTTTGTAAGAATATGTGTCTTAAGTTTGGGCATATTAATAATTAAATCTACTTCCTTCACTATCTTTGCAATTGGAAATCTTTTCAGGGTTTTTGCTTTCTTATCTTTTATATATCTGAATTTCTCCTGTTCAAAATAAATAGGTTTTTTCTTTACTGCATATTTTTTTGCAACTTTCTCTATACCAGCTTTTTTTAGAAACTCGTCTGTATCCATAAACGAGCTTTCTCCAATATAGATTTTACATCTTCTTTTTTTCAAAACTTTGCATACAGCTTCCACTACTGAAGGATTTGTAGAAATTGCAACTTGATTCTTATCTTGAGCTGTTACTACATTTGGTTTTATCAGCACCTTACTCCCACACCCCAACGCCACCCCCAACATCTCAAAAATACTTCTCACAGCTTTATCTACTTTTTTCTGCTCATAACTAGAACATTTTACAATAGCTACTTTTTCCATTTTTCTCTTTTGTAAAGTTAAAAATGGTCCCGACAGGATTCGAACCTGCGACTTCTAGCTTTCTTTTTCGCAGATTAGGAGGTGCGGAACCTCGTTCTGCTTAGAAGGCTAGCGCTCTATCCAGGCTGAGCTACGGGACCTTAAAACTAACAATTAATAAACATATTTAAATGTATTTTCTATTCACAAATTATGAAGAATAATCTTAGATTCAAGTTTGATACATTAAGTTTTGTCACATTAGCTATGACCCTAATCTCAATTCTATTTTCCCTAAAATTAGCTATCTCAGAAACAATATTAGCAATAGGAATCTTTCTTATAATTTTAGCAATTTATATTTATCTAAATTTTAAAACGACATTAAATTCTCATGCAACAGAAATTGGAAAGCTAAATGAAAAGATTAATATATACAGAGATATATCAGATTTAAAGGCTAAAGTTAAAATTTTATTTAACAAGGAAACAATGAAAAAAAGAGGCCAGGTTGATTTAACAGAAGTATTAATTAGAATAGTTCAGGTATTGGCAATATTGTTTGCAGGATACATAATACTAAAGGCTTTGGGAAGGATATAAAGTGAAAATTCCAATAACATTCTTAGGCACAGGGCAGGCAATTCCAACTGCAAAAAGGAATCACTCTGCAATTTTAGTTAAATATAAAGATGAAAATATATTATTTGACTGCGGAGAAGGAACTCAGAGGCAGTTTAGAAAAGCAAAAATAAATCCATGCAAAATTACAAGACTGCTAATAACTCACTGGCATGGGGACCATGTACTGGGAATCCCTGGTTTACTCCAAACACTTGCTCTAAATAATTACAATAAAACTCTTTATGTCTACGGTCCAAAAGGGACAAGCAAATTTATGGATTTAATGTACAAATTATTTGTATACAAAGAGAAAATCAAAATGCAAGTAAAAGAAATATCTTCGGGCAAGGTCTTTGATGCACAAGATTTTTCAGTAGAAGCATTACAAATGAAACATGGAGCACCCACTATTGCCTATTCATTAACAGAAAAAGATAAAAAAAGAATAGATAAGGCAAAACTAAAAATGTTAAAAATCCCTCAATGTAAAGAACTTGCAAAACTTCTCGAAGGAAAAGGAGTAATTATCAAATGCAGGAAATTAAAACCAAACCAACTTGTATATAAGGAAAAAGGAAGAAAAATCTCATTAATTCTTGATACAGCAATAAATCCTAATTGCTATAAAATTGCAAAAACTGCTGATTTATTAATTTGTGAATCTACTTATATGGAAAATGAAGCAGCTCTTGCAAAAGAATATAAACATCTTACAGCAAAACAAGCAGGACAAATAGCAAAAAAAGCTAAGACAAAGAAATTAATAATAACTCACTTAAGCCAGAGATATGAGAACAAAGAAAAAAAACTTCTAAATGAAGCTAAAAAAATCTTCAAAAATGCTTCAATAGTTGAAGATTTAGATAAAATTGAAATTTAATACATTAATCTTCAGTTTATTTCTGTTAAATCAAACAACCACCAATGCTCCCAGCTTATCATTTAATCCAAAATCAAACATCTCATTAATTTTTCTATTTAATTAACAAATCTCTTTTAAAATTTTCGCAGCACAAGCTAAATCTTAACAAACCTAAAATCAGGCCTGCGAAAATTTAATTGGTAAACGCTTATTCTTTCTTTTCAACACTTGATGAAGGAGAAATGAAGATTATAGTATCTCCTCTTAAAAAAGTCAATCCTATACTTCTCTTAACTTCGCCCCCAGACATCTCTTTTGCATTATCTAATACAATGTTCACATGTATATCAAATGCCAGTAAAGTTCCTGATAACTGCTTGTCATTTTTCAAATGCACTAAAATCTCTTTCCCTTTACTGTTATTTAGTAAGTCAAGTGGTCTTTCAATTCCATTAACCATAACTCACTCTTGTGAATTTACTTTTTAAAACTTTCGTAGAAAGCTGTGCTAATCGAAACAAAACATATTTAAATCAAATTTCTTCTCTTTAAGAATGAAGAAAGGAAAAAAACAATCTGGCGGCATATACCACAAAGCAAGAAAAAAGAAAAAATATGAACTAGCAAGACAGCCGAGAATTGTAAAACTGGGCAAAGAAAAAAGAAAAAAAATCAGGACAAGAGGTGGAAATGAAAAAATAGTTCTGCTTTCAACTGATACAGCAAATATTGTTGACAAAAAAACTAAAAAATCAGTAAAAGTAAAAATAAAAAATGTAGCAGAAACACCTTCAAACAGATTCTTGGCAAGGCAGAATATTCTAATGAAGGGGGCAATAATTGATACAGAAAAAGGAAGGGCGAAAGTTACTAACAGGCCAGGGCAAGAAGGTTCTGTACAAGCAGTTTTAATAGAATAAACCTGTTTTCAATTTAAACTTATTCTTTGATGTCACTTTATAAAAGTAAGCATAAGTTTATAAAGAAAGAAAGATTATCTTTATAAATATAACTGAGGAATCTTTTAAAATGGCTTTTATTAAAAAATGTCCGGAATGCAGTTCTGTGAATCTTGTATATGATGAGCAGAGAGGAGAAATTATTTGCAATGACTGTGGATTAGTAGTAGAAGAGAAAATGGTTGATACAGGACAGGAGCAGCAGGGGCAGTTTGATAAATCAGATAAAAAGGGGAGGGGTGGAGCTCCATTAAGTATGCAGAAATTTGACAAAGGACTTACTACAAACATTGGTGAAATCTCAGATATCTACAAACTTGAATCAGGGCAGACAAGGAAATTCCTTAGACTGAAAACATGGCAGGAAAGAGTTTCTACAAGTATGGAAAGAAACCTAAGACTTGCTATGGCTGAACTTAGAAGAGTAGCTTCTTTCTTAAACCTGCCAAATGTAGTAAGAGATGAAGCATCAAGAATATACAACTTTGTCTTGCAAAGAGGATTAGTTCGTGGAAGATCAATGGAATCAGTAATAGCTGCTTGTATTTATGCTGCATGCAGATCATACTCAATACCAAGAACATTAGATGAAATCGCAAATGCAAGTGATGTCGAAAGAAAAGAAATCGGAAGAACATATAGATTTATAATGAGGAAGATGGGGATTAAAGTTAAACCAAGTTCTCCAAAAGATTATATCTCTAGATTTGCATCTATACTGCACTTATCCCCAAAAACTCAAAACCAAGCTCTTAAAATTCTGAAAAAAGCAGATATCTCAGAACTTACATCTGGCAGGGGACCTGCAGGAATTGCAGCTGCAGCTTTATATGTAGCAGCATTACTTAATGACGAGAAAAAGACACAAAGAGAAGTTGCAGATGTAGCAGGGATCACAGAAGTTACAATAAGAAACAGATATAAAGAGCTTATTGACAGGCTTGGAATAGAAGACAAGCTAAAAATCAAAGAAGCTGAAGAAAAATCCAAGAAAAAATAAAACAAATTTTTATATACTATATTTCTTTCACCAATATAAGCGGGAATGCCGGAGTGGTCAAACGGGTTGGGTTTAGGTCCCAATGGGTTAGTCCCTACAAAGGTTCGAATCCTTTTTCCCGCATTTGAGTTTGAACCTGTAAGGTTTAAATCACTTCAATCTCGTAAGAGTTGAAGTTCCCAAAAATCTGTAAAGATTTTTTAGGACTTTTTCCCGCATTTGAGTTGAAATAAACTACCCTAATTTTGTAACTATTGGATAATTATAACAGGGTAGAAAAGTTTATAAACCCATTTTCTCTTGGAAAAATAAGAAAATGAGAACAGGAGCATATCAGGGTCCATCAAGAAGAGATTTCTTAAGAGTAGCTGCCAGCGGATTAGCACTTCTCATAGGATGCCGAATACCAGGAACTCCTAACTTAAGATCAAATGCATCTCTAGTAGAGGGGTACAAAGGCCAAATAAAATTCAATGCTCGCCCAATTGGGGGACTAAAAATTAATGGAGAATATTACAAGGCTGTAAAACTTCCTGGAGATAAAGATGTAAAGATAAAAGGAAGTGAAAAAAACTTACACAGCAATACTGTCTTACCATTTTATCTTGTTCCAAGTTCAGATTGCCAAGTAGACCTTTCTCTAGGTTATGATACTGCAACAGTAACTCCAACAACAGAAGCTTATGCTTTGGCAAATGTTAGATATGACGCACAAAGTAAAAAAATTGCAGTAAACGCTTCTGATACACCTCAAAAAACAAGGGTTATTTTCGATAGAACAAATTTAGAAGTTCAAGTAGAAGATTTAGATGGCGGGAGATTTAGAGAAGAATTAACAGTCAAAGAATGGCCTGACATAGATATAGTTTACTTCGAAGAAGACCCAAATCAAACAAAATATATTCTTGAACCTTCAAATGAACAGCTGCAAGGAATTAAAAGATTGCGAAGATCACTCATTTTACCACCAAATGGAAAAATAGGTATGCCAAGAGTAGTTTCAAGATGGGTAGATGGAAAACAGAATACAGCATGGTCTGTACATGGATACCAATATGTGCCTGTTGAAATAGTATTTGTAGATAAACCAGAACCAGAAAAGCCAGAACCACAACCACAACAATCAATCGAAACTATCGGTAGTGATTAATTCTTAGATTACCCAATAGTTTGTATTGGGAAAAATATTCGGACTTTTTCTATTTCTATTAAATCTCCACCACTACATTGAATTTTAAAATCATATGAAGCTTCTTGCTCAGGAGAAAATGAAAATTCATGTCCTCCTACCGCTTCTTTTTTACTTGTAACTAAATTCTCAATTTCAGTATTAGTCCCACTTTTAAACACTTTTACATCAATATCTCTGCAGTTATCTTCTACTTTTAAGATTATATTATCTTCTGTTGCTAGATCCTTATCTTCTCCTTTTGTTGCTTTTCCATCATCAATATTAAAAGATTTTTTTATTTCACCCTCAACTAAAAACTTAACAGAAGTAATAGCCCCAACCTCCCCCACCTCAGCTTCAGCTCCTTCATCTGCCACCCCCCCTTCAGCTTCTTCCACCCCCACCTCCCCAACTAAAATCTTCAAATGAACAGCAAACCTCTCAGTTAATTTCAAGAAAATCATCTCAAGATTTAACTTAGCTTCAGCTTTATGCTTATTAAAGAACCCCTTATCCTCTATATCTTTGAAACTTGCAATCAAATTTTTAACGTCTGATATATCCTCTGGGTCATCTGGGAATGAAGTAATTCCAGCAAACTTAAACGCTCCTAAATTCTTTCTAGCATTACTTAATCTGCTCCCAGAAATCTCTTCACTATAAGCTCCGGTCTGCTCAATCTTATTTGAAATCTCCTGCGCATTTTCTAAAACCCCTTTCTCAAACTCAACATCTTTCATAGCATCTGCAACAGACTCTTTATCAAGCCAGCACTTAATTTTCTCATCACCACAATAACCTACAGCAATCCATCTGTTAGGATTTGTATTCTCACCAGGATTATCACTTGAACAAACTCTAATAACCCCTCTTTTATAAATAGCAGGACTTGTAGTAGCTTCTGTAATCCCTTCCAAACTAGGTTGTGCAAGAGGCAGCAAGCTCGGACTTCCAGAAACACACTCTTTCTCAGTTTTAACTTCAGTTTCAACCTGCTCTTTCACATAAAACTCTTTCAAATATTCTAATGCAAATTCAGTACTTACGCTCTTAAAACCACACTCATCTTTCTCATCAATTCTAATGCACATTTCTTTATATCCAGCAGGGAAAGTTCTATCTTCTGTCTTATCAATTTCCTGTCCAATTCCAACATAACCAGTATCAATTATAACTGTCGGCTGGCTGGCATAATAAGGAGTTGAAGGTGGATTTCTCAAATAAACAGTATAATAATGACCTGAATCCTTGCCAGCATAAATATGGAAATAAACTTTATACTGCGAAGTAGCAGGAACAGTAGCTTCTGAAAATGGAAACTCATCAAATCTTCCAGTAAACTGAACAGGTGAATCAGGTTCTAATAACTGATTTAACATCTTCTTGCTAGTAGGATACCTAGTAGAAACAAACTGCTTGCAAACTTCTGTGCCAACTTCTGCAGTACTCCTCTCTCTAAATGCTTCAAATGAACTTACACCATAAACTTCTGTAATATATGAAACAGATTTCTGCGCAGTATCCCATGCATTACTTACACTCAAATACTCCCCACCACCCCGCACCTGCCCGCCAGTATAAGCTAACTCAACTAATCTCGGCAATCCCACATCAATAAATGGAGCAAGCTGTCTCCAGAAAAACTCGCACAAATAAATACTATAAATCTCATCACAAATGCCAACAAATTTCCCAGTATCTAAACTCTCCTGATAACAATCTCTTAAACTCCTCATAATTGAAACATAAGAATCTAATCCAGCCTGAACACCAGTTAAACATACAGGAACTAAAACCTGTCCCTGCCATGCAACAAAATTAGGCAAACATAAAGTTAAACTTCCAATTACGCCAGACTGAATAACATTATCTACAGGGAATCTTCCGCCCAAATCACATCTAGAAGGAGGACATAATACAGGATCACATACATTAAACAAAATTGCACAATCTTCAGGACTCATAAAATCTTGACATTGTGTACCTTCGCTTTTCAAAGCAGCTTCAGCTTTAAACCTGCCACTTGCCAATGTAATCCACTGCCTTCCATACTGAGCAGCAGCATCTTCAACAATCGCCTTAGCTCTCAAAGCTAATTTCCTTCCTTCACCTTCATCTAAGCAAGGTATCTGAGTTAATGGCTGTCCAGTATCAAAATTAACTTGTATGCAAGGTCTGTCATCACTTACACCTGCACCCCACTCTTCTCTTCCATTTCTTCCAACATTGCACAACCATAAACTTGAAACAGCTCCAGACTGCTTATATGCCTGAATTCCAAAACCAGGCAAAATCTGTTTTGTAGCTGCATACCACCCATTACCTACATCAATTGGCACAACAGCAGGAGCACCTTTATTTGGCTCTGTCTCATGATACTTCACAGCAGGATTAATGTACTTATTCTCGCACATACCTCTTGAAATCTTAATAAAACCCCCTACATTTAACTCACTTAAAATCAAATTCATATCTTTATCATCTATTATGGGCCCTTTTTGACCAGCAGTAGTTAAAACAAATCCACTTTTACTTGAATCATAATAATATCTATCACCTGAAATCTGCTTCAAAGGAACATAAATAACTTTTCCCACATATTTCCCGTTTCCAGCTTTAAATGTTTGCGGCGTACTTAATATCACATACTCATTTCCAGCTTTAGCATCCAATTTCTCTGCTTGCACTGATGTAAGCTTCCCCACATCAACCATCTCTTCTCTTCCCCTCTTAATTGTATGAATTTTTGCATTAAACTCATTTTTAATTCCCTGCTCATAACCTGCCCTGACTTTTGCATCATCTGCAAATTCTAAAGCAGTTTCTAATTTCTCACTTAATCCACCTTTTGCAATCTCAGCATTACTTCCAGTTTTCAAACTTCCATATAACATAATATCCCTCATATTAGAAATTGATAATTCGCCTCTTTTTACCATGCTCATTATTTCTTCATTATCTCCCAAATCTCCAACTTTCCTTTCTGTACCTGCAACTGTAATTGGAACTTCATTATTTTCATTAACAAAAGGAATAAAATGTTCATTTGCAAATTCTTCTGCAGCAGCTTGCGAATCAATCTGCTTCCCAAACAAACCAACTGTTTTTGTATGAGCTTTATTAACTTCTCTAATTTTCTTATCCATATCATTCATTTTCCCTTGAATTTCATCAATTGATGCACCAATTTCTGTTCTTTTTTCAAATAAGCAATTATCTAAAGTAGTATATTTTTTTGCAGCAACTTCCCGTGAACAATTATCAATCCACCCGCCAGGACCTCTCATTGCAGCTTGTCTTGCAGCTCCTCTTCCCCCAATACTATTAAATAAGAAATTTTTTGCAATTAAGACACCAGAAGTTGCAAAGCATGCACCTTTCCATACTTTTACAACATCTCCTAATGTTTCTGTAATTTCCTCAAACTTTTCTATACTTTTATTTAAATTTACAATCAGCTCTTCTGTTTTCTCAGGACTTAATTTTATTGCCCTTTTCTCTATGCCCACTTCAAATGTAAAATTAGCTTCTGAAGTTCCAGAGGGAATTTTTGAAATTAACTCAACTTCAGCTAATCTTTTCAAATTAATTTTTGTTAAAGTTACAACAATATTTTCATCTTTTCCAAGCGTCAAAGAATCACCAACTTTCATTTCTTTTTTAGCTTCTCTTTTAAGAATTGTTTGCCCCTCTTCTTCAACTTTATATTTATAATCAACAATAATTTTATCATCATCTAATTCAACTAATCTTATATATTCTGATAATAATTCTCCTTTCCCTAACTCAGGCTCAACAACATATTCACCAATTAAAGCGTATCTGGAACTTTCTTTTCCCTCAATTTTAACAGAAAACTCTGCACTTGCTTCTTCTAATCCTGGCATCTCAACACTTTCTAATCTTACATAACTTGTCTGCATACCAGCAGTAACTAAACTTCCTGCATACTCATAATCATAAAAATCAAGATTTTCTAATTTTTCTGTAGCTTTTTTTGTAAAATAAGAATCAGGATACTTATCCTTCAAAATCTGCAAAACTTTCTTTTGTGTCTCCTGCTTGCTCAATTTTCCAGATAATTCAGCTAATTCCCATAATCCTTCTGCACCATAATAATTTCCAGTATCTTTTTTCTCATTGCCATAAAATTTTACAAGTTCAAAAGCTGTTGCATTAGCTTTAGAATAATAGGCTTCAAGTTTCTTACAATCTTCTTTCTTTTCTACATCAGGCTGCTCATCTTTTAATAATTCTTCACAAGTTTTATCTCTTATTCCAGCTTTCCTTGTAAAAGTATATCTTGTATTCTTCCCAGCTACTCCTTCAAAGATAATATCAATTTCTTCATCTCTATCCGAACCAAGAAGATTATGAATTTTCCCTTTAACATATTCCTGCCAGTCTCCTTTTGAACCGCTAAAAAGACCAAAAGAATATTTCCCATCCCTAATCCACTTATTCATATTTTCTACAATATAAGTTAAAACTTCTGGGTTTATTTTCCCTTCTTCAATTTCAGCTTCATTTACATTCTTAGCAAGAATAACAAATAATTTTTCTTCTTCTTTATTTTCTTCTATTACTTTTGTCCTTCCACTGTAAGCAAGATAAATTTTTTCACTAGGTCTTTCTACCCCTAAGTTCACCCACTCCCCAATTCTTACATCTCTTCCTTCACCACCTTCTCCAAGCACTTTCAACTTAACAATATTAGCAACACCAACTTTTAATACAACTGACTGCCCCCTGCAACTTAAAACAACTTGCCCAGCCCCGCCACCCAACCCAGTTATTTTCCTAACTCTGCAAGCACCATCCATAATTCTCTCACCTTCAATAATCCACTTTTCATCTTCATCATCAACTTTTATCCTTGCCCTAACTTTCCCAGCAGAAAGATCATTTAATTTTACCTGAATCCCCCCGCTGCAATAAAAACCAGGCATATAAACAAGCGGTGAAGTTTCCCCTTTCCTCAAAATTAATTTCCTTAAAATATTATTAGCATCAGTATAAATTGAAATTCCAGCACTATCTCTCTCAACCCAATCAGCTCTGACATAACCTCTTCCAGTCCAAAAAGCATTTTTCTTATATTCCCTAGCCCAATCACTATCACCTATAACAGGCAGGTAAAAGCCAGTTTTTCCAGAACCAAAAACATTTTCCATATCATAAGTTAAAACAGCACTTAATTCTGCTCTTACACTTGAAGGCATATCTTTTTCTTCCATTCTCTTCAGAGCAACAACAACATAACCTACATCATTTATCAAAGGTGAATCTAAAACTCTATTGTAAAGTCTTAAAGCAGCTTGAGATGGGTGAAAACTTATGCCAGCAACTTCTTTTGGATACTCTCCTTTAAATCTAACTGACTTAACAGAAGCAACATCAATTAATGGATTTAATTTTATAGCATCTAACTTGCAAAATACAGGAACATTCTGCTCTTCTAATAAATCGCTCCTTACAACAGTGGGAGTGCAGCTTCCAGGCCTAATATTTACAATAAAATCCTGTCTTGCCTCGCACTTATCTGGCTCACTTAAAGCAGGCCAAAATGTCTTATAATCAATTCCTTGCTTTGAATAAAAACTCTGGAAACTTGGCTGATAAGTCTGATAATTTTCCTGAGTAAAATCATTTGGCTGATAAAGTGGAATCTGTGCATAAACTGTCAAACCAAGCAAAATAACAAACATTAAACTTGCAACTAGCAAAATTTCTTTCTTTTTCATTAATCTTTTAATCATTTTCTGCAATTTACTTTTACCTCGCTTCTCTTTTTGTAGCTTCCCTGCATTTCTAATTTTCTATTTAACAACTTCTTATTCCTTATCCCCATCTTAAAAATTCATATAAAGCATTTTAGTTTCAATTAAATTATAATTATCTTGCAAATCTTCTGCACTTTCTGGAACAGGCAAAGCTTCAACTTGAATTTCAGCTCTTCCTCTTTCAAGTTCTGTTTCTGTAACATATAATTCACTTTTTCCTCCTCCAATCATCATTCCTGTAACTTCCTGGTCAGGAATTTCAAGATCAAAACACTGTTCTGTTGTTTTGCCAAATATTCCTAATAATCCCGGGTCTGGCACATCAACACATTTTTCTGTACTTACACCAGGAATTGTCATGCTCTCTTCCCTGTAAACATAAGCTGAAACATTATATAACCCATCAGATAATTTCACAGATTTCTGCTCAGGCCATACCAAAGTAGCTATTGTATCTTCTGATGAGAAATAAACTAAAGCTAAATCTTCAACACTTTCACCATCTAATTTCAAATCAATGCTAATATCATAAAGTCTGTCAAGTATGATATTTACTGTTCCTCCCTGATTGGTAGATACCATTTCTTTTTTCTCCTCATAATTTCCTGCACTTGCAATTACAAATCCATTTACACACTGTGGGAAATCTTCAGTTAACATAGCATTCCCGCCGCTTATTTCTGTTTTCCCAATATCACAAACTTCATTAAAGCACTTAAATTGTATATTAGCTTCAACTGGATTCAAATAAGTGTCATAAGTATAAACATTCATTTGAGTATTCTTATACTTGCAAACTTCAGGTTCTGATTCTCCTACAAAAGTTCCAGGCAAAGCTTCTCTCTCTTTATTTCCCTCAATTACAACATTAACTGGGAATTGGAATATCTCTTTTTCATCATAAATTTGTATTAATACAGGATAAACCATATCATAAACAAAATGATATGGAACATAACAAAATCCTAAAGCTCCCAAACCTGGCTGATTACCAACTGGCTCTGCAATTAAGACACCATCTTCATCCTGCACATCAATTCGTGTAGGCCAGTCTCTTGAATATAAAAATTGAACTGCATTATCGCTCCTTACATCTACAACAAAATAATTTCTTCTTTCATCTTGTATTGTATAATAATTGCCTCTTGTCTTTAACATTAAAATATTAGCTTCCAAAGCTTCTTTTACATCATTTTCTACATCCTGGAAAATCCATGTTTTTGGCGAACAGCTTAGTTCAATGCCAGTTACAGGAGCATATAAATACAAAACATCTAAGCTATATTTTTCAAGGAAATTCTCCCTCATCTCATAATTATAAATATTTTTTGCCTCAGTATAAAACTTCCCTATCCTGCTGTCAATCTCCTTGTCATGCCTGCTTACTCTTGCAGATTCATCTTCAAAAACAATATCAAGATTTGAAGTAATTCTTACATTTATTTTATTTTCAGATATTGATACATCAGCCCTGGCTTCTTCTAAATCAATTTCAAAACCCTGGACTGTAAACTCAGAAAAATCACAAACTAGATTTTCTTCAAGATATCTTTCAAGCTGTTCTTCCATATCGCTTTTTGAGGGCACTTGTTCAGCAACTAAATTATTTCCTGAAACATAATACCAAAAAGGAACTGGTGTCCCGAAAAAATCTAAATAATTTGAAGTTGGCATATATCCGCTTCCTTGAACAAATTCTGGCAAATAAATATATCCTCCACCTTCACCTAATAAAGAAGCTCCTGCAATACTATATTCTTCAATACAATTTAAATACTGCTCTTCAACAGGCTCTAATCTCGCAGGAAGCCCACCCAATCTCACCCCTCCCCTAACTACGAAATATGTAGCAACTAAGCCAAGAATAATTACAGCAATAATTATAAAAATCGTAATTTGTCCCTTTTTATCACCCACAATCCTCATAAGTTTCTAAAGAAAATACTATATATAAATCCTACGAAATCTGACAAGTTTTATAAACTTCACTACTCAAATTTATATATGGGCCTGTGGTCTAGTGGTTATGACGTCTCGTTGACGAAAAAATTCAAAATCGAGGAGGTCGCAGGTTCGATTCCTGCCAGGCCCATTAGAAATCGAACCTGATTGTATGGTTCGATTACTTAGATTCGTAAGAATCTGAGTTCCCGAGAATCTCTGATTGTCGAGGACCTGCCAGGCCCATTAATTAAATTTAAATACCTAGTATCTCAGATTTACATATGAAAAAACCAAAAAAAATACAAAGATACTGCCCATTTTGCAGGAAAAAAACAGAGCATAAAGTTAGCGAAGTCTCTACTGGTCATAAAAGGGGAGCAATGAAAAAAGGGGCAAAACCAAGGATTAGAAAAAGGGGCGGATGGAGAGGTTATGGGAATAAAGGAAGATACAGCAGACCAACTACTCCAAAAAGAAAAACAAAATCAACTAAAAAAACAAATTTCCTTTACACTTGTCAGGAATGCAAAAAATCACACCAGCAGAAAAAAGGAAAAAGAACTGGAAAGTTACAAATAGAAGAAAAAGGAGGCAAAACAAAAGGAAAATAAAATGGCAGAAAAAAAGAAATTTTTTGAAGTTGAACTTCCAATAATAAATCAAAAAGCAGAACTTCTTGCTTCATCTGAAAAACAATTAATTGGAAGGACAGTAAAAATAGACTTGACAAGAAAACTAAGGGGTAAAAGTCTGGAAATTATTTTCAAAATAACCGGTGAAGAGGGCAAATTAGAACCAGAACCTTACAGACTTCATCTTTTAAGTTATTACATAAGAAGAATGATGAGAAAATCTGTAAGTTATGTTGAAAATTCCTTTTCTGCACAATGTAAAGATGCAAAACTTAGGGTAAAAATCTTCTTAATTACAAGAAAAAAAGTTTCAAGAGCAGTAAGAAAAGCATTAAGAAATCAGGCCAAAGAAGAAGCAGAAAAAATGATTAATGGAAGAAAATATGACGAAGTATTTTCTGAAATACTGTCAAATAAAATTCAAAAAGCACTAAGTTTAAAATTGAAAAAAATATATCCGCTTTCATTATGCGAAATCAGAGATATAATTGCAGAAAAATCAAAAGGCAAAGTTAAAGAAGAAAAATGAAAACTGAACAATGCCTGATAATTATTAAGCCAGATGGATTAATAAAATCGCTGACAGGAAATATTATAACTGCTCTTTCTGAAACAAAATTGAAAATTGTCGGGGCAAAAATAGTGAAAGTTTCGCAAGAACTTGCAAAAGAACATTATAAAGAACATAAAGAAAAACCATTTTTCAATGAACTAGTAAAATACATAACAGGCAAATTCCATACAGATAGGGTTCTCGCATTAGTTTACCATGGAGAAGATGCTATTCAAAAAATAAGGGAAATATGCGGTTCAACAAACCCAGAAGAAGCTTCTCCAATTACAATAAGAGGGAAATATGGAAGGATAAATTCGCAGACAAAAGTATTTGAAAATGTAGTGCATGCTTCTGATGTACAAAATAATGCAGAAAAAGAAATTAAGCTCTGGTTCCAGCCAAAAGAATTGGCAGAAGTGATTTACCCTGTAAAAAAAATTAAAGAAAATAAGCAGGAATTTATCTGGGCTTAAAACTTAGAGTTCCATAATTATCTTATTATAAAAAAGCTTTTTAAATAAAGTCTCATTGATACATTTATGCCTCTATAGCTCAGTGGTAGAGCGGCTGCCTTGTAAGCAGTAGGCCGGGAGTTCAATCCTCCCTAGAGGCTTTTGAGGATTGATTGGCTGCAGGATAGAAAACCCGCAGGTGGTTTTCAAGTTCAATCCTCCCTAGAGGCTTTTCTACTCACTTTCCACCGCCTCCACCTTCCCCCCATCAACTAGAATTTTAACAACTGCCTCTGGCAAATTTGCAATCTGCCCTTTCTCAAAAGGTCCAATCATATTGCCATCAAAACCAAGAAACTCTTCAACATCTTCATTAAATGTAACAAGAATATTATTATCTTCCCTTTTCTTTTTCCCATTTACTAAATCAGAAATACTTTTATCTGACTCCTCCATACTTTTAACAATCTTATCAAACATCTCTTTTTCACAATCCAGCATATTTTCAAAATCCCTCTTGCTTATCCCAGTCTCCCTGGCAATAAATGCAAGATTCAAAAGTTTCTTTTTCCTCCTTAACATTAACTCTTTAAAAATAGAAATTGCATTTTCCAGCTGTTTTTTAGTTTTTATAATTGCATCTGAAAACATATCTTCTTTCTTCTCAGCTACCCCCTTCTTATCTTCAAGATACTCTGCAACTTCAACAACAAATTTTTTATTCAGGGGCTGTAATGGCTCAGAGTATTTCTCTTTTCTTAATGCTTCATAAATATCATTATAAGTAATCATATAAATCCAAAAGTCAGCCGGTTTTTAACTCTTATTGTGATGAAAAATATAAGTCCTAGAATAACTCTGCAACATCTTTCCCATAGAGCTTGCCAAGTTTACCTTTTTTAGCTTGATTCTCTCCAAATACCTTTTCTTCATCTTCCTGCCAGTCGCACAGCAGTAAAGGTATTGGGTCTGCAGAATGGCTTTTCAGCTTGCATGGAGTTGCATGATCCCCAGTCACAATAACTTTAATTTTTCTCTTCTCTGCAAATTTCCTGAGAAACTTGAAAAATTTCCTGTCAAGAAATTCAATCATTGCCTTTTTCTCATTTGGCTTATTATCATGACCTGGAACATCAGTTTCTTTAAAATGAATATAAAAATAACTAAAATCTTTATAATTTCTCTTTATCATCTTAATTGAAAACTTAATAGCTTTTTTCAACCCTTTATACAAATTATGATAAACATCATAACTTTTCATTCTGGGATATTCAAAATCAAAAACTTTCATTCCAGAAGCTTTTGAAATTCCAATTTCTAAAGGCATGTATGAAACAGAAGCCCACTTCCTGAATTTTTTTAAATCAGGAAAATTAGTAGAAGCATCCCTAGTCAGCAGAATATTTGCAGGCATTAATCCTTTCTTCTTTCTTTTCTGATTTATTGGATGTTTCTCTAAAATTTTATTGCTCTCTTCAATAAACTCATTCACAACATTTGCTGTAAATTTGCTGTTCTCATCATCATCTAATGGCTGGGAAAATTTAAACTTATCAGAATCTTTTTTAGAGTGATAAGCAGGGTCTGTATTTGTAATATTATCTGAAAATCCGCCTTTTAAAACCAAAACACCCCTGTGCTGAATTGTATTTTTAAACAAATACTTGCAAGGAAGCTTAACATTTTCATTTACTGTGTCTGATAAAATTTTTGCTTCTTTTGTAGTTAATGTTCTTCCAGCTCTTCGGTCAATAATTCTCTTATTTTTCATATTATCTACTGTTGCAAAATTAGTCCTTAAAGCCAAATCTCCTTTTCTCATGCCAGCATTTGTACCTAAAGCTTCTAACTGCCCCCTATAACTTCCAAGAATTTTGTTCCCTAAAATTGCTAAAATAGCTGTATCTGATTCTGGTATAATTTTCTCATTAATACTATACATCTCACCTAATTTGCCCTTTGAAGCCAGATAATCTAAATGTGACTTATTTGCAGCTTCTAACGGAGTTTTGCCATTTAGCTGCCTATTCGGCAAGTCACCTAAACCATCAATTATAACTAGCACCCCTTTCATGCAGGTTGCAGGAAAAACAAATTTATAAACCTTATTTCACTGGAAAATATATGTTTAAGTTTCTTAAGAAAAAATTAAAGGGCTGGTTTAAATCAAGCAAAGAAAAAGCAGAAAAAATAGCTGAAGCTCCAGCTGAAGAAAAAAAGGAAAAACCTAAAGTAGAGAAAGAACCAGCAACAAAACCTGAAAAAGAAAAAAAAGTTGAAGCAAAGGCAGAAGAAACCCCAACCCCCCAACCCCCAGAAAAAAAAGGATTTTTCGCAAAATTAAAAGAAAAATTTAAATTTAAAATAACAGAGCAGTATTTTGAAGAGATTTTCTCAGACTTAGAACTCGTATTGCTTGAAAATAATGTGGCATTAGGAGCAGCAGAGAAAATAAAAGAAAAATTAAAGCAGGAATTAGTAGGAAAAGAAGTTAAAAAACAAGATGTAGAAAAAGAAATAAAACAAGCTCTTAAAGATTCTATAGAAAATCTTCTCATAAAACCATTTGACTTCATTAGCAGGATTAAAGAAAAAAAAGAGCCATTTGTAATAGTATTTTTTGGTATAAATGGTTCAGGAAAAACAACTACAATAGCCAAAATATGCGATTTACTCCAAAAAAACAAAATTTCCTGTGTATTAGCAGCAGGAGATACATTCCGGGCAGCTTCAATAGAACAGTTGCAAAAACATGCAGATAAACTACAAGTTAAATTAATTAAAAGTCAGTATGGAGCAGATCCGGCATCAGTAGCATTTGACGCAGTAAAGCATGCTTCTTCTCATAAAATAAAAGCTGTACTAATAGATACTGCAGGAAGAATGCACACAAAACAGGACTTAATGAGAGAAATGGAAAAAATTTCCCGTGTCAGCAATCCTGACTTAAAAATATTTGTAGCAGAATCAATTACAGGGAATGATGTAATAGAACAGGCAAAGGCATTTAACGAAGCTGTAGGAATAGATGCAATAATTCTCACAAAAGCTGATATAGATGAAAAAGCAGGAACAGTTATATCTGTCTCTCATGTAACTAACAAGCCAATACTTTTCTTAGGCACAGGCCAAAATTATGAGGATTTAGAAAAGTTTGATAAAGAGAAAATAATTGAAGGTTTAGAGCTATAACAACACTTATAAAGTTATAGGCATAATATTACGCATGTGGATATTAAAATTTAAAGCCCATAATGAGGAAAATTTTTTAAACCACCTTGCTAAAAAGCATGATTTAATTATTTATGGTTATCCTCTAAATTCTTTTCTCAAAGAAAAAAGATATTATGTTACAGTTGCAGGAAAAGTACTTGGAGAAGAGAAAAACAAAAAGAGATTTTTTCAGGAGTTAAAAAAAATTAAGCAAATTACCAATCTTGAAATTCATAAAGATTTTGGCATTATGACTGTTGAGCAACCTTCACAAATAAAAGATCTTTATGCCCATGAAATTATCTACATAGAGCCAATTAAGGTAACTCAAGATTTTTACCAGATTTATAATCTCGCTTGTTGGAATAGAAAAAGACTTGAAAAAATTATCAAGTTAAAAGTGCCTAGCCTAAAGATTGACATTTTAAAATTTAAGAAAGAAAAAATTGAGAATATCTCTATTTCACGTGTTGCCCCAGAATTAACAAAGAAACAAATGAAAGCTTTTGAAACAGCATTTAATAAAGGATATTATGAATTCCCAAGAAAAACAGAACTTAAGGAGCTTGCTAAAATAAGAAAAATTTCGATTTCTACATTTCAAGCACATTTAAGAAAAGCAGAAAGAAAAATAATGGATTTTTTCTTTGAACATAGATAGCGTAATATTACGCCTAAAATTATATTAAAGGTCTTAATACAAGTTAGGCATGGAAAATACAGGAAAAGAACCTTGTAAAGATTGGCCTGAAAATTATAGTTATTTCTATAGGCCCGCCTTACAAAACGGTTTTGAACCAGTTTCATCAATTGAATCTACAGATCGTTATAGGTGGGTTCGACAAAGCTCAATTTCTGGAGTTTCATTATACCCTTGTTCCAAGGAAGAATTAAAAAAGAATTGCGAACTTTGCAGAAGATATACTTATACTAGAAGAATTTATCCAGAACATCATCATGGAGATCGCCCATCAATAGGCATACCCACCCAGCGTGGCTTTTTGATGCAGGTTATAAATCCTGAATATTTAGTTGATTATCAAAAATATATAAAGTCTCTCCCAATAAAAATTGCAGATTTTACAGAAGACAATATATTAGATTTTGTAAATTTTATTTTCCAGCTAGTTAGAAAAGAAAGAGAGTCCCCATGCATCAAACCTACTGATTTAAGGGGTGAATTAGTGAAAATAAGAATACTTGAGCAGCTTCTTGAACAAGCCATACCCAATTATAGATCTTTTGTAAGAAGGGACTTTGGAGGGGTATTCGCTTTAAATCATCAAAACCAGTTAGTATTTATTCCAAGCCAAGCTGACTAAATCTTTTAATGCACAACACTTATAAACCTCAATAATGTTGCATATTTGAGGTATGTTTCTGTATACGTATTTATACAAATTTATATAAATTAGTAAACCGATTTAATTGAAATGTTTGGAAAACTTGGAGAAGTACTGAAAAAAACAACAGATAAAATAGCATCAGCTATTTTCGTAGATAAAAAGCTAATTGACAGCATAATTAAAGACTTGCAAAGAGCTTTAATTGAAGCAGATGTAAATGTTCGCTTAGTAAAAGAGCTAAGTGATGAAATTAGGGAAGCTGCAATATCTGAAAAAGTTAAAGGTGTAGAAAAAAAAGAGCACATAATCAAGCTTCTGCATGACAAACTGCTTGACATGTTAGGAGGAGAAAAACAAGAGTTAGAAATAAAAAAAGCGAAAAAACAAAAAATAATGCTTCTTGGTTTATATGGTTCAGGAAAAACAACTACAATAGCTAAACTAGCTAATTACTATGGAAAAAGAGGATTCAAAACTTGTGCTCTTGGACTGGATGTGCACAGGCCAGCTGCACCAGAGCAGCTTGAACAATTAGGAAAACAAAACAAAATAGCAACATTTGTAGATAAAAAAGAAAAAGACCCTATTAAAATATACCAAAAATTTGAAAAAGAAATTGAGAAATATGACTTAATATTACTTGATACTGCAGGGAGGCATACTCTTGACAAAGAACTAATAAAAGAAATCAAAGACCTCCATAAAAAAATAAAACCAACACATACCTTGCTTGTAATTCCAGCAGATATAGGGCAGGCAGCAAAAAAACAAGCAGAAGAATTTCAAAAAGCCTGCGATATAACTGGAGTAATAGTAACGAGAATGGACTCTTCTGCAAAAGGGGGAGGAGCATTAACTGCCTGCAATGAAACAAAAGCTAAAGTCTTCTTTATTACAACAGGAGAAAAAATTAATGATATAGAAACTTTCAATCCTTCTTCATTTATATCTAGAATTCTCGGAATGGGAGATTTAGAAACTTTAATTGAAAAAGTTAAATCAGTAGTAGATGAGAAAAAACAGAAGAAACTCAAAGAAAAGTTAGAAACAGGAGAATTTACTATGGATGATTTCTATGAACAATTAAAAAGTTTGGAAAGTGTAGGAACATTTGATAAACTGCTCGGATTAATCCCTGGATTAGGAAAAGCGAAAATTCCTGATAAGCTCCTTGGAACGCAGGAAGAAAGAATGAAAAAATGGAAGCATGCAATTAACTCAATGACTCCTGAAGAAAAAACAAATCCAGAAATAATTGAAAAACAGACAACAAGAATCCAAAGAATTGCAAAAGGATCTGGAATTGCTACAAGTGACGTCAGGGCATTATTAAAGCAGTATAAGCTCCTTAAGGAATTTGCAAAATCCGGAGAGCAAATGGATTTGAGCAAGGGTCTCGGAGGGATTTCAAAAAAACAGCTTCAAAAACTTGCAAAAAAGTTCGGAAAGAAAATTAGAGTTTAACTTGCTGCTCTACTTTGAATACGCTTTTCGCTTAAAGCCCTATCTATTTCACCCTGAACCTTGTAGCAAGATGAATATTCTTGGTCAGCCACCACCACCCTTCCAAATCCCCTCCAAAAACAAAAAGGGGTTCTCCGTCCATCTCGACATTTGCAATAAAAATGATTTGGACCTTCAGAAGCAATACCCATATTTGAACAAGGAAGGTTATTAATATCAGAAATATCTGCTTCAACGCCCCCAACATCATCTGATGTTATCTCTGTAATAGCAGCCATTTTAGGCAATATTATAAGCAAAAGCAAATATTTAAAGCTTACTGAAATCTAAAAATTAAGTATATACTTAAAAAAAATGGAAAAAATCATAGGAACAGGAGCAGAAGCAATTTTAATTCACAAAAATAACAGTTTAATCAAAAGAAGAATAAAAAAAAGTTACAGATTAAAAGAAATAGATGACAAACTCAGAAAAACTAGAACAAAAGCAGAAGGAAAAATTCTTGATAAACTAAAAAATATAATAAATGTACCAGAAATTATCAAAATAGATAAAGATAACAAAGAAATTATAATGCAGTTTATCCAGGGAAAGAAATTATCAGAATACCTGGACTCATTTCCATTAAAACAACAAGAGCAAATCTGCAAAGAAGTGGGGAAAGGCATAGGAGAAATCCATAATGAAAACATAATTCACGGAGACTTAACAACAAGCAATATGATTTTATCCCAAAACAAAATCTTTTTCATAGATTTTGGATTAGGATTCCACAGCAGGAGAATAGAAGATAAAGCAGTAGATTTACATCTAATGAAGCAGGCACTAGAATCAAAGCATTTCAAAAACTGGCAGAAATTATTCAATTCTGTCTTGCAAGGATATAAAACACAAGATAAAGACAAGATACTAAATCAATTTAAAAAAGTAGAATCAAGAGGCAGGTATAAAAGTCAGGCCTGCATATAATCAAAATTGACAATAAGCTTATAAATCATTAACTTTTTTAATTGAATCAAACAAAATCCTGTCCATTTGTTTTTTATACTTTACAGCTCCGCTCTTATTTTTAAAATATTTAGATTTTTTAATCAAATCATCCGCAAGAATACTCTTAACTGCATGGCAGATTTTTCTTTTTGAGATGCCATAGAATCTTGGGCTCTTCCTTGATACTGGAACTTCTGTAACAGGACCATGGAATACAAATTTCCTGATATCATCAAATCTTGAAAAACAAATCCCATCTATCCCGCTCCAATTACTTTTTTTCTTCTTAATAGCCCTCAGTCCGAGATCTCTACATAATTTTAATAAATCCTTGACTAAAGAAGGATTTGTTTCTGCAATCCTAATTTCACATTCAAATTGCACCTGATAATAAATATATTGATTATCTTTCTTCTTTTCAACTTTCCTTTTCAATTTAAAAGAAGGCATAATACAACCATCAAAATCAAACCAGGTTCGTAATGCAAGCCATTTTAATTTTTCTGACTCGTCGGATAGGAAATTTAATGAGGGTTGTTGGAGAGCCAGAAAATCTTTTTCAGAAAGCTTGCCTTTTGTAGTTTTATAATTCTGATTTAAGCATAATAAATCTTTTACAACTTCTTTAGAAGAGAGAGTGGATTGAATATATCTTTCGGCCCTCCCGGTTTTCCCAGAAACAAATTTTACATAACACTTTTTTGGTTCTTTATCAAAAGTCTTAAGACATAAAAATTTGAAAAAATCATGTTGGCATTCACTTTTATTGGAGGTTAATAATTTAATCGCCTTCTTATAAGAATTTAGTAAAGTTCCATCAGAAAGAATAACTACTGCAAGTATTTTTAGAATCTCCTCCCTTCCCAAGCCTCTAAAATCAGGATACATAAAAGATAAATGCAAAATTTCTTTATAAAGTTTTCGCGGTTCGAATTTAAAATGCAAAAATTTAAGAGTAAAGAAGAAATATAATAGTATAGCCCCATCGTCCAGCGGTCAAATCATGAGAAGCCAATTCTTCTATGAGACTACGGATAGGAGCCTTTGGAGCTCTCGACCCAGGTTCGAATCCTGGTGGGGCTATTTTCCTGGAAAATGGCCTGGATTCAAAGTTATTTAGGTTTGGAAAAAGAGGATGGAAAAACTTACTAAAAAACAGGCAAAACAGATTTGTAACAAATTAAATGTGGATTTTATTAGCTTTGATTATCTGGGAAGAGGAGCTCATAATGTAAGTTATGTCATCAACACATCACAAGAAAGATTTGTCTTAAGAGTAGAAGACAACTTGCAATTTGAAAATTTAGAAACTGAATATAAATTCTTAAAAAAGACAAAAGGAAAACTTGGACCAAAAGTTTTCTTTTTTGATGATTCAAGAAAGATTCTTAACAGAACATTTTTTGTTGAAGAATTTATTGAAGGTAAACATCCAAAAAAGGCCGATAATAGATATATTAAATTAATGGCAAAATGGTATAAAGAACTCCATAAGATAAAGGTTAAAAGAAAGATGCTGGCCTTACACAAAAGGATTGGTGTTAAAAAATACAGAAAATTCAACCGCCTCTTAGATACTGATGTAAAATCAAAATTAGATGATTTATATAATCAAAGTATTAAATTATTCAAAAAACATGAAACCCTCTTTAAAAATATTAATTATCTTTCATTAAATCATGGAGACCCAACAAGAACAAATGTATTTTATAATGGTAAAGGCGTCAGATTAATTGATTGGGAGATGGTTCATTATAATATTCCAGAAGCAGATTTAGTTTTCTTTGTATGGAGTTATGAATTAAGTAAAAAACAAAAGAGGTTATTTTTAAACACATATGGCTATCCAAAAACAAAAAGATCAAAACTAAAATTTGATCTAAGATTACTTGCCCATATCTGGGGAATAATCTCTTGGAGGCTTGAGAGACTAGATTTAATCTACAAAAGAAAGATTAAAAATACAGGGCATTGCTCTACAAAAGAAGATGTTTATAAAGAAAATGAGGGAGATATTGTTAAAATAGAAAAAATTCTGGAAAAATTAAAATAAGATGTCTAGGACCTGGCGGGGCTATTTGAGAACCTGAATTTCTTACTCCGAAAAGTTTAAATGCGCAATAAGTAATGCCACAATATGGAAGCATATATATTTAGACATGGAGAAACCTCTTATCAACAAGGGAAAGTTTGTCTTAGCGAAGCACATGATTTAACACCTGAAGGAATATCAACTGTTAATAACAGTTCAAGCGAGCTCGCAAAAAAACTTGATCCTAGCTTACCTGTCCAAATTCATTCTTCTCCTTTTGGCAGATGTCTACATACAGCAAAAGTTATCAAAGATAACTTAGAAAGGAGAGGAATCAAAGCCTTAGATATTATTGGAGATGATCTTATAGAAGAAATCAGAAATTTTGAGTGGGAATTATTTTGCCCACTTGTTAATGGAGGTGAAATTGAATTTGAAGGAGATAAATTTGAGGTAGACAAATCATTAACTAACCCTCAAAATCTTAGTTCAGTACGATATCTTAGAGAGGATTTGGCACACAAATTAGCTGAAGAAGCAAGAAAAACACTTCCTCCAAAATATCTTAGAAGAATCGCTTCATTTGAGAGATATCTCTCAGCAGTCAATAGGCTAAATACCAAGGTAAATTCTCTTAGAAATAGAAATGGTGAAATTCAGATCCTATCTACACACGAGGGCCTAACTGGAAGGTTTATTGAACAACTCTCTGGACAAAAAGAAGCATTTCTTGGAAGAGGAAAATATTTTTACGTAAGAACGGAAGGAGGAATTATTGTTCCAGAAACTTATCAAGAAGGTGCAATCCGTGTAGAAAGATAATTAAAAAAACCATAAAGTATATTAATAAGTCAGACTAAACTATACAAAAATTTAAAAACAAAGAACAAGAAAAACAAGTATGGCAGAAAAGAAAATAAAGACAAATGATAAAAAACAGTTAAGTCTAGCAGAAGCTGAAAAAATAGTTCTAGATTTAGCAAAGCAAGGGCTGACAAGTGAAAAAATCGGCTTAATACTAAGAGATAAGCATAAAACCAACCTCAAAAGTCTAAAAACAAAAATAAGCAGAATCTTAAAAAAATCAGATCAATACAAAAGCTCAGATATAGAGAATTTAGCAAAGAAAATAGATAAATTAAAAAAACATATGGAGAAAAACAAACGCGATTATAAAACCAGAATCTCATTTATGGTAAAAAGTGCAAAACTAAAGAAACTAAAGAAAAGTAAAAAATAAATTACCAAAGGAGGTATAATGCAAAGAGCAATAGAAAAAACAGCCAAATATTTTCTTGAAAAAAGCAAAGATAAAGACATACAGATAATAAGTCATTTTGATACAGATGGAATAACTTCTGCAGCAATTCTCGCAAAAACACTAAAAACAATTAACAAAAGATTTTCAATTAAAATTGTAAAACAGCTTGATAAAGAACAGATAGACAAATTAAAAAAACAAATAAAGAAAAAACCAGCAATCTTAATTTTCTTAGATTTAGGAAGCAGTTCATTAGATGAATTATCAGGAATTAATACAGATATATTCATAATAGACCATCATGAAATTTCAGGCAAACCCGGAGAAAATATAACATTCATAAACCCGCACCTTTTTGATAAAGAAGAAATTAGTGCAGCTGGTCTGACATATCTCTTCTCAAAAGGAATAAACAAGAAAAACAAAGAATCTGCTAACCTTGCCCTTATAGGAATGGTTGGTGACATGCTTGACAGAAATATAAGTAAATCAAACAATCAAATAATAGAAGATGCAGATATAGTAATCAAAAAGGGACTGCTTCTGTATCCTGCAACAAGACCAATCCACAAGACACTTGAATTTGCCTCTTCTATTTTCATCCCAGGAGTAACTGGAAATGTAAAGGGAGTTCTTTCAATGCTAAGAGAAGTTGGCATTAAAAAGGAAAATGGAAAATACAAAAGCTTAATTGAATTAAATGAAGAAGAACTCTCAAAACTAATAACTACAATTTTATTAAGGACAAAAAAACAAGATAATGAAATCATTGGAAACATCTATTTAGTGAAATTTTTCAATAGATTAGAAGACGCAAGAGAATTATCAGCTATGATAAACGCATGCTCAAGATTAGGGAACAGCAATATAGCTCTGTCATTATGTATAGGTAGCAAGCAAGCAAGAAAAAAAGCTGAAACAATTTACGCAGAATACAAACAACATCTAGTATCAGCTCTAAACTATGCAGCACAAAATAAAATAGCAGGAAACGGCTACATAATCTTAAATGCAAGAGATATGATAAAAGATACAATTATAGGTACAGTAGCAAGCATCTTATCCATGTCAAGAGAGTACAAAGAAGGAACAGTAATAATTGCCATGTCATATGACAAAGAGAAAATCAAAGTATCAGCAAGGGTAGCTGGAAGAAATGGAAGAAATGTGCGTGAAATTCTGGCAAATGCAACAGAGAAAATCGGGGGAGAATGCGGAGGACACGCAATGGCTGCAGGCTGCCTATTACCAAAAACAAAAGAACAAGAATTCCTCAAAAGCATAGCAAAAACCCTTGAACTTGAAGTAGTAAAGATTTAAAAAATCTCTATTTCTCCTGCATATATGGTAGAACTTAAAGAAGACGATATTGTATTATGCACTGTAGAAAGAATCTCTGGAACAACAGTATTTGTAAAAATAGAAGATAATGGTGATGGTACAATAATTACAAGTGAAATTGCTCCTGGAAGAATTAGAAATATAAGAGATTACGTAGTCCCTGGCAAAAAGATAGCATGCAAAATCCTAAGCATAGACAAAGCAGGCAACATTCATTTAAGCTTAAGAAGAATTACAGATAAAGAAAAAAGAGAAGTAATGGATAAATATCAAAAGGAAAAATCTTCTCTTAGCATATTAAAATCAGTAGTAAAAGAAAAAGCAGAAGAAATAGCTGAAGATATTAAAAAAGAATCAACACTTTATGATTTTCTGCAAAAATGCAAAGTAGAGCCAAAAAAATTAGAAAAGTATCTTGAAAAAGAAGATGCTGCAAAAATTTGCAAGATACTCCAGGAAAGAAAAGGCAAAGAAGTTGAAGTTAAAAAAGACTTCAAACTATCAAGCCAAAAACCTAATGGATTAATAGTAATAAAACAAATCTTATCTAAATATAAAAATATAGCTTATCTTGGAGCAGGCAAATACTGTATCAAGATAAAGGCAGAGAATTATAAAATAGCAAATCAGCAAGTTCAAAAAATTTTAGATGAAATTGAGCAGAATGCAGAAAAGCAGGAAGCTGAATTTGAAGTAAAATAAAGGAGATTATTAAAAAATGAAACTTAAAAAATGTCAGAAATGTAAAAAATATACTTTGAAATCAGAACATTGCAATTACCCTACAAAATATGCGGGATATAAGTTCATCAAAATAGCTTCTTCTGCTTCTCACCCAAAGTAACTTCTCCATAAACTCCATCATAGCCTGGTTTTATTTGAAGTTTTCCTTTCCTATTCTCTAAAATTATTTCTGCTAACTTATTATCTTCTGGCAAAGCTTTAAGCAACTCATCCTTAGATACATTCAAAAGAATATTAAATTCCGTTCCAAATCTATCAATCAATTGGTTATAAGTAAGCCATGTCTTTTTACTAGCTAAAGTAGAAGCTTTTGTCAAAGCAATAAGCTCATGCAAAGGTATAAGATTATAATGAGTTTTCTTATCCTTAACCTTCTGGTCAGCTAATTCTTCTACCCTATAATCTACTCCAACTGTCAGAGGTTTGCCGCATTTCGGACATAATCCTTTTAATCTTAATGTCTCTGCAGGACTGCATGAAAAATTACAAAGTCTGTGTCCGTCAAAATGATATCTTCCATAAGCTGGTTCTGTCTCAATAGTTGATAAAAAGCTATTCTCTCTAATTTGTTTTAATATCTCCTTATAACTACTAATATTTGAAAAAACAGTAGATTCTCTCCCAATCCTCCATGGCCAGAAACTATGCAAATCAGAAAAACTTACAACTGCCTTATTTTTTAAAAAAGAAAATTTCCTCAGCATTTCCGGATCAGCTGACATTCCAGATTCTACTGCATGAATCTTATCTTCTCTATCTTCAAAACATTCTTTTAATGAATCAAATCCAGATTTGCTCCCAAAAATACCAAACCATGGAGTCATGCAATGAGCAGGGATTACTTCAATATCTTTGCTTATTTTTAACATCTCATCTATTAATTCAATTGAAGTAAATCCAAAAATCGGCCTTCCATCATAATCTAATCTTCCTTTACTTCCTAAAAATTTAGTTATCTGTTCTGCAACTTCCTTATTAGGAGCAAGAATAACATGATGAACCCGCCTCCCCCGCCCCCCCTGACTATACATCAAACTTATCTCTGTCTGCCATACAAACGGAAATCCTGTTTTAGTATATAACAATCCATCTCTTTCTTCTAAAACTTCTAGCTCTTTAAACCAGCCAGCATGCTGAAAATCTCCTGTACCTAAAATATCAACACCTTTTATTTTCGCATATCTCTCAAGACTTTCTATATCAATTGCCTTGCTCGTAGCTCTTGAAAACCTTGAATGAATGTGCAAGTCACCAATTTTCATAAAGCAGGTAAAAAAGCTGGATTTATAAATTCTCCTTATTTTAAATCCTAAGCTTCCTCGTCTTTTAATCCAGCAGCAGTAATAAAGAAAACTGTTTCATTATCAGGCAAGTTTGGAGAATCAATCATTTTCGCAACTCTGCTCCCTTTCTTCCCTCTTCTCAGATACAACCTATATGTACTTGCATGCCCGACAATATTCCCGCCAATCGCAACAGTAGGGTCTCCAAACATAACAGCGGGATTTGACATAACCTGATTTGTAACAAAAACAGCTAAATTAAATTTTTCAGCCATTTTCATTAAATTGTGAATATACTTATTTAATTTCTGCTGCCTGTCAGCTAACTGCCCTCTACCAGCATACTCTGCCCTGAAATGCGCAGTTAAGCTGTCCACAACAACAAGTTTTATTGGTTCACCCTCTTTAATCATTTCAGCAACTTTATCCATAAGCAATATCTGATGATCTGAATTAAATGCCCTTGCAACAAGAATATTTTTTAAAACTTTTTCAGAATTTGCTCCAACACCTTCTGCAATCTGCTTTATTCTCTCAGGTCTAAAAGTGCCTTCTGTATCTATGTAAACTGCTTTTCCATTAGCTCCCCCTTTATCAAACGGAAGTTGGACATTTACAGCTAATTGCAAAGCAAGTTGCGTTTTCCCGCTTCCATAAGCTCCAAATGCTTCTGTAATAGCCTTAGTTTCTACACCTCTCCCTCCCAGAAGATTATTGAGATTTTCACTCCCAATAGTAATATGCCTTACTTCTTCTCTTTTTTTAGCAAATTCCATGCCATCTTGAAAACCTAAATCCATCATTTTTCTTGAAGCTTGGATAGCTTTTCTCGCAACAGCTTCCCCAACTCCAGCAAGCCCACTTAACTCGCTCGGACCCATTACAGCCAAACTCATTAAATCATATATTCCAGCATCTTCCAGCTTTTTAGCAGAAGTCGGACCTATGCCCGGCAAATCAGTAATTTTCAACTCTTTATCTTCACCTTTTACAGCTTTCTTAATCTTCTCTTCTTCCTTGCCCATCTTCAAAAAAAATCTCTTTCATTTATAAAGATTATTTGATTGTAAGATATACATTAGAAAACACCTTTAAAATCAAAATTAGCAACATACAAAGGTCTCTAACAGCACTACATTTACTCTCCTGCATCTATTAATCATCACTTAATTTAAGGCCGTTCTCTCTATTTAACAACAAGAAATCAAATAATATTCCAACCTTAAGTTCTCCAGTAGATTCAGAAAATACCCCTGACCAGCATAATCAAAACTATTACATCAAAAATCAAGAATGCAACAAAGATATTTGTCTCCATTAAACTGCCAGTCATTATTCTCCCTCTTGAAGTTCTTTTTGACGGCCAAAAAGGTTTTATGCCTTCTACAGTAAATGTATCTGCAAATAAATGCATACCATAACCAAGAAAAAATGGCAGTGCTAACATTGGATGTATTAGTGCAAGCAAAAGAGAGGCAAGAGCACAAAAAGTAAAACTATGCAGAAACCCTCTATGCTTAACAAAAAATTGAACAAATCTTGAAGCTTTATACCTCCCCGCAACAGAGAAAGCAGAATCAATATCAGGAAGATAAGTTGCAACTAAAGCTATAAGAGGAAAAGTAATCTTATGGGATACGTGAGGAAAAAACAATAAAATAACAAAGGCACTAATTGCAATATGGGTTCTTGACATCATTTTAAAATACCCCATCAAGTTTATTTTTAATATAATCCATATCATCTTTTACTTTTCCAAAAGATGTCCGAATTTCTCCTTTAAAATCATAAAATTCCTTATATACTTTCAAAACAGCGCTTAGCAAAAAAACAATTAAAGTCTGCTCTAAAGTTGGGGAATCTCCAAATAAATACCAAAGAATAAAAATAATTGCCAGCATAAAAGAAATCCAAAATAAAACATCAATCAATCTGATTTTCATTTTATAACATATTAAATAGTTTATTAAATATTAATATCAATACTAAAATCATTAAAACCCAAAATATAACATCCCTAATTTTCATTTTTATCTCTTTTTCTAAAAAGTTTATAATATTTAAGTTTTTTCTAAAACTTCGAGTAATTTATCTATTTCTACTTCCTTGATGTCAGAAACAAAAAGTTCTGGATTATTAAACATTTTGTTTTGCCTTATACTGCCTGAGAAAAAAGCTTCTTTTCCTAATAATTCCAGTCTTTTATTCGCAAAATTTTCTGGTTTCAAATCTTCTTCACTTAAACCAAGCTGCTCAATTTGTTCTGAAAATACGACACTTCTTATGCTTGCAGTTCCATCATCTAAGACTAAAGAAATCAAAGCTCTCTTTTTAGGAATAACTTTCCCATGCTGTTCGCATTTAGCTCCTTCAACTTCATTCACCACCTTTTTCCCGCATTCTGGACAGACTTCAAAAAATCTTGGGTCAAACATCTGCACAATTATAGCTCTTGTCTTAAATGCTCCCCCAATACTAAATTCAGCAATTGCTTTTTCAAAAAAGTCTCTGTCTGTTTTTACATTTTCTATTACTTCACTGCTCTTTTTAATATCAGAAAACCCTGTCAAATGAAGCTCAGTATTCCTAAGATTTGCATTTGTAATTTCTATCACATCTTCTTCTTTAATTTCACTTTTCTCAATTAAAGATATATGATTTGTATCCCACAAAACAGTTCTCATATTTCCAGTCTCATCTGCAACAATAAAACTGCCTATTTTTCCTTCCCTATTTTCTTTTTTATATTCTCTTACAGGGAACATCTTAATTATTTTCCCAGTTAAATTAATTTTCCTCATTCCAGGAATTATCTCATTAATTTTAACTTTTTCTTTATCAAAGCCAATTCCTAACTCTGCTGCCACTATTTGTGCTGCACCTTCTCTTGAAATTAATCCAGAAAGTTTTGCTCTTTTTGCTTCTACAAGCCGATTAATTTCCTCTTCCTCTTTTCCACTTGCCTTAGAAATTCTCTCTACTAATTGTTGATAATTTTGAAGCATTTTCTTAATTTTAGTAAAAGAACTTAATTTAAAAGCATTATTGTGATTTTAGTTGAATTTGATGCTCATATCCACCTATCTGCATCCTCCCTGCCCAACTTCAGCCACCCAAATACCTCCCCACCATCCCCTCGCCACTCCAACCACCGTAGCCACCCCTATCCAACTCCCAGATAATAATTTAACAGATTCTAATATCTCAATTTAACAACCCCAAAATTTAAAAATACAAGAAAACAGATTAAACAATGGGAACTGCCTTATTACAGCTGAAAGTCATGCCTGAACAAGGTACAGATTTGGAAAAATTAAAAGAGCAGATAAAAGAAAAAATTGCTTCTGTAAATGGAAAAGTTGATAAAATTGAAGAAAAAGAAGTTGCATTTGGATTAAAATCATTAATTGTTACAATTGTCTGGCCAGAAGAGCAGGAGACAGATAAAGCTGAAAATTCAATCAAAGAAATTGAAAGTGTCTCCTCCATAGACGTCGTAGATTATCGTAAAGCATTTGGATGAGACTAATTCTTAAATTATAGAAATATTTAAAAAGGTTAAGATCATAAAAACAATATGACAAAAGAGATGAAAAAAATTCTCGCACTTACCATAGTAGGATTGTTTATGTTCTCCTTATTTGCTGGAGTTGTTTCTGCCCAAGGGTTTTGGGAGAGATGGAGAACAGGAATAATGGACGATTTAGACGCCAAAATTATATTATTCATTTTAGTGGCAGTGATTATGATAGCTATATTAAATGTAATTGGATTAAATATTTGGTTTTCTATACTTTTTGGCGCAATTATCTCATTTTTATTATCATGGGTGGTTTCTCCAGCAGCACTCCTTGGAATATTTAGCGGTTATGAACCAGTCACTTTAACAATAGCAACATTCATTCCATTACTGATATTCTTCGCATTAACGTATATCTCAGTTGCAAGAGGGAAAAGAACCTTAATGGCCATACAAGTTTTTGCCTGGCTAATCTTTTTCATTTATTCTTTTGCTAGATTAATATTATTAGGCATATACTATGTTGGATTTGTCGAGGTTCTTAGGGCAATACCGGGAGCTTCTTTATTTCTTAATTTAACACTCCTTCCTGAAGCAGTAACATTAAATTGGGCAATTTTATCAGCTGTCATAACAACAATTATAGCAGGAATGATGACATTCAAAAATGGTTGGGTTTTAAATAAGCTTATGGCCATGACATTGGGGGTTAAGGATATAACCGCAGAACAAGAGATCAAGAAAATAAAAACAGGATTTCAATTAGCAAGAGAAGTTGGAGAAGAAGTAAGGGGTGGGGGCGAATCCAGATAGGCTCGGTTAGTTTTAAAAACACAACATCCTTATTATTTCTATGAATAAAAAATTAGGTGCAATACTTATTCTTAGTTTACTGTTTATTCTGCCATTAATAATGCAGATAAAAGCACAGGAAATAGACCCAGAAACAGGACTGCCAAAAGAATTTGCACAAACAGAAGAACAAATAAAAAACCTCACCAGCAAAGAAAGACAAGAATATTTATCAAAACAATGGGGCACCTGGCTAAAATCAAATCCAGTAATAGCCTGGATAGACTCCTTCCTCAGAAAGATAGATATTGTCTTTATAATATTATTCGGAGAACATTATGAACTTTCTCTCTCCTTATTATTCATAATCATCTTATGGGCATTAATATTAATCAAATCTTCTGAACTCTTAAGAGCCTATGCTTTTTTCTCTGATATTCTCTCCTGGCTTATCTCATTAGCATCAGTCATGATTCTAGCACATATAAAAATCTTAAGAAAAATAAGTGAAGCCTTAACGTGGATAATTTCAGCCAGAGAATCGATCTGGTGGAAGAGCTCAATGTTTGGAGTTATACTCTTAGCTTTCATACTTATTTATGTACTAATCTCTAGATGGACAAAAAAAATAAGAGGTGAAAGAGAAAGATTCGAAAAAGAACAAGAGAAAAGAGAAAGAAAGCTCCTTCATAAAACTGTCAGAGGAATTGAGGGCGCATTTGAAAAATAAATCTATTATAGCCCAACCCCGCCACCCCAAAAAATAAAAACCTACTATTCTTAAAATTCTCATGTTATCACCAGAACAAATAAAAGATATAAAAAAGCAAATTATAGCCCAAATTAAAAACTGGCAAGTGCCAGAAGAGCAAAAACAAGCAGCAATATCCCAAGTCAAAGCAATGAATGCAGAACAGCTTGAACAATTTCTAATTAAAAATAAATTAATAAAACAAGCAGGAGAAGCACCAGCACCAGAACAAATGCCCTCCCAACCTGCAGACCAAACCCAACCCCCAACCCAATGCCCATTCTGTCTAATCTTACAAAAACAAATACCTTCATACATAATAGATGAAAATAAAGATTCTGTAGCAGTATTAGAAATAAACCCATTAAGCAAAGGACATTGTATAGTCATACCAAAAAAACATGAAGAAGGAGAAAAAATCCCGTCAAAAGCTTTCACTTTAGCAAGAAAAGTAGCTAAAAAAATCAAAACAAGATTAAAGCCAGAAGAAGTTTCTATCTCAACTGCAAGTGCATTTGGACACGGAATTATCAACATAATCCCAATATACAAAGATGTAAAACCAGAAAAAAAGAAAGCATCAGAACAAGATTTAAAAAAGCTTCAAGAAAAACTTAAAACAAAGCCAAGAGCAAAACCTGCAATTAGAAAACCAAAAACAAAAATCTTAGAAAAAGCTCCAAGAAGAATACCTTAATATTTCTCTACTCAATAAAAAGCAAAAGAAACAGAAATCCCTGCCATAAAGAATAATCAATCATTAAAGATTAAAAACAAATTCTTAAATTATAAACTCCAAATATCTAAATATCGCAACAATAAGAGTACAATAAATGCAAGCAAGAAACTTGGAACAAAAGGAATCCCCTGCTTTATAGTAACTTCCTTCTTATACTTTTTAATCAACTTAACTTCTTTTTCACTTAAACCTTCCCAATATGGTTTTATAGTTCTTCTACCAACTTTAACTTTCTCAACCAGCCAATCCCCAACAGCCAAATCTTTCGCATTAATTTTCTGAACCATATATGCTTCTTCTACAACTTTAGCATAAATAAATAAAACAGGAAGCAAAAAAACAATCAAAGCGAGAATAAGAAAAGAAATCTGCCAGAAATAAATACTTAAAACTAAAATTATAATTGAAAAAATTAAAGAAAGAAAAACTAAATTTCTTCTTAATTTAAACTGCTTTAAAAATTCTTTTGAGAATTTTTTCCTGTTTCTAAGAACAAGGAAAGCACTAAATCCCAATCCCCACACCCCGCCAATAAAGAAAAATAATAAAACAAAAACAGATAAAATAACTAAATTACTCAAAATATAAGATGAAATAGGCAAAACAGCTCCAATACCCATTAATAACTTTGCATCACCGCCAGCAAATATTCTTCCATAATAAAATAAATAAGCTAATCCAAAAAAAATAACAAACCCTCCTAATCCAAAAACAAAAAACATCCAATTACCAGATAAACTTGAATATAAAGCCCTATATGCCAATGCAAATAAAATCAAAGAAAAACTCAGCCAGTTTGGAATCTCCCTTTTTTTCAAATCCTGAATACTTGCAATAACTAACCAAATTAAACCTAAAATAATTAAAAATAAAGCTTCAGCCATTTTTCTTAATACACTCCTCAATTATTTTTGATACTGGTTTGCCTGTCTTCTTTTTCATCTTCTTAAGTCTGTTTATTGTTTCAACTGAAAGAGTTACATCTATTCTTTTCCTTGCAAAAGGCAGTTCTCTTGTCTTATCATAATACTCAAGCATCTTCTGCCCCCTCCTTAACTGTTCTTTTATTTCTTTAGGCAACATTTTCTTAACATTCTTTCTATTTTAATCACTTGATGAATATTATTTTTAGCTATCTTAATTAGAGCTTTTGTTAGTTTATTAACATCACATGTAATTTTACAGTTATATAATTTTTTGACTGCAATCTCCAAAGCTGTCCTCTTATTGCCATCTGTAAATGGGTGGTCTATAATAATTGCCCTTATCAAATAAGCTATTTTTTTATATGGATTTCTTTTTTCTTTACTTGCAATATCAATAGCAAAATCTAAACTCCCATCCCTTGACAAGCTTCCTCCTAACCGCTTATTAATTTTAATAACTTCATCTTTAGTTACTTTCATTTCCATTTTTCTACACATAAATTCAGAAATAAGTATTTATAAATCTTTCTACTCCTTAATCTTCCCAGTCCTAAATTTCCCGCCTTTTTTATACGGGTGCTTCTTCTTATCTTTATACTTATGTTTCTTCTTCTTCCTCTGCTCCCCTCTTTCCATTTTAGCAAACTCCTTCACAATTAATCGTGCAATCTACATCTAATCTTTCATCTTCACAAGTAATTTTTTCATCATTCAGTTCTTTTTCTTCACAGCAGAAACTATACTGATTATCAATATCACACTGGCTCTGGCATATTTTATTCAAGCTGTCAATATCACTCCCACCATACCCGCGAATTTTCTCAAGAAAATTCTTCCACCCCCCAGTAAAAGCAACTATAAGTGCAGTAAGAACAAGAATTGCAAGGACAATTATGACTAACATATTAATTGCAAGTTGGATGCCTCTTTTATTCATAATTAATCTAAGAAAAAGTTGTTTTTAAAATTATTTACTTACACTTTACAGCACGCCTCATATTTCCCAAGAACATTACGCCCTACCTTCAATACTCTTTCTGGAGCATCTTTTCCTGCCTCACATTCAGCTGGCTCTTCTTCTGTGCCACTTACTACATTTGTTCCAGAACCTTCATATCCGCATATTAAAGCTTGGCAATCTGAATCAGAGCAGCTCAGGGTGCAATCAGTTGGTTTAATTCTGGAATCAGTGCAAGTCATTTTTACTGGGTCAGCATCTGCACTCATTTTTACATCCCTAATTCTACAGCAAAAATCATAAGTAGCCTGAGTTGTGCAAGCATAAGTGCAAGCTTGCTTAATAGAATCTACATTTACAGGTGTAAAATATCCTGTAATTTTGCTCCATAAATTAGTCCACCCCATACCAAAACCCAAAGCAAGAACAACTAAAACAATAATAGCTAAAACTATCATAACTAATGTCCCTACAGTCATCTCCTGACCTCTTTTACTCCTCATTTTCCTTATTAACTAAATTTTCTTTTATTTTTAAATGTTTCCTAAACTATGATTGAATACCTGAATAAGCTGCTACTACCCTTAAATCTTCTCCCACCATAATAGAAATATGGCGGTCCCCAGAAGAATAAAGTCCTAAAAATTCAGCAGCATTTAGGGCATCACTTCCTCTTTTAATACTAAATCTAAATGTCTCTTCTGCAGCATAAGCTTTCTCAATTGTTTTATAATCTGCAACTTCAAGCATCAACTTGCCAACTTCCACACTTTTAGTATAAAAAATCCATAACAAAGATAAAAATAAAACAAAAACTACAATTACAAAAAGCAATACAGAAAATGGTGCTGCTCCTTTTTTACTCATTTTCTTTCCATCCAAAGCAAAATTTAATTTCCTTATCCCCAGATAATACAGACAAAAATAAATGATTTTTATGCAACACAGGGTCACAAAGAGAATCTTTCCCATAATTATCAAAAATCAAACTATATAACAAGGTTCCTGCAAAATATTCTCCTGCCTGTTTCCAAACAAAATTTAATTCTTCAACTTTCCTGCCTGAATCTAAGATAATATTATGAATTGTTTTTCCTTCTTTAGGAGTATTCAAAAAGAACAAAAACTTTTCTGCAGTCTCAAGAATATTAGGTGGGAGAGATTTTTTCTGCTCTTTGCCAAAAAATTCAAAAGAAGATTTCTGTGAAACAAGGAAAACACTTGGTAAAAAAATTAATATCATTATTGAAATTGCTATCATCGCAGGAACCCATGTAAACCCTGTTGCTATCTGTCCTCTTTTACTTCTTATTCTCATTTTTATCCCTCTTGATTTGAACCAGCGTAAATATAAATCTCTCCCTGATTCTCACCATTTTTATCATAAACTGCAGAAGAAATACTTTTACAAACTGCAAAATGCTCTGCCCCTTTTCCTAATTCTTTTAATTCGCACTGTGTTTTAAAATCCTTCACTCCAGCTTCAGCTAAATGAATTTCCTTGTTATCTGGTTTTTTAATTGAAACATTAAGATAAAACAAGCCAGAATTATTAATAATTTCTTTATCTATTGAACATTCCTGAAAAATATCAAAGTTCTCATTTAAAACCTCTTCTCTAATTTCCCCGCCATCAACTAAACAATTTAAAACCTTGCTTGTAAGGATGCTTGCCTCATGTCCTCTGACATCAACTAAACCTGGATTAAAAATAAAAATAGCAGCTGCGATTGCAATAGCTACAATAGCCATATTTATCAAGAGCATAACAGATATAATCTGCTCCCCACCTTTTTTATTTTTCATCACTTTCCAACCTCTATTATCAAAATTTTTTCATTGATAATTTCCTGCCCATTAGCATCTTTCTTAATTTCTGGCCCATAAACAATTGTAATATCAGAGAAATACCTGAAAATATAACCGCTATTCTGGCTTGCCTTTACTAAAACTCGCTTGTTAGTATAATCTATATCAACAATTTTTCCAGTATACTTATTATCTTTTTTATAATCGTAAAGTTTTGAAATATCAATTTGCAAAGTTGTGTCAGGTTTTGAAGCATCCAGCATCAAGGCAATTTTCTTTGCATAGACCTGTTCATAAAAGCTAATTCCTGCTCCGGCTCTTGAATTTACAAAATAAAGCATGCTGGCAAAAAAAACTACAACTAATAAAATGAAGATTATGTTAGATATTAAAAGTGATACTCCCTTTTTATTTTTCATGGTATATTATGAAACTCATCACATAATTTTGAAAGTTCAGCAAGATCATAATTTACTAAAATTATTCCAGAGTAAAATAATCTTTCAGGAGCATCTAACCTTTCAACATTTACTATGTCTAATAAAGTATTAATAAATGGTAGCCATATGATGCCTTCATGCGCAGTAATTTCAAAGAAAAGTATAGATTTCTGTTTGTTTGTATGAATTTCAGAGTAAGCAGAGGCTCCTTCTTGGAAATTTTTCCTTGCATCAAAAATATCACTTGCACCTCTTCCTGATAAATAATCCCAGCATGAGATTCCCCCGCAATCCTGATAAAGCTGAAAATCTAAGCCAGTTAAAACAGGAAATTTTTTATTAAATTCCTTAGAAAAATCTAACCTTGCGCTATCCAGACAATTTTTATAAAATTTCAGTTCAATTACCTCTCCACCACTTATTCTGGTAAAAACTTGTAATTTCCCTTCACCTTTGACTCCCCATAATTCAACTATTAAGTTTGCGATTTTATTTACAGCTTTTTCATTTGTATCTGCAACAACTTTCTCATATTCTTGCCCTACAAACTTTTCACAATCTTCACTCTTGCTTGTAACAAAACAATATTTTTCTGTCTGGCATTTAAGAGGGATACTTGTTCTTGCAATATCTAAATATCCTAAATTAAATGAATTTCTTAGCAAAATTGACTGATGGCAGGTTTGCCTGTCAACCTGCTCTTTCCATCCATACTGGGTAATAAAAAAAACAACTATTACAAATCCAAGAATTATAAGAATAGTTGTAACTATCATATTAGAGACAGTTACAGCCTTTTTGCCTTTCATTTTCAACCAAATATCTTCTCCATTATAAATCTTATTGCAAAAAATAATAAAATGAAAAAAATAATCCAGACAACTATGTTTAGTATCTCCTTCAAACCATAAGCTTTTTTGCCTTTCATTTTTTAATCAAGAGCTGTTTTTCCTTCAGCAAATTCTTTTTGTCCAAGTTTAAGTGAGTTTGATTCCTCCCCAAATCTAACTTTTTTCTCATCTGCTAAGTAAGTTATACTTAATTCTATTGGGATGTGGTAAAAAGGGTATGCATTTTTAGTTAAAATTCTTGTTTGTTTATACCCTTCATCTGCATAAAAAGTAAGTACTATTAAATAATCATTAAATTGCTCTCTGATGCCATCATATTTCCTAGCCCCTAAGATCTCAAAATAACCTTTAAATTTATCACAGACATTATATTTAACACATTCAAATTCTAATAAGTTATTTAATTTTGTGGCTTCTCCAATTAATATCCCTTCAATAGGCTCGCCTTGGCCATGAACTATTTCCTCTTGTTCACAAATACAAAAGCATGTCTCTCCTTCTACATTTTTACATGCTTGGGGTCTTTCTTCTGTTGCAGAATAGAAAACAATTCCCCAATCCTTAGGTCCTTGAATTGTAATAGCTGTCTGTTGGGCTTCTCCTGAAATTATCGCATCTATCTTTGCTTTCAATTGTTTCAATACTTCTTCTGCTTGTTTCCTTTTTGTAACATCTTCCATAGTCCAAAGCTTATACATAAAATAAACCAGCAATAAGATTACAAGAACTGCAATTATAATATTCAAAACTTTCTGCATCAAACTCACTGCTTTTTTACTTTTCATTTTATTTTTCTGATTCTAAAATCTTTTCTCCAACAAGATAATTATCTTTAAGTTTTTGAATGATCTCTTCATGAGATTCAGACTCAAAAACAATACTGTATGTCTCTGTATATCCCCAAGATTCACTCTTCTTTACCTTACCAACTAACAAATCACCCCCTAATGTCCTTTCAAAAAGATTAAATCCAGTTCTCGCACCAAAATTATAAATTTTAGAACCACCAAAGATTTCAAATCCTGTAATCTGAGGTACTTTGAAGCAGGTTATTCTTGAACTAAGGAGGATTTTGTTTGACCCATCAATAACTTCACCAACAGATTCATATCTATCAGAATAACTTATTTCAACTTTGACACCAGGCCGAATTAACAATTTTTTACTTAAAAATTCTTGGTCACTTATCTGAGCTGACAAATCTTCCACTAAATTAATTGTTCCATCTTCAGCTATATTGGCTGTAACAAAATCCTTCCCATCATTTTTACTAGGGTCACAATTTAACTCCATTATCTCTGTAACACCATTAGAAATATAGAACCTTGTAGACTTTTCTTTATATTTGATTACATTATTCTCAATTTTAAAATCAGAAAGAAGATTTAATTTTATACACTTCCCATCTTCCCATTTGCATCTGCCATTTTCACATAATAATTTTGCATTGTCTTTATTTTCCAGATAATTTGCTAAATCGCATCTATTATTCTCCCAATCCTTTAAATAATTAAATTTAGTTTCTTCAGGCAAAGAACCATAAACCCACACATAGGTTTCAAGAAGATTTTTAGCATGTTTTAAATTAGATTCAAGAACATACCATTGTTTCCTAGTTTCTAAAAGTAAATTTATATCATTAATAAATTTCTGTTCTCTTGTCTCGAAGTCAACTAATTTAACTTTAATTGAATAAAAGTCAACTCCACTTTTCTCTATTCTTGTAATTTTTCTTGTATTTTTATTTACATGAACATTATAGCTATCGCTTGAAAAAATAAATAAGCCTTGGAAAAAAGGAGCTTCTTCTTCCCATCTATAAGGAAGTTCCCAGTCTAATGGGAAGACTCCTTTGCCAACTACCTCGCCCAAATTCCACACAACTTCAATCACCTCCTCCTCCCCACCCCCAAAAATAGGCAGATTTTTAATAAAATCAAAAACAGGCTGTTCAGCACTTAATAAGGCATAAAGAACAAGAACTATTGCAATAACAACTACTGCAATAATAACAATCATAAATATACTTACACATCTTTTATTCTTTATTTCAATCATCTTCCAAAACTAAATAATTTTTTAATATATTCTAATGCAGCCCCGCCTTTCCCAGTTAATATCAAGTAACCAATTACCATCAAAACTAAAGCAGCAATAGCTAGCAACCACCACCCTAACTGCTCAATTGCAAATGCCCCTCTTTTCTTCATATTCATTTTAACATTCTCATCAATTTAAATTTAACCCACCAATCCCCCTAAAGCAACACTTGCAAGTAATGCAAGCGCAATTATAGCTACAAGTGAAATCAGCACATACATAAGTATCCCTCTCCTTAAATTTTTCCCAGTTTCATGCACAACTCTTAACTTATCTTCACCAGCATCTACTGTAACTAATGTATTTGACAATATAAAAATAATTTCAATAATATAAATTCCAATTGCAAGCTGTAGGAAATATGGAGGAATCATCTGCGTCAAATCAAATATCTCTAATATTCCTGAAACATTCCCAATCATACCAACATCAAAATTCCCCTGCAAATTGAACATAACTTGCAGTTTATTCAAAATAACAGCAATCATGCTCCCCAATCCAATAACAATGCCGGCAAGCAAAGGAGCAAGGAAAGTCATATTACTTTTCATATCACTTACAACTTCTGCAAGCAAATCTCTCATCCTCTCATTAATTTTCTGAATATTTTTTATATAATCTGAAATTGACATTAAACTTCTGGCAGCAACTTTCAAGCCTTTCTTAACTGACTCAAGCAAAATTTTCATGCTTGTAGCAATTAAAGCACTTGGATAATACAAAATAGCTCCTCTTCTCTTATTAAAAATCGCCTGCTTCAAACTCATTCCTAACTGCTGAACATTAGTATTGACAGTCTTGAAAAATCCTTCTGTAGTCTGCCCTTTTGTAGATTCTGCAATTTTAGCAAAAGCAATTTCAGCAGGCACTCCATCTCCTAATCTGTTTCCAAGCTGGAATAAGCTATTTGTAAATTCCCTCTCCAATTTTTTGCTATTATTCCTAGTCTCAATCAAATTCTTTGTTCTTCTATGATAAGCAATAGAGAAAAATAATGCAATTCCAAAAGGAATGAATAAACTTAATAAAACAGCAAATAAGCCAAATGGTCCCACCATTCCGCCATCTGCAACTTTAAAATCAAATAATTTCATATCGCCAAGAAAGCCCAATCCAATTTCTGAAAAAGTATAATCTGCAGCTCCAAAAATTCCTGTTTGGAATATAAATGGAAGCAAACCTATAATAATAAAAGGCAAAGCAATTAGCCCTGCTCTTAAATAATGCTTCTTATTCTTGAATTTCCAATAATCTAGATTCATCTCAAGCAACTCAGATTCCCCATAACCTCCCGGCCTTCTCAACAAAATTTCATTTGTGAGGTAAAAAACAAAAAATGGGATAAGAATATTAAAGAAAATAAAAACATGATGCCACTGAATTAATCCTCCAAGTAACGTAGAAGCAAGAGGTAATAAAGCAATACCTAAAGTTGGAAGAACAATCCCTAACATATAAATATTAGTCAAAGGACTTCTCACTTCTCTTGAATAAGATAACATCTTTTCATATACACCATCAAGAATTACCTGCAAAGCTCTTTCCAAAACCTGAACTCTCCTTGCCTCATCTGGCTCATATAAACTGCTTTCAATTAAATGAAAACTTTCTACAAATTCTATATTGCTTTCTTTCCATCTTCCTAAATAAAAATCTAAACTATCTTTTATATTGCTAAATCTGCCAGTTTCTATATCCCAAAATACTTTTTTTAAATCCAGAGCTAAAGGAGGAGATAAATGCTGAGAAGCAAAAGCTACAGCTCTTTCAAGATTTGATGTGTGCTTCATATAAGCAACAATATACAAGATGCAAGGAACCATTTGAGAACTTGCTTTTAATCTCCATTCATTTGCATATCTCGCAGGCATACTGTAAAAATAATAAAACAAAAATAAAGAAGCTAATAAAATTAAAAAAAGGAAAAGGAATGGGAAACTGCCAGTTATAATATATGTAGAAACTGCTACTAAAACTCCAACAAAGAAAATTAATAAAAGTGACATAATTGCAAGAGTCAGAGTCTGGCTTGGAGTTACATCAAGATGAGCTATATCAAGCTGTTTTTGAATTTTCTTTTCATCTTTTTCAGCTACTTTTAATTTAATTATAGAACCTAATCTTCTGCATAACCATTCATACCTAGATAATTTAGGCATCATATCTTTTTTAAATTGAGTATATTCCCTGCTCACCTGACCTACGTCTATTTTTTCTGTCTTCACCTGCTCTTCCAATTTTCGCTCATACTTTTTCAAAATATCTTCTGCGTTCATTCTCACCTCTTCTTGCCCTTATTCTTATCTAATGAATAAGGCTTTAAAAATTCAATTATAGCGAGGTTTACTACCTGTTTCTTACTCGAGAAAACATACTTATTTCTCTTAACAAATTCCTCTATTTTCTTCAGCAATTCAGAATTTATCTTCACCACCCCATCCCCTTTCTTACTTATCATAGTTACTTTTAGTGACTATTAGTAACTTTATAAATATTACTAAAGTTTCACCCTGTTAATTGTCGGTAAAGCTGCAAATAACCTTTAGAAGCAAGTTTAGTTTTGCCTGCAACAAGCTCTAAACCAGATCTTTTAAGTCTAAAAGATGTCTCTATGTAATCCTTATCCTTAATCATTTTAACAGCTTCTTCTTTAGTTGTCCTGATAATGATATCTATGCCTGACAAATCTCCTTTTGAAACAAGAATCTCCCCCTCATCTATAATTGCATTATAAGCTTCATTTTCAACATAAAAAGCAATCTTGGGCTTATCTGAACTTAATGGAGGCTCATGCAAATTATAAGCTTTAATTGAATACAAAACATAATAAATAAAAGTCTCATCAAACTTCTGGACAGATTCCTCAACACTTAAATTTTTAGTTGGATCCACAATCTCTCTATTTTGATAAACTTCTTCATAATCTCCCCCAAAAAATAAAAGATAACCAATCACAGCAATCACAGTAAGAATAAGTAAAACTAAAATAATAATGATAAAAAGCAACAATTTAGAACCCCCTTTAATATATTTAGTTTTCATTTCGCCTTTTTTGCCTGCTTCCTAAGCCAATCCTGCCATAAAGGAAAAACTCTTTCTCCAACAGGCAAACCAACTTCTTCTCTCACTTGATCAGAAATTTCAGAAAAAGCAGAATTACTTAAACTATAAAATTTCGCTTCTAATAATTCCGGCATCTGCAGTTTCTCAGCTATATCAACTAATTCCTGTTTAACCTTCCCTCTTAATAAAATATTGTCATAAACAGCATCCCAATTTCCAGCCCACCCCTTCACATTAGCTGCAACTTCTTTAATAATTGCAGAATCTCCATTAATTAACTCATCACTTGCCTCTAATTCGTCTTTCTCAACATTATATTTTAATAAATCAACAAATGCCTGCTCTTCCAAAGGATCTTTAGTCCATTTTTTCCTTACTTCTGCAATCTGCACAACTCTCCTCCAGCTCTGCAGTCCAGAAGGGCTTTTAACTGGATTGCAAACCATAATCATATCAGTCGCCTTAAAACTTGTAACAGGCACATTTAAATCATTTACAACCCTGTCAAAAACAGCATACGGGCTTGCACCATGTATTGTACCTGCAACAACATTTGCCAACGCCCCAACTCTCATCGCCTCATACAAAGCTCTTGCTTCCTCACTTCTAACTTCACCAACAATTAAACAGCTGTCTCCTAATCTTAAGCTTGTTCTGATACCTTCAGATGCTTCAATTTCAGTAGCTGTTTTCAATAAAGCGCTCCTAACTTTCATTCTCAAAATATCATAGCCAAATTTCCTCAAACTATCTGCAGGCAACTCTAATGTATCTTCAACAACAATAATCCTAAGTTTTGGCATTATCTCAAGCATCAAACTTCCCAGCATACTTGTCTTTCCACTTGATCTTGTACCAGCAACTAACATAGTTCTTGACCCATCAACTAAAAAACTTAACAACCCCGCAGTAAATGAATTAATCATTTTATTTTTAATAAATAAAGGCAAAGTCCATGGCTTTTCCCTATGTCTCCTCAAAGCATAAGCTAAACCGTGCGGAGACAATGGCTGTTGAATAATTGCAACTCTGGCCCTTACTTTTCCTATTGACAAATCAGTATCCAGTATTGGATTTGCTTCATCTAAAGGTCTGCCTGACAACATCCTGAATTTCGCAGCCCATGAATCAGCATCTTCCTGACTTGGAATAATATTAGAAATACACTCATCAAATTTTCCATGCCTGACAAAAACTGGATTTAAAGCAATTGGAGCATTCAAGACAATGTCCTGCAAATTAGGATCTTGCAATAAGACTTCTATTAATCCAAACCCAATTGTATGCCTGACAAGAATCGTAGCTAATTTATTCAACTCATTATAAGATAAAGAAATTTTCTTAGTTGCAGCTAATTCCTGCAGCAAATCTCTGGAAATATTGAAAAAAACCTGCCTTGTCCGCGCAATATCTGTAAATTCTTCTTCTTTTGGCCTATGTTCAATTAGCACATTTCTCGCAAGATTCAATAACATATGAAAATCTTCATCAAGAACATACTCTGGAGGAGTCAGATGATAAATATATTTTGGTTCATTTTTCTTTTTCAAAATCGTAACTGTAGAAGTGTCATAATTTTCACCTATTTCATACTCATCAATTATTTCAGCATCTTCTGGCAAAGCTGCAACTAATCTTGTAAAAGTAAAATTAGGAATAATATCCGGCCTGAAAAACTGATTATAAATATCTCTGTCTCCAAACTTATAATCAGAAAAATAAGGGATCGCTTCTCGAATAAGAGTAAGATTATCCATTAAAGCAGAAACTTTCTCTAATAATCTTATATAATTCATTTCGCAGGCTTTGCATTCTGCAGGTAGTTTTTCAAGCAAAACTCTCTCTTCTCTTAAAAATCTCTTAATTTCATGATAAGCTGTAATTGGGTCTTGTTTAAGCAAAGTAATAAAATATGTCATATTTTCATGCCTTTTCCCAAGGCACTGCTGGCAGGCTAATATTAACTTTTCAGGGCTTAAAATTTTCTCCTGCTTAATTAAGTAAGTATAAAGCTGGGCAACTTCAAGAAGAAATGAAACTTGAGGAAAACTATAGCTGTAATTTCTCTGCTGAACAAAAACAATTCTCGACACATTTGGGCTTTCAATTAAAGAATCAACAGTTCTTGCCATAACTTCTGCACTATCTGCAATACTGGGAATTATGCTTGCACCAAGATAATTAATATACATAACATCCTGTCCAGCTTCCCGCATAACCTCATATGCATATAAAGCAGTCCCCTCTTTAAACATCATCTTATTTAAAATAAAAAATACAAGTTAAAATATCTTTCTATATCTGCATTAAAAAATAAAAAGATATAAAAACCAATCAAACTTTATTTTTTGAATAAAAAAAGAGAAGATGCCAGAACAACAACCAGATTATGCCCCGCAGATTTTATCAGAATTTAATACTAAAATCAGGGATTTAGAAGAAAGACAGCGGCTCTTAAAAGAAAGAGCTTTGTTAATAGGGAAAAATTTAATTGAATCTAAAGAAGAATCAGACAAAGATATAACAGAATTAAAAATAAATGTAGAAGAGATGAAAAGAGATATTAAAAAAATAAAAGAGACAATAATAAGTTTATCTGAAGAAATGGGAAAAAAGGCAAGGAAAACAGAGATACAAATCCTTGCAAACCAGATGAAAATGTTTCAGCCCCTTGAATTTGCAAGAATTCAGGATGTAAAAAAAATGATTGGAAAATAAAATGCCAGTACTAGACCAGGTAAAACAAATGCAAAAACAAGGATTAAATGAAGAGCAAATAACTCAAAAACTAAAAGAGCAGGGGACCTCGCCTCTTGAAATAAATCAAGCACTAGAGCAAGCTAAAATTAAGGCAGCTGTCTCAGAAGCTCCACCGCAAGTTCCTGCAGGAATGCAAGCTTCCGGACAACAAATGCCACCAGCACAGCCAATGACTCAAGAAATGGCTCCAGAAGCTGAACAAATGCCTCAAGCACCACAAGCAGAACCAGCTGAAGGAACACCAGAATATATTCCCCCAACTCCGCAAGCTTATCCTCCTGAATATCAGGAATACCAGCCATATCAGGCAATGGAACCTGGAACAATGACTGAAATTGCAGAACAAATAACAGAAGAAAAACTAAGCAAAATAAAATCAGAACTTGGAGGATTATCACAACTAAAAACAACTTTAAATAAAAAAGTAGAAGATATAGACCAGAGACTAATTAAAATTGAAAATACAATAGCAACATTACAGCAGTCAATTCTAGGCAAAATCGGAGAATACGGGCAGTCAATGGAAGACATAAAAAGTGAAATGGGCATGATGCAAGAATCTTTTTCAAAAGCACTTAATCCTTTAATTGACAAAACAAGAGAAACCAGACCAGAAACTAAATCTGCAGCTAAAAGAAAGCCAAAAAGAAAAAGTGATGGGTTTGAAAGTTATTTAAGAAAATAAAAATGTTAAAAGAGATCATAGGCAGATCTATTCAATTCTTTCTTATAATAATAACACTAATTGTAATGTATTTTGGAGGAGTGAAATTTCTTATAATCTCATTAATCTTCTTTTTTTCAGGAGGAGTATTTGAATTTATAATAATGAACTTTTTTATTGGCAAAGCTAAAAAAAGTATAACTAAAAAAGATAAAATCGCAACAAAAATAAACAATGCATTTTTATGGGTTCATAAAAATATAATCTTTATTAAAACATATGGCACAACTGTTTATAACTTTGATAAAGTTGGTTTTCTAGTCTCCATTTTCGCTTATTTAACTATGTTCCTATATGTAGTGCTGGCTTTTTTCTTATTCCGCCAATTTTCTTATTATGGATTTTTAATATACTTAATTCCAATAATATCAAATACTTATTGTTTTGTAAGGAATCGTTATCTTATTACAAACTAAATAAAATTACTTCTTTGTCATTATCCAGGCAGCTGCTGCTGCAATTACTAAAAGAATTATTCCGCCTGCAATTCTTGCTTCTATAGTAATAAACTCTTTTACATCCTGCCAGGCAGGTGCAAAAACCTTAATTGCAGAAATTACAAAAATAGCTATTAAAGCAATAATAAAAACCCAGACAAAACCTGGTTTCATAATTTCCCCAATTTTCTGCTGGCTCAATCCAATAATAATCAAAACAAAAAATAAAATAATAGCTAAAACTGCAAACCAGGGAGTTATATTCTGAACATACTCCTGAACACTTGACATAGTTGCAAAAATAATAGCTACAATAAAACTAATAAGCAGATTAATGAACTTGCTGTCACCTAAAATCTTTGTCTTATCAAGCAAAGCATATACAATTATAAAAACAAGTAAAAATCCAAAAATTGGCATAAAATAACTTAATCCTGAAATATCTACTGGCATTTTAAATTGGCCTCAATGCCCTGCTCCACCGCCCCCATGTCCTCCTCCACCACCCCCGCCACCCTTGCTTTTTGACATAACTACTATGGCAGAAACTCCTGCAGCTATAAGTATAATTGCTACAATAATTCCCCTATATCTTGACCATGCTTCATTAAGAAACCTCCAATCTGAAAATGATATAAGCAAAACAAAGATGAAAATCATTGCACCAAGAGCAAAAAATATCCACTTAAATACATCTTCATTTGTCAAATCACCAATAAAAACACCAGCTAAAACTAACCCAACAAGCAAAATGCCAAGACCAACACCCAGATTAGGCATTAAAACCTGAAAAAAACTTGAGACAATATTCAATTGCAAAGATAATAAACCAACAGCAAGTGCAACAATAAGTGAAGCCCCCCTATTTTCCTGAAAAAGCTTAATATTTACAAGAATAGCATAAACAAAACCAAAAATTAAAAGAAATGGAAGAATATATGAAAAAAATCCCATCCCCTCTAACTGATTAAGTAAATCTCCAAAATTAAATACAAATCCGTCAAGCATAATCATAAGTTAAAAAGCAAAAACTCATTTAAATATCTTTCTATAAATTCAGCTTAGAATTTTAACCTTCCTCGCCACCACCGCCACCTCCACCTTTACCAGAGCCCCATACAATTGCAATTGCAGCAATAATAATAATGACAAAAAGAAGATTAGTAGCAATAGTGCTCCCTTCACCTCCAGAAACCGCCCCTATAAAAGAATCCCAGTAGCCAGTTGTAACAAGCAATGCAACAATGAGTGCAACACCAATTAAGATACCAAAAGTAATTTTCAAACCTTTTGACATTTTAAATTCTTTTTCACCAGTAGCAAAAGAATAAAGAATCATGAAAACTAATAAAATTACAGCAACAACAGCAAGAAATGGCATTAAGTTTACAATAATGCTCCTTGGAAAAGGAAATGCAATTAAGAGCAAACCAATAACAAAAGAAATAATAGCATTAATCTGCCTTTTCCCTTCACCTAATATTTTAGTCTTATCAAGAATAGCAAAAATTAAAGCAAAAACAAGTAAAAAAGGAAGTATCAATTCTGTGAAAAATGGGTGTGAAAGTATTGTTTCAGCCATTTTCTACTTTAAAATTAAATTGGCTCTCCTTCAGAAACCTCAATCTCCTCTGTCTTTGTTTCATCTAAACTGCTCTCATCTCTAATTGGCAAGCTAGCTTTATTTATAATAAATACATCCCCAACAGCCCTGATAAACTGATGAGGTACAATAACTCCTCTAGCACCGCCAATTAAGTTGCTCATCTGCCCTGAAACCTTTATCCTCCATCCATCAATCTTGTTCCCAACAAGATTAACTTCTTCTACTTGTCCAAGGAAATCTCCAGCATCTGTGTAAGCACTTCTTCCCAATACCTCTGAAACCTTTTTTATTCTTAACATATCAGGACTAAAAAAATCTTATTTATATAGTTTTCTATATTAGAGAAGTCATTTGGGGTGCAGAAAAATGCTTTCAAACATACAGCAAGATTTATAAAAATCCTTTGTCTATAGTAAATATGATAAAATCAAATGAAATTTTGAGCATTATACTTGCATTAATTGTCCTTTCTTTTTCAAATGCATTCTTAAATCAGTCCCTTTTCCTTACTTCACTCTTATTTTTCGCAATTATTCTCATTATTTATGTTGGAGCAAAAAAACTAATGGCTTATTATCTTGAATCAGAAGAAGAAACAAAAATCTGGACTTTCCAGAGATATGGTCTTTATGAAAAAAGCTATTTCAAAAAGCCAGTTCCAATAGGAATTATTCTGCCATTTATTTTATCAATAATATCTTTTGGATATATCAAATGGTTCGCAGTTACAGAATCAGAAATCAGGCCAACTGAGCTAAGGGCAGTTAAAAGGCATGGCGTATTAAGTTTTTCTGAAATGACTGAGTGGCATATTGCCCTAATATCTGCAGCCGGGATTATACCTCTTTTCATCTTAGCAGTTGTCTCTTATCTTATAAATCAGCCAGAATTAGGAAAACTAAGCATATATTTTGCTTGCTTTAATCTCCTGCCTATAGGAAAATTAGATGGAACAAAAATTTTCTTTGGCTCAAGAGTTTTATATGCCATACTTATTGCAATTGCGCTCATTTCCTTGTCTTATGTATTTCTCATGTTTTGAGAATGGAAAAAATAAAAAAGTTTCTTAGAAACATAACACCAAGAGGATATCAAGTCAAAATTTTTCAAACCTGCAAAGAGAAAAACTGTCTTGTAGTTCTGCCTACTGGAATTGGGAAAACACTAATCGCTCTAATCCTTGCAATAGATAGAATGGTAAAATTTCCAGAAGATAAAGTTTTATTCCTCGCCCCAACCCGCCCCCTTGCCCAGCAGCATTTAAATTACTTTAAGAAACACCTTCCTGAACTATTTGCAACAATGGAGCTTTTTACAGGAAAAACAAAAGCAGAACAAAGAAAAAAACTCTGGCAAAATGCAGAAATAATTTTTTCTACACCCCAATGCATTTCAAATGATGTAAAAAATAACTTATATAATCTGTCAGATGTTTCATTGCTAATAGAAGATGAATGCCATAGGTGCATCAAAAGTTATGCATATACCTACATTGCAGAAAAATACAATGAACAGGCAAGACATCCAAGAATTTTGGGCTTAACTGCATCTCCAGGACATGAAAAAGATAAAATAAATCAAATATGCAAAAATCTCAACATAGAAGCATTAGAAATAAGGACAAGAAAAAGTGATGATGTAAAAGAGTACTTGCAGAAACTTGAATTTGAAACAATTAAAGTGGATTTTCCTCAAGAATTTCAGGAAATTAAAGAACTGCTGAAAATAATTTTTGATAAAAAAATTCAGGAGCTAAGAAACAGAAAATTACTTTTTGGCATGGCAACAAAAAAGAATCTTCTTGAACTTCAGCATAGAATTATGAAAATTATAGCATCTGGAAATAAAAACTTCAATGTCTTCTCTGGAGCTTCAGCACTTGCATTAGTAATAAAACTTCAGCATGCAATTGAGCTCCTTGAAACCCAGACATTATCTTCCTTAGCATCTTACCTGCATGACTTGCTTGACCAGGCAAAAGAAAAGAAAAGCAAAGCAGTACAAAATCTTGTTAAGCAGAAAGAATTTGTTCTCGCGCATACAAAAACAATAGACCTTATTGCAAAAAAACAAGAACATCCAAAACTGCTCAAATTAAAAAACATAATAGAAAATGAGATGAAAAATAAAAGCTCAAAAATTATGGTTTTTTGCCAGTATAGGGATACAGCTACAAAAATCTGCAAAGAACTTAACTCCTTAAGTGATAAATTTAATGCAAAAGTTTTTGTTGGTCAGGCAAAGAAAAAAGATACTGGATTGTCTCAAAAAGAACAGCAGGCTCTTTTGCGTGAATTTGCTGCCGGCAAAATTAATGTTCTTGTATCTACATCAATAGGCGAAGAAGGATTAGATATCCCAGAAGTAAATGCCGTTATTTTCTACGAACCAATTCCATCTGCAATAAGGCAGATACAAAGGAGAGGGAGAACAGCAAGACTGCAGAAAGGCAAGCTGATAATTTTAATAACAAAGGGAACAAGAGATGAAAGCTATTACTGGTCAGCTTTCCATAAAGAAAAGAAAATGTATAAGCTGCTTGATGGAATAAAAGAAGATTTAAAAGGCAATATTCACAATAAAAAACAGGAAACTTTATTTTAAAATGAACTGGTGGATGAATATTCAAGATAAGATTGATTTACCTAACGAAGAAGCAAGGCATTGCCTTCCTCATTACTTACCACATAGGCTCCCGATATTAACAGAGCAACCAGTAACAGATGAAGCCTGCCACATACATATGAATGATTTAAGACATCTTCATCATAGAGTTTACTGCAGATTAGTTGCCTGCCCATATTATGAAACAATGTTGCAATTTAGAAAAAAACAGAAAAAACTTTTAAAATGTCATTCTTAAATATATTTTCTAAAAAGAAAATCAAGAGAAGAGAAAAGCCAAAAATAATCGCAGATATTAGAGAGAAAAATTCACTTGTAATCTCCCAGCTTCATGAATTTGGAGTGGAAGTAGAGATGAAGCACTTGCCTGTAGCTGATTTTATTGTGAAAGATGTTGCAATTGAAAGAAAAACTGTTTCAGATTTCCTTGGCAGCATGATAAATAAACGTTTGTCAAGACAGCTTATTGAAATTAAGCAGTATAAAAACTGCCTTTTAATTATAGAAGGTACAGAAGAATATGAACTTTATAATGATAGAAAAGAAGGAATAAGTGGAAATGCAATCAGAGGTTTCCTGCTCTCTATTTTGCTGGAGTATAAAGTGCCGTTAATTTTTACAAAAGACTATGAAGACACTGCAACTTTCCTCCTTTTACTCGCAAAAAAACAGAAAATAGAAACTGGTATAAGAGCAAGTAAAAAAATCTTAAACAAAAAAGAACAGCTCCAGTATATCTTAGAAGGATTTCCAGGAATAGGACCAAAAACAGCTAAAAAACTTCTCAAAAAATATAAAACAATTAAAAATATAATTAATATTCCAGTTGAAGAATTAAAAAAAGAAATTGGAAAAAAAGCTGAAATATTTAATCTTCTTGACAAGAAATATTAGGTACTGAAGAAGTTAACTTGCTATCTCTCGCATCAAGGACAGGATAAGTTTTTCTCAAATTTTCAAGTGCAGAACTGCCATTTACTGGGTAATCTTCATATAAATAATGAACATCTACTCTTCTTCTTACTCTAGAACTAATTTTTTTACAAAACTTATCATCCCTAGGACCAACAAGAACAACAGATCTGTACCCTGCATCTTTCCACTCCTCAACCATGCCCAAAAGTGCTCCAAAATTAATTTTAGTGGAACCCATCAAAATAACTAAAACAAAACTAAGTATATAAACAAAATTATATTGGAAAACATATATTTATTCTAACTTATACTCCTCAATTACTTCATAAATTGGGCCAGACTCAGTTAAAGTGGACTTCTTAAGTAAAAATCTGTCTACTTCAAAACTAATCTTTTCAAATTTAATCTTTCTTATCTCCTCAAGAAAACTTTTTTTATCTTTAATATTTTTTATCCGTGCAATAGTCATATGACTCATAAATCTGTTTTCTTTTGCAAATAAATCTGCAAGATTATTATCAATCTCTTTTTGCAGATTATCACAATTACTTAAATGAAGCCAGACTATCCTGATAAATTTCTCAGAAAAAATACCAATAGAATCAATTTCTGTCTCAAAACTATTAAACTTTATCTCTCTTAATCTTTCTTTAACTTTTTCTATAACCTCTTCATCCACTTCCCCCAAAAACTTCAAAGTTAAATGCAGGTTCTCTATTTCAGTCTTCTTACCTGAAAATTCAGGCAGTTTATCCTGAATTTCCTTTACTTTCTCCTTAGCTTCTTTTGGCAAATCAATGGAAATAAAAGCTCTCATCCTCAATATAAAAAACAAAAATATATAAAAGTATCTTAATTAAAAGAAATATGGTTTTAGAAAGTATGTGGGATTTTTTCAGAAGTTTTATGGATAAGCTTGGAATAATAGGAATGATAATTCTTGGAGCAATAGTAATTTATATTTTATACAGAATCATAAGTGCATTAATCAAATTAGCGCATACAAGAGCAAGAGATGGCAGAATCAAAAGCTCATTTCATAATACAGAAGAAATTTTGGACAAATTGGAAATAATTGAAGTTAAAATAAACGGAATTCTGAAAAGAGTTAAGAACATAGAAAAGAAAAAATCAAAGTAATTCAGCTAAAATCTTGCTCGCAAGTTTTACTGTAATAAAATCCTTATCTTTTTCGCTGTCAACTTCAACAATATCAGCAGATTTTAAGTTTTTCATCTTGCTTAATCGTGATATAATATAAATAAACTGTCTGCTTGTTAATCCTGCAGGTTCTTTATATCCTGTAGAGGGAGCAAATGCAGGGTCAATTACATCAATATCAATTGAAACATACAGATTTTTGCCAGAAGCAAATTCAGTAATAATATCTGCTGCCTCTTCCATATTTAAATTAATTTCATCTATTCCAATTCTTTTTATTTTACTCTTACCTAAAAACTCAATTTCTTCTTTCCACAAATTCCTTGCACCAATTAGTAAAATATTTTCTTTTGGAAATCCATTTTCAATTAAAGCTCTTAGCCATTCTTCATGAGTTGGCTCTTTTCCAGGCTTACAGCAATCTGCATGAGAATCAAAAACAATTAAACATGGCTCTTCTTCTCTTTTTTTACAAAATTCTAAAAATGCCCCGCCAGTTGAAAAAGAAATTGAATGATCTCCGCCTAAAAAAATAACTTTATCCTGCTCATCAAAACTTTCTAAAGAATTTTCATAAATTAATTTGTCCTGCGCTTCTAAGTTTTTATTATCAACATGTATTTCTTCTAAATCCAAAAGCTTTCTATCTATTAATTTCCCTTTCTCATTGCTATAAATCTCATCAAGTTTTTGCAAAATAGCATTTCCTGCATTTCTGCATCCTTTAGTCTTCCCCATGCTATTTAGCCCGGGAACTTTTACAATCAGCATCTTCTGGCAAATAAAAAGTTATTTAAATAACTTTTTCTTACTATTTATAATTAATAAAAGGAGGTATGAACAGATGGCAAAATTAACTGCATGGCTTGTTACCTTAATTGGTGTCCTACTTGTACTGCCACTTATCAACGTAGATATTGGCATGGAACTTAACAGCTGGATAATTGCTGTTGCAGTTTTAATCATAGGTATTGGCAAGCTTGTAAGAAACTACAGGAGATAAGTATTATACTTTTTATTTTTTTATTTTTTTCTTAATTGAAAATTTTATTTTTCTATTTGAAGATTAATCTTAAAAGCATAAAGTATTTAAAGAAGATTTTATTATCAATTTCAATATAATTTAAAAGGAGGTTAAAATGTGGAAAAAAATTGCATTGGTTTTAGCTGCAATTGGAGCTATCAATTGGGGACTTACTGAACTTGGATGGAATGCGGTCTCAGAATTAGTTGGTAGCTGGTGGGCTTTAGGAGAATCTTTAGTCTATTATATTGTAGCTCTTTGTGGTATTTATGCATTAGTAGATGCATTTAAAGCTTAAACTCTTTTTAACTAATAAATTAAAAAGGAGGTAAAATGAATCTTGATACCCTCGGAAGATGGGCCTTTATAATTGGTCTCATAATAGCTGTAGTAATGGGAATAATTCCAGATTTAGTAGTAGGATATGCTACAACAATGATGCTTATTTTGTTCATTGCTGGATTACTAGTCGGTTTCCTTAACATCACAGAAAAAGATGTAAGCAAATTCTTAATTGCAGCAGTAGCATTATTAGTGCTTGGTGTAGGAAGCATTAATGCTCTGTCAATATTGGGTGTTGTAAGTACATATCTTAATCAGATATTAGGAAACTTTATTGCTTTCGTGGCAGCTGCCGCATTAGTAGTAGCACTAAAAGCAATAGTTGTATCAGCTAAAAAATAATTTTTACTTTTTTTATTTTTTATTTTTATAATTTTGGCATTAAAGTTATAGAGCTATATCCTTTAATGTTAGATAAATTTCTTACTTCTGATAATTTTATTCTGCTTATTTTCTCATCATATCTGTAAAATTCTTCTGGCTTGCCAGTAATTGCTTCCTGCACTAAAGAATTCATTACATTGATACTTTCCTCGCTTCCAACTTTTCTTAATCCAATTAATTGCTCTTTTGCTTCTTCTAAATCCTTTTTTTGAAGATTTTTTATTTTCTTGATTTCTCTTAAAATAATTTCCTTGCATTGTTTTGCATTATCTTTTGTAGTGCCAGCATAAATCAGATTATAGCCAAAATTTGTTCCTTGTTCTAATTCTCCTTTTACAGCATAAGCAAGTCCTCTTTTTTCCCGTATCTCCTCAAATAATCTTGATGACATTCCTCCTGCAAGAATAGCATTAAGAATCTCATGTGCATATCTTTTTTTATCAAGTAAAGATGCTGTATGAAAAGCAAAAACCAGATTAGCTTGGTCAACTCCTGCTCTTGTTTCAATTAAGTTTTTATTTATTTTAATTGGTTTTATATCAGAAACCTTTCCTTTAGTTTTTGGAAACTTTTTAGCAAAAGCTTCTATTTTTTCCATACTTGTATTGCCTACAACACAAATATACATTTTATCTGTTGTATAAGTCATTTCATGAAAATCAGCTAAGTTTTTTCTTGAAAATTTAATAATATTCTCTTTTAATCCTATTCCGCTTATGCCAAATGGCTTCTTATAAAGTAGAGATTTGATTTTATCTATCACATAAAGCTGTGGATTATCTTTGTACATTTTAATTTCTTCTAAAATAACTTTTTTCTCTTTTTCAAATTCTATTTCATCTAACTTTGGATTTAAGATTAAGTCAGATGCTATATTAATTCCAGAGGTAAAATATTTTTTTGGCAGTTTATTCCAATAGCTTGTTACTTGCTCACTTGTATATGCATTTAATATTCCTCCTTTTTTCTCAATTTCTTCTGCAATTTGTTTGTATGTTCTTGTCTTAGTTCCTTTGAACATTAAATGCTCAAGAAAATGGCTTATTCCTTTATTTTTTTCTTTCTCATATGCAAATCCTTCTTTTACACTTGCAGAAATGCTTACTACTGGGAGATTTCTTTTCTCAAAAAGAATTGTTACTCCATTATCTAGCTTTTTCTTTTCAAAATTCACCTTCATTTTTTCTTTAAAACAACAAACTTTTCTCCACCCATTTCAAATTTATCTAGAATTTTAAACCTTTCTAAAAAACTTATAAGCCAGTATCTTTTCACTTTAAACTCCTTTCTCTTTCCTAAACTTCTGACTGGAAAACTTAGAACAACTTTATCCACCACACCCACCACCCCCCTTACCATCTCTTTTGCTTTTTCTTTATCTATTAATGCCAGACCATCAATAATATTAAACATAAAAACTATTCTCGGCTTTTCTGTTTCTTTAATTATTTTCAGAATCTTCTTTATATTCAGCAGGTCCTCATGAATTACTTTTCCATTAACTTTATTTTTCTTAAAATAATTATTAGTTAATTTTACAATCTGCCCCACCCCCTCCACCCCCACATATTTTACTTTCTTTCTCAGATACTTATAACTAAATCCATTTACACCACTTCCTAAATCAATTAAAGATTTTTCATTATCTAATATTCTGCTGTATAATTTATTATAATCTCTAAATTTAGTAGATACATGCCTGCTCAAAATTTCTTCATCTTTTATTTTTCCTGTTAGCATTTTCTTAGTCAAAAATGCAGAAAACAGCTTTCTTAAAATTGCTCTTGCTTCTTTTACTTTACTCTTCCCCTCCAACCCCCTCACTTTCTTCATTTGAAGAATTTTCTTTACAATTGAATCTGGTATCTCAGAAAATTCTTTTTTCTTTTTTATTTCATTAATTAAATTCATTTTACTTCCTTCACATCAATCCAATGCCTATACTCTCCTTCGCTTTTTATATCAAACTTAATTTTAATTTCTTTTTTCATGCCAGGCATAAATAATACAGCAGTCTCACCTTCTCCCCCCTCAAAATCCAATCTAAACTTATATCTAACAGCTAATTTTTTTAGTTCACTGAATCTTTTCCTGTCAATTGATTTCCCCAACCACCCCGCCTCCACCCCTTCACAGCTAATTTTAGTTAAAATCACTTTAAACTTATTATCTAACAAATCTTTCCATAATTTTTCAGCAGTATAATTCCATAAAGGAGCATAAACTTCTAAATTCAATTCTTCACAAATTTTCTTTATTCTCTTCCCCTGATAACTGCTTGCAATTCCGCCAATTACAATTACATCAATTTTATCTCTTACTAAATTAATCAGTTCTTTCAAATCTCCTAATTCTTTCTCTTTCTCCCCCTTACTTTCTTTTACAATTAACTCAATCCCCAAATTCTCAGCTTGTTTATTTAATAATTCCAAATTCGGCTTATGAAACATAAAACTATCTTTATTCTCAGGAAAAATATTTAATAAATATCTCACATCATATTTTTCCTTTGTCTTAAACAAAGCTAAACATGAATCCTTTCCGCCTGAAAATAAAACAGCTGCTTTTCTCATTTTTTACTCACAAATTTATTATCTTTAATATAAAATCTTAAAGGTTTTTTTAAATCCTTACTTACACCAATTCTATTTTTCTCAATAATCTCAAAATCACTATCCCCATCTTCCACCACCACCCCGCCCCCAACCATCTCTCCATGCATTTTCTTATCAATTTCCAAAGCACAAGTCAGCAATCCAGGCCCATTAGTTCTTTTGCTAAAATTTATCGGCTCTACAGCCCTCAACAAAACAGCACCAGCCTCACCTCTTTTCCCAGTAACAAAATTCAGCATATTATATTTATGAACATTATATACAAGTATCTTTCCACTCTCCTCCCTCATCATCCTGCTCACTTTATTATCCCCTTTACTAGCTCTTGAAGCAGGATCTTTTTCATCAAAATAAGCTTCTGTCTCAACTATCTTTGCCTTCATCTCTTTCCCGCCAGCTCTCCTCACCAAAATCTTCCCAAGCAGTTCTTTAGCAACAATATCAGCTTTTCTGCAGAAAAATCCTTTATCTAATTTCATCACTTTTAAAAATCCTTATAACTTTAAAAACCAATGCCTGCAAATGTCTCTCCAGAATATAGTAATGCAGAAAAGCAATACTTAATGGCATCCACAGATGAACAAAGATTTCTTGCATTAGAAGAAATGATGCGGACCATGCCCAAACACAAATCAGCAGAATCTCTAAGAAAAAACATAAGAACAAGATATAAAAAACTAAAGCAAAAATTAGCAAAAGCAAAAAAGAAAAAAGCAGGCAAGGAAGGAATAAGAAAAGAAGGAATACAAGTAGTTTTAATAGGAATAACAAATTCTGGCAAATCATCTCTAATCTCAATTCTAACAAATGCAAAACCAGAAATCGCACCTTATGAATTTACAACAAAACAGCCAATTATCGGCACTTTGGATTATCAAGGTATAAAATTTCAAATAATAGACTTGCCAGCAGTAAATTATGAAACATTTGACCAGGGATTAGCAAATACAGCAGATATCCTCCTCATCACTATTACAAACCAAGATGAACTTCCTGAAATACTCCCATTTTTAGAAAAATCAACAGGCAAAAAAATCATAGCTCTAAATAAATCAGATAAACTAACTAGCGAGCAAATTAGAAAACAAGAAGCAAGATTAAAATCAAAAAAATTTGATTTTGTCACAATCTCCTGCAAAACAAAATATGGAATAAATGAATTAAAAGATAAATTACTGGAAAATTCAGGCACAATCAGGATATATACAAAACAGCCGGGAAAACCTGCAGATGAAAAACCAGTAACAATGCCTCCAAATTCTACAGTTCAGGATGTAGCAAAGAAGATTTTTCCAAAAACAACAAAAATTAAACAAGCAAGAATTACAGGCCCATCAAGCAAGTTCCCAAATCAGCAGGTCGGCCTCACACATATTCTAAAAGACAAAGATATTGTGGAGTTTTATACTGATTGATATATATATTTTCTAAGATAGATTTAATTATAAATCAAGATATTCATTAAAAAAGAATGGAACAAGATATTAAAGCAACAATTATTGGATTACTCTCTACAGCAATTGGTTTAGTTGCAGTGCATTTTGCAGAGTATAGAATCATAATAATCAGTCTATATTCCATAGCACTTGTCGGATATTTTTTACTTATATACATAAATAAAATTGAAGCTGTAGAAGAGAAAATCAAAGAACTGGAGAAAAGTTTTAAAAGAGCTGAAGATTTAATAACAATAAGGGCAGATATTGAAACATTAAAAAGAAAATGAATAAAAAAGGTTTAACAGAAAAAGATATTTTAAAGTGGATAACAATAGCAGCAATAATTATTTTAGGTTATATTATCTATAAAGCAGTTACTTCTTAATTACTTCCAAGCTTTTCTAATAGGAGCAATTAATTTTTCTAAATAATCTGCAACAGAATTTTTCAAATCCAGAGCATGCAATTTCTTGCTCTTAAAATCACTCTCTAATTTCTCATAACTATCATAAGTCAAATCTCCCCCATGCTCTTTTTTTCTTTTCACTTTTAATTTCTCAAATTTTGGAAATAAAACTAACTTGCAAATACCTAAAATAGGATTTTCTTTAACTTCTCCTGCAACACAATAAGCCTTATTTATTTTATTTTTTATTTCCTGTGCAGAATCTCTAATAGAAACCATACTCGCCTTAACTGAACTTGACATCTTAGACCCAGGCCCTTGCAAACTCGCAATTATTCCAGTATGCACAAAAATTGGCTTTTTCTTCATATTAATTTTAGAAAATAATTCAATTCCCAAAGCATGGATTTTTCTCTGGTCCATACCTGCAGAAACAAAATCTACATCTAAAGCCTTAATATCTTCAATCTGCATTAAAGGATAAATAATTTGAGACACTTTAGCATTTTCAATATCTCTTGCAACTGTCTGCATGCTCCTCAAACCTCTATTAACAGTAGTGCTTAGAGCCATAATCATCACATCATTAATATAATCAGTTTTTCTCTGAAAATCAGTCCCTTTAACAATCTTAGCTTTAGTTAATCCAGCAGCTTTCATTCCTTTTTCCCATATTTTCATCTGTTTATCTAAAAAATCCCAATCACCTTTTTTATTTAACCATGCATGCCAATTTGCCAGCAAAACAATTGGCTTAATCCCAGCTTTCTGAAAATCAAGAAGTTTCATCATAGTAACTAAATGTCCAAGATGAATCTCCCCAGATGGCTCATATCCGCAATAAACTTTCAGATTCTTTTTTTTCAAAGTGTTCTTTATCTCTTTTTCATTTAAAATCTCATCAGCATTCCTCTTTATCAGCTCAACCTTTTTTGAAGTATTCATACTTCAAAAAGAAAACTTTAAATTATAAACCTTTCTAAAATCTAGATGAAAGAGCAATTTCTCCTGAAAATCTCATTCATAATCTCACTTTTAGGCATAACAGCTCTCTTGCTCATATCCCGCCACCCCGCCCCAGAATACCAGATTTCTAACTTATCAAATCTAACACTAAGCTCATTAGTTAAAATTCAGGGCAAAATAATTAATTCGGAAAAACTCAGCCCAGATTTTTTCATCTTAACATTGCAAGATGAAACAGGACAAATAGAAATTTTACTTAACAAAAACTTCTCAGCAACTAGGCAAGTTCAAGTAACAGGAACTATTGATAAATACGGAAATAAAACTCAAATTCAAGCAGATAAAATTATAGAAATTTAAACTGTCACCTTGAAATACATTTACGCCCATCAAAGCATTTCTCATCATCACAATCACAAACTTTTATCTCATGACTATTTTCTAAAGCACATCCGCAAGCACCTATCAGACAATTATTTGGAAAAGCTTTTGTATCTTTACAACATAACTTTCTCACTACAATCCCTCCGCTTTCTAAACAATTTTTTTCTAATAGCTCATTATTTTCTTCAGTTAGATTATTCTTTTCAATCAAGCACTTTTGTATTGAATCATACCATTTATAACCTTCCATTAAATTGCATTCCTGTGCACTTATTTTTCCATTAATAAGAAAAAGAAAAATAAGGAAAGCTAAGAAAATTATAATTATCACCCAAATAATAAATAAAAATCTATTTTTCTTCACAATACTCATTTTAATATTATCTACGTTTTATCCATCTATACCTATCTCTTTTCCAATACCCTCTCAACATTAAAAAAATAACTACAAAGATTAAAAGAATTGCTCCTGAAAAAAGAACTGAAAAAACCGGAATATTTGTATCCAGAATTTTCATTGGCTTTTCTTCTATTTCTACTACACACTCTCTGCTTTCTATCCTCTTAGTTCCGCAATTAGAAGTGCAATTCCTTTCTTGACTTCCTAAAATACATTCTGACCACTCTTCACACTCCCAAGTTTCAGCAACACACCCGCCCCCAACCCCAAACCCATCCCCAACCACAGCACCAACACCTACAGAAGGAACAACTGCATCTGATACCTCAATAATCCCAGAATTTTCTAGCCCAGTTATCTTATACTTTATCCCCAAATCATCGCAAGTAAACCCTGACTGGACAGACCCATCACATCTAACCTTAACTTCCCCAGAACCAGAACAAAGAAGAGAAACATCAGCTATTGATGTTATTTCACTATCCTCAATACAAACACTATTTTTATCAGAATCTAAATCATCAATATAAACAATTTTTGTCTGACCTGCAGATAAATTAATATTTTTAATAAAAATACTCCCTAAAACAGCAGAGCTATTTTGTTTTTCAACAATTATCTCTCCTAAAACTAATGTATCATTTGCACTAAAATTATAATTAAAATGTAAAATAGGACAAGTATTATTAGTAAAATTTACAAGTAATGGCCCAGTAAACTGCTGTGATAAATTTGTAGAATTGCCAACTGTCAAATTCAAATTTAAAATATTGGTATTAATATTACTCAAATTCCCATTTAAAAAATCATCTGAATCATTAAGCCCATCATTATCATCATCATTATCATCAAAATCTGCTAGCCCGTCTAAATCTGTATCTAAATTTAAAGTAAAATTAAAAATAGTGATATTTCTATTGTTAGAACTATCATTAACATAAAGAATTATGCTATGATTTCCATAATATGTAAAATTAAGAGTTGCAACTTCTTCAGTACATGGACAACATAGTGTAGTATTTCCAGCCTCATCCAAGTCATACAAAATCTCTGACTTTTCAGAAAAACTTAAGTTCAAAAGTACCTGAAATTTAGAAACATTTTGTATCAAAGAAGGACTATTAATAGTTATTGAAGGAGGGGTTGTATCTAAAATAGATACATTGCTGGAATTAGCAAAATTGCTGTAATCGCTACCATCATAAAGTCCGACACTACATTTCCATACATCTCCCGGAGTTAGATTGCCTGAAGATAAAATTGCGCTGAAAACACTTCCATCAGGATAACTATTATTATAATTTATTGTCCGGTTTAATGTATTATTTTTATACCATTTTACTGAAACATTCATATTATCACCATCAAAATCAGTCATATTTGATGAACAATTTAAATCAACTTCGCTGGAATTAGTTCCATCTATACTTTCTAAAGTTACATTCGGGGCATTTGGTCTTGAAATATTTCCGCCAAGATTCTGCCATGTTAATGAAGGATAATCATTTCTTCTTTCTTCCCAGATATCAAAGAAACTCCAGCTTGCCATCGGCTCATTATCAGGGTAAACATCTCCTTTGAAATAAGCTTCATCATTCTGAACAGCTGTACATCCGCTGTCTCCTTCCCAATAACAATTTTGTGGATTCCCAGTATGATTATTCCAATATGAATTAATTATACTTCCATTAATATAATCGCCTAATAACCCTCCTTTATTGCTATTTCCTGTTACATTACCTGTAGCAAAAGAATTAGATATATTCCCTGTAGCTAAGTGTCCTGATACTCCTCCTACTCTTGTATCTCCAATTACATTTCCTGTTGCGTAAGAGTTCATTACACTCCCATAACAAAGACCAAGTAAACCGCCTGCATAATTTACACTGCTGGTAATGTTCCCTGTTGCATATGAATCAATTATCAAACAATCCTCGTAATTACTTCCCACTAAACCCCCCGCATCAGCGCCTGAAGCAAAAACATTTACAGAAGACCAAGAATTTCTTATTGTAGCATTCCTGCCATTCCACCCAACCAAACCCCCAATATGAAAATAAGTGCCATTTACAAACCCTGTTGAACTGCAATTGGTTATATTTGAGAAATCGCCATTACTTCCAACCATCCCTCCAACAATAAATCTACCGGTGATATTAACATTTTTCATGCGAACATTGCTTATCTCTCCACCACTTATAAAGCCAATCATCCCAATTGTAACTCCCCCTGCACCAGAATCTGGCCTATTTATATAAACATCAGTGATATTATACTCATTTCCTTCTAAACTTCCTTTAAAAGGATACTCAATAGCGCCACCATCCCACCACCCAATAGGATCAAATCCCTTGCCCGAATTCCAGTTAATTGTATCTGAGCAGTTGATATTACTAATTATCTCGTAAGATGCATCTAATTTCCCTTCCATACTCTGCAATTGTGTACAATTTGTAATCTGACAGGGGTCAGATAAATTTCCATAGCCACTCATACCATCCGGGCAAAAATCCTTAAAAAATACTACTGAAGTGATATTTTCATTGCCATATGTATCATTGCAATATAAAGTCCAGTTGTTTGTTCCTTCTATACTTATCACTGATGTAAAATTAGTTCCCATTGCAACTGGTGTTGAATTTGTAATTCCTGAATCATTTGAATACCAACATCTATCTGGGTTAGATTCTGTATATGAGTAATTAAGCTCACTTACATTTGTGCCATAAGTTATATTCTGCGGGTAAGTGATGTTAATTTTTGGAGGTATTGTATCTTCTAAAATTTCAAAGCTGAAATTACTTGCTGCCCAGCTTCCATTGCTTAAATTATCATATGCTAGACAGTTCCAGGAATAATTTCCAATTTCAAATGTTACATTCCAGGAAGTCTGATTAAATGTGCCATTTACAGAAATTGTATTTGTATAATTTAATTCACCTGTTAAGTTCCAGACATAAAGTGAGATATTTCTCAATTTGAAATCATCAGATGCGTTGCAGGAGAAATCAATTGTCCCATTATAAGTTAAGTTGTCATTTGCTGGTCTTATTAAACTTACATTTGGTGCAAAATCTGGAGTTACTTCAGATATAGTAATTGTTCTAGTTTCAGTCCAGTTTATATTTCCTAAGGTATCATTTGCACTTGCATTTAAATAATATGTTTCATCTGCTAAGCTTGTAAAATTAATTTCTTTATTTATTGCCCCTGTACTTGAATTTGTTGAATTTACTAAATCAGTTGAATTATATAGATAGATTACAATTGTCTGCAAGTTTGTGTCAGATGCTGTTACATTTGCAAAAATATCTGAATTTGATTGTGTTCCTGAAGATGTTGTAGGGGGAACAAACTGAACATTCGGAGCAGTAGCATCAACACTAAAATAATAAGTATCCGAAGTTGTATTCTCAGTTCCATCACCCGCAATCACACTCCAATTATGCCCTCCATCACTCAAACCAGTCCAATTATAAGTAACTGCAGTTCCATTAACAACATTTTCTGTTGTATTTATTAAAGAACCATCCCCATAAAACCAAACTGTCATATTATCCCCATCAGCATCAGTTACCGTCGCATTAAGCATTGCATAATCTACTGAAATATTTGAATTGTTTACTGGAGAATTTAAAATAGGTGTGTCTGGAGCAGCATTTCCTGATTCCTCATCCCCAAAAGTTACATAAGTTCCTTGATTAGCAACCATTTGATAAGATTGGTTTATCCAGTCAGGTGTTTTTACTGTATCTGAAACCCTAACTTCATCTATTGTTCCAGTAAAAGGTAATGCTACGTCTGTATTGTAAGAACCAATAGTCAATTTTCCGCTACTAGTTGTAAGAGACGCTGTTTCAGAGATAGAATTGTCATTCTCACCATCAACATATATTATAAGGTTTACCCCATCATAAGCTCCAGCTATATAATGCCAAGCATTGTCAGTAACGTCTGTATTACTTACGACATCACCACCAGCTTGAACACGGGCCGTCATTCCATACTGAACTCCTTCCGTAGGGCCCGCAGCTGTCCATATAAATAATACATACCTCTCATCCCCCGCACCCTTGTTCATTACTACTGGATAATCTGTTTGGTCAGATGTTTTAATCCATGCAGAAAATGTTATAGCAGTTCCAGTTATATCAAGCGAAGCACTATTAGGAATTTCAAAACTATCTGTTGAACCATCAAATTCTATTGCATCACCCATTTGTCCTTCTGCAAGATAAGCAGGAGTTCCATCTATAACATCAGCGTCATTATCGTTACTTGTAGAATCAATAATATTACCACTTCCCTCTTCCATGTGTTGAACCATTACATAATTATCATCCCAAACACCAGTAGCATTCTCCCCAGAACTTACAGCAGTACTATTTTTATAATAAACAGATATTACTGTCCCAGCAGCAGGAAGAGTTGGTATTCTTGCCCAAATGTGAGCATTACTAGCAGTATAGTTTTCTATTTCATAATCCATCAAACTCCCATCATTACCACAAGACGCATTATAAAATCTAATATCAGAATAATCAGCCTGCATATCTGAATCATAAGTAAGATTAATGTAAGCTGGAAAATTAGTCAAAGTAGAAGAACCTGCATTTCCAATCGTAATATTCCTACACCTACCAAATGTAGCATTAGCCCAAGGGTCAGTAATCCAATCAAACTGCACCGGCGCCCCTAAAATCTTTAAATCAAATGTATCTTGCTCTCCCTCCAAATTATCCAAATAAAGCTTATGTAAAGCCCGCTCATGAATATCCTCAAACGTCATCAAAACATCTGGACCATCTTTCTCATAAACCTCAACAGAAGCCTCACTATCAGACTTAGCATAAATTGTAATATCGCCCTTTGAAGTCAAACTCTTTTCAAAAATTACTCTTACATATTCTCCATCATAAATTGGTTCGCTCCAAAGATTATCTTGTTTTCTGACAGCGTCGTAAATATTTGAAATAAAGTTTTTATTAATATCCAGGTGCCTTGCTTCGATTATTTCAATGGCTGATATCTCTTTTATAGGATTTGCTTCATCTTCATAAATTATAAAATTGTTAATGGGTCCAAAAAAATTGTTTGAGTGTAATAATTCATCTTCAATTTCTAGTTTGTTATGAAGCCCTTGAAAGGCAAGTATAAGAAAAAATATAAAAATAAAAGATAAACTTAGAATCCATAATTGTTTTAAATTTTTTTTATCCATTTTTCATTTCCCCCTCTTTAAAGAATAAACTTTTGCCATCCCAATCTTCCTTACAAAAACATTTCCACCACCCTCTAATTTTGCAAGAGCAGTTCTAACAGCACATCTTGACAATCTGGAAATCTTAACTATTTCAGTTATACTTAACCCGCTATTATCGTCTTTTTGCAGAATTCTGACAACTTTGTTCACAATATTGTGCTTCATTTTATTAACAATATTGTTAAAAACCGATCTGACAACAATATAAGTCTAAGGTTGAAAACCTCAATTTGTCGAAGAGAAGTAGTTTAATAAAACAATAATTACAAAACTCTTTTGTCAATTACATACATATAAAAAATTTTAGCGTCTGTCTCAATTCTCTGGCATGAAATTTTGCCAAATGCTTTCTGTTTTCTAAATCGAAGATTAAAAGGTAAAAGAAAATACTTAGTTGCCCCATCCCTCCCCCTCTGAATTAATTTTGTATCATCAGCACACAAATCTGCAGCAAACAAATGGATATTTTTAAAATGATTTTTCAAATCCTGAAATTCATTTTTGCTCACAAGCACCTTACATAAAACCCTACTATCTGATAATGCCTTAGAGCTGATTATTATGCCCATTTTCTAAAATACCAAAGGATAATTTCTTTAAAAGGTTATCCAATTCTAAGGGTAAGGTTAATAATGGCGACTTTTTACTCTAAAGTAGCTATAAAAATTTAAATAATTCAGAGGCATATTTTGCTTATGGGCGCTATATTAGGAACAAGAACAACAAAAGACAACAAAGTTGTTTTGGAAATAGAGATGGATTATGATGATTCCCTTCAGCTTAAAGGACACATTAAAAATATCCATGTCTTCTCAGAAGACGCAGCAGAGATTAAGACAAATCTCTCACAAAGAGGGAAAAACGAAGCTACAAAATACTTCCTCATACCAAGAGAATTAAGAAAAAATCTTAAATTTGATGAAAAAGTTAAATGTCAGAAATTAGAAACCAAATCAAAAATCATTTTCGTTTATGTAGTAGATAAACTTCATCTTTAAAAATGGAACGAGAAAACATAGGGATACAGCAAATTGACAATATGATTGAAGGAGGACTGCCTAATGGGAGCATTACTGGATTATCCGGACCCCCAGGAGCAGGAAAATCAATCTTTGCAATTCACTTTTTATTAGAAGGTGCAAGAAAAGGGCAAAAATGTGTTTATATAAATTTGGAAGAGCCTAAAAGTAATATCGACTGCATGATTAATCAGTTTGAGTTTGCAGAAGAGTTTTTTAAATTTGTAGATGAGGGGAAAATAGTTGTCAAGTGCTTCACATATCCGGAATATGAAAAAATATGTTCAGATTTATTTAGGCAGATTCAAGAAGAAGAGGGTATTAAAAGGCTTGTTATAGATAGTTTCAATTGTTTTTTTGCATCTACACCTTATCCAGAATCATTAAGCATTCCAAGAGAAGTAAATGTAAGAAGAATGATAAACCAGGCATTTTCTATGCTCAGAAGAAAGGGGCTCACAACTCTCTTAATCTTGGAAATGCAATTAAATAGGCAGACAAATTTTTACTATAATATTCCCTACCTCGTAGATGGAATAATTAACTTAGACTTTCTGGAACTAGGAACAATTGAAAGAAGAATCTTTGTTCCTAAAATGAGATGGACTAACCAGTATAAAGAAAGCAAAAGTTACGAAATTGGAAAAAGGGGCATCATAGTTCAAGAGGAAAAAGAAGAATGATTCCAATTGATTAAAAGAGAGGTGATTAATGGTTATTGATATAAAAAAGTATATTCTTTCTAAATTAATTTTGCCTAAAACTCTAATTATAGACCGCCCAGGAATAATTATTAATAAAACTACAAGAAGATATGGTAAAGAGAGTGTAAGAACCAGAATTATCTATCATTTTGAAGATATTGCTATTAATCTTTATTCAGAAGTTTTAAAAAAATTAGGTAAGGAAAAGGCAGATTTTTTATGGTATAAAATCGGGAAAGAAGCTGGCACGCGATACTTTTTATTTGTAAAAAGAAGAAAAATGCCAAGTTTATTAATGCCCTTAATAATTAAGCATATTTTCAGAACATTTGATGCTGCAGGCATGAGTTTTGCACGGGATATTTTTTACAATAAGAAAAAGAAATTTCTTGTAACTAATGGAAGAAATTGCGCAATATGCAGGAAAACAAAAAGCGGAGATGTAATGGCAGGCATTACAAGCGGCATTTTAAGCTCACTTCTTAAAGAAAATATTGAGGCAGAAGTAAGATGCACAAGTTGCCCTGATAAATGCAAAATTGTCGCAAGCCCGCAAATACCAAGAAAATATGTCCCAAACTTTAAAGAACTTGCGCCGTTAAAAGATTATGATAGATTAAATATTCCAACAGAGAATGGGCAGACCAATTTAAAATCTTTTACAGACTTGCTAAAATTCAAAAAAATCCGGATAAATGGACAAAATGGCAGCTTTTATTTTCAAAATAAAATGATTGTGCCATCTGAAATTGGCTTGCCTGGAATAATTTCCAAAAATTATATTGAAATCGGAGAGAAAAATCTATTTAAAAAAACAGTAATTAATACATCAGAAAACATAATTCACGAGCTTTTTGGTGAACTTAATTTTCAAGATAAAATTAAAGCTATAAGAAACATGGTATCCGCATTTGGTTTAGGAATTATGTATCTTAAAAAAATAAAAAACACGATAATTCTTGATTTTATCAATCCCCCAATAACAAAATTCGGACCAATGTTCAGGGCATTTATTTTAAATGGATACATAAATGCAGTTTATGATAAAAAATTTGGTATTAAGGAGCTTACCAATAAAAGAATAGAACTAATTATGTAAAAGAATACTTTAGCTTAAGATAAAGATAGCAGAAAAACTGGAATATTTTTGCTCTATTTGGATACTTATTACTCATTTCGCTAGGAAGCTCAATATCAGGGTCTCCCATTAGCATTTTTTCAAAAATATCAGGATACTTGGCTAAAATAGGCAAAAGCTCAGTCCGCATTGGCATTCCTATTGTTTTTTGCCAAAAAACCGGGACATTATAAGTGCTTAATTTCGTTGATAAGAATTTAATATATCTCTCCAAATACTTTTTTTTCCACATTTGCTCATAAGATTTTAAATCTTCCTCTTTAATTGCCTGAACCAGCATTTCTGCTGTATCTAAAATATTATGAACCCCCTCAGCAGAACATGTAGTTGCATTTCCAAAACTATCTCCTAAATGGGCTATATTCTCATGTACTAAAGGAAAAACAGGTGTGCACGGGATTATAACTTTTGAAGATGAACTTATTTCTGGTTTTGAAATATATTTTCTCATAATAGTTTTCTCAGGAGCTAAAAAATTAAAACCAACTTTTTTCACATACTGCCAGTCTCCTTGCAATGTCTTGTCTTTCAAAGGATAAAAATCCTCAAAATAATTAGAATCAGAAAATTGATAATAAAAATAATTATCTAATTTTAGTTTATTTTTTAATATTTTTGTATTTCCTACCCAATATCTAAAAGGAAGCTTTTGTTTGAATAACTTACGGACAAAAAAATTATGACCAGAACAATCAATTAAAGTCTTGAAAAAATACTCTTTCTTATCAGTTTTCAAAAGATTTTTATTTAATTCTGTAGCAGTTTCTTTTCTAAATTCTACTTTAGATTTATCAATAAAATTCTGGCAGATTTTCTTATAATCAAGAAAAAAGAATTTTTTATTTAAAGTAAGATATACTTTATCTCCTGCACCAACTTTAATCCCTTTAAATTTATATTCATAAGGGAGCTTATACTTCCTGATTACCTCTTCTGTAGTATTTCTATAACCATAAGCAGCATTTGCGCCAGGCTCATTTTTATCAATTAATAAGACATGCTTATTCTGGCATTCCTGGCTCAGATTATAAGCTAAACTGGAACCCGCCACCCCGCCCCCAACTATAATTATATCATATTTTTCCATTTGACAACCTCCATCCCAAAATAATTAAAGAAATAATAAGAATTGATAAAGAAAATAAAATTATATAAAAATTAGAAGATAAAATAAGAATTAAAAAAAGATAAGAAAGAATCAAGTAAAAACGCACCAAATAGAGCGCAGATTTCTCATAATTCAAAAATATTAGTCTTGAAATTATTAATGCAAGTAAAAAAATTGGAACTAAGAATACAAGAAAAATCCCCCTTATACCAAGAGAAAGAAAAAGGAAAAACAGAACTATTAAGGAGAAATTTAAGAAAATTACTGCAATAATTTTTGGCTTCTTAAAATCACTGACTAAAGTATGATAACCTAAACTCCTGTCTTTTATAACATCTTTAAGATTAGTTATCGGCCCAATGCATAAAGCTAAAAAATAAACTAAAACAGTAAATTGTACAGTTTTAATTAACTCAATTCCAACAAGCAAAGAAGAAGTTAATACAGGCAGGGCAAAATGTGTCATGCCAGCAATTAAAGCATCTCCTAAGGGCAAAATTCTCGCAATTGTATTATATAAAAATCCTAGAAAAACAGCAAATAAAGCTATAAAAAAGATAATTTTTACAAAAGCAGAAATAATTAAAGCTGATAAAATTAAAGCAACTACTACTTTTTTAGAATAATCTGGCAGTTTATAATCTTTATCTTTATAAGCATTGTAAATACTAGATGCAGAATATATAAGAACAATAACCAGAGCAAGAACTAAAATCGTCAGTGGAAAAACATCTGAATAAGCTGCTGGAATAAGAATAATCATTAAGATTGGCAAAGTCCTTTCAAGCCTCATAGCCCTTAACAAATTTAGCATCATATTGAAAAATTTCTCGCACTCTTGTAATTAATTAGAGGAAATGGATAAATAATATTAAAATCTAATAAAAAAACTTATAATTTATCCTTTCTCTCAAGTTAAGAATATTATCTTTGAATTTTTATTTTTATGGGTGAATTAAAAAGAGATGAACTCAGAATTTATTTATGATACTACTCTTAGAGATGGAGAACAGATGCCAGGGGTGGTTTTCTCAAAAGAAGAGAAAATAAGACTTGCAAAAATAATTTCAGATTTTGGTGCAGGAATTATTGGTTTAATGCCTTCTGTCTCAGAAGCTGAAAGAGAAGTTACAGAACATTTGGCAAATTGCGGGTTAGAAAGCCAAATTACAGCTGCAACAATGATGAGAAGAGACGACATAGATACTGCAAAAAACTGCGGGGTACAAAGAATAATCTTATTTACTTCAGTTTCAGATATACATATTGAAAAAAAACTGCAAACAACAAGAAAAGCTACTTTAGAAAAAGCAGTTAAATTTGTAGAATATGCAAAAGAACAGGGAGTAGCTGTAGACTTTGCAGGAGAAGATTCAACAAGAGCAGACTTTGATTTTCTTGTCAAATTTATTAACTCTTTAGATGGCAGAATAGATTACTTTCTGCCTTGTGATACCCTTGGGATTTTAACTCCATGGCAAACATATGATTTAGTAAGAAAATTAAAACAAGAAACAGATTGCCAAATAGGGCTTCATATACACAATGATCTTGGGCAGGCAACAGCAAGTACCTTAGCTGGCATTGAAGCAGGAGCAGATTTATTTTCAGGAACTTTTACAGGCATAGGAGAAAGAGCTGGCAATGTCCCTTTAGAAGAAGTTGTAATGGCTCTCAGAACCCAGCATAACAAAATGCTTGATGTAAAATATGAATTAATTTGGAAAATATGTTATTTGGTACAACAATATTCAGGGGTTAGATTGCAAAAGCACAAACCAATTTCAGGAGTAAATGCCTTTTCTCATGAGTCAGGCACTCATGTAGATGGAGTTTTAAAAGCAAGTGAAAACTATGAAAATTTTGACCCAAGAATAATCGGGGGAAAAAGGGAAATTTTATTTGGAAAATGCTCTGGAAGAGGAGGCTTAAGATACTTATTTAAAGATAGGTTCACAGATGAGCAATATGTAGAAATGCTAAAAGAAATTAAATTAAGAGCAGAAGCTGAAAAAAGAGCTTTTACTGAAGAAGAAATTAGGGAGATGTTTTTAAGATGAATAATCACTTAAAAAAATCACTTGAACAAAATATAATCAAGATAAATCAAGAAATAGAAAAATTTCTTCCAAAGAAATTTGATAAAAAATGGCTTGCTTCTATTTTCGGAAATACAAATTGGGAATTTGATGAAAAGGCATGCACAGAAGCAATAGCAAAACCTGTCTGGAATCTCCTTGAAAGAGGAGGAAAAAGATGGCGCCCTTTTCTAATGCAGCTCTCTTATGAAGCAGTATGCAAGAAAAAAGATTCTATTCAAAAATTCCTGATTTTGCCAGAACTTATACATAATGGCACACTTATAATAGATGATATTGAGGATAATTCTGAATTAAGAAGAGGCCATTCCTGCATACATAAATTATTTGGGATAGACACTGCAATAAATGCAGGAAATTCCTTATACTATCTTCCGGTCTTATCATTAATAAAAGACACCTCTTTAAGCAACGAAACAAAAATAAAAGTTTATGAACTGCTGAATAAAGAAATGATTAAAATTTCATTTGGTCAGGGAATGGATATTTATTGGCATAAAGGAGAAAAAACAGATATGAATGAAAATCAGTATTTACAAATGTGTGCTTACAAAACAGGCGCACTATCAAGAATATCTGCCAAATTAGGAGTAATACTTGGAAATGGAAGTGAAGAACAAATAAATGCATTTGGTAAATTTGCAGAATCAATTGGCATTGCTTTTCAAATTCAGGATGATATCTTAAATATTACAAGCAAAAAAATAGGAAAAGAATTTGGAGAAGACCTAACAGAAAATAAAAAAACATTAATGGTAATTAAAACATTAGAAAAAGCAGGAGAAAATGACAAAATAAGATTGCTTAAAATTTTAAATCTTAAAACCAAAGATGAAAAATTAATTAAAGAAGCAATTGAAATAATGGAAAAATATCACTCACTAGAATATGCAAAAAGCAAGGCAAAAAGACTTGTTATAGATGCCTGGAACAAGCTAGCCCCCTTAATTAAAGACTCCGAGGCAAAGAAAAAACTAAAGTTATTTGCAAACTATTTAATAAAAAGAGACAGATAAAGATTCTATAAACTTATTTAAATAAAAAAAGATTCTATAATTTCATGAAATCTAAGAAACAGGATACTTCAAGCTTCAAGACACTTCCTCAAGAAGATATGCCAAGAGAAAAACTAAATAAGTATGGTGCTAAAGTTTTAACAGATTCTGAACTTTTAGCAATAATTTTAAGAACAGGAAATAAACAGGAAGATGTTTTTAAGTTATCAAAGAAACTGCTAGCAAAACATAATCTTAAATCTTTATCCAGGATTAGGATTAACAGTTTAAAAAAAGAATTAGGGATAGGCGATGCAAAGGCAAGTCAGATTATTTCATGTTTTGAATTAGGACGAAGACTAGCGGCATTCAAAGAAGATAAAAAACCTATTATTAAAGAGGCAAAAGACATAGTTAAAATTTTCATGCCTGAAATGAGCTCACTGAAAAAAGAGCATTTCAAAGGGATATATCTTGATTCAAGAAGAAGAGTGTTAAAAGAAGAAACTATATTTATCGGTTCTTTAAATGAGTCAGTAATACATCCAAGGGAAATTTTTCAGATAGCCTTAAATGAAAATGCTGCTGCTTTGATTCTGCTTCATAATCACCCTTCAGGAGACCCTTCTCCAAGCAAATTTGACATCAATGTAACAAAAGAGCTGGTAGAAGCAGGCAAAATCCTTGGCATAGAAGTTCTTGACCATATAATTATAGGCAGCAAAAAGTATTTTAGCTTTAAAGAAAAATCACTCTTTTAATGCATCCCTGATTTTCATCCCTTTTGGAGTCAGCTTATAAAGCCTTCCTGTCTTCTCCTTCGGATTCAAACATTTAGCTATTTTTTTCACTTTAAACATTCTTAAAACATCACTTACATTATTCAGGCTTAATCTTGTTTCTTCCTTAATTTGTGTGGGTATTTTTGGCTTATCCATTACCTTAATAATCTTCCTCCTTTGCTTTCCTCTAACAACCCAGGAATATCCATTACACATATAAAGAAGTGTAAATTCAGTATAAAAAGACTTACACTGGATTTATACCAAAATGTTTATAAAATCTCTGTTTTTAGAGTAATAATGATAAAAAATAAGATAAGAGAATTTCTTTGGAAGTTAAATTGCAAAGGGCTTATAAATTTCAAAATTTTTAAATGGTTATATGAAAGATTCTTTTGATAAAAAATTCAAAATATGCCCTTTCGGATAAAAATATTTTTATTTCTGGAATTTTTGGAGATAATTATCCAAATTTCGGCGTGGGATATTTAAAGAAAAATAACTTTAATATTTCGAATTTGAAACTTTAATTGTCAAAAGAGTGTGAAAAAAGAATGAGACTTACTAGAAATGAGAAAAAAACATTGAAATTGCTTTTAGAAAATTCAAGAATATCTGACAGTTCAATTGCAATGAAACTTAAAATCTCAAGCCAGGCAGTAGGTAAAATAAGAAGAAAGCTTGAAAAAACACTTATTGACTCTTATACTTTAAACTTAAATTTCACTAAAATGGGAATCCATACATTTGCAATAGCTTTTGCAAAATTAACTGGTGAAGGTATAGAAAAAGGCGAATTAGAAGTAGAGAAAAAATTACTTGAAAATCCCCATATTCTTCAGGTTTACAGGTTATCTAGTGGAAATTCAACTCACGCAATTTTATATGGTTTTAGAGATACAACAGAATTAGATGACTTTTTTCACTCTATTCAGAAAAGAAAAACACTTCATAACTTCATTGAAAATAAAGAATTATTTATTTTTTCCCATAATAGTTTAATTAAAAACAATCCAATACAGCTATTCAATAAAATCATTGATGAGCCGAATTTAGACCAGCAAAAAGTTAGGCTCAATAATTTTAAAAATTTCAGATAAATTAAAAATGAAGTGGCAGATAATTTTAGCTATTATTTTTTTAACAAGTTCTGTGCTTGCAATATCTTCTCCGCCATATACATTTTATAATTATGGAAGTCTGGTCACTTCAGCAACAGAAGCAGAACAAGATAGAAAAGCTGTCTGGGAAAATGAAATATTTGTACTTTATTTTATAGGGGGCGTAATTCTATTGTGGGTAATAATTAAAATATCTGCAAAAATAAGAAAAACTAATAAAAAAGTAAATTAACTGCTAAGCCCCCTTGTAGCTTCTAAGATTGGAAGGTTAGCTTCAGTAGGCACATAAATAACTTCTGTATTCCCATCATTTAAACCTTCAATAAATCTATATTTTAGGTAGTTATCAGTTATGCTTCCTGCAATAATTCTATTCGCTCCTGCAATCCCTTCTGCCCTAATTACCTCGGCCTCTGCCTTCAACTTAGCAGCTTCTTTTTCAGCTTCAGCTTCTTCTATGGCAATCTTTCTATTCCACTCAGCTTCCTTTAATTCAGCTTTACCGCTTAATTCCCTTGCATAAACTTTATACTGGGGATAAAGCAGCAGAAGAACTAAAATAATTATAAAGATAATTATTATAACAGTCCAAAAATATCTTGCACTAAATTTTCTTTGCTCCATTTGTACCTCCTTTCATTAACCATATTTTAATATTCCCTTTTGAAGCATTTTTATTGCATACCTATTTCCGCCTCTTAAAACCTCCAAAATCCTTCCCTGATTAAAATACATTGTCCGCAATTTTGAATACGCCCCTTCAGAAGAAACAAAATACTTTCTTTCCTCATAACCATATACATACCAGTATTTATTGTTGATTGATTCTAAAACTTTTTCAACAGGAGCTCCATCATACCTGTCTGGCCAGATTATTACATTCCATTCAGGATTTAATTGATATCCTGTAGAAGATAATTTTCCTGCATCTAATTGCTTATCTACAAGCACAATATTCCCTGTTGTAAAATTATGCTGAAATAAAGAAAACCCTGAAACAATTAAGGCAATTCCAAGAAAAATCCAAAATAAAAATAATTTTTTCATAATTAGAATAACGGCATTTACTTTATAAATCTTTTTTAATTTTATTTTCTAAAATGATTCAACTTGCCTACTTACTCGCACTCCTAGCCGGAGTGCTCGCAGGGATTTTTACAGGCTTAATACCGGGAATTCATGTAAACTTAATAGCTATTTTTCTTATCTCACTTATTCCATTTATCCCTTTTAACAAAATAATTTTCCTTATTTTCATAATAGCAATGGCAATAACCCATACATTTCTTGATTTCATACCAAGCATTTTTCTAGGAGCCCCAGATGAAGACACTGGCTTGTCAATCCTGCCAGGACACCAGCTCTTAAATAAAGGAAAAGGATACCATGCAATTATCTACACACTTTATGGAAGCTTAATTGGAGTTTTAATTATCCTGCTACTAACACCAGTATTTATTTTCATTCTTCCAACCATATATATTTACCTAAAGCAGGCAATATTCCTAATTCTAGTTTTTGTTTCTATTTTCCTCATATCCTCAGAAAAAAAATCAAAGTTCCTTGCATTTATCATCTTCTTTTTAGCAGGATTCATCGGACTCGCAACTTTTAATTCAGGAATCCAAAATTCTCTCCTGCCACTATTTACAGGCCTATTCGGAGCATCTTCATTAATTACTAGTATAATAAAAAAACAAAATATTCCGCAGCAAAACATAGATAAAATTAGAGAAATAAAAATCACAAAAAAGCAGGTATCAAATTCAGGCATTGCAGCTTTATTATCTGCACCATTATGCACTTTTCTTCCAAGTTTAACATCAGGGCAAGCAGCAGTAATAGGTTCAGACTTAATAGGAGAAAAAGACCCAGTTCAGTTTCTTATTTTATTAGGAGCAATAAATACAATAATTGCAGGATTGGGCTTTGTCACATTTTATGCAATTCAGCAGGCAAGAACAGGAACAGCACTTGCAGTTAGCCAGTTATTAAAATCTCTCACTATAGACCATCTTCTAATTATCTTTGCTGTAATAATAATTTCAAGTATCTTATCATTTTTCCTTACAATATTTATAGGGAGATTTGGCGCAAAAAATATCAGCAGATTTAATTACAAATATATCTCAATAATAATCCTGCTTTTCTTAATTATAATAGTTTTATTTTTCTCAGGACTAATTGGTTTTTTGATTTTCACCACATCAACTGCAACAGGATTAATAGCAATAATAACTGGAATAAGGAGAACTCATTTGATGGGCTCACTCATGCTACCATCAATTCTTTTATACCTTCCGTTCTAATCCCCCTCGCCCCGCCACCACGAAACAACTAAAAAGATAATCACAGCAATTAGTGTAATCACAAGAGCAGAAACATACTTGAAATAAATTTCCTGTCCAACTAATCCAAACTTTACAATCAAACTATCAACAGAATCTTTAATTGGTTCTCTCCAGGAAAGAGCAAGTAAAAATGCAAACGCAGCAGTAATTCCAACAACCAACTGCTTCTTAAACTCTTTTTTAAATTTAGACGCAGATCTCTTTACACCATTATAAATCCTGTCTCTTAATCTTTTCTTAACTTCCTGCTCAACTTTCTTTTCAATTTCTTTTTCAGCTTTCTCTTCAACTTTCTTAACTTGACTTTCACATTTCTTCGCAACTTTATCAACTTCTTTTTTAACAATCTCTTTCTGCTGTTTACTTAATTTTTCTTTCACCATCTTACAACCAAGAAAACTTTATATTTAAAACTTAACCCTTATAATCTAATTTTCAAATTTCTTAGAAGCATCAAATAAAGCAAGGATTTGGAAAAATAGTATGAAATTTGTAAGCAAAGGGAAAATATATGAGAATCTTAAAAAACCAGATACCATATTTGGGGAAGAAGTTGAAACCGCCATGAAAAGGCTAATCACAAAGATGATAGGAATTAAAATAATAGCAATCAAACTTAAAATTCCAGCCAGTTTTGCAAATTTAATTTTCTTTCCCACTTTAATCATTGCAATACCAAAAAGCACATAAGCAACTAGCATAAAAAAAGAAATAAAAGAAAATACTAAGATAAGAACTACAAGAAAAGCTCCAAAAATTCCAAATCCTGCTCCAGACAAACTCGGAGATGAGAAAGAACTAGATGGAAACATTTGAGCAGAAGCAAGTCTTGAAAAAGAAATAATTGGGCTAACAATCAAAAGTGCAAGAAAGAAAACGATAATAGACCATGAAGAAAATCTAAGCATTCTTAAGTTAGTATATTTTCCAAGTTTTACAAAACCATAATAAAAAAATATATTTAAAACAAAAGAAAATATGCCAAAAGAATATGGAGCAAAAAAAGCAATATTATCTTGTTGAACAATTCCTAAAAAAGCAGAAAGAAGAATAGAGATTAAACTAGTGATAAGAATTAACAATCCTAAAAAACCCGAAAATTTCATCCATTTCATATCTCCATAGTCATATTATTACCTTTAAAAATAAGATTATTCTAAAGAATATATTACCCAAACCACTTCCCCAAAGCTTCCTGCTTTTCTTTCTCCCTCCCAAAAATACTTTCAATATACTGCTTAGCTAACTCCAAACTCTGCTTCACATAAGGAGGAATTTCAAAATTATTAGCTAGATTAAGAGCAGGTTCAAGATACTTCACAATACTTCCTTCACTTATAGTAAAAATCACTTTCCCGTTGCATTTTAAGCAATGCCCAACTAAAGGCGGCCTTCTATATTTCTCATTGCATTTACTGCACCTAAATACCTGCTGCGAAAACTTTCTCAAGTTTCCTCTAATATCTCTGATAAAATGCCTGTCAATAACTAATCTCGCAACATCCCCAGTATCAACAGCCCTGATTTTAGTTACAAGCTCCATCTGCCTCTGAACTTTTTCCTGCATCGTAGGCAAAGTCTTATATGAAGAATTTACAACCCCCTTATTAAAATCAGAACAATCATGGGTAAACTTAATATTAACAAGCGGATTTTTACCTTCTTTTAATCTCTTTTTCACAATATCTATTTTAACTTCAGAGCTATGCAATCCCTGCTCAGCCATCTCATAAACTTCAAGAGGATACTCTCCTAATTCAAAATCTAAAATCTGGTCATCAACTTCACCAGCCCTAATTCTTGCATTTAAAACAAGAGGCGCATCTTGATTCCCCCCTCTATGACTTGGCAGAAATTTTCTGGAAAAATTCAATAAAACATCTAATAACAACATAACAGCAGCTTCATCACCATCACAATCTCTCCTGACAGCAGCATGCATATACGGACTAGCAAGCAAACCTTGAATCTTAGAAAACCCAATAACTCTTCCAACAACTCCTGCACAATTATGAGGAGCCATAAAAACAATCAAATGTCCTGCCAATGCCTCTTTATGCCCAATTTTATAAAAAGCTTTCAACCCATAAAATTTTACAAGCAAAGCATCAATAAAATGAGCAACTTTCAAAAATAAATCATCTGCTTTTTCATCATTAGTTTCAGGGCAAGATGGAAGAATAACATCATGAGGCATTAATTCTAATATCTGGTCATCGCTAACAAGCTCTTTATCATGAATATCTTTCACATAACCTAATTCTCTTAATTTTTCCACACTAGTCATTATCTCACAAGGTTTAAAATGAGTAATTGGAAGTTCAGTTCCATCATATCTAATAGTCCCATCTTTATTTACACATAATCCAAAACTTGCTCTTAAAATCCCTTTGCATAAGTTTTCCAAATCATGATCTTGACTGCTTGTACCTCTTACTCCTTTGATAAGTTTGGGAATCTCAGCAGGCAATAAATCAAGTTTTTTAATTGCAGAATTAAAAAAATCTTTAACAGGAACTCTTTTAGTCATAAAACTTAATCCTTTCACATGCTGAGGGCATTTATCAGCACTAAATTTCTGCCTGCACTCAGGGCAGTAATGCATTTTTACAGTTTCCTTGCCGCAATCTTCACACTTAAAATAAATCGTTTCTTTATTGCAATTTTCACAATAATAAATTGGAAAATCTGCTTTTACACTTCCAAATTCACAAGCTTCATTTACACTCCTTAGTCTTCCCCCTTCATCTCCAACAGGAAATAAAACATTTGGACTGCCAGTTAATTTCCTCATTTTCGCTTTTTCTGGCCTGCCCATTCTTGCCCCAATAAAAGTCCCTGCCTTATCTTTTATTTTCAATGTGGCGATCTTATTTATAGCTTCTAAAACATTTTTCTCTTCTTTGATTTTTTCTGCAATCTCATTTACTTCTTCAGACAAACTTTTCTTATCTAAAACAGATAAAGAAATTCCTAAATTAGTAAGAAATGCCTTACTCACCTCTTCAGATAAAACAACATTTTCTGTAGTAACATCATGCTCAATACCAAGTAATTCCAAAGCTCTTTTCCCTTTTTGAAATCTCTCCTGCTCTGTCTTATTATAAGGCAAAATTATTTTTTTTGCAAGAGAACAATGCCCAACCCAATCTAATAAACTTAGAAAATCATCAAAATTTATCTGGCTCCAATAATAAATAAATTTTGGATATAAAGGAATTTTATATTTTTCAGATAATTCTAATGCAGTATCGAAATCAACTTCAAATTTATCTAATTTCTCCCCATACCCTGCTTTTCTCAATTCTAATTCCCACCACTCTTCAACATAACCAGATTTTAATAAGTCAAAATTCCTATTTATCACATCTCCTAATGGAAATAAGATATCCCCAAGATAAATTATCTCCTCTACTTCAGGATATAATTTCCTTGCTTCTTCTGCATCACTTATTTTCTTTACACTCCCATTTTTTAATTTTACAATAGGCCCATCCATCTGGTCGCATGAAGTAATTGCAGCTCCTTTAGTGGGCTTTTCTATTTTTAATTGAACACCAGACGACAAAAAAGAATCTGAAATAGCCATAGTAGCAGGATGAACAGACACTGCTGAAAAACCATTAACTCTTGACCTGCCATATCTGAATCTAAATCCTCCAGAACAAGAAGGATGTCCAAATACCGGCCTGCCAGCAACTATATCTTTAATATAAGTAGGAGTTGTATCTTTTGTGCCAGAATCTCTTTTCTCGTGCAATTCAATATACTCTTCTAAAAAATCCCATCCAGTTGACTTAAACCCTTTTTCTTTTATTCCTTTTAACAATCTATACCCTTTTTTCGCTTTCTGAGCAAGCCCCTCAGAAAAAATCAGGCACATCCCCCCTCTTATAAAATTTGTTTCAATTCTATTCAAATCTTTATAATTTGAAACTTCTCTCTTCTCAGTCGGCTCCCCTGCAATTTGTATTGGAAGATTTTTAGCTAAAAAAACAATCTCCTCTTCTGTAGGCAGATACTGAAGATTAGTAATTCTTTCATGATAATCATAATTTTCAGTTACATATCTTTTAATTTCTTTTTCAGTAGGATCATATTTTGCAAAACCGAATAATTCTCTTAAATAATCAATTAACATTAAAACCATGCAACCAGCAGTAGTTCCTGCACTTCTAATAGGGCCTGAAAAATAAACTTTAAAATACTCTTTTCCATCTTTAGTTTTCTCAAGTTTCAATTCAGTATATCCTTCTATTGGGCTGCTAACAACACTAAGAGTATTATATGCAAAACCAATTCTAATCCCAGCATCAATTGCCTGCAATAAATTTTCAAATTTGCAAAATTTTTCTTTTGCAATTTCTTCTGCTATCTTAAAAGAAACTGCAGTATCTAACTGTCCGTACTCTTTTTCCAACTGCAAAATTCTGTTAATTAATTTTGGATTATTTAACTGGGGATAAACAGTAGAAATCAATCCAACTGCTTTCTCTGCTAAAGATGTTGCAAGTGGAACTTCTACTTTACTTACAGGGTCTAACCCTTTTTCCCTCGCTGCCTCAGCTATGCTATAAATTGCTTTAACTTTGCTTTCCAATTCTTTAAAGTATTTTTCAGTTTTCATTTTTTGCCTCTATCTTCTTAAAAATGGAGATTAGAAAATTTTTAATTTTCTTTATTTTCATTTTTCATCTCCAAAATCCAAAATCTTAATCTCTCTTGTACTCAAATTCAAAACAGGAACTTTGCATGGATCTGGATGATTTCCAACTTTTTCCTCAAAAGGCGTAATTGACTGCCAGCAACTGCTCGCAATAATTAAAATATTATTATAAACATCAATGTCTGGTTTATGCAAATCCCCTGTAGCAATAATATCTGGCACTTCTCTGATAAGCAAAGGGTCCTGGTCTTTTATAGGGATATAGCTAACAGCTGAATGCAAAGAAGCTAAATGTCTTCTTTTTAACATTTCTTTTATAACTCTCGCAGGATTATCATGTGCTTTTCCTAATCTCAATGTCTCAATCTCATTAATAAGGGGATTCATACTCGCGCCATGATACATCAAAATCTTCATCCCTCTTTTCCCATTTTCATTTTTTATTTCAACAATAGCAGGATTAGACACAAGAATTACATTATTCAGACTATACAAGGCTTCTCCATAGTCCCTCCCAATAAAAGGCTGCGGTTCAGCAACACGAACAGCATCATGTTGCCCAGGACAAATAATTATCTTTATATCTTTTCTAATCAAAGATAAAAATTCAGCTAATTTTTCATACTGCTTTTTTATATCTTTAATATTCAGCATCACATCCTGCCCGGGAAATACTCCTACACCATCTATACTATCGCCAGTAATAAAAATATATTTAACTTTCAAGGCCTCTTGCTTCTGTTTATCATCCCCCACCTCCCCATTAACCCACTTAATAAATTTCTGAAAATTATTTTCTAAAAAACATGTAGAGCCAATATGAATATCTGAAATAAAAACAGCTTTCTCATCCCTATCTATCTTATTTTTCTCATCTAAATAAGCATCAGGGTAAACAATCTCATTTGCAAAAAGAATTTCCCGATTGCCAAAACACTTAATTCCAATAATATCATCAACAACAATATCTTTTGCTTTCTCATAAATGTCCCCCTTAGTCTTATTCACAAGAACAGTAATCCTGCCGCTTAAATCTTCTATCTCAAGCAAGATATTTTTATTTTTAGTCACCCTTTTATCAAAAACTATTCCAATAATTGAAACAGCCTGCCTCTGCCCGTTAATCTTATTAACTGAACTTAAATTTTCAAGCTCTTTTCTGTCTTGCAGCAGACCTTTTACCTCATTATATCTCCCTCTAAAATAATGAACAAAATCTGCTGGCTCTAATTTCTTTGTAAGATTAGCAAGAGAATAAATAATTTTTAGATTCCCCAACCCCCCAAAATCAGCTCCCTGCTTCTCAATATACCTTTCTCTTGAAATTTCTACAGACACTCCAAAATTAATTTTCAATTTATCAATTATTTTCTCATCTTCAATTAAGTTCTGTATTTTCCCAACATTTTTCGTCAAAAAAGATTTTGTAATTACTCTCTCTTTTAAAGAAGAAATTTTATCAATTATTTTTTTTGCAGTCTCATTATCAAAATCAGAAAATAAATTCAATGCTTCTTTATCTAAAAGAAGCCCCTTTTCCATACAAAATTTTAAAATTTCTTGTCTCATATCTAGCCATTTGATTTATTAAAGTTAAAGATTCATTCCCAAGCTTTCGCCTAAAATAATTTTTACCTTATCACCAACTTTCTTTGGCATTGAAAGTTTTATTTCCCTTGTCCTCCCATGCCTTCCCTTGCTTATCACTTTCGCATTAATTAATCCCAGCATATCCATCTCTGCAATTATATCACTTATCCTCCTTTGCGTCAGAATCTCACCCTTAGATTTTAAGCATAAATCATGATAAATATTATAAACATCTCCTGTGAAAATTTTATCTACCTTTTTATTTTCTGTAAGCAGCATTGTAGAAAGCAAAGCAAGTTGAAATTGCTTTGGTGCAGCTTCAACAACATCAAGGATTTTATCTCTGTCTATTTTTTCATTTGCCAAATCTACATGAGATATTTCAACTTTCTTGCGACTCTGTCTCTCAGCTAACTCCCCTGCTATTCTTAACAAATCCAATGCTCTCCTTGCATCTCCGTGCTCTCTTGCAGCATATGCAGCGCATTTTTGAATTACCCCCTCTTCTACAATTCCTTTCTTAAAAGCCTCATCAGACCTCTTTTTCAATATCTCCTGCAATTGAATTGCATTATAAGGAGGAAAAACAACTTCTTCTTCTCCTAAAGAACTTCTTACTCTTGGATCAAGATTCCCCAGAAAATTCAAATCATTGCTAATCCCTATTAAACTGATTTGTGTTTGGGAAAGTTCAGAGTTTAATCTTGTAAGATTATAAAGAAACTCATCTGAAATTTTTTTCACTGCCTGGTCTACCTCATCTAACACAAGTATAAGCAGTTTCTTCTCCTGTTCAACTATTTCAATAAACTTATTATAAACCTGATCTGTTGGCAGTCCGGTAGCAGGAACACTCCCTCCTAATTTTTTAATTAACTCAGCTAAAATCCTATATTCTGTATCAGAAACTTTTCTTAATTTGCAATTCAAATACTCTATTTTCAATGGAAGCTTTTGCTTTTTTGCCCTCGCAGCCATTTCATCTCTTACAAACTGCGCACTCAGGGTCTTTCCCGAACCAGTCTGCCCATAAATAAACAAATTACTGGGTCTTTCTCTCCTTAAAGCTGGCGCAAGAATCCCTGCAACCTGCTCTATCTGCTTGTCCCTATGTGGAATAGTCTCAGGAGTATAAGAATTTTGCAAAACAAACTTATTTGTAAACAAACTATCCTTCGAAAACGAATCAAAAATCTTGTTAATTTGTGCACCCATTTTTCCTCTTTTCAAAATACGCAACTTTCCAACACCACCCTATTTTATAAACTTTTATATTTTTCAAAACATATGTCACACCCCTATTTCAAGTGGAAAATTAAAAAAACTAAGTTTGCCGTCGGTAAAAAGAATTTTTCACAACTTTATAATGAAAAAACGAAAAAAAAGAATTTTTCATTTCCTGTGGAAATAAACTATATTCTGTAATATATATTTTAGAGAATATACTTCTAATTTTTCTTCTTATTAACTATATACTATTATATATATTATTAGATATATATAATATAATATATAAATACTTTTAAATAAAAATTAAAAAAATAAATCCCAGTTTCATTTTTAAACCTTGCTATTTTTTCCAAATGAAATCAAGGGGACAGGGAATATCTTAAAATCTTTAAAATAGATACTGCTAACAATTATGTTTTTTAACAGAAAAGTTTATAAACAAATCTCTTTTACTTTTTGTATGATTGAAAAAAAGCCTTTTACTGATTTAATAGGCAAAATGGTGGTTACAAAAGAAGGTAAACGGCTCGGCGCAGTTAAAGACATTACTTTTGAGACAAGAGCTGGAGAATTAATACAAGTTGTAGTAAAAGAGCCAACTTCTTATATAAGAAATTTAAATTTAGAGATAACAAATTCCAAAGAAGTGCTTTTACCATTTAGTGCAATTATTGCAGTAGGAGACTTTGTTGTTATCTCAGAAGAAGATATAGTATAATTCTAATTTAAAATGCAAATTATAGGTTTTAACTTTGAGAAAATCCAAGTTGCGAGAAAAGGGCAGCCTAAAGGCAAGCTTGAACTAAAATCTAATATAAATATAAAAGCAATTACTCAGGAAAAAATAGAAATAATGAAAGATAGGCCGGCATTAAAATTTGATTTTGAGTTTACAGTTGACTATAAGCCAAATGTGGCAGAAATTATTTTCCAGGGGTTTGTTTTAGGATTATTAGATAAAGAGAAGACAAGAGAAGTTGTCAAAAAATGGAAGACAAAGAAGATCCCAGATGAAGCAAGAGTCCCTTTGTTTAACTTCATACTTACTAAGTGCAATCTTAAGGCACTTCATTTTGAAGAAGAATTTGGATTGCCTCCACATATCCCTCTTCCAAGGGTAAGAGCAGATGAAAAAGGCCAAAAAGGCCTCAATTATACAGGATAAAACTTATTAATAATCTTTTTCTATAATAAATAAGCCAGTGTGCCCGAATGGTTAAGGGGGCAGTCTCGAAGTGGATAAAACCAAATCACAAGAAAACTGCTGTCTGCAAAGACTTCTAGGTTCAAATCCTAGCACTGGCGTTTTCAGGGATTTTTCCCTGCCTTTGCAACCAAATCTCTAAATCTTAAACCTCTTTTTTTTGCATTTGCTTCTGCAAATCTTTTTGCACACTCATATACCTTATTTACAACTTCTTCTGGATTATGAGCTACTCCCAAAAACTCCAAATTTCTAAAACCTGGAGCCCCATCAGTATATTCAGCATAAATAACAAAATGCCCCTCTACATTTTTAGAACTTCTAACCCTGTATTCAGGCGAATCTTCAGCAAAATCTCTATCATATCTTGCTGCTATCTCTATCACATCCAACCTCTTATCTGGAGTTCCATCAGCTTTAAATAATCTTGGTCTTTTGATCCTTAATTCTCCACTCATAAAAAACTAACTTTCTTATTGTTTTTAAGAATTTATATCTTTCAAAATATATTCAATGCCCCCAAACTTATACATATCTTTAAAAAGTTATTCGGTTTTTTTCTATTATGAAACTATCACAAGAAAAAAGAGATAAGATATCTGAGCAGATTCTTAGTTTCCTATTCCATACCTACCCCCAGTCTAAATTTACCGCTGAGATTGCCCGGGAAATCGCACGAGATGAAGAATTTATCAAAGCAATGATGCATGAACTAAAAGACAAAAATCTTGTAATAAGCATTAAAAAAAATCCCAAAGGCATATTTTACTCCAGGAGAATAAGATGGAGACTCTCAAATAATACTTTCAATGCATATAAAGAATTACACTAAAATTTATATAAATCCTAAATTATAATATTTTATGTCAGAAGAAATAAAGCAGGCATTTTCTAAAGTCAAAGAAGACATATTCTTCCTAGGAAAACAAGTTGAAGATTTAAGAGCAGAGATTACAGATTTAAAAGATGAAATCAAGCTAATTTCTGATTTTATCAATGATTTTAAGCTCAAAATACTCAAAAAAGAACATGAAAAAGTGCAAGAAATCACTAAAAAACCCAAAATTCACATTCCAACACATCTTGAAAAAACTCCAACAGACAGACAGATAAATCAGACAAATGGAGAAATTCCAACAGATAAATTGCTTTCTCAGGTCCTGAAAAGGCGAAATTTACATATCTCCACAGGAAATGGAGGGGTTCCAACAGACAGACAGACAGACAGACAAACAGACAGACACATGAAAATTGTTGAAAAAACACCTAAAAAACCACAAATAATCTTCGGAAATATGCCTCAAAACCCAGAAAAGCAAGATTCTATAACTAAGATAGATCATCTTGAAAAAGCAGGAGAAATTCTAAATACCCTCGACGCTTTAAAAAAAGAATTAAGACTTAAAATCAAGAAACTTACAAGTAAAGAAATATCTGTTTTAACTCTTTTATATGACTTAGAAAACCAAGGGCAAATAGTGGATTACCCACTACTTTCTTCTAAATTAAACTTATCTCAATCTTCAATTAGGGACTACATAGGTAAAATCCAAGTAAAAGGAATACCAATAATAAAGGAAAAACTAAATAATAAGAAGATTGTCCTCCATATCTCCTCTGATTTAAAGAAAATAGCTTCTCTTGACACTATTTTAAAGCTTAGAAACCTTTAATTCTCACATACTAGTTTCCCCATGTAACGAATAACTTTTCTACATACTTACAGCTAAATAAATTCTTCAATTCAAATTTGCCCTTTCAGAGCCTCTAAACCCATTTTTTCTCATTTCCCAACCCCTCCACCACCCCACTCAATAACTCACTTATTGCTTATTTTATCTTGTTCTAATACTCATTTTTCTTTATTTGGCTTGGCCTTTGAACGTGATTTTACTCTATTTTCCCTTTATTCTTTAATTTTCTTCCTTTTTCCTTGCTTGCTAACTCTCACTTTTACGTTTTTCAATAGTTTTCCTTTCATATTTTCAGGTATAAATACTCTCTTTTTACCATTTCTTTCTATTAATTCTTCAATTAACCCCTCACTTTTCTGTTTTATACTATTTACTTGCCCTCTTACAGTTGCCCTGCTTTTTCCCATCATTGCAGCAAGATCATCATAACTCAACTTCATCTCAGTATTTAACAGCACATAAACCAGTGCTCTTTCCATTACAGAGAAAGCTGATAAATCAGTACTTTCACCTGTTTGAACAGCTGTTTGAACAGGGTCTTGAACACCTTGAACAGCTGTTTGTTTGTTTAAACTTCTCTTCTTTGTTTTAAACAGCTGTTTAAAAACACCCAAATCCATCAATGAGATGGTGTTTTTAATTCCGCCAAGCTCTGTTTCTATCGACGACAAACGAGCTTCAATATCAGAAAACTTAGTATGATGATTAGAATGCTTCCCATCAAAGTGTTTAATCCACTCTCCAACACCTTCAATGTCTTTTTTTACCTTATCAAAACTACCTCTAACTTCCTCTTTAAACTTCTCAACCTCTTTTTTTCTACCAAACAACCACCCAAACATACAATTCTATCACAAAACATCTTTATAAACTTTTCTTTTTCCCCCACCTCCGACGACAAATCAACAAAAAACCACAATAAAAACCCTAGAAAAACACCCCTAAACACTTGTCAAAAATAACCTCTTTTTCAAAACAAACAGCCCCTAAACAGCAAAAAACAGCATAAACAGCTGTTTAAACACCCTTAAACAGCCTTCCCCACGTATTTTCCTCATAATTCAAAATTTCAATACATAAATTAATTGCACTAAGCTAACCTTAGAGAGCAGTAGTTTTTTAAACAAACAAATTCTAAATAAAACAATAAGATGGCAAGCAAATTCAAAAAGGAATTTAAAAATCAACTTAGATTGGCAATAGCAGCTGCTATTGGTTTTATTATTGCATTCTCCTGGAGAGATTTTGTTATCAAGCTTGTAGGAGACACATATTCTGTTTTGCAAACAGCAATGCCAATAACTTCAAAATTCCTTACTGCAATTACAATTACACTTATAGGTGTTTTCCTTATAATAATCACATCAAAACTTCTTAAATAACCTTTCACTAAGCTAACCTAAGTGAAAGGGAATCTTTAAATACCACTTATCTTGTATCTAAAAATGAGCGAAACTAACTTGGAACATCCAAATCACAAATTATTTCAGCACCTTCTTAAGAAATTAAAAGCACAAACTTCATTAGAAGGAATTAAAGAATTCCTCGAGGACAATCCTTCTCCACCATTTGCTTATAAAGTGACTGTCAGATGTAGAAGAGAGGGCCAAGATTATGACCTTGATATTTATGTATCACAAAGCACATTACAACATCCTAAAAAATCACTTCCAAAGTTTCTTGAAAATGGAGAAGAATCTTATGTCAGGGGATTTAGAACATTAACAACAGATATTCAACAAATTGTGTTTTTAGCAGATTGTCATAGATTTGAAACAAATCCTATGCCACATAACTCTTTTATTATGGTTCTGGGTGAACAATCTAGATCCGGAAAGTATGGGTAATTGCCACCATTGAACTTAGCTAACCTAAATGCACAGAAAAATCACTTCTCGACGACAAAACACCCCAAAACTACGCACAATGTTTATTATCCGTACTCGAAAAATCACTGATTTTGGGCAGAAAACCCCCTTCTCCTCCCATAATCCATACCAAATAAAGAACTCTAAACTTAATAAATTTTTCTAAGGGGCGGAGATGATCCAGATAAGCGCGAAAGTTCCTTATTTAACTGACTCAACCTACCTACCAGCTAATTTAAGGTTATCTTTTATCTTATTACTTACATAATAAATGCAGGTTTCATGCCAAAATATCTGATAATGGCGCTATTGGATGCATTTAACAGAGGCTTTCATAATAATACCCTCTTGCGAGGACAGCTATTATCATCTCCAAAATTATTTCTTCTGACAGGAATATAAATTTTTGGTTGAAAAAATAAATGAGAATTGAAGAAGAAGTTTCTAATCACAATAATATTTAAAAATACATAAAAAATCTACAAATATGGCAAAATCAGAATTAATAAGAAAATGTACAAATCTTTGTTTTCATTGTTATGAAGGTAAGGGATTTAGATGCGGATATGAAGGAAGAGATTCAGGACATCCAGAAGCTCCTATAGGAGAACCTTGTCTTTATGAACTTCCGCCAAAACCTGCAGTGAATAATAATGGTTGGGATGCGTTTCCAATGACAGAAGATGATATGAGGCAGGGCCCATATGATCAAGATCCAGATATAGTTCCTAATTTCAGAATATAAAAATTAATTATTTTTTTCTTTTCTTCCTCCCAATCTCGATGATAAAAAGTTTTTTCTTCAGCTTCAGAAAATGGAATATAGCTCCCCTTAACTAATTCACAACCATATTTATACTCAAAACCTAAATATGCTTCTTCCTCTTGTTTAAATAGAAAACTAACTCTTTCTCCAGCTGCTCTTCCTTCACATTCCAACCCCAGAATTCCACAAATAGCTCTAGCAAAATATTCTGCATAATCTTTTACTCCATTTAAAACAACAATCACATCTCCTTCCCGACCCTCAATATAGCTTCCGTAAAATCTTGGGAAAGCCCTATTTGCTTTTCCAGAGGAAAAAGTCGGCTCAACTTCTAAATTGAATCCTAAACTATCTCTTAAAGCTTCTGCAGTTAACCTTGCTGCAACCAAATCCCTTGAAACTAATCTTAGATGATCAAGTCCTTCATCACACAGCTTTTTTATTGCATCAGTGCTTCTTTCTATTTGCTTAAGACTATTCTCATCTAAGCTTCTCGTTTTAGAACCCCACACCGCCTTCCCCAAAAGACCCCCTTCAATTAAAAATAATCTATCCATAATAATAAAGAAAAACCCTCATTTAAAAATAAACTTATAGTAGAAAATATATTTTCAATTTATCTCATAAAAATTTCTCTTAAAACTGTACTAGCTTTATCTTTCATATTTCCTTCACAATATGTCAATCCAACTATATTCCAGGAATCTACAAGCAAGTTAGCTTTATCTGCTGGAATTTCACACTGCATACTTAACGCCTTAAATTCATCTACACTACTTATCTCAACTTTATACTTAACTCTGCACATATCTTCAATTTTCTCCACATCTACCCTAATTGTAGACTTAGAATCTTCATTTACAAAAATAGAATTTTCACAATAATTTATATTCTGTTTTAAAATAGCTCTGCAGGCATAATCTGCTTCATAACAGTAAACTTTATCAGGAGCTTGCGGGAAATCTGTCCTTACATTGCTTACATACAAATAAACTAATGCCCCAACTAAAATTACTACTGCAATTACACTCAAAATAATACCTCTCTTTTTCATAAGAGTAATAAGGTCCTTTTATTTATAAACTTGTTTATTTATAATTACTAACTTCTTCAAAACTTCCTGGCAATTTTTGGAAGAATCCATCTACATACTATTTTGCATTTCTTCCATGTATCTCAGAATCTTTAATTAATCTTAATTCTTCTTCTAACTTTCTCGGCATGCCAAATAACCAATTAAAACACCAATAAACTTTTCTTACATATTCCCGCCTATCCACCTCCCCAACCCCAAATTCTCTCATACACTTAACAAAATAAAGCATTTGCCTGAAATTACTCATAAAATTAGCTTCTTTCCAAAATTTATAAACTTATTTCTTTTTCCTTCCCCGTTTCTCTCTAGAAAAAATTCCAACTAACTTATCATCACATTTTATCGCTCTGTAACCTTTCCCTTCCTTGCTCCTTACACAGCTCATTCTAATAATATCTTCCACCTGCTCTTTTAATGTAAGTAAATTTTTCTCAGCTCTTCTACTAAGAACTTTCACCTCGCCATCATCTAAAGATATTGTCAGTTTCATTTTATTGAAAGATAATTTAATACTGCTGCGAATCCTACCCACAACAAATAAGGAATAAGCAATAAAGCAGCTTTTTTGCTGATTTTCCATGAAACCATAATCATTATTATAATTGAAACTAAAATTATAATTATATCATAAAACGCATACAAAGGATTTCTTAACCCAAAGTATAAATAAGTCCATAAAGCATTTGCAACTAAATTAATTCCAAAAACTATCCCTACTTTCAGCTTATCTCTCTTATCAGCATTAACCCAGACAAAATACAAAGCTAATGCAATTAAAATAAATAAAATAGTCCATACAATTGGAAAAACATAATTAGGCGGAGTAATTGTAGGTCTTATCTCTTCATACCATCCTCCTGTATCTGTAAACAAACTCCCAAATGCAGAAACTAGAAAAACTATTATTAGACTTAAAATTAAAACTTTCCACTTTATTTTCATTTTTTCTTTACATATGTTTTCTGCACTTTGAAGCTCTTATATAGTCCTTCTAAAATATCTGTACCTGCATAACCTGCAAGGAGAGAAAGTCTGTAATCAAAATTAAAAATTATTCCTACAAAAATACCTATTATCATTGCAACTAAAACAGTAATTGCATAATAATTCCATAAAATTCTCCTCCTCAAACTTAATGCTTTTAATAATCCAACTACCCCTCTAGTTAAACCGCCAATTCCACCTAAAATTCCTGCAAGTAAAGTTGCATCCATTTTTCCTCTTTTATTTTTCTAAGAATATTATCTTTAAAAAACTACTTATTTATCTAAACTTAATTTCAAATCTCCTAAATCTTCTGGCAGTCTGCTTTTTTTTATCCTCTCAATATGACACTCTTGATTATATTCTACATTGACTTCATCTAACTTACATTTACCACCAAATCCAGGTGCAGCAGTCCCATCAATTGTATTTGAAAGATAAAATTTACACTCCTGCCTACATTGTCTAACATTCTGAAAACATCCTCCAGCTCTTTCCTCTCCACCCCGCCCCCTAAAACAAGGATATGCAGCACAATCTTTACATCTATATCCTTCCTCTTTATTTCTATCCAACTTATCTACAAAATTTCCTAATGTTCTCAGAAAATTCTTCTTATCTCTTGGGGTATCAAATCTGGCAAATATTTCTCCAGTTCTGGCATCTCTGACAACTAATTCTTCAGCTTCTTCATCATCCATCATAAATCCAAACACATTATTCCTTTAAATTAATTTTTATCCCAGAAAATATACTTCATTTTTTCTTTAATACACTTTGCAATGCCCATTTGCCAGTTTTTTTCAACTTGCCGACAATTGCCCTTTCACATTTTATCTTCCCCTTATAATCTGTATGAGATAAAGGAACATTTCTAAAACTAGCTTGGATAAATAAACTTGGAGACTTCTGCCTATACCTTATCCAGTTCTTAGTTTTCCTTGGATACTGCCCCTGTTTCTTAAATTTCTCTCTCTGTTTTTCACTTACCATCTTACCCTCGATGCTTAAAGAATTCAATCTGCCTGAACCTTTTCATAACTTTTGCATAACTGCCTTTCTTCACTAAAATTTTCTTCCTATTTTCACTTAATAACCTAAAATCATACTTACTAACTCCCCCTTCTATCTTGCTCTTCCCAGGGTAATCTTTCCAACTCCCACCTTTTTTAGGTTTATACTGCAAAACCATAATTATCATAATAATTTAGAACTTTTAATATTTTCTATATCTGGGCATCCAAAGGTTTATAAGTCAGCTAAAATCTCTTTTACAAGTAAGAATAGGTCAAAACTATTTCTTATAAATAAACAATAGGGAGGAAAAATATAAGATGGCATATGATGGTGGCTTTAAAAGAAGAAGATTCGGCCCAAGAGAAATGCACAAAATAAAGTGTAGTGAATGTGGCAAAGACGCAGAAGTTCCTTTTAAGCCAAGAGGAGATGCACCTGTATATTGCAGGGATTGTTTCTTGAAAAAGAAAGGCATCACTCCAAGAGAAAAACCAAAAGAAGAAGCAGAAGAAAAAGCTGAAGAAGCTGAAGAAGAGAAAGCTGAAGAAGCGCCTGCTGAAGAAGAATCTAAAGAAGAAGTAGAAGAAGCTGCTTAAAACGATTCTAAATCTATATTTTATTTTTTATATTTTAATTTAACTCTGGTAATCTATCACACGGGGCAGGAGAATACTGTCCAAATTTATATTCAGGGAATTTATCTACAGCCCAGAAATCTGCATAAAATTTTTCTTCAACAAGCACGATTGCATGCGGAGAATTCACGCACAAGCTTTGCTTTATCTTAACTTCTCCTTCCACAAATCTTCCACTTGCCAGCAAAAGTTTCTTATATATCTGTGCATTTGCATAACAATCAATATAACTTCCTTGTTTTAAATTCCAGTAATACTCAAAGTCTTTTTTTAGGAAAATCTTGTGCGGTTCTAACAAATAGGTTCTAACTGATATATTCCACTTTCCTTCCACTTCCCAGAATAGCTCTTCTGCATAGTTTATTCTATCTATATTCCTATCGCTAATCTGATTGTTCAATTTTATTGCACTTTCTGGTATATTATTGTTTATGGGTATAAGATATAGCCCTGCTAAAAGTAGAGCAATAATAAATATCGTTAGTATCATGCCACGACTAAAAAATTTAAAAACTGCATGAAATGTGATAATAATTATATCAAGAAAAATCCAAGTTATAATCACATATTCTGTCGGAGTTCCTCTATTAAAAACAAGAAAAGCAATTGCAGTGTTAATTACCCACAAACTTATTACTAATAATATTCCACGAAATATGTCCTCACCCTTCATAAAACAACATATAAGGATAAGCAATTAAATCTTTCTATCTCAAAACATTTATATACAAGTTCGCACAATATTTTGTATGGCAGGTAATGGCAAAATATTGATTGTAGGAGGAGATGAATCTAATCACGCATCAAAAAATAGAAAAGGAGAAATTATAGTTGCAACTTTTTCTTTTGACCAAGAAGATAGCATAGTGCAAGATTTTGGGAGACGTAGAAATCATTCTGCTCTTCAGAAATGGCTTGCATCAGAAGGCAGGGATTCTAGATTTACAATTATACATGATGAAATTCTCACTAGATTTCAACCACTTGTTCCATTAGTTATGCCTTACTTAATTGACCCATTTTTACAAGAAAATCCAGATATTGAAACACTAAAACTTTATGTAGATGGAAGACTCACAACCTACCAAAAAGGATATTTAAGAGGACATTTTGAACATCTCGTCCCAAATTTTATTATTGATAACTTTGTCAAAAAAAATAGAAATTCACGATGTCCAACTTCGGTTTATATGGTAGATGTATTAGCTAATAGATTATACAAGACTCCTTTTGATCAGTTAGCAGAAGATAAAAGATTTATTCCAATGTCAGTAGAAAGAGAAAAGAAATTAATTGATTTAATCTGCTCAAAATAAAAGAGAAGGAAATGAAAAAAGAGAAAAAATGAAATTTTTTTACAAAAATGAATTGAAAAAATTATGGCCGTTTTACTTAAATTCTCTTCTAGCCCCCCTCTTATTTTTTGCTCCAGCTTTTATAATTGTTTTTCTAAATGATTTAAATCTAAGTTATTTACAAATTGGAATCTTACTTGCAATCAGTCCTCTTTTTTCTTTAATATTTGAGATACCAACAGGAGCAATTGCAGACTTATATGGAAGAAAATTCTCTGTTCTATTAGGTCTTCTAATTGAAGCATTCACATTATTGAGTTTATTTTTCGTAAGAGAATATTATCTCCTCTTGATCTTATTTTCTTTATGGGGATTTGGAGCAACTTTATCTTCGGGGAGTGATGAGGCATGGGTTGTAGATCTTGTCAAAAAAAATAAAAACTTTGTTAAAAGCTTCTTCCACAAATCTCAGAGTTTTGGTGCCTTTTCCCTTATTTTCTCAGGAATTATAGGAGCATTTTTAGTTCAACAGTTTGGAATTCCAAGTATCTGGATTTTTGCCTTCATCTCATACATATTGTCGATATTGATCTTATTATTTGCAGAAGAAAATTATGTAAGGAAAAAAATTAAAATAAAAGCATCTATAAAGGAGTTGTTTAAACAAACTAAAAAAACAATATCTTATGGATTTAGGCACCATGTATTATATTATTATCTAATTGCAACCTTCTTATTTAGTGCAGTAACACTTTTCAGTATGGGCCCGACATGGACTCCACTCTTACTGGAATTAAATTTTCCAAGACCTTATTTTGGTTATATGTGGTCTGCTATCTCCTTTATTTCAATGATTGCTCCAATTATCTCAAGTAAGCTTTTAAAAGAAGGCAAAGAAAAAATATTTATTATGGTTAGCCTAGCTATTTCTGGAATAATAGCTCTCTTTATTTTACTTCCACAATCCTGGTTTTTCGCACTCCTTGTTTTACTTTCAATTCAATTCTTTTTTGTTTTAAGAATGCCTGCTTCATATATTTACTTTCATAAATTCACACCCTCTAAACTAAGATCTACTATGGGAAGTGTAAAATCAATGTTATCTTCTCTTGCTGTGATAATCTTTTTACCAGTTGTAGGATACCTAATCGATATAATTGGTGCAAGATATGCAATTTTCTTATATGCACCTTTAACAATTCCAGTAATCTGGATTTATTCAAAAATAAAAGAGAAGGAGATGAAAAAATGAAAAAAGAGGAATTTCTGGAAAAACTGAAAGTAGAATTAAAAATTTCTAAAAATTCAGAATATACAATCAGAAACTACCTAAAAGCAAATGAACGACTCCTGGATTTTTCCAGGAAAAATCCTGAAGAAATATCTGAAGATGACATAAAAAGTTTCATGGCAGAAAACCTGTTAGATAATGCATCTTCAACAATAATCATGTTCTTATCTGCACTTAAATATTCATATACATCAATTTTGAAAAAAGATATAACTGCAGGAATAAAAAGGCCTAAAAAAGAAAAGAAAATTCCAATAGTATTAACAAAAGATGAAGTAAAGAAATTGCTTAATTCAACTCAAACAACAAAAAGCAAATTAATGCTAAGTTTAATGTATGCAGCAGGTTTGAGAGTCAGTGAATTAGTAAATCTCAAAATAGAGGAATTTGATTTCAATGAAAAAATAGGAAATGTAAGACAGGGGAAGGGGAGGAAAGACAGGATATTCAATATCCCAGCTTTCTTATTTAATCAACTAAAAGAACTTGCAGAAAAACAAAAAGCAGCAGATAAAGAATATTTATTCTCAGGTCCAAAAGGAAAATTATCTTCAAGAAATATCCAAAAAATAGTAAGCCGTACAGCAAGCAGAGCAGGGATAGCAAAATCAGTACACTGCCACACATTAAGACATAGTTTTGCAACACACTTACTTGAATCAGGAGTAGATATAAGAGTGATTCAAATATTGCTTGGGCACTCATCAATCGCAACCACTGAATTATACACCCATGTTTCCACAGAACAGATTAAGAATGTAAAGTCACCAATAGAGAGTTTGTAGCAAAGTTTATAAATCTCTATGGCCTAATAAGTCTATGAAAAGATGGACAAAAGAGGAGATAGAATATCTTAAGACTAACTATCCTTTCAACTTGGACAAAGACCTATCATCAAAATTGAATAGGAGCATGAAAAGCATAAGTTATGTTGCTGCAAAATGCCACCTAAAAAAGGATAAAGAATTTTATGAAAAATCTAGGAAAAAAACAGCGATTCTATTCACAAAGAAAGTACTGGAAAAAAAATATTTTAATGAAAATAAATCAATGAGAAAAATTGCTAAAGAACTGAAAGTCAGCAAAACTACAATAGAGCATTATTTCAAAAAATTCAAAATTAGAAGCAGATCTCATGATGAAGCCAGAAAAATAAACCCTAAAAAATATGCTTGGGCAAAAGGATTAACAAAGGCAGACCCAAGGATCTCCAAAATAGCTGAAGGAATTAAAAAATCTTTTAATAAAAAGAGAATTAATAGGATAAAGAAATTAGAATCTTCATATAGAAAACCTCTGAAGGAAATTATTTATAACTTATACTGGAATGAAAAGCATTCACAAAAACAAATTGCGGAAATACTATGTTTTGACAGAGGTATTATTATTAAATTAATGAGAAAATTTAATATATCTAAACGTCCAAAATATCAGTATATTTCTTCATTAAAAGGAGCACAACACCCTATGTTTGGGAAGACATGGGAAACTTTTTTCGGTAAAGAAGAATCTAAAAAAAGAAAGCAGGAAAGTGCAGAAAGATTTAGAAAGTTAACTCTTAAAAGACTTCAGAATAACGAATTTCCTTTTTTTGACACAGAAATAGAAAGACTAATGGCGAAAGAATTAATTAAAAGAAAAGTTCCCTTCATTAAACAATTTAATGTTGAAAATAAGTTTGTATGTGATTTAGCAATCCCTCCCCTAAAAATTATTATAGAATGTGATGGGGATTATTGGCATGCAAATCCTAAAATATATGACCGGCAAAATTTAACAGCGACACAGAAGAAAAACATCCAGAGAGATAAGTTCAAAGATAATTTTTTAAAGAAGAAGGGTTGGACAATTTTAAGATTTTTTGAATCAGAAATAAAATCAAATACTTCAAAATGTATGAATATGATAGAAAATACCATTAATTCTAGAATATAAATAATAAAAGATTCAATCACCTTTAGATAGCTTAAGGGAAGATTAATTATTAATCTGTGTAGCAATATAAATAGCTTCTTTAACTTTAAGTTCTAGTATAACTTCTCTTTCATCATCTTCACATCTTTTAAGCTCTTCTTCCCCCCAAATCTCCCCACCCCTCATAGCTCTCATCTTGCATGTACCATCACAAAATACAAGCTCTTCATAAATATCCATTGCCTTTTCCTGCAAAAATTCAGGCAATTCTTCAAACTGGTCACTAAAGTTCCCGCTCCTGCTCATAATCTCATAAATACAAGCTGTCTCACTAGTACATGGAAGCATAGTATCAGTAATGTTGCTTTCACTGACACATATCCTCATTGCTTTTACTGTATAAAAATTATAAAAGTAAACCCCTGCAACAATTATAAGACCAACAATAATTATAGCTATAATAAATAGCGTCTTTATTATCCCAGCTTTCTTATTCATATAATCTAAAATGTAAAATTATTTATAAATGCTTCTATCATCATCTAATAATGGTTTGTGAAAAGTGCAAATATGAGGGGGAATATGCAGAAAAATTTAGCAGAAAGTTATGCAAAATCTGTTACAATTTCTCACCAGATAATAAAGAAGATTTTAATCAGTACTTAAATGAAAAAATAGACTGGAAAGTTATAGAGACTTTCAGAAAATACAAATCAAATAAGCTGAAACAAGGTATGGAAAACAAAGCAAAGCAGGGAAATGTCATGTCAAGAGCAGCATTTGGATATATAATTGAAAAAAAGAAACTAATCCCAGATCCGCAAAAGAAACTTATTGTACAAAAAATATTTATGGACTTTTTAGAAAAAAATATAAGTTTAAATCAGCTTGCAAAAAGTAATAACTTTTCTGTAAATGGAATTAAAAAAATTCTTAAAAATTTCACATATATAGGGAAGGTAAAATTTGCAGGGCAAATCTCTCAAGGGAAACATGAATCATTAATCTCTCCAGAATTATTTAATAAAGTACAATCTAAATTAGAAACCTTAGGACTTAGCAAGTAATTTTCTAAGCTTCATCAATACCGCAATCTGATAATAATAACCAACCCCCGCATCAACATCATTTCTTCTATCTCTAGCTTCATCATCATCCCTCTCCTTAACTTCCCACCCTTTCCTAAAATTATAACCAGCACTTATATCTATATCTCCCCTAACTCTAAGAAAACTTCCCATTAAATAAATAATATTATATTCTTTAATTAATTATCTATAACTTTTCTGCCTTTTTCTTCTTGCCTTGCTGTCACCAGGCTTATATGTCTCTTTTCTCCTTGTATCTGCAACAAGTAAATTTCTGTCATAAGAAATAAACGTTTTCCTTAATTCTTTTGATTTTGTCGCAGCAAATAAAGCTCTTGCAATTGCAAGTCTTGAAGCTTCAATTGCAGATTCCTGCCCCCCGCCCTTTGTAGTTACCTGTATATCATACTTCACTTCTCCTAAAACTTCTTTTGCTATCCTCAAAGGTTCATCTATTACTAGCTTTCTTAATTGTGGAAGAAGTTCATATGGAACATTATTAACTAAGATTTTTCCTGTACCTTCACTTATAATAGCTCTTGCTACACATCGTTTTCTTTTCCCTGATACAACAATTTTTTCTCCAGCTTTCATTTTAATCCTCTTAATCTCCTTGATATTTTTTGTAAGCTTACACCTCTCTGCCCCTTACCAGATTTAATCATTTTTTTATCTTTAAATTCTGCGGGGATAGATACATAACATCTGATTCTTTTATAATCTTCTCTGCCTTTTCCTTTTTTATATGGAAGCATCCCCCTAATTATTCTCTTCAGTATCCTTTCAGGAGTTTTTGGATAAAACGGCCCTCTCATTCCAATCCCACCCCTTTCTCTCCTTACTCTATATTTTTCTATGATATCTTCTTCTCTTCCTGTAAAAATTGCTTTTTCTGCGTTTACTATTATTACTTTTTTCCCCTGAAGAGCTTGCTTTGCTACATAACTTGCTAATCTTCCAACTACAGCATTCTCTGCATCAATTATTATTTCCTCTGTCATCTTAAAATCTTAACTCCTTGTGCATTTGGATTTGCCTTTATTTCTTCTTGTATTGTTACAATTTCACAGCTTTTATCTTTTAGCTTTTTTTCAGCTTCTTTTGAGAAGTTTATTGCTGCAATCCTGATTTTCTTGCTTATCTCACCTTTTCCTAATACTTTTCCTGGAACTAAAACAGTATCTCCTTCTTTTGTTTCTTTTTCAATAGCTTCTAAATTTATCTCAACTTTTAATCTTCTTGGTTGAGACAAAATTCCTGCAACTTCAAGCCATTTTTCATTTTTCTTTGCAAGAAAAATAGCTTCAGCTAATTCAGGGTTAAGTTTCCTCTTCATATGTTTATCAATTTTAGTTTTGCTTTTCATGGTATATATGTAAAATATGGATTTAGTTTGACCATTCCTCCTTTAACAAACTTGCTTTCTGGAGTATAATCTAAAACTTCTTCTCCAACTAACCTTACCACCATTCCTCTTTCCCATCCACTTAATCCAGATCCGTCCCAAACATAATATGCCGCTACCCCAGTTTGTTTCTTTATCCCTCCAGCAGTACTAATAGTGACAAATCTCCAAATGTCTCTGGCTATTGAATCTTCTTCTTCATCAAATCTCTTATTTAATTTCTTTGCAGCCATATTAAAACTCCTAACAGAAAAAGTTTCTTTTTCTGCTATCGCATTTAACTCGCAGAGTTAATTTTCTCAATGAATTTGGGTATTTAAAGCTTCACATACGGGTTCGAATCAAATTGAACAATCAACTGAGTTGTTCTGAGAGTTGATAAGTTGTGCTGATAAGCACGACAGTTATGAAATGTCAGAAATGCTCTTGTTTCTTGCATTTCTGAGCACTGTCAAGAATCTTTGATTCTTGAAGCTCCTAAAGGTTTACATGCGGGAAGAAGGACTCGAACCTTCGTAGGGACTAACCCATATGGACCTTAACCATACCCGTTTGACCACTCCGGCATTCCCGCTGAGCAGATTCGCGAGACAATTGCTCTATATAACGAGCGGGTCTGCGAACCCATAATAACAGAAATATCAGAACTATTTTAAAACTTTACTTTACTTGTTTCAAATTATCTTTTAAAGATTTAACAGCATTACTTAGAATCTCATCAGCTTTTATCTGCCCCCAAGATTCAATGCAAAATACAATCTCTTTTCCTGGCAGAATTTTTACTGCATCACATTTTTCCATGCATGCCCCGCATAAATCACACTTATACTTATCAATTAAATCAATTTTACCCTTATCTAATTTTAATACTTTTTGCGGACACTCTTCTACACATTTTTGCATATTCTCCTGGCTAATCTCTTTTCCAACTTCTATTTCAGCTGAATTTCTATAATAAACTAATCCAGGAGAAAATTTAGTATGTTCAATCCCTTTCCCAAGTTTAGCTTTTGCAACTATTTCAACTTCCTGCCCATCAGACAATTCTACAAGCGGAATTTTAGGATAAACTACTTCAGCTTTCCCTTTCAAATCTCCTGCATAAACTGTTTTCGGACCTTTTGCAACAAGCTTCAACTGCACATAACATTTTGAACACCCCTTACCTTTGCAACTGCATTTATCCTGGAAACTTATCCCTTTAGGAGCTTTTAATGGAACTAAACCTAATCTCAAAGCTAAAACTTCATCATATAAAACAGAATCATTTTTATGAAACTCTACTTCATCAACTGCAAGAATTGGAATTTCTAATGCACTTCTCCTAATAGCATTAGCTAAACTTTCACTCATTTCACCTGCAAATACAATCTTATTTTCTGACTTCTCAATTTTTTTCATCTTATTCAAATTTACCTTTTAAATTTGATTGATTGAAAACCCCTGGTTTTCATCTTATAACCTATCTTTATTAATTTTTAAATTTATACTCTCCTCCCTCTCTTCCCACCTTTAACTTTCGGCCCGCCTCTTGGAATTTTTGTAACATCACTTATACTAATAACCTTAAACCCTTCCTTTGACAATGACTTAACTGCAGCATGAGCACCAGGCCCTGGAGAAGTATTTCCAGTTTTAGCTTTAATTCTCACATACAAACTTGTAATCCCAGAATCTTTTGCCTTCTCTGCAGCTCTTTTCGCAACAAACATAGCAACAGTAGGATTTGCCTTTAATCTATTATGCTTTGTAACCATGCCCCCAGAAATTCTTGAAATAGTATTCCCAGATAAATCAGTTATATGCACAATTGTATTATTAAAACTAGTAAAAATATGCGCAATTCCTTCTCTGTCTTTTTTCTCTACCATTTTATTTCTCTCCCCCTGCTGGTTTAGTTTCTTCAACTTTTTGCACTGGCTTGCTCTTTACTTTCTTAAAAATTTTAATTTTGTCCTCCTCACTAACTTCAACCATATAACTTGGAATATTTACAACATTCTTCCCTACTAAAACATGTTTATGAACAATTAACTGCCTTGCTTCTCTTGGTTTAGCCAGATTTTTAAGTATAAGGATGCTCTGTAATCTCCTTCTCAACCAATCTTCTTTATTCAAATCCAAAATATCTGCAATTTTTTCAACTTTAAATCCCATTTTCTTCAATTTATTGAAGAATTCTACTTGCTCAGCTTCACCTGCAGTAATAAGCTTTTTAGCTTGGTCTCTTATTCTTTCAATTGCAGACTCAGCTTTCCATATTTCTTTTTTATTTTTCAATCCATACCTCTTTACTAATTCATTCTCTTCTTCAATTCTCATTTTATCATATAATTTTCTTGGTCTTCCATATTTCTTTTTCTTTCTTAGCCATGTCATTTTAACCTTTCTTTCCTCTCTTTGCTTTTCCTACAACACCAACAGTTTTATTTTCCCTGAAGTGACTTCTTGTCCTCTGCCCTCTTACAGGCTGCCCTGTTGCATGTCTCAATCCTTTGTAGCTTTTAATTTTCTTTAATCTCTTTATATCAAACTCTTTTCTTAAATCAAGGTCTGCTCCCATAATATGCTTATTTTCTCCTGTTTCCAAATCTTTTCTTCTATTCAGCATAAATTCTGGCAACTTAGGATTCTGAACAAATTTTATAATTTCTCCAATTTCTTCTTTACTTAAATCTTTAACTTCTTTATTCTTATCAATCTTTAAGACTTTGCACATAGAATTTGCAAAACTCCATGAAACTCCCTTTATCCTAGTCAATCCAGGTAAAACTTTTTTATTGCCTGGAATATCAGTAGCTAGAATTCTAATTAGCATTGCTTCTTCTTTCTTCTCAATGGGCTTTAATTCTTTCCCAACCTTTTGTAAATTTTCTTCTTTCATCTTACAAATAAATTATGCCTCTGTATTGTAGTTAATTCTTCAAGTATTCTTTTTTCTACAGCTTTTTTTGGATCAGGCAAGCTTGATATTCTCTTCTTTATATCATTAAAAGATATGAACTGTTTCTTTTCTCTTTCTTTTAGTATTTCCTGAGTATGTTTTCTTCCAAATCCAGGCAAAAGTTCAAGCTGATGAACCCTTGTATTTATAGCATCTGCTTTATTGAAAAATTCTACAAACTCCTTTTCCCTTTCATCAACTATGCCCTTAGAAAAATCTTCTAAGTGCATTTTCGCATTTTCTGTTAGTTTCTCTCTTGGCAATCTCCCCAATACATAATATATTTTATCCCGCTTTCCTTCTCCAATATAAACTTTTTCTTTTGGTTGTAAAGTAATTCCTTTTCTCGGAACTAACTGAAGAAGTATTAAGCTTTTCTCACCTATAGCTTGAGCTACAGGAATCATTTTCCCCTCTAAGGGATATCCATATGGTAGGAAATCTAACACAATCGCATATTCTTCTTTGTCCATTTTCCTTATTTGTATTTTTTAATGACCTCAAGTATTTTGTTAATCTCATTTTCATCTAAACTAACATCAGAGAATATTTTATTGATATCTGACGCATCTTCTGGAAGCAAGTCAATTATCTTTACAATATGCTCTTCTTTTACTTTCAACATATCTAAACTTTCTAGTTCTTTCCGCATACCCTCTGCCTTTTTTACATCAAGTTTTGTAAATTTCTTTAAAAATCCAGTGATTTCAAGCTCATCTTTTGTATCTTCGACTATCTTTTTCGCTTCTGGCAAACTTAGTGGTTTCATCTCATTAATCATTTTATTTCAGTTTCTTTAGGTGTATTGGTGCAATTATAAACCTTTTCTCCTTATCATAATCCTTAATTCTTACTATATAAGCCTTACCCCTCCGCCCCTCCACAACACCACTTCTCCCTTCCATCCTTTTTGGAAGATTGCATTTTACTGCTTGCTCTATCTTGACAGCTACTCTGTCTCCTTCTTTCAATTCCTGGAAAATCCTGCTAAACTTTAATTTTCCTTTTTCTCTTATCTTCTTTGATTTCATTTTTTATTTTCTTTGCCTTACTGTTCTTTGTTTATGTTCTGCTTCTCCCATAAGCTTTTCAAATGCTGTTGAAATTGCAGAGAACAGGTTATAACTTGTGGTTTTTGTACTAAACCTGTCATTATTTACCATCAATGTCCCCTGGACTTCATGAAGGAACGCTTTCCCATGCTTTGATTTTTTTAATCTTAATTTTATCTCCTTATAGCCAGTCCTCAATCCTATTTTCTTTTCATAGGTCATTAATATCTTATCTACAAGAGCTTTCTCTGCAGGTTCTAATTTAAAGCCACTCACAGATATGATTCCCTTAGCTTTAAGTGCCATCCCACCTTAGTAATTTTTGGCAGTTTATAAGTTTTTTGCAGAATCAGATTTGAGATCTTTGTCCTGCAAGTCAGAAATACTAATTAGCCCCTGATTTAAGTCACCTTTTTCTCTTGCATTTGTCATATTATCTTTAATTGCTTTTAGCATCTTATCTCCAAATGCTGCTTTCCCGCATTTTTCACAGAAATCTATTACACTTTCATCAGAAATTTCACACCCACAATATAAACATCTCTTCATTTTCCTCTTTTACTACAGAAATATTTGTTTTATTAGTTTTTAAACTTTTCTTAGATTTTGGAAATATAGTTTAAAATATAATTATGATTTTAAACTTATAATTAATCCGACTAATATGATATTCAGAGATGTAGAATGTCCAAATCCAGCTTATTCAAGATTGGTGGCATCTGGTATTGCTGCAAAAATTGAAAAGGGAAGACAAAGAGTTGAAGATATCCTAAATGAGGATTATATTCTTTGTGAGCCAACTGCGAAATGTCTTTGGAAAATAGCAGAAGAGCATGTTTTTGACACTGCTTTAAAATCCTCAGAAAGAAAAGAAGCTTGCAAAGATGTTTTATATATGAGAGCAGAATTAGAAGAAATTGCTAAACAAGACTTTATTTTTTATGGCACTGTAAAACATCTAGCAGCACAACATCCAGTTTTTCTTGCCTGCCTTTTATTAGGAAAAGATGTGCTTGATTATGCTAATTATGGATTTCCAACAAGAAGGTCTTTTTCAGAAGCTGTAACAAGTTATTTTTTTGGAGAGCACAGATTAGGATTTGAGAGAGATTATACATGGAGGCAGGGAAAACATAAAAACACTATTTCTCAAAATATTCATGGTGATTTACATGTATCTCAAGTTAATGTATCAGGAGCAGACCTCACAAGAGAAACATTATTTGAAACTGAACATGTATTTGATACTATTTTAAGAGATCCAAAATCAACTTACCTACATGCTTATCAAGATTGGTCTTATTTTCTCATGATCACATTAAAATATGCACAAGCAATAGGCATGGGAAATATGCCTGAAATTGTACATTGGAGAGAGACATTAGAGCAAGCAGGAGGAGGAGTAGGGACCAATACAGCAGAAGCAATGTTTGGCGGATCTGGGCCAGATTTTTATTTACATGATTTTGAAGATGGTGATATCTATAGAGAAGGACAGCAACCTGAAAAATTCAGACTTGCAATCCCTACTCCCCACGATCATAAATTTCAAATTCCGACTATGATTGATAATAAATTAGTTTATTTTATTGAATCAGAAAAAGGAACAGAACATTTTCCATACTTCCCACAACATTTTAAAGAGAAAAAATTCACAAGACAAGTTGAATACTATCCAGAAGATTTACCGCATGTCCTAACTGCAACTTACAAATATTTTGCAAGAGACAGAACAAGGCTTCCAAGAATTATGGATATGTTCTTAGCAGAACAAAATCAACCATAATCTTACTCATATCTCAGAGCCGCAAAAATCCTCATTAAAATTCAGATTTTTGGGTCACTCAGATACTACTCGTATCTGAGTGCATCTGCAGGTTTTAACTTGCTTGCCTGAATTGCAGGCAAAAGTCCAGATAAACTCCCAATTACAAAACTAAACATTAATGCACCTAAAATTAAATACCAGGGAAAATAAGCTCTCAGGAAAACAGTTCCTAATGCAGTTGCAGCAACATACTCTATACCTTTTGCTAAACCAGCACCAATTGCAATACCAATTAATCCCCCAACTAATCCCAATAAACCAGATTCAATTAAAAATATCAGCATAATATCAGAATTTTTTGCCCCAATAGCTTTCATAGTACCAATCTCTTTAGTTCTCTCTAAAACCGCAGTATACATAGTATTCATAATACCAATACCACCAACAACCAGGGAAATAGCAGCAATTCCCACAAATACAGCCTGCACTACAGCAAATATACTATTGAATGTCTCTAACAATTGTTCAGAAGTCTGCACACTAAAAGTTTCTTCTTCTTCTTTTTCTCCCCTGCTTCTTCTCAATTTTCTCTCAATTGTCTCTGCAACATCTTGAGGATCAAATCCAATATCTGTTTTTGCTAATATCTGGCTTTCTTCATCTTCTATTTCCAAAAGTTCAGCTAGAATCTCTTTTGCAACATAAACCTGAGCATCATCAAAAGCATTACCTATCTTATCCATCACTCCAATTATCTTAAATTCAGCCCCTTCAATCTCAACTGTACTTCCAACTCTTAATGGCTTCTTCCAAATTTCACCATATACATGATTATACCCTACAACAATCTTATACTTATCTCCTTCTTTCAACTGCCTTCCTTCAAGCACCTCAAAACTCTGAATTTCACTAATTAATTCTACTTCATCTGGATCCATCCCAATAATATAATTAATATTTGATTCATCTTTATACTTTATCTGCCCACTTTTTGTTAAAAAACCAATAGCCCATTTTACTCCTCTAACATTTTCTACAACTTTCAAATCATTGCTTGTCAAAATTAATGATTTTCCAACAGCAGAACCTGGGGGGCCAAAAGTCTTGCTCATAATAATAATTTTATCACTTCCTAATTTTTGAAATTCCTCATTTATATATTGCTGTAATCCCTGTCCTAAAGAAATTAAACCAACAACAGCAGCAATACCTATGAAAATACCAATCATAGTAAGCCAAGCTCTAAGCTTTCTTCTTTTCAGATTATTGAATGCTAAAGGGAAGTAGTTTTCCATTTTCAAATTTACCTCCTAAATTTGAAGGCTCGAAAATTTTTAATTTTCGTTGTTCTACCTCCTTCTCTTTCTAATTATTCTGTAAAGAATATAGATAACTATGATTCCTATAATCCAGCCAACATAAGTCATTGTATTGCTTTTTGCAATTAAACCTACTGAAACAGCTTCATCAACTGTATAAATTTTAATTACTACACTTCTGCTCTCTTCATAAACTTTATTTAAAGAATCTCTATAACTAAATTGTACTGGAAGTTCTATTGTTGAACCAGCATTTTCCCTGATAAATACATCAAATTCAACTGTCTCAAAATCATCACTGTCAACATCTCCTATGTAAACATATTTTGAACTTAAGAATTTTAATCCAGAACCATCATCTACTGCTATGCTTAATAATTTTACATCTTCTAATCCAGAATTAATAATCCTTAATGTAAGTTCATTATTCCCTCCTTTAATCAATGTTCCCTCATAATCTAGTTCAAGGCTTGGCTGTGCATTTACAATTAAGCTAATATAACTTGTTTTTTGTGTCTCATTGTAATTTATGCTTACTGGTATCTTATATGTGCCAGAAGATGCTTCTGACAGTACAATAATTTCAAATTCAAGATACTTTGTTTTATCCTCTTCAATTTCATCTATTGTCTTTTCTGTACTTTCTTTATATGGTGCAATTGGCAGATTTTCTAAATCCAAACTTATTCCTACATTTTCTATATCTTCATCTAAATTATTTTTAATTCCCAAACTTATTGTTGCAGTTTTCCCTGGTTCTACTTGGCTTGGAGTGGTAGATACATAATTGATTGTTAAGGCACTTGCTAAAGAAGTCAGCATTAATGCTGCGATTATTAAACTTATTATTGCTTTCATTTTCCAATTCTCCCATCTTTAAGTATAATTTTTCTTTTTGCTTGTTTTGCAATATTCAAATCATGAGTAACCATGATTATTGTCTTTCCCTGCTTGTTTAACTTTTTAAACATTTCTATAACTTCTTTTCCTGTTTTAGAATCTAAGTTCCCAGTAGGTTCATCAGCTAAAATTACTTCAGGATCATTTGCTAAAGCTCTTGCAATTGCAACTCTCTGTCTTTCCCCTCCTGACAGTTCATTTGGCAAGTGATTTAATCTATGGCTTAAACTAACTTCTTCTAATAATTTCTCAGCTCTTTCTATTCTTTCCACATTTGAATATCCCTGAAATACCATGGGCAACATCACATTTTCTTTTGCAGTTAATGTAGGGATTAAATTAAATGTCTGGAATATAAATCCTATTTTTTTACCTCTGATTTGAGCAAGTTCAGACTCTTCTAAGTGCTCAATATCCTGCCCATCTAGTAATATACTTCCTTCTGTTGCCAAATCTAATGCGCCAACTAAATTCATAATTGTAGATTTCCCAGAACCAGATGGACCTACAATTGCCAAAAAATCTCCTTTTTTAATACTTAAATTAGCTCCTTCTACAGCTGCTACTACAGATTCTCCCATCTTATAGTCTTTATGCACATTATGTAGTCTGATTATTTCTTGCATTTTGGTTGTTTTTTAATCCCTGATTTAAAGTGAAGATACAAGTTTCTAATCTCTTGGATCAGCATCCTCTAGATGTCTCTCTGCTATTGCAAACAAATTTCTAATACTTTCATCTGTGTCAGCTAATTCTCCATATTGTTCTCTTAACTGAGCTAGTTTTGCTTCATAATTTCCTGGCATTTTCATTCTCTCAGAATTAGGCCCCTGAGTCGCCACCACCTCTAATTTTACTACCAATTGGGAGTTTAAATAGTTTACGATAGAAAACTTTAAATACATATTTCAAGAGAAGAATATATGATTATACCAGTTCGTTGCTTTAGCTGTGGAAAGCCAATTGCACATTTATGGGAAGAGTATCAGAAAAAAGTATCTGAAGGTCAGGAAGCTGGCAAAGTTTTAAATGAATTAGGATTAGAAAGATACTGTTGCAGGGCAATGTTCTTAGGACAAGTTGATTTAATTAAAGAAGTAAGCAAATTCAAAAAGTTTTGAATTTTAGATTCTCCATCTATTATATATTAACTTCTAAATAGTAACAATAGTAAGATTTATAAACATCAGTTTTTTCTAAAAACTATGACAAAGGAAGTAAAATTAATTCCAAGACAAATAAGAGAAGCAGATTTTCCTACTGCAAGATTTCTTTCAGAAGAAGACCAGAACAGATATGAACAAGCTTGTCAGCAATTTTCAAGTGAATCAGCAAGGAGGACTTTAAATATTCCTCAAAACGGTTCAAATTTATTTAAAGTTCTTTTATTAAATCAAACAGGAATAAGAACAGCAACTTTGCCTGAATTAGAACTTGCTTTTGAAAATGGTCTTGATTTAAGAGGAACTTATGAAGATGGAAGAGAAGTCATTTTAAGAAGCAAAGAAGACCCATACAAACCAAATGATTCACTTACTAAAGATTTAGCTAAAAAACTAAAACTAAAATGTCAAATTAAAACTCCACTAATTGTAACTGATTTAGAAATAACTGAAGCTCAAAATTCTACTTATGGATTGGTTTTAATGCCAACAAACAGAACACAAGTAATTGAAGCTCATGATTTTGATTTCACAAATAATGGAAAGAGATTTAGAACAATAAATTCAGATTACACAATTGAATTTGATGATAATGCAAGCAGTGTTTTTTGTGCAAAACAATACGGCCTTTCCAGGTTGTGTCTCGACAGGGACTTGGTTCTGGACTCCTACTTCGACGTCTTGGCTGTTTCCGGTGATGTTGGTAGGGTAGTTGTAGTAGGTGGCGAAGCCACCTCTCAAAATCTTGAACAGTGTGTTACTAGATTACAAAATCAAAAAGATAATCAAATAGCAGAGCTTCAAGAAAGACATAAAAAAGCCGAACGATATTTGAGAACAGGAAATTTAGAATAAATATAAAAATCCTTATTTCTTCTTAAAATTCCTAGCCATATCAATGGCTGGGCTACATGCCTGTTAATAGCATTCTCTTTTCAGAGAATCATGAAATTCAATTACAACAATTAGTAGCTATGATACAAAAGTGGATTGTGAAACTTGAAGTGATAGTGATTTATTTTTAATTAATAGGCTAAACATGCCTTTCCAGGTTGTATCTCGACAGGGACTTGGATCTGAACTCCAACTACAACAACTTGGCTGATTCCGATGATGATGGTAGAATAGCTCAGAAGTTATGGTTAGGGCCCTTTAATATGAAAACCCATAAAAATCTTTATCAAGAAATTTATTCTTTAGAAAATCTTATTCTTGCATATAAAAAAGCAAGAAAAGGCAAGACAAAAAGAGATTACATCCAAAAATTTGAAGAGCATCTTTTCTATAATTTACTTTCTTTGCATTATGAACTAAAATCCAAAACATATAACCCAAAACCCCTCAAAACATTTATCTTAAGAGACCCAAAAACTAGGAGAATTTCAAAATCAGATTTCAGAGACAGAATCGTCCATCATGCTCTAGTAAATATTTTAGAACCGATTTTTGACAAAACTTTTATTTATGATTCTTGTGCAAATAGAAAGAGTAAAGGAAACTTATTTGCAATTAAAAGATTTGATAAATTTAAAAGAAAAGTGTCAAGAAATGGAAAGATAAAAGGTTGGTTTAATAATAATCAAATAAAAGGATATTGTTTGAAAGCAGACATAAAGCATTATTTTGAAGAAGTTAGTCATGAGATTTTGTTGAGGATTATAAAAAGAAAAATAAGGGATAAGAAGGTAATTTGGTTAATAAAACTGATATTAATGAATTTTGAAAATAAAACCAAAGGAATGCCACTTGGGAATCTCACCTCACAATTTTTTGCAAATGTATATCTTAATGAATTAGCTTATTTTATCAAACACAAATTAAAAGTAAAATATTATCTTAGATATGTAGATGATTTTGTTCTTCTAAACTCTTCAAAATCTCAACTTGCTCAATGGGGGGGGGGCGATTGAGGGATTTTTGATTAAAAAATTAAAACTTAACTTGCATACTCAAAAAACAAAAATAATCTCTCTTTCAAGAGGAATAGATTTTGTAGGTTTTAGGAATTTTTCTTACTTTAAATTATTAAGAAAGAGAAGCATAAGAAAAATGAAATTTAAAATAAAGAGGTTTAATGATTGCTGGATTTCTAAAGAGAAGCTATTAGAAATTTACCAAGGATGGCAAGCATATGCTAAATGGGCAAATACTTATCATCTAAGAAAAGAATTGCTCTTCAGAATAACTACTTAATTTTCCATCTGCTAATTTTTCCGCAATTTCTGCATACAACTGTTTTCATACCCCTCTTTATTCCTTTAACTTTCAACCTGATAGAATAACAATATTTGCAAAATTTCTTCCTCAAATTCCCAAGCTTAATATTATGCCTCATAGATAACCTCTTCATCTTCCTTACTTGCTCAGGACTTTTATTTTTCAGATTTTTGAAAAAATCTTTTATCTTTTTCTCTGCCTCTCTCTTCCCTATTTTCTTCATTTATGAATCTTTATTTTCCCCTTTTTGCTTTCTATCTTAAGCTTGTCTCCCTCATTAAATTCTGCTTCTTTAATTTCTTTTTCAGGGATCACTAAGATATACTTATAATATTTTTTCTCTTTATAAATTCTCGATAACCTTTTTTGAAGTTTCATATTAATAAAAACAAGAACTTCTTTTTAAATTTTTAGGATCCGAAACGTTTATATAGTTTAGGCTCCTAAATATAAGATGGAAAAAATACTAGACTACCAACATAAAAAGAGAATTTTAGCCAGAATAATAGCGCACCTTATGGGAGATGGTTGTGTAACAAAGAGGTATTTTACCTTCACTAATAAAAATAAATTTTTACTAGATTCTTATGAGAGAGATATTAAAAAATTATTTAAGGACATTCACATAATTAAAGGAAAGTATAATTCTGGCACATCATTATTACAAGTGCAAAATAAGCCAATATTACTCTTTCTAAAATCTTTAATCAAAAGTTTTAAAAGCCATGATTTAGAGGTACCAAATTTTATAGATTCAATTAAACTAAAATCAGAATTTATTAGAGCATTATACGATGATGAAGGATGTGTGGCTCTTAGGCCTTTTAGAAGAACAAAAGAGATAAAAAGAAATCTTAACCTATCCTCTAATTCCTTAAAATTTTTACAACAAATACAATCTATTTTTAAAAAAGATTTTAATATTAAAACCAATAAAATCTTGGAATATAATAAGAAAATTCAAAACAAAATTTATACTAATTATGTTATGTCAATAACTGGAAAAGAGAATTTTGTAAAGTTCAGAGAAAAAATAGGTTTCTCCCATCCAACCAAAAAACAAATGCTTGATTTAATGATTGCTTCTTATATAAGAAAATAAGAGGACAGCTTTACGCCTTTCCCTCTTGTCGGAGAGTACCAACATAAACGTAGTAAGCTTAACTTCTGAATTTGGAATAGGATCAGGTGTTTCCAAACTACTATGGCTGTCTTCAAAAATAAAGATATTTTAACATTTAAAAACCTTATCATATTTATGATTATACACGCGAGGGTAGCGAAGTGGTCAAACGCACGAGACTCAAGATCTCGTCCCTTAGTGGGTTCCTAGGTTCAAATCCTAGCCCTCGCATTTGAAAAAATGAAAAAAAAGAAAACAAGAACACAAAGAATTAAAACAAGAGCAAGAAGAAGCTTGAGAACAAGAATTCAAGTTAAGAAAAAGAATTATGTAGTAGATACTTCAGCAATTATAAATAAATTTCTGCCAAAATTAATAAGAAAAGGCTTGAAAGGAAAGCTGATAATTCCAAATGCAGTAATGGCAGAATTGGAAAATCTTGCAAATAAAGGCAGGGAAGAAGGATTTATTGGACTAGAAGAAGTAGCAAAACTTCATAACAGAAAATATATTAAAATTTATTTTTATGGCCTAAGGCCAAATGAAATGCAGATTAAATTTGCGAAATCAGGCGAAATTGATGCAATAGTACGGAATATAGCAAGAAAAACTAAAGCAATTTTAGTAACAGCAGATTTAGTTCAGGCAAAATCTGCACAAGCTTATAATATACCTGTTTTATACCTTAAGCCAAAAACCCAGGAAAAAAAGAAAAAATTCTCATTATTATTCTGGAAAAAGTAAGCTTTATAACTTAATTTCTTCTTTGAAATTTAAGCCCTCGTAGCTCAGCCTGGATAGAGCACAAGATTCCTAATCTTGGTGTCGTAGGTTCAAATCCTATCGAGGGCATGATTTGCAAAACCTTTAAAATACATTAATTTTTATACTAACAATGCGCCGGTAGTATAGTGGTTAGTATAATTGGCTTCCAACCAATTGACCCGGGTTCGACTCCCGGCTGGCGCATATATAAATAAGGAGGAAATTAAAATGACAAATAAAGCATATGGAGAAGCAGGTTCTGAAGATAGAGATGTCAGGGCTGGTAAAAAGATAAGAAAATTTACTGAATTGCTTGAAGCCTCAGGCTCAGGCAAAAACTTAGCAGGTCTTTGGCTTGATCCAGATTGTACTTATGATATGGATCCTATAGGAAGAAGCGAAAGGACAAGGCAAGATTACTGAATAATTAAAAATGGAAGAGGAAACAAGAAAAAACTGGCATGATAAATCATACAAAATTCTACTTTTAGTGCCAGCCATCTTATTACTAATCTCATTAATCTATTTATTCAGTTTTTATCAAAAAACAGGAGACATAATAAATAAAGATGTCTCATTAAGCGGAGGGACATCTATTACTGTTTTTTCACAGACAGATATTGCACAACTTAAAGATTTTCTTTCACAAAAATTCACTGATTTCAATGTCAGAGAAATCTCTGACTTAAGGACAGGAAAGCAAGAAGCATTTATAGTTGAAGTCTCTGCACAGCCAGAAGAAGTAAAAGAAATTTTAGAGCAATACCTTGGATTTCAATTAACAGAGCAAAATTCAAGCATAGAATTTACAGGAGCTACAATAGGAGAAGGCTTTTACAGACAATTAAGAACAGCAATTATAATAGCATTTATTTTAATGTCTCTTGTAGTATTTTTTATTTTCAGAACATTTGTGCCAAGTTTAGCAGTTATCTTATCTGCATTTGCAGATATAGTAATGTCTCTGGCACTAGTAAACTTTTTAGGCATGAAATTATCTGCAGCAGGAATCATAGCTTTCTTAATGATAATTGGTTATTCAGTAGACTCTGATATCTTACTGACAACAAGAATCTTAAAAAGACGAGAAGACTCGCTAAACTCAAGAATTTTCTCTGCATTTAAAACAGGAGTTACAATGACTCTTACATCTTTAGCAGCAGTCATAGTTTCTCTTTTAATTGTAATGTCTTTATCAAATACTCTTTTCCAAATCTTCACAATCTTAAGCATTGGCTTAGGTTTTGATTTAGTAAATACATGGCTGGCAAACTTAGGCATCTTAAAATGGTATGCAAGAAAGAAAGGACTTAACTAAGATGGCAAAAATAGGATTTAGATTATGGCTTTTACTGATTTTCCTAGTCTTAGCAATACTTGCAATCTCTCCAACATGGAAAACAGGAGTAATGATAAAATCAGTTGAGAAAAACTCAACAGCTTTCTCAGAAGGGCTTAGACCAGGGATGATACTTAAGCAAGTAAATTCTTATGAAATAAAAACAATAGAAGATTATACAGAAGCAATTTCAAAAGCTTTTGAAAATAAGCAAGGCGAATTCACAAAAATTATTTTCATTACAGAAGAGCAGGAATTTATTTTATTTTTAGATGAATCTCCGGAAATTACCTTAACAAGTATTCCAAGAACAAAAATAAAAACAGGACTTGATTTAAGTGGAGGAGCGCGCGCCTTAATTAAACCAGCGAATATTTCTGTCTCATCATCTGATATAAGTGATCTGATAGCAGTCACAAATGAGAGATTTAATGTATATGGACTAACAGATATAAACCTTAGGCCTGTAACTGACTTAGAAGGAAATAATTTCATGTTAGTAGAAATTGCAGGGGCAACACCTTCTGATTTAAGAGAATTAGTAGGACAGCAGGGAAAATTTGAAGCAAAAATTGCGGATGAAACTGTATTTGCAGGCGGCAAAAAAGATATCGCCAGTGTATGCAGAACAGACGCAACTTGTTCAAGGGTAGAATCTTGCGCCCAAGTTCAAGGAGGATATATCTGCAGGTTTAGTTTTGCAGTTTATTTAAGTGAAGAAGCAGCAGAAAGGCATGCAGAAATTACAGATAAATTAGGAGTAAACACAACAGCTCAAGGGAGATACTTAGATAAAAAACTTGACTTATACTTAGATGATAGCTTAGTTGATTCTTTATTAATCTCAGAAGACCTAAAGGGAAGAACAGCTACACAGATTGCTGTTTCTGGTTCTGGAACAGGGAATACAAGAGAAGAAGCTTATAACAGTGCAAGAGAGAATATGCATAAATTGCAAACAGTTCTAATCACTGGAAGCTTGCCATACCAATTAGAAATAGTAAAACTTGATACAATCTCTCCTATATTAGGCTCAAAATTTATCAGCAATATACTTCTTGCAGGTTTAGCTTCACTTCTCGCAGTTGCATTAATTGTTTTTGTCAGATACAGGAGGATAAGACCCTCTTTAGCAATTTTGTTTACAAGCTTCTCTGAAGTTATTCTTATCTTAGGATTTGCCTCCTTAATCAGATGGAACCTTGATTTGGCAAGCATAGCAGGAATTTTAATTGTAATTGGAACTGGTGTAGACCAGCAGATAATTATGATAGATGAATCACGTTCAGGAAAGCAATTAAGCATAATCGAAAAAATAAAACGTGCATTATTCATAATAGTAGGAGCTTACTTTACATCTCTTGCAGCATTAATACCATTATACTGGGCAGGAGCAGGATTGCTAAAAGGTTTCGCAGTCACAACAATTATTGGAATTACAACAGGTGTATTAATTACCAGACCTGCCTTTGCTGATATATTAAAAAGAATGGAGAGTTAAATGTTTCCAAAAGCGCATTTTCTAATGAATCTTCCAATTTGCATAGTCTTATTATTTTATATTAATCCGATTTATGTCCTGCTCATTTTCCTTTCTTCAATTTTAATTGACGCAGACCATTATCTCTATTATATTTATGAGCAAAGAGATTTATCTTTAAAAAAAGCTTATAATTGGTGCACAATGAATAAAGATAAAATAAGAAAATTGTCCCCAGAAAAAAGGCATGGATTCTACAACTTCATTTTCATTTTCCACGGAATAGAAGTTTTATTAATAGTTCTAATTTTATCAAGATTCTATTACCCAATTTTCTTTATCTTCATAGGGCTACTAATACACTTTATTGAAGATATACCAGAATCTATCTGCTTCAGCTTTTTCAGAAAAAAACTTTTCTTATCATATGCAATTTACAAGCATTTTAAACATGATATCAGTAAAACTATTAGGAATATTTGACATTTCAGCAGCAATACTATTCTGGCTTTTTGCCTTTTTCGCAATTATCCCGGAAAAATTTTTACTACTTGCAGCTTTTTATCTCTTAGTAAAAGGCGTAATTTTCTTAGTTTCCAGAGATATAGCAAGCATCTTTGATATAATCTCCTCAGCCATAATTTTCCTTGCCCTAAACTTTACAATACCAAAAGCCATAGTAATAATAGTTTCATTATTCTTATTGCAAAAAGGAATCTTTAGCCTTCTTTCTTAAAAATCAATCCCAACCCATCTCTAATATGATTTTTCAATTCAGTAAATGTTTTCAATTTCAAAAGTCTCTTTAAAATATAACCTGGCCTAAAATAAAAATCATGATAAGCTTTTTTATGCAATTTCTCTAACTGCCCTATTGTAAGATTTTCATTCCCCATCACAGCCTCACTACCTGATTGATCCATCTTCCGCACATCTTTTGAAATTAATTTCTTTTTTATAGCATCTTTTCTCAAATCAGTGCCCATTCTCGGAACAGGTATATTAAATGCAGCAAAATCACAATCAATTTCTTTTGCAAATTCAATTGTCTCTAAACATGTCTCATATGTATCTCCTGGAAGGCCAATCATAAAAGTGCCCAAAGTATTAATCCCTAATTCTTTGCACAAGCCAAATGTTCTCCTAATATCTTCTTTTTTCAATCCTTTCCCAGACTTATCAAGTATCTTCTGATTTCCAGATTCTACCCCAAACATAATTGTATGGCAACCAGCTTTTTTCATTAATTTTAATATTTCATAATTTACAACATCAACTCTTGAAAAGCATACCCATGTAAATCCAAGAGGAATCATTTTCTTAAGCAAATCTTTTGTTCTTCCCTCATCAATCCCAAAAGTCTGGTCATTAAAATACAGCCCCCTAATACCAATTTTTTTCAGAAACTTTAATTCTTCAATTACCTCATCAACTTCCCTCATTTTAAATTTCAATTTATTCATTATGCAAAAACTGCATCTAAACGGACAGCCATAATTTGTAAGAACAGTAGCAAATGGCTCTCTCCTGATAAATGGGTACCTGTACAAGTGATTTTTAAATAAATCATGTCTTGGCACAGGAATCTTAAATCTTCCATTACCCCCAATAATCTTTCCCTTAATCTTCCCATCAATCCACTTTAATATATCATCGGTAGTAAAATCAAGCAGGACAGCATCAATAAATTTATATTTTTTCAGTAAGTCTCCTGAGTCTTCCATAAATATATCCCCTGTGCCAATTAATCTGGCTTTAGTAGCTTTTTTCACTTTCTCTAAAAATCTGAAATCCTCTTCAAAACTAACAGAGCCAGACAAAAAAACTACAATATCTGGAGCTAATCTCCTTATCCTGCTTAATGTTTCCTCATCATTTAATTTCTCAATAACAGCATCAATAACAATAACTTCATGACATGTATCTAAAATACCAGACAAAATTACAAGATCTGTAGGCTGGTTTATATAATTAGCTTTAGAAATCTTACTGCAGTAATAATCTCTTAAATACAACTTCTTTCCAGGAGGGTTAAGCAATAATACTCTCATCTATGGGAATAAAGTATTCAATTTAAAAACATTGCGAAATCCCATTAAGAAAGATTTATAAGATACCCTAAAATCATAGGAATTATGGATATCAATACCATAAGAAAAATAGACTATTATGCAGGAATTATAATATGTTTTATTCTCACTGTATTTAATAAAGCTGCAAAAATATTTGGAATTGCAAAAAAACCCAAAAAATACCCTAAAAATATGCTTTTCATAGAGTTGTCTGAAATGGGCAGTACAGTCTTAGCTTACCCTGCAATGAAAAAAATCAAAGACTTATATCCAGACTCTAAATTATATTTCCTGATTTTTAAGAAAAATAAACCAAGCGTAGAAATTCTTAAGATAATAGAAAAAGAAAATATAATTACAATTAGAGATAATTCCTTCTTTGCTCTGATTCTAGATACAATAAAAGCAATTTTAAAACTAAGAAAAAGAAAAATAGACACCTCATTTGATTTAGAATTATTTTCCCGTTTCTCTAATATACTAAGCTATTTAAGCGGAGCAAATAATAGAATTGGTTTCAATAATTACTATGCAGAAGGACTTTATAGAGGAGATTTGCAAACACATAAAATCTATTATAATACACACCAGCATATTTCAATGAATTTTCTATCAATGATATACTCTTTAGAAACAAATATCAGGGACAGGCCTCTTCTTAAAAAAGAGATAGATAAAAAAGATATTCAGTTGCCTCAACTTCCACTTACAAAAGAAAAACAAACAAATATATGGAATATACTCAAAAGTATTAATCCTGCAATAAGCAGGAAAAATAAATTAGTAATTATTAATCCAAATGCAGGAGATATTCTGCCAATTAGGGCATGGCCGATTCAAAATTATATAGAGCTTATCAAAAAGCTTCTTGAAGACAAAAAAACATTTATAATAATAACCGGAACAAAGTGCGCAAAAAGTGATGCAGAACTTATTACAAGAGAAGTAGCAAATAACCGCTGCATTAATCTAGTAGAAAAAACTAAATTTGGAGAATTAATAGATTTATTTAATATCTCCAATCTTTTAATTACAAATGATAGCGGCCCAGGACATTTTGCATCTCTTACTCCAATAAAAACTATTGTCTTCTTTGGTCCAGAAACTCCGAATCTTTATAAGCCAATTGGGAAAAATGTGACAGTTTTCTATAAACAGCTTGCATGCAGCCCATGCCTGACAGCTTTTAATCATAGGCATTCTCCATGTAAAAACAATAAATGTTTAAAAGCAATTAAAGTAGATGAAGTATATCAAACCGCTAAAAAATTAATAAAATGAAAACAACAAGAAAAGCACTGCTTCTAATCTTATTCGCTTCCTTACTTGCAGGAACAGGACAATTGCTTTGGAAATACTCCTCTTTTAGTTTAGGATTTAATTTATCGTCCTTATTTAACCCATTTCTTTTGCTTGGAATTATTTTCTATTTTTTAGCAACAATCTTAATGATTCTTTCATTTAGAGAAGGAGAGCTTTCAGTACTTCATCCATTCTTAGCAACAAGTTATATTTGGGTAACTTTAATTGCCCCAATTTTTATTCCTTCTGAGATAATAACTCCTCCTAAAATCATAGGCACATTCCTTGTATTTTTCGGAGTCTTCCTAATTAGTTTTGGAGGTAAAAAATCAAATGACAACAAGTATTGAAGCAATATTTTTAGTAGTAATCTCTTCACTTACCGGAGCATTTGGAGGTTTTTTATTTAAAAGGGCATCTAGTGATATTATATTCTCAATTTCAAAACTTATTAAAAACTACAAATTAATAATCGGATTCTTCCTTTTTGCTTTATCAGCTGTTATCTATATTGTAGCTTTGACTCAGGGAGAATTAAATGTTCTATATCCAATATCTGCTCTTACATATGTATGGTCTTCCTTAATAGCCAGAAGATATTTAAATGAAGAAATAAATTTTTACAAATGGGTTGGCATAACTTTAATCATTTTTGCAGCTATACTAATTGTCCAGTAAAATGAAAAATAAAATAATTATTTCCATTGCAGTACTGCTTTTAATTTTAATAACTCTTGCAACAAGTTATTATGGTTCTATAGATATTGGAGATTATTCAGATACAGCCAAATACTTTGCAGGAGAATATTCAGCAAAAATCAGAAGCTCTCATTCATATCTTTTCGGTTTCCTCCATGCACCGCTTTTATTAGCTAAAAGCTTTATTGGATTTAAAATCATAAGCCTTATCCTGCTTTTCCTGATAATTTATTCAGTTTACAAAATCAGCAATAAAAATCAAAAAGCTTTCCTGCTGGTTCTTTTTTCACCAATTATCTGGTATATGGCTCCTTGGATAAATCCAATTCAGTTAGCAAGCCTTATCCTTCTTTGGGCATACTATTTTATTAACAAATATGAAGAAGCTGATAAATTAAAATATCTTATTTATTCTGGGATTTTGATTGGAGTTGGTTGGGCATTTTGGAATACACTGTTATATTTTGGATTATTCCTGGCTATAGCATTCCTATATAACAAAAAAACAATTCACGCATTTTATTTTGCCTTTTTTGTCTTTATTGGATTAATCCCCCGCCTTATTTTAGACCAGTTACTTTTCAATTTTGCATTTTATACAGTTGTTAAAACTACATTAAGCAACTTGCTTGCTACATTTTTAGGAGGAATCTATTCAGATGCAGGAACAAGCTATAAGTTAATCAGCTTTCTTTTGGTTTTTTTGGCAATTCCAATTTATTTCTGGAGATTTTATAGTAAAAAACTATTTAAGAAAAACAAGAAAACAATGATTTTCTTAACTTTATCTATACTCCTTATCTTATCAAATCCGCAAATCAGGTACACTCTTACAATAGTTCCAGTTATTATTTTAATCATGGTGCAAAAATTAGACAAATTGCAATTTAAAAAACAATTAATAATCTCTGCAGTGATATTGCTATTATTTATCAATCCATATATAATCCAGATTTCACACAATATTAATGGGAAAACATTTGGAATAGAAACTACAGAATTCTTAAGAAACATAAATAATCTGAAATTCTCTCCAGAATTCCCTTCAGATTTGCTTGAACAGGATTTAGCTCAGATTTCTAAAGATTATCCAAATCAGACCTTTGTAGTAGGAAATGCTCCAGATGAATACCAAGCCTTAGCTCATTTTTATTGGGGAGCAAACATAAAAGAATTTGTAAGTATTCAGGATTATGAGCTTTTCCTTAAAAATGAATCAATTCTTTTTGAAAAAACATTTATGCCTCAGCCAAATATTAACTGCAGAAGGCAGTTTTGGATTGCAGGGGGATTGAAAAAAAATGAAAATGACAACACAGATTATGAAGGAATTACTCTTGCAATAGGAGTAAGAGAGCCAATAGAACTTGATGGCTTTAATTTATCAAAAAACTATACTATCCTCTATCTTTCTGAGAAAAAGTAGGCATTAGTTTTAAATATGCCCTCTTTTATGTTAATGAATGGACAGGAAACAAAAATACTCTTATTATAACATATATGGGTTTATAATAGCTGTGAGTGGTCCAGCTATAAAAAGTTTTGATAAAGAATACTGGAGATTTAAAATCAAAACATCTAAAAAAGTAGATCTTTATATAGAGCAAACTGCAGCAAAAGACCTGCCAATAAAATTAAGGCAGGATGTAAAGGGCATATATATACCATTTTCTAAAAAAGAAAAAAAAGCCCTTTATGAAAAAAACATTAATACAGACTGGCTTTTATATGAAATTGAACCTTTAATCTCCTGGAAAACTAAAACTTTTTTACATTGCGGAGCTGTAGAAAAAGACGGGCGCGCAATTTTATTCCCAGCAGGAGGTGGTGTAGGGAAAACAACACTTGTAACTTTCCTTTTACGAAAAGGCTTCAGATATCTTAGCGATGACTGGTTAATAGTTGGAGATGATGGAAAAGCATACCCCTTTTTAAAAACAATACATATTTTTGATTACAACTTAAAAGACAAAGATCTGGCCAAAAGGGTTCTGGGAAGGAGGAGATTCTTTGTAATGCTCAAAATAAAATTCCTTAGCTTGCTCCCAAAGATTATCCCTTCAAGATTTACAAGGATTATTGTTGACAGATTAATGCCAATTTTCAGCGAAGATATATCCAAAGTATTTCCAAAAGCTAAAGTTGGAAAAATCAGCCAAATAAAGAAAGTTTTCTGGCTTCTGAAAGAGAAAAATATTTCTGCTCCAATAATAGAAAAAGCAAACAGCAAAACAATTGCAAGAAAAATGTCATATATTAATTTGCTTGAAATGAATCATTTTTTTAGAAACTATTATGAATATGCTTATGATACTGAAGTAAATGAAGAAATAGAATCAAGACATAAAAATGATATTAAAATCCTTGAAAAAGCTTTCAAAAAAGCTGATATTTATGCTGTAAAAGTGCCAGCTAAAATGAACCCTGCAAAAGTTTTTAATCTAATTAAAAATCATCTCTAATTATCTAAAAATGGACAAAAAAATCACAGATTCAGCTTTGAAAGTCATTTTTACTGGTTCAGTTTTCTTTCTCATAGGAATGATTGTATCAAAAGTTTTCTCTTACTTGACACGAATAGTAATAGCAAGAGAACTTGGCGCAGAATCTTATGGCCTTTTTTCTTTAGGATTAATGATTGTAGGTTTTTTTGTAGTTTTCTCAGAATTAGGCCTGGGAACAGGGATATGCAGATTTATTTCCTTTTACAGAGGAAAAAGAGATAAAGCAGGAATTAGAGAAACTTTATCAAGCTCTTTGAAATTTGTTACTCCTCTTAGCATCTTATTAGGGATCTTACTTTTCTTTTCAGCTGACTTTTTCGCACAGTTTTTTAACAATCCAATCTTAAGCAATTACCTAAAAATTTTGAGCTTTTTAGTCCCATTAACAGCTCTTAGTGATGTTTTTCTAGCAACAATTCTTGGATTTGAAAGAATAGACTACTTCACATATCACTTCTCAGTAATTCATAAGATTCTTCAGTTTAGTATAATTGCAATATCTCTTTATATTTTTAGAGCAAGCATTCTTTCTGTAGCTTTCGCATATGTTATTAGCTTTTTTTATTTAACTCTCGCAACCTTTTATATTGTAAATTATAAATTAGTTTCAAAATCAAAAAAGAGCATAAAAAAGGAAAAGAAAAAAGGAATCATAAAAGAGCTATTGCTTTTTTCCTGGCCTTTGCTTTTTGTAGCTTTTCTAGGTTCTATTCTTGGATGGATTGATTCTTTTATGATTGGTTATTTTGAAAACATAGAAAATGTAGGTTTTTACAATAGTGCACTTCCAATAGCAGCTTTGCTTACTGTAGTCACAAGCATGTTTAGCGCAATTTTCCTTCCAGTTATAACTAAAAACTATGCAAGGCAAAAATATAAAGAAATTAGGATTATTAGCAAACAAATCTCAAAATGGTATCTCTTCATAGTCTTCCCCCTATTCCTTCTTTTAATAATCTTTCCAGGAACCGCCATTAATTTCCTATTTGGACAGGATTTTCTGCCAGCTGAAACAAGTTTAATTATTCTTTCTTTTGGATTCTTATTTTTTGGATTATCTTTTGCCTCAATTAAAATGCTGGAAATGCTGAAAAAGACAAAATATAATCTAATAAACCTGATTATTGTAGCAATTATAGATGTAATCTTAAATATTATTTTAATCCCAATTTATGGAATTTCAGGAGCAGCTCTTGCCACATCTATTTCATATCTTGTTTATAGCGGCTTATACATAGCTGAATCTTATTATTTATTTGACTTTGTTCCTTATTCAAGAAAATTCATTAAGCCGATTTTTAGCGGAATTTTAGCTTTAGGAGTAATCTTAGGTATCAAAATTCTAATTGGCGTAAGTATAGCTAAAGTAATTTTAATGACATTAATTTTCTTCTTAATTTATTTTGTCGCCTTGATAAGGTTGAGAGCTTTTGATAAAGAAGATATTTTAATAATAAAGTATGCAGAAGAGAAAACAGGAATCAAGCTCAATTTCTTGAGGAAATTTGCATATAAATTTATCTTAAGATAAATTAAAAATACTTATCAAATAGCTTTTTGTATTTCTTATTTCTTTTTTTAATGGAAAATTCTCCAGATTCTATCTCTCTTTTTCCATTTTCCCCAAGCTTTTTCCTTAACCCTTTATTTTTAATTAATAGCTCAACTTTTTTTACAATATTTCCCACCATTTTGTGGTCTATATTTTTAATTGCTTTGTTAAATCCTTTAGTTCTTGAATTTGGCACATTATTTAGAACATAGTAAGGAAAATGCTTTGATGCAGGAATCAGCAACCCATTATATTTATCTTTAACTATTTCAGAATTAGCCCAGACATCTGTAGTAATTACTGGAATAGAATAATTCATACAATCTAAGAAAAGTTTAGCCGGAGTATTATGTATCGGAGACACTAAAATATCTATTTCCTTTAACAATAAATCCATCTCATAATCAGTAGTAATCCCTTCAAACTTCAAATTTTTTATTCCAGAATATTTTTTCTTTACTTGTTCTGGAGCCCAGGGCTTTACTAAAAATTTCAAATGCTCATATTTTTTTGATAAGATTTTAAATGCTTCTAATGCAATTATTCCTCCTTTCATATAAAAATCATAAGGAAGCGCCTTAGAGCCAAGAAAAGCAATTGTCAATTCTTTTTTATCATAGTTTTTTTTATATCTGACAGAAGGAACAGCATTATGCACAAAATGGCATTTATCTTTAAACTTTTCTGAATTCGGAAGATTATCAATCAATGTATTTATACCTTTTTTTGTATAAGAAGTTATTAACTTACAATTATCTTGAGATAGCTTTTCTGAAATCCAGCCAGACCACTTCTTTAACAGCCTGATATCCCACCCCATTAATTGCCTTACATGTTCTACTTCCAGCCAGTAAGGCTTGCTTGTCGGAAGGATCCTTCCAGTAAAAAGAAAATCTGCTTTTTTAACACCAGTATTTTTATCCATATCAGCAGTCTTTTTATACTTCCTAACTATGGGATTATAGAAAACTTTTGCTAATTCCCAGATATTCTTAATTAGGGGATTATAACTTAATTTACCCTTTAATCCATGAATCTTTTTTTCCCATGGAGACATCTCAAATCTTTCTGATTTTAAGAATCCATAACCTTTTGGAGGATGCTGAATAAGACTTTTTTGAACAGAATGCACGCCCCCCATTATATAAATGAGCTTAGCTTTTTTCATCTCCCTTACCACTATACAAATATTTTTAAAACTTATGCCTCTCTTTTTAAAACATGAATCCAAGCAAAATAAAGAAGCTTAATCTTGGCTCTGGCCCTTATGTGAAAAAAGGATTTGATAATCAAGATTATAAAAAATTTCCTGGGGTAAACCTAGTTTTTGACCTGGAAAAAGCTCATTACCCGATAAAAACAAATACTTATGATTACATTTCATGCGATCATGTAGTAGAGCATATTGGAAATATCTTTGGATTTTTTAATGAAATTCACAGAATAGCAAAGCCAGGCGCAATTGTAAAAATAGAATGTCCGCATTGGAGCACTAATTTTGCATTTACTCAAATAGACCATAAGCATTATTTTGGATTAGACAGTCTCAATATTCTTGAACCAACAGATGAACAAAATAAATCTAAACCATTCAAAGTACTTTCTCAGAGAATTTTATTCAGAGGAAGCAGATCTTCTAAGTTCATGCAATTAGTTTCATACCCAATAGATAAAATTGTCAATTCCAGCCATTCAATGCAACTGGTTATTGACAGGTTTTTCTCAAAAATTATCCCCTTTTATTTCATAGAGTATCATTTAAAAGTTTTAAAAAAGTAAATTATCTAAACTTTATACTTAATTATTTTAAATAGTCTTCCTGGGATTTTATACCAGTATTTTCTAATCTTCCTTAAGCCACCACGGGAAAGAATTATCCTTATTTCTTTTAATCCAAATTTAACATTTTTGTAATTCTTTTTTTCTGCTATTTGTTTTAATCTCTCAAACCATAACTTTAATTTTTCCCTGCTTATCTTCTCTGTTAGGGCTATATCTTCATGAAATCCATCAAACTTTCTTTCTTTTTTAAAAAGATCTTTTTTAATCTTATTTTTTCTAAGCGCATAATCCCAAACCTGTGTTCCAGGGTAAGGTAGAAGATGATAAACCATTATCTCGTTGAGAGCGGGATTCTTAAGCAACCTCTCTGTACCTTCTAAATCTTTCTCAGTTTCCATAGGAGAACCAATGACAAAGAAGCCGCACACCTTAAACCCATATTTTTTGCATAAATCCAAGGCATTATAATTATCCTTAACTTTGACACTTTCACCTTTTAGGTATCTTAGCACTCTTTCACTTCCAGATTCCAAACCAAAATCTATTGCATCAACATTCATTTTTTTAAGTTTTTTGCATAATTCTTCATTAATCAAATTAGCTCTTCCCTCTACACGAAATTCTAAATATTTTAAAATTCTCTCCTTTTCAAGCAAATTAATTATTTTTCCAATTCTTTCCTGGTTTACTGTAAAGAGGTCATCTCCAATAACAATTCTTTTAATCTTATACTTCTTATAAACTTCAGAAATCTCTTTTGCCACATACTCTGCAGAATTAAATCTGCATTTTTTCCAAAATGAAGCTGCAGAGCAGAAAACACAATTATATGGGCATCCTCTTGATGTTCTAACTGTCAGACTTCTTTTTCCAGATGATGAAGGATTTAGCCAGTATTTTTCTAAATTTAATAAGTCCCTTGCAGGGAAAGGAATTTTGTCAATATCTTTTATTAGTCCTCTTGGTTTAGTTAATTTTATCCCTTTCTTATCTCTAAAAATAATCCCACTTACTTTCTTAAGCTCATTTTTACTAAATCTTTTCTTGTTAAGAAGCTCGCATATTTCTAATAATGTGTCTTCTCCTTCCCCAATAACTGCAATATCAAACTCAGATTCTTTAAAATCAGATGGAAGAGTAGAAATATGAACTCCTCCAATAATTAATGGAACATTAAATTTTTTCAATTTTTTGGCAAACTCATTTACTTTGTAATAATCATGACTTGTAGCAGAAATTCCAATAATATCTGGCTTGAACTTTTTTAGCTCCGGGATTATATTCATCCTGGGATTTAAAATTAAAAACTTATTTTCAAATTTTGAATACTTTCTTACATACGCTGCTAAGTAAGCTAAACCAAGCCTTGGCTCTCCCAATCCTTCTTCAGGGTCAATTAATGCTAGCCTCATTTTCTTATATCATAAAATTTAGATTAATTAAGTATCTAATTACGGTTTTCCTGCAAATAAAAAGCTTTCGGCTAAACCTACCTAATATTTTTTCTCAGAAATATCCTATTAAATATGCCATATAAAGTTCCAAAATATCTTGCAGTCATAAATACAATCATATGAAAAACTAAACTGATATCCTTATTTTCAATTAACTTCTTGATACTCAGGAAAATTATTATTAAAGGAGAAGTTAATAATAAAAAAAAGAGTATAAATGCATTTAAAATAGGAATCTTAATCCAACTCTGATTTAATGAAGCTCCTATCCACTTACTCTGCTTAAAAACTTCTTTCAATGTTTCAGGATTCCGATGATAGCATATGGCCCCTTTCACTCTTAGCGATTCAACACCATACTTATAGAAAAAAGTTAAATCATCAGCATAACCAAATGAAGAGTCAAAACCTCCCATTTTCTGAAATTCTGATTTTAAAATAGCCCTAAATATCTGCCCTTTCTCTTTATCTATATATGGTTTGAAAAATGTGCCCCAGCATCTGCTCCAGACATTATTTTTATTTATAGCAACTTGCTTGCCATCTTCACATCCAATTGCCTTGCCACCTATAATCGGCTTTATGAGCTGCTTAATATAATCTCTATCAAAAGTCATGTCTGCATCAGGGAATAAAAGTATCTTTCCTTTGGCACTTTTCACACCAAGATTTCTTGCTGCCCCAGCCCCCTTATGCCTCCCCCTTATCAGTTTAATTTTTTTGCTTTTTCTTGATACTTCTTTAACTATCTCTCTTGTCTTGTCTCTTGAACCATCGTCAACAACAATTATTTCAAAGTTTTTATAAGACTGATTCAATAATGAACTAAGGCAATTTCTAATATTCCTCTCTTCATTATAAGCAGGGACTATAACTGAAACTTTCAGGTTTTTCATGCCCTAACAAGATTTAAAAAATATATAAATCTTCTTAATCAAACTAGCAGAACATGAAAAAACACATTTGTTTTATTGAACTAATGCCCTTCCCAACAACTGTGGGGGGAGGAATAACTCATTTGAAAGAGTTAGCTAAAGCTCTAATTAAGAAAAACTATAAGGTTTCAATAATTACAAGCAAGCCCCCTAAGCAGTTCAAACTTGAAAAAGGGCTGAAATCTCTTAATCTCTACCATGTTGGCTTGAAACATAAGAAATTTGAAGATTTTACTGGATTAAAAAAACCATATTACTTTGTCTGGCGTGTCTTTTTCGAGCTCTCATTTGTTTCAGGAGCAATTAAGGTTCTTAAAAAAATAAACCCAGACATAATTAACACGCAAAGCTTCATAACAACATCTCTCCCATGCTCTTTAACAGGAAAAAACTTTGTTGTAACATCTCATGGAATCTATAGCCACGGCTTTAAGAGATTATACAAACTAAAGAAAGAAAGAATTGTATCTGGAATCGGTGCAAAAATATACAAAATCATAGAAAACTTTAATCTTAAAAGATGTTCTCTTGTCATCTGTTTAGGAAAAGAAACATATGACTATTACTCAAAATATAAGAAAAGTGTAATAATCCCTAATGGAGTAGATATAGAAAAATTCAAGCCAGGAAAAAAACAAAGAAACTTAATAATTTCTGTTGGACGCTTTACTAAACAAAAACAAGTAGATAGATTAATTCTTGCTATGGATTACTTAAAAGATTATAAGCTCTTAGTAATTGGGTTGGGGCCCCTGGAACCAGAAATCAGGAAATTATGCCAAAGCAGAAAAAACTGCCAATTTTTAGGTTACAAAAACCAAGACCAAATAAGCAAATTAATGTCAAAAGCATCTTTTACAATTCTGCCTTCTGAATTTGAAGGTCTGCCAATTGCCATGCTTGAAGCCATGTCCTCTGGAGTAATCCCAGTAGCTACAAAAGTAGGAGATATTCAGGATGTAATTTCTGAAGGAAAAAACGGATTTTTCTTAAAAGATAATAAACCAAGAACAATTGCAGAAACAATGAAAAAAATCAATAAAAGAAAATTAGCAAGAATATCTAAAACAGCAAGAGAAACAATTGAAAAAAATTACAGCTGGGATAAAATCTCTGATAAATATTTAGCAGCTTACAATGGAAAATAAATCAATTTCAGAAAAAAACTGGAAAAATCTCTGGAAAAAATGCAATGGAAGCATTTATCAGAGTATAGAATGGGCAAAAATTAAAGATAAAGCAGGCAGCAACCCCATTTTCCTTACTTATGCTGAAAACAAAACATTAAAAGCAGGGATATTTGCTTTTGAACAAAACATAAAAACCCCACTTGGCACAAAGAAAATTCTCGTAACAGAAGGCGCCCCAATATTCTCAGAAAAAAAATCAGGAATTAAGATTCTTAAGATATTTAAGGAGAAATCTAAAGATTATTTCTATGGAACAATAGCAGTTCCAATAGTAGATTATATGGATTTATTATCAAATCTTAAGGAAGATATTTTTTCTAAGGCAGAATATAAAAGAGTTGATAACCATACAATCCTCCTTGACCTGGAAAAACTTCCAGATAAAATTCTCCAAGGATTTAAAAGAGATATTAGAAAAAGAATAAAGAAACTAGAGAACTCTGCCATTATAGTTGAAAAAAATAATCCTTCTGATTTGCTGGAATTTTTTGATATTTATGCAGAAACAATGAAAAAAGGAGGAGCAAGCCATTCAAATAAATTATTTTATGAAAACCTTAACCTCTTAATTAGGGAAAATTTAGCAACAGTTTGGACAGCAAAATTAGACAAGAAAATAATCTCAGGAATCATTGTTTTGCATTCAAATAACTATTCTACTTATCTGATGTCTGGTTCTTCACCTGATGGACATAAAATTCAGGCAAATATTATTTTACTATGGAAAGCAATTCAGGAAGCACAGGAGAAGGGAAAGAAATACTTTGATATGGGTGGTTATGATATAGAAGCAAAACCTGGAGACAAAACTTATAGCATTAATCAATTTAAAGAGAGATTTGGAGGCAAAATAGTAGACCAGCCAACTTTCTCTACAAATAATGTCTATCCTTTCTTTAGAGGATTAATAAGAAATTTCAAATTTGTTAAAAAACTTTACAAGAAAAAATGAAAGCTAAGAGGAATCTCCCTGATATTTTCAATAAAGTCAAGAGTATTTCAAATCAAAGTGCATATAAAACATCCCTTGACAGATTTTCAGAATCAGGGGAAGTTAATTTCTACAGCTCTATAAAAAAGAGCAAGGTTCAGACTAAAAGAGCCGGAATTATAATGAGGAGATTTTTAACAAAAAAAGGAAAAGTTTTAGATGTGGGCTGCGCAGCTGGCAGGATATCTTACTTATTAGCTAAAAATGGATTTAATGTAAAAGCCATAGATTTTTCTCAAGGTATGATAAACTCTGCAAAAAGAAGATATAAACTGAAAAATCTAATTTTTCAAAAAAAGGACATCTTAGACTTAAAAGAAAAAAATAAATATGATTATGTGCTGGCTCTTTTTAATCTTCTTACATATTTTCCAAGCTATGAACAAAGAAAAAAAGCTTTGAGGATAATGATTGATGCACTTAAACCTAATGGGTTATTAGTAGCAGATGTAATAAACAAATTTGGCTCATTAAGGATTTTATCTAAAGTCTTATTTTTCAAATTTCTTTTCATATTATCTTTAAAAAATCGTCCATTTGGAGACTTATTTTCTAATCCAACTTTTTCTAATTCTAAGGAAATACTCTTCCAACATTACTTTAGCAGAAGAGAACTGGAAAATCTTCTTTCTGAATTCAAAGATATAAAATATGAAATAAGAAATTTCAGCATATTTACCGATAAAAAATCATCTGAAAATCTCCTCTTATTAATAAGAAAGCAACCTTCTCATACTTCAGAAAAGTAAACTCAGAGAGTTTTTGATAAATAACCTCAAATTGCCCAGTCAGTTTTATAAACCCTACATCTTTTATAGGCATATGAGAGTTTTAATGATTGGATTAACTCCTCCAGTAGAAGGCGGCAGTCAAAGGCACATATATGAAATCTCATCAAGGATAGATTGTAATGTTTTAACTCAAAAAAATTCAATATGCAAGAACAAGATTGAACTTCCAATAATTAAGCTAAATAATTTTCTAATTAACCTCTCTTTTTTCCTTTCCTGTTTATTTTATTCAATTAAACTCTTAATAATTAAAAAATACGATATAATCCATATCCATGAAAATCTCCTTTATTTAATTGCCCCAATACTAAGACTTAGATATAAAGTAATAATTACTATCCATGGAATTTCAGGCTTTAAATTTTATGATATAAAATTCTTATGGTTCTTCTTCAAACAAGGATTGAAATCAGCAGACAGGATAATTAGTGTAAGCTTATCGGATAAAAACTTGTTAGAGAATGAATTTGGAAATATAAATTATTTACCAAATGGAGTAGATGTCTCAGGCTATGAAAAAATCAAAGTAAAAATACAGAAGAAAATTACATTCATAGGAAGAATTCATGAACAAAAAGGAATTTTATACCTTCTTAAGGCATTTTGGCAAATAAAATCAAAAATACCAGAATATAAGTTGGAGATAATCGGAAAACCGAATCCCTATTCTATTGAATTACAAAAAAGATTTGCAGATAAAAAAATTATTTGGAAAGGTTATATAGGAGATAGAGATAATTTGATTAGGAATCTTAAATCTTCATTTTGCATAGTTTTGCCAAGTTTATGGGAAGGCCTGCCGTTAACATTATTTGAATCACTTGCCTCCTCCCGCCCAGTAATTATTTCAGATATTCCCGCATTTAAATCTGTAATAAAAAATCAGGCTTTATTTTTCAAAACAAAAAAACCAGAAGATTTAGCTGAAAAACTTTTTTCTTTAATAAAAAACAGAAAGAAAGCAGAAGAATTAGGAAAACAAGGAAAAATATTAGCTAAAAAATACGATTGGGGTCAAATTGCAGATAAAACAGAAAAATTATATAAAAATGAAAAATAAATGGTTAGATAAAAATCTTCAATGGTCTTGGAAAACCAAAGTTAATGCAGACCATATAATCAAAATACTTAATATAAAAAAATCAGATAAAGTTCTTGATATTGGTTGTGGTCCAGGAGCTTATCTCAACGATATACAGAAAAAAACAAAAGCGCAATGCTATGGAATAGATATAAGAAAAGACCAGTTTAAATTTAATAAAAATAAAAAAGTAAAATTAAAATATTCTGATATGGAAAATATCAAATTCCCAGCAAAATCATTTTCAAAAATATTCTCATTAGGCACATTAGAACATACTCCGAGAACTGATAAGGTTTTTAGTGAAGTTTCCAGATTGCTTAAAAAAAATGGCAAAGTATATTTTACAGTGCCAAATTTATTTTCTATGTTTCATATCACTAAAAAAATCAAGCAAGCTTTGGGATTATGGGGAATGGGCTATGAAGCTGGATTTACAATAAATGAACTTACACAAATTCTGAAAAAACATAAAATGAAAGCTTTAGATGCATTCATTACTCCGCATCCAAAAACCTCAAATCTATTTAACTTACTAGATAATTCCTTGAATCAGTTCAATAACAAAAAATTTGGGTTTTTTATTAACTTTACTGCTCAAAAAATAGAAAATGCCTAAAATCACATTTACTATAGATGTAGAGCCGGATTTGCATACTGGGCAATATGTAGGAATTACAAAGGGCTTGGAAAAAGCAGAAGAAATTTTTGATAAATATAAGATAAAACCAATTCTCTTTGTTACTTGTGATTGCATTGAGAAGCATCCCAGAATCTTCCAAAGACTAAAGAAAAAGGGCTGGGAAATTTCATTGCATGGCTACAGACATAAAAGATTTGATTCTATGTCAAAAGAAGAAAGTGAACACGCAATAAAAAAAGCAGTATCTTGTTTTCAAAAATTACTTAAAATAAAACCAAAAGGATTTAGAGCTCCTCAACATAGCATAGACTCCAAAACCCTTGATTTATTAGAAAAATACAACTTTGAATATGATTCCTCATATGCCCCCCTAAATTTCCTTCAGTTAATTTTCTTCCCTAAAAAATTAAGTTTATGGGCAGAACAGGCATTTTCTCCAAGGAACAGGTATAAAATTAGAAAAAACCTCACTGAAATTCCTTGCTCTTCAATTTGCATCCCGCTTACTTCATTAACATTCAGAATTCTGCCAGTCTTCATATTAAGAGCTTACATATTTTTTATAAAAAAACTATACAAAGAGCCGATATTTTATTGCCACTCATGGGATTTTATAAAGGTAAAAGGAAGCAGAATAGAAAAATACTTTAATCACGATAAATTTATTAAAAAATTAAGTAAAATTTTAGAAAATGAAAAAAGAATTCCTTAATCTATTAGCCTGCCCAAAATGCAAATCTAAACTTATAATTAGCAAAAATAAAATTACATGCCAAAAATGCAAAAGCAAATATTTTCTTTCTGGAAATATTCCAATATTTTTACAAAAAAAATTAAAAAGTGAAACAAAAGCAATTGGAGCTTTTAGAGCAGGGCATAAAACATCTCTTTCTAAAATCCACAGCCAAATAAGACCTCCAGACACTTCTTTTACAAAAAAAATTAATGTTTTTAATACAAAAGTAGATTACCCGCTCAAATCCTTGCTTCAAAAAAATAAATTAACTTTAAATATAGGCTCAAGCTCAAAGAAAGTTTATCCAAATACAATAAATCTTGATATAGGCAATTTTGAAAATGTAGATGTAGTAGCTGATGGGAAAAATCTTCCTTTTAAAAACAACAGTTTTGACCTTGTTTTAATAGAAAGTGTCTTAGAGCATGTAAATGAACCAGAAAAAGTTATCAAAGAAGCATACAGGGTGTTAAAAAAATCTGGAAAAGTTTACATTTCAATACCCTTTGTATTTGTTTTCCATGGTTCACCAGATGATTTTAACAGATACACTTTAAATGGTTTAATCCAGAGATTAAAACTTTCTGGTTTTAAAATAGAAAAATACGGAATTCTCTCTGGTCCAAGTTCAACAATGAGCCAGATGCTTAGATATTATCTTGCACTGCTCTTTTCATTTAATTCAGATTTCCTATTCTCATTTTTCCTTAATTTTTTCGGATGGCTGACATTTCCGATAAAATATTTAGATGTCTTAGTCAGAAAAAACAAGAAATCTTATGTAATGGCAAATATCATTTATGCTACTGGGAAAAAGATATAAAAACTCCTAAATTCTGGCATAAAAACAAGAAAACCTGAAAATGAATGTTTTATTTATTTACCCAAATATAGTAGAATCTCCTAAAGATATTTCTACTGGCCTGGCTACTTTAGCAGCAGTTTGTAAAAAAGCAGGTCATAATACCTGTTTAATTGACTCTACATTTGGCATCACAGATAAGGAAATCTTAAATAAAGCCAGAAAATTTAATCCAGACCTAATTGCAATCACAACAGCAACAAATGATTTTGAATATGCCTCTCATATTGCAAGCTTATTGAAAAAACATCTTAAAGTTACTATCCTGGCAGGAGGATTCCATCCAACAATTTCTCCAGAAGAAGTAATTTGCAAAGAGTGCTTTGATATACTTTGTATTGGAGAAGGTGAAAATGCAATTTTAGAATTAATTAGTAGCATGGAAAAAGGAAAAATAAACACTAAAATCAAAAACCTCTGGTTTAATTCTAAAAATACAGGGAAAATAATAAAAAATCCAATAAGACAGCTTATCCAAAATTTAGACAAATTGCCATTTCCAGACAGAGAAATCTTTGACTATCAAAAATACTTAAAATGGAACCATGGCACAGCAACTTTCTTATCAACAAGAGGCTGCCCATTTAACTGCTCATATTGCATAAATCATTTTTTAATGAAAAAATATTCTGGAAAAGGAACCTACATAAGATTCAGAAGCATTAACCATCTTTTTAAAGAAATAAAACAAGTCATTGAGAAATATGGAGATCATATCAAAAATATAGAATTTTATGATGATACTTTCACATTAGATAAAAAAAGAATTAAAGAGTTTTGCAAAAGATATCCAAAAGAAATAGGCCTGCCATTCAATATTAATGCAAGGGTAAATGCCATTGACATAAGCTTATTCAAATCACTTAAAAAAGCAGGGTGTATCAGAGTTTCTATAGGCATAGAATCTGGTGATGACTCAATTAGAAATAAAGTTCTTAGAAGGGGAATGACAGACAAACAAATAATTGATACTTTCAGAGCTGCCAAAAAAGCAGGCCTCAAGACCTATGCATTTAATATGGTCGGCATCCCATTTGAAACCAAAAAATGCATTGAAGGTACAATAAACCTGAATAGAAAATGCAAACCAGATTATGTAGGCGTAAGCATCTTTAATGCATTCAAAGGAACAGAAATTTATGACATCTGTAAAAAAAGAAATTGGATAAAAGATAAGTATTCTAAGTCATATTTTAGGGAATCAAATATAATTCATCCAGAATTTTCTCCAGCCAAACTAAGAAATATAAGGAATAGTTTTGGTTTCCATGTTTTCCTCCCATATAAGCCACTAAGAGCTATAATTGATTTAATTGATAGAAATTTATCTAGAATAAACTCCTATATCTTTTTAAGGTCAAAGATAATTAATAAACTGAACTTATTAAAATGAAAAGAAAACTAAAAATAGCATTCTTATGTATTTATAGCCATCCAAGTATCTGCGGAGTGTGGACAAGAGTATCAAATTTAGGAATGATTTTAGCAAAAAAAGGGCATGAAATTCATGTTTTTTCAACAAATATTATAAAAGGCACAAATAAAACATCTTCTCATTATGAAAAATTCCAGGGAATAAGCATACACAGATTTAAATCAAACATATCATTTGGAGAAAATGTTAAATTCTGGGACCCATATAAAGAAATACAAAAAATAAATCCAGATATAATAATTGCAGAAGTTTACAGGCATCCACATACACACCTTGCATTAAAAATAGCAAGGGAACTGAAAAAGCCATGCTTTCTTGTAACACATGCCCCATTTGTAGAGCCAGAGTTAAGAAGCAGAATTGGCAATCTTATAGCAAAACTTTATGATAGATTTTTTGGGCCAAAAACAATTAGAAAATTTAACAAAATAATCACAATTACAAAATGGGAAATACCTTACTTAGAAAATCTTGGTATAAGGAGAGAGCAACTTACTTATATTCCAAACGGCGTGCCAGAAGAATTTTTCAAAATAAAAACCAGAAAAGGAAAAAACCTCTTATTTTTAGGAAGAATTTCTCCAATTAAAAATCTTGAATCACTAATAAAAGCAGTTGCAATTGTGAAAAAAGCTTATCCAAATATAGAGCTTAAAATTGTAGGGCCCGCAGAAAAAGAGTATAAGACAGAATTAGAAAATTTAATTAAAAAATTAGATTTAGAGAAAAATATTAAATTTTTTCCAGCAATATATGATATTAAGAAGAAAATCAAGATAATAGATAATTCTGCAATCTTTGTGCTGCCAAGCAAAAGAGAAGCAATGCCCCAGTCGCTAGTTGAAGCAATGGCAAGAAAAAAAATAGTTATTGCATCAGCTAATAAAGGAGCTCAGGAAATAATTATAGATAAAAAAAATGGATTTTTATTTCCAATTTCAAGTTCAACAATTTTGGCAGGAATATTAGAATATTGCTTAACAAAAAAAAATGAGAAAAATCTAAAACAAATAAGAAATAATGCAGTTGAAAAAGCTAAAAAATTCAGATGGACAAAAATAGCTAATAAGTTTAATAATCTAATTTTAGCTTCTGTAAAAGAAAAATGATAAGTGTAATTATTACCGCATATAAAGAAGAAAATACAATAGGCAAGGCAATAGAAGCTTTTCTAAGAAGTAAGTTTCCAGATAAATATGAAATATTAGTTTTAGCTCCAGATACAGAAACCTTGGAAGCAGCAAGAAAATTTACAAAGAAAAGCAGAAACTTAAAAGTAATCCAAGACCCTGGAAAAGGCAAGCCAACAGCCTTAAACTTAGCTTTTAAAAAAGCAAAAGGAAAAATCCTGATTTTTACTGACGGAGATGTACACGTAGATAAAACTGCAATTCCTAATCTTCTTTCTCCATTTTCAGATCAAAAAATTGGCGCTGTTGCAGGACATCCAGTTTCTATAAATAATAGAAAGACAATGCTTGGTTTCTGGAGTCATTTATTAACAGATATTGCAGACATAAGAAGAAGAAAAGCTATAAAAATTAGAAAAAGATTTTACTGTTCAGGATATTTATATGCGATGAGGGCGGGTATTGTAAATGAAATTCCAGAAAATGTCCTGGTAGATGATGGTTATATCTCGCACTTAGTATGGGAAGCAGGGTATAAAATAGCTTATAGCCCGGAATCTAAAGTTTGTGTAAAATATCCCACAAATGTTAAAGACTGGCTAAAGCAAAAACTCAGAAGTGCAGGAGGATATATCCAGTTAAAAGACATGCAAAATGTTGAAATAAGGTCCTTAAAAAAAGAGTCCTCCGGATTCCTGGACTTTTTCAGATATGTAAAATCTTTTAAAGAATTTATCTGGTTAGGCAGCTTATTTTTAACAAGATTATACTTATGGTTCTTAATAATCTATAATTTTAAAATAAAAAGAGAACTGGAAAAAGAAGGCCATCTTAAAAAAATATGGAAAAGAGTAGACTCAACAAAATAAAAAATTTGCCTACCAATCTATTAAAAACCAAAGAATTAGTAATGGCAATTAGTTGCAAGCTAACTCGCGAGAATCTCCTATAATCTCTCTCTAAAACTTAAAACTTTTATATTATAAGAATTATAATTAGTGCTATTTATCTACTTAAGAAATCTAAGATGATATCAAAATAAAAAGAAATAAATACTATTAAACTCTGTTTCTTTTATGACTGAATTGGAAAGTATAAAAATCAAACAAAGGAGAGAAAAGATCATTTCATGGTTCAAAAATCCTTATAATCTTATTTTAATCGCAATTTTGATTTTTGCCTTTTTTGCCCGTTTACATTATTTTGTCCAGACTCAAGAACAGGCATTATGGTGGGATGAGGGGGAATATATGTCTACTGCAAAGCATTGGGCATCTAATGTTCCATATACCTTAAATCCCCAGAGACCTCCGCTTTTTTCCTTCTTAGCAATGTTCTTTTTTATTATGGGATTAGGCGAACTTTCAATTAAATTTGCACTAGTCTTGCTCCCATCTACTTTTTTAGTTTTTGCAGTTTATCTTTTAGGAAAAGAAATGTTCAATAAAAAAATTGGATTAATAGCAGCTTTTCTTACAGCAATAAGCTGGACACTTCTTTTCTGGACATCAAGATTCCAGCCAGATTTTTTCTCAATGTCTTTCCAGGTTTTATCGGTTTTTTTCATGTGGAAATACTGGAAAAATCCCAAAAGCAAATTTACTATTTTTGCCGGTTTTTTCGCAGCTTTAGGATTTTATTTTAAAATATCTGCTTTATTAGTTCCCTTAATTATTGCTATTTTCATTTTAATGAAAGACAGATTTGCTGCATTTAAGAATAAAGATTATTATTATTTTGCACTGGCATTTCTCATTACACTTGTGCCATATTTCATCTGGTCATATTCTACATTTGAAACATTGACAGCATTTAAAAAAGGATATTCAAATGCAGTAGGAACACCCACACCTTTTGGCTGGTATAATCTGAACTTTTATTATTTATTAACAGGCAAATTTCTCTTTTGGATATTTTTATTAGGAGTATTTCTTGCCCTAAAATTTCTTTTATATCTTGACCTGCTCTTTAAGGATAAAAGAAAAATCTTTGATGGAGGATTATTCTCTATTCTTGTCTTCATAATAGTTTCTGCTTTCTATATATTTTATATGAGGGGAACAGATGACAGGTGGGTATTTTTGTGGCTGCCATTTATTTTCATTTTATCTGGGAATGCTTTGATGTTTATCCATAAAAACATCAAAAAATACAGCAAAATAATTGCAATTGTTGTTATTATTGCCCTTTTAGCAGCAGTAGCTTACAATCAGCTAAGCCACAATGACCAGCTGACAAAACTAAAAAAAGCATCCTTTATGCCTGTAAGACAAGCAGCTTTATGGATGAAAGAAAATTCAGAAATAGGCGAAAAAATTTTATCAATATCTTATACTCAAACAGTTTACTATTCAGAAAGAAATGTCAGCAGCTATTCTGAAATTGAAAGTGCCGAAGAATTTGATAAATATCTTGCAGATAATAAGCCAAGATTTTTAACAGTCTCTGTCTTTGAACCTCATCCGCAATGGATTCATTCATGGCTTCAGGAAAACCAAGATAGATTTGCTGTTGTCCAAGCTTATTTTGCTGATGAAGCAAGAACTCAGCCGCTTCTGATTGTATATGAGTTAAAATACTAGAAACATAATCTTTATTAACTAATTAAAAATAAGACGAACATGGAATGCCCAATCTGTGAAAATAAAGAATTTAAGAAATTGCCTCTCATACAGGAAGTTTCCAGATACACTAAAATCACACACAATCTTTTCAAGTGTCAAAACTGCGAGCTAGTAATGCCCTATCCAAAGCCCTATGAAGATAAGGAAAAGCTAAAAATTTATGACAGCCCAGACAATATAAAATTTTTTAATAAAAAATTAAATGATTTAGACTATAATTCAAAAGAATACAAATATTACTTTAAGCATTTCAGGCCATTTATAGATTTAATTAGAAAATACAAAATAAAAGGCAAAAGCTTAGATATAGGGTGTGGTGGCGGGCATCTGCTTAAACTGCTTTCTGAAAATAATTTTAAAGCAGAAGGAATTGAAATCACAGATAAGCTTGTAAAAGCTTTAAATAAAAAATATAAAGTATATCTGGCAGAATTAGGAGACAAGAAATTAAAACAAAAATACGACCTTTTAACAGCAAGCCAGGTAATTGAGCATATATCAGACCCAAACAAATTTGTTCAGGAAATGAACAAACTTCTTAAGAAAAAAGGATATGTAATAATCTCAACACCATATCTCAATGGGCTTGTCCCTAAAATTTTAAGAACAAAATGGTATGGGCTTGGATATGGCCAGCATTTAAACTTTTTCTCGCCCAAAAACCTGGAAATTCTTTTTAAGAAAAATGGGTTTGAAATTCTTGAATTTAAAATCCTTATTGTAGATTATTCTCACCCAAAATTTCCAAGAATCTTAAATCTTATTACTGAGAGTATAAGCAAGATTATAGTGTCTATTGGCATGGGAGATAATCTTTTCATGGTTGCAAGAAAAATTAGAAATATTAAGGAGCTTCAAAAATGAATGTAGGCTCTCTCCTTGCTAAATTATTTGAAAAATTGCCAGAATGGTATATTAAAAATGATTTGAGATACTTCCTTGCATTTAGCAAAATTGTTCCAAAATTTATTTCAGATATCTCTCCTGTTAAAGGGTATGAACTTAATAGAAAATTAAAACCAGGAGACATAGTTGTCGATGCAGGAGCATATCCTGGAGATTACGCAATTTTGGCTTCCCGCAAGGTAGGCAAACAAGGAAAAGTAATTTGTTTTGAACCTGACTCAAAAAACAGAAAAATACTCCAAAAAAACCTTAGAAAAACTGGGATGAATAATTTTATAATTATCCCAAAAGGTTTATGGAATAAAAATACTAAACTTGGATTAAATATCTCAGATGGACTGCATTCTTCTTTATCTGAAAATAAAAATATCTCTGAAATAGATGTTGTAAGACTTGATGACGAACTTAAAAAAATAGGTATAAAGAAAATAGATGTATTAAAAATGGATATAGAAGGGGCAGAAATTCAGGCAATTCAGGGATGCAAGTCCACTTTGCTTAAAAGCAAACCTTATGTGATAATTGCCTCATATCATATAGTAAATGGAAAAGTAACAGCAAATTTTTTAGAAACATTCCTCAAGAAAATAGGATATGAAGTAAAATCTGACTTTCCAAAACACCTTACTACTTATGGCTGGAAAAATTAAGCAATCTTAAAATACGCCATTATATATGCAAGGGTTGTAGCAAATTTCATATAAGGATGAAGCAACCAGGATTTTTCACCATCTTTTAACAGCATTTTTATTGAAACAAAAAAAGCTGGAAAAAATAAGAAATTTCTGATAACTTCATAGCAAAATCTAACTCTCCCATATTTCCCATAAATTCCCTTTGCCCAATTGAATTTCCTTTTAAAATGAGGATTTGAAAAATAATATTTCCCCCATTTAACTTTCTTCTGCAGAAAATTTAAAGTATCAGTTGTAATTAAATGATGCACATGAGCATCTTTCGGTATAGCTACATTCCCAAGCCCTCTTTCTGCAAGAGTATAGAAAACATCAACATCTCTTGAATATCCTCCAATTGCCCTTAAAGTTTTTTTCCTTAGAACAATACAATATCCACCAATTACTAAAAAGTTTTCTGGGGTAATTTTATATGTAGAATATTTCCCCATATCTTTTAATTTTATGCCTCCCAAGGATATCTGGGGGTCTATTGAGCCATAAATTGCAAATGGATCTGTGCCAATCAAACTAAGATACTGATTAATTAATGGGTCTGATTTTACAACCGCCATCCTTGATATGCATATATTTACATTGTCATCAGTCATTAAAGGATAAACAGTCTTTTTTATCCAATTTTTTTCAACTAAACTGTTATCTGAGTCTAAGGTTATAATTATGTCTCCCTTTGCACTTGCGCATCCAATTGATTTTGGCATGCCCTTTCCTTCCATATATCCTCTTTTTTTAGTAAGAATAACTTTTGCTCCAAAGGATTTTGCTAATTCTATTGTACCATCAGTAGAATAACTATCAACAATAACTATTTCAACCTTATTTTTTGGATAATCCTGCTTTCTAATGCTTTTCAGGCAAATTTCTAAATAATCTTTGCAATTAAGGGTGCAGATAATAAAACTAACTTTTGGCAAAACCTTTTTTTTCATACATATATTCCTCTCCACCATCATTTAAATATCTTGTCAATCAGCCCAATTATAAATCCAAAACCATAAGCTATGTGCACAGTTAAAAATAAGAAAGGCAGAATAAATAACGCAAAAAAATCCCTGTTTCTTATAACTTCATAAAAAGAAAATAATAAGTTTAAAACTATATATAGAAAAAAAGGCAGAATAAATAATCCATTAAGCAAAAAAAGAAAAGCAATTACTGAATTATACATAAAGAACAAGGAAGGAACAGTAATAAGAGGTTTGCATACAATATTAGTAAAAAAATTCTTTTTTGGCCTTTCCCTTGCATAATCAAAAACTTGTTTTACTAATCCTTTCAAATCTGCTCTCCTTCTGTGATAAATAAAAATATCCGGAGAATACGCAACTTTAAATCCTTTTTTTCTTGCTTCTTCAACAAAATTCAAATCATCTGCAGGATAAACTTCAGGGTCAAATTTCACAGATTTTAATACTTTATTTCTGCAAATCAAATTAGCTCCAGTTATATGGTCAGAATTTGCATTCAATGTAAACTTAGCTTTTTTATACCTCTTCCTTGCACCTACAGAAGCAAATATGCTTGCAAGAACATAGCCATTTGCTCTCGCAAAAATACCGTCTGATTTTGGAGTTAATTGCGGACCTCCAAGAATATCAATTTCCGGATTTTCCTTAAAAAAATAGTCTATTTTTTTCAGATAATCTTTTTCAATAATTGCATCATCATCAAGGAATACAATAATCTCTCCTTTTGCCCTTTTTGCTCCATTTTCCCTGTTATTTGGCACATTTAATCCCTTTTCAATTATAATTTCAAAATTCTTTTTTGGATAATCCTGTTTATTAATAAAAGGCAATATCTCAGCACTTCTCCATGGAGCAAGTGCAATTACTATAGAGAATCTTTTGCTCTGTCTCATCTTAATAGTGAGATTATCTTATCATAGACTCTTATAAATCTTTTCATAGGAGAATTTAAGATTCTAAGTCTGATAACAGCTAAAGCCATCCATGGCCCTGCTTTGGCAAAATTAATTGTTGAATACTCCTTATCACTCCAAACTGTAGGGACCTCTTTTATTGCAAACTCCTGTTTTCTGACATTATATATTAAATCCAAGTCAAATGCCCATTTTGTCATTCCAATATTTGGAAGTGATTTTTCCAAAGCCTTTCTTTTAAAAAGTTTGGCACCGCATTGAGTATCTCTGTATGGAAGGAGAAATAAAAATCTGATAAGCATATTATAAATCCTAGAAGCAATAATCCTCCCAATGCTCTGTTTTGGCCTTACTACTGACCCCTTTACATATCTGCTTGCAATTATCCCGCCATAATTATTAATCTGCTTAACTAAATCATAAAAACTTTCAGGAGATGTAGCCATATCAGCATCTACAAACCCAATTAAATCATTATCTCTCTTTAATGCATCTTTAAAACCTTCAATTATTGCATAACCTTTCCCTCCCTTTTCTAAATCCAGATAAACTATTTCTTTAAATTTTTTTGCATAACCTTCAACAACTTTAAGAGTATCATCTGTACATGCATTTAAAACAACTAGAATCTCAAAATCAATCTCTTTTTCCTTTTTCTTTCTCTTAAAAAACAATGAATATCTCTCTAAAGTTCTGCCTATTCTTTTCTCTTCATTATGCGCAGGAATAATTATTGATATTTTCATAGTCTATTTTACTTCCTTAAAAGCAGAATAGACCCCAATAAAAAGCTTGCGGAAGCTACAATTAAGGCTATCGAGAACTCTACGAGATTCTTATGAAAGATACTTAAGAGAATAATCTCAATTGCAACAAAAATCAATAATATCCAGAATGTCTTTGTCTTCCCAATAGAGAGTCTGTAAAAAAGCATAAGATTTGAAAGTGAAAGGAGCCCCATTGCAACTGCTAAATAAAATAAAATACTTATAGAAGAATAAATCTCTCTTCCAGAGTACAATCTGACAATAATTCTTGGGAAAAATGCAGTAATTAGAACAGCAATCAGTACAATAACCCCCACTAAAAATAATGCATTTAAGAAAATATTTTTTGATTTTTTCTTATTCTTTACTTCAGTAGTAATTGGAAACATAGCTTTGCTTATTGGTTGTGTCCCAATAAAAATAATTTTAGCAATTGTAGATGCAATTGCATAAGCTCCCACAGTATCTGGTGAAAAGAAAAGTTTAGCAAGCACAATATCTAAACTTAAAAATAACATAATTGCGAGCATATTAATGAAAACCGGTTTTGTATAAGAATAGATATCCGGAGTTTTTGAAGGTTTTCTCTTAGAAGATAAAATATTTCTTAAACTAATAAATGATAAAAACAAAGCTCCAATACCCCCGGTAATTATGCCTAACATTGCCCCAAAAATTCCTATGCCAAGAAAAACTAAAAATACAGCAAGGACTAATTTAATCACTCCTTCAGAAATCATATTCATTCCAAGAGGAGCAAATTTCTTTTTTCCCTGCATTATGCCTCTTGTAATTGAAAGTATGAAAGTCAGAATTATCATAAGCCCAGTAATGCCAATAAGATAATAATCTATTTTTAATAAATATGAAAGAGGAATAGCAGCTATTAAGAAAATAATATAGAGCAACAATGAAATTCTGCTCGCCTTCTTAATACCTTTTTTCATTATGTCTTTTAATTTTCCCAAATCTTTCTCTTTAGTAGAATATCTTGATATCACAGTTTGGATAGACTCGCTAAAAACAGCAAAAATAAGAATCAAAGATATAAGAGTAGTAAGGATGCCATAATCTGCTAAACTTAACATCCTTGCCATAGAAATATTAAATATAAAATTCAAAATACTAAAAAGATTTATTGTTACAAGAAGTATTAAACTTCCTTTGATAACTTCTTCCCTGCCAAATTTGAGCAATCTGCTAATCATCTTAAAATATAGAATTTCTGAAAATTATAAATCCTAAAACTATAACTGCTATCTGAATAAAGTGAATAAACCAGACAACATCTTTTTCATATACTTTTTTCTTAAATTTTTTCAAAAACCAGATAGCAAAATGTTCTAAGCCATATATCTTATTGTATCTTAACTCTAAACTGCCATCTTTTTTTGGTTTGCCAAAACTTTCTTTAACTAGTCCTCCCCTAATTTTGAGAACAAATTCAATTATATATGGTATAAAAAAGAATAGTGCAATTTTCTCCATATTTCCAAGAATAGCCATAATTGCAATTAATCCTCCAACAGGATAAGTCATGACATCTCCTGGAAAAACTTTTGCAGGATACTTATTATAAATCCAAAATGCAAGCAAAGCAAGAACCATACACAATCCAATTAAAGAAAGCCAGCCATTTCCAGTGAAAAAAGCTGCAATACTTAAACCACCTAAAATTAAAATTCCTTGCCCTGCTTCTAAACCATTAAAACCAGCTACAAAATTAAAAACTATGCTCGCGCCAGCAATTCCAAGAGGAATTAAAACTAGGGGATATAATAATCCAAGATTAACAATTCCTACAAATGGCAGACTAACTGTACTCTGCCCGGCATTTATAACTATAAGAGGTATAGAAGCTAGCAAGCATAAGATAACCCTGACTCTTCTCCTAAGCCCAATCTTCCACCCAAGAATATCGTCTGTAAATCCAATAAAAGACAGCATAATAATTGAACTAAGCAAGGCAAAAATTTCAATAAGATTTTCTACAGATTCAAAATAAAAAGTTCTTATCGCAATATAAGACAACAATCCAATAATAAAACTTGATATTACAATTATTCCTCCAGCTTCTGCAACTTTATGCTTCTTATACTTATTCATATCAGAACCTTCTAATCCAGCTTTTCTTGCTCTTTTTATCCAGAGCGGCAGAGCTATTACAGCTATTAGAAATGCTATGAATAATGGAAATAGCAGTATGGTCTCCATCTTTTTCTTAAGAAAAGCAGGTTTTTAAAACTAATTTCTAGAAAATATCTTTTGCAATTTTCACTTCTTCTGGCCACTCTTTACTAAGATATTCTTCTTTAAACTCAATATCATCAGGATATGTAACTCTCCATATCTTAATAGGTCCCTGAACTCCGCCATAATAAATAAAATCTCCGACATACAATCCCTGATTTTCCAGACTTTCTACTATGAAACTTTTTTCCTTATGCGCAAATTTGAAATAATTTCCTTCATTAAAGAAGTATAATTTTACCCATAATGCTTTCATTGATTTTTCTGTAATAAATACAGCAGACCCGATATTTTGCATTTCATTTCCACTTAATCTTGGAATAACATAAAGACATCCCCTATAGCCATCATTAAACTCATATTTTACCCCATTATAAAATACACAACTAAGTGGAATTTCTACTTGCCTATTCTGATAAATAAAAATAGCATTCGGCTGTTTTAATTCTGAACCTTCTTTATTTGTTTTCAAAATAACTGCTCCAATTCCTGCTCTAAACGCAGGGAAGAAAATCTGCCTGCCATCTTTATCAATCCAGGAATAATCCTCATCCAAGATAGCACTCCCTTTGTAAATATGAACTATTTCATTTTTTGTTTCCTGCATCTCTTTTTCATCCTCTATAAATGTAGGCATAAAACTATATCTATCATAATTTTCATCACTGCCAATACTTGAATAGGCAGGATATTTTCCAATTTCAGTTGGGTCAATTAGCAAATATGAAACATTATGCGCATAAAGAAATTCTAATGCTTCTATCTCACTTTGTCCAGTTAATACATGCCTTCCAAAAAGATGATTCCATGCTGCAATTGCATTCCCTCCATCTAATACTGTGGGCCTGTTTCCAATAGTCTGAACCCAATATCCATAATCCCACCAATGACTAAAAACAGCATTTTCTGGGGTATTATCTCTGACCCAAGCCATTGCTTTCTGCCACTGTTGAGTATACATATTAGGAATCATTCCTCTTGCACCACTAATAGTTACCTGGTAATTAAAGTAAATACTATATGCAGAAGAGATAACAATTATTCCGGCAATTATTATGGCAAATATCTTTAGGGTGCCTTCCTTATATCTCATTGCTTTATTTACTGCAAAAACTGAGAACCATCCAACTATTCCCGCAGCAGGAATAGACAAAACCATAATTAACCTTATTGCACTCCTTGCCCCAACCAAACTAATAAAAAAGAAACCCAGCAAAAATAAATAAGAGAAATTTATTTTTTTCAGTTCATGCAAACTTCCTTCTTTATAATATCTATAAAACAAATAAACTGCAGCTAATGCAATCAATGCATACCCACCAAAATAAACAAACCTGCTAATAAAATTATCTCCATTCATCAAACTTGCAGAAGAATATCTGCTAAATATTAAGGCAAATAAGAATATTATATAAGACGAAATCAATAAATACCTCCCTTTTTTCTCCATTTTCTTAATAGATTCATAAAATAAGAAAATTGAACCAACAAAGAATAGCCAGAAAAACAAAGGAACTCCACTTAACATAGGCCCAAAATTATTTTTCCACTCACTAAAATAAGGTTGCCTGTTTTCTGCTACAGTATATGAAAGCCGGTCTGTATATGGAACACTTAATTTAGTGAAAATCTCTTTTACAAAATCTGGTATAAAAGAAAATCCAAAAAGCAGTGTTAAAACAACTATGCCAGCTATTGCTGTGAGAACAATAGAAACAACACGGTCTGGAAGTTTCTTCCTTAATCTTTCAATTAATCCCAATTCCTTAAGCTTTGTATTAAAAATTAAAAAATCTACTAATAATATTCCAAAAACAATAAAACTTAATCCCGTAGTCGTAGATACAATTAAATTTTTAATTGTATATCGTGCCCAGAACAAATTAGCTAAAATAAAAGATATAACCATCCATAATGTATATGCAAAAAATCTATTTTTTGAAACACGCCCGGAAATAAACATAATAAAAACAAACGGAGCAATTATAACAAATACATATATCCAACCACCCCAAATTAATCCCATTGCTGCAGTTGATAATCCAGCTAAAACAGCAAAAATTAGAGAGCCTTTTAGTTTCTCAGACTTCCATGAGCAAAGGAAAAAATAAAATGCAAGGAACATAAACAAAAATCCAGCTGACTCTTTTTCAGGGATTCCAGCCACTGTCCTAGATATTAAAGAAGGAGAAACAATTAAAAAAAGCGAGGAAATAAAAGCAATAATATTTTTATACCTGTGCCTGTCAAAGATTTTTCTTATGAGCAAGAAAAATGCAATTACAGTTAAAAGAAACATAACAGCAGGAAACATTACAGCAGAATAATTTAACGATACAGACGAGAATATGCTTAAGAATTTATGAAAATAAGAAATCATGTAAGGTAATAATCTTGTTTCTGTTGACGTATCATACCCAAGAGGCATATATCGCATGCTGTCATATTCTGCTATACTCCCAGTTTCAATTATTTGTTCTGAATATCTTAAAAATAAAAAAGGATCCAAATCAGGACCTAATGTATAATCTCCTGTTGTAACATCTTTTAATTGGGAGACATTTATAGTCCTAATTTGCCATGCAATAAATAAAAGAACTAAGATTCCAATAACTACTAAGATTAATTTTTTTTTCAGCAAAAAATCAAAGATTTTTCTCTTTCTCTCAGCTAATAATCTTTCTTCACCTTCAGTCATTTTCAATACTTTACTCGACTTTTATATTATCTACAAGCTCTGCAGCTGATTTTTCTTTCTCTATGCTGTTACTGCCGCAATAAGGACAAGATTTTCCTTCCTCTGCATCAAATCTATATCCGCAATCTACACAAACAAAACCTACCATTTTTAATCGTTTAAACCAAAGATTAAGGTTATTTAAATTTATTCAAAATAAAACAGGTGTAATGAAAACTTCAATTAAAGCTGCTGCAAACAATACAATAACAGCAACTATTACTAAACCTAATGAATCTTGAAAAACTTTCCAGAACCTCTCTGTTTTCATGCTATGCCGAATTATTGCGACACTCATAATTCCCCCAGCTAAAGCTCCGACAAAATAAGCAGCTATCTCAGGAATGCCATGAATCATATATCTTGCTAAGCCAAGGGGAAGTTGGCTTAAATTTGACCTGGTAAATATCCCAATAGCAGCAGCAATAACACTTGCATTCCAAGCTAAAATGAAAATAGCTCCTGCTCCAAATAATAAAGAAAATATAAGCGTAAATATCAGCACATAGATATTATTTGCAAAAATCATAAATACCTTCTCATTTGAAGATAATTTTGATGTTAAACTTACAGATAAAAAACCAGTTAAACTTTCTTCTCCATGATGCTCACTTACACATGCTCCGAAATTTCCTGGTTCATTTATAAGGCAGTAAGTGCCAATTTGCGCTCCAAAACTCTGATTTGAACCAACTATATAAAAAAAGGAAAATGCTACTACAAATCCAAAAAACAGCCACATTAAAGCAGTCAATGCTCTCCCATGCTCTTTTAAAATCCTGAAAAATCCTTCATATTTTACTTCTTTTTCTTCCTCATTTTTAATTAAATAATACATAAAAGGTGAAGAGAACATTACAGTAAATGTAATTATTAATATGCCAGAATACTGCGAAAGAACTGCGTCAGCAGAAAAAATCCAGTTTACAAGCAATACAGATAAAGCAGCATAAAATAAACCTACAAAAAACATTTCCCATGGATGCCTTTCTGCTTTCCTGGGACTTAATAACATTTCTAACATAACCCGAATAATGAAGACTTGTTTTTAAACCTTCTCACTTTTCAGAAGTTTTTTATATTCAAATTTACTACTTATACAATGTTGAAAGAGGTTGATAAGATAGTTAATAAAATAAAAGAAATCAAAATTCAGGGAGCTAGAAGCATAGCAAAAGCCGCATTATTAGCTTATTCTATATCTCCAACTAAATCTACAAAAAGAAAATTAATTAATGCAAGAGCTACAGAGCCCATGTTAGTAAATACTTTAAATAAATTTGAGAAACTTGGGATGAAAAAAACTCTTGAACATTTTGATTCTGCCCAGGATAAAATAAATAAGCTGGTTTTGAAATTAATAAAAACTAAATCTGTAATATTTACTCACTGTCATTCTACAAATGTTATTAATGCACTTATTTATGCTAAAAAGCATGGGAAAAAATTTCAAGTTTATAATACAGAAACCCGCCCATTATTTCAGGGGAGGAAAACTGCAAGGGAATTAAGGAAAGCTGGAATAAAAGTTACTAGCTTTGTTGATGCAGCTGCAAGAGTTGCTCTTACTAAATCTCAGGAAACAGAAGATGTTGATTTAGTTTTCTTTGGTGCAGATGCTATGCTTAAAAATGGGGCGATAAATAAAATTGGCTCTGGCATGTTTGCTCAGATTGCTTATGATAATAAAATCCCTGTTTATATTATTGCAGATTCATGGAAATATACTAATAAGGTAAAATTAGAGCAGAGAAATTTTAGAGAAATTTGGAAAAAAGCTCCTAAAAATATTAAAATTAAGAATTTGGCATTTGAGCAGATACCTAAAAAATATATTAAAGCAATCGTAAGTGAGCTTGGGATATTAAGCTTGGATAAGTTTGTTAAGAAAGCGAGGAGTTAGTCTTTTTCTTTTCTTGCTTCTTCTACTATATTCTGCATTTGCCTTGTCAATTCTTCAAGATGATTTTCAATAGCTGTTTTTAATTCAGCCATTTTATTTATCTGCTTATTAATTATTTCTGCTGCATCTTTGCCTGTCTTTTTTACAACTAGATTATTTCCAATATTAACTAAAAATTCATTATCAATCTTTTTAGCTTTGAAGAAGATTCCTCTTCCAAGAGGAGCAAGTACATCATTATCACTTCCATCTAGTTTTTCTAAACTTAATTTTAATGCTTCATAATCTGCAATTTGCTGATTTACTGTCTGCAACTGCTCTTGCAATTTCTTTGCTTCACCTTCTAAGATGCTTAATCTGAGTAAAATTTCTTCCTTAGCCATGTTCAAAGCTATTTAAACTACTTTAAAAACTTTCCTTAAAATAGAACTGAAAATAATTGAAGCTATTAAATAAAACCAGAACCAGGATAAAAATCCAAAAAATCTGAAGTCAACTAGTTCAGGAGTAGAGAAAAAATCATGGAACCATCTGAAAAATAAGACAAAAGGTATAAATGTAAAAACAAGAGGTTTCATACTTGCACCCATCATTTCAGGCATTTTTGCCATCATCTTTTTATTAATTTCAAGAACTTTCTCTGGATTATCTCTATATTTTTTTGCTTCCTCCTGAAGCATTTTTTGCTCCTTTTTCATTTCTCTTAATGTTTCCTGGTCTGTCCCATACTTATGTACAAGGGTCATAATAATAGAAATAATCAGGACAAGGAGAAACATTCCCCACAAAGTATTCCAGTTTAGTAAAGCACCTGCCGTAGGGTCAAGAGCAAGATGCACTGTATCTTTTATTACTGGCACAGAATTCCATACACTTGCTACAAGTAAACTTGCAACCATTATAATCAGCAGTATAGTCATAGTTTTCATTCTTCTTTCTCTCCTAATTTTTTTACCTTTTTTATATTTGTCTTAATTAATTATCTCTTTTAAATCTACCCACCACCCCGCCTACCCCATCATTTTTCTCATTGCAGGATGCATGTCAACTGCATGCTGTTGTGCAATATTCTGGTAAAACTGGTAAAATATCATGACAGCTAACAATATAGCAGTACCAGAAGTTAAAGCACCAAGCAAATTTGCAGATGCAGCTAATAATCCAATTGCCATACCGCCCATAATAGTTAATGGCAGGATATACCTACTTAATACAGATTCTAAAACTCTTTCATCTTTTCTGAAACCAGGAATCTGCAATCCACTACCCATAATATTTCTAGCCTGGCTTGAAGCATCCATACCAGAAGTCTTTACCCAAAATACAGCAAAGATAGTGGAAAAAACAACATAAAATAAAATATGGCTTATTGCCTGCAAAATAAAAATCCCTCTAAAACTTCCAGTAATCACTGCCTCTAAAATATTAACAGAAGACAGCCAGAAAGCTAATCCTGCAACAGGAACACCTTGAGAAAACGTGCCTAAAAATGTAGGATGCCCCAGCCACCCCTCCACCAAACCTGCAAACAACTGCAAATTAGCTGCAAGAGCAGCAGTTAAAATGACAGGAATAACAGATGCATAGAAAAATGAAATAGGCCATCTAATACCATAACCTCTCAATCTATCAAAAGCTAATGGAACTTCTACCTTTAATGACTGAGCCCATACAACAATTAAAAATATTATTGCAGTAACTGCAAGAATAGCAAATGCCTTAAATGCTTCTATGGGAACCTGATTTATCACAGCCTGAATCATAATAAGGACTTTTCCAGCACATCCAATACTATTTGGCCCTGTAAACTGCAAAAGACAATTCCCGCCTTCAGCTCCTATAAATTGGAACATTCCAGTAAATAATCTCCATCCAACACCAGCAGCAATAAACAAACTAATGCCAGAGCCAAAACCCCACTTATTTGACAGTTCATCCATAAAAACAATTGCCAAACCTCCAAGACAAAGCTGAACTATCACAATCGCAGTATACCCCGGCATTGCCTCTAAACCTTTCATTAAAACATAAACTAATGCTTCAAATATGATAAAGAAAAATACAACTAATTTCTGCAATCCCTGGAAAAACTTTTTTCCTTCTTCAGTTGTAGTATCAATATCTAAAATTTTACTTCCAACTAAAAGCTGAAGTATAATAGAAGCCATAACTATTGGACCAATACCTAAACTAATAATACTTCCAAAATCTGTTCCAAGAATAATCGCAAGATACTTGAATCTATCTAATGCATTTCTTGCAAGACCATAAAGAGGCACATTAGCAAGGACAAAAAAAGCAATTAAAATAATTAAAGTCCATTTTAATTTTACATTAAAACTTAATTTTTTCTCTACAGGACCTTTGACTTCAGGTAAATTTTTCAGGATATTTCTAAAATTCATTTTTTCTCTTTTTTCTCAGATAATAAAATAGCTTTCCCGCCAGCTTTCTCAATTTTCTCTTTTGCTTTTTTGGAAAAGGAATCAGCCTTAATTGTTATCTTTTCTTTTACCTCGCCACCACTCAAGACCTTATATCCCTTAAGTATAATCTCTCCTTTACCTTTAATATCTCCAACATTAATAACTTTTTCTTTTGTTCTTTTTGTCTTGGGTTTCTTTCCGAAATAATTTTTCTCATATTTCAAAATATAAGTTTTTTTCTGGTCAGCTCTTTTGCCTGTACCAGCCATACCAACTCCTCCCCTGTTACCTTTTCCTTTATGCTTCTTTGCTGCATAACCGCATAATCTTGTCCCCCTTATCCTGCTCCTTTTTGTTCTTTTTTTAAGTTTCATTATAACATCCTCCTTAGTAATTCACTAATTTTATCTTTGTGATTTCCCAATACACCTTTTGGATAATGCAACTTGCTTTTAATCCCCTTTCTCGGAGGATGCAAACTAAAAAAATCTTTTATACCAAGTTTTGAAAACTTTTTATCTGTTTTAGCTTCTATAAACTCAGATGCAATTTTCTCTGCATCAATTTTCTTGCTTTTATCTATAGCCTTCCCTCTTTTCTCAATTAGTTCTACTAACATTTTTTTGTCAATATTTCCGTATGCAACAAAATTTTCTATTCTCTTTAGCATTCCGGCAATCTCAGGTTTTTCTTTTACAATAATACAAGAGTATTTCTTCCTTAACCTTAATCTATTTAGAGTTTCTTTTACTTCTCCTGAAATTTCTACCTGCCCCCTTATTCTTATTATAGCTATCATTTTATCTTCTCCAAGGCATTTACGCAAGCTTTTGCAAGATTAATGCTGGTCCTTGTCTGCCCAAATGTCTTACTATAAATATCTTTTATACCAGCAAGTTTGAGAATCTTCTTACATTCATCTCCTATTACTAATCCTGTTCCCTGTGGTGCAGGAATTAAAATAACTCTGCTGCTTCCACATTTCCCTTCAACTTTAAATGGAATTGAATGCAATTCTTTACATGAACAGTCAAAGCTTCCACAACCTCTTTCAATCTTAATTAAATTTAATTTTGCCTTTCTTACTGCCTTTTCCCTCGCAGGAAGAGTTTCTTTTGATTTGCCATACCCAATACCAACATGACCATTTTTATCTCCAACTACAGCTACACATGAAAATGTAGGCACATTACCTTCTCCTGTTTTCTTTTGTGTCTGCCTCCATATCCTCCTTTTCCCCCCGCCAAATTTACCTTTTGACTGGCCAACATTTAATAAATCAGATTCAACTTTAATTAATGAGTCAACTATTTCAGGTTCAAAAAGCTTGTATTTCTCAATAATTTCATCTATATCTTTTATTTTCCCTTCTTTTACAAGCTTCCCAACTTTTGTTTTTGGAACCCAGGAGTCTAAAATATCTTCTTCTCTCTTTTCTTTAGTTTTCTCTGCTTTCTTTTCTGCTTCAGGTTCTTTTGCAGTACTTCCTTCTGTTTTCCTTATTCTCTTCTCTTCTTTCTTTTCTTCTCCCATTTTGTCTCCTTATAAAAATTTCTTTTCTATATTTTCTTTTATTTTATTAAATGAATCTGAAATTTTATTTTTCATTGCCTCGCCTTTAATTCTTTTTTCATCAGGGAAAATATCTTCTTTTGCTTTAATTTTTACTCCTGCATCAATTATTCCTTTCAAAAATGCATATGTCCTTGATTTTTTAATATTTCTCTGCAATCCTATATCAAAAATACAATCTGTCTGCTTTTCTTTGTCAATTATCTGCTTTCCAAGTAAAAATCCTGTCAGATAACTTGCTGGAATAGATTTCAAACTTCCAAGCGCATTTTCAGGCCAGCCATAACTTAACAGTTGTTTTGACATAACTCCAATTGAAATAAAATCTTTTGCTTCTTTGCTTTTAACATACTGCCCTATAACATACTTATTAGTTCTTCTAACTACAATTCTTGCCTTTCCGCTTTTTAACAAACTAATTCTTGCTTTATAATCTGTTTTTCCCTCAATTCTTCGTTTTTTTCTTACCATTTTATTCTTTTAATAGCTCCTCCAAATGTGCCTGGTTTTTTATATTTCCAGAATTAACTTTTTTCCTTAGCTCTACATATTTTTCTTTAGATATTCTCCCTTTCAGACTTCTTATACGTCCCCTTAATTTTCTAACTAATTGCATATGTTTCTGCTTTCTTTTCTTTACAATTATTTTCTTGCTTCCGATTTTTCTCCTTGTCTTTCTCTTAACTTTCTTTTTCCTTCCTTTTACTTCTTTGATTTTAATTACCCCTTCTTTTACAAGATCTTTAATATCTTGTCTTGTAATCGCTTCTTTTATTTCATTTCTCATCTCACTATTTAATATAATTCTATTTATCCCAACTTTCAATGTTCTTGCAATCAATTGTTTCTTATTTCTTAAGTTCATTTTATTTAAACTCCTTCTTGTCTCCCGCTTCCTGGGAGTTTAAATGATTGAAAATTTTAATTTTCATTTTTTATCTCTCCGCCCTTTTCTTTTATTTTTTTAATTATTTCTTCTCTCTTCTTTTTCCCAACTTCCTTCCCAATAATCACTAATTCTCCTTTTTCAATTTCTTCTATTTCTCTTAAATTCTTAATTAGTTTTGGAACTTTTCCATTAATCTTATTTCTCTTCTTCTTTTCTGTTCTATATCCAATTGAAACTCTTTTTCCTCTTGATTTCCTTCTCTCTCTAATCTTGTTATCTCTTCCTCTTGGTCTCCTCCATACTTGTTTCTTCTTTCTTCTCTTACCTAATTTTTTATATCTTCTTGTCCCTATCCTAAGAAATTTGATTTTCATTTTTTCCTCCCCTTCTGCTTTTCTGTAATAAATATGCCGTCTTGGAAAATTCTTCTGTCCCTATTCTTGACTTTTGTTGCTGTTTCTATATTCGCTGCAGTCTGTCCAGCAGCATCTTTATCACAACTTTCTACACTTACTACTTCCCCTTCTATTTTTACTTCTGTATTAGGAAGTATCTTAGCCTTTCTGTCTTTTACTTCTCCAAGAAAATTTTTAATAATAACTTCATTTCCCTGGACAGATACATTCATTGGAAAATGAACAGAGCAGATCTGCAATTTATATACATATTTTTCTTCTAATCCATTTACTATATTTTTTACATGAGCAGCAGCACTTTTAATCAATTTTTTATCTCTTTTAGTTGGCTTTTCACAGCTGATAATAAGATTACTGTCCTGCTTAACTGCAGGATAAAATAATTTTTTTTCAATTTCAGCTCCATCTTTGACAAATTTTATCATTTCTTTTTTAATTTCTACATTAATTCCTTCTGGAACTTCTATTACTTCTTCAATTTTCTTTCTTTTTGTTTTTGTCTTAGCCATTTTAATAAAAGTATGCTATTAAACTTCCTCCAATTTTCTTTTCAACTGCTTCAGTATGCGTAAGTAATCCAGAACTTGTAGAAACTATTATTATTCCAAAACCTCTTGCAGGAAGAAATCTTCTCATATACTTTTCTATCTCATCTGCCTGAACATTAAATCTTGGTTTTATTGCTTTGCACTTATTTATCTTTCCAAGCTCTATTTTTAATTTCTTATTTTCACTGTCTAAATTATAATCTTTTATATAATCATGTTTTTTTGCAACATCCAAAATATTAATTAGTAAGTTTGAATATCTAACTATAATTAATTCATTTTTACCTGCCCGTTTGCAGTTCATTATCTGGTTTATTGCGTCAGCAACAATATCTTGTGACATTTTTACTCCTAACTGTATTTTTTAAATCCAATTTCCTCAGCAACTTCTCTAAAACATTGCCTGCATAAATTTAATTCATATGATGAAATATGTGCGCCAAATCTGCCGCATCTCTGGCATTTTTTTGCTGCAATTCCGTATTTTCTTTCTTTTGGCTTGTTATGCTTCATAAATCTCTCTAATTTTACCTTCTTGTTTTTTATTTGCTTTAATATCTTTTTCCAATTGCTTACTGTCATGTTTAAACTCCTCCTGTTCTCTTTCTCAGTACCTCTGTTCCGAGATTTTCTTCAATAAATTTTATTATTTCTTCTTTTTTTACCTGCTGTCTTTTAGGGAACTTGCCCCGTTTTATTTTTTTCCTTATAACTCTCTTTCCAGATTTTGTAAAAGCCACACTTACATCAAATCCCATAATCCCTATATCTCTTTGATACTGAATTCCAGGGATTTCTATATATTCCTTTATACCAAAAGAAAATGAATTATCAAGTATTTGCTTCTCTTTTATCTGATTATCAACAGTAGCAAGCAATTTTTTTAAAATTTCAATTGCCTTTTTTCCTCTTAATGTTATCATTGCCCCTATTTCTAATCCAGGTCTTACTCCAAGTGAAGGGATTCTCCTTGTAGATTTTCTTTTTATAGCTTTTTTTCCAGTTAACCTTTCAAGTAACTTGACTCCGCCTTCTAAAGCTTCTTCAGTTGCGCCAATACTTAAAACAACTTTCTCTACTTTCACTTCTGCCATTTTAATTTTCATTTTATTACAATTAAGCTGTCCTGCTTCCCATTTATTTTCCCTTCCTCTATTTTTAAGGTAATTATTTTTTTCTTTTCATCTATTTCTTCAACACTGCCTTCTTCACCAATATGCTTTCCTGATATAAACATAATCTTACAACCTTTCTTAAAAGGAAGAATCTCAGAAATTTTATTTTCTTTTAAATTTATTATAACAGAATCTCCTGTTTTAATTTTCTCTTTTGTAATATAATTTCTTCCATCACTCAGATTTATCTGAATTTTCCTGCCCCTTAGTAATTTTTTGCCTGTTACTTTTGCAATTTTTTTCTCTGCTTCAGTTGAAGCCACTTCTTTGAAAGCAAATTTCTTATTCTTTATAACTAATTTAAAGCTCTTCTTTTCAAGATTTAAATTATCAAAGAGCAATAGAGGCAGCTTTCCTTCTCTTACAATCTTCCCGTTAATTTTTACCTTGCCATCATTTAAAATCTTCTCAACTTCTTTTCTTCTTGATGCTAATTTTATCATATTTCTTAAAGCTACAACTATTGGTACCGCTTTTTTCAGCCCATGTGAAGGTCTGATTAAATATTTTGTACCTTTTCTTTTTAATGGCCATATCTTTGGTATTTTATTTCTTTTCAGATACATTTTCCCCTCCGCTTTTCCTTCCCAAAACTTTATTTCGGTTTTTATCCTCAAGATTTAATGTCTGTATTTGCAAATTTGAAGGATTAAAATAAACATTTACTTTTGTTCCGTCTTTCTTCTGCCTTTGTATTCCTTCAATACTGGCTCTCAATTTTGTTAAATTAATTTCATTTATTTTTCCTTTTTTCCCCTTGAATTTTCCTCTCATAACTTTTACTTCATCACCTTTTCTTACAGGAAGACTTCTCTTTCCATATTTTTTTCTCAATTCTTTGCTCAAATTCCCAGATACAAGCTTGTGCCTTGTATGTAATGGGGCATTTGCTTTGAATTTTCTCTGCTTTCTTTTCTGCTTGCTTCTCTTCCACTTATTTGAAAATTTTTGTTTCATTTTAAATTACAATACTTGCAATTTTTGCAACCTCCTTCCATCTTTCCTGAACTTCCCTTGGTATTGGCCCTTTAATTTGTGTACCTTTTGGATTCCCCTTATCATCTTTTAATAATGCCACAGCATTATCTGTAAAACATACTCTCTCTCCGCTTAATCTTCTGAATGGTTTCCTTGTCCTTATTACAACCGCATCAAATACTTTTCCTTTCATATCTGGTTTTCCTTTTCTTACTGAAACTTTTACCCAGTCAGCTATTTTTGCAGAAACTTGCCTGCCCTTTCTTCCCTTGCCCCTTTTCACAGCTACAAGTCTTACAATCCTTGCTCCAGAATTATCTGCAGCGGTTACTTTGCTTCCAAGATTAAATGCTCTTACACTTTTCGCAGATATTGCTTTCATTTTGTTCCTTCCTCCTTAACTTTTCTTAAAAATACAAAATGAATTAATTTACTCAATGGCCTGCATTCTCCAATCATTACATAATCTCCAATACTTACATTGTCTTCTTTGCATGAAGGAAGCCTTGCATGAATTTTTGTCTTTTTCTTTGTATATCTCTCATATTTTCTAACTCTGATTATTCTTTCAAATTCTACAACTATTCTTTTTGGGAATTTTTTAATTACATATCCTTTGAAAACCCTTCCTCTTACTTTCAGATTTCCATGTTCAGGGCAGGTTCTATCTGCGCAGCTAACTGATTCTTTCTTCTCTGTGTTTTCTTTCTTGTTTTTCATTTTTTTAACCTCCAAACTTATTTGCTTATTTGTTCTTCTTTAAATCCCAGCTTTACTAGGACTTCTTTTATTTTCTTTCTGTGGTCTCCTTGTAATTCAATTGTATTTTCTTTCACTGTTCCTCCGCAAGCTAATTCGTTTTTTAGCTTCTTTGCAAGGTCTTTAATATTTACTTCTTTTCCAAGACCTGAGATAACTGTTGTTATCTTCCCGAATCTTCTCTTCTCTGTTGCTATTGTTATCCTTTGTTCACTTTTCGCTATTTCTTCGCATATACATGCTTGTTTTGGTAGGCCGCATTTCGGACATATATCCATTTTGTTTATTTAAGCGTGAGTATTCTCGCAATAGCTTTTTTAATCTCCTTTGCTTTTACTTTGCTTGCTTTATTTGCCGCTACGCTTTTTTTTACTAATTCCATTCTTAAGTCTTTAAGTTTGTCTTTTCTTTCTTTTTCTCCCATATTTTTTATATCTTTGATTTTTAATACTGCCATTTTATTTTTTCTCCTTTTTCTTTTTCACTTTTTTCTCTTCCTTTTGAATAGATTCAGCTTTTACTGCCTCAATATTTTCTTTCACTTTTTCTATTGTTTCTGGTTTAATTTCAACCCGATCATGAATTTTTGCATCAGGAGAAAGTATACTCACTTTTATCCCAACTACTCCCCCAACTGTTTCTGCTTTAGCTTCAGCAGTATTTACTATTTTTGAAGTTTCTCCGGTTTTCTTCAAATAACCATAAGCAAATCTCCAAGATTTTGCTCTTTCACTTGGCAACTTTCCACTTAGTCTTATTTCTACTCCCAATGCTCCAGCTCTTACAATCCTCTCTAACATCCTGTAAGCTATACTTTTAAATCTTAAACTTCCAAATCTTTCCAAAGATAATGCAATCTCATCTGCTACATTTTGTGCATCAAATTCTGGTTTTTCTATTTCTGCTATCTCTATATGAGGATTTTCTAAACTGAACCTTTTTTTCAAGGTTCTTGTAAGCTCGGAGATTCTTTCCCCCTTTCTTCCTATTACAAATCCCGGCCTGTTTGTTGATACAGTAATTTTTTCTCCGATTGGAGTATATTCTACTTTAATGCTGCTAATTTTTCCTTTTCCCAACTCTTTTTTTATAAATTCTTTTACCCCATATTCATCTTTTTTTAACTGCACAAATTTTTTCTCTTCCATTCTTACTTTTTCTCCTCCTGTTTCTTTTTCTCAGCTTTCTTTGACTTCTTCTTTTCTTTTGCAATCAAAAGCACATTTGTTCTTTTGAATCTCCTTGAGCCGAATCTTCTATATGGCCTGCTTGCTTTATCAGCTTTTGCTGTAAAAATATAAGGGTCTTCTAAACCATTTACAATTGAGTTTGCAGATAAGCTTCTAAGAAGTTTAATAAAAACTTTGCATGCATTTATTGGGTATCTTCCTCTTTCCATGCCTTTTCCTTTTCTATGTGGTATTTCTCCTTTCATTGGTATTGCTCTTTTCATATTTAATACCTGAGATAATTCATCTGCTGCTTTATCAATATCCTTCCCCCTGATAAAATTACATATTGCAATTGCATGCTTTGTTGAAATTCTTGAATCATTACCTTTTGCAATTGCTTCAGTTTTCTTTGGTTTTTCTTCTACTTTTTTCTTTTCTTCCCCCTTTTTCTTCTCTTTAGTTTCCACTACTTTTTCTTTAGTTTCTTCTGGCTTCTTTTCTTCAGTTTTCTCTTCTTTAGTTTCTACCATTTTATTCTTATTTCACTGACAATGCAGCTGAACTCCTTGTAGCTCCTATACCTGGAGCTCCATGCTTAATCTGTTTTCTTGTAGGAGCAAACTCTCCTAATCTATGTCCTAACATTTCTCCAACAATTTTGACTGCAAGATAATCTTTTCCATTATAAACATGAATTGTCAAACCAACTAAAGCTGGTACAATAATCATATCTCTTAGATGTGTCCTGATTTGTCTCCCTTCTTTTTTCTTACATCTCTGGACAAATCTCTCAACAACATCAAAATGCCTTAATACACTTCTTCTTTCTCTTGACTTCAGATATTTTGCAAATTCCCGAATATCTAATTTCTTTAGCTCTTCTAATGTTTTTCCTCTAAATGTAAATTCTTTTTTCCTTTCAATCATCTTTTCCTCCTACCGCTTCTTTTTGGCCTTAAACTTCCAACTCTTGCACCAGCAGGTGCATTTCTCTTTGGAATTTTTCCTTTTTGTCCATGGCTGATATTCTTCCCCCTACCAGAACCAAATGGATGATCTATTGCATTCATTTTTACAGCAGATGTTCTTGGCCATAACTTTGACTTTGTTTTCTTAATATAATATCTCTTTCCAGCTTTCATAATTGGTTTTTCTAATCTTCCATGTCCGGCAATAACTCCAATTGTTGCCCTGCATTTCTCATCAAACCATTTTTCTTTTTTTGAAGGCAAAAGTATAGCTACTCTTCCATCTTGCTTCTTAGTTACAACTGCAGAATTTCCACCAGCCCTAATTAATTTTCCTCCATCTCCTACCCTTGATTCTATATTATATATCTCTGTGCCTGTAGGGATATTTTTTAGTGGAAGAATATTTCCATTTCCCACCCCCGCCCCGCCAACATCAATTTCCTGCCCTTCAATAATATTTTTTGCAGCAGGGTTGAAAAATATTTCTTTGCCAAGTTTAACCTTTGCAAGAGGCGCAGTATGTCCGCCAGAATTTATAAGCTTAAGAATTTGAGCTTTACCTTCCCCATCTGGATACTTAACTTTATATCTAAATGCCTTTTTCCTAACTCTATAAGTTATTGTTCCCCTTCCTCTTCTCTGTTGGATTATTCTCTTACCCATTTTTTTACATCATTCCCAGCTTTGTAGCTAAATCTATTGCAGGATTTTTTTCATTTAACCTTGCATATACAAATTTTTTATTTTTTTTAATTAAAGTTCTTATTTTATCAATTTTTACTCCAAGTGTTTTCTCAATCTCTTCTTTTATTTCTTTCTTAGGCTTTCTCCTGTCTACTTCAAATACCAGAGTATTCTCTATCTCAATTAATTTCACTGCCTTTTCTGTTGTTATTGGTTTAATAATCATTTTTCTCTCTCCATTAATTTTTTGAAACATTCTGCTTCTAATTTAGCATCTTCTAATGCATTATGCGGTTTGCCTTCTTTTACAACTTTTCCTTCTTCTAATTGTATCCTCTCATCTTTTTTCCCGCACATTTCTAAAATTTTTGACAAGTTCATACCACTATGATCTTCTTCAACAAGGAATTTTCCATTTTTTTCATAATATTTTACTTGTGCAAGAGTGTGCAAATCAAAAGCTCTGTAGTGAAAAGTTATTTCTAACCCATATTTTCTTGCTTTATTCCATAAAAATCCTATATCAAACTGGGGATTTTGGCATACAAGATTTTTTATTTTCCTTTTACCAATCCAAATTAAAAAATGCTCAATTAATTCTTTTTGTGATTGCTTATTTTTATCTCTTAATTCTTCCTCTGTTTTTCCTATAACTTTCAATGCCTCTTCTGTAATTCCATCTTCATCATCTATTCTAGATTCTTCAAAAAACTCCTCTCCTGTTTCTAAATCTACTGCCCCAATCTGCCATATTCCATTTTTCTCAGGAGTTACTCCGCTTGTCTCTAAATCTACTACTATCATTTTTTCTCTCCATAAAATTTATCTAAATCTTCTAAAGCTTTTTCAGTATACATAGCTAATCTTCCTAATGGCCATAAATCTGAAATCTCTAATTCATTTACTTTTTTTACATCTATTCCAGTAAATTTTACTTTCTCCTCATTTCCAATTACAAGCAATAAACCAGCAGATTTTTTGTATTTTCTTCCTCTTGTCTTACCCCTGCCAGCTCTCTTGCTCTTCTCCTGAAGAGCAAGTTTATAACTATCTTTCAAAACTTTTTTTAATAATTCTTTAAATTCTTTTGTTTTTAATTTCAAAATATCAGAACTGACAATAAATGGCACATCAATTTTTTCTTTTATTCTTGAATATCTTTCTTTTAAATAATTAGAATTTGCAGTTGCAGAAATTGCAGATGAAATTGCTTTCTCTATCTCTTTTTGATTAATTTTCTTTTTCTTTAAAAAATGTTCAATTTTTGGAGGATGAGCTTTTCTTCCGCCAACAGTTCCAGCCACAGTCGCACCCTGCCAATAAAATTGAGTTCCTCTTCTCCAGAATATTTTTCTTGGAACTCTTGATATTCCCCTCCCATAAGTGCTTTTCCATTTATGCCTTCTATGTCTTAATTTTCCTGAAGCAGAATACTGCATTCCTGCAAGAATAAAAGTTCCATGCATATGAAACTTTTTAGCAACTTCATAATATCTTTGTGCAATATCCTTCCTAATTTTGCTTGAAAAACATTTAGGCAATTCTACTTCTTTTGTTCCTGAACCTGTTTTATTTAAAATTTTAGCTTTCATTTTTCAATCTCCAATAATTCATAATTTTTCTTTTGCTGCTTTTTAGTTGGTCTTAATGGCAGTGTAATTAAAACAACTCTTTTTGATGGACCCTGTACGCTTCCATCAACAATCAAATACTCTGTCTTAATTTTTCCAAAATTCTTCCAGCCCCTTTCAGGATTAATATCTTTTTCAGAAATCTTTCCCAAGGAAATAACTTTTGAATTATAATTTATTCTTGAAAACATACCTAACTGGCCGGCCATTGGAACTCTGAAAGTTACATAAGCGGGATGCCAAGGTCCTATGCTACCTGCTTTTCTCACTCCTTTTTCAGATTTATGCTGCCTTAAACTTATTCCAAATCTTTTAACAGGCCCCTGCAAACCCTTCCCCTTTGTTAATCCCCTAACATCAACTAAATTAACTTCTTTTAAAATCTCACTTGCAAGAATCTCTTTGCCTAAATTATCTTTAATGAAATTAATTTTCTCATCTAAACTGCCTCCCAAAGCAATTTCAATTAAATCTGGTGTCTTTTTTATCCCAGTTTTTTTAACTAAACTATAAACAATAACTCTGACATCATCATAATCTTTTACATCCTCAATTTTCTCAGGTTTTTTCTTTGAAAGTTTTACTTTCTTTTTCAACTCTTTTTCAGCTCCTTCAGCTAAAATCTCTTTCATAACTTTTTTATGTTTATAAAATCGAACAGAGAAAATTTTCATAGAAGGAAGCTCAAGAATCGTAACAGGAATCATAATTTGTTTATCTTTTGTAAGAGAATTAGAAGTAGAATCTTTAACAGCACAAGAGGTCATGCCAACTTTATAGGCAATAAACCCAAGGAGTTTAAAAGAATCAGCTTTAATTGCCTGCCAGTTCACACTAGGCAAGAACTTTCTTGCTCTCTTTCTTGGCCAAAATTGTAAACTGCCAGCACGTGGCTTGCTTGTTGTTCCCATCTTATTTTACTATTTGATTTTAATCTGTCCATTTTCCACACTTATGTCTATCACACCGAATATAAGTCGTCCACAAAATTTAGAGAGAAAATGTGTTTATAAAGCTTTTTCTTGAAACTTAAGCCTCAAATCCCGCCTCCACCACCCCCTCTTTTTTATCAACTTCTGTTTTCCTGATTATCTTGCCTTTCCTCTTAGTTTTAATCCTAATCTGCTCAAAATCTTTTTCATCTTTAGGAACAATTAAATCTGTAATCTTATACTCATGGCTTATCTTAACTTTTTTTACATCTAATCCAACATCCCAGAAAAATGCTTCTCTAATCTTATCCCAATACTTTAAATCAGCTTCTAACTGGCAGAACTTAAAATCTATTTTTTTCTCCCCAGATTTGCCAGGCTTAGGAAGCTTTTTTTTCATTTTCAAAACCACCCCCTCCCCCTCCCCATCTAAAAGCATAAAATATATCTTATCTTTTATCTCATCTATCTTACTATTGCCAATATCAGAAACATTATAGCTGAAAATCCCAGCTTTCTTCTTTTCATTTTCTAATTCTAATTTTTCTCTGCTCAAAATAATTCCTGAAAATTTCATATCTGCCAATTCTGATGCAAGTAAAACAAAATCATTTGCATACTCAAAACTCCCTTTAACTTTTATTTTTGAAGTTTTCTGCAAATTAATTGCAGCTCTCCCAGAATAATCTCCTTTCCCAAATCTGACAAACTGCCCATGAATTTTGTCATCAATTTCACCATTGAAAATTTTTTTGATAAAACACTTCATTTTTATAACAACATTTATAAATCTCTCACCACTATTTTAATAATGATAGACGGTCCGGTATTTAAAAAAGTATCTGTTTTTGCAGCTATTGGAATATTAGCAATATTATCATTACTAATTTTATGGCCTTTAATCACAGCAATTATAACAGGACTATTGCTGGCATTTGTATTTTATCCAGTATATAAAAGAGTAGTAGTAAAAGTAATAAAAGAACCCAACATTTCAGCACTAATTATCATAGTTATTTTTCTATTTGTAATTATGATTCCTCTCTGGTTCTTATTCCCAATCTTAATAAGACAGATATTTGATGTATACTTAAGTTTGCAAAAAATTAATACTCTTGACTTGCTGACAAATATCTTTCCACAGCTTGCCCAAATTGAGATGACTCAGGAACTTGCAAACTCATTAAATACTTTTATAACAGGAACAGCAGGTAAAATACTTTCTGCTGCATCTTCAATAATACTTAATTTCCCAAGTCTTCTGCTTAAAGCAGCAGTTGTATTATTTGTATTTTTCTTTGGAATGAAAGACGCAGAAACACTAAGAAAATATGTAGAATCTTTATCTCCATTTTCCAAAACAGCTGAAAAAGATTTCTCAAAGAAATTCCAAGACATAACTAATTCAGTTATCTTTGGCCAGATTATAGTGGGAATTGCTCAAGGTATTGTAACTGGAATTGGTTTATTTGTATTTGGCATACCAAATGCACTTACATTAACTTTAATTGCTACATTAGTAGGAATCCTGCCAATTATTGGTCCTTGGCTAGTCTGGATTCCAGTAGATGTATACTTATTTGTTAGCGGAAGAACAGGAGCAGCAATAGGATTGCTTGTTTATGGTGTAATAGTAATTACCTGGATTGATGCTTTAATAAGACCTTATATTGTAAGCAGGAAAACTAAAATCTCATCTGCAATAATATTAATTGGCATGATAGGAGGATTAATTGTATTTGGAATTTTAGGATTAATTATAGGACCGCTTATACTTGCATACTTATTGCTTATCTTAGATGCATACCGCGCAAGAAAATTCCCAAGTTTATTTATTAAAGAGAAATAATAACATATAAAAACTAATTCTAATTAGAAGATAAAAGAGGAAACTAAAAAGTGAAGCTAAAAGTAAAATTTCTCAAATTAAGTGCAGGAAGACCTGTAGTAATTTTGCATGAAAATTATGCACAAAAAGCAAGCATACATGTAGATGACAGGGTTTATCTCGAAAAAAAAGGCAAAAAAATATCTGCAGTAGTAGATATAGCAACAGGAATTTTGAAAGAAAATGAAATCGCAGTTTCAACAGAGATTATAAATGCAATGAAATTAAGAGAAAATAATTTAGTAGAAGTAGAAATAGCTACCAAACCAAAAAGTCTCTCTTTAATTGCAAAAAAATTATCTTGCAAAAAATTAAGCCAAAAAGAACTTCATAGCATTATGGAAGATATAGTAAAAAATAATCTTACAGAAGCAGAAATAGCATATTTTATAGCAGGAGTTTACCAATGCGGAATGTCAATAAAAGAAATAAAAAATATGATTAAAGCTATTGTTGCAACAGGGAAACAACTTAAATTAAATGGGAAAGTAGCTGACAAGCATTCAACAGGCGGAGTTCCTGGAAGAACAACACCCATAATAATATCTATCTGCGCAGCAACAGGTTTACTCATACCAAAAACTTCGTCAAGGGCAATCACTTCTCCATCAGGAACTGCAGATGCAATGGAAGTTTTATGTGAAGTTGATTTTACTATGAAAGAAATTAAACAAATTCTAAAAAAAACAAATGCCTGCCTTGTCTGGGGCGGCTCACTAAATCTTGCACCAGCTGATGACAAAATAATCCAAGTAGAAAGACTGCTAAACCTTGACCCTGAAGCCCAGCTTCTAGCAAGCATCTTAGCAAAAAAACTTGCAGTAGATGCAAAATATGTCCTAATAGATATTCCTTATGGAAAAAACGCAAAAATAAATAAAAGACAAGCAAAAAGATTAGCAAAAAGATTTAAGATACTAGCAAAACACTTCAAAATCAAGTTGGATTATCTTCTGAAAAGAATAGAAGAGCCATTAGGAAATGGGATAGGCCCGGCACTGGAAATCCAGGATGTAATAAAAGTTTTGACAAGAAAAAGCAGCTGCCATAAATTAGAACAACGTTCTCTTGAATTATCTGCAAAACTACTTGAACTTACAGGAAAGGCGAAAAAAGGAAATGGTCTGAAATTAGCAAAGCAAATTTTAGATTCAGGAAAAGCTTTCAAAAAATTTAATCAAATTGTAAAAGCTCAAGGAGGAAAAATAATCAAATTCAGAAAAGCCAAATTAAAACATGAAATAAAAGCTAAAAGAAATTCTTTAATAAAAGAAATTAAAACAAAAGAATTAAACAAAATTGCAAGAATAGCTGGCTGCCCTCTGGATAAATATGCAGGAATCTATTTGCATAGTCATTTAAATGCTAGAGTTAAAAAAGGCCAGGAAATCTTAACAATTTATTCTGAAAGTGAAATAGAATTAAAAGATGCAGTAAAACTTTTCAAAAAAATAAAACCAATTAAATTTAAATAAACATGAAAATATATAAAAAAGAGGGGTTAGATAAATGTTAGATATCTTAATACAGCTTAGTTTATTAATCTTAGCTGCTCTTGTAATTTCATTTATTGCGAGAATCTTAAAACAGCCTGCAATTATAGCTTATATTTTAACAGGAATAATTGTAAGCCCATTTTTCCTTGACATTATCTCTGAAAATGAAACAGTTTTGACTTTCTCTAATCTTGGAGTAGTATTCCTTTTGTTTGTTGTTGGGTTGCATTTAAATCCAAAAGTAATAAAAGAAGTTGGTTTCATCTCACTTACAGTGGGGTTAGTGCAGATAATCTTAACTGCACTTGCAGGATTTTTCATTGCAACCTGGCTTGGATTTGCTTTCATCACTTCACTATATATAGCATTTGCACTAACTTTTTCTTCAACAATTATTATTACAAAAATTTTATCTGATAAATCAGACTTAGATACCTTCTATGGAAAAATATCTGTGGGAATTCTTATCTTGCAGGATTTTGTAGTAATCTTTATCTTAATGTTTTTATCATACTTTTCAGATGGATTTAAATTAAATATTCCAATTTACTCTATTGTTTATGCAGTTATTGCAATTGCTTTTTTAATTTTTGCAAGCATCTATATCCTGCCAAGCATAACAAAATTTGTTGCAAAAAATCAAGAGCTCCTTTTCTTATTTTCAGTTGGGTGGTGCTTCATTTTAGCAGCATTATTCTATAAACTTGGATTTTCAATGGAGATAGGAGCATTGCTTGCAGGAATGTCTTTATCAGTTTCTCCCTATCATACAGAAATCTCATCAAAAGTCCGGCCGCTAAGAGACTTCTTTATAATAATATTCTTTATCTTGCTTGGCTTGCAGGTAAATATAAATTCAATTTCAAATATCCTTAAGCCAGCTTTAATTTTCTCTGCCTTTGTAATCTTATTTAAATTCTTCACTGTAGCAACTTCATTAGGAATTGCAGGATATACAAAAAGAACGAGTTTTCAAACAGGAGTAAGTTTAGGACAAATATCAGAATTTTCATTTATTATGATTGCATTGGGAGTATCTATAGGGCATATCTCTACTGAAATCTCATCCCTAATAACATTAACAGGATTAATTACAATTGCTTTCTCATCTTATATGATGATTTATTCTAATAAAATCTTCCAGCCACTCTCTTCAATACTCAGCATATTTGAAAGAAAGAAAATAAAAGAAAGAACTTTGAAAAGAAAAAAATACGACTTTATTTTATTTGGATATAATAGAATTGGCTTCTCTATATTAAAGTCATTTATTAAATTAAAGAAGAACTATATTATAGTAGATTTCAATCCAGAGACAATTAAAAAATTAAGCAGTAGAAAAGTAGAATGTGTATATGGAGATGCAGAAGATACAGATTTCTTAAATGAATTAAAAATTGATAAAGCAAAATTAATTATTTCTACAATCCCAAATCCAGAAATAAATCTTTTGATATTAAACAAAATAAGAAAAGCAAATGAAAATTCTGTTGTAATCTTAACTGCACACCAGATTAAAGACGCATTTAAATTTTATGAACAAGGAGCAGATTATGTAATTATGCCGCACTTTTTAGGGGGGCAGTATACAGCAAAACTCCTCGAGAAATTAAGAACAGATAAAAAAACATACAAAAAAGAAAAAGAAACTCAAGTAAAAAGTCTTAAGGAGAGAGTTGAAGAAGGACATGAGCATCCTAAGATAGAAAAACACGAAGCATAAGATTTATAAGGAGAAGCTTGTTATTAAATTTAATAAAAGATGGTGAAAATTTTAACTAAATTTTTAGCTTTAATTATATTTGTTGCCTTGTTTGTAATTTTTAGCACTGATCTTTCAATAGCAGCTACCAATGTTTCTTCTTGCGGATACCTTAATTCAGGGAATACGACATATACTTTAAATCAATCAATAGAAGAAACAGGAACAGATTGTATAATAATTAACGCGACAAACATAACGCTTGATTGTCAAGGCTATAATATTAGTTTTGGAGGTTTGGATATTTCTGATGAAAGAGGAATTGACAATCAGAATGGATTTTCAAACACAACAATTAAAAATTGTGTTCTACTAAAAGATTCAGATGATGATGAAGGCTATGGAATATATTTTGAAGGCGCTATTGATTCAGTAATATATAATAATACAATTGAGACTTCAGGAACATACAGCTATGGAATATACATTAAAAATTCTACTAATTCGAATATCACGTCAAACACAATTGAAACATTGGGAGAATATTCTGATGGGATTTATTCATTAAGGTCAAATTTTAGCATTATAACGAGAAACAATATTACGCTAATAGGAGATTTAGGGTATGGAGCCAATATTAGAGTATCACTATATAACAATATAACTTCAAACACGGTTTCTATTTATGGTTCAACTGCCAGAGGAATAGAAAGCTATAATATGGGTTCTGGGTTAATTTACAATAATAATATAACTGTTCATAATGCCTCCTCAATAGGAATTGGGGTAGAAACCGGTTCAATAAATAATAATATCACTTTAAATACAATCACAACTTCTGGAAGCGGAGGATATGGTATCTACATGTCTCATTCAGATAAAAATCTTATATTTATAAATACAATCACAACTTCAGGAACAAATGGTTACGGAATTCTAACTTATATATCTAACTCTTCAGAGATTTTTAACAATACAATAACAACAAACGGCTCCGGAGGAGATGGTATTTTGATGGACCATTCTTCGTTCAATAATCTCACAAATAATGTAATGAATACAACAAATGGATATGGTCTCTGGATATCTGGGACAGTTTCAAGAGATTACAATCATACATTGGTAAATAATACAGAACAAGGATATGCAATTGAATTCTTTTTTGGTAACAATTCATTAAAGATAGAAAATAAGACAATCGGACAACTTATAGTTGTTGGTTCTAATAACCTAACATTCACAAATCTAACTTTAACTACAGATAACATATTGTTTATTAGAACAGAAAATTCTACAATAAAAAACTGCAGTATTAGACTCTCTGGAACTAGTAGGGGAGGAGGAATAGAATTTGGTTATAGCAGTTTTAATAAGCTCATAAATACTTCAATAATAACTTCTGGAGCCCAGGTTCATGGTATTTATTTAACCTCTTCAAACCACTCAACATTTATTGGAAATGAAATCAGGACAGGGCAGTCTAATTCATATGTTATCTATTCAGATGCGTCAAAGAATAACACTTTTTATAATAATGTTTTTAATACTTCAACAAATGATTCGGGCTTTCATTATTTAAACGATGTAACTACCAATAGTTGGAATGCTACTAAATCTTCTGGTGCAAATATTTTGGGCAACAATATTATAGGAGGAAATTTCTGGACCAATAATGCAAGCAGTGGATGGAGTGATACTTGTAATGATTTTGATGGAGATTATATTTGCGATAACTATTATAATTTTGCATCAGATAATACAGACTATTTGCCCTTAGTCAAACATACAAACGCAATTTTCAATTGCGTAAATCTTACAGTTGCAAAGACATACAGATTTAACCAGAGTCTAACTTTTACTGGAACATGTATTAGGGTCAAGGCAGATGATGTAACTCTTGATTTTAATGGTTTTAATATTACAGGAAACTCAGGTTATGGGATAAATATAACACATTATAATAACACAGTAATTAAAAATGGATTTATTTATAACTTTTCCAGGGGAATTTATCTAGCCTTTAATCAAAATATCACCATAATAAATATGACATCAAACAATAACAATGGAAGCGGAATTTATCTTTATTCAAGTTCAGGAAATAATATCACAAAGGTGACGGCAAACAATAATGTTGTTGATGGAATAAAAATGGAGTTTACATCTAGATCAGAAAGCAACGTTATTACGCATATAACAGCAAACAATAATGCTGGAAGCGGAATTTATCCATCTAATTTTAGTCAATTGCAACATATTACAGTAAACAATAATACATATGGAATTTCAGTAGGAATGAGCGGCGTTTATATATTTAATGTAACCGCAGACAATAATACTTACTACGGGCTTTGGATTGGAGGAACAAGCGAGAATAATACATTTTTTAAACTCAATATCTCAAATTCAAGAAGAGATGCAATTTTCTTAACCGGTACAACATCATCAAATAAATTAATTAATGTAACTGTATCAAATACAGATAACGCATATTATGATATTAAATTTTCTACAGCAAGTATAAATAACACCCGGATAATTGATACAGACTTAGCCAACTATACTTTTACAGAGGTCGGAGGGTCAGTCAATTTCAGAAAATCTTCTTTCGGAGAAATAAAATTTATAGAACCAATAAATGGTAGCGGAATAAATCTCAGCAAGGATATATTAATTAGAAGCAATTTGATCTCAGTTAATTCATCTAATAATCTTGGATTAAATAAATCTGCAAATATTACAATTTATGGGGTGTCTTATACTGATCCAGATCCACAATATAGCAATGACGGATTGTCGTTCACAAATTGTCTTACTGATACAACTCCGGCTTGCAGCGAAATTGGTTCTTCTGGAAACAATTATACATTTAATACGACACATTTCACTTACTTTAGGGTTGCTGAGGGGTATGCGGCATCTTCTACTACAGCAAATGATACTGGGGGTGGTGGTGGCGGTGGGGCTCCATCATATTGGCAGATGACATTCGCAACAACAGAAGAGCAATTCACAAAAGGACAAACAAAAAACATTAGTCAAAAGCAGAGATTTAGAATTGTAATTAATGGAAAGAATCACTATGTGGGTGTTATAAGAATAAAACCTACAACAGTTACAATAAATGTTTCAAGTTCTCCTCAACAAGAAACTTTATCAATTGGAGATGAAAAGAAATTTGAAGTTACAGGAGATGAATATTATGATATTTATGTAAAGCTTAACAGCATTGATGCTACAACAAATAAAGCAAGTCTAACTGTAAAAAGCATTTATGAAATGATGCCAGAAGAGGAAAGACCAATTTCAGAAAAAATTACAGAAGAAGCAAAATCATTATTCCAGAATATCTGGTTCTGGATAATTTTAATTATAGTTATCGTAGTAGTTGTTGCTGTGATTATCAAAAGAAGAAAGTAATAGCATAAAGTTTATAAACCATAAAATATAATATATTTCAATAAAAAAGAGGCCAAATGAGAAAAAATTCATATTTCCTTGGAATAATAATTTCAGTTCTAATTTTAATCGCAACAATATCTTTAGTTATTGCAGCTCATACAATTACAGTTGTATCCGGAGGAACAGCAGTAAATACTACTGAAGATGTTGGATATCTATATAATATTTCTATAGAAAATACAGGAGTAGCGAGGGAGACAAATATTACTCAAGTTAATGTAACTTTCCCAAGTTCTTTCACATTTTTTGCAAATTCAAATAAGACAGATGCGGGAACACATACATTTGTAAATACTTCTACTACATTAAGCTGGGAAAATGACGGCCTTGTAATGAATTTAACAACAAATTATTTTGAATTTAATTTAACAGCACAGAATCCTGGAACATTTAATATCACATTCATAACAACAAATAGTACAACAGAAACAACAATACACTATACAAATATATCAGTTTCAGTTAATGACACAACAGTTCCATCTTCAGTTCAATTTGCTTCTCCAACAGAAAGCAATGGCTCTTCATTATCACAAACATATCTGGTTGCAAATGTAACTGTTACAGATAATGGAGTTACAGATAAAATAATTATCTTCTTGCATAATTCTACAGGTAATGTAATCAATTCAACAAATTCAAGCGGAGGAGCAACAGAGCTATATACAAACTTTACTGGTTTAAGCCAGGGCACATACTATATAAACGCGTCTGTAAATGATACTGGGAATAATTTTAATGTCTCAGAAAAAAGGACATATATTTTAGATACAGTAAATCCAACAATTACATTTTCTTGTACCCCAACAGAAGTTGATCAATATGGGACAGTAACATGCACATGCAGTGCTACAGATGCAGTAGATTCAAGCCCAACTATATCATATACTGCAAGTCCATCAACTTCCTCTTCAGGTTCGCAAAGCACAACTTGCACAGTAACAGATGACGCAGGAAATGCTGCCACATCTACTGTTAGTTATACAGTAAACGCAGTAAGCAGTGGTGGTTCAGGCATATCAGGAAGAAGTTTTTACTCAAATACTTTTATCCAGGACACATCAGATTTTTCTGAAATCGGCCCAATTACAAGAGAATTAAGGCAAAAAGAAAGAATAAGAATTAAAATCGCAAATCAAGAGCATAACATTGGAGTTATAAGAGTAACACCTACAACAGTTACAATAAATGTTTCAAGTATTCCACAGCAAGAAACTTTATCAATTGGAGATGAAAAGAAATTTGAAGTTACAGGAGATGAATATTATGATATTTATGTAAAGCTTAATAGCATTGATGCAGCAACAAATAAAGCAAATTTAACTGTAAAAAGTATCTATGAACTAATGCCAGAAGAGGAAAGACCAATTACAGAACAAATTGCAGAAGAAGCTAAAACATTATTCCAAAATATCTGGTTCTGGATAATTTTAATCATAGTAATTGTAGTAGTAGTTGCTGTAATTATCAGAAAAAGAAAGCAATAATAGAAGATTTTTTAAAGTTTTAATTCTTTATTTAATATAAGAAAAAATGGTGGAAAATTATATTAATCAACTTGTAAGATATATAAAGAAAAATCTTTCTAAGGGTTATACTATTGACAGCTTAAAATGGGCCTTAATTAATCAAGGGTATAGCAGAACAGAAGTTGACAAGGCAATAAAAATTACAAATGAAGAGCTAGCAAAAAAAGCTCCCAAAGTAAAAGAAAAGCCAGTTATAAAAGTGCAAAGAGAGCCATTTTCACAAGAAGAAGTTAAACCTAAGAAAACTTTTTGGCAGAAATTTAAAGAATTCTTTTCATGAAAACGCCGCCACCCCGAATCGAACGGGGATGCCCCGAAGGGCCCGGTTTGCTTGTAGTGGGCTTTAGCCCGCTGTTTGGAAACCTTTTCTAAAGGTTTATCTCAAGACCGGTGCAATACCATTATGCGATGGCGGCTTGAAAATTATAATTAACTTTCTCTTATAAATCTTTTTAATAGTAAGAACTAGCACTGCTCAGAAGACTTGCCATTACAAACAAAATTTTAACCAAATAATGCCGACAAGCCCTCTGCTGCAGCTTCTTTCTTCTCTTCCTTTTTCTCTTCTTTCTTTGCTTCTGCTTCTCCCTCAGCTGCTACTACTGCGCCTGCTGCCGGAGCTGCTAATGTGGCAGATTCAAGTTCTTTATCAATATCTACATCTCTTAAACTTGCTACCAAAACTTTAACTTTAGCTTCATCTACCTGGCTGCCAGTTGCAGAAATAATTTTTTTCAAATTCTCCTCGCTTACTGGCTGCCCTAACTTATGCAAAAGCAAAGCTCCATATACATATTCCATTTTTATTTAGCCTCCTCGCTTGTTTTATTTTGTTGAACATTTTCTTGTTTTTCTTCTTTTTTCTCTTCAGCTGGCTTTTCTGCTCCTTCTTCAGCAGCTTTCTCCCCAGATTCCACCGCCTCGCCCTCTTCAGCTGCTTCTTCTGTTTCTTCTTCTCCTCCAGATTCCCCGCCTTCTTTCACTAAATCAGACAAAACTTTTTCTTCACCAGCAGCTTTTGCAAGCAAAAACTTAATTGAATCTTTGCATGCATATGCCACCTTAACAGCAAATGCCAAAGCTCTTCCAGCAAAAGTTTTCATTTCTTCAACTGTTTTCTCCTGGTCTATTTTAATTTCTTCAAATATTTTATCTTCTTTTTTATCATAAGCAATTAATGGCTCTAAACCAACTGCGATTGGCTTCATATCAAGCTTCCCCATTATGCTTGCAGCAGCTTCACTAACTTCCTCTCCTGCTTTTAATATTGCTTTTTTCTCTTTAATATTAATTTTCCCGTCTTCAATTGCAAATTTAATTCCTAATCCTCCTAATTCAGAAATAATTGGCCCAGGAACTAATTCAGTAGGACCGGGTTCAATTACAACCTCTTCAGGAACAATCTGCCCGATTTTTGCCCTCGCCATTGATTTATTTTTAGAAAGTATAGAAGATAATTCAAATGGGTCAAGTTTTGAAAATATAAATGCTATATCTTCTTTTAGATAATTTTTCAAATTTTTCATAGCCCCCTTATCTATAGCATCTATGGCCCTGTTTATTATGTTCTTTTTTACAACCCTAATATCTGCATCACCTCTTAATTTCTTTTTTATCAATTGAAATTGCCTTGTAGGAAGATTTTTTATAGAAACAATAATTACAGAATTGCTTTCTTTTATCAGATTTGCAAGATCTTCAATAGCTTTTAATTTCTTCTTTGGGATATCCTTTGTCCTGATTTTTTTCTCTTCAGCCATTTTTAAATTTCCAGTTTTATAGGTTTCCCCATAGTAAATTTAATCATTACAGATTTCACATTTTCTTTTTTTCTTGGCAGGTTACTAGTTACAGTATTAAATGAAGCAAGAGCATTATCTGCTATTTCCTCATCTTTCATACTTTCTTTACCAATACAAAATTTCAAGCTTGGCTCTTTGCTTTTAACTCTTATAATTTTTTCAAATTTGCTTACAGCATCTTTGATTTCACTCTCACTCTCTACTCTCAAAATTCCTAATTGAGGAGAAGGCATCTTTCCTGCAGGTCCAAGATATCTTCCAAAACTTGAAGCAATAGATGGCATCAGAGAAGCATGAGCAATAAAAAAATCATAATCTCTCACTAATTTCTTAACTTTGCTTTTATTTTTATACTTCTCAAAATCAGATTTTATAATGCTATTAACAATATCACTTTTTTTATTTAAAAAAGCAGCAATTTTAACATCTTTTACTCTATGGGGCAGGTTTAACATTAAATTTACAGAATCTTTTTTAATATCAAAATTTTTCAAATTTATAATTAAATCTACAGATTGTGCAAACTTTCGTTTCTTGCTTTCTTTTCTCAACTTTCCTAATATGTTTAAAATCTGTTTCTTTTCCATTTCAGCTCCTACATTATAAACCAGAAGCATAGAACATATCTCCTGATTATGTAGTTAATGCTGGAAACAAAAGAAAATTTAGGTTTATAAAACTTTCTTATACTTTGCCATATAAATCCTTATAAACTAATTCAGCCAGGATAAAACATGGAATTAGTAGCATTATTGTCATCAGGCAAGGGGTCTTGGGGGCAGGTGGCGGGATTAATAAATAGGGGAGAGTGGGAGAATATAATTTTAATTGGAAGTGAGTTTGCAGAGAAATTTTCTACAGATAAAAAGCATGATTTTATAAAAGTAAGAACTTCCCAATCACTTGTAGATTTAAAAGAAGAAATTCTAAAAAAACTAAAAGGGAAAATTAAAGGAACAGAAGTTGCATTATCAATTGCATCAGGCGATGGAAAAGAGCACATGGCATTAATATCAGCACTTCTCAGCATACCAGTGGGAGTAAGATTTACCGCGTTAACTAAAGACGGAATAATAGATTTTTAAAAAATAATAAAAAAATAAAAAAAATAAAAACTAGGAAAATATAAAAAACTTAAAAATAAATTAAAGAGCTTATCTTCTTTTCTTCTTTTTCTTTGCTTTCTTCTTTGGCTTTGCTTTTGCTGCTGCCTTCTTCTTTTTCTCAAGACTCTTTATCTCTTTCTTAAGTTTCTTGATTTTTGAAGCAATTTTTCTAACTTCTTTTTTCATTTTAGTAACCTCTTTTATTCTTAATAGAAGGATTTTTTCTTTAAATACTTTTCTATACATTGAAAAATTACAAAATTTTAATGTTAAGAAAGAAAAATGTCGTCGGAAAATTAATCAAATTTCCAGGAATTATCCAAAATTAGTTGAGTAATCTATAGTGAACTTCTACTTTAAAATTAATTTTAAACAAAATTAATGAACCACAAGAAAGTTAACAGCACAAATATTAAAAGTATAATATAAGTAGAAAGTGCAAAAGCCTTTTTCGCAGTCTTCTCAGATTTTGTAAGTCCAAGTATTGATAAATAAAAGATTCTGCCGCCATCAAAAATTCCCACTGGAAGCATATTTACAAGAGCAACAGAGAAATTAATTAAAACAATCCACCATATTAAATTATAAATAAAAATAGTTAAATTTTCTGCAGACTTTGGCTTATAATAAGTATTGGGGTCTTTAAAAAAAACCAATTTACTTCTTATCTGCCCTAAAAAACTGCTTGCTTCAGTGTTTATCAAAGCAATTCCTAAATAAGCTTGGCTTTGATTTCTTGGATTCTTTCCAAGATTTATTTTATATTCTTTAATTGTATCATCAAAAAAAGTTTTAACTATAATCTCTTCCCCTGGTTTTTTACTGTCTAAAATCTGCTTCAAATCCACATGCTCTTTAATTTTAACTCCATCAACTTCTATAATTGCCCCAACCACCCCCGCATTCAAAGCAGGAGCATCTTCATATGCAAAAACATAATCTAAATCCTTCAGATTTTGAACATCCCTTCCATTTACATAATAAGTATTTCCCTGATAAGAAATTTTTGTCAGATTCATATCACCATTTAGATTGATAATAAAACTTTCATTTCCAATACTCTCAATCTGGCTGGTATTTATAGCTGAAAACGTATATGTGTTAAAAACAACTCCAGAAGGAGTAAAAGCAGAAACAAAAAATCCCCACATAATAATAAAAAATAAGATAGCTACGAGAAGATTTGCAAAAGTGCCGGCAGATACAAAAGCCAGTTGAGGTTTTATTTTCAATTTCTTAACCTGCCTTTCATCTGGCTCAACAAAAGCTCCTGTAAATGGTCCGAGGAAAGCAAAGCCAGTTGATTTTATTTTTATATTTCTTGCTCTCGCAAAGATACCATGGAAAAATTCATGACTGACTGCTGCTATTGCAAGAACAACAATCCAGTAAGTAAAATAAAATGGAGGCAAAAAATCAATATTAAATATTTTGGGAAGATAAGGTATTAGGGGCATAATTGGAGGGATTTTCACAGCTCTTACTAATTCAGGAAATTTAGCAAACAGATAAACTAATTGAAGCAGTAAGAAAATAATTCCAGCCATTAAAATATATCCTACAAAAATTACAATATACTCAAAAGAATTAAGACATTTCTTGTATGTCTTGGCAACTCTATCAATCAGTTTTATCCCTTGCTTTGTCTTAAATAAAATTAAAATTCCCTCTCTTTTTACCTTCTTTCTATTGAGAATAAGAAAAATTGTTAAAAATATTCCAAAAATTATTAGGAAAGTAATATCATAAAGAAAAAAGCTCATTTTTTCTTAATTGTTCTAAAAGATTTTTTCTTGCATCTCCTGCACTTAATTTTACCTTCTAGAATTTTTCTAGGGTCAGCTCTAATCTTTGTACCGCAGTTCTTACAGACAAAAACATTTCTATAAAGTCTTTGTTGAGCTGCAGGAATCTTTGTTGTCATCTTATAATTTCCTCTTTACTATTCTTTTACCTTCCACATCCCAATATTCAACATTATCCCCTTCTTTTACTTCAGCTTTGATATCTTCTGTAACTTGCACATCTAATGTTTCAAAACTTTCCAAATCCATTACACTTGCAGTATCTTCTTTCATATTCAATACCTGCCCTTTCAATTTCTTAATCATAGGAACTTCCATTCTTTCATGTCCGGGCACAACAATCACTTTTTTCTTACTATCAAAAATACCTATAGCTTCCATTCTCACTTTTGCATGCCCATGCTTCCCAGTCTTGCTTATGTCAGTGCTTTTTACAATGCAAGGAGTTCCATCAATAATAACTGCAGTACCGCTTTTTGCCTCAGTAGCATTAATTAACTTAAAAGCCATGATGGAAAAAGAAAAAATAAGTTTATAAAGGTTTCTTGGATTTTCAAATAGATGGAATTTATAGATCTATTCGGCAAAATCAAAATAAAATCCACGGAAAGAGGCATTAAAAAAAGATTGTCTGCATATGGTATTGCGATTAAAGACAATAAGGTTCTTTTAATTAAATCAAAATTCAGTCATCTTTTAGAATTGCCGGGGGGCGGGTTAGAAGACGGAGAAGATATTTTGGTAGGGCTTAAAAGAGAATTCTTAGAAGAAACAGGACATGTTGCAGATGAAATAAATCCAGAATGCCTTAAATCTCTAAGACAAAACTTCTATGCAAATGATCTTGATGAGTACTTTGATTCAGAAATGAAATTTTTTATAATAGATAAACTAAAGAAAGATGAAACTTCCAAAATCGATGATTATGAAGTAGAAGAAGTTGTTTGGATTCCAATTTCAGAGCTAAATGAGAAAAACTGCAAACATCTCCATTTAGAATTAATTAAAAATCTTACTAAAACTTAAAAACCCACATTTCTAATTCTAAGAATGTCGGAAGAAAAACTAAAGAGAAATGATTTTATCAAAGTAGAATATACAGGGAAAATTAAAGATGGAGCTGTCTTTGATACAAATGTAAAAGAAGAAGCTGAAAAATTAAATCCAGATGCAAAAGTAAAACCTCTTATTATTTGCTTAGGACAAAATATGATTCTTCCAGCCATTGATGAATTTTTAATTGGCAAGGAAACTGGGAAAAAATATAAGCTGGAACTTACAGCAGATAAAGCATTTGGTCCAAGGAGAAGAGACTTAATCAAAATTATGCCTCTTTCTGTTTTCAGAAAGCAGAATGTAACTCCCCAAGCAGGAATGGTTTTCACATTTGACAATGTAATGGGCAAAATCTCTGCAGTTTCAGGCGGAAGAGTAATAGTTGATTTTAATAATCCAGTTGCAGGAAAAGATGTTTTATATGAGATTAATGTGAAAGAGAAAATCACAGAATTAGATGAAAAAGTTAAAGCTTTAATGCAGGCATTTTTCAAAAAAGAATTCAAATTTGAAGTTAAGGATAAAAAATTAACCATAGAAGCTGAAGCTAATCTGAAAAAATTCTTGGAAATTTTTAAGCCAAAATTCAAGGAGATTTTGGAACTTGATTCAGAAGTTAAAGAAACTGAAAAAGCAGATACTGAAAAACTATCAAAATAGTATATAAAAGCTTATAAACTTCTCAGAATATCAGAAAATATGGATGAGTTTGGGACAAGTACACCTCAGATACCCCAAACAAACCAGCAAACAACGCCGACATTTCAATCACAGCAACAACAGCAAACATTTTCAAACGAGGGGATGAAAGAGGTGCTCGAAATAGATAAAGAATTAGAAGAACTTCTTAAAAAACAATCTGCAAAAGTTAAAGTAGTGGGTGTCGGGGGTGGTGGTGGGAATACTATCAGCAGAATGAGAGAAATAGGCATCAAGGGATGTGAACTAATTGCAGCAAATACTGATGCACAAGATTTACTCTACACAAATTCTGATTACAAAGTTTTAATTGGAAAAGAATTAACTCAGGGATTAGGTGCGGGCAGCAATCCAAAAATAGGCGAAGAAGCTGCACGTGAATCTGAACATGAAATAAAAAAGAAATTAGCAGGAAGTGATATGGTCTTCATAACTTGCGGTCTTGGAGGAGGAACAGGAACAGGAGCAGCACCAGTAATAGCTGAAAGTGCAAGAAAATCAGGAGCTTTAACAATCGGAATAGTAACAATGCCATTTACAATGGAAGGAAAGAAAAGAATAGAAAATGCAGAATATGGACTAGAAAGAATGGAGAGCATAGTAGATACATTAATTGTAATCCCAAATGATAAACTTCTTGAATTAGCTCCAGAATTGCCAATTCATACAGCATTTAAAGTTGCAGATGAAATTTTAACTAATGCAGTCAAAGGCACTACAGAACTGGTAACTAAAGCAGGCTTAGTAAATCTTGATTTCGCAGATGTAAAATCAGTAATGTCAAATGGGGGAGTAAGTTTAATCGGAATGGGAGAATCTGATAGTCAGCAAAGAGCATTAGAAGCAGTAGAAAAAGCTCTAAATAACCCTCTTCTGGATGTAGATGTATCAAGTGCTACAGGAGCTTTAGTAAATATTATTGGCGGTCCTGATTTAAGTTTAGATGAATCTAAATCAATAATTGAATTTATAGGAGAGAAATTAGGAGAAGATGCAAAACTTATCTGGGGGGCCCAGATATCAGAAGATATGGATAAATCAATTAGAGTAATGCTAATTGTTACAGGAGTAAAATCAAGCCAAATTCTCGGGCATGAAGAATCAAGAGAAGAGCAAATCCGGGGAGAAATGAGTGATGAATTAGGAATTGAATTTTATGAGTAAATCAAATTCTCCGGCCAACAAAGTCCAAGGCAACAAGAACAATTAATACAGCAATTATAACATGATAAACTCCTTGTAAACCTAAACTAAAAATTTCTCTTATCCCGTCTACAAATAGCAAAGCCCCATAAACAAGCACAACAATGCCTATTATCAGCATCAATAATTTATTTCCCTTCATCTATAACAGAAAACTTCTTATCATATAAATTTTTCGTTAGTTTTAAAAATATCCAAAATATCTATTCACATGGGCATAGGAAGTTTTTACAGGCAATGTATAAGAGTCTGGCATGTCTTAAGAAAACCATCAGGACATGAATTTAAAGCAACAGCAAAAGTTGCAGCTCTTGGAATATTAGCAATTGGCTTACTCGGATTTCTGATTTCTATTTTAATGGGAGTCTTTAAGTAAAATTTAAAAACCCATAATTTCTTAAATTATCAACTACTTCTACTGAAGTTAAGAGGTAGTCGGAGCAAAATGATATTTATCATCAAAGTAACAACAAATAAAGAAGATCGTGTACTGGAAATGATTCAAGATAAAGTTGAAAAAAAACAACTTCCAGTATATAGTGTAGCAAGACCTCATGGACTTAGAGGATACATACTTCTTGAAGCAGAAGAAAGAGAAGTAGCAGAAGAAGCAGCATTTAATCTTCCATATGTAAAAGGAATTCTTCCAAAAGTTGTAACTTATGAAGAAATTAAAAATATGCTGGAGCCAAAAGTTACAGAAATAAAAATAGAGAAAAATGATATTGTAGAAATAATTTCCGAACCATTTAAAAAGGAAAAAGCTAAAGTAGTAAGAGTTGATAAGCAAAAAGGAGAAGCTATTGTAACTTTATTGCAAGCAGCAATCCCAATCCCAGTAACAGTAAAAATAGATAATCTTAGAATAATAAGGAGAGAAGAAGAAACAGAAGAAGAAGGAGAAGAATCACAATGATAGTTAAATTATTAGTAGAGGGCGGAAATATGAAGCCAGGCCCGGCAATAGCTCAGAAATTAGGCCCGCTTGGAATAAATATGGGAGAAGTAATCCAGGGAGTAAATAAATCTACTGAAAAATTCAAAGGATTAAAGGTTCCAGTTGAATTAGATGTAAATGCATTAACTAAAGAATTTACAATCAAAGTTGCTTCACCGCCAGTCTCAGAACTTATAAAAAAAGAATTAGGTATAGAAAAAGCTTCTGGAGAACAAAAAAAATTGAAAGCAGGAAACTTATCAATTGAACATATAATTAAAATAGCTAAAACAAAACATCCAAACATGCTGGCAAATAATCTAAAATCAGCTGTTAAATCTGTAGTAGGAAGCTGCGTATCCCTGGGAGTTCTAGTAGAAAGTAGAGAACCGCAGAAAGTTGAAGCAGAAATAATTTCTGGAAAATATGACAAAGAAATTGAAGAAGAGAAAACAGAGCCAAGCCCGGAAAAATTAAAACAATTGAAAATTTACTTTGATAATTTACATAAGCAGCAAGAGGAAATATTGAAGAAAGAAGAAGAAGAGAAAGCTGCAGAAGAAGCAAAAAAAGCAGAAGCAGCAGAAGCTGAAGGAAAGCCAGCTGAAGAAGCTAAAGAAGGAGAAGCAAAACCAGAAGAAGAAGCAGCAGAAAAACCAGCTGAAGAGAAAAAAGAAGAAGCAAAGAAATAAGTTTATAAATAAACTCAGCCCTGAAATATTAAGGGGCTGTGGTGTAGCCTGGTAGCATCGGAGCTTTGGGAGCTTCAGACCCCAGTTCAAATCTGGGCAGCCCCATTCTTATATAAAATGGTAAAAACAAAAAAAATAAAATCAGCAGGAAGATTCGGAGCAGGATACGGTCTCAGAGTCAGAAAAAGACTGAAAAAAGTAGAAGAAAAACAAAGAAAAAAACAATCCTGCCCATTTTGCAAAAAGCCAGGAGTAAAAAGATTATCAAAAGGAATATGGAAATGCAACAAATGCAACAAAAAGTTCGCTTCTGACATTTTTTATATTGAGTAAGATTTAAATAAGACAAAATTTTAGCTTTACAATGGCAGCCTACAAATGTTTCAAATGCGGAAAACAAGTCTCAAGCAAAAGCCTGGAAAAAAGATTTTCCTGCCCAAGCTGTAACAGCAAAATATTCTACAAACCAAGGAAACATGTAACTAAAATTAAAGCAGTATAATTAAAAATTCATAATGGATATAGATAAACAAACACAGGAAAAATTACAAGAATTACAACTAAGAGAACAAAATCTACAAAATTTTCTTCTGCAAAAACAAGCATTCCAAATTGAATTAAATGAGGTAGATTCAGCAATAGAAGAGACAGAAAAATCAAAAGATGATATGTATAAAATTGTAGGACAGGTAATGATTAAAGCAGAGAAACAGGAAACTTTAAAAGATTTAAAAGAAAAGAAAAAAATTTTAGATATGAGAATAAAAGCAATTGAAAATCAGGAAAAAATACTACAAAGCAAATTAGACAGCTTAAAAAAGGAGCTGGAAAGCAGCATCAAGAGTAAAGAAAAGTAGTAAATTATCATAGAAATATTTATAAACTATATCTATTTCATTTTTCTATGCCTTTTGAAAAGATAAAAGAGAGCTTTACCAAATTTCTTGGGAAAGAAGATGATCCAGAATATATAGAAATTGATTTGGGCGAAGAAAAAAAGAAAAATAAGGTTGTTGTAAAACCATTTGTTCTAAAAAAATTTGAAGATGTAAATGAGATTCTAAACTCGCTAAGGGAAGGCTATACAATTGCAGTAATTGACATAAAGCCGTTAAAACAAAAGGACATAATTGAACTAAAAAGAGTTATAGCAAAGATAAAAAAGACAGCAGAAGCACTAGAAGGCGACATAGCAGGATTTGGAGAAACAACAATAATAGCAACACCAAATTTTGCAGAAATCTTTAAACCAAAGAAGCTAGAAGTTAAAGAGAAAAAAGAAGCTGAATTACTCTAATCTTTCAATAGATAATCTTAAAAATCTTTATACCAACTTATTCTTATGAAGGCCCTATTTATTAATGCAGAAAGGAAAGTTGAAAAGCCAAAAATATCTGAAATTTCTAAAAAGCTACCCAAAAAACTACACATACTATATACTATACAATACAAGGGTATTACAGAAAATATTAAACAACAGCTGGAAAAAACCGGAGTGAAAATCACTGCAATTGAACAAATACTTGGCTGCAGCAAAATAACCCCAAAAGCCCCAATATTGCTAATAAGCTCAGGAAAATTTCATCTAACTCAAGCTCTATCAAACATAGCAAAACCCACACCTATATACTATTATAATGCAGAAACTGGAAAAACAGAAAAAATAGGGAAAGAACACATAGAAGATTTAAAGAAAAAAGAAAAAGCAAGATTATCTAAATTCTACTCTTCAGAAAACATAGGAATGCTTATATCAACTAAACCAGGGCAGAATAAGCTTAAGCAAGCCCTGCAGGAAAAAAAGAATCTTAAAAAGAAATTCAAAGATAAAAATTTCTATATCTTCATGTTTGAAACAATTAACCTAAATGAATTAGTAAATTTCCCAATAGATATCTGGATAAATTTTGCATGTCCAGGACTATATTTTGATAGTCCCAAAATAATTAACTACAAAAAATTAATAATAAAAAAATAAAAAATTAAACTATTTATCTTTTTGCAGATACAAATACAGCTTTAAGAGCAACTACAATTGTTGCTGGTACAAACAATGTAATCAATGCATTAAGTATAGCTCCTAAGTTAAGACCCAAAATTGCAGGTCCTAATACTGCTGTTCCGCCAAGAGCGCTGACAACAACTAACACTGTTCCTGCTAGCATGAAATCTTTCAACTCTTCTCCACCTATATTAAGCAGACCAATAATAATACCAAGTATTACTAAAGCAATTGTCCACTCATCACCTGCAAGTCCAAGTAATCCAACAACTACTGCTAAAATCACTCCAACTAAAAACGCCCATGCCCCAAGAACGTTCTTTTTTGCTTTTGCCATCTCACATATACCTCCTTTTAATCTTATTACTCTCTCGACGCATTTCTCTTTTATAAATCTTTTTATTCCTAATTTATTATATATTCCCCACAATAGAAAACTTTATAAACCATTGTAACTGCAGAATTGCAACACAAAATGAAAGGAAAAATATTTTTAACCTTATTGGTTTCAGCAATATTGCTTTCAACACTAGTAAGCGCAGTAAGTTTTAATGTAGATAAATCATCTATCTTATTCATGGAATCATATGGTTCTGAACAACTTACAATTAGCAATCTTAATAGTTCTGTACTACTTGATGTATCATTTACAGCTCCACAAATACAAGATGATGAAGGAAATACTCTTTTATTATCATTTTCCCCAAACCCATTAACAGGCATAAATACTTCAAGTGCAGTAACAGTAAATGTTATTTCAGTTGACTATTCAAAACTTGAAGTAGGAAAAGACTACTCAGGAAACTTATTAATTAAAAATACTGCAGATGCTTCTGATAACAAGACAGTTGAAGTTAACTTCATAAAATCTTTCTGTAAAGTAGGTGATATTGGCGGAAACTTATCAATTACAGAAGTTGACATAGAAAATGATGGACAAGGAGATGAAGACGAATGGCTACCTCTTGATAAAATTGTAATAGAAGTAGATGTAGAAAATGAAAACTCAGATGATGACGATAAAATAGATACTGTAGTTGAAATAAGCCTTTATGATTCTGATGGAGAAGAATATCTTGACTTAGATGAAGTTGAAATAGGAAAAATTGAAGGCGGAGAAGAAGATACAGCAACATTTACATTCACTGTTCCAGCTGATGTAGGAATTGACAGCGGGAATTATTTCTTATATGTAAAAGCTTATGAAGATGGAGATGAAGAAGAAATATGCACAAGCAGATTTGATTCAGAATATTTCAAAGAAATTAGTATAGATAGAGAAGATGACGATGACAGGCAAGTTCTTTTTGATGAAATTGAAGTAACTCCATATCCAGCATTATGTAATGAAGAAGTTACTTTAAGAGCAAAAGTTTACAATGTTGGAGAAGGAGACCAGGAAGAAGTAAAAGTTACAGCTTATAATAAAGACTTGGGTCTTGACTTATACGGAATTGTAAGTGATTTAGATGAAGGAGATGGAGCAACAGTTGAATTTACATTCTTAATTCCAAAAAATGCATCAGAAGGAACATATCAAATAAAACTTCAGACAAGATATGATTATGATGATGATTACATGCCAGAAGATGACTATGCTTATGATGATGTTTCAGAGCTTGATTACGCGCAAATAAAAGTAGAAGGAAACTGCATAAGCCCAACAACAAAAGATGCAGAAATAACAGCTTCACTTGAAACATCACAAGATGATGTAACAGCAGGCAAAGAAGTAATAATCAGAGCAACAATTAAAAATTCAGGAGAAGAAAGAACAACATATACAATTGCTCTTGACAGATACGAACTTTTCAGTACAGTTACAGACATAGACCCTGCAACCTTGACTTTAGACGCAGGAAGAAGCGGAGATGTATTAATTACACTGAAACTTGCAAGTGACGCAGAAGGAGATAATGAATTTGACATCAAAGCATTATTTGGCTCAGAAGAAGTTAAACAAGCAGTTACTTTGGGAGTAAGCCCATCTTCAGGAATGTTCGGAATTACAGGACTTTCAATAGCAGAAAGTTTCAGACAAAACTGGATAATCTGGTTTGTGGTCTTAGTAAACATTATCTTGATTATAATAATCATAGTAGTCGCAATAAAAGCATCAAGATAAAATTTTATTTCTTTACAGCTTTTCTAGCTGATACATATCTTACAACAAGCAAGCTTATACTATATCCAATAACTGCGCCAATAACAACATCAGTTAAATAATGCATACCCAAGTATAATCTTGAGAAAACAACAATAATGGCAAATGTAAGCCAGAACCACTTAAATCTTGGAAACTCTTTATCAAGAATTGCAAGAGTTGAAAATACAGCAGTAGCATGTCCTGAAGGAAAACTGGAACTAAATCCAGAACTAAGCAAGGAATGCAAAGCGACTTCGGGCCTTGCCCTCATAATTATAAGTTTTAAAAAATAAGTTATTGCCATGCTGATAATTAAGCTGCACCATAAGGGAAAAATCCATTTTCTTTTATTTTCCTGCCACATAAAAAGAGAGGTCATGAAAATCAGCACAATAAACCATGTGCCAAGAAAACTAAACCAACTCATTAGTTCATTAAAGAAAATAGTTCTATTTTGAGAAAGATATGAAGCTATCTCACTATCAAATGCAATGCCAGCTATTAAAAGAATAAGCGCAATTGCATAAAAAACAATAATCTTTTTCTTCATTATAAACCCTCTTTTCTCTTTAATCAAAAACATATTTAAATATGTTTTCCCTGCCAGACAAATGGAAAAAAAATTCCGAGACATAATTTTTAGATATATAATTTTAATAATTATATCATTCTTCAGCTTGCAGGTCTTCTATTATATTTTTGCTCCTTTGACAATCTATCCAATTTATTTTCTCCTTAACCTATTTTTTAATGTCTCGCTATCAGGAAATTTACTAATCTTAGAGGGATTTCCCATATATTTAATCAGGGCATGCATTTCAGGATCAGCATATTTTCTTCTATTTATCTTAAATCTTACAACACCAATGCCTTTGAAAAAAAGACTTCTATCCCTCTTCTTTTCTTTTGCACTATTCTTGATAATTAACATAATTAGAATTTTTATTTTCTCAATCCTGCTAATTAAATCTTTTTCTTTATTTAATCTAACCCACTTAATATTCTGGTATGTTCTATCAAGCATAATTGTCGTATTAATCTGGATAGCTGAAATAAAACTATTTAAAATAAAAGAGATACCAGTTTACTCTGATTTGAAATTTTTGTATAATAAAACAAAACAATAAAACTACCTAATCATACTAAAGACACCCAAACTTGCCAATAAAATAATAATTCCAGCAATCAAAACTCCCAATGCTATTGCAGGAATGCTCTTCTTTCTTTCTAATCCAAGCAGCCATGCAATAAATGTGCCTGTCCAGGCCCCTGTAACTGGCAAGGGAATTGCAACAAATAATGTGAGCGCAAGATAACCATAAGTTGGAATTTTAGCTTCAATTTTATCAGCTCTTTTCCTGACACTATTAAGATAAAATCCAAATAGTTTTTTATAAAATGGTATCCCCATTAAACTTTCATGAAAAAAATCAAGGAAAAATAATATTAAAAAAATAACACCAATATTCAACAAAACAATAAGAAAGAAAATAGGCAGTATGGAAATATTATTTTTAAGTGCGTAATCTACTGCAACTGGAAGACCGCCCCTTAATTCAGAAACAGGAAGTATGGAAAGTATTATTGAGATTAAAAGCTGATTCATTTTACTTAAATTTCAATTCCTCTTGAATGTGCATACAAACCAATCATAAATCTCTCTGTCACATTCATGATCTCACAATTTGCAATATTTAAGACATAACAATCTCCTTTTTGTTCTATCTTGCTAGTGTCTCCTCCCTTATATAACAATACAGTAACATTCCCAGGATTCTCACAACTTACATATATCCTATTAAATTCTTCTGCTTCTGTCTTATTTGTAGTAGCTCCAAAAGGAGACACTCCAACTGAATTTAAAAATAATGATAAAGTAGCTCCAGATAAGACACTATCTTCACAAACAATATTATCTGAATTTACAGCAAGAGCAACACCTGTTTTCAATTTTATTGTCCCATTTATTTCAATCCTATTTAGTTCTCTTGGATCTTCTCTAAAATAAAAAGGCAAGTAAGCTGTAATTTGGCCGCTCACATCTCTTAAAGGAAATTTCGCATAATATAAATTCAAGTCACCTTGCTTTACTTTATTAAATTCTACTCCAGCATAATCAAATTTTCTTGAAATACTTGCCCAGAAACTAATAACTAAGACAATTAAAAGCAAAGCAATCATGAAAAATATAAATCCTCTTGCTTGCTTTTCTTCTTTTGGCTTCTTCTTAACTTTCTTTATTTTTTTCTGCGCCTTTTTTCTTGCCATCTTAATTTATTTTAAATAATTTAAATATAAAAGCATCACTTGCCCTTATAATATCGCCCTTACCAGATATATAAATACAGCTATCTTCTTGCTTTATTAATGTTTCCTCTCCTTCTCTTATAATTATAATATTTTCTGTACAGTTTTTAACTGGCAGGTCTTCTTCGCATTCATCTAAACATACATGCTGAACTCTTCCCACATGACTGCCAATATTCATAACAACCTCTCCCACCCCCTGTCTATCGCTGTCATATGAAAAATATAAAGGCTTATTTTGATAATTTAACAAACTTATACTTAAAAATCCAGATATATTCTCAGTTTCTTCTGGATTAAAAACAGTTTTTAACTCATTACCCTGAACTTCTGCATGCCACAATCCATCATTTTGCAATACAAATTCTATATCTTTATACAAAATTTTCTTTATCTCATCACTTCCAGTTCTATAAAATGCATATCCCGCAGTACTAAAAACTAATAAAACAACAAGAACTATTCCAATTATAACTTTGTTCCTAGTTTCTTTTTTCTCCCTGTCCTGAACAGTAATAATTTTCCTCATCAAAACTAAAACAAACTTCCATTTAAAAACTTTTCAGAATAAGAAAAGAAAAAAAGAAAAAGTAAAATAAAAAATTGTTTATGTTTAAGCTGAAGTAACTGGGTAGATATTTGATGTACCTACATCAGTTGGATGTCCTTCTTTCAACTTTGTGACTGCATTCTTTGTATCAGCAGCATCATATCCAGCAACTAATACAGCAGTTTTTGCAGCGTTATATGGTGATGCAACAGCTTGAACTAAGTACTGTCCAGCTCCGACATTTGTCTTTGCTGTGAAGTCTTCTCCACAAACTGGAGCAGTTGCAGTTGGGTCAACAATCATTCTTGCAGCTGCATTTACACAGCTACCACCAACAACAACTAAGTTGTTTCCTTTTACAGAATCAACTTCATTGTCTCTTACAACTAAAACAGTGCCACCTACTTGAGTTACGCTTACAGATGGTGCAGATAAGAATACTTCTGCGTATGCTTGTTCACTTGGATAAGTTATCTCTGCTCTTCCTTTATCATTAACTACAATCTTCTTAACTTGTGTAGCTAAATCAGAGTAAACATAACTTACAGTGTCATCATCAGTGCCTTTGATCTCAAGATTTGACTGACCTGTGTCGACAGCAGATACATGAAGATCATTGTCACTATCATCATTAATAGTAGCATTGAACATTGTTCCTGCTCCCTTGTCATCATCTTTGTTTTCTTCTTTAAAGAAAACATAGAATGAATCAGCATTGTGTCCTGCTCCAGAACCGTTGGTAAGATTAATTGCACCATATCCTGTGTCAGTTATTGCTCCTTCATATGGTAAGAATACTTTCAAACCACCTGCAGTAAACAACACATTAAAGTGGACATTGCTCCCACCTGTTAATGTTACATACTCATCTGTTGCGTTCTTAAATACAGTTGTAATAGTTAATGTAACATCCCCGATATCACATGAATCACCTGCAATTTTCTCACTACATACAGTTGAACCAGTAACTTCATTTTTAATAGAAGTTCTGTTTCTATTATCTGATTCTGTTATAGAAGCAGACAATAAATAAGACTCTCCGTCTTTTGTTGTATTATATGTAGCAACAAACCATCTGTGGTAATTATCACTTGCTGCTTTTTCAGTAAAGTTAATTTTACTTCCTGTTGTTGTAGCTAATCTCTCATCAGTATCTTTACCAAGTAAAACAAAGTCACCTGTAGCGTTTGCTTGCAAAATATTGAATCTTGCAGTTCCATCTTTTATTGGAGCTATAATTTCAATACTATCATCTCCATCATAGTCAACTTTTAAAAGCTCATCAGCTGGTCTTACAAAGTTTCCCATAGAAAACTTTACTGCTCCAAATCCAGGCATTTCAAGCTCCCCATCAGGTGCTATGAAAACTTCTTCATCTGCTATCCACTGAATAACAATCTTATCAAGCTTTTGCTTGCTTGCAGAAGCAGTTCCTCTGATAAACCAACCTTTCATTCCGTCAACATCATCATCATTTAACTCAACTTCTTGGCCAGCTTCTATTTCAAGCTTGCCTTTTCCTACACTAAATTCTATTCTGCTAACTCCAGTATCTTTTGAAACATACATAATATCCTTGATACCAACATATGTTCCATCTGATAGCTTATAAGTTCCACCTTCAGCTAATGAATTTGTTGTTTCTCCATTAACTGTTAGTCTACAATCAGAACTTCCAACATATTCAATAGAAACTTCATAACTTACACCACTAACTACAACAGTTGCAGTTTCGCCTTCAGTTACTATTGAAGAACTTGCAGAGTCAAGCAAAGTAACTTTGCCAAAACTATTTGCAAGAGTTCCATTTTCAGCATCTAAAATATAATAGTTTTTGCCCAAAATATTTAGATCTGTAGTTTCAAAATCACTTAAATCAAGACCTGAATCTACATCAGATTCTGCATCTGTTGTAAAATCAAGAGTATAGTTTAGAACAACAGTGTTTGAAGTAATTCTAAAACCAATAGTTGGTTCTTTATCTTTATAGTCTGAATCAGCAAAATGAGTTAATTGCAATCCTTGAAGAGTTATCTTTTGCTCAAACTTGTATTCTGTGTTTTCATCATTTGTATAAACGCCATCAGCTAAAAGAGTTGGCAAATCCTCATCATCTACAGTACTTCCAAAAGTACCGTTCATAGTATCCCTAAGATTTAACTTATCACTTGATTTCTCAAGTTTGACACTATCTCCGCCTGCAGCCGTAGCTCCAGTAGCGGTAGTTGTGACAAGAGCTTGCAAAGCTGACTGTAATGAAACAGCAGCGTCATAATCACTTACAGAACCAGTATGTGTACCTGATGTAACTACAACAGCAGCATCTGCAGCTCCTCCAACAACAAATGGTGCTGGATAGCTAGCTGCTAAAGCAGTTCCTGCAGTACTTCCAAGCATGACCACACTTGCAATCACCGATGCTATTTTTCTAAAGCTAAATTTCATTTTTTTAACCTCCTTTCAATCAATAAATCATGGCTTTTCCTCACATATGGCAGATAATAGGGAAATTTGCCTATGTTTGGATATTCGTAACTGTCATCCCTATTTTAGAAATTCCTGTTTTTACCGGCCAGTTCGTCTTTTCAGACGTATAAGATTAAGAGAAAAGATATTTAAAAAGCTTTCGCTCTAAAACAAAGAAAATTCTCTTGAAAACCCCCAATTTTGCCAGTTTCTTTATAAAGCTTATGGTGTCACTATAGTTAAAGACAGATTTAAAATCAGCAAACTAGAAAGATTTATATACTTATATGTTTTAATCTACCATATATGGAGATTTGAAGATACTATCTCCAATATATAAATTACAGTTATATGTTTTAAAAAATAGACTATCTAAAAATGCCCAAACAAAACAAAACAAGAACAATAAATCTCTTTATTACTCCAAATGCATTTAGCTCAATATTCAAAAGATTAAGGGGAGACAGGTCTGAATATGACTTTTCAGGGCTTTCTGATTTAAGGCAGCTTTTAAGCAAGGAAAAAGCTAAGATTTTAAATGCAATTAAGAATCAAAACCCAGAATCTATATATAAGCTTGCAAAGATTCTTGGCAGGGACTTTAAGTCAGTTAGGCTGGATGTAGCACTATTAGAAAGATTTGGCTTCCTTGAACTTAAGCAGCAGGTAAAAGGAAAAAGAAAAATGCTTAAACCAGATATAGCAATTGATAATCTCCAGATTAACATTAGCTTTAAATAATTAGACTGAAACTTCAGAAAAGTAAACTGCTGCCTTTAGGCAGCAGATAGTTGCTTTGCAACTATCCTTTTCTGACAGTAGTCAAAAACTCAAAACAAACTGCCACATAAATGTGGCAGTAAACTCAGAGAGTTTTTGATACTTCTAATCTTATATAAAAATTTTCTCTTGAAATAGGGATATAAATTTCTGCCCCACTTTTTGAGCCAGTCTCTTCACCAGAACTTAGATATAATAAAGTAGTATTTTGGAAATAAATTCTAAAATTATAAGATTTATACCTTGCTTCTTCTCCTACTTGAAAACTATTTTCAATTAATTCAAAAGCTGTTTTGTTCAAGACATTACAAGCAGATTTATCATCAAAACATTTCTCATTATTGTAACAAGCTCCAATCAAATCCCTTAAGTCATAAACTCTCTCTTCACTTGGCTTGCAGTCAGTTGTTAAAGATAAAGAAGAATGTAAAAAATCTTCAATTTCCCTGCTCTCTTGCATTTCTACTGGCCTTCTAATACTAAATGCCAGGAAAAGCAATGCAATTACAGCCACTAATACTATGATTAATACAAAACCTACAATTTCTTCTTGCGCTCTTTTTCTTATCATTTTTTTTCTTTTCTCTATCAACTGAGTTGTGCTGAGAGTTGATGTGTTGTGCTTTAGCACGACAGTTGGAAACCTCCTAAAGGTTTACTATTTTAGCTCATAACCTATTAAAATCCTTCCTAAATCACATACTCTAAGTGGATAATCCCCCACTCTTTCATATCTGCATAAACTTACAAAACTCCCAATTGCACTGCTGCTTTCAATATTCTTATTTTCATATACATTAAAAACATTGCAATCTGGATAATTTTCAATATTACATTCTTTTTCAGGCTGTACAGGATATATTTTCCTTACTCTTATATATGAAACAGGCCAGAACTCCCTGTAAACACTATTATTCTGCAGTACAAGTAATCTGTCAGTATCAATACAATAGCTACCGCAACTAAATTCAGTAGAATCAGATAAAAATTCTGCCATTAAAGCAGCTTTATTTCTTTCTAATTCACCTGCTTGGCTTTGTAAATTCCTATACTGAAGAGTAAGCCAGAACAATCCGACAAGTATGAAAAACAGCACAACTGCAACTAACATAAATGCCATTTGCTGAATTTTAAATTGCGCTTTTTTCTCAATCATTTTTTGCTAAAGGTTTACTGCCATCAACTGAGTTGTTCTGAGAGTTGATAAGTTGTGCTGATAAGCACGACAGTTGGAAACCTCCAAAAGGTTTACTTACCATAATGAACATTGAGCAGCATCATTTTGCTCTTCTACCTCTTTTGCAATGTCTCTTACTAATACCAAATCTTTTGAATTTTCAAGTGCTCGTGCAATACTTACCAGCTGGATTAATCCAGCTGAAGGCAAACTCCCGCATTTTCCAGCAAGGAAAAATGCTTCGTCTTCAAATAATAAAGCTTGTTGAACTAACCTTTTCATTAATCTTTTAACATTACATTCATATATTTCTTTTGATGAGAAAATAGCAGCATAAATTAAACTTCCCTCATAAAATAAACTTTCCCCATCTTTCTCTACAAATCCATAATCATAACTGCTTTCGCAATCCCCAAAACAAATGCCTGTAACCTGAATATCGCACCCCTCCCCACCCCCAAAACACACCCTAACATCTAAATCAGAACAATTATCTAACTTTATATTTTGCAAAATAAGTCCAGTTACCTCATCTTCAATTTCTTCTGGGGCATTTAAAAAACAATATGACTTAGTTGTAAGGAAAATAATTTCAGAAACTTTAAATGGCATTTCAAATGGCTTAGAGAAAAAATATATTGTTCTCCCTTCTTCCACATCATCTGAAAAAAGATACTTATTTGGAATCAAAATATCTCCTCCAGGTTTTTTCCAGGTTGTGCCAATACCTCTTGTAGATAATGATATTCTATGCCTGCCAAAACTTCCAGTATCATAACACTTATTGTAAATCCTTGTATCTTCTCTTAAATTTACAATACTGCTTTTCCCTGCAGCTAATCCAGTTTCAAGCGGTTCAAAAATAATACTAAGCTCTTTTGCAGTAACTGTTTCTATCTGGTATGTGCCAGTAGCAATAAATCTAGAAGCTGCATAAATAGCTATAAATACAATAATTGCTCCTACAAAAATAGCAAAAATCCACGCAAAACTAAATTCAAATCCTCTTTTACTTTTCATTTTTATATAATCCAGTTTTTTATTGAAAATATCCCCTTACTGCTTTTTCTGATAATCTAACATCTTCTTCAATTTGCAGCAACTCTCAATCACTTTTTTTAACTTTATCCACATAATTATTTATTATCAGCTTACCTTGACAAGGGCATCACCAAAACCTTTTTCAATTCTTACACTAACTTTGCCTTCAGTATTTTCAATACAATAGGGATTTTGGTCTTCTGTAATTTTCTCTAGATCAATATGCTTGATATCAAAACCTTGCTGTCCTTCACATGTTTCACTTATTGGATAGAAAAATAAGTTCATATTTACAAATCCATATTTTTCAAACTTCTCATAAAAATCTTTATATGCTCCCCTGCCTGGCATGGCAATATCAATAAAACATACAAATTCAAGGTTGCTTGGCAGTGTGCCCGAAAATGTTTCTATATGTTCATCAGAGTTCCATGCTTCATCTATTTTTAATTGCAAATCTTCTTTGAAAATTCCAGTGCTTGCACATTTCCCCCAGCCAACGATCATTATTATTGCATAAATTGCTACTGCTACAAAAGCTATGATTAATAATATTGAGAAAATCATTCCAAAAGGAATCTGCATTTGACCTCTTTTACTTCCCATTTTTTAAGTTGGTATTACTACAATACTGCATTCATCTGGCAGAGGTTGATTGCCATTTGAATCTTCGCATTTAATATAATATGTTTGCCTTGCTTTCCAATCTGCAAAATGCTCTGTAGAATTTGCATAAGGCATATTTGTTCCTTCTCCAATCTGGAAATTACATGCCCTTTCTCTATTTGTCTGATATGCGCAAGAAGATTTTTCACTTGTAATTACTTTTAACTTGCCTGCATCATTATAAACTCTTACTACTCTTGGAGCATCTCTGTCAATTTCTACTTCAAATGATGTTGTTGTAGTTTCAGAATTCCCTCCTAAATCAATGCATCTGAAATAATAAGTATAACTTCCAGCAGGCAGATCTAATCTTTGTTTGTGTACATTTGTGCCTGTTTCAAAAAATTCAATATAACTGTCTTCTGCTCCTGTACTTGAATATGAACACCAGGAGTCGCCGAAATTATATCCATTATCAGTTGTTATTTCAAAATTTACTATTGCTAAAGTTCCTGCTCCTGTTACAGTTTTATTTTTTGGCTCTACTTTGGTAATTGTCAAAGGTTGTGTTCCTTTTAATGTAAATTTGTAGCTTTCTACATTTACATTTCTGTCAGATTGTCTTTCTGTTCCTTCTAACCATGGCTGGTCTTTGCATCTGAAATAAAATATATTATCTTGCCTGTCTTTTAATCCAGTTAATGTGCTTGTGCATCTGTAGAGCATTTGATTATTCATTTCCCATACATGCTGTGAACATATCATGGAGTTTTCCATACTATCATAACTCATATCTAATCTGCTCCATCTGCAGTCAGATGGCTCATTTATGTAAGCTTCAATAGATGTTTCATTTAATCCATACTGAACTGGCATATCATTCCATATACTCATTCCAGTTATTTGTGGAGGAGTTACATCAGGGCCTTTTTCTACACAGAAATTAAATACAAACCATACATCATTTTCATTTCCATTTGCATCTTTGCATTTTACATATAAAGAATATGTTCCATCACTTTGCAATTCAGGAACTTCTGAATTTAGATGTTCAGGACTTGGCAGGTTTAGCATCTGCATATGTTCATAATTATAAATATTACTTCCCCCAAAATAAAATTGCATATCTTCATATTTTCTTGTTCTATTCCAATCAATTTTACATTGGGCTGGCTCATCTGTTTTTATTCCAAAAACTAATGGGGTAAATGCTTTGAGGCATTTGTCACTTACTTGTGGGTTTATAATTTGAACTCCTCTGTCAGGGGGGCTTACTGCTTTATCTGGACTATATTCATATTCTTCACTTAATGCATCTTCCCATGATTCTATTTCAGGAGGTGAGACATCATTACGATTTACCCATGCACATTTTTCTTGTCCTGTTCCTTTGTTTATTAATTCACATGATTGTCCTAAACTTTTGCATCTATATTCTGTGCATGGATATAATTCTGAATTGCATTTTTCACAATCTCCTCCACCTTTAGGTGCTTCCCATGATTTGCATTCAAATGTTACAACTTGCTGGTTTGTTTGTTTGTATGTTGCTTCAAATACTAACCAGCCGACTAATGCTCCTCCTGCTATTCCACCCCAACCCCACCCCAAATGAGCTCCTTTTTGGAATAACTGTCCAAATGCTCCAAATCCGCCAGCTACTTTGGCATTGCTAAATGCAGAAAGCCCCCATATTAATTTTGTAGTCATGATTGCGCTTCCTATTGAAGCTGTTAATGCATTTACTAGATTTTCATCTGCTCCTACTAATCTTCCTATAAGTTGTGTTGCTCCTGCTGCTGCACCTGCTGCAATTGCACCTTCTGCAAGATGCCCTGCAAAGAAACCCCAATCTGATGTAAATTTAAATGGTGCTCTGACTCCTTCTGATATCTTTCCTGTTGCAGGATCTACATCATATCTCATCCCCGACTCATCCCCATAACCATAAAAATTTCCTTCTTTGTCAAAATAAGGGTAAAGTCCTTCTTTTTTGAAAATATCTGCTGCTTCATCTGTTAGTTGTGTTGTTCCTTCTTTGAAAAGATTAAATTTTTTAGGATCTTTTAATGCAGTTAGCATATTCACGTCTTTCCCTGCAATTGAAATAGTTTTATCTGCAAATTCATTTTCAAGATTTGTTGCTGCATATCTTTGATCCTGAGGAAGAGCTTTAATTCTTTTCACTTCTTCCGCAGATATTGTTTCTTTTTTTCCTGTTTCTGGATTTAACTTTTCTCCACCAACTTTCTCATCGCCCTTTACAAGATATTTTTTTCCTTTCTCTATCACTCCAAACCAAGTAAGACCCTTTGAAACTACTTCTGTAGGTGAAGTTCTGCCCCCTGATGCAGTACCGGTATGTGATTGCGCACCTTGACTTCTCTTTTTGTATTGATCTGACAATTCTTTATATTCTGCTTCTGTAATAGCTTCATTAGTCAATTTATTCATATACCAAACAGGACCATACTCACTCAAATCTTCATCATAAACCCAATCATCAGGTTTGCCAAATTCTTCAAGCGTCATTGCCCCAGACACCACCCCCACCCCCAAACTCACCTCTTTATCACCAATCTTTACAACATTATTTTCTCCAATCCCAAACCCCAAAATCATACAGAACGCAAATACAGCTACAACTAAATTTACTACTTGCAATATTGCAACTATTCCTTTACCTCTTTTTCTCATTTTTATTTATTTATTTATTTTTGATTAAGGGCAATCAAATACATATCCTTCTCTAGTACCAAATGTCTTCCCATTCCACCAGATGTTATCAACAGTGTAAATTCTTCCTCCAATTTTAACCCTGTCACCAACTCTTAGGACTCTCCCCCCATATACAACATGCGAAGGTGACGCACATCCACTAGCTGCAGAAAGCAATGCAAGTAAACCAGCCGTTCCAATACCCACCATCCTCCTTATTAGAGATTTTCCTTCATTTTTCTGAAGTAAGTTTTTCCTTTCCATTTTTACCTCCTTCTGAATGATTTAAAAAAATTGAATAATCCATATAATCGATTTTCCTTCCATTAACATAATGCTCTATTTGAAATTGAACTGTTCCAAACCCCGGTTTACTTTGAATTTCCATACCATAAACAAGAAAATCTTCACGTGATTTTAAAACGCCCTCTTGTAAAACCATAGATCCTCCACTTCCTGGACTTCTTGCTACAATCATTGCATTTGAACCCTTTTCGTTGAAAAAAAGGGCATGAAGAATCATCTTATCACCTGGATTAAAATTTGAAGCTCTTTCTAATTCTCTTACATTCATTTTTCCATTCATATCTCTATCTATCCACCGAAAACTTCCACAATAATTTCTTGATCTTCTAGCAGGTTCTGCTTGTTGAGAATATGGCCTGTCTAAATCTATAACTCCCCTACCCCCATAACTTTCTCTCTGTTCTGGCATATTTAATGTAACATTTGTCCTGCTTCTCCCAGCCCTTGCCACACCCATCTCATGGCCAACTTTACCTGCAACACCAGAAGCAACCCCCAATCCCTGAGCAATAGGATCATCACTTGCCATACCAAGGATTCCTAAAGTCATCAAAGCAGCATTTCCTGCGGGAGTAGCACAACCCAAATTAACTAAAGCAGCTAAACCAGCTCCGCCAAATCCTACAACTTTTTTCACTCTGCTTAAAATCTTATTTGCCATTTCTTCCTCCACCATAGTTTACATAAAAAACATTTCCCTTTCTTCTGTCTACCTGTCCATTTGCATTATATATAACTTCAAACCTTTCCATTCCCACTCCATCTTTAGGCGGAACAAATTTTAGCTCCAAAACACCACAACGCATATTTCTCTCAATTCTCATTTCCCCAGATCCATCACCCCTCTTTATTTCAGCAAAAACATCAACAACATCTCCTCCTATAAACCAGGGAGATTGTAGGTATATCACCAATCCATCGTGATAATTAAATATATTTTTATTATGCCCCTGAAAATCAGGAATACAATCTCTATTCTTATCAACTAATCCCCATTTTATAGTTGAAACATAACTTTGCTCAGGATCAAAATCTTTTTGTTGTGAGAGATGTGAAACAGTAGCACAACCCAAATTAACTAAAGCAGCTAAACCAGCTCCGCCAAATCCTACAACTTTTTTCACTCTGCTTAAAATCTTATTTACCATCTTTTTCTCCAAACATGATTTTTCTACCATCTTTTGATATCTTCATCCTAATAGGTTTTTCGATTCTCAAAAGATTCATCTTCCCAGTTCTAATATCCCTCGCAAACATATCTCTCTTGTCCCCATAAGGATTAATAAAAATAACTCTGTACAAATTACCCTTATATTTAATAGTGTCCCATTGTCTACATCCACTTCCGTCTTCAAATCCTATATACTGTGCGGAATCCCTTTCAGTATGCCCTGTTTCGCATCCGCTTCCAACAAATAAAGAGCCAGCAATTCCAAATCCAAGCATAAGCTTTCTTACCAACCCAAAACTTCCTTCCATTTTTGTTACCATTTTTTAATTAACACGATTTATAAATCTTCTCCCTCCTCTTGATTTTGAACACTTTTCCCACTTAATCCAAATTTATCTAAAACTAAATGCAACCCAAATAATCCTCCCCCATTTTCTTTTTCTTCCTCCTTCTCTTCTACCTCAACATCATAACCTTCACTTTCCCCAATTTTCCCAGCAAAATTCCTTTTAGCACCACAATCTCCTAATCTTTCACACTTTTCTAACTGCTCTTGAATCCACTCTTCACTTGCCTCACCTTTTTCTTCATCCCAACATTCACAATTTTCTATGCATTTTGCATCTTGCAACAATGCAAAAACTACTCCTGTTTTCTCAAATTTTACAACACATTTTGCATCAGCCATACTGCAAGTTTTTCCACTTTTTTTCTCTTCCCAGAATTTCAACCCAGGAGAATTTTTAGGAATGCAAAAAATCTCTTCACTTTCTCCAACACTTTTATTCTTTCCAACCCATTCACAATCTCTTTTATCTTCATTTTCACAACTATCTTTTTCATCTCTTGAATAACAGCTTTCCCACTTATTAGCAGTGCAAGCAGCAACTTTATTTCCATTAATTTCATCTTCAACACAAGTCTCCTGCCTGTAATCTGCACACGGCTCTATAATTTCCTCCCCATTCATACACAAATGCCTGTAATATCTTGAACCAACAGAATTTTTTCTTTTATCAGTAGAGCACCAGGATTCTCCATGCTTATGAGTCTTGCCATCACTTGCATCTTTGCAATTTAAATCACCACAAATATAATCTCCATATCTTGCATTTCCTTCTTTGCAAATACTACCATCAAAATAATTACAATTTCCACAATCTCTTGAATTTACATTAGCTGTTTCAAATCCACATGACTCAACTTTTGAAACTGTCTCTCTCCAGTAAGCTTTATCATCAACTTTGCCTGCATCATAAATATTTGCAGGATTTCCGCAAGAATCTATAAAATAAACTTCATCTTTCCCGTCAATACATCTAGTTTCTTTTGTTGGCCCGCAGCCAGTACCTAATTCTTCAGCAGAACATAAAAAATCTTTATAAAAAGTTACATTGCCTGTAACTATTCCGTCATCACCTTCACTTCCTTCTTTTATAGAATTACATTCCTGCCTAGATGTAAATTTGCAAGTTCTAGCATAATCTAATTCAAATACACAAGAACCTTCATCACTTAATGAAGCTAAACTAACACATTCAACTTCACTTCTTATTCCAGACCTGAAATCAGTTAATAATCCATAGAAACTTGATAATTTCTTGCACCTAGTTAATGTAACAAAAGCTGCCTGAGTTCCAAGAACACAGCAACCCAAATCACACTGAGGAATAGCACACTCTTTACCTCCCTGCCATGTACCTTCTGAATTATCACATACTTTTTGAGGAGTATTTTCCATGCATACTCCTTCTGAAGAATCATAACAGCATCCTAATCTGCAATATGAAGTTGCTTCACATGAAGTAGGAGCTTTTCTATACTGCTCGTCACACTCGCTTTCAACAGCTTCCTGACACCAAGCACCATAATTTGTTCTTTCACAGCAAACTGTAGCTTCCTGCCCCGCCACCCCGCCGAACATAGCTACAACTAAAATTAAAATACTTAAAATTGAAATTATTTTATTTTTCATGGTGTATATGTTTCTCCCAACCCATAACCAGCAGGCCAGCTTATGCTCCTGCTAGCAAATACAAATTTATCTCCTGAAACATCACTTAAAATATAAATCTTGCTCCCATCTTCTTGCTTTAATTTTTTAACCTGAATATTTGGATAATAAAACATATACATAGTAATATCAGAATCTCCTAATCTTGCCTCAAAATTCAAAATTGAACTTGCAAGCATTATTAATTCATAAAAATTGCTTCTGAAATTTAATTCAAATTCCTCATATCTTTCTCCTTGCTCTGCTCTTACAGCTGAAAATCCAGACACAATAACTTGTATCTTATCTGGAATTATATTTATAGAAATATCTTCTTTTCCATCACTGACTATATATCCTCTGCCTCTCAAATCTTCTTTCAAATTATTAACACATAATCTTACATCTTCTCTAATATAATCTAAAATTTCTCTTTCAATATGCTGTCTAAGTAGTGGTTGCTGCATTGCACAAGTCTTATAATACTGATTTGTATAGCATAAATACTCAACTCTTTCATCTTGATATAAAATAGCATTTACTGGCTCTATGCTTCCACCCCTTTTCCCAACTAATTCAATTGCCTCTTCAACTCTATCTTCAACGCAACTTTGCAATTCAATACTTGGAGTAGCTGGAGCAAAAATAGTTCTAATTCTTGGATAAAATACAATAATTAAAACTGCAACTATTACAATTGCAATAATTATGAATAATGTGACCTGTCCTCTTTTCTTCATTTTTTTTCTCATTTCCTCAACGATGAACTTATTTATAAATATTGTTGATTTATATTGCTTTAATTATAACTGAACACCTATCTGGCTTATTATCCCACAAATCTTTGCATTTAATATAATAAGTTCTTCCTCTTTGCCAGCTTGTCTTATGCTCTTTTTCTAATCCAGCCATTAATGTTGCATTTGCCCAGTTAAATGAACATGAATCAAAAGTATATGCACATTCAGAATCTTCATCTGTTAAAATTGTCAAACCATCTAAATTGTAAAATCTTGTAACTTTTGGAGTATTTTTATCTACTCTTAATTTGAAACTTGTTTTTTCTTCTGCAATATTTCCAGCTATATCCCTGCATTTTACAAATATATCATAACTTCCTCTAAATAGCATATCAAATACTTGTATATGCTCTTTTCCGCCTGTCTCAAAAAACTGAATATAATTTGAATCTGTAAAACTATATTCACAAATTGCACTTCCATCTACACCACCAGATGTATAAGCTTTCAAACTTAAAGTAATTGGCTCTCTCCCTCCCTGAACTTCTCCTTCTGGCTCTATTTTATCAATATTTAATTCTACTTCACTTTGTTTCAAAGTTATTATCTGGCTTTCTTGCATTACATTCCTGCTTAAATTTGAATCTGGAAGCCATGGCTGATCTTTGCATTTTACATAAATTTTTGTTTCTTTATCTTTAACATTAACATTTGTTTTGCAAGGCCATCCATATAATTCTACATCTTCAAAATCTGTTTGGCATGAAAAACCATTTACCATATTTTCATATAAATCAGCAGAATAATCATATTTACAATCAGCTGGCTCATTTATCCAGACTGTTAATTCTGTTTCTGTTTTGCCGTAAGAAAGATAACTGTTATCATTTGGCACACTTGCTATGATATAAGGAGCAGTTAAATCTGGTCCTGGCATTATACATGTCCTGATAAAATACTCTTGCTTATTTGTATTGCCTTTTTTATCTGTACATCTTACATAAAAAGTTAAATTGCCAAGGCGTGTCATAGCAATTGATTGCAAGTTTGCTATTTCTTCTTCACTTAATTCATCTTTTAATCCAGATAATATTCCTTCTACACTTGGCATGTTAAAAGCCATTTGATGCTCTTCTTTATAGATACTGCTCTCACCAAAATAAAATCCCATATTATCATAGTCATCTGTATGGACCATATCCATTTTGCACTGAGCTGGTTCATCTGTTTTTATTCCAAAAATTACAGGACTTAATTCTCTTAGGCAGTCTCCATTTTCCTGAAGAATTTTAAATCCTTTATCTTCAACTTCTGTATACATGTAACCTTCGCTAATTTTTTCCAAAGGATTTATTTCTGGAGGAGATTTATCATCTGGACTTGAATCTATACATGCAGCAAATTTCGTTCCTTCATTAATTAACTCACAGCTTTTTCCTAAACTTTGGCATTTATATTTTGTACAAGGACGCAAGCCACCATCTGTATCTTCTGTGCATTCATTACAATCATCTCCGCCTTTTGGCGGCTGCCATGGGTTGCATTTAAATTCAACTTTTGTTTTCTTAATTTTCCCAACTTCTAAAACATATTTGAATACAAGTAACAAGGTTACTGCGGTTGCGACCAAAAATAAACCAACTCCTAATAATGCCCAGCCAATGGGTGTAATGGCAAATGCAGCTGCTAAAGGCCCAACCAGAATCCATAGAGAAACTCCAAGAGATGCACCCCCAACTCCTGCTAATGAAGTTAAAATTGCAATTGCAGCAGGGTCATTAGTTATTCCTAAAAAATAAGCTATAGCATAAATGCCTGCTGCTCCAACAGCAGCTCCAATAAAAGCATTTGAAAAACCACTCATGATAGGAATGGCTGTTGCTGCTACTATTTTTGTAGCCATAAGGCCTTCAAGAATTGCGCCAACTCCAAGAGCGCCAGCAGTACCTCCAATAACTTCTCCCATGAAATCATTTGGTTCATATTTTTCAGCTTCTACAGCTTCTTTTTCTTTATCTGCACCCCAACCCAAACTACTTTTCCATAAATCACTAAAATCTCCTGGCTCAGCTTTCTGTCCTTCTTCAGCTTCTGCATATTTTTCATAATTATCTACATCAACATCAGGAGCTCTTTTAACAGAAGCACCATCATCTGTACCTTCCCCAATAACATTAACATAAGTTCCACAATCTCCTAAACTTGCGCACCAATCATTCATCTGTTCTGCAAATTCTTCTGAATCACATTCACATCCAGATATGCACACCCAACCTTCTAATTTTTTCTCCATAACTTTTGTACATTTAAAATTTGCTTGAGAACAAATCTCTTCATAAGCTCCACCCTCTTCATTTGATAAATCAAATCCAATTGGATAATTTGGAGTGCATACAGCAAATTCATATGGCTTGCCAAAATCTAATTTCAAAATCCTGCAATCTTCATTTTTCTCACACTTATCTTTATCTTCTTGCAAGTCTTCTTGCAAGCACTCAGTTGCTCTGTTAATTCTGCATGAAGCAGTTGAAATTTTTCCTCTATTTGTATCAGCTTCATCTTCTACACAAATTCCAGTTCTAAAATCTCCGCATGGTTCTGATTTTACCTGTCCATCATGGCAGTAATATTTATAGTGCCTTGAACCTACAACATCTTTTCCTTCGCCAATATAACTTTCATAAATACACCAAGACTCACCATTTTTTCTGTCTTTTTTCCCTCCGCCATTTTCAGGCGCATCTTTGCAATTAAAATCCTGGCAAATATAATTACCATAATTTGCACTCCCTTTTCCGCACCTGCTTCCCAAAAAATAATTGCAATTTCCACAACTTCTTGAATTTGCATTTGAAGAATCTGAGTTGCAAGATTTTCCTTTACCTAAAACTTTTCCACTATTCCAGCTTTCATCTTTGTCACTTGAATAAATATTTTCTCTGTTCCCGCATGAATCAAACCAGTAAACTTCATCTTTTCCTTCTATACAATTAGTTGTCTGCTGTTTTTCACAATTTGTTTCTAATTCAGGATTTGAGCATAAATAATTTTCAAAAAAATTACTTGCAGAACCAGTAATTTTTATACATTCAACTTTTGTGCTAAATTTGCATGTTCTCTCAGGTTCTCCAAACTCATTTTCAGTTTCAAAAATACATGCACCTTCTGCTTGCTCTTCTGACAAAATCAGACATTCAACTTCATTTCCAATCCCAGACCTGAAATCAGTAGAAAGACCATAAAACCCAGAAAGTTTCTCACATCTTGATTCAGTTACAAACTGTGTTTCTGAACCTAATACACAGCATCCTAATCTGCATTCTTGAAGATTGCATGCTTCTCCTTCCTGCCAAACCCCGCCACCCCCTTCACAATCTTGCTTGCCAGAATTTAACATACATAATCCTTCTTCTTCATTAAAACAACATCCTAATCTGCAACTTGTTGTCTTCTCGCATTTTGTTGGCAGGCATGAAACAGCACACTCTTCTACACAATTTACAGCAAAAATATCCTGGCAACTTGCCCCGCTTTTTAATTTTGGACAGCAATTTACAGCATATTCTTCTAAACTCTGAGCAGAAGCCCTTGGCATAATCTCTTTACTAAACTGATTATATATCCACTTCCCAATTTTCTGCAAAAAAGTATTTTCTAATAATGTTTTCACTAACTTAATATTATTTTCATTTTTCTTCTGCACACTTATATCTTCATCTATCTTGCTTGCCTCAAAAACTAAATAAGCAAATGCAAAACATGAAGTTATTAATATAAAAATTTGCAAATAACTAATTCCAGCTTTTCCCCCAAACAAATTATTAATATTCATTTTCATTTTAAATTTCTCTATTATCTCCGGCTTTTATGTAATTTAAAAGCCAGAAAAATTTTGATTTTTCTGTATTTGAAAAATGCTCAATTATAAGGGAACATTTTCCATGGCGGTGGTTTGCATTTTTCATTTTAAAGTCCTGCAGGCATTGCACAGCTCCTTACTGCAAAAATTAATTTTTTTCCTGAAATCTTCTCTTCTACTGAATATATTCTTGTGCCTCCATCAACATCTGTTCTTTCAATATTATATGAAGGATATAATAAAGAATATCCAAGATATTCAAAATTACAGAATCTTGCCTCTTGATTTACAATTTCTATAGCTATAATTGCGAGATCATAAACTGGAGAATTAAATCTTACTTTAAATTCATCAAAACTCCTTGCTTCTTCGCCCTTGCTTATATCAAATTTCTTTTTTATCTCTACTCCAACTTGCTTTGGATTTAAATTAACAGAAATGCTTTCTTCTCCAGATTCAACTGCATAATTTCTATCTTTATACTCCTGCTCTAATGCGTAAAAACAATCTTTTACTCTTGGCTCAATATAATTTTTAATTTCCTGCTCTACTCTTTCTATATACATTGGCTCCTGATTTATGCAGGAATAATAATATCCTTTATTATAGCATAAATAACTTGCTTTACTATCTTCAAATAATTTGTAATTTTCAGGTTCTATATATCCTCCTTGAGGAAGAAGAATATTAATTGCCTGCTCACTTGCATCTTTTGTACACTTTTCAACATACTCCTGCGGGTTTATCTCTACCCCAACTAAAACTCTCTCAAGTCTCCCACTTAAAGCAAAATAAAGAAAAATTGCTCCAACAAGTATAATTGCAATAATGATGAATAATGTAACTTGCCCTCTTTTTTCCCTCATTTAATCTTCTCCTTTAATAATTTAATAGCTTCCTCAATAATATGAGACTTATTTCTAAATTTGCCTTTCTTCAGAATTTCATTTATTTTTCTTATTGTTTCTTTATCTATAGTAGCAGATATTCTCTCTTTCATTTGAGTAATACTTAATAATATCTTATAATACCCTATATTACTTAGTAATATACATATATAAAACTTTCTAAATTCGGTATAGAGAAAAAAGAATAATTTTAATCGTCAGTCTCAACTCTTGGAGCAAGAACAAAAGCTAACTCAAACCCACCATTTTGAAACTCTAATTTCAAGGGATAATCATCTGCGAAATTTATTTTTGCATTATCAGCTAATTTGCAAGCTTTAATAAACTTCTGCATATATTCAAGAGAATACTTTGCCTTACCTTTTTCACCATCAATTTTTGCCTCATCCCCAGAAAATTCAGATTTATGTGAATGCAACCCCTTTGCATTTATCACAAACTTTCCATCCTGAATAGAAAAACTACAAGAATCAGCAACAACTCCGCAATCTTCTACTGCATCTGAAAAATCCAGTCCAGGCATCTCAATCTTGCATGTAAAATCAAGAGAAGGCATTGCTTTCTCTTCTGTATCTATATTTATCAAAGCAAGATTAAAAACTCTTTTTATCTTATCATGAATCTCTATTTTCAAAACATTATCTTCTGTCTGCAATACTAATGGACTTCCAGAATTGCATCTTCTCAATACAGATTTCAGCGAATCTAAACTTACCCCCAAAACTTCTTCATCTGCCTCAAAAGCTGAAAATGCAGAAGCAGGAAGCTTAAACGAAGTTAAAGCCACATTAGCAGGATCAATAGCAACAATTTTTAATCCATCTTTATCAACCCTTATCCTAACTTCTGTAACTAACTCAGAAAGTATAGAAACCACGTCACTAAAAAGCTTAGGATTATCTAATTTTAATAACATTAATCCTAAAACCCTGACTGATTTTTAAGCTTTGTTATGTTCGAGAATATACTTCACCACAATTAATTATTTAAAATCCCCAAGTTTTTCAGAAGTTATGGAAGAAAAAGAGAAGAGAATTTATAATATAGCACCAGCATATTATTCTAGACAGGATATACAAAAGGCAATCTTTGACTTCTGCCAGAAAAGAGAGGCAGTTCCAAGGCATTTTGACAATTTTGGCAAAAGGCCAGATACATTGGAATATCCTTCAGAAATAATACAATATATAAAAAAAGGATTCACATCTTTCCACTGTTCAGAAGAATTATGGGCAGACCCGCTGACTCTTTCCACAGACCTGTCCAAAGAGCAGTTAGATGAGCTAAGGCAGGGATGGGATTTATTAATTGATATAGACAGCAAATATCTTGATTATAGCAAAATAGCCTGCTATCTAATTATAGAAGCATTAAAATTTCACAGAATTAAAAATTTTGGAATTAAATTTTCAGGAAGCAAAGGATTTCACATAATAGTTCCATGGAAAGCTTTCCCAGAAGAAATAAATGAACAGAAAACAAAAGCTATGTTCCCTGACTGGCCGAGAATTATAACAGAATATATAAAACACCTAATAAATAATAAATTAGTTGACAAAATCTCTGATTTAACAATAAAAAACAGGAAAAAATATATAAAAGATTCAGAAGAAGCTGAAAAAGTAGTGCCAGATTTAGTTTTAGTATCTTCAAGACACCTATTCAGAGCCCCATATTCTTTGCATGAAAAAGGACTTGCAAGTGTAGTAATTGATGAAACAGAAATAGAAAACTTTAATCCAAAATTAGCAGACCCATTTAGAGTAGAAATTAAAAATTTTTATCCAGAAGCTGAAAAAGATGAAGCGCGAGAACTATTAATTTCAGCTTTAGATTGGTATAAAGAAAACAAAAAGCCAGAAAAGCAAAAAACAAATAAAAAATTCCAGGAGATTAAAGTTGACAAAAGCAAAATAACTTATCCGCCATGTATTACAAATATAATGAAAGGTTTGCAAGACGGGAAAAAAAGAGCTTTATTTATTATGATCAATTACTTCCGCTCTCTTAGATTTGAATGGGAAGATATTGAGAAAAGGATTACAGAATGGAATAAAAAAAATAAGCCTCAATTAAAACAAGGATATATACAAGCCCAATTAAACTGGAGTAAAAGACAAAAACCAGTTCTCCCGCCAAACTGCGATAAGCAACATTATAAAGGAATTGCAATATGTAATCCAGATGACTGCTGCAAATCTATTAAAAACCCAGTAAACTATACAATAAAAAAGCAATTTAGAAAATGAAACAAATAATAAATGTAACTGATATCTCATCATATCTGTATTGCCCAAGAAAACTATACCTAAAATTAGTTAAAAAAATCAGAGAACCAACCACCAAACCAATGATTTTAGGTTTCCTTAAACATAAAGTTTTTGATTTATTTAATAAAAATGAAAGTTTAATAGTTTCTGCAATTCAAACCACCATCACAGAATCTGAACTTAACACAATTTATCAGAAACATCTAATCAACATAATTCAGGAAATTGCAATAAATTATGAAAATATGATTAAGGGTTTTAAAATAGAGCCAAGAGAATTGCAAGAAGGTGTCATAAAGTTTATGGCAAATGAAATAAAATTAAGAACAAAAGCAATTAAAGAAAATCTTTCTCTCGGATTTTCAGGAAAAGAACTATGGAGAAACTTAGAGCCAAAATATCTGACAGAATTTGAAATAGTTTCTGACACATTGGGATTAAAAGGGAGAGTTGACAGAATAGAAATTAGCAAACAAATAATCCCATATGAAATTAAGACAAGAAAGGAAATTTTTGATTCAGATAAAATTCAATTAGCAGCATATGCCCTGCTTATTGAACAGGAATTTGGCAAGGAGATAAATAAAGGAGTGATTGAAACACAAGCAGGACAAGAAGAAATACAAATTACAAAAGAAATGAAAGATGAAGTTTTAGAAATAGCAGATGAAATTAGAAATATGCAAAATGAGCCGCCATTCCAATCTAATATGAAAAAATGCCAGAAATGTCTTCTAAAAAAACAATGTTTCGAAGAATAACAAAAACATATTTAAATAGCTCTTTTCTTATACAGATATGAGAAAATTAGGTGCATTATTACTAGTTTTTTTACTTACAATTGTAATTATCTCTGCACAAGATATTGAACTTACAGTAGATGAAAATGCATATTCCTGCCTTGAAAGCAAGGTAAGTGGAAAGTGTTCAGCTTTATCTTTTGAAGAGCAAGTCTTTTCCTTGCTTGCATTATCTTATAATTCAGATATTGAAAATCAATGCATGTCTGCCTTGAAAGATAATAGTGAAAATTTAGAATGCTGGCCAGAAGGCTCTTGTAATATAAGAGATACAGCTCTTGCTATGCTTGCCTTAAACAATATAGGAGATAATGTAGAAAAGCAGAAAAACTGGCTTTTAGATAAAAAACAGACACCAGTTGATGTTGAATGGTTTTTAGAAATAGATTCAAGTGGAGAAACAGATTGCACAATTACCGCAGATACTTCTTCCAGCACAATTTCAATAAATGAAGACAAGAAAATGTCTGGCAGTACTGGCACATGCTTAGCTTTTGCAAATGACAATTACTGGCTTAAAGTTCAAGCTTCTTGTATTGGAAGACAGCTCACAATTTCATGCAATAAAGATTTTATTACTACAATGATTTACAAAGAAGAAGGTTCAAATGTCTGGCATGTATCAAGCAGTTTGGAATCTGCATCTGCAGGCGGACAAACTACTCATGAAGTTGGCTCTTTCTGTTTAGCAGACGGAGATGATTGCGACTATGAAGGAAATCTTTGGGCTGCATTAGCTTTGCAAAAAACAGGATATGACATTGCAAATATGCTGCCATATCTTATTACATCTGCTGAAAATAATAACAGATATTTCCCATCAGCTTTCTTATATGAATTAACAAACTCAGAAGATTATTTACAGGAAATTTTATCTTTGCAAAAAGATGAAGGATACTGGGACTTAGTTTCAGGAAAAGGCAAATTTTATGATTCTGCACTTGCCCTTCTTTCTATTGCAGAATCTAATGCTCAGCAATTAAGTGAAATTTGGCTTACAAATGAGCAGGAAACTGATGGCTGCTGGAATAATGGAGATATAAGAGATACAGCTTTTATTTTATGGGCAACTTGGCCGAGAACTCCAGTAATGCTTGCTGCTGCCCCGGAATATTGTGAAGATTTTGGATATTACTGCATGAGCAAAGGAGCATGTGATGAAGCAGGTGGAAGTTCTCTTAGTAATTTTATTTGTTATGGATTAGAAGTATGCTGTGATAAACCCCAATTAGCAAAAACATGTAGTGAAGAAGGAGGAATTATCTGTCCTTCTGGACAACAATGCAGTATTTCAACAATAAGTGCTTCTGATACTTCTGACTGCTGCTTAGGAGATTGCATGCCAGAACTTTCTGAATGTGAAGATGCAGGATATCTTTGCAGAGCTCAATGTCTTGATGATGAAACTACAGCTCTTTTAGATTGCCCAGATACAGATGTCTGTTGCAGAAAAGAAGTAAGAGAAGGCGGTTACTTCTGGTTATGGTTCTTATTAGTATTAATTATTCTGGTAGTATTGGGCATAATCTTCAGAAACAGACTTAGAGTTTTAATATTTAAAATTAGAAGCAGATTCAGAAAAGGCGGTCCAGTTACAAAGACACGTCCGGCATTTCCTCCAGCAGGAGCACCAGGACGATTTAGAAAAATGGTTTCAAGGGTAACTCCAAGACAGCCATATAAACCAGCTCCGAGAAAACCAGCTCGTAAAGAAAGTGAGTTTGAAGAGACACTAAGAAAACTTAGAGAAATGGGCAAGTAAAGATTTATTAATTATCTTTTTCTTCAATAATTATGAAAAAAGCTGTGCTAATAATATTACTTTTACTTATTTCCCTTTGCCCGGCATTTGCCATAGAAACATCACTTAAACAAAATTATCAGCCAGGAGAGACTTTAATAATTGAGGTTGTGGGGAATTTCATTGACAGCATTATGCCTGAAAATATACTCTTTTATTCTGAAAGAACTTATACTCCAATGATTTATGATGTAGGTAAAATTGGAGAAAAATTTTACATCTATTCCTTGCTTCCGCATAAAGAAAGAAATTATACTCTTGTAATAGAAAATGCTCATTTTTTTGAATTAGGAGAAGAGAAAACACAGGATTTAAAATTTAATTTTTCTGTTTCTGGGAATATAACTTTATTTTCAGTTAATCCTGGTTTCATAATTACAAATCAGGATTTTAATGTAAAAGTAGAAAGTAAATTGAAAAGTATTGATGTAACAGCTACATTTTTAGAAGATTCTCAAACAAGTTTAATATCTGCTGGCAAGACAAAAACATTTTCATTCTCAAATACTGTTACAGAATTTACTATAGATGAAGTAATAATTTCTTCTGAAGATACTACATATACAATACCTGTAGCAATATTTCCTACTACAACACCAGAGAAAGCAATAAGTTTCCCAAGAAATTTAAGATTCTCAAACTCTTTTTTAAATTTGTCAGTTCTGAAAGATTCAGAATTTCAATTTGAAACTACACTCCAAAATACAGGTCAGGAAAATTTAGAAGATATAGAATTTGATTACCCTGATTTAGATGACATTATAAGTATAAGTCCGAGGAGAATAGAACTTTTAGAAGCAGGAGGCATTACAAGTTTTAATATTTCAGTAATTTCTGGAAGAGCTGAAGTAAGAGAAGGTGAAATAAAAGTATCTTCAGGAGATTATTCAGATACAGCTTTGCTTTCAATTACTATTTTTAAGAGTGAAGAAGAAATACTTCCGCTTATTATGGAACCTGAAATTACAGGGGAGAAGAGTTGTTCTGATTTGCAAGGAGAATTCTGTGAAGATGATGAAGAATGTAGCGGATATTCAACACTTACTATAGATGGTTTGTGCTGTGTAGGAGAATGCAGGGAAAAGGGGTGGGGTTGGGGCAGTATTATTGCACTAATCATAATTATAATTATTCTTATAATAATTATCTTTTTTGTATACCGAAGATTAAAAAGAAGAAGGCAGACAACTAAAGAATTTTTAAAAGAAAAAGAAAAAGCTTATCAGGCAAAATTCAAACCAAAAGAAATTCTTGGGAGACTTTCCAGAACATAATTATTTTTTCTTTCTCTTAGTTTTTGTTTTTTTCTCTACTTTTGGTTTTTTTACTTGTATCTCTCCACTCTTAATTTTCTTTGCAAGAATTTGTCTTTCTAATAATACTGTTTTTGCAATTTCATCATATCTGTGGAGTTTCCTTGTAAGCTCATTTAAGAATATATTAAAATCAGAGTTTTTTACTCTTACTTCTTCTGGAGTTACTATATCAATATGAGAGGGCATGTATTTGAAAATAAGTAGCATTAAATCATAAATCTCAGTTTCTACTTCAACTTCTGCAAATGTAGTGAAAATATCTCCTTGGTCAGGGACTTCTTTTGGCTCTTCTATTTTTTTATTTACTAAGTTTACATTTTTCTCTTTACTCAAGTTATCTACCATATTTGATAAAGTTTCTGTTATATACTCTGCAGGCTTACCTAAAATTTCTATCATTAAAACTGCATTTATTTTTCTATCCATTTTCAAAACTTTTTAAGTAATAAAAAAATTATTACAATCACACAAAATATTGAAAATCCATATATTGCATATTCTTTAATATATTGTGCTTTTGATTTATATATATTCTCAGAATTTTCATCTATTTTTATATCTTTTGGAGGATTTAATCTTATCACATTGCTGGTTATTCCTACAGTGTTATCATTATTTGTATTTGTAACTGTATTATCATTAGAATTATCATTATTTGAGTTTTCTACACCCTCTATATTAATCGTGTTTGTAATTGAAGATACAGCATCCACGCCCCCATCCTCCCTCAACTTAATTTTAATATCTGCTTCTCCATCAAAATCTTTATACTCCTCTTTTAATCTTATTTTTAATTTTATACTTTTATTCCCAGGACCCCCCACCACCCCATTAATATAATTAAAAGAACTTTTCCATCTTTCATTTACTTCATCGTAAATTTCAGATAAAGTATTGTCATCATCATCTTCAATTGTAATTTTTATATCATATGACTTATCTTCCAAGTTGTATAGTTCAATTTCTACTTCTAAATCTTCATCTGATTTTATTTCCTCATCATAATCTGCTTCCATCTCTAATTCTGCTTCTCCCGAATCTGTCTGATTCTGATCAGTTTGATTCTGGTCTGTCTGATTCTGATCAGGTTGATTTATTTCACATAAGTTTGTTTCTCCAGGTGTTGGTTCAGCTTCACTCCATGTCTCATTGCATAATTGCCACGATTTTCCAGATTCAGAAGAATTATAACTAAAAGATGTGGCGAATGTTGAATTAAAAAATGTTATATTATCTCCATTATCATTAATCCCATTTCCTACTGAACTATCATCAACATAAAAATAATTAATCTCTTGGAAGGTTATTTCTGAAATATTTGTATTTCTTCCAATTACCAAAAAATAGCTAAAATTAATAATTAATGAACAATTAGGAATATTATAACAAGTAATTTCATCAGGATTGTTAGTGCTGCTATCTTTTATCTTCCATTCACTTAAATTCAGAACTTCATTGTTTTCATTGTAAATTTCAACATACTCTATAGTTCTAGGCATAACCTCATTAACCACCACCCCGCCAGCCACCCCCACAACTAACAAAAGGAAAATGCTAACTCCAAATACCAGCAATTTTTTCATTGCAATTTGAACATTTTCCTCTCTTTATATTATTTTCTATTACAGAAAATAATCTTCTTTTTATCACAATTTTCTTACACTTAGGACAATAAGTATGATTCCCTTCATCATCAGGCAGATTCCCAGTATAAACATAGTTTAATCCTTGAGCCATAGCCATCTTCCTAGCTCTTCGTAAAGTTTTAATAGAAGTGGGAGGCAAATTAATAAGTTTGAAAGTAGGATAAAAAGCAGTAAAATGTATTGGCACATCTTTCCCAAGATTCTTCTTTACCCATTTTACTAACTCTCTTATATCTTTATCTGAATCATTTAATCCAGGAATTAATAAATTAGTAAGTTCAATCCACACTTTTTTCTCTTTCATAATCTTAATTGAATTAAGAACAGGAGCAACTTTCCCGCCACAAACTCTTTCATAAAAATCATTTTCCATGCTCTTCAAATCTATGTTGCTCGCATCAAGATACTTACACAATTCTTTTAATGGCTTTGGATTTATGAATCCATTTGTAACAGTAGTGTTTTTAATCTTCTTTTTCACAGCAACTTTTGCAATATCTGACATATACTCATAAAAAATAGTCGGTTCAGTATAAGTATAAGAAATGATTTTCACATTTCTCTCTCCTGCCTCTTTAACAACCTGCTCTGGTTTTACATTCAAGCTTGGAACTTTATCTACTCCGCACTGGCTTATCTCCCAATTCTGGCAATGACCGCATCTAAGATTACATCCAGCAGTTGCAATACTCAAAGCTTTCTCTCCAGGCAAAAAATGATATAATGGTTTTTTCTCTATAGGATCAAGGGATATTGAACAAGGGCGGGAATAATTTAAGCTTATTAATTTCCCATTTTTATTTCTCCTTACATGACACTTCCCAACTTGCCCAGGTTTTAAAACACACAAATGCGGACATAATTCACATTGAACAATCTTATCTTTTACAACTTTCCAAAACTCTGCCTCTTTTTCCATACAAAATGAAAGTAAAAGTAAAATTTAAACTTAACTATACAAATTTTTATAAATCTCAAAATCGTTAATCAATTATGTCTTTAAATGATTTGAAAAAACAGGTGGATAGCTGGATAAATCAGCAGGATATAAAATACTGGGAGCCATTATCTATACTCGCAGCAATAGCAGAGGAAAATGGAGAGCTTGCAAGAGAAATAAATGATAGATTTGGCGGAAGAATTAAAAAAGAAACAGATGACACAAAAGATATTGGAGACGAATTAGCAGATATAGTTTTTAATATAATCTGTCTTGCAAATTCTCAAGGCATTAATTTAGATGAGGCATGGCAGAGGAAAATGGATAAATGTCATGGAAGAGATAAAGATAGATTCAAAAAATAATCAAAATACTTGTCCAAACCTTCTCCCCATTTTTCTGCAGGTTTTTAATGATACAGCAAGTCCAGTCTTAGTCCTTTCCAACTTCTTCGGCCCAACAAAAAACCACCCCTCCCTATTAAATCTCACAGCAATCAACGGCTTTAATCCAAAGATCTGACTAAATAATAAAAAGTTTTCAATCTGCTTTTTATCAAGATATTTTTTATTTGATTTGCATGATTTAACTTCAATACAGAACTTTTTCTTCAGTTTCCCAGTAATAAGATCACATGAAGGTTCTGGAAGAATTCCACTCCCAGCTACTCTAATTGCCATATACCCCTCTTCTAATAATTTCTTCAATAATTCTCTCTCAGCATTTGCACCTTTTTGTTTATTCCCCATCTTAGTTAAAGGAAGTAATTATTTTTAAATCTTAACTAAAAATATACTAAACTATAACAATTATTTTAAACTTAATTTGGGCTATTATCCTATGCCTTGGCATCAGATTATAGGATATAGAGTAGACCATGGAGCTAGAAGTGATAGTGAGGTAGTTTGCTATGTGAGTGTAGAAGATAGTTCTTTACTAGCCGATGAAATTTCAGTTGGTAAATATCCAGTCAGAGTTAGAAAAGTTACTAGAATGGATGAAGAGGTAATGCTTTTATTAACTCCTAAAAAAAGAAGGAGATTAAGGAGAAGTTTTAGGAGAAATGAAAGGAGAGGTTGGTTTGTGCAGCAAGGTTAGATTCACAAATCTCTTGCATATAATGTTTTTCTCTGATTCTTCTCAGCCCGCCCCACCGCCTCCACCAACAGCTTTTCTACTTTCTTATTCAGCTCTTCTGCTACATCACTTGCTATATTCATCTCTTTTACTATCTGTCTTATATTGCTTTTAATTATCAAATTTGCCATTTTATTTTTCAGGTTTCATAAATGGGAATAAAATTACATCTCTGATTGAAGGCTGGTTTGTCAGGAGCATTACTAATCTGTCTATGCCCATACCAACTCCAGAAGTTGGGGGCATGCCTATTTTTAAAGCAGTTAAAAAATCTTCATCCATTCTTTGAGCTTCTATGTTTCCCCCTTTAAGTGCTTTTTCTTGCTGTTCCCATTTTGCTCTTAAAGCATCGGGATCATTTTCCTCACAATAAGATAGTGCAACTTCCCACCCATTAATTATTACTTCAAAAGATTTTGCAATACCATTTTCAGCTTTAGATAATATTGCTGCTTCTTGAGGATACTCATAAACAAGTGTTGGTTGAATCAGTTTTGGCTGAGCTTTCTCTTCAAAAACTTCAATCATTACTTCACCAATACTTCCACATTTATCGCAATCTACACCAACTTTTTTTGAAAGTTTTTTAGCTTCTTTTATATCTTTTACTTTTGAAAAATCAATTTTAGCAAATTTTTTTATTGAATCAAAAAACTTCATTCTTTTCCAAGGTCTTTTAAAATCAATTTCATTTTCTCCAACTTTAATCTTGGTCTTTCCATGTATATTCTTTACAATATATTCAACTAATTCTGGCCATAATTTCATGTTATCTTCAAAATCTGCATATCCCCACATTGTTTCCACTTGAGTAAATTCTGGATTATGTAATTTGTCTATCCCTTCATTTCTAAAATCAGGAGAAAATTCAAATACTTTCTCATATCCCCCAGTAATTAATCTTTTCAAATACATCTCATTAGAAATCCTCATATATACTTTCATATTCAAGGCATTTAATTTAGATTCAAATGGGGCAGCACTAGTTCCACCATATATTGGTTGTAATATTGGAGTCTGCACTTCTTTAAAACCTTCTTTTTTCAAAAACTCCCTAATACAATCAAATACTTTCTGTCTGGTTTCAAAAACCCCCTTAACTTCTGGATTCATAATTAAATCCAAATATCTTTTTCTATATCTCTCTTCTTTGTCCTGCAGTCCATGCCATTTTTCAGGCAAAGGCAATACAGACTTACTTAATAATTCAATTTTATCAACAAGAACAGACAGCTCTCCTCTTTTTGTCTTAATTATCTTCCCATTTATCCCCACAAAATCTCCTGTATCAATAAATTTTTTAAAAAAACTTACTTGCTTTTCTGGAGTTTCCCCTTTCTGCAATTGAATCTGTATCTTTCCAGAACTATCTTGTAAATCAGAAAAAATCAACTTACCTATATCTCTTATTACCATAACTCTTCCTGCAACTGCAACTTTGTTCTTTGTTTTTGCACCTGCTTTTAATTTCTTATACTTTTCCTGCAGTTCACTTGCATCATTCTTTTTATCAAACTTGTAAGGGTATGGATTTACACCTATTTTTTTCAATTCATTTAATTTTCTCAATCTCTCTTTTATTATCTCATCTCTTCTTGCCATAACTTACTTAGAAATACCCAATTTATATATCTTTTTAATTTTAAATTCTAAGAACTTTAAATTCTTTAAATCCATGGACACTTTCATCTACAATATCTAATCTTTTTATCACAGAATGTTTAGGTCCTTGCTTGCTTATCTCTACTATCTTATCTACATTTCCAGAATTCCCTTCAAACCACGCTTCTAAACTTCCATCCTCTTTATTTCTTACATATCCTTTGATATTCAGCTTATCTGCCTCACTTTTGATAAATTTCCTAAAGAAAATTCCCTGCACTGTCCCAAAAATATAAACTCTCACTGCTTTCTTCATACTTTTCCTAATTTAGCACTGTTTTTAAGCTTATTCCTCTCTTCTGTCAAGCTCATTATTTATAATAGTAATAACCTGGCTTGCAAAATATGTCTTATTCCCCACACCCACCACCCCCAAATCTCTTTTCAATCTCTTAATTTCTTTTTTCGGCAGTCCTTCCTGATCACCTAAAATAAATACAGCACCTTTTAACTCATTATCTTTTATTTTCCTGATATCTTTTCCTTTTGCATCTAAAATATAAATTTTCTTTCCATCATTTTTCAGCTCATTTACTACATCTAAGAAACTTTTCTTTTCTACAAAACAGCCTGGAAATGCTTCAACTTTCTTTCCCTCTCTATATTTGAATAAAATTCTTTTAATTAATCCGCCAATATCTTTCTTGCTTACTGAACTTTCTTTGCTTAATTTAAGTTCTATGTGGCGGGGTGGGGTTGGCGGTCCATAGAAAACAAGATGTAGGCACACATCATCTCTGAGATGATGTGATAAAAAGAAAGTATGCAAAATTACATTACAGACAATATCCATTCTTCCTGCTTCTCTCAAATCTTTCCATGCTCCACTTGTCCTTGCTTTTGATGAAAAATATATGAACTGTCTCATAAATAGAACAGAATTTATTTGCTTATATATTTTGGGATTTAGAAAGACAATAAATTTTTAAACTGTTCCTCCTTGTTTATAACATGAAGGGAAAATCTTTCTGGACTATTTTAGGAATGAATTTTGGTTTGGCATTATTCTTTTTTGCATTTGGATTTGCATTCAAAGATTTAACTTTGCCTTGGAAAACCTTATTCATAATTTTTGCCATTTTCATATTATTACTCCCAATAGTTCCTAATAAATAATTTTAAATTTATTGGGGTGGTGGGCTCAATTCCTCACAAACTCAGCTCTGTAAATAATTCCTTTCTCATCTACTTTTCTATAAATACCAATAAAATTATCATCAGAGAATACAGAAACCACCTCCCCGCCACCCCCGCTTTTTACCATATCTTCTTTAAATATAGGCTTCCCAGTTAATAATCTTTTCACAGATTTTTCTTTTACTTGAATTACAGGCAAAATATTTCCAATAACTTCTGCAGGAATAATAATTTTTTTCAGCTCTTCTTTATTATTCTTAATTTTTTCTAGAGAGTACAAGTTAGTAAAATTCTCATCATCTTCAGAAAAAATTCCAGCTTTAGCTCTTCTCAATTCAGTCATATGAGCTCCTCCAATTTTCAAACCCAAATCATGAATTAATTTCCTAATATAAGTGCCAGCTTCCACCTCTGTCTCAAATAATACATTTTTCCCATTTTTCTCTAATATTTTCCAGGAAAATACCTGCCTCTCTCTTTCTTCTCTCCTAACCCTTGATTTCACAGGAGGCAGCTGCTTAATTTTTCCGACAAATTTTTTCATCTCCTGCTCTAATTTCTTTTTCTCAATATCTTTATGAGTATGCATTATGCCAACATAAGTTTTATTTTTCTTCATAAACCAGCCAGTAAGTTTGCAAGCACGATTTAAAGCAATAGGAAGCACACCCGTAACTTTTGGATCTAATGTACCAAAATGAGAAAATTTCCTAGCACCAACCATCTTCCCAACCATTTCTGCAACCTGGAAACTAGTCGGCCCACTCGGCTTATCAATATTCAAAATACCAAACTCCAGTAACTCATCTACTGTCCTTTTTTTCCTAATTTTTTCTATATCAATCATATATTCCTCAATATAGAGAAATTTATAAATCTTTAAAATTTTAAACAATTGTCAGAAAAGCAGGTAATAAACAAAAATGCAAGAAGTAGTTGTAAAATCCAAAAAACCAAAGCCACCAATTTTAAGATTTAAACCAGTTTATGTATCTACGGAAATTCCAAACATAATAGAAGTCATGCCAACAATCAAGGAGCTTATAGATGCTGGCAAGGAGTTTTGCACAAATAACTGGATTACATATTATGAGGGAGGTTCTTATGGGAATTTTGGATTTAGAGATAAAAGGAAGTTGGACCAAAGAACATACAATAAGGTAATAAGAATTATGAGAAAATATGGGATATCAGAAAGCAAATTTAATCTCAGAAATATCTGGATAGTAACTGCAACACAAACAGATATGGGGAATCTGTCCCCAGACGATTTTGTAAAAGTATATCTATTAGACCCTGAAACACAATTAGCTATAATATCAGGTAAGAGAAAACAAACATCAGAAATTGCGGTTTATACAGAACATGGAAAACACACGAAATATGATATTTTATTACACGGACACTTTCAAATTGGAGAATCAAGACCTTTCTTAGATAATGCAGCTCAACTTGAAATCCCTATGACTTCAAGAGACATAGAAAATGGCACGCTTGAACTTTCAGGGCTTGTACAAGCAGAAATCTCTCCCAAGGATCCAAAATTCTTCTTGCTGAATAATCATGGTTTTTTTAGTGCAGGAAATACTGTAGAGCAAGCAAGGCAGAATGTAAGGGATGTTTATGAAGAATATAAAAAATTGAGTTTAGCAGCATAATTACTTTTTCAATGCTTTTCTTGCCAGATGTTTAGGTTCTTTAACTTTCATTTTTGTCTCTGCTTTAACTTCTCTTGCCTGTTTTTCTGCAGCCTTTAATCCAGCTTCTACTGTAGCTTCTTTTTTCTCTTCCTTTTCTTCCACAGCTTCCTCTTTTTCTTCTACTTTTTCCTTTGCTTTCTTCTCCTCTTTTTTCTTCACAGCTTTCTCTTCAATTTCCTTCTTTGCTCTCTCTTCTCTCTGCTTTTTCCATTTTACTTTCTCTGGAATCTCTGCTAATTCTACAAGAACATTATCTCCCACCATCTTAGCCTTAACTTTGATTTTTGCAGGAGGATTTTTTATACCTCTAAACCAAAGTTCCTCATTTAGATATTTGTCAATCTTAATTTTTCTTAAATCACCATCCCTAATTTTCATATTTCTAGCTATAAATTTCTTCAAAGCTTTAACAGCTTTTGGCACTCTTTTATATCGTGGAGTTTTCTGAAATTTTCTTCTAAGAGGAACAGTATACTCTTTCTCTTCGCCTGGCTTTAGTCCGCTGTCTTTGCCAGCCTTTTGTAAGGGCTTGCTTTCTTCTTTCTTTTCTGTTTCAGGTTTCTTTTCTTCTACCATTTTATCCTAAATGCTGTTTCCTTACTCTCCTCGGTTTAATTTTCAATTTAGTTCTAGTCCAGCTTCTCTTTGTCCTAGTCATCCTACTGGGATGAACTCTTTTGCCCATGCCATACTTTTTAATGACAGCCCAAAAAGGAGCCCATTTAGTTCTCTTTCCAGCTTTACCTAACTTAATTTTCTTTTGTGTTGTCTTCTTCTTTACCATTCTACTTTTTAACAGATTCTGCAACCTGATTTAAAAATTCTAAACCCTTTTTAGTTAATTGTCTCCCTTTTTTCTTCCCAGAAGCTTTCTCAACTAATCCAGCTTTTTCAGCTTGCTGTAATATTGTCCTAATAATCTTCCCCCCACCTTTCCTGAATTCTCCAGGTTTAGCTCCTCTCTCTTTCTTCCCGCCATATCTTGTCTTTAACCTATTTACTCCAATTACACCACGAATATAAATCTGCCTTAATATGCTTGCAGCCCTCTTATGCCACCAGTCTTCTTCAGTAGGCGGCCTGCTCCTAGCTACACTTGATTTCACAAAACTAGCCCACTCTGGAACTTCAAATTCAGATAATTTCTTTAGTTCTTCAGCTAGTTTTTTATTAAACACATCAGCCTTAACTTCTTTAACTTTCATTTTATTAGGTAAAAAATCAGCCTTATAAATTTAACTTTGCCTGCTTCTTTTACTTTTTTTGATGAAAATAGCGAATCCCACCACCCTGTAATTATAACCTCCTCCCAAACTACTAATAATCTCTTCAGCTATCTTCTTTACATTATCTTTTGTATGTCCTGCACTTTTTAATACAGAAATTTTAATGCTCCCCCTTGTCTTAAAGGCATTTTTCAAACTATCTATAAATCCAGCAGTTAGCCCACTCTTCCCTACTTGCATAATTGCAACTTTACTTCTCATTCTCTAATTCCTCTTTCTTAACTAATATCTTCTTGATTTTCTTTACTCCAAAAGTACCTTTCTTCATATCTTCTCCTTTGTATACATTTTTCCCACTAAAAATATGAACTTCAACATTTTTCTTATTCTTCTTCCAATCCCTGCTATATTTTGCGCAAAATATCGCAGTCTCTTTTAATTCATTTTTTGTAGGTTTTAATCTCCTTAAAAGAACACAAAAAGGACTTCCAGGTTTAGCAGTATGCATTATGATATTGCTTTTACCAATAAACTTTTTCACTAATTCCTCATTTTGTTCTGCATTCTTCCCACCAATTACCTGCTTGCCAGTAGAAGTTTTAAATTTCCTAAATCTACCATATTGCTCCATAGAAAAAGAAGAGAAATCACACTTTTATATTTTTAGTTTTTGATTTACCATTTCCAGACACTTCTTCTGATTTGGCCAAGTTAATATCTTCTTAGCTTCAGAATAACTTAACCATTTATAACCAGAATGTTCTTTTTTATCAACTTTAATTTTCTTACAATCAACTTCAACTGCAAATAATTTCCAGCTCTGTCCTACAAATTGCTTTCTCTCTGGAATATCTTTTTTATATCTAAATCTCCCTCTTTTATTGAATTTAAGTATCTCTTTAACTTTACAACCAGCCTCTTCCTTCAACTCTCTTTTAATAGCTTTTGCATCAGATTCTTTGCTTTCAACTCCAGCTTTTGGAAATTCCCAGCCAATCCAGTGCAGTTTTCTTTTCAGAACAAGATACCTAATTTTCTTTTTCTCTTTCCTATAAACTACAAAAAAAATTCCTCTTCGATATTTCATCTACTTATAATTTTATTATATTTTTTAAATATTATTTATCTCTAAGTAGTGACAAACAAAAGCTTTATAAATAATCTTTTTCTCTTTTTGATATGAGGAAATATTTTATTCTCATATTAGCAAGTTTGTTTTTACTTAGCTTTGCTTCTGGAATAGAATTACCAGACTTACAGGTAAAATATATAGCTCCAACACCATTAGATGGAGAAGTGCTTGAAAATGGCACACTTAATGTTGCAATTTCAATGCTAGGAAATGCAACTTCTGAATTTTTTTATCTTTACAATGAAACAGGAGATCTAATCTCAGAAAAAGGGCATTTTTACATACCAATTACTCCAACAGAATGGCTGAATATTTCAGCTAACTGGACTGGGCTGGCACCTGGAATATATTACTATAATGTAACTGTTTTTGGGGATAATGAATCAGTCTCAACAGAAACAAGAACAGTATGTATTGGATACATATTCCCACCAATAGTAAATTTTGTTCCCCCAACACCAGAAAATAATTCTTATCTCCCAACAAATTATTTTACAATAAATTTTTCATATACAGGAATAGTATCACATAAGTTTTATAATATATATAGCAATCAAAAAATTTTCATTCCACCATATCAAAACTTGTATTCACCGCCAATATACTCTTCAGAACCAGAATATTTTGCATATTTTCTTCAGGATCTTGTTGACGGAACTTATTTCTATGATGTAACAGTATCAAACCCAGAAAATTTTAACACAACAGAGACAAGAACAGTTACTATAGATACCGCTTATCCTGAAATCCAGTTCATAGAACCGACACCAGAAGATGCTTTAACAATAGATACAAATAGCTTTGTTGCAAATATCTCTATAAATGAAACAAATCCGGCAAATTTGACTTTTTCCTTATTTAATGCAACAGGAGATTTAATAGACGAACAGATATTTGATAATCTTGATACTCTAGAAGTGACTTGGATAGATTTGGGAGATGGAACTTATGAATATTTTGTTACATTAGAAGATAAAGCAGGGCATCAGACAACAATTAATAGAACTTTAACTATTGATACAAGTTCTGGAGAAGATACTGGCGGAGATGGGGGCGGTGATTCTGGAAGTAGTGGAAGTTCATCTTCAAGTACAACCTCTACTTCATTAAATCTAGGCGGAACTGGTTCATGCTTCAGCGAGTGGAGCTGCAGTGAGTGGAGTGAATGTGAAAATAATTTACAAACAAGGTTATGCACACCAGCTGTGCCAAATTGCACTCCAAAACCTAAACCAGCAACAGAAATGTCTTGCAGCGCTGAAATAGAAACAGAAGAACCAGAAGAAGAAAAAGGATTTTTTGCAAGATTAACAGGTGCGATAACTGGGGGTGGGGTGGGTGCAAGAACAGTACAAGTTTTGGGAGCATTAGTTTTCATTGCAATTATAATTGGAATCTACTTTTTTATTAAAATAAAAATAAAATAATTATTTTTGCCAGAAATTCAAGGCATTCATTAGTTCTTTATGATTTTTAGAATAACTAATTAAACTTTTATTTTTCATTACAGCATCTACTGCCTGCCTCGCAGCTTTTGCACCAGCAGTACTGCCATCAGGATGCCCATGAATCCCCCCGCCCATTTGAATTACAATATCTCTGCCCAAATATTTGATTAAATAAGGAACATGTCCGGGATGCAAACCTCCAGAAGATACAGCAAGTACAGATTTGATTTTTCTCCAATTTTGTGACAATCTGCTCCTTGTCTCTTTCACTTGTTTCTTTTCAATTTCCTCATTTATTTCAGATACTTCTTTTAAACTTCCTTCTAACTTTCCTACTACTGTGCCAATATGCAGCTGGTCTACTCCAATTAATCTGCATAAATCTGCGAGAACCATCATTGATATTCCATGTTTTTTATTTCTTGTAAAAGCTGCGTGCATTGCCCTATGTGCATGAATTGCAAGTTTAAAATCAGCTTCTCTTAAAGTCTGTAATGCAGAAAATCCAGAGGTTACTACATCAATCATCACATATCTTCCACCCAAATCTTCTACTAATTGGGCACGCTTCATCATTTCTTTTGTCTCTGCAGTTACATTTGCAAGATAAGCTTTTCTCTCTCCAGTTTCTTCTTCTGAAAGATTTGATTTTTCCAAACTTCTTGCAACTCTTTCTTCAAATAAATTAAAATTTTGGCTTGCAAGATTTTCATCATCTTTTACAATATCACATCCTCCAATCCAGGATTCATATGCAACTTGTGCATGATCTTTTGTTTTCAATCCCAATTTTGGCTTAACAATTGTCCCCACTAATGGTCTTGATTTTACTTTTAGCATTTTCCTTACACCTCCGATTCCATACTTTGGACCTTTGAAACTTGAGAGAAGGTTTCTAGGAATTTTTATGTCTTCTAATCTCAAATTTTTTATAACTTTCATGCCAAATATATTTCCTGCAATACTTGAAAGAATATTGGGAGCATTCCCCCTTTCAAATAATCCTGAAGGATAAGCAACTTTTATCATATTTTTTCTGATAGAGAAAACTTTGGCTGCAAGTTTATTTACATAATCCTTTTTTGTGCCTACAGGAGTCCAAGTGCCGACAGAAGATTCTAAAGCAAGAGTATTTGCGACATCTTTTATATTTAATCTTCTTGAAGGTTCAACCCTAAACAAACAGACTAAATCATCTGATTTTGGATTATATTTTAGATTTACAAAATCCAAATTTTCTTTTTTCATTTTTCTCTTTTACTTAACCAGTAGCCAATATAAATCAGTATAAGCAAAGAAATCCCAAGAATAATGAATCTTAAAAGCTTTCCAGTATATTCCCAATAACCCACAGTTCCGTAAATAATAAACATTAAGCTTCCAAGCATTAATCCTCCAGATACGCTTTCAATTTTTATAAGCAAGGCAGATATAATAATTATAACTAAACTAAATATAATACTGATGATAAAAATATTCTTAGAATAACTTTCTCTTGCTTCATTATAATCTTGCCTGCAGTAGTCACAAGTTATATCAACTTGGCATCCGGAGCTGTCATAAATTGGAACTGGCTGTCCACCTTCATTATAGCACTGTTGATTCAGCTGATTTATGGCTTCTTCATTGGTACATTCTGTAGGAAGTTTTACTGGTCTTGGAATTTCAGCTGTTTTATTGCAATAATCTTCTACTTTTGGCTCATCATATACTAAACTTAATCCATAGATGCAGAAAAATAAGAATACAATTGCTATTATTGCTCCTAAAATTAGGTTTTTAATTTTCATTTTGATATTTTTTTAATTCTTGGCCCCTCTTTTGTGTCATCTAAATAGAATCCTAGTTTTTTAATCTTTTCCCTTACTTCATCTGCTTTTTTCCAGTTTTTCTCTTTCCTATATTTTTCCCTTTCTTTTACTAATTCCTGCACATTTGCAGGAATTTTTGCCTTTCCTTCAAGTTCTAATCCTAAAATTTCATTTACTTTTTTTATGAAACCTGCTGCTTTTTTCCCTGCACCTATTTTATTTGCTTCTCTGATAAACTTAAAAATAACTGATAAACCATTACTTATATTTAGGTCATCATCCATTGCTTCTTCAAAATCTTTTCCTGCTTTTCTTACAAGTTTGTCAATTTCAGGATTTTCTTTTCTGCTCTTCCCTATAAATTCAGAAATTCTTTTTACTGCTTCTTCACTTGCCTTTAAACTTTTTTCACTTAAATTTAATTTCTGCCTGTAATGTGTAGAAATTAAAAGGTATCTTATTGCATTTAAACTAAAACCTTTCTTTACCAAATCATCTAAAACATAAAAATTTCCTAAACTTTTGCTCATTTTCTTTCCATTTACTAATAGATGCTCATTATGTAGCCAGAATTTTACCCAAGGTTTTTTTCCAAAGCTAGCTTCTGATTGTGCTATTTCATTTTGGTGGTGTGGAAAAACCAAATCTATTCCTCCAGTATGAATATCAAAATTCTTTCCTAAATATTTGCTTGACATTGCAGAACATTCAATATGCCAGCCAGGTCTGCCATCTCCAATATCAGTTTTCCAGACTATTTCCCCATCTTCTCTAGAATAAAATTTCCATAATGCAAAATCTTTTGCATTTTCTTTATCATACTCATCCTGCTCAACTCTTGCACCTTCCTTCAATCCGCTTAATTTTAAATTAGCAAATTTGCCATAATCTTTAAATTTCTTAATTGAAAAATAAATCCCATCAGAAGCTTTGTATGCATACTTTTTCTTTAGCAGGATTTTAACTAATTCAAGCATCTCCTTAATATTTTCTGTAGCTCTGGGATACTTATCAGCTGGCTTTATATTTAATTGTTTCAAATCTTCTTTGAAAATTTTTTCATATTTTCCAGTTATTTGTTTAAGCTTATTTTTCTTTCCCCCACTTTTTTTAATTAACTTGTCATCTATATCTGTAATATTCATTATGTGCTTTATCTTGTAATTTTTAAATTCTAAGTATTTCTTTAATAAATCTGCAAATAAGAATGCTCTTAGGTTCCCTATATGGGGATAATCATATACAGTAGGCCCGCAACTATATATGCCGACATTTTTCCCTTTAATTGGCTTAAATTCCTCTTTCTTTCTTGTTAGTGTATTGTAAAGTTTTACCATCTTTATTTTAGGAATTTTATGCTTTTAACTTTTCTCTTTTTATCATCAATATCTATTACAGCTGCCTTCCCTTCATTTGCTGCACCAGGATTTACTATCATTGTTTTCCCAATTTTACATTTGCCCTGGTTTTCATGCATATGTCCACAAATTGTTAATTCTGGTTTCAACTCTTTTATTATTTTCCTAGCTAACCAGCTTCCATAATGCTTGCCCCTTGACGGCCCTTTTTTTAATTTGTCTAACTTAGAATTATAAGGGCAATTATGAGAAATGAAAATTGTGTTCGCCCGCCAATGTTTTTTTAATTTTTTAAAAGCTTTCTTATTATCAGAATTCATTTTTCTAAAAGCTTTCTTAGCTTCTTCCTTAGTCTCAAATCTCTTCCTAAATTTTTTAGTAATATGTTTAACTTTCTTTCCAGGATAAGTTGAGCGAGGATAGCCAACAAAAACATAATTAAGGAACTTCGTATGTTTGTAATCAGTAATTTTCAAGTTTCTTATCTTTTTCAAAACCCTATTAAACCTTCCAACTAAACCAACCCTACCTGATTCACGAGAATAAGAGAATCCAATCTCTCTCCATTTAGAAGGATCCCAGTTTCCAGTTATTCCGATTATTGGTTTTTTTAAAGTTGAAAGTTTTTTTATAACTCTAATTCCAGATCCTAAATTTTCTGTTTCCAGTTTTTCATATTTCTTTTTTTCAATAACATCAGAAAGATTTAAATCAGTTCCATAGCAATGTTTCCAAAACAATTCCTCTATCTTTTTATTGCCACAAAAATCTCCCGGACTTACAATTATATCAAAATCTAACTTCTTTACTTTATTTAATAACTTCTGAGGAAATCTGCCATGAAAATCACCTATAGCTAGAATCTTCATATCTAAGTAAGAAAAATTTAGTATAAAAACTTAACAGATTGCAGCTCTCAAGAATCCGGTTCTCCGGACTTCAAAATCTAAATCAGGAGAAGAAATCAAACTTCCATCTCTATAAACTTCAATGCTAACTGTAATCAAATCATTTGGAGCATTACCAGGTACATCTAATCTCAAGAATTTCTGCGGTTCCTCACTTCCAGGAGCAATATTTTTCTTTAAGAAACTATCTCCGACAATCCACCTCTCCAATTCAACTTCTTGCAAAATATTTCCTCTCATTTTGCTAATTTTAATTTCATATTCAGCTACTTGGGGAGCATTAATAGAGCAGTAAATAATATTAACTTCTCCTGGGACAATTGCAATAGCTTCTTCTCCTGCACCCACACATGCAACTTCTGAACCAGTAGATTCAAATAATTTGTTTATTTCTCCCCGAACTTTTGTATTAATTTCTCCAGTTAATCCAACTGCACCGCACATAATATTCCTAATTAAAACCATGCCAAAAATAAGTATAGATACAGTTAATACAAGAATAACTATGAATCCTACAGACAACTCCAATGCGCCTCTTTTTCTCATATCCAGTTTAATATTTTAAGTTTTATAAATGTTATGAAAATGGAGGCGGAGAGAATCGAACTCTCGACGCCCACGGCTTCAGCGTGGTGCTCTCCCACTGAGCTACGCCTCCAATAAAGAACCCATGTATATGTAATTTAAAAATCTTTAGAAAAAGCAAGTTGGATTTAGGCCACATTCTGTCAATCATCACTTGGTGAATTGATTGTGCTGACATTTGTCTATGCGGCTCAAAGCCTTGCACCAGTGAAGACGGCCCGTTTCATCATATCTCTTGTATCTAAGCTTCCTGCAAAGTTCATAGCTCAACAAGAGCTGTGTCGTTTCTGTTCCGGAGCTCTACCTCACAGCAGGTATTTTTCAATACTCACTACTTCCTATCTAAGATAGGGGAGTGTGGACCTTCCTCAGAACCAGATTTGATATTTCCCAAATCTTCCTCACTTAAGAGGCAGTTCCATATCAGCTATCCAACTTGCCTATTCAGGCAAGTTGTTTTGGGTTTAAAAATCTTTTTATATCCACTTAACCTATTTCTTTTACCTTCTCATCCTCTCAAAATCTAAAATATTCTTAATAACATCTTCTTTATCATAATCTGATAAAAGAATATGATTTGATCTTTCAAACCATTTAATCTCTTTAATTTCAGAAGAAACCCCATTAAAAATTACTTCAGCAAATTCAGGATCAGCAACATCATCATTATAAGAATGCTGAATCAAAATATTCTCATCTACTTTAATTAAATTTCCTGCTGTTTCATCAAAAAACTTAAAAGAATTTATAATGGGAGGAAAAGGAAAATTCCTATAAGCAATATGTTTTTTCAAACTTTCAGGATCATTTATCATTACATCCCTATTTTTACCATAATAAACTACCTTGCCAAATAATTTAAGATAAATATTTGTATCAATCAGAAGATACCATCTATAAGAAGGATAAAAATAAGCATTGATAATATAAAGATTATTAAATTCTTTTTCTTGAGCAAGTTTCAGACTCAATACACCCCCAATAGATGACCCAACAACATTAATTTTCTCACATTTTAAAGATAAATTATTAAATTCTTTTTCTACCTGCCCATACCAATTATCTAATGTTAAATTATAAATTTTACTTGGCAACTCTCCATGACCCAATAATCTTATTGCAAAAACAGAATCATTAAACTCCCTATTTATTTTATTCCCAAGCTCCTTCATCTCTTTTGGTGTTGAAATATAACTATGAATAAGTAACCAACAAGTTTTAGAACTACCCCCAATTATAAACTCTTCTGCCCCCTTTACAATATTGTTCTCATATTCCCACTTTAATTTGTCAAATCTATCAATCTCATTTTTCTGTAAAAACCCGGTTTTCACATATAAAATTAATACAATCAAAATTAATACAATCAAAATTACATTAGTGATACTCTTTTTCATAAGATTATAACAAAAAATAACTTTAAATATCATTCTCTCTTATTCCTTATATGGAATGGCATAGTATGAAAAAAGAGGCTGTATTAGAAAAACTAAATTCTACTGTAGAGGGATTAAGCCAGAAAGAAGCGAATTTAAGATTAAAAAGATATGGAAAAAACTTAGTAAAAGAATTATATAAAATAAGCCCGATAAAAATTTTCTTTAAGCAATTCAAATCATTCCTGATTTATATCCTGCTTTTCGCAGCTATTTTCTCCTTAATAATAAAACACTATATAGATGCAGGAGTAATTTTCGCAATAGTTCTATTAAATGCAAGCTTGGGATTTTATCAGCAATATAAAGCAGAAAAGTCAATTATGAAACTTAAAAAAATTCTTACACCAATTGCAAAAGTTTTTCGAAATGGAAAATTAACAAAAATTAAGTCAGAAGAGATTGTTCCAGGAGATATCTTAAAACTTGAAGAAGGAGACAAAATAATAGCAGATTGCAGGGTTTTCAGTACAAATAATCTTGAAGTTAATGAAGCAATCTTAACAGGAGAATCTGCTCCAATTGAAAAGTTTCCAGATAAAATTTCAGGAAAAATAATCTTAGCAGAAAGAAAAAATATGCTCTATTCTGGCACAACAGTTGTAAAAGGTTCATGTAAAGCAGTTGTAGTAGCTACAGGAATGTCCACAGAGTTTGGTAAAATTGCAAAAATGTTACAGCAAATCTCTCTTCCAGAAACACCAATGCAAAAGAAACTTGATAAATTTGCAAAACAAATTAGCTTCATTATAATCTTCCTCGCATTCTTAACTTTTATTTTTGGCATTTATCGTGGAACAGATACAATCCAGGGATGGCTCCTTACAGCAATTGCATTAGCAGTATCTGCAATTCCAGAAGGCCTGCCAGCCATAATTACAATCAGTCTCGCATTTGCAATAAATATAATGTCTCAGAAAAATGTAGTAATAAGAAGATTGCCTGCAGCTGAAACTCTCGGCTCAGTTACTGTAATTTGTTCAGATAAAACAGGTACAATAACAGAAGAAAAAATGACTGCAAGAGAAATCTTTTCAAATAACAAACTTCTGATTAAACAAAACAGCATATTAAAATTCAAAAATAAAAAAATAGACATAGAAAAAGAAAAAGAACTTTACCAATTACTCAAGACAAGCATATTATGTAATAATGCCAGATTCGAAGAAAAAGAAAAAGAAAAAGGCTACATTACTATCGGCGACCCAACAGAATCAGCCCTAGTATTAGCTGCATTAGATTTGGGAGTAAATAAAAAAATTCTTTCAGAAAAAGAACCAAGAGTTAAGGAAATAAGTTTTACTTCTACCAGGAAAATGATGTCAATAATAAGAAAAAGTGAGAGGAGAAAAATATTATATTCAAAAGGCGCATCAAATGTCATACTTTCAAAAGCTTCATCAGAATTTCTAAATGGCACAACAGTTAAATTGAGCCCAAAAAGAAAGGAGGAGCTTAGGAAAAGAGCAGAAAGATTAGAGGGAAGAGGACATAGGGTTTTAGCTTTTGCATTCAAAATACTAAAAGGCAGAGATATGAAAGAAGAGAGCTTAATTTTCCTTGGATTTATTGCCCTTCTTGATCCTCCAAGACCAGAAGTTAAAGAAGCTATTAAAGCATGCAAAAATGCGGGAATAAAAGTAAAAATGATTACAGGGGATTCGCCACTAACAGCTGCAGCTATAGCGTCAGAAATTGGCATCACAGGGAAGCTTGTAACAGGACGTAAACTTGAAGATATGTCTGACCATGAATTAAAAGATCAGATAGATAAAATAGGAATTTTCGCAAGAACAGACCCCCAACAAAAATTAAGAATAGTTCAGATACTAAAAATTAAAAATGAAGAGATAGCAATAACTGGAGATGGCATAAATGATGTTCTAGCTCTCAAAAAAGCTGACATCGGGGTGGCTATGGGACAGCGGGGGAGTGATGTAGCAAGAGAAATCTCAGATATGGTATTAATTGATGATAATTTTGCATCAATTGTAAAAGCAGTAGAAGAAGGCAGAGTAGTTTATGATAATTCTAAAAAAGCTACAAAGTTTTTACTAGCTTCAAATTTTGATGAAATTCTTTTAATAGGGTATTCAATCTTTCAAGGATTTAAACTTCCACTATTGCCACTTCAAATCTTATGGATAAATTTAATTACAGATTCTTTCCCAGCTCTCGCACTAACAAAAGAAAAAGGGGAAAATGTGATGAAAGGAAAACCAAGAAAAGAGAAATCAATCCTTAATGGAATTTTCTGGTTTATTATTTTTGCCTCAATTATAGCATTTATCGCAGAACTTTTTATTTATCACTATGCTCTTAATAATTTATCAGAACAAAAAATGAGAACAATGATGATGATGACAATAATAGGATTTGAAGTCTTTTTCGCATTCACATGTAGAAGCAACAAAACATTAAGAGAGGTGGGCCTGTTCTCAAATAAGTGGCTTATCTATGCTATCTTGATAATGGTAGTATTACAGATAGTTTTAATCTACACCCCACTTGCACCGCTATTTGGAGTTGCGACATTATCGTTAAAAGAGTGGGGATATGTTCTTCTTGCATCCTTGCCTGGTTTTGTTATATTTGAGATATGGAAAATATTTAGAAAAAAACAAAGCAAGTAGGATTCTTCACAAAGATTAAAATAAGGCTTTTAGTAATTGCGGGCTGAATTTCTCGTCTCACCCAAAACTTGAAACTTACACCCCAATTCTATCAACGTTATCTTCTATAACGGCCTTTGTTGTCTCGTTTCGCGGATGGCTTCGAGCTTAGATGCGTTCAGCTCTTATCCATTCAGAGCGTAGCTGCCCAGCCTCCCCATGAGAACTGGTAGACCAGAGGCTCCTGACCCTAGTTCCTCTCGTACTATAAGGTCATTCCACTCAGACAACAACATACCTAGTAGATATCATACAAACTGTCTCACGACGTTCTTAACCCAGCTAACGATTCCTTTTAATGCGTGAACTCCGACACCCTTGGCTGCTTATGCACAACCAGGATAGGAAGAGCCGACAGCGATGTACCAAACCGCGCCGTCAATACGGACTATCGGGCGCGACCAGCCTGTTATCCTTGAAGTACCTTTTCTGTCATCCACATGACCCATTAAATGTCATTGTGGGTTCGCTGAGCCAATCTTTCAATCCTGCTTTTCTTGCTGTTCGAAAAACAGTCAGACAAGCTTTTGCCTCTGCACTCTGCTCCAGGTTTCCAAGCTGGATGAGCTTGTCTTTGGGCCCTATAGATATCTTTTCTACAGGGTGCCGCCCCAGCCAAACTGCCCGCCTGCTGCTGTCCTCTTGCGAGTTAGCAACTTTACAAAAAATGAGTAGTATTACATTGTCGCTCTGTTTCGACCAAAGTCTAACATCGACGCTCCTACTTATGCTATGCACCTTTCGTAAAGCCACAACAACAAGTTGCAGTAAAGGTTTACAAGGTCTTCGCTTCCCACTAGGCAACTCCGGCATTTTCACCGAAAAGTGAGTTCAGAAGGTTCTGGTTAGGGACACTAACTACCTCGTTAAACCATTCATGCACGTCGCCATTCAGACGACAAGGCATTACGCTCAATCTGTTACTTTCGCTCTAAAATAGAGCTACAAACCATTTTGATGGCGAGTTATTATTTCTGATAACTTCTGTATGTCGCCATACAGTTCGGACTATATCTTATTCTTACGAATTCTGGCATATAGTCTCTGAGGATTCTAGATATTTTAACTTTGGCTGCCTATTCATCCTAGAGATTAATTTTGCTATATTATCTAATCCATCTTTTGTAAGATGTTCTTTTTTATTCATAAGCTCAATAATCTCTGAAAAAATTTTAAAATTTTTCCTTTTTGACGGAGTTTTAAATTTATTCTCATTAAAGAATTTAATAATCTTATTTAGATTCTCTAAACCTCTAACTTTGAATTCTTTTCTTATTCCATGCTTGTCTTTTCTATTAACTCTAATATTTCCAAATCTAAAAAATCTTTTTAATTGGTGAAGAGCTTCTTCATCATTTTCATGTTGAACAACTCTAAATTCTGGCAATACCTGCCATCCCAATCTCATCTTTTTAATTTGGTTAATTGAAACATGGAAACAACCTTCTCCATCTGTGAATCCAACAATCCATCCATTATCTAGTCTTTCCTGCTGATTGTCTGCAGCCATAACATTTTCACGCGAACTAAATTAATAAATTTATCGTCGTAGTTTGGCATACTCAGATTTTCCAGCATATAGCCAGATTTTACTAAGGCATCGTAAAATACCTTAAGAGGGTCATAGTTACCCCCGCCGTTTGATGGGCCTTAGCCACCTTGAAAAGCAGTTTCAGACACCATCACTGGGCAGGTCTCACCGAGTATACAAAGCTTTTCAGCTTAGCACTCGGCTACGTTTTTGGTAAACAGTCGGGCAGTCCTTGTCACTGCGATCTACATTTGCAATCATTTTTCAGAGAACAAACATAGACACCCCATCAACCTAAGCTACGGGGCCAAATTGCCGAATTCCCTTAACCAGTTTTACCTTACACGTCTTAGCCTTCTCAGCTAGGGCACCTGTGCTGGTTCTAGGTACGGCTAACTACACTCTATGCACATAATTTTCACTGGCTCTAAGAACCAGCAGACTTTCGCCAAATAAATTCATTTACTTCTCAACATTACATTCCATAAATTTCTCTATCCAGATTACTTTCGCAATTCTGCCTATCTCAAAGCAAAATGTGCACTAAACGAGAATAGTTAGTATGGGAATATTAACCCAATATCCATTCGCCATAGTCAGTTAAGATATGGCTTAGGAGCCGACTAACCCTCAGCTAATTGATATTGCTGAGGAAACCGCGCCCTTTCGACGTTTTCCAAATCTCAGGAAAATTTGATCTTACTTCCACCAGGATCTGCATTCCTTTTTGCTCCACACTTTCTCTCGAAAATGCTTCTGTGCAAAAAAGACGCCTGCCTACCAGACTATTCAACTGAATAGCTCCACGGTATCGGCACTATGCTTAGCCCCGTCAATTTTCTCCGCCAAGAACCTCGATAGGTGAGCTGTTACGCTTTCTTTAAAGGATGGCTGCTTCTAAGCCTACCTCCCTACTGTCTCAGGCTCCCGACAAGATTTGATACACTTAGCATAAATTTTGGGGCCTTAACCGCAGTCTCCTTTGTTCAGGTCTCGGAATAGCACCTTACGCACCATCCCTGATTCCTATCCATTGCATCATACAAGTTCTGAGTTGGAAGAGATTCCGTAGTCATTAGACTCTGCAAATCTGATCCGTACTTTACCTCGTATGAAAACAAGATAAGACTATACGTCGGCATATTTCGGCAGGAACCAGCCATCGCCAAGTTAGAGTGGCTTTTCACCCCTAATCCCGAGTCATCCAACCACATGCACATAGGACTGGTTCAGACCTCCATCCCCCTTTCGGGAAACTTCGTCTTGCTCAGGATTAGATCACCTGGCTTCGGGTCTAACTCATATGACTAACGCCCTTTCAGACTCGCTTTCGCTTCAGCTAATGTTTAACTTCGCCATATAAATTAACTCCCTGGCCCGTTCTTCAAAACGTACGTTACAACTCCAAAGAGCAGTAACAAAATGTAACTGTTAGATTTCAAGTCTTTTGACCCCCTGTCAAGGGTACTTTTCAGCTTTCCCTCGCGGTACTATTACGCTATCGGACTTGAATTAATATTTAGGGTTGGCAGTTAATTCTGCCATATTCACACCTCCAATCCAGGAGGCGCTACTCTGTTGAGCAACTTCATATCAATTTAGTTTACGAGGCTATCACTCTCTATGGCAGCTCTTTCCAGAGCACTTAAACTCATCAACTTAGAAGTTCATACTCACCACATCTCTATTCCTCTTTCAAGGAAAGATTCGGTTTGCCCTATGCCCTTTTCACTCGCTGTTACTAAGGGCATCACTGTTGTTTTCTTTTCCTGTCGGTACTAAGATGTTTCAATTCCCGACGTGCATCTGCTTCTCAGCATTTTCTTGAGGAATCTGTTTCCAGATTAGGAAATCTCTGGTTCAAATCTTGCGTGCAGATACCCAGAGCTTTTCACAGCTTGCCATGTCCTTCATCACAATTCAAGCCAAGCTATTCATCTAACAGCTTTTAAGATCAATCTTTGTGGGAATCCTACTTGCTTCATTGAGTATGAAATACTCTAAGCTCCCTCCCTGAAAATTTTCAGGAAGTTCATCTGCCTTTTCAAAATTGAAAATTTTGAATATGATTTTTAATTTCCAAGAACCATTCTCAAAAAAAGAATGGACCTGTCGAAAATTTTAAATTTTCGAAGCTCCATATTCATAAGAATATGGACCTGTCGGGAATCGCACCCGAGACTCCTCCGTGCAAGGGAGGTGTTTTACTACTAGACTACAGGCCCGTATAAATCTGAGCCATGTCTTGTTTTTAAGTTTTATCTTTTATGATTGTGTATGTAAGGCCCAATATTTTTCTAGGAGGTGATCCCACCGCAGGTTCCCCTACGGTGACCTTGTGACGACTTAACCTACCTTGTCTTACAAAGGCTCGTCCCCGAAGAGCCTCACCAATGCAAAACTCGGTTGGTTTGACGGGCGGTGTGTGCAAGGAACAGGGACTTATTCACCGTTCGCTGATAACAAACGATTACTACGGATTCCAGCGTCACGAGGCTGAGTTTCAAGCCTCGATCTGAACTAAGCTACACTTTAAGAGATTAGCTTCTCCTCTCGGAGTTGCATCCCGTTGAATGTAGCATTGCCGCGCGCGTGTTGCCCAGGGCATTTGGGACGTACTCACCTAACGTAGCCCGCACCTTCCTCTCCATTACTGGAGCAGTCTGCATAGAGTGCCTCCTCATCGGATAGCAACTATGCATGCGGGTCTCGCCTGTTACCTGATTTAACAGGTCATCTCACGACACAGGCTGAAGTCGGCCATGCATCTCCGCTCAGCGTGTCAGGTAAGCCCTTCAGACTGACCTTCATTCTGCTGTCGGTCCTGGTGAGGTTCACGGTGTGGAATCTAATTGAACCGCACGCGTCACCCGTTGTAGTGCTCCCCCGCCAATTCCTTTAAGTTTCGGCCTTGCGGCTATACTTCCCAGGTAGCGCACTCTTCGGCTTCCCTGCAGCACCAATACCTCTCGAGGAGGTACTGATGTTTAGTGCGCAGTGTTTACTGCTAGGACTACACGGGTATCTAATCCGTTTTGCGCCCCTAGCCTTCATCCCTCACTGTCAGAACCGTATTTGTGAGGTGCCTTCGCTGTTGTTAGTCCAGTCAAGATCAACGTATTTTACCACTACTTTGACTGTACTCCTCACATCCTCCGGTCTCTAGCTTCGCAGTATCTCTTGCTCGCTCTGCCCTTAAGAGACAGAATTTCACAAAAGACTTACAAAACAAGCTACGGATGTTTTAGACCCAATAATTGTGGCTACGACTTGGACCGCTGGTATTACCGCGGCGGCTGGCACCAGTCTTTCCCAGTCCTTATTCGTCAGCCTTTTTACAGCTAACAAAAGTTTCTCAAAAAAGAGAAACACTCTGGCTCGCTTTGTCACGCTTGCGCGCATTGCAAAAAATCCCTGACTGCTGCACCCCGTAGGGCTAGGACTAGTGTCTCAGAGTCCTTCTCAGGGCCTCTCCGCTAAGAGCCCTTATGGATCATCGGCTTGTTAGGCATTTACCCCAACAACAACCTAATCCACCGCAGTCCCTTCTTTAGGCGCGAGTTTCAGAGATAATACTTTCCAGAAATTATCTCTTATCAGATATTACTCTCAGTTTCCCGAGGATATTTCTGACCTAAAGGCAGGTTAACTACGTGTTACTGAGCAGTTCGCCCTCTTTCGAGAGACTTGCATGTCTAAGCGCAAGCCAGATAGCCGTAGCCGCCAGCAGGATAAACTGGAATTTAAAATAAAGCTTAACCTCCTGACGAAAAACTAATAAGTTGAATTTAAAGAAACTTACTAGAAGAGCCTTACATACATCATACCTTATAATGATTTAAGGTACTCATTCTAGCGTCAATCATTTTAAGTAAAGTTTTCACTTTATACTATCTTATAAATTTAGCCCTTTTTAAATCTAACGTCGGAAATCACAACCTCCCCACCGCCGCCCCAATAATTTTTGTAGCTTCAACATAGGAATCTGTTTTAATAAAAATAGGCTTCCCGATTTTTATTTTTGTAGGAGAGAATCTTGGCAAAATTTTCCCTCTTGGCAACACTTTGAAAATATTTTCAATTTTTATTGGCACTACAGGGATTTTCATTTCTACAGCTAAGAAACCCATCCCCTGTCTGAAAGGAAACATCTTGCCAGTCAGAGTTCTCCTCCCTTCAGGAAAAACCAAAATATTCTGACCAGTATCAATCAATTTCCCAGTATACTTGATACTTTTCAAAAATCCTTTCTTTTGGGACAATGGATATATATTAAAAAACAAAGTTAATAGATAAAAGAAAATTATACTCTTTAGGTTTTTGAATTCTAGATTTGGCTTAAAGAAATATTCCTGCCAAGCTGCAATTGCAGTCTTCTCTCTTGATAATAAAGGCAAGTTCATCAGAATCAAAGGAGCATCAAAATTACTTTGATGATTTGATGCAAAAATAACTGGCCCTGTAATATCTTTCAAATTTTCTCTTCCTTTTACACTGGGTTGACTAAAGAGCCAGACAAATGGAAACCAAACAAAATTCTGCATAACAAATCTTATAATTCTTGCAGGAAAAAACAAAGTCCATTTTTGGAAAATTGATCTTGCTTCAATACTTTTGCCTTCTTTTACCATAAAGCTAAGATTTTTAACTCTTGTTTGGGGGACAACTTTTTCCTCATCAATTTCTATACTAAATTCCTGCTCCAAAGAAGAAACAAGTTCAATCCGGTCTATAGAAGAAAGTCCTAAACTTTGCAATGTAGAATCTTCAGATATTTTTTTACTAGTAAACTTTGCTAACAGCTCATGAATCTTGCTCTTTTTCTTTGGCGGAACAATTATCTTTTTTCTCTTTTCAATAAATTCTTTTACAATAAACTTTTTAATTTTTAGGGTAGTAGTTCTTGGAAAATCTTCATATGGCCAGACACTAAAGTTTTTAATTTTCTGAGAAATATCAAGTTTCTTATTTGCTTCATTAATAATTTTTTCAGCATTTAATTTACCTTTAAGCAACAAAACAGCATAAACTTCTTCCTCCCTCCCAATTCCAATAACACAACTATCTTTTACTCCAGGAATTTTATTTAAAACATTCTCAATATCTTCGGGATAAACATTAACTCCAGCACTTGTAACTATCAAATCTTTTTCTCTGCCCTTTAAAAATAAAAATCCCTCTTTATCAAAATAACCTAAATCACCAGTTTTCATCCAGCCATCTTTAAATAATTCTTTTGTCTTTTCAGGATTCTTATAATATCCTTTAGTTATAGAATCACCTTTAGCTAATATCTCTCCATTCTTGTCTATTTTTATCTTTACTTCGGGAATTACTTTTCCAAGAGAACCAATTTTTTTTTCTACAATAGAATTTGTAGTAAGTATCGGAGAAGTTTCTGTCAATCCATAACCCTGAATAACAGGAATCCCAATATTACTATAAAAATTTTCTAACTCTGAATCAAGTGTGGCTCCCCCGCAAGCAAAATACTCCAAACTAGGAAATTTCTCATATATCTTTGAAAATAAAAATTTCCTTAAGATAGGAATATTTTTTCCTAATTTTAATGCTCTTTCAAATTCTTTCTTTTTTCCCTCATCTTCTGCTTTTTTTAAGATTCCAGAACGCATCATCTCTAAAACTCTTGGAACTAAAATTGCATGAGTTATTTTATCTTCCTGAAAAGTTTCAAGAAGAGTTTGTAATTTTAATGTTTTAATATAAACAATACTAGACTTATTTGATAAAGGAATAAGAAAACCAGCCATCTGCTCGAACATATGACTTAATGGGAGCATTGATAAAAACTTGGAACTTTCGTTAATTTTTTCTATCTGATTTACAGAATTAATATTTGCAATAAGATTCTTATTTGTCAAGATAACTCCCTTTGGCTCGCCCGTTGTTCCCGAAGTATAAATTATTTCAGCAATATCATCTGGATTAATTTTTATTTTATTTTTATCTGGTTTCTCTCCACCTAAAATATCCAAAAGTTCCTCAACAAAAACACTTTTAATTCCAGTTTTTTCTTTATACTTCGTCTGTAAAATAAGTTTTGCATTAACTTGTTTCTGGATTTTTTTTACAAAATTTATATCAGATTTCAAATCAATAGGCACTAGAATAATCCCGCTCAAAAAACAGCTAAGCAAAGTTACTGCATACTCAATTCCATTGTAACTCCAGATAAGTATCCTGTCTCCCTTCTTAATATTCTTTTTTCTTAGAAAGCTTACAAACTTCAGGCATAACTGATATAATTCATTATAAGTATAAGAAAATTTTCTATACTCTTTTCTATCTACTATTGCAGTTTTATCTGCTTCTTTGAACTGTTCAATCACCTCTTTTAGTATTTTCATCTTAGCTAATTAAAACCTGAGCAATTGCATAATCCTTGTCATGGCTTATACTTATATCAACATCTTTAATTTTAAATTTATCTCTCAAATTATCTGAGATAATTAAAAGGGGTTTTCCTGTTTTCTTATTTTTAATTTCAATTTCCAACCAGTTCACTTTTTTGCCTATTGCTTTAAAAAAAGCTTCTTTTACTGCAAATACTCCTGCAATATGTTCAGCCCTAAAATCTTTATACTCTGATTTATGAAAAACTTTTTTCAAAGATTTTTCCTGTTCCAGTAATTTTTTTATTCTAGGTATGTATACAACATCTGTTCCAATTTTCATTCTTAATCTTTGGGCACGAATTTTAAAAATATTAATCCCAAAACAAAAAATACAAGCAGTGAAAGAAGTGCTGCAGTATAATTAACAAATGTAGCTAAAAATCCTAAAATAATCGGCCCAATAGTTGCAGAAACTTTATTTGTAAATGCTAAGAAGCCAAAATATTCGGCAATATTCTTTTTCTCTCTAAGTTTTATTAATTTGGGTCTTGCCGCAGTCCAGACAATCCCCATCCCAGCCCCGCCCAATGAACCTGCAATTAAGAAGCTTGTATAATTTGTAACTGCTAATAAAGATAAAATAACAATAATCCAGAGAAATCCTGCTACAATTAAAATTTTCTTCCCGCCATAAATATCAGTTAACTTCCCGAAAATAAGAGAGCCAATAGCAGCACATACTGCAAAAATTCCATACGGAAGGAAAAATTCCTGGACAGATATCCCTATCGCCTGTCTTGCATAAAGAAAAAGAAAAATAATTACAGCATTTATAGCATTAGTATAAAAAAACAATCCAAGCAAAAAAGATCTCATCCCTTTATTTTTAATTATGCTTTTTGCACTATCAAATGTGTGTTTTGCTGTCTTTATTATGTTCTTATAACTCGCCCTGAATTTAAGACCAGCCTTTTCCCTGATACCAAAAAATGTGAATAAGGAAAGTATCAGGAACATTGCAGCTATTGTAATAAAAATTGCCTGCATTCCCTGAATTGTCTCCCAGCCATATTTCATTAATACAAAATAACCAACCACCAAACTTAATATTGTTCCAATATATCCCATTCCTATTCCAATACCACTTATCATGCCCTGCTTTTTTGTTTGAAATCTTTCTAAAAGAGAATTGTAGAAAGTTAAAGCAGCATGATAACAGAAGTTTGCAATTAATCCAAATAGTAAGGCAAGTATTAAGTTCCCAATTAAAATTAAAACAGTAAAAATACAGCAGGCAATAGTGAAGAAAATAATAAATGGCATTCTTCTTTTGACTGTATCAGAAATACTTCCAAGAATAGGCACAGATATTGCTACTAATAATAATGAGAGTCCAAAAACTAATCCTACATGGAATTCATTTCCGCCAAGAAAATTAACTATCAAGAATGGAAAAAAGAAACTTACAAATAAAGCTGAAAATACAGTATTTGCTAAGTCATACATTCCCCAGGCGAAAACCTCTTTTCCCGACATAAAAAACTTAAGATTCCTCGCTATTTAATGTTTATGATTCTAATTCAACAAAATCACTAATTTTTACATCAGCTTTTATCCCTCTTGCCTTCAAATACTCTTTTGTCAGAATATAGAAGACTACTCCAAGTGATTTTGCAGACTTGTTATTGCAAGGTACAAAGAAATCTATTCCAAAAGCATAATTATTTGTGTCGCATAATGCAAAAACTTTCTTCTTTATTTTATTTGCATCTCTCATGGCATTTTTATCAATCCATGGATCGCAGATTAAAATCATTTCTGTTTCAAAAAAAGTTGGAAGCTGTGAATTTGTCAAAATTCCTGCAGGATATTTTTTTGTAAAAACTCTTACTCCTGTTAACTCTGAAAACTTTTGAACTGCTTTCCATCCAGCTTCTCTTTTGCATGCTACTACAAAATCTTCTGGAGCATATTTTATAATATTTTTAACTAATCCCTTGAGCTTCTCATCTATTATATTTATGTCTAAAATTGCTATTCCATCATTCCTCCTTCTATATACAAAAGGCCTAAGATGGGGGGTAATTACCTTTGTTCCTATATAAATTCCTGATTTAATGTAATCTTCCAGAGGGATAAAAGTTTTTCTTGAAGCTTCTAATTTTTCTTTTATATCTTCTGTCTCTACTTTCCCTGATAATTTCTCTGCAAGTTTCTTAGCTTTTTCTTCTAACTCTTTTTTTGTTATTTTCTTTGTCTCTGCTTCTACTTTCTTCTTTGTTGCTTTCTTTGGTTTCGCAGTCTTAGCTACAGTTTTCTTAGTTTTCTTTTTAATTTTTTTCTCTGCCATTTTGTAAATAAAAAATTCAGGAGTTAAAGCTACTTGCCTTTCGGTTTTTGCACCTGATAATTAGGAATATAGGGGTGGGGGGGTTTTTAAATTTAACCTAAACTTCCCTCAACATCTACCAACCTACCCAACTTAACTTCCCGCTCCCTCCCCACCGCCCCAGTCTTAATATAATCAGCTTGGAATCCAAATGCGAAATCTGCGAGAGCATAGTCCATAGTCTCCCCAGATCTGTGAGAAAATACTGTCTTAATACTCTTCTTCTTAGCTAAATTAACTAACTCTTTAATTTTTAGTAAACTGCCAATTTGATTCGGCTTAATAATAATTGCATTAATACTCTTATTTTTCATAGCTTTCTTAAACCTTTCAACACTGCTAACTGTTAAATCATCCCCGACAATAATATTAGTGGGCCTAACCCTTACTGCCTTATTCCTAATCTGATTAAAACCAGAAAAATCCTCTTCACTTAAAGGGTCTTCAACATAATCAAGATTATACTTATCAATTAAATCAAGAACGTAATTTATCTGCTCTTTTTGTTTTAATCTTTTAACAGGATTTTTATAATAATAAACCATTCCAGTATAGAAACTTGATGCAGCAATATCTAATCCTATATCTATATCCCAACCTATCTGATTTTCTACATCTTCTTTTACTTTTTTCACAATCTCCAGAACCTGTTCATCATTCAAATTTGTACTCCAGGCATTTTCATCGTTTCTTTCACCCAATGCTTTCCTAACTCTTAACTCATCTCCCAAAATTTTATGAATTTTTCTCATCAAAAAAACAGAATCTGCAAACCTTTTTGCTTTTGGAATTACTAAAAATTCCTGAAAATCAGGTTTTTTTCCACGAAATAAATTTGTATGCAAACCACCCCCAATACAATTCCCTACAGGATTAGGAAATTTTTTTGCTTTCTTATTAATAAACTCCCATAAACTTAAATTCTGTTCTGTTGCAAGTGCCTTAAGTATACTAGTCTCAAAAGCATAAAGTGTATTTGCACCTATTTTACTGCCAACAATATTTTCAACTTTTTTCAAATCAGGAAAATTATTTATTCTCAGTTTTGAAATCCTATCTGAAAAATTTTCCAAAACCTGAATATCTAAATCTAATTTATTTTTATATGAAGGAACCTCATATCTCCCTTTACTTTTCCCACTTGGAGAAGCAGATACAAATAATCCAAAATCTGTTTTTATCAGAACTTCAACTGTCTTATCTTTCCTTGAATCTTTTATTGCCCTTGCCTTAACCTCTTTTATTATCATCATAAGAATAATATTTGAGAATATAAAAAACTAACTAAATAGCTTCTTCCTCTTTTGCAGCTTCTTCTTCACTTACTTTCTCTTCTACGACTTCATCTTCAGACTTAGCCATTTCCATAATTTCGCCAGTTTCTTTTATCTCTTTCTCTTCTCTTGCTTCTATTTTCTCTTCTTCATCTTTTTTCTTTTTCTCTTCTTTCTCTCTTTTCAATCCAGTTTCTGCTTTCTTTGGGAAAGGTCTATTTACTGTAATTGGCAAAACTCTAGACTTAAATTCAATATCAGCTATCCTAAGGGGATCAAATCTTATTTCTTCAAGTTTTTCTTTTGTTATTTTAAGTAATAAGGGCGCATCCATAGCAATTTGTAATGCCCTTGCTCCGAGAATTCTAGCAATTTCATATTTTGTAAATTCTTCTTTATTTTCAGCAATCATTCTTTAGTTAATTTCTCAAGCTCTTTAAATTTTTCTACTGCACTATCTAGTATTTTAGCAACTTCTTCTTCAGTAAAGTTTTCATCTTTGCCTTTCTGTGCAGCATTAAGCAATATTCTCTTTTTCTTTACATCTCTTGTCAGAGCAAAAGTAATTCTTGCCTCACTTGCAGCTTCTTCTTCTGTTACAGGATCTATAATTATCTTTTTCCCAATTTTATAGAAAGTGACAGTAATAGGAATTCTATCAGTTAATGGAAGTTTCTTTGCAGTTAATTCCCCATATTTTATCTTTTCTATTTTCTCATCATATTTTGGCATTTTTGCATTTCTCAATGCAGCAACTGCAGCAAGTGCACAAGCATCTATTAAATTCCCGTCAGCATTAAGAGGATAAATATCTAAAAGAATAGCATAAACTTTCTCTCCCTTTTTTATACATAATTTCTTAAAATCTATAAATCCAGATTCTCTTACTCCCCTGTCAACTATTCTGGCAAGTTCAATTGCCCCTATTCTTGGCGGACCATATTCAAATTCAGATGATGCAAGAGGAAGTAATTCAACTGTAGTAATTAATGTTCCTTCATCTTCATGGTCAGTATAAGGTTCAGCAACATCTATTTTAACTCCTGCAATTACTTCTGTGTCTCCTAATTTAACTTTAGCAGAACCTTCTGCATTTTTTCCTATTCCAGCTTCTATGCTTATCTCTCTAAAATCATTTAATTTTCTATTGTCAAATCTTTTATTTTCTGCAAGAAAATCATGAATTCTTTTCCTTGTCAAATTTGGTATTTCCATTTTCATTTATCTCCAATAAATTTTAAAGTTTTTTCCTGTAATTTATAAATTTCTTCACATGCTTTTTTGCCTGTTTTAATAGCTTCTTTTAGTTTATCAGGTTCTATTTTTCCATCTAATTGCAATAAACTTATTTTCCCAGATTTTGATAAAAATGCAAGAGGTATGTCCGATGCTCCGTCACCTTCTTCATAATCTTCTTCTTCTTTAATTAAGTCTACTACAATTTTATCGTCAATTTTTCCTATTGATACTGAAGAAACAAGGTCTTTCATTGATACTCCTGCATGAGCTAAAGCCATTGCAGCAGCATTTATTCCAGCACATCTAGTGCTTGCATTAGCTTGTAAAATACTTATATGAACATCAACTACAGAATTTGGATAATTATCTAAATCTACGACATTTGATAATGCCCATTCAGTTATCTTGCTTATTTCCTGGCTTCTTCTTGAAGGACCAGGCCTTTTCCTTTCATTTACACTAAAAGACAACATATCATAATTGCACCTTAGCAAACCTTTTTGAGGATCTTGCAAGTGCTGTGGATGCAATGGTTTTGGACCATAAACTGCAGCTATTGCAATTGTATCTCCAAATTTGAACATAGCAGAACCATCTGCATTTTTCACAACTCCGACTTTTGCTTCCATCTTCCTTGTTTCATCAAATTTCCTTCCGTCTGGTCGTTTTGTAAATGCCATTTTACTTTTTCTTTTTAAAATACTCTGTTACTTTTTCAGTTAAACCATTAATAAAGCTTTTTTCTGCTACAAAAAGTATAGCATCTTTTGCTTTTAATTCATCTTCTACTTTGCTCCCGCTAATCCAGATTACTCCATTTTGTCCAACTGTAATATCACAATTTGTATTTTCTTTTATTAATTTAATCATGCTTCCTTCTCTTCCGATGATTCTTGGAACTTTATTAGAATTAATGTAAATTATCATTCCTTTTTCCAGTTTTCCCAATCCCCTGCCCTTTATTGTTAAATCAATACTTCTGTGCTTTACTGAACTGACTTTGCATACAAGAATATCTCCAAAATCATGATATTCTGTTAAGTCGCCCTTTATAAATCTTGGACATTCTGCAACAGATAAAAATGCCTGATAAGGAGCCACTATATCCATAATCCATCCATTAAATGTAACATCTCTTACTTTTCCTAATACAACATTGCCGACTCTTGGCATGTAGTTTCCAGATAAAGGAATAACTTTTACTAATCTGCCTGAAATATCTGCTAAACCAAACCTATTTGAAATAATCTCTTCCTCTTCTCTTCTAGTGCCGTCTCCAGGAAGGTAATCTTTTCCAGATACAATTACTTCACCAGGTATGACTACATTTCGTTTCTGCTTTTCAGTTTTTTCTGTCATTCTTTAATCTCCTCTACAACTGCTGAACCGTGAGTAATACCGTTTAATTTATCATAAAATTCCATTTGTAATCCTGCAGGAATGTTTACTATGCATAATAAATCGCCATTACTTAGCCATTCTTCTTTTTCCTTGTTTTCATTTAATAAGCCATAAGCTTTTCCTGTATGTATAGCTGGAATTGTTATTCTTAATTTTTTAGTCTCAATTTTTATTGGCATTATTTCTTTTAATTTGCTTAAAATGCTATTTATCTGCTGTTCAACTGGCTTATTTTCAATTTTAACTCCTGCCTGCTTAATTGCTTCTTCAATCCTTTTTTCTGACAGGGGATTTCCAGTTGTAGGGTCTATTGCATTTTTTGCGAGAAAATTAATTACTTGTTTTACTTTTGTTTCCTGTTCTTTTTTCTTATATTCTGTAGGAAGAACAATTTCTCCCTGCTTCACTATCTTTTCTGCTACTTCTTTTATGTCATCTGTATCAAAGCATTCTTTTAAATCAGTACTTGAGGCCTTTAGTCCTTTCTTATGGTCATAAAAAACTTCATCTATTGCAAGAACATTATCTATGCTTACAGCTATGCCTTTTTTTAATTGCAATGCTTTATCAACATCAACGAGAATTTCAAAATTTTTACCCTTTATTTTTAATCTTGCTTCTACATTAACCATAATAATACTCCTATCTCAGATATTTTTTTAATTCTGCTCCTTCTACTCTTTTCAATTTTTTTTCTTTTGTTGAGACATAACCAACATCAAATCTATCTATATCAAAATTTTTACCCAAAATTTTCTTAAATAATTTTAATCCAAGTTTTATGCAGTCATCAATATTTAACTTATCTTCATACTCTTCTCTTAGCATTTCTTTTATTTTTTCATCATTTTCTCCTATTGCGCTTGCTTTATATTCAAAATAATTTCCAGTTACATCTGAGACAAATAATTTTGGTGTGCTGTTAGTTGTTCCGGCAGTCATTACTGAGACTCCAAAGGGTCTTGCTCCACCATATTGAGTAAATGCCTGTTTTACATTTGACATTTCTTTTACAATTGACTCTACATCAATTCCAGAATCATATGTAACTCTATGTTGCTGTGCAATTAATTGTGCTCTCTCAATAAGTATTCTTGCATCACTTAAAATTCCAGCTGCACTTGCGATTATATGTTCGTCAATTTCAAATACTTTATTTGCAGATTCTGTTACAATTAACTTGTCCCTTGTCCTTTTATCAGCTATTATTACTATTCCGTCTGTGCATACAAATCCGATACTTGCACTGCCTAATCTGACTGTCTTTTCTGCATATTCTACTTGCAGTAGGTGTCCGTCTGGTGAGAACATAGTTGCAGTTCTATCATAGCCCATTGCTTGATTTTGCATTTCCATAGGTATATCTACCATTATTCAATTTCTCCTAATTTTTTGCTAAATTGTCGAAAATTCATCATTTTCGTTGTTTTATAAAAAGAGGTAATAATTTATCTTCTTTTCTTCCTCTACTTTTTAAATAAATAATTGGGGTTTTTAAGTTTTTGGGTTTGGGCTTGGTCTGCATATCTTTTTAAATGCAAAATAGCTTATTTTGACATGGAGAAATTAACTAAGAAGTTTATTACTCACATTATAATCTTTTATTTGCTCTTTGTTCTTCTTAGTATTATTACCTTTGTTTATATGGCTGGTCCTCCTCCGAGCGGGGATTACTTTGAATTTATCCCATATGCTCTTTTACCTACTAATTTTTTTACAATAGCAGTATTAATTTTATTACTTCCTTTTGGAATATGTATTTATGTTGCACTAAAAAATCTTGAAATATTAAGTTTAAGACAATTACTTAAAAAGAACTTCAAATATAGTTTTTGGCCATCTTTTGTCCTATCAATACTTGTGTGGGCATATGCTTTAATTTCATTTGCACTAGGAAAGGGTGGTGATGGGGTTCCATGGCCATATGCTTTATTTGTTTTCTCAATAGGCTACATTATATTGACTATTTTAATCTCTTCAATTTATACAGTAGTTATTTATTATCTAAATAAGTATAATCTGCCGGATTTTCTCTTGTTATTAGTTGTTTTAATTGTTTTAATTTCTTTTTCAGCTTATTTAGTAATTGGTTGTGGGCCTGTAAATCAGGACTCTGCAAATTATATCTGTTTTGCCAAAAAAGCTGCTACTCAAAATAATCCTTTAATTTGTGACAAACTAACTTTTAGAGACACCCATAGAAACAAGTGCTATATTCATTATGCAATATTGAAAAAAGATCCTTCAATTTGCGAGAGGTATAAAATTTCTATATATTATGGATATGGGAGCTCTAGTCTAAAAGGATGTGAAATGAAGGTAGTTAATAGTCTCGCAGAAAATGAGACCTGTTTTATCAGGGATGGTTATATGGAAAAAGGCGAATTTAAAATCTATCCTGATTGTATAGAAAATATACCCTGTCCACAAAATCCTAGAGACCTTTCTTGTTCTGGAGAGCAAAATATTACTTGCAGCAATAATTATATTCATTTTGGGATACCACAATATTCTAAGATATGTGATGGGAGGGTGCATAAATAACAAATGTGTGTATAATTGTGCTTTAGAAGGAGAGGAAGTTTATAGATTAGAAAGTTATGGTCCTACTTATTGTTGCAATGAATCTGCTGGGATAAAACCTCCCTTTAAAATTATTTCAAATTGGAATGTATGCATTATCCCATCAAATAATTATCTGGAAGGAACTTGTGTAATTAATTGGGACCAAACCTGTGGAAATGGGGTGTGTGAGGAGGATTTGGGAGAAGATAAATGTACTTGTCATAAAGACTGCGGCGAGGGAGAACGTCTTTCAAATATACTAGAGAAAGATGCATATCTTTATTATTAAATTACTTTCGCCAGCTGCCAAAATCTAGTCCCCAATCCAAATCTTCATCATCAGTTAATCTGCCAAGTCCATAATCATGGTCATCCCAATAAAAGTATTGGGCTCTTTCCTGCTCTCTACTTAAAATTCTGACAAATTCTCTTATTCTTGAGATAACTCCGCGCGTTAATCTTTCATCATTAGTTTGTTGGATATGGCAACTTTTTTCAATCTCTCTTAGTAAATCCTCTGGTAGATATTTTAAACAATCTTCTCTTAAGTTAGGAGGAGAATAAAGGATAGACTTAGCTTCTCCTGCATTTTTATCTCCAGGATTTACATAACTTACTAAATATTCTAAATACCTTCTCAGTGGGGCAGAAGCATAATGTTGAAACCATCCACCATTATCAATTGCAGTATAGCTTTCATCTAACTCAACTACATTTCTTGCTAAATCACGTTGATGAGTCCGGCTTTGCTCAATATCTCTGGCTTCTATATAATTTTGCCTCGCTTTTGCCTGTTCTCTTCTCATTAACTCGATAATCTTCCCTGCCCTTGCCTCATTTATCTTATGCTCTTCACTTTTTTCTACAAATTTAACTTCACAAAAATCTTCTATTGATTCTAAACTACCGTCATCCAAATATAATAAACACTCTTCTCCCAAACCATCACGTTTCTCTCCAATACTAGTCTTTCCACATTTTCCTCGAATCTCACATAGGAAACCTAGATAATTTATAAGAGAATCTGAAGCAGGAAAAGATAAATTTTCATCTCCAGCTTCTAAACTATAATTAATATCTTCTTCAATTAAATCCCATACTAAACTATAAGCTAATGGTCTTGCATTTGTTATATCTTCTGCATAAAGTGGGTATTCATCACTCATAAAAATTAGAAGTGTAAGTTATTTATAAAGATATCGCTACTTCTTAGTGACACCTCTCAAAGTCCCAGAAACTTTTTTCACTTTAATCTTGGCAAGTTCTAAACTTGCCTTAACCTCCACCACCCCGCCCCTATTCACAGCAAGAACATTTTTCTTCACAAATACTGGAGCTACTTTTCCCCATCCCAATATCCCAATATAATCTAATATAGCTTTCTCAACTTTCTCTTTACCTGCATTTTCAATTAATAAATATCTTTTCTTCTCCCTCATACTTGGCTTCAAACTTTTTTCTTTTTTTCTTTTCATTTTACTCAACCATACAAGTTCCATTTATACACCCACAACTTACATTTTTGCAATTATAAACTGCAGGGCAGATAGTATAATCTCCGCATTTGTCAGCTAATCTTCTAGCCCAGTAAGTAGCATTTGCCCTTGACATGCAAATTTCTTCCCCGCCCATCTCACAGGAACAGCATGTAACTTGCTGCATTACACAACTACTATCCATAAGACACTCTCCATCTCCAGTAATTACTCCGCATCTCGCAATTAAATAACTTCCAACAAATAAAATTACAATTGCAGCAATTATAATTATAAGCAGCTTCTTATTATGAAAAATCTTCAGATTTTTTAATTTCCCTAATTTCAATCCTCTTTTCGGAATAATTTCAACTTTATCCATAATTTAAGTTGAAGATAATAATATTTTTAAATCTTAGTAATCTTATTAATTCATGCCCCCCAAAATAGGCTTGAAAACTGTAAATATTTTCTATGAAAAAGAAGATAAAATTCCTTTTGACACATTAGAAATTACAACTAAGGACCCTGATTTAGGGTTCAATGTCAAAAAATTAATGAAAGTTAAAGAGCATCTTAAGGGAAAAGACCTAAGCATGCATTCGCAAGCAAGCAGAATTTTCAGCTGTAATAATTTTAATCTTGAAAAATTTAATGAAGCAGAAATAAATGTAGTAAAAGCAGAAATAATTTTATGCAATCTGCTAAATATTCAAGAGCTGATAATTCACTTAAAACAGGAAAAATTAACTAAAAAAGAAGAAAAACCTTTTAGCCAACTTTTAAACTTTGCTAAAAAACATAATGTTGAATTAATCTACGAATCAAATAAAGAATTCTTTGGTGAAACCTGCTTAGATGTACTTAAAAAATTCCCAAAGCTTAATTATTTGTTAGATTTAGGACATTTGAATACTGCAATAGGAAATAAAACTCTTGGTTTTGAACTTGATGAATTTTTATCTTTAATAAAAGATAGGATAATTTACATACATGCACACAATAATAATGGAAAAAAAGATGAGCATAAGAGTTTAGACAATGGGACATTAAACTGGAGGCATGTCTTTGATATGATAAATATGAAAAAAGTTCGGAAAATTATTTTAGAATTAAAAACTGCTCAAGATATCTTGAAATCAAAAAAGCTTCTTAAACAATACTTCAAATAAAACCTCAACATATATAAACCAAATTTTCTTATTTCAGTTATGAGAATATTTACTATCGGCGGTTATAATGAAGTAGGAAAAAATATGACTGCAGTAAAATCAGGTGAAGATGTAGTAATTTTTGATTCTGGATTGCACCTTCCGCCAATAGTAGAATTAGAAGAAAGAGAAGGAGTAATGAATGAAAAAAAATTAAGAACAATCGGAGCAATTCCAGAAGATACAATTCTTGATAAACTCGATTTAAGGAGAAAAGTCAGAGCAATTTTAGTCGGGCATGCCCACCTAGACCATGTGGGCGCAGTTCCATATACTGCTGGAAGATATAGGGCAGATATAATGGGAACACCGTTTACAATGCAGGTATTAAAAACACTTCTTAAAGATGAAAGAACCCACATACCAAACAGAATAAGAGAAGTTCAGCCAAACTCATCTGTAAATATAAGGGGCAAAAATAATCTTAAAGCAGAATTTATCAATATCACACATTCAACTTTGCAGGCAACTTTAATGGCACTTCATACAAAAGAAGGTATTGTTTTATATGCAAATGATTTCAAATTTGACAATTCTCCACAACTTGGAAAAAAACCAAATTATGATGCAATTAAGAAATTAGCAAAAGAAGGAGTAAAAGCCTTAGTAGTAGAAAGCTTATATGCAGGAGAAGAAAGAAAAACACCTTCAGAGAAAATTGCAAGAGGACTGCTAGAAGATGTAATGCTCACAACAGAAAATAAAAATGCAGGAATAATTGCTACAACTTTCTCTTCGCATATTGCGAGATTAAAAAGCATAGTAGATTTTGGCAAAAAACTAAACAGACAGATAGTTTTTGTAGGTAGAAGCTTGCACAAATATGTATCTGCAGCAATAAATGTCAAGCTCTGCCCATTTGCAAAACAAATCTCTCTTATGGGCTATAGAAAGCAAATAGATTCTGCACTTAAAAAAATAACTAAAAATAAAGACAAATATCTCATAGTATGTACAGGACATCAGGGAGAGCCAGGAAGTATCCTTGATAGAATTGCAAGAAACCAGGCACCATTACAACTTTCACCTAAAGACCATGTAATTTTTTCTTCATCTACTATCCCAACTGAAGTAAATATAGCAAATAAAGGACATTTAGAAAAAAGATTAAAAGCAAAGGGCGCAAGAATATTTAATAATGTTCATGTATCTGGGCATGCAGGAAGGGAAGATTTAAGAGATTTTATTAATATGGTTCAGCCAGAGCATATAATCCCTGCTCATGGAGACTTGCCAAAATTATCTGCATTAACTGAACTTGCAGGAGAATTAGGATATAAACTTGGAAAAAACTGCCATATAATGCAGAATCTGCAATCTAAGAAAATCTAAAATGGAAAAAAAGGAAATAATTTCTGGACTAAAGCAAGCAGTAGAAAGAGGATACTCTCTTGAGCAAGCTAAACAGAGCTTCTTAAATGCCGGCTATGCACCAGAAGATGTAGAAGATTCTGCAAAATCTATGGGAGGAGTTTTATCTCAAATGCCAAAAGAAGAAAAGCACAAACTTTTTGAATATCCAGAAAAGGCACGTGAAGAAAAAGCCCCAGCCACCCCACCCCAAGAGCAGGAAATAAGAAAACCTGAAGAAGAAAAAAAGCCAAAAAAATCTATAAGAAAAAGCATTATAATTGCGCTCGCGATAGTACTAATAAGTCTCTTAATCCTACTTTTCTTTATAATTTTCTAAGATGATTTATCCTCCAGCAGAAGATTCATTTTTTCTTGCAAAAGAAGTAGAAAAATATCTCGCAAAGTTAAGTAGAGAGAAGAGATTGCAGCTTAAAATTCTTGATTTGGGTGCAGGTTCAGGAATTCAATCTGAAAATTTATTAAAATCTGGTATAAAGAGAAAACAGATTCTTGCTTCAGATATCAATTCAGAAGCGCAAAAATATCTTAAAAAACTTAAGATTAAATTTGTAAAGTCAGACTTGCTTGCAAATATAAAAGAAAAATTTGACTTAATTATTTTTAATCCTCCATATCTGCCAAAAAATAAATATGATAAAGAAAAAGATACTTCAGGCGGGGTGGTGGGGGATGAAATTATATTAAAATTTCTTAAACAAGTTAAATCTAATTTATCTGGGCAAATCTTTCTCTTATTATCTTCTTATACACCAAAAAATAAGATATTAGGAGAAATAAAAAAACAAAAACTTAAGAAAAAAAAATTAGCAGAAAAGAAATTATTTTTTGAAAACTTAGAAATATGGACTATTTCTTCTTGACATGCCACCATGCAACTGCCGCAGATACAACTGCAGTTAAAATAATGACTATTGTATTCACAGTAGCTTTATCTTGAGAAATTAAAGCTGTTTTAATTGAAAAGACCATAAAAACATACAAAATAAAATAAAAGAAAATCATGCTTAAAATCTGCCATCCAATTACATGAGACTCTTCAATTATATCTCTTAAATAAACTGCAACTGCAAAACCAATTGCAATTAAAATTATTGAGCCCACTAATGCAGGAATTACAACAATAATTGAACTAAGCCAGTCTGTAAGCTGTGGAATTCCAAGCTGATCTAAAGCAAGACTTATGAATAATAGATAAATGCTCCATTTTACAACAGTAAGGAAAAGCTCAACAAAGCTTTTTCTTGTAGCTCTTTCAATCCCTGCTTTCTCTATACCTTTTTTAATTATGAATCCTACAAACTTGCCCAAAAATATACCTATAATAATTAGAATAACTGCTAATGCAAGATTGATGAGAAAAACATTTATATCTCCAACAGCAAATTTCTCCTCTAATGTAGTGAGAATATCTAAAACTATCATTTAAATCTCTCTCCCTTTTTCTTTAATTTTATATGTTTATGAGGTTTATAAAGTTTTATTTTTAGTTCACTTAAAATATGCCCCAGATTTCAGTTTCCTATTAATATATCTGGATGCTGCATCACCCTTCTTCTTATCCTTAGATTTTTGGTTTTCATGCTGTCTATAAATCCAGTAATGTTTTGGGAATCTCTTAATTCTCATATTCTTACCAATTGCCTGAAACCATAGATCATGGTCTGCAAGCCTCTTAATCTTGTCATTTAGCTTTAATTTCTTTAACGAATCTGCTTTAATCATAAATGTCCCGCCAAAAACTGTCTTAACTGAACTATTTCCACGGGGACTTAAATGAAAACCAGGACGCATTTTTAAATCAAATTCCTCTTTAGCTTTCCCAATAAGTATTTTTCTGGAATTTTTTGTATACTCAACTGATTCCCTTTTCTCTATTTTTCCATCTTCAAATAAAAGAAGTGTATCACAATAACTAAATTCTAAATTACTCTTTTCCATGAATTTAACTTGTTCTTCTAATCTTCTTTTATGCAGCAAGTCATCTCCGTCAAATAAGATAACATAATCTCCCCTTATTTGATTTAGGAATTTATTAAATGCCTTAAACTGCCCGCCCCGCTTCTTAATACTGAAAATCCTGATTCGCTTATCTTTACCAGCCACATCCCTTGCTATTTTTAAAGAACTATCATTAGAAGAATCATCAATGTAAAGTAATTCAAAATTTTTAAATGTCTGATTTAATACAGAATTAATAGCAGATTTCAGGTACTTCTCATTATTATGAACAGCCATTATAACTGATACTTTGGGTTTAATAGAATCTAAAAGTTCAGCTACGTGTCTCTCCCAACTGAAATCTTTTGAATATTGTAATGCTTGTTTGCTCATAGTCTGCCACAATCTTTTATTTTTATATAAAAAATTAATTTTCTCTGCCATTTCTTTCTCGCTTTTAACTAAGAATCCTGTTTTTCCATCCTTGATTATTTCATCTGAATTATTAAAAACTGTTTTTCTGTCTGGTTTGAAAGCTATTACAGGCAGTCCGGAAGCCATTGATTCTAATAAAACATGCGGAAATCCTTCACTATAAGAAGTCATTAAATAAACAAAACTCTTATTTAGATAATAAGGAACATTTTTTTTGAAACCTAAAAATCTTATCTTATTATTCCCAGATTCCCCTATTAATTTTTCATAAGCTTTTTTTCTTTTCCCACCCCCAACCACCCAAATTTCAATATTCTTCAATAACTTAGATACTTTAATTGCCCTGTCAATCCCTTTCCTAGGGTCAAGATTAGCTACAATCAAAGCTATATCTTTTCTTTTTGCCCTTGCAGGTTTAAATTTATTATGGTCAACTCCAAGATGGATAATCTTTCCTTTAAAGAAATTATACTCTTCTTCAACTTGTTTTTGCATATTTTCTCCCAAATATACAGTTAAATCAGCTTCTCTTACAGCTTCTTTTTCCAGATTTATCATAAATCTATTCTTAAACCAGTAGTATATTTTTTTCCAAAAAGAATTATCTTTATTTATAACTCTCATAGCAATTGACCTGACAGAAGGTAAAATATAAACAATCTTTGAATCTGGGAAAACATTATAAGCTGGTCTGAAAAATTTATACCACAGAACTATTATTAAATCAAACTTTTCCTTTATCTGGAACATTCTCTTCTCTATTTCTTTTACTTCTTCTCTTAAACTTTCTTTCCTGTCATATCTATGAATCTTAATTTTCTTAAGGATTTCAAAAGATTTGGGATAATTTGATTCTTTTTTACCAATAATACTCACATCATGTCCAAGTTGCAGGAACTGTTTTGCAAGCTCTTCGCTATGATTGGGTATGCCTCCAAGACTAGGATATAAAGTTGAACAAATCAAAATTTTCATTCTAAAAATTATAACTCTTCCATTATTTTAGCAATTTCTTGAGATTTCTCTCCCCGCTCTTTTATCTTCTTTATAGTCTTATTAATCTTTCTTAATTCTTTTCTTTCGCTTTCTATAATAAAATTTAATCCATTTCTAACAGCTTTATTCCACATTGACTCTCTCTCTTTATCATTTGGAATTTCTTTAGACGCCGTATCAAATAAACTTAAATCTCCTTCTACAACAAATTTTTGGTAGACTTTTTCTATCCATTTTTTAGCACCCTCCTTATTTCTTGAATATAACATATAAAAAACAGAAAGAATTATCTGATAATAAAATTCATTGATATCTATTCTATTTCCTGTTTTTCCAGAAGGCTTGTTGCATTCTATCATCGCTCTTTTCAGGGAAATTCCGCCAAGCTTCCTAAACCAATCATCCCCTTCAAACTCTTTATCTGTCTTTAAACCATAACTTCCATGAACACAGTGGAACTTTGGATCTGGCTGAAGATATATTGCATATCCATTTTCCATCATCTTACAACCAAATTCCCTGTCAACAAATCTTTTCAAGATACTCTCTGGAAAACCTCCAACTTTGACAAAAACATCTTTCTCACATATTACATATCCGCCATTATTTTTAATTGGTATCGGGTCAAGTATATGATATTCCTGGTGTATGAATTTATCTTCACTGCCTTTTCCATTAATATACTCTAAAGGAAAAGCATTTTTATTAGAAGTATACTCTCCTCTTGAAAAATCAATATATCCTATATCTTTTTTTGATACAACTTTGTTTGGTATAGATGTTCTTGCGTATGGAGGGAGATTTAAAAGACCAATGTTTATCCCTTTATTTTTAAGCCATTCATATGTAAATACTGCTCCAAAAACTGAGTATGGAGCCATTATGCTATCATCATCAACAAAAAATAAATACTTGCTATTAGCTTTTGATGAACCTAAATTTCTAGATACTGGCCAGCCGCTCCTTTTTGGTGTTTTAAGATAAATCAACTTAATCCCCAATTTCTCTGCTTCTTCCTCAAATGATTCTACTACTTCTTTTGTAAAATCTTCGCTCTGGTCATCTACTATAATAATTTCTTTCATTACAGGTTTCTGAAGCAGAAGTGACTGAATAGCCCAAGATAATGGATTCCGCTCACCCCTTAAACTTTTTACACTATAAGGACACCTATTAAAAGTAGGTATTATCGCAGTAACATCTGTTCTCTCAAAAGGCAACTTAAAATTGTCTAAGTAATCTACCTTATAATAAGGCTTATTAATTTCTTCTTCGAACTCTTTTTTCAAATCTGGATCTGATTTTTCAGTCATTTTCCCTTATTTACAGTCTTAAAGCCAAAAATTAACTTAAAAAGCTTTGGAAAAGCTTATAAATCTTGAAATTCGCGTTTTTATTATTCTGGGAAGACAATAAAGATGGAATGCTTGTTTTGCGATTTTTTATCAGGAAAAAAAGAACATTCTAACAATTTCCCTTTCCTGCCAATTTTTTCTTCAGAAAAAACTATAAGTTTTCTAAGCATTCCTGAGAAACAGCATTTAGAGAAAAGCCATATCCTAATAATCCCAAAAAAACATTATGAATCCTTATCTGAAATTCCACAAGAGACCTTATCTGACTTAATTTCACACACCTCTCTTGCTTGCCAGGCACTTAAAAAAGAATTAAAGTTTCCAGGGGCAAGGGTACAATTAAATGAAGGAAAAGAAGCAGGACAATATATTCCCCATACACATTTTCACATATACCCCATGAAAAATAAAGAAAAAGAAGATTTGCCTGGATTAGAGGAATTTAATATTAAAAATTTCAAGGAAGCTTCAAAAAGCCTAGCTGAAAAATTCAAAAAACTAGCTACTTCCTACAAACAATAATATAGCTTTTTGCAAATAAATCAGAAAACCTATCTGCTTTCCTTATATTTTTTGGCTTCTGATATGATGGTTCTGCAACATAAAATTTGATATCTTTAAATCCAACATTCTTCAATATTCTTTCATATCCAAATTTGCTATAAATATAAGTTCTATAAGGCTTGCCTGTTCTTAATTTGCAGATTAAATTCCCTACAAATCTTGGCATTAAATCAATAAATTTAATATTTATATGGCTAGTTTTTCCTTTAAACCAATCTAATGCAAGTCGATTTTCAATTGCAAGAATAAAAATAGATTTTTTCTTCAAAATTTTAAAAATCTTTTTTAATACCTTCTCTTGAATCTGAGCCACACCCACATCTTCACCAGCATTTAAAGCAACCCACTCCAATACACCATTCATAACAACAACATCAAATTTCTCTTTTTTAAATGGCAGACCATGTTTTTTATGCAATTGAGCAGTTTTATACAGATTCAAATTAACTTTTTTTTGTTCTGCCCTATACTTAACAAATCTTAATGTTGAAAGATTTGTATCTGTAGCAGATGTTTTAAACCTTCTTGCAAGGGCAATTGTTAAGGCGCCCATTCCACACCCAATATCAAGAACCTTTTTACCTCCCGTAATCTTCAATTTTCTCTCCATAAATTCAGCTAATTTTCCTCTGACCTGTTCATTTATAATATAATCTCTCATATACTTGCGAAGTTTCATACTAAAAACTGCCTTTCTCCAGTTTTTCTTTGCTTTTTTCAAAATATCTTCTGAAATAGAATCCCAAAAATATTCCTTATTTGTAGTATTGATTATCCTTACCAATTTATCTATCCTATCACAACTATCTTTATATATTTTTTATTTTTCCATGAATAGTAAATTAAGAAAGAGGGAAAATGAAATTTGCGCATTTAGCAGACTGCCACTTAGGAGGATGGAGGCAGCCGGAGCTTCAGCAGCTTAACTTGCAAAGCTTCAAAAAAGCAATAGAATCATGCACCCAGGCAAAAGTAGATTTTGTATTAATAACAGGAGATTTATTTGATTCAGCTTATCCATCAGTAGAAACATTAGAGCAGACAGTAACTGAACTGAAGAAATTAAAAGATTCAGGGATAAACTGCTATATAATTGCAGGAAGCCACGATTATTCAGCTTCTGGCAAAACATTTTTATCTGTACTGGAAAAAGCAGGATTTTGCAAAAATATCTATAATCCAGAAGAAAAGCAAGGAGGCATCTTCCTCAATCCAATTATTCACAAAAACATCGCCCTATACGGCTATCCAGGAAAAAAATCTGGTTTAGAAGTTCAGGAATTGCGAGGCATCAAACTGCAGGAATCTCCAGGTTTTTTTAAAATCCTGGCACTCCATACCTGTATCAGTGATGCAATCAAAAATCTTCCAATAGATTCTGTTAAAGAATCTGAACTGCCAGAGGCAGATTATTATGCATTAGGACACCTGCATATAAACTACTGCAAGGACAAGTTCATATACGCAGGACCAACTTTCCCAAATAACTTTCAGGAACTTGAAGAACTAAAAAATGGCTCATTTTACATAGTAGAAACATATCCAACTAAAACAATTAAAAAACAAGAAATAAAAATTAAAGATATAGAAGTAATTGAAATTCAAATAGATAACTCTCTGACAGCAACAGATAAAATTATTGAAGAGCTGGGAAAAAGGCAGCTTAAAGATAAAATTATCTTATTAAAAATTTTTGGAAAACTTGAACACGGGAAAACTTCTGATATAAAATTCAGAGAAATAGAAGATTTCGCAAAAAATAAAGAAGCTTATATCTTGCTTAAAAGCACTTCAAAATTAACTTCAGAAGAAGCTGAAATTGAAATAGAAGTAGAAGATATGGATAAACTTGAAGAGGAAATTCTTAAAAAATATACAGAAGACAACAAATCAAAATTCAATCAGTTCATCCCACAGCTTGTCAATGCCCTTTCACTTGAAAAACAAGAAGACGAAACCACTACAACGTTCCAGACAAGACTATACTCAGAATTAGATAAAATTCTTGACATTAAAAATGCTAATTAAAAAAATTCATTTGAGAAATATTAGAAGCTATGAAAATGCAGAAATAGAATTCTCAGAAGGCTCAACAGTTCTTGCGGGAGACATCGGAGCAGGCAAAACATCAATACTTTTAGCAATAGAATTTGCTTTATTTGGATTACAGCCGGGGCAGAGGGGCTCATCTCTTCTAAGAAATGGAGAAAATGAGGGCTCTGTATCTTTAGAATTAGAGATTGATAATCAAAATCTTATAATTGAAAGAGGTCTTAAAAGGGGCAAATCCATTAATCAAAGTTTTGCAAAAATAGAAGTAGATGGGGAGAAAAAGGAGATGTCAATAACTGAATTGAAAAATAAAGTTCTCTCCCTGCTAAATTATCCAAAAGAGTTCGCCAAAAAAACAAACATACTATACAGATTTACAGTATATACTCCTCAGGAAGAAATGAAGCAAATAATTCTTGAAACTCCAGAAACAAGACTAAACACCTTAAGACATATTTTCGGAATAGATAAATACAAGAAAATTAGGGAAAACTCACAATTTTTTACAGCAAAACTTAGGGAATCTATCAGAAACTATGAAGGGCAGATAAAAGATTTGGAAGATAGAAGAAGAAAACTGCAAGATAAAAAATCCTCAGTAAAAGAAACAGATGCCAAAATTGAACTTTTAGAAAGAGAATTCAATGAAAAACAAGAAATAAAATTAAAAGCAGAAGTTGAAGTAAAAGAAGTAGAAGAGAAAATAAAAGAAAAAGAAAAATATGAAAAAGAAGCTGAAAAAACAAACATAATGCTTTTAGGAAAAAAAGAATTAACCGCTGGAATAGAAAAAGAAAAAAAGGAAATTCTAAACCAGATAGAAGATGCAAAACAAACAACTTTTGATATTAAACAATTAGAAGGAATAAATGCAGAAATTAAAACAAGAGAAGAAGAATTGGAAAATAAAAATAAATCATATCTAGATATACTCAGCAAAATCAATTCTCTCAACTCAAAAGTATCTGATACAGAAAAATTGAAAGAGCAGATTTCTACCTTAGACCTTTGCCCAACCTGCCTGCAAAATGTAAATGAAGATTATAAAAAAAATATTTCTCGGAAATTTGATGAGGATATAGCAAAATTTGGGAAAGAAACTAATAATATTGTATCTGAGAAAGAGTTTATAATAAAGCAGATAGAGGAAATAAAAGGCAAGCTAATTGTTTTCAGAAAACAAGCTGAAGAATTAAATTTCATAAAAATAAAATTAGATAATTTAAAAGAAAAAGAGAACAAAGTTTTAGAATTAGAAAAACAGAAACAAACAGCAGAAAATGATGTCTCTCTCCTTGAAAAGCAGATAGCTAACTTGAAGGAATCTGCTTTCATATTGAAAAAATATGAAGGCATATATGAAAACAAGAAAAAAGCCTTAGAAGAGACAAAATTAAGTGAAAGAGGAAAAGAAATTGAATTAGCAAGCATTAAAAAAGAAAAAGAAATGACTTTAGTCCTAATTCAGGAAATAGAAAAGGAAATTAAAGAAAAAGAGATAATTAAGGAGAAATTAAGCAGAATAACTGAATTAGAAGACTGGCTTTCATCGTCTTTTTTATCTCTGATTAGCTTTACAGAAAAAAATATTATGCTAAAACTTAGAGAAGATTTTTCCAAACTATTTAATGAATGGTTTAATATCCTTGTCCCGGAAATTTTTACAGTTCATCTTGATGAAGACTTAACTCCAATAATTGAACAGCAGGATTATCAGCTTGACTACTCTTTTTTATCTGGCGGAGAAAGAACAGCTGTTGCCCTTGCATATAGATTAGCTCTAAATCAGGTAATTAACTCCCTCCTTTCTAAAATTAAAACCAGAGATATTGTAATATTAGATGAACCTACAGATGGTTTTTCTTCTGAACAGTTGGATAAAATGAGAGACGTCTTGCAGGAATTAAGTGTAAACCAGCTCATTATAGTAAGCCACGAGCCCAAAATAGAAAGTTTTGTAGAGAGCATAATAAAATTCAAAAAACAAGACGGAATTACAAGAATTGAAAGATAACAGTAAGATTTATAAATAAGTAAATCTCAATAAAATTATAAATTCTTGGTGGTTGTTAAGAATTATTTTCAAAATGGATGAAGAATTAAAAAAATCAATTTTAAAGACAGGAACAAGTATAGTCGGAATTGTATGCAAAGATGGGGTAGTAATGGCTGGAGATAGGAGAGCAACAGCAGGAAATCTTGTAATGTCAAAAAATACTCAAAAAGTAGTTCAAATCAATGATTACTTAGTTGTTTCAGGAACTGGGGTAGCATCAGATATAGAAATGCTAAAGAAAATAGTAAAAGCAGAATTAAAATTAAAAGAATTAAAATCCAAAACACGCCCAACAGTAAAAGAAGCTGCAAACTTATTCGCAATGATGTCTTTTAGAAATATAAGACAATTTTCTGCAATTCCAAGTATTGCAGGAACTTTAGTTGGAGGTTTTAATAAAGACGGCTCAACAGAATTATATACAATATCTCCTGCAGGAGATATAGTAATAGTAGAAGATTATGACGCAAATTTCTCATCTGGAATGCCATTTATTTTAGGACTATTAGAAAGGCAATATAAGCCAGATATGGCAGTTAAACAAGCAGTAGAACTTGCTATAGAGTGCTTAAAATCATCAACACAAAGAGATATTGGAAGTGGAAATGCAATTGATGTTGTAACAATCACAAAAGACGGGATTAAGCACGAAGTAAAGCAGAAAATAGAAGCAGAATATAAAGAAGAAAAAAACAAATAAATTCTTCAATTCTAAAGAAGAAAGACACAAATTTGAAATGACAGATATTTTAAAAAGTATATTGAAAGATTTGCCAAAAACAATTTCTGGAGCAGTTTTTGAAGGGGCAAACATAGTTTTGTACACAGAAGACAAAGATTTTTTTCTCACAGGTGAGAAAAAAATCAAAGAAATAGTAGACAAAATTAAAAAAAGAATAGAATTAAGAGCAGATCAGAAAATTCTTATTGATAAAGAAGAAGTAGAAAAAGCGATTAGAGAAATTGCACCAAAAGAAGCTGAAATCACTAACATAATTTTTGACATGCAAAGAAGCATAGTAGTAATTGAAGCTAAAAAACCAGGATTAGTAATTGGAAAGCAAGGTTCAATTTTGCAGGAAATAAAAAATAAGACTTTTTGGATACCACAAATACAAAGAAGCCCTGCAATTCCAAGCAAAATTACAGAAAATATCCGTTCTGTTTTATATGAAAACAATACATACAGGAGAAAGTTTCTTAATAGTATAGGAAAAAAAATTTACAAAGAGTGGAATCCAGAAAAAGTAAATGAATGGGTGAGATTGACATTTCTTGGGGGGGCAAGGCAGGTAGGAAGGTCCTGCTTGTTACTTCACACCCCAATATCTAAAATCCTTATTGACTGCGGAATTGATGTAGCTTCACAAGGCAGAGAAAAATTTCCTTATCTTGATGTAGCTGAATTTGATATAAATGAAATTGATGCAGTAATTTTAAGCCACGCCCACTTAGACCATTCTGGTATCCTTCCTTATTTGTATAAAATGGGATATAAGGGGCCATGTTATATGACTGCTCCGACAAGAGACATTGCTTCACTTCTTGCACTTGATTTCATAGGGGTTGCGTATAAAAAAGCATCACAACCTTTGTTCTCATCCACAGATATAAAAGAAATGGTTAAGCATAGTATTTGCCTAAATTACAATGAAGTCACAGATATTTCTCCTGATATAAGATTAACTTTTTACAATGCAGGACACGCACTTGGCTCATCCATGGTCCATCTTAATATTGGAAATGGTTTGCATAATTTGTTATATACTGGAGATTTAAAATTCGGAAAAACAAGACTTTTAGATCCAGCATCTACAATATTTCCAAGATTAGAAACAACAATAATTGAATCTACTTATGGGAGCAAAAATGATGTTTTGCCCCCAAGAAAAGAAGCAGAAGATGAGCTTATTGAAAATATAAAGAAAACAATTGAAAGAAAAGGGAAAGTTTTGATACCAGAATTAGGACTTGGCCGTGCACAAGAGACAATGTTGATAATTGATGAAGCAATTAAATCAGGGAAGCTTCCAGAAGTACCAGTTTATATTGATGGAATGATATGGGACATTAATGCAATTCATACTGCATATCCTGACTTTCTTTCTGGAAATATAAGAAGTGCAATTTTTCAAAATAAAAATCCATTTGTCTCTGAAAAATTCAAAAGAGTCGGCTCTACCCAGGAAAGAAAAAAAGTTGTTGAAGGAGGCCCATGCGTCGTTCTTGCCACATCAGGTATGTTAGTTGGGGGAGCATCTGTAGAATATTTCAAGGAATTTGCCTCAAATAAGAAAAATAGCATAATCTTTGTCTGTTATCAGGGTGTAGGTTCTTTAGGAAGGCAGGTTCAGGATGGAATAGCTGAGGTAAAAATGATGACAGAAGGAAAAGAAGAAATTGTTAAAGTTAATATGGAAGTTTATACAAATGCTTCATTAACTGCTCACTCAGGAAGAAACCAGCTTCTTGCATTTATTAATAGATGCCAGCCAAAACCAAAAAGAGTTTTGATAAATCATGGAGAAGCAAGTAAGTGCTTGGATTTAGCTTCAACTTTATATAAATTAAACAGAATTGAAACATCTGCCCCAAGAAATTTAGAAACAATTAGGATAAGATAAAAGATGAAACATAATGTAAAAATAACAGCAATTCTGCTTATAATGTTTTTAATAGCTCAGCTAATTGGGCTGGCAGTAGTTAATGTTTATTCTCCAAAGCAAACTGAAATATTAAATCAGACAACAGGGAAATTAGAAAATATCACAATACAGCAGGATTTGCCTTATGGTATGCAGCCGCCAGAAATGAAACCAGAATTTTCTTTAACAAGCATAATAATTGCTTTCATTATTGCAATTGTATTAATTTTAATTTTAATGAATCTAAAAGCTACGATTTTCTTAAGATTATGGTTTTTCATTGTTGTTATAATAGCTCTTGCCATAGCATTAAATTCTGCTATCATCAATATCCAGTATTCCCAATATATTGCACTTGTAATTGCCATCCCGCTTGCATTCCTCAAAATTTTTAAAAGAAATCTCTTAGTTCACAATTTAACAGAACTACTAATTTATCCTGGAATAGCAGCTGTCTTTGTTCCTATTCTTAATCTATGGGCTATAGTAATTTTACTATTATTAATTTCTGTTTATGACATCTATGCTGTCTGGCATGCAGGATTTATGCAGAAAATGGCAAAATTCCAGATTACTAAATTAAAACTTTTCGCAGGATTTTTTATTCCATATGCATCTAAAAAAGCACGAGTACAAATAGAAAAAATTCAGAAACTTAAGTCAAAAAAAGAAAAAGAAAAGAGAGCAAAGAAGATTAAAGTAAGTCTTGCTATTTTAGGCGGAGGAGATGTAGTGTTCCCAATTATTCTTGCAGGTGTTGTACTAAGAGCTATGGGATTAATCCCAGCCTTGATAATTTCTGTAACAGCAACTCTTGCATTACTTGCATTATTTATTGCAGCTAGAAAAGGCAAATTCTACCCCGCAATGCCATTTATTACTGCTGGCTGTCTGATTGGGCTTGCTCTTGGCTTCTTGTTCTAGTTTCTTTTTGATTAATCTCATTACACCAACATTTAATATCATGTTCTGTTGTTTCACCAAGCCTAATAACTGCCTGAAAATTAAACATTGACCTTCTATCTACAAGCTCAATCCTTCCAACCCCATTTTCATCATATACTCTTGCAGTATGTGGTTGCATTACTATGCAAGTGCTATTATCAACTATCTCAATTAGCTTTCCAGAATTAGTAGCTCCATCCTGAGTAGCCACTATTACATACTTATCAAGATATTTTGCTATTTCATCACTATGATTATCTGGTCCGAAATTCATTGTATTATCTACTAATATTAACAATTTATAAATCTTACTATAATGTCTTAACTTACTAGAAGTGACAAATAGAAAGCTTTATAAATACTCTTACTCCTATATCAGTAGTGAATTTTGAGGTGAACATGACCTCAGCATGAATTCTGAGTAAACAAGTAAAATGATGATAAAACAAGAATTAGTAAAGAAAATCAAGGATTATTTTAATTTGAATATCTATGAAACTAAAGTATGGCTGGCCTTATTGAGCAAAGGAATAGCATCTGCAGGTGAAATAGCAGAAATTTCTGGAGTTCCAAGAAGCAGGACGTATGATGTTTTAGAATCATTAGAAAAGCAAGGTTTTGCAATTGCAAAAGTAGGAAAGCCCACAAAATATATCGTAGTAAAGCCAACATTAATCCTTGAAAAATTAAAGAAAAAGGCAATGAGCAAGGCAGAAGAAAAAGTAAAAATTCTGGAAAAACTAAAAGATACACAGGAATATGAAGAACTTGAAACACTTCATAATACTTCAGTTGCTCATGTAAAAAAAGAAGAAATGTCAGGGATGATTAAAGGGAAAGCAAATATAATGAATCACATAAAAGAACTTGTAGATGGTGTAAAAAAGGAAATGATAATCTGCATGCCTGCATCTGAACTTTTTGAAAGAACAAGAATCTTTAACAATCTATTTGACAGAATTAAGAAACAAAATGTCTCTGTTAAGCTTATGCTAAATGGAACAAATGAAGAATTAAAGAAAATAAATCAGCAATATGGATTACAGCCAAGAAAGACAGATATAAATTCAAAGTTTTTCATAATTGATGGAAATCAGGTTTTATTCTCATTAACTGATGCAAATACAGCTGAAGAAGAATTAGCAGTATGGATTAATTCACCTTTCTTTACTACTGCTTTAGGCTCATTATTCAAGGAAAGTTTTAGAAAATAATTTCAGTTATACTCATTTCTTTCATTCTTTTCTTATTTTTCTTTTTAAAATCACTTAAAAATTCTTTGAAACTTTTAACTTTCTCTTTTGCACATACGATCCCGCCCCTGATAAATACTTTCCTATGCCTCTTCTTAAATTTAGAAACATTCTCAACAGCATTAATAGGAGGACCTTTCAAAATAATCTCTTTTCTCTTTTTCAAAGTAAAATATAAATCAGCAGACTTTCTCTCTTCATATACAAAATCTTTCCTTAAAATCTGAAAATTTTTTCCTAACTCTCTTGTAAAAAATCTAAAAAATTTTAATAATTTTGAACCTGCAATATCCCCTGCTTGCTTGCTTGTATTAGCTTTAATCTGCAAAAACTCAGCTTTCTTCTTTTTTGCATCTTTTTTTAATACATCAATATCAACTTTCTGTTTTTCAAAATACTTCCTATTAGGATTTCTCAGGAACTTTTTACTTACATTCACAAATCTATCAAATGTCTCTGGAGACAATGCAGCAAGGGCATTTCTCTCTTTAAATGTAGGGTCAACAAAAACTATTGGGCTGGACAATTTTGCTTCATTTAAGTTAAGCATTACATCCTGCTTATTCTTATAAAATTTAGCAGGGTCAAGCACAATAGGAATCTTTTCCTGTATAATCTTCTTCAAAAAATTTACAAAACCCCCATAATAAATTACAAGTAATTCAAGAGCATAGCCGGAAAAACCCCTTATATAAGATTCAGCACCGTAAAAATTATGCGCATGACAGAAACTTTTTGCAGTCATAATCTCATCAGCAAGCTTTTTTTTCTTTCTAATCTGCCCTTTAGTATAAGATACATGAAAATAACTTAAATCAGTAACATTTCTCATTTCTTTGGGACTTGAAATTTTAATTACAGGCACGACTTCAAAAATTAATTCACCTGATTTAATTTGATAATAATCTCTTGAACCATGGATTTTCCTTGCTTTTAATTTCCCAAGAACTTTCCCAAGAATTTCTGAAATCTCTCCTTTATATTTTTTGTCAAATCTTACAAAAATATCAATATCATACTGCTTTTTCTTTATAATAGTTTGTTTTGCCAAGCTTCCTCCAACAAAAATATCAGCTTTAATTTTCTTTCTCTTAATTTCTTTTGAAATTTTATCACATAAGTCTTTTGTCCTTTTCTCAAGTTTTATACGCTCATCTACTGAAGGTTTTATTCTAACCAACTGTTCTTCAAGAATTCTTTGAATTTTCATCTCCTCTTTTATTTAATTTTTTTCTCAAAATCCTTAATCTTATCACCATACTTGCTGAAATCTACTTTAAGTGTTGAAGCTAAATCAATAATATACTTTCCTTCTTCAAGCTTGTAAATAATAGGCCTTTTCTTACTGAATAAATTTACAATATCAATTTCAAATTTCCCTGGTTTTAATACTCTTACAGATTCTAAATCAAGTATAACTGGTTCTTCTTCCCTTACACCAATAATCTCTCTTACATCCTTCTCCATCTGCTTTTTCTCTTCTGTATTCAGATTCAGAGGTAAGGTAGAATCTTTATCTTTCTTTAACTTTGCATACTGCTCACTTTTAATATAAAAGAAAAAATGGCTTCCACATTTACAGCCAGTTAATAATTCTGGTGCAGCATTCTCATATAAATTCCCGCAATGGACGCATTGATGCATATCTTTTTCCTCCAATTATAATTAGAAAATCAAACCTTATAAATTTTCCCACCCTTTCTTCTATTCTCCTCTCTTGTTAGCCATTGAAGATTTTTAGGATCAAATGCCTTTTTTATTTGAGTAGAATCATTTAAATCAAAATAATGGATAGGAATTATGTGGTCAATCTCAAAATTGTTTAAATTCTTAGGGAAAGGTTTTAAACTATCAATAACTTCTTCCCAATCAATTCCATATTTCCTTGAACTCATTACTTTACCAGTTTTCGAGTATTTTCTTAAAGCATGATGCAAAGATCTTCTAAGCCTATTAGCTATTGCGTATTGTTTGTCTGTTTTTAATCTTAACTTCTCTCTTCCTCTTATCCTCTTCCTAACTTCCGGCCTTTTTCCATATTTTTTCTGATATTTTGCTCTTTGTTTCCTATATCTTGTTATAGCTAAAATTCTGTGCTTTTCTTTCCATTCAGGATGGGTTCTCCTATATTCCTTAATTCTAATCCTATATTTTTCTTTTATTTCGGACCTTCTATTGTAATGTTTTCTTTGGCATAGTGCTCTACAAAATCTTTGATTTATTCTTTTTGCCTTATACTCTTTTTTACAATATTCACATATCTTTAGAACCATTTTAAATTTAAACAGATAGAATATAAAAACTTTTCTTAAAAAGTTTTTGTTAAAGTTAAACGATGACCTGGGAAAGTTTCTGTTAATCTTCTCCCACTACCTCTTAATCCCCTTATAACATCCCGAATATCATCAAGAGTTATTCTGTATCTGTGTTTAACCCCATGCCCTTCACTATCATCATAAGAACATGCAACTAGATAACCCCCTTCATCATTAAAACTTGTACATGTAACATTCTCATCTTTCCATTCAAATCTTTTACCTACACAAATTCTACGTACAGGAAAAATAAATGGTTCTCTTTTTAAGGAATTTTCAATACTTCTGCAAGCACCAATATTAGCCCCCACAACTGCAAGCCTATACCATGGTTCTAAACTTGAAAGATAATAGCGTATAGAATCAAAATCTCTTGGGTCAAATCTAGCATGAGTCTCAATTATAGTCCCTATCAAGCTACAAACAACTCCTCTAAGTTTTTGTTTAGACCTCCTTAAGTTAATAAATCCAGAACATCTTCCATATCTCTCACAAGCAGCATTAATCCCAATCTCCCACATCTGCAGAGCAGGGCTTTTATCATCCATTAAAAGAATCAGCTATAAAACTTTTTAAGCATTTATCTATTCAGAAATATATATTCACCGCTTCAACATCAAATCAATTTTACTAGGGTCTTTTTTAATTTCTTTTACAATTGCAGCAGGTCCGACAATAGTAAGAACATCTCTCTGCCCAATTAACGCCCTAGCAAGCCCTAATCTCATCCTGCCAAACATGTTTTCCTTCTTTTCATTTGGCTGAATTACTGCAAGTTCTACACCCTTGAATTTTTTAACTTTGCCAACTAAAGCCATTGTACTCTGAATTAAGCTTGCCTCTTCAGTTGAATCTAATCTTCCTTGCAATATAACAATCCTATTTTTCAAAACAACATCAAGTATTCTCTTAACTCTGTCGACACTTGTAAGCCTTGCTATATCTGCATAAGGAATAAAACTTAATGTCAGTTTATTTTTTGCCATCTTACACCTTTTTTGCTAATTTAAATAATGATTCATAAAATTCCTCTATATTTTTTCCATACCTAGCTGAAATCCCAACAACATCATATTCAGGAAAAGCAGCTTCAACTTTTTTCATGTCAGATTTTTTCAAATCAACTTTATTAGCTACAACAAGCACAGGTATTTTTCTTGCAACTAAATTCCCAATAATTGTAATATTCACTTGGCTATATGGATTTGTACTTGAATCTAAAACTACAACAACTGCATCCATATCTTCAAGCCACTTAATCGAATCAATAACACCTTGTGTAGCTTCTTTTGCCCTTTTCTTAGCATCTTTCTTCTTAACGCCAAATTTCAAAAAATCCTCATAATCTATTTTAGTTGAAATTCCAGGAGTATCTACAAGCTTGAATGTAAGCTTCCTTCCTTTATATTCAATATCAACTTTTTCTTTAAACTGAACACTTCTAGTTTCATGAGGAACCTTACTTACTTTTCCAATCTCCTCACCTGTCCAGTCTTTGCATATCCTGTTTGCAAGACTTGTCTTACCAGCATTTGGCGGCCCATAGAATCCAAGACTAAGATTTTTCTTTCCATTAAAGATGTTTCCAAATACTCTTTGAAAAAAATCCCTGATAATCTTTATCACCATTTTATATTCCCAAAAAGCTGATGGGGTTTATAAATTTTTATACATTAGAATTCAAAGTTAAAATTATATTGTTCTTTGTCTGATTGCAGGAATTTTTCCTCTTTTAATCACTTCTGGCTTTTCCAGCCTTTTCCTGAAAAATTTCATGAAATCAAAAGGCATTATGGCTTTTCCAGCAATTTTCTTAAATGCATAACTTATCTGTTCTCCTGTCCAGCCAGCTTTCCTTAACTTATCAGAAATATCCTTATCAGACATTCCCTCACTTCTGGCATTTTTAATAAAATTTGTAATATTATAAACATCATTTGCCTCTTTAAACAAATGACTTTCATATCTTTTCTCATACCACCACTGCAACAACATATAAATTCCAATAGCTATGAAGACAAGAAGTATAAGCAGGAAAATAACCCAGCCCCACGGTTTGCAGTCACTTCTGCAATTAGTCCAATTTTCTCCTAAATCTGGCTCACATCTGCCATTAAAATTGCATACACTTACAATTTCTAATTCAAGCAAGCTAAGTTGAGGACTCATATAAAGAGCAAGGTCTTCTGCTTCAACATCAGAGACAGTAAACTCTAGTGTTCTGGTACTTATATCTGGCAATACAAATCCAACAGCATTATCAATAGATTTTTCATTATAGCCTTGGCTAAATTCAATATCTCTCCCTTCAATAACTATGTATAAATCATCACTAAGTTCTGTAACAGGAGTCATCTCTAATTTGAAAGCTCCAAATAAGCTTTCAATTCTATAATCATAATAAGCAGCAACATCTTTAAATTCAAGAGTCATATCTAAATTCTCTTCCACCCATCTGATAACTGCTCTTTTATACTCATCACTTTCATCTAAATCATACCCCCCAGCCCCCGCCGCCTCAAGATTGTCTAAATCTACAACATCTAAATTAGCAAAAAAAGGCAAAATTCCTTCGCTCCTAAAACCAACCTTAATAGGAACTTTAAGTCCAGATAAATTTGACATAATTTCAACAAATTCTTCATCTCTAGAAGCTAAATTAAATCTCTTCTCTAAAACTTCAAACTCTGTTTCAACATTATCAAAATCTATTTTACTTTTAATTAAATCCTGGTACCAGATTGGAAAAGCAGAAATCTGGAAAGTAAGATTGCTTAATCTTCCCTTATATTCAGAAACAGTAGACTCTACAACTTCCTGAGGATTGCCAGAAATTATTATAAACTTTCTGCTAGCTTTATTTCCAAAATTATCTCCTACAGTAATACTTAGCTCATAGCTTCCTATTGAAGAATAAATATGCTGAACAGTATTTGTAGTAGTCTCTTCTTCATCTCCATCTCCAAAATCCCACTCATAAGAAACAATGCTCATATTCTCAGGAACACTTACATTTACTACAAATGTTGTAGAAGCGCCAGCTGAAACAACATTTGGCAATAAATTTTTTATTACCAGTCCTTTCTCAACACTTATCTCTTTTTTAACTATCCTGCTTCCATCAAGATAAAGTTCAAAATCATGCTTTCCAAATTTTTCAGGCACAATGATATTTGAATATTTCAAATCTAATTTTATAAAATCAGAACTAATTTCAGCAGCTTCTTTATCTGCATCATAAATGCTTGTCTCAGGAACTTGGGCTCCGGCACCTGTAGAATAAGCTAAAGATAATCCATTTAATCTTACATTTAAATTTCCATAAGCCTTTATCCTGACTGGAATTTTGCATCCATCATCACAATTTTTATCATATCTGTCTTCAATATAATTTTCTACATAATCAACTAAATTTCCTGAATTATCCTGCAATTCAAATTCATCCTGATTAAAACTAAAACTTCCTATATTAGTAAATCGAGCCCCCTTTGCAAAAATATAATAATCATGATACTCTGTTTCTTCTCCTGGAAAAGCGTAAAACCCGCATGAATTAACATCTTCCTGCTTTGTCAGGTATTTTGTAATTGCCTCATTTGCTGCCCTGACACAAACATAATAACTTTTTATTTTCTTATTCCTGTAATCTATATTGCATCCTATTTCTTCTCCAACTGCAGAAGGTTCAGGCAAATCACAAGAAGCAAGTTCCTCGCCATTTAAATTATATAAAATCATTTCAATATTATCTTCAGCATAAACACTTGATGCATCTTTTTTTAACCATGCACCTAATTTGAATTTTGATGACTGAGTTAAAGTTATTTTTTCGCAATAAGGAGTGCTTCCAACATAAACTTCACTTAAACTTTCTTCAGATTTAAAGCACCCCCTCCCCGCCCCCTGTGAACATACATAATCGCTTCCTACAATACCAGAACTCCACTCAACATCACCATCATTAATAATATCTATTTCAAGAGGATTAATGCAACTATCAGGATTATTTACAGTAACATCAAACTTTAATTCACTTATATCTTCTACTTGCCCATATACTTGAAAAGCAACTAATTTTTCTTCGCCATAATTAAGAGAGAAAATTTTTGTTTCTTCTCCATTCATAACAGAATAATCTTCTTCACAATCTGAAGGAATGCAAGAATACTCTGCAGAATTTTCAATTAAAAATGCTTTCAAATTTATTTCACCTTCAAAATTACTTGAAATTAAGCTGTCAGCTTCTTCATTGTCAAGACTAATATTAATCCAGCCCCGTACTTCTTCACCAGGAGCATATTCTTCTTTAATATCAGAACTTAAATCTCCTATAATAAATGATGCAGAAACCACACTAGCTAATAATATTAATACAAATACTAATGCTACCTCTTTTTTCACCATCTTATCTCTTTTTTCTCTTTGTTATGAAAATATAAAAAACAATTATCAACGAAACACTTAATATAAAATTAAATAAGCTGAAAAATCCAAGAAGTGCTCCTGCAACACAAGCAATTGTCTTGCTTCCATCTACACAATTTACAGGTCTGCTTGATTCGCTTCCTGTCCACCTTGCACTCCAAGAAATATGCCTGTATCCTCCACTGCATTCTGTTGAACCTGAAACACTATATATGCAGGTTCCATTTAATTCTGGTATTCCAGTTCCGCAAACAGTATTTAAATCATAAGCTGATTCACACACATCACTAGTTGAATTCCATACACATCTGCAATCATCTGCAATTTCCCAGCAGTTTCCACTTATTGCTTTTGAATAACTTGTACAAAATCCTTCTTCTGTTTTTGACTCAACATCATTAATTGCAACACTAAAAGAATAATCTTCGCATTCATTTTCAGTTTCATAACTTGTACAAATATCTTCATCTGAAGGCTGGCATGTCCACCCATTATCTTCTTCGCATGAATATCCTATAGGACAGCAAGTCTGTGTTGGCTCTCCAATTTCTCTATAACAGTCATCTAAACTTGGATTTATCATATCTCCTTCAGCCCAAAAACTTTCTGCATCTTGAACTAAACAAAATGGGGTGTCAAGATAAACACTAAATTGAGTTTCTGCATCTGAAGAAGGATTTACACTTGCTGTTAATTTAGCCCAATGCGGACCTGGTGTTGAAAATGGCTTTGTAAATACAGCGCCCTCAAGCCCAATTCCGCTCTTTGTTCCAAAATCACTAAATGTCCAGTTAAAACTAACACTTTCAATTCCTTGAGGAGTATTTGAAACAGGAACTTCGCTGTGTGTTTGTGAAGGGCATGGTCCTGCAATACAGCTTATCTGCCCGCCTAATACTTCTACAGCATAAGTTGTTGACGCATTAAAATTAACATTTTTCCCATAAACTGAAATACCCCATTCTGGTTCCTTGATATGAGCAAAAATATATTTGCCATCTACATTCAAGTCAATTACAAGAATACTTGTCCTGTCAGTATCTCTTCCAGTTCTCTCATCTCTAACTGCTAAAAAAATATTTTTCTGTCCTGTATTACTATAACTATGAGTTATACTATAATTTGCATAGTCCCTTGTGCTTCCATGGATTATACTTCCAGAAAGTAAGGAAGCATCTCCAATGTCCCATGCATAATCAATGAAATCATCTACATCATAACTATCTTGAGTAAACTCTACATTCTCATTAACCAAAAAAATTTCTCCTAATTCAGGAGTTAAAATATTTGCAACAGGATTTGCATTATCTTCAGGACCAACTACTTCAAGAGGGCCAGATGTTAAAACTTCGCCTGTTGAAACAATTGTAGCTTCAAAATAATATGTTCCAGTTTCATCTGCTCTCCATGTTGTAAATCCTTCATCTGAACCCTGAGCTGAAACTTCTTCATCAAACCATAATACAACATCACGATAAATAGAAAAATTAATATCTTCACCTTCAAAATCTCCTCTTACTATTAATTTGACTCTGTCATTTATATCAGCTGTATCAATAAGATTTCCTGTCATATCAGCCCATTGAGCTTGCTCTAATCCAACTCCATCTTTACAGCAGATTTGTGTAGAATAACTTGCATCATTTGCAAAATGAGCATTAGTATTTGCAGATAAAGACACAATTAAATTCTCATCAGCATTGCAAGTAGTTCTTACACTACATTCTAAATTACCATAGCAAACATCTACTAAATAATTACTTAAACTTGGAATTTCTCCATGAGCATTTGAATTTGCAGATAAGCCGACAACTTTATTTGTTCCAGTACATAAATGAGGGTCTGCCCCTGTATAAGAATATCCAAAAACTTCATTAAAACAAATTTCTATAGAATAAATTCCAGAATAAATCTCTCCATGAGCATTTGTACCTGCAGATAATTTCATTATTCTCTGGTCAGCTGTGCAAGCTGCAAATACAAAACTAGAAAACATAATCAGAGATAATAAAAAAACTAAGCTTGATAGCACTCTTTTTTTCATAATTTATAGAGAGGAAACTTGTTTTTAAATATTTCCATAAAAATCACCCTTTCATTACAGCCAAAGGTTTTACTTTTACAACTAAATTTCCTATGCCAACTTCATGACTTATTTTTACAACTTCATCAATGTCTTTGTATACTCCAGGAGCTTCTTCTGCAATTGATTTCCATCCCCCAGCCTCCACCACAACATCTTTTTTCTCTAATTCCTGCTTAATTGTTTCTCCACGAAACTGCCTCAATGCTTCATGCCTTGACATAACTCTTCCAGCTCCATGTGCTGTACTTCCCCATGAAACTTCTTCAGCTTTTTTTGTCCCCACAAGAACATAAGATGAAGTTCCCATACTTCCTGGAATTAATACTGGCTGCCCGATTTTTCTGTAAACTTGTGGAATCTCTTTTCTCCCCGCACCAAAACTTCTAGTAGCTCCTTTTCTATGTACACAAACTTTTTTCTTTTTTCCATCTACAATATGCTCTTCTATTTTTGCTACATTATGGCATACATCATAAACTAAATGGTTTTTATTTTTAGGAAAATATCTTTTCAAAACACCTCTTGCATAATTCATTATTATCTGCCTGTTGCAAAACGCATAATTTACAGCGCAATTCATTGCAGATAAGTATTTTTTTCCTAAATCAGATTTAATTGGGGCATTTATTAATTCTCTGTCTGGCAAGTCTTTAAATCCATATTCATCTTCCATTAATTTGATATAATCTGATGCTACTTGATGTCCTAATCCTCTGGAACCGCAGTGAATCATAATGCAAATTCCATTCTTATCTAATCCAAATGCTTTTGCAATTTTCTCATCATAAATCTCTTCTATTTTTTCAATTTCTAAAAAATGATTTCCAGCTCCCAAGGTCCCTACTTGGCCCAACCCCCTCTTTAAGGCCCTGTCAGATACATCTTTTGGATTTGCATCTTTCATTCTGCCATTTTCTTCTGTGTGTTCTAAATCTTCTTCTGTGCCCATGTTTTTCTCTACAGCCCATTCTGCACCTTTTTTTAAGATACCTTTTAAGTCTTTGTCACTTATTTTCTCTTTATGCCCTCTGCCAACGCCAGAAGGAATTGTTCTGTATAAATCATGCAATATTTCTTTTCTCTTTTTTAGGAAATCTTTTACTGGAATATCTGTTGCTAATAATCTTACGCCGCAGTTAGAAACTACAAAATTATTAGCAATAAAATTGTGATTGTCCTCCATGTTAAAATCATAAACTTTATGTTCTTCTGCAACTTTTCTTATTAATTTTATCTTATCAAAAATAACTCCAAATTTTTTCAATTCTAATAATTTATTTTTCTTAAATTCATTAAAACTTATAAAATCAAGATTTATCCTCTGACTTGCATTTTCATAATAGTGCCTTTCAATAAATCTCTTATTTATTTTTTCTGATAATAGCTTCTGGACTTCCTTTAATTTAAATCCTTTTTGCCTATAACTTTTTATTTTCTTAGCTAAATACTGTCTTTTCTCGTTTTCTTTAAACTTAAGCTGGATATAAAGAGAGGCAATATTTGCTAAGTTTTTCCTTTTAGAATTATACTCAAATCCAATAGTCTTCCATAATTTTAACATATCAGATTCTCCTTTAATAAGTAATCTAAATCTCTTTGTTTTTTCATTGAATTTATTTTTATAATCATCCATCTCTGATATTTTGGTATTATTAATCCCAAATTCTTCTAGTAACAAGGATATATCAATTAAGAAATCTCTCATATTTTGTCTGAATTTTTCTATTTTATTCTGATCTATTGTTGGGCAGAAAAAGCAGGTTTTGGAACTTGCTTTTGGGGAAGATAGTTCAGCCCCAAAAAATCCAGCTAAAAATAATCTTTTGACTAATTTATCAGAATTTTTAATCCAACTTGGAATTCCAAACTTTTGTCTTGTTTTATTCCCGCATGGAACGCCAAGAATATTTAATTTTTTAATAAATTTCTCCCCATAAATATGCAGTTCATGGTTGGTAGTTGTGAACTGATTTAATTTATACTTAGTTAAAATTTTATGATTTCTCTCTCTTGAATGTACTTTTGATTTAATTTTTAACTTTTCAAGATCTTTTTTTATTCTCTCTAAATCTTCTTTTGAACCATAAGCAACAGCATAATATCTCTCATTGGATTTATACAAGCACCCATCTCCAAAAAGATAACCAATTAACTTAGTTAAAATTGCCAATTCTTTAGTAATTTTACAATGTTCTACTCCTTCAAAAGTATTAACTGCCAATTCATTACCTTCTAAATTATTAAGAGCTACCATCCCCTGTTTAGTTAAAAATGGATGATCTAAAGTTGCTTTTATTTTTAATCCAGATTCAAGTTCTATTTCATAGATATCTTTACTTTTTTTTGACATAAATAGATTTATGGCCTTATTTTCTGTCTCTTTACTTTCTAGATTTAAGGTTGGAAGACAAATATTACAGAAGATTTTTTTTAATTTTGCAGATTTATTATTTATCTCAGTCTCAGAGCAATAATTAGAAAAATCTTTTATCTTAATACTTGACCCAAATTCAGTTAATATTTTAGAATCTCCAGTTAAGCAGTTAATATCATAGCCGACTCCGCCAGGACTTACAATGCCCTTATCTAAATCAAATGCAGCTACACCGCCAATTGGAAATCCATATCCGGAATGTATATCTGGCATTGCAATTGAAGCTCTGATAATTCCAGGCAATTCTGCTACATTTACCACTTGCTGAACTGCCATCTCCTCAACATTTGCCAGCATTTTTTCAGAAATAAATATTTTTCCAGGAACTTTCATCTTCCCTGTCTTAGGAATCTCCCATTCATATTCTGATATTTTTTTTAATTTGTCTTTCATGCTACCTCTTTATTATCTATATATTATTTAGAACAACCTATTTATTTAAATAATTTTGTATTTTCAAAAAATTAAAATTTTGAGATGTTATCTTGTCTATATATGCATTTGTCTTAATTCAAAACCATAAATTTTTGTTGGGATATTCTTTATTGGATAACGATTTCTATTTAAAAATTTAGCATTTTGGGAATTTGCTACCAAATTTCCAAATGATGGTGTTCCCCAAGCATGGCCGCTAAATCTTTCTAAATTTTGAGTCCACTCGGCTGCCCCCCTAACACTTTCTTTATAGAATTCAATCAAATCCTCTCCCCCTAATTTTGCTTTAAATTCTCTCCGTGATGAATCATAATCATGACCATAATTTCTCTCCCATTGTCTACCTTGTGGTAAATCCTGACCATCTCTGATTGATAGCCCAACCTCTCCTCTTGAAGACAGCCAAGCAAGAGCAAAATTCTCCGGCTCAGTCAATAAGTTTGCTCCAATTCTATGTAAAATCTTCTGAACATTTATATCTGGTACATAAATCCTTACAACTGATTGCACTCCTTCACCATGAACTCTTATGTCATACCAGTCACCAAAAAAAACATGATTATCTCTGTTTCTTTGTGCAAGCAATAATAGATTGTTATATTGGGTCGTGTTATTCTTAAAACTCAAATAGGGTGGTTCTTCTCCACTAGTATCTCTTACTTGTCCCCAAGAACCTCTTTCAAAATCACCTAGATAAGCTCCATGATGAAATTTTAAGACAAATCCTTCAGCATCTCCAAATAAATTTGCAAGAGAATCATGAGTTTCATGATCTCCTTTTATTCTTTCAAATGCTTCTTTCAAACCCCTCTTTCTTGCAGTATCTACTTTATCTTCAATTCTCTGAAGACCCGCGCCACTTTTTATTAAAGCATTCCTTTCTTGTTGGTTGAATATTGAATCCATGTACAAGAGAACAAATAAACCATTTATAAATCTTTGTATTATTTACTATTATTAAGTTACTATAAATCTTAATTCCTACCCAAAAAAAGAAGCAAAAAACTCTCTTTTTCTTTCATCATACCTTCTTTTAATTTATATTTTCCTTAGAACCTATTTGTTTAAATAATTTTGTATTTAACTCCAGAAAACCTAACGATGGTTTTAAATAGATAAATGTCTAAGAATAAATAATAAAAAAGAGTAAAATGGTTAAAAAGAGAAAAAGCATAGTTATGATTTGGATATTAGGCATTTTTCTTGCAGCTATGATTGCGGGATTCGTTAATTTAGGTATTGAAGTATTTTATCCCTCACCAGAATATGAAACATATTGCACACCTGAAATAGTAAAGGATTTACCAGATGTTTATCCCAAACAATGTGATATTGACTATAATGATGCTATGGATGTTTACAACCAAAACATATTTTGGGTATTAGCTCCCATTGGTTTTATTCTGGTATTAGTAGGAATATTTTACGCAAACTTATTAATTAACCTAACAGGTATTTTTGGAGGCAGCTTTTTAGTAATTGAAAGCATCATGAAAAATCTAAATAATAAAATCACAGCTTTCATAACCCTTGGCTTAATAATAATCTTAATAGCATATTTTGCATTTAAGAAATATACAGAATAAAAAATAATATCCCTAATTGATAAATTTATATTTTCTCCTTTCATACATCTACTACAACCTGGCACACATATTTATTCTTTTCTTTTCGAACAAACATCTCATTATAAGTTACTGCTTTCACATCTAAACCAATTGAATAATTTACAGCATCATCTCCAACCACTACCCCCTCCAACTCCAGATTTTTCTCATCAATTTTTACTTTTACTTTGCTTAAAAACAAATTTTCAGTATCAAGCAAGAATAATAATTCTTCTAAAAAATTATATAATAAATTTTCTAAATCCTTACCCTCAACTTTAATTTTTTTCTCTTTTACTGCCTTAACTTTCTCCTTATGCATGGCATTGAACATAGCTAAAGCTGCATTTTCAAAAGCTTCATTTAAAGTTTTACCATCTGCCTGAAATTTCACATCTGCAGTATGTTTTAAAAATTTAAACCCCATTTTTCAATAATTATATTCAAGAGACGAAAAGTATTTAAATACCTTAGTACTCACGACAATATGCAAATTAATATTGAAAAGAGATACGCATTCTTAATAATTGCGGTATTAATTTCTTTAGCAGGTATTGTTCTTGTAATTGCTTACGGAACAAATAATCCATCAGTTATGGGACATACAATCGGCGAAATTAATTGGGGAGATAGAATAGCAAACTTGAGAGTTACAAATTTAGATGTTTCTGGTTCATTAACTGGCTCAGCTTTTGGAAACGGGTTATATGGATATTGCGAAGATACAGGAGTACAAAATGGAGTATGCACTTCTACAACTGTCAAATCACCTGCATATTGTGAAGAGCCAATGTTTGGTGCCGGAGATTATTGTGCATGTGAAGATGGATATACAAGAGTTACTTTAGGAATTACAGGAGCAAGATTAGATGACTTTCAGCAACCATTAGGAACTCCAGATACTTTAACTATAACTGGTTATGCTTATGCCTGCTACAAAGGTTAATTAGGAAAAAATATATAAATACTTTATTCTTATAATTTATACAAAAGATGGTGAGCTGGTTAATAATAGTGGCTTTAGTATTAATATTAATTATATTTTTAAAAGTCAGGACTTTCCAGCATAAGTTTTATCTTACATTAATAATAGTTTTAGTTTTATTCTTTTATATAACTGGTTCAAGAGTTATTGCTCAAAATAATATAGATGTCAATTCATTTGATGGAATGGTCTCTGCCACAAAAGTTTATTTTAGTTGGCTTGGAAGTATTTTTACAAATACAAAAGCATTAGTAGGAAATGCAATTAATATGGACTGGGATTCTTCAGAAACTACTCCGCCACCAGAACAAATAGAAGAAGCTGAAGAAGTTATAGAAAATACAACAGAATTAGCTGATGAAGCAGTTGAAAATATAACTGAACTAGAAGAAAAATGAAACTTCTTGTCTTTCTTGTCATGTTCCTTTTAATTGGAGCATTTTTTCTCATATCTGAATATAAAATAGATTTGAAACAGCGGGAAGAAAGAGAGCAGTTTGTTAAAGTATATTCTTCTTGGATTGGCAAGCTTACAAAAAATTCAGGGAAATTAGTTGGCTTTTTTGTAAAAATGGACTGGCTCCCAGATAAATAGATATTTATATCTTTAATTCTTGCAATATTATAGGGAGATTGTTAGGGAACCTTGGTTCTTTAATGCCTGTGTAGCTCAGTTGGCACAAAATTTAAAAATAGATTAATCTCTATAACTGTCATGAGAGTGAAATTCAAAGAAGATATTATAAGGAATGCTTTCTTTAAGAATGTCAAATTAAAAATTAATCTTCCTTGGAAAAATATCAGAGAAAAACTCGAAATACCCAAAAAAACTTTTGAAGACTATCTGAATGGAAAATCTCTAATGCCGGAGATAGTATTTAATAAATTGGCAGGAAATTTAGCTAAAAAAGATAGAAAATTATTTTTGATAAATATTATTAAAAAAGAAGAAAATTGGGGAAGATCAAAAGGGGGAAAGGTTGCTTATGCTAAAAATAAAGCTTTCTTTAAAATTGGAAGAATAAAGGGATTAAAAGAGATTAAAAAGAGAAGGCAGATTAATGAAAAAAACAATAAGATAAATCCAAAACTAACAGGGGATTTATGTGAATTTATTGGAGCATTTATTGGAGATGGGTTCTTCAACTGTTATAAGAATAAACTTTACCATATAGAATTTTCAGGCGATAGCAAAAAGGACTTAGAGTATTATAATAAAAAAATAATTCCAATAGTAAAATCTATAATTCCAGGAATAAAAGCCCATATCAGGTTTGTCAAAGGAAAGAATGCTATGAGAATAATCTTTTATTCAAAAAAACTTTTTTTCTTATTAAAAGAAAAGTTTGGATTCTCTCCAGGTAAAAAAGTTTATACAGTCACCATACCAAAAGTTATTTTCAACCATAATAAAAAATTTACTAATTCAACAATTAGGGGGATTTTTGATACTGATGGAGGAATATTTTTGGACAAAAGGAAAGAGTATAAAAAACCATATCCAAGAATAATTTTTGCTACTCGAAGCACAAATCTCTTTAATCAATTAGTAAAATATCTTAAACAAATTTTTAAAATTTATATGGGGCAGACAAATAGATGTTTATATTTTATAGAGATTTATGGGCATAAACAATTAAATAAATGGATGGATAATATTGGTTTTTCCAATCCAAGACATCTGAATAAAATTGCCTCGGTGGCTTAATGGTATAGCACTACCATGGTAAGGTAGAGATTGCGGGTTCAATTCCCGCCCGAGGCTTATAATGTAGAGGTCCTGAGTTCGAATCTCAGCACAGGCTTGAAATCTAACATAACTATTATAGTATAATAAACAATTTAAGGTCATTTTTTAATATCTTTTCATGGCAAAAGTAAGAATAGATAGATATTTAAGAAAGTATCATAAGGATAATGTTGAAATTGATACAATTACAGAAGATTTAATAAGACTTTTTCCAAGAGGCACACTTCTCCAAAAACCAGATAAAAAGCATCAATTTTTTAAAGGAAAAAGCAGGTTTGTCATAGGAATTAATGAGCCAACACCAACACCCATATATGTTTTAAATATTTGTGGTAGAAACCCAAAATCACCAAAAGCTAATCCAGAGTCAACATGGTTGCCAGAGTCAAGAGATTTCTATTATCGGACAGTTGAAATACGCACATATCCTGGAGACGCCGCCTTGCCAGAACCTCTTGAAGAACTATTAAAGAAATTAGAATTCAGACAAATCACATGCGAAACAGAATATGTAACTTTAAACTATAGAAGAAGAAGCTAACCCTACTTTTATAAACCCAAATTACAGATAATAATCATGACAGAAACAAGTTTGGAAAAATTAAAGAAAAAATATGAAGAATTAAAAACAAAACATAATCTGCCAAGTTTCCAGCAGTTAAATGAAGATTTTGAAATTGAAAAACTTCAGGAAAGAGAAACAGACACATTATCAAGAGAAGTTAGGAGATGTATAACTGACAGAATAATTACATATATAAGATTTGTAGAAATGTTTATGAATCCTGCAAATGCTCCCATGTTCTTTCTCGCATTAGTAAAAGGTTTAGATGAGTCAGAAAAAAAACTTTTGCATGAATTATACTCTGAATTAGGAAAATTTGAAATAAAATCTATATCTCTAGATAATGAATATGAAGAAGCAAGAGATGCAAAATTTATCAAAGAATCTTTTGATGACTGGCAGAAAATTAAATCTAAATTCGGCAAGATTTTAGATAGTTTTGAAAAAGCATGGGAGAAAAAATCTGCTAAAAAAGATACAGCTTATTTAGGTTAATTTCTCAAATATCTTATCCAAATCAATTTCCAAATAAACTAATGGCATTTTCAAATGCCATGACTTAAGAACAGAAGGATGAACTTCCCCAACCACGCCCGCCACCCCGCCAGCAATAATTTCCCCAACTCTTCCATCAATGAATCCCTCTTTTTCTACTGCCTCAATTTTTATTTCAACATCTAACATTTTTCCCAAATACTCTAAAATCTGCTTTATTTCAGTAAAATTCCCAGGAGTAATAGCAACTGCAAGATTATCTCTCTCTAAAACCCCAGTCTCCCCACCCCCCAACTCAAATACTTTTCCAATCTCAAATATTTTCTGCGGATATTCAGAATCTATATTCTCACTTAATACTTTTAGAATAGATGCAAATAAGTTTTTCCTCAAAAATTTATAATCTGTCTTACTTTTCTCAACTTCTATCCACCCCTTCTCACCTATTTTCTTCAAATCATCTTTCATTAAAAGATGATAAGAGCTTACCTCCTGTAATTTCAAGCCAGATAAAATATTAGATATCTTCCTTTTCAATACTTCATTTTTATCTTCTTCCCCAATTGTAAATATTTCAGGGATTTCAGGCACAAAATTATCATAGCCATAAGCAATTCCAATATCTTCTATAATATCTACTTCATGCAAAATATCTGTTCTCCAAGCAGGAACCTCCACCACCCCACCCCCATAATTATATCCCATTCTCTCTAAAAATCTTTTTACATCTTTCTCACTTAAATTCACTCCAAGCAGCTTATTTGCATTTTCAATGTTAATTTTCATTTTCTCAGGTGTCAAATCCGGAGTAACTTCTGATTTAGCATAATTAAGTTTCATCTCATAAACTTTCCCACCCATATCTGCCAGCATAGTAACAAGAATATTCAAAGTCTTTTTTAAAATATCAAAATTAAATCCAGAACATTCAATAAAAACTTCTTTTGTATTCTCATCAATCTTGCCTGTTTTTTCTGAATTAATTATGGGAGGCATACTTAAAATCTCATTAGCAGAATCAACAAATACAGGAAATTTATCTTTTCCAGCAAGAAGATGCGCATAATCTCTGCCAGTGGGATGCTGTCTTAAAATCTGCATTCCATTCATCTCTTTATTTGATTCTAATGGAATAAACTTAATCTCTTCGGGCTTTCTTGCTTTATATTTAATTGGAAGCTGAATTTTTTCTAATGGATAAACTCCTATTGCAATTTTTTTCCTATTTCTACCCAAAGTATTATGAATTTTCTCCTGAATATCAATTACTTCTTTTATTTTCTCGTCGTCAAATTTGATTCCTTTTACAATAGCACACGCAGTAAATGGCCGGACATCTCTGACTGATTTATCTATATTAATTTCAAAATCCTTCTCAGGACTATTAATTTTATACTCTCTTATGCCAGTTTTCTTTGCAAGAAATGCAAGAAAACTTCTCAAATATCCCTGCATTGAAAGCAAATCGGGCCTGTTAGGAAATATTTCTATTTCTACTTCATCTGCAGACAAAGATTCAAGTGGAGTCCCAAATAAAGCAATTTTCTCTTCAACATCTTTGCTTATTTTCACATATTTTTCAAACTCTTTCCTTGAAAATTTTACTACTGCCATTTTTTATCCTTCCTTCTCATCAATCCCTCCAGCAAGTTTATTTGCATGCCCAGCTTCTTTTATTTTCTCAGCAGGCATTCTCTTTTCATATCCTTCTAAAGTATTTTTCAATGACTTTTCTGCATCAATTCCCATCTTATTAGCCATTTTCAATAATAAAAATAAAGTATCTCCAATAAAATCACTTGCATTTTCCTTTTTCTCTCCAATAATCTTTCTCTGCTTATCTTCATCAACCCATTTAACTAAATTCCATAACTCACCAACCTCTTCAGTTATATTTAACGCGAGATCTTTCAAATGCCAATCCCCACCCCACCCCCTAACTTTATCAAATTCTTCTATTCTGTCTTGAGCTTCTTTGATTTTCATTTTACCCAAAATTTCATTTTCCTCAATTGATTTAAATCATTCTTATACATCTCTCTTAAATCCTTTATCTTATAATAATCTGTAATAATTCTGTCAAATCCCTGCCCCCATGCAAGAACAGGAATATTTTCTCCAAGCAAAGGGATAGTAAGTTCAGGCCTAAATACCCCTGCCCCGCCCAACTCCAGCCAAACTTTCCTCTCTGGATGAAAAACAGAAATTTCTACAGAAGGTTCTGTATAAGGGAAATAAGCAGGCGCAAATCTAATTTTCTCAAAACCCATTTTCTTATAAAACTCTTTTAAATATCCTAATAAATGCCTGAAATTTACATTTTTATCTACAACAATTCCTTCTGTCTGATAAAACTCAAAACCATGACTCCAGTCAACTGTTTCATTTCTAAAAACTTTTCCAATTGCAAAAAATTTCCCTCTTTTTTCTTTTAAACTTGCTAAAGTCTGAGCAGATAAGCAGGTAGTATGTGTCCTCAAAATTACTTTCTTTGCATCATCTTCTTTCCAAGGATACTGCCACCCCTTGCTCCCCCCAACTCCTGTTTCATGAGCTTGCTTTACTAACTTAACTATCTTCTTATCAGGCAGTTTTCCTCTCATCATTTTGGAAACCTTTTCTAAAGATTTATCTTTGATGTAAAAAGTATCATGCATCTCCCTAACTGGATGGTCCTGAGCAGTAAATAAAGCATCAAAATTCCAAAATCCAGTTTGCACCATCCCACCTGGCATCTCTTTAAATCCAAGTTCAGTCCATATTTTCCTTCCATAATCTATTGCCTGATTAACAAAATGCCTTTTCCCGCCAAAAATCCCAGGAACCTTGCTTGTAATATCATATCTCCTGAATTTCTTGCCCTTCCAAGAGCCACTTTTAATCATTTCAGGACTTAAATTTTCTATCATATCTTTAAATTCTTTCAAATCTTTTGAGATTATATCTTTCCCAAGTTCAGTTAATTCAATTAAAACTTCTTTTTCTTTTCTAACTTCCACGATATCTTTTCTTTTCTTCAAATTCTCAAAAGCAAGCTTCTGCTCTGGCTTCATCTTATCAAATTCAATAGGCAGGGATTCTATGAATAATTCTTCTAAGCTCTTTTTCACAACCTCTCCCTTTTTACCACTAAAAATTATCTTCTCTCTTTGCAAATTAATTAATGCCTTTTTCTTTAATGCTCCTAAAGCAGCTTTAAATTCATTTTCACTTAATTTTGACAATTCCCTTGCTTCTTTCAAATCAATTGGCTGCTTTTCTTCAAGTAAATTAAGGAGCCTCCTTTCAGGCAAGCCATTTTTAAGATATATAACTCCATTATCTCCTAAATCAACTATTTTCTTTTCTTTTGATTTTAATTTTACAATACCCTTATTCCCAAGAAATTGCAATGCTCTAAATGCTTTTGTAGTCTCAATGCCAGATTTTTCAACTAAATTTTTCAGGCTCTTCTCCTGCAGATATGGAAGAATAGCTCTTTCATCTGGATTTAAACTCTCTACTAATTCTCCGACTTTTTCACCCATCAAAACTATAAAGATGCTTGTTTTAAATAGTTTTTTATACTTTCTTTGATTATTTCAAATATGCCAGAAAATATAAGGAAACCAGTTGTATCAGGGCAATTTTACCCTGCAGATAAAAGGCAATTAGAACAGCAAGTAAAAGGGTGTTTAACTAAAAAGAAAGAAAATGCGCAAGCAGGGATTGTACCTCATGCTGGCTACTCTTTTTCAGGGAAATTAACTGGAAAAGTTTTCTCAAATATTCAAAGTAAAGAAAATATAATAATTCTTGGAGTAAATCATTCTGGTTTTGGAAGCAAAATCTCTTTGTCAGAAAGAGATTTTGAGACACCATTGGGAGTAATTAAAAATAATATCAAATTAGGACAACAAATTAAGAAAAAACTTACTGCAGAAATATCTGACTCAGCTCATGAATCTGAGCATAGTATTGAAGTTCAACTGCCATTTATTCAAATTACACAGCCAAAAGCAAAAATAATCCCAATACTATTATCAAATCTTACATATGAAGAGTGCAAAAAAACAGCTGAAATCTTATCTAAGTTTATAGATGAAGACATAGGAATTATAATTTCAGGTGATTTTACACATTATGGAGAAAATTACAGGTTTGTCCCATTTACTTCAGATATAAAAAATAATTTATACAAACTTGATAAAAATATAATTAATGAAATTATAAATCTAAATTCCAAAAAAGTTTATGAAAAAGCTGCAAAATCAACTGTCTGCGGAATATGCGGGATTACTATCATTACTGAGATAGCTAAGATTAAAAACTGGAAAGCAAAATTAATTGACTATTATGCTTCAGGAGAGATTTCTGGCGACTGGGATACTTGTGTAGGTTATGCTGGAATCGTTTTTCAATAGAAACATTTAAATAGTAAGTAAGATTAATCTTACTACAATGGAAAATATTGATATAACTAGGATGAGCTCAAAAGGGCAGGTAGTAATCCCTCAAGATATGAGAAAAGATATTAAAGAAGGAGAGAAAATTGTAATTATTAGGAATAATAGGCAGATAATCTTGAAAAAGGCAAAAGATTTTAGCAAAAATCTTGAAGAAGATCTTGAATTCGCCAAAAGAACTGAAGAGGCATATCAAAGACATGAAAAAGGAGAATTCATTGAAATGGATTTTGACGACTTTATTAAACAAATCAAAAGATGGTGAAGATATTATTTGATGAAAATTTCAAAAAAACTTTCTCTAAGATTAAAGATAGTCTGCTAAAAAGAAGAATTATTAATCAGATAGAAAAAATCAGAAAAAATCCTCAAATAGGAAAACCAATGAGATTCAGCAGAAAAGGGACAAGAGAATTATATCTGTCTCCTTTTAGATTATCATACAAATTAATTATTGAGGAAGAAACAATAGAAATTCTGGACTTATACCACAAAAAGAAACAATAATTTAATCCACAGCTTTCTTAGCCATATCAGTAGGAAGCCCCAATGTAAGAAGAAAATCCCTTGCCTGTACTTTATTACTATAATTTAGTAATTTGAATTTATTCTTAGCTTTTTTAATTAATCTGATATTCTGAATCATTCTCCCCAAAATTTTAGCTCTTTTCTTCTTATCCCCCACCCCCAATTCCTCAATATCAATTGCCAAGATAATCTCATTTTTTTTAGCTATTTTACATAATACATGATTTAATCCAGAATCCCTCTGCTTTAATCTGTCTTTCCCGATTTTATGATTAAGAATTAGCATTTTTGTCTTTTTGTCCTCGAGAAAAAGCCGATTTGAACTTATATCTTTGCCGTGAACTATATTCTTTCTTACAACTTTCATATCACCATAATGTTTTTAAATCTTAAAAATCTATGTTTTTCACGAAAGATCCAGCAATCTTTCTTAATAAATTTGTGAAAAAAAATGAAACAAGGAAGAGTACAAGTTGCAACTTATGAAAAGAGGGGTAAGGTTGTGCCAGTTTATGCGCTCTATAAAATAGTCAATATAGAAAGAGAAAGGCAAAGTAGATTTACAATTGATATAAACGCATTTCCAAGATCTCTTGGTAAACAAGAAGTAACTGCTGAGACACTAGAACAAGCAAGTAGCAAGGTTGCTCAACTTTTAGAAACAAAAGGAAGAAAAGGATTAATGGTATTAATTAAAGGAGCTCCTGCACAAGCTTAATCTTTAACAATAGTTCCCCTAAATTTCTTTTTATTTAATATTTTTTTTAAATTTTCTAAATTTTTTCCAATAATATAAGTCTTAATCTTATTCTGATAAATAATTTTTGCAGCTGTCTGGTCAATAACAAAATGCTGTCCTGGCTTATATTTTCTTTTGCTTGCTCTTTTATACAAATCTTTAAATGTAGTTTCAGGAATGAACTTAGCTTTCTTATTTTTCAATGGGTTATCAGTATATAATCCATCTACATTAGTTAAATTTATGAAATCTGTCTTTAGATATCTTGCAAGTTTAACAGCAGTGGAATCAGAAGTCTGATGGGGAGCATATCTTAAAGCACCGCAAAATACAACACCATCTTTTCTTAGCTGGTTTTTTACTTCTCTCATATCATGGGAAATGCCCTGCTTAGGATCTTCTCCAAAAAAATAACTCATAAATCTCGCATTCATTCTTGTAGCCCCTATTCCAGATAAACTTTGTATATATTCTCCTTGCCCAGCTTTTTTCAAAGCAGAAATATACTTTCTCGCAATACTCCCACCCCCGCACACCACCACAAACTTATACTTCTTCTTCAAACTTAATAATGTCTTCTTAAATTTAGTCAAATATCCAAAATCAACATCATCAGGAATAATTAAACTTCCACCTAAACTTAATACTATCACTCTCTTTTTCATATCAAAAAGAAATACCAGCAATATTTAAACTTTACTTCAAAATCAAAAGGTTTAAATACTATAAGTGATTATAATTACTTATAATAAGTTATAAAATGCCAACAACAATACAAATATCAGATAATGTAAAAGCAACATTGGATAAAATGAAAATATATAGCAGGGAAACTTATAATGAAGTAATTGAGGATATGATAGAAGACAATATGGAGTTATCTGAACAAACAAAAAAAGATATTGAAGAAGCAAAAAAGAGAATTAAAAAAGGCCAGTTCTTAACCCACGACGAAGTCAAGAAAAAACTTGGATTATGATGAATTTTAAAATATTCTGGGATGAAAAAGCTCACGAATATATAGATAAATTAGAGCCATTTATTGCAAAGAGAATAGAAAAAAAGATTTCAGAACTTAGCCAAAATCCATTTTCTAAAGATGTGAAAAAACTAAAAGCCATAGATGCTCTAAGATTAAGAGCAGGAGATTATAGAATTATTTTTAAAATAGAACAAGGTACTATCTTTATTCTCAAAATTGGACACAGAAAAAATATATACAAAACTACTTAATTACAAACAATTTGCTATCTTTTACCTCAAATATTCCCAATCTTGAACCGCAATCAAGCCATCCATGAGCATAATTAATGCATGCAAATGCATTTACAAAATCTCCTTCTTTCTCAAAATACTTTGCATCAGCAATATAACATGCAACCATCTTTAAGATCTCATCAGCTTCTTTCTTCTTCTTATTACTTACAGATTTTTTAGCTATTTTCAAAGCTTTTTCTGTTAAAGAAAAATACTTTTCCAGCTTCTTCTCAGTAACTTCTTTCATAATTAATCAATTTAAACAAGTTTTATATACTTTTTCTTTGATCATATGTAGGATAACAAAGAAAATGTTTAAATAGCATATTTTCTACTATATTTTGTAGTGCAACTGAAACTTTAGAAAAGTTCCAATCTGGCAAAAGAGGAGAATTAGCTGAATGGCTTATAAGAAGTATATTAAAAGAGGAGGGAAATTATATGGTCCTTATATCTATGAGAGTCAAAGAGTAGGTGATAAAGTTGTCACAAAATATGTTGGCCCGCAAAAATCTAATATTCACAACAGAAAAATCTTCGTTGCTGTTTCTCTTATCTTGCTAATATCTTTTTTTATCTTTATGTTCCAATTTTCATTTCCTGCTCCTACAGGAAGGGTTGCACTACAAATTTCCCCTTCTTATAAGCTGGGAGAAAAACTTTCTGGAAATATGAATGTATTTCTTAAAAACGGAGAGCTTCTCCCAGCTGGAACAAATTTGAAAATTAGCTCAGGTGACGGCGAGATTTTAATACCTATTTCTGAACTTTTATCACAAAATACTATTAATGGAACTTATTATCTTGAAAATTCAGATGTTTCTGGCGAAGGGGAAGGTTATGGGGCTTCAGGAGAAAAAATTACTTACCCAATAATATCATTTTTGCTTCGTGTTTATGAAGAAAAACAAGAGACAGGAGAAGATTCTCAGCCATTTCCAGTAGTTCCAGGTGATGATGAAGAACCAGAAGATGAAACAGAAGAGCCAGATGAAAAAGGAGACGAATCAGAAGTAGAAGATGAATCTGATGAAGACGAGCCAGATGAAGATATTCCAGAATCAACAGAAACAGAAGATGAGGAATTAGAAGATGAAGAACCGGATGAAGAAGAACCAGAAATAGAAGTAGTAGATGAAGAAGACGAAGATGTAGATGAGCCAGATGAAGATAGTGAATCTGAAAGTGAAGATTCAGATGAAGGAAGCGAAGGAGATTCAGGTGGAGAGAGCAGTGGGGGTGGTGGGGAGTCAGAGGGAGATAGTGGTGGCAGTGAAGGTAGCGGAGAAAGTGGCGGGGAATCAGGAGGAGATTCAGGAGGAAGTGAAGGAAGCAGTGAAGGGGGCGGCAGTGATAGTTCAGGAAGCAGTGATAGTAGTAGTGGCGGGGAATCAGGAGGAGATTCTGGAGCAAGCAGTAGTGATGGAGGTGGAGGAGATTCTAGTGGCGGAGGAGGTGAATCTGGGGGAAGTGAAGGCGGAGGAGAAAGCAGTGGAGGAACAGTTTCAATTACAGGACAAGTAATAAAAGTTGAAAATGAAAAGCTAAAAACAAATGAAATTGAGGCAACAGTTACAGAAGATACACCATTTATCTATGAGCCAACAGGAAAATTCAAAATTACTAATGCAGAATTAATTGAAGAAAGTATTAAAATAAATGGAGAACCAGCTGATTCAAGTTTCTTAAATCTCAAATATTCAGAAAATAAACTTGAAGTTTCAACAAAATACAAAGAATCTGAACAGGGATTTGGTTCAGATTACCTAACAGATGAAACACAAGAACTACAAATAAATTTAGATAACTTAAATATAATTGCAGAAGAAGGCACTCTTACAATAAGCATAATCTATAATGATAATGAAATAATTTCTGAAACACTTCAAATCAGTATAATAGGAAATGAAACAAATATAACAATTCAAGAGTCAAATATCACAGAAATACCAGAAATAAATATCACAGAACAAAATATCACAGAACCTCAACTTAATATCTCGCTGAATATAACACAAGAAAATGAAACATTAAAACTAATAAAACAAATCCCAGATATAAGATTAGAAAAAAATACTAACACAACAATCAACTTGCTTGAATTTTTTGAAGGAGCAAAAAACTATATAGGAAAAGCAGGAGAAAATATAGAAATAATCTTCAATAAAAAACAGCATCTTGCAACAATAGCTCCTGCAACAAACTGGACAGGATATGCCCCTGCATCAATTAGAGCTCAAAATAAAAATCAAAAAATAACTTCAGAATTTAATATCTATGTAACTGAAAAAAATACTTCCAAATTCTCTGTAAGTACAGTTCAGTATGAAGCAAAAATCGGGCAAAAAGTAAAATGGATAAAAAAAGTTAAAATAGCTCCTCCAGAAAAAGTCACTATAGAACTGCCAAAAGAAGCTGAAAATATAACAGTAACAAAAATAGAAGAAATAGAAGAACCAGAAGAAGAAGAAAATATCACAGAATCAAATTTGACACAAGAATCTACACAACAACTAATAAATGAAACAAGCTCAATTACCGGAACAGCAGTATACGAAGTAAGGGGTGGGGAGGTGGGGATTTTAACTAAATTATATAACTCATTTTTAAGAGCAACAAGAACAATTACAGGAAGGGCAATTGATTTTGGAGAAAGTAATGAATCAATTGAAGTAATAATTGATGATAATGCAACTGATTATGAGATTGGATATGAAACACCAGGACCAGAGTCATATGAAGAAAACATTAGTGCAGGAAAAAGAATAATAATTTCAGGCCCAGATACAATTGGATTTGTAAATGTTATTGCATACACTTATCTGCCATATGAAACAGACAATCTTGATATTATAAACCTGTACTGGATTAATGAATCTGGACAAAAAGAAGCAACAAACTTTGAAGCATTTGATTTAAATAATAATAGCAAATTTGATTATATTGAATGGACTGTACCTCATTTAAGCAATCAAACTTATGAATTGAGTTTAAGTATACTGACTGTTCATTCAAATCCTTCTTTATATGGAAATTGGACAGTAGATTTCAATACAACTGGAACAGCAGACTTAACAATTACTGCTACAAATGACCCAGAATATGCCCAATCATATACAAGATGGCATAATGAATCAGAAAATTCTGAATTATATGACTTAAAGTTTATTGAAGTAAGATGCGGAGAGCAGGTTCTTGAATATGAATGGCAGGGAACAAACTGCTCTGGGCAGGAATGTTCTGTATTTATAGCAAATTATTCTTGCAATGAAACAGGATATGAGATAAGCAAAGTTCTTACTTCAAAAAAACATGTTTTGAAATTCAATTTCGACGGAATTGAAGCTTATGCTTACAATGAAGTTGCATCTATTGCCCCAAATTTCACACACCCAACTCCAGACAATGCCACAATAACTTCAGAAAGAAATGTAAAAATTAATACCTCAATAACAGAAACAAATCTAAATTCTGTAATATTCAACTGGAATAGCACAAATTACACTTACTATAATGACAGCTTAATCTTAATGTATAATTTTGATAATGTCACAGAAATAGGAGACAATGAGACAGAAGTAAAAGATTTATCAAAATACGGAAACAATGGAACATTTAAAGGAGCAGGAGAACCAGAATGGAATTATACAGATGCAAAATATGGAGCTTCTCTGCAATTTGATGGTAGTGATGACTACATTAATGTAGGCAATCCTTCATCATTACAAATTACTAAAAATCTAACTCTCTCTGCATGGATAAAGACAAGCAATGTACCAGATGGAGTAAATTCAATGATTCTTGGCAGAGACGATTTTACTAATAGAGATTATAGCTTAAGCATTCAAAATGATGGAACTGTTGCTATGGTTATTTTTGATTCTAATAATTTTAAACAAGCAACAGGAACTACTAATTTTAAAGACGGCAACTGGCATCATATTATTGGAACTTATAGTGGAAGTCAGCTTAAAATATATGGGGATGGTATCTTAGAAGGAACAACTGCCTATGTTGGTGATATAGACAATGATGCAGTAAATCTTAATATTGGTCGTAGAGGAGATGGTGGCAGACTTTTCCAAGGAAATATAGATGAAGTTCAAATCTGGAACAGAAGCTTATCAGCTTCAGAAGTATATCAATTATATCAATCAAGCTTGAACAAGCATGATACAAACAACTGGACATTATACATAAATCAATCACTTAATT